>RKMI01000015.1_pt1 | contig 676632 bp, 591 predicted proteins | sample 2174191 | NCBI WGS metagenome assembly RKMI01 (sample SAMN10236717, study PRJNA505201) | synthetic metagenome | isolation source: mock community containing 12 organisms: Thioclava sp. ES.032, Psychrobacter... | place: USA: Walnut Creek | collected 2015-10-01
CGCCTCGAACTCGAAGGCCAGTCCTTCCGAAAAACCCATGTCAAAACGGGTGACGAAAACAACAAAAGCTGATACCTAAATCTTCAGGCCTCAAGACGGCACGCCAAAGGTGGCCGGATACTCCGGAATGCGCATGACATTAATGAAGCCTTCGACAGCTAGATGGACAGGTGCTTGATCGATGAAAGATGATGTCTGCGATTAAAGATCGCAGTTTGCTCAAACCGGCCACGCGAAAGAGGAGCATTGCCCTGACTGAAGCTATTTGGGTAACCATCTGTCACAAGATGATTGCTTTCGGCAAACCTTGGGCGTCAAGAGGCTTGAGTTGCTCGAAAGGTGGTCACAGAATTGGCTTATCTCGAATGAACTTCAAAGGCCTGTTTTGCAGAGAGATTACCCAACCATGTCCACGCACTTCGATAGCAACAATCAGATCATATCTGCACGAGCATTCGCCAAGAGACTTGGAATCACTCAGACAGAATTGGCTCTATTGACCGGTGTAGATCGACAATCATTTTATAGGCAATCCGGTTTACGCAAACTGAATGAAGCAGTTCGACCATTAATGAGCATCCTCAACCTAGCAAGCGAGATGACAGGATCTGATCAGCGAGCGGCTCTTTGGTTTAAACATCAACCAATTCCTGGTTGGGCCGGAAAAACTGCGTTTGATTTGGTGTTGGAGCGCAAATCTGACAGAGTTCTTGACTATTTGAAGTCGGTCCAATCAGGTGTCTATTCATAAGTGAATCTGCAATGCACAGATTGGCATATTCCTGACCTGTTCTCATTGAGGCCCATGGAAGAAGCGGCCCAATCCTGCCATTCGCGGTCCGAGTGATGCTGTGTCGCAACATCCCATTTGCGGTCATTCGTCGGTAAGCAGATTATGTATCATCCTTCTCTATTGCTGACATCGAATGAAACACTGCTTTGTTGGAGATCAGGTGGAGACGCAAGGGTAGCGCATCTCACTGCCTAATCTTTCGGGAGTAACTTGATGGGCCGAGTAAAATAACATTTATTTATCGTATAAAAGTAAGTATTACTTACTACATACATAGTTTTTTGACTTCATTAAAAATAAATTTACACAATTTTGGTCTTATATAGCTAGGCAATGTGCAATTTTTAGGTGCATTTTTGTCGGGGTATACTGTTGTTGTCGATCTAATGTGTTCGTCAGAAAGGTAAAATGATGAAATTACAGTCGATTCGCATAAAGATTGTTGGCCTTGCGGCACTTTCCGTTTTGGCAACTGGAGGCACGATTGCCGGAATTTCATTGTATTCATCATTGAACTTGAATGAATATGTAGAGCAGTCGGTTAGTGATATGCAGAGCGAGGAAGCAAAGCGGCTTCTAGGGCAGTTGGCAGGTGTAAAGGCCGCACATATCAAGGAAGAGCTTGATCATGCATTTCAAGCCGCCCGCAATATGGCAAGCGCCTTAGAAACTATCGCAACGAAACCTGAAGATGGAGGCTCTCGGCTCACGTCTCGAAGAACACAGCTGAATGCCTTGCTTGAGCGCGTATTGAAAGATAATCCCAAATTTAATGGAACATATAGCGCCTGGGTGCCAAACGGTATCGATGCGAATGATGATGCCTTCAAAGGACGTACTGATGTTGGGTCCGATGATACAGGTCGCGCTCTGCCCTACTGGGTGCGAGATGCTGTCGGCAAAATCGCACTGCAGCCTTTGGTTGAGTATGACAGTAAAGCACTACATTCCAATGGCATAATGAAAGGCGGTTGGTTTTTGGGTCCAGAGCAATCTGGTAAAGAAAGCCTGCTCGCCCCTTTGCCCTACATTGTGCAAGGAAAAGCAGTACAGCTCGCCACTATTTCCGTCCCAATCAAAGTTGATAATCAGTTTCTGGGCGTCGCAGGATCGGACTTCGATCTCTCATTCATCCAGAAGCTCGCAGACAACGTCAGCCAAACTTTGTATAACGGCAACAGTAAGGCAAACATCATTACCGACAAAGGGCTCGTGGTTGCTTCCAGCAGCACGCCAAAAGCAATCGGAGGTGGGTTCGACAAGATCAATGAGCTTGCTAACATAACACTTGAGCAGCTCAAACTGGACGAAACCCAAGTTACCAATGACGAAACTGCGGGAACTATCCGCGTGACCGCGCCGATTGAACTGGGACGGACAGGTCAGAAATGGGCTCTGATTATCGATGTAAACAACTCGGATGTATTAGCTTCGTCCATCGCCCTGCGGAAAAGCATCGAAGCTCGGTCGGATTCAGCGATCTGGTTACAAATTATTGCAGCATTCGCGGCAGCCGTGCTTTCACTTGGTTTTCTTGCATATTTTGCCAATAAGATATCCAACCCAATCGTTGTCTTGGCTGCCGTATTGCGACGCATTGCAGCAGGAGAAACCGTTGATGAAATTCAGGGTGCAGATCGCAAAGATGAAGTCGGTGAGATCGCCTCGGCATCGGAGACCTTGCGTGTAGGTCTTGAGGAAGCGCGAAAATTACGCGAGGAGGCCACTGCACGTCAAGAGAATGAGCGGCAAGTCCTTGCACGAAGAGAAAAACTTGCAAACAATTTCGTTGAGAGAATGCAGGATTTGTCAGCAAATTTCATCAAGACATCTCAGGAAGTTGGAAGTGCTGCAAAGAAACTGTCCGATACCGCAGAAGAAACATCCAACCAATCCGAGGCTGTTTCATTAGCTTCTGAACAGGCAGCCACCAATGTTGAAACAGTAGCTTCTGCCTCTGAGGAAATGACGACTTCAATTTCTGAGATCAATAACCAAGTCTCACATTCGGCAAGCGTCGCTAATAAGGCACGCACTGAAGCAGAGGCTTCCAATGCCCGCATTCATGAGTTGGCCAAATCCGCAACTGCTATCGGAGATGTCATTGATCTTATCAAAGGCATAGCCGATCAAACCAATCTTTTGGCACTCAATGCCACCATCGAGGCGGCACGTGCTGGTGAAGCTGGCAAGGGCTTCGCTGTCGTTGCTGCGGAAGTGAAGGAACTCGCGACCCAAACAACCAAAGCGACCGAGGAAATCGCCCACAAGGTTGGTGAAATTCAGACAGAGACTGGCACCACAGTATCCTCCATAGGCGAGATTGTTCAGGTGATCACCAATATCCAAGAAATTGCAACCTCAATTGCAAGTTCTATGGAACAACAAGGTGCAGCGACGAGTGAGATTGCTCGAAATTGTCAGGAAGCAGCAACTGGTACGCAACAAGTAAAACACAGTATCGGTGGTGTGAGTGCTGCGGCGAATATGACAAGCCAGGCGTCTGACGAATTGATACAACTGTCACACGGCCTGTCGACAAGCGCAGAAAATCTGAACCAAACTGTGAAGTCGTTTGTTTCGGATTTCGCCGCGGCTTGATAATCACCAATTGCTCGACTTAAAAAGTGCGGAGCGACTAGTTCGCTCCGCTTAGCTTTATTGAAGATCTGGCTGTAACCGCAATTGAAATTAGCTTCAAAACAAAAACCCGCAGCTTACGCAGTCGCTTGCTTCGCAATGGCTGATTTTACAGCCGAAGGCTAACTTTTCGCACACGCAAAAATTGTCCGCTTTGAACGGAGATGCTTAAGCCATGCTGCACTGATGCGAGTCAGCTCTCCGCCCCGTGTTACCAGACGTGCACCTTGTTGCCAAAAAATTTAGGCGCTGCAGCCAATGTCTCAAACGTCCGCGCTCCTGTCACCCAGGCGCTAAAAATGCTGCGCTTCGTTCGAATGGCAGGAATGTAGGGCACTCCGGTGGATCACTCACATTTCTTTTCACTAGCGCCGATCCTCCTTCTTTATCTGACATCGATATCTTGGCAAACTTTGCCAAGATATGATATATAACAGCATTGGAGGTTCTCTGATGGCAACAATGAATGTATCGCTCCCGGAGCCCATGAAGGATTGGGTGACTGAGCAAACCGCTGACGGGCGGTATAGCAATGCTAGCGACTATGTGCGCGATCTCATTCGCCGCGATCAGGCGAGAACACAGAAGATCGCTGCAATGCAAAGCCATGTGGATGCAGGTTTGGCAAGCGGTGTCAGTTCTTCCTCAATGGAAGACATTAGACAGATGGCACGAACAAAAGCAGGCCTGACCGCCTCCAAAAATGAGCTATAGACTATCGCAGAAAGCTCAAGATGAGATCATAGGGGCGCGTCGCAAAGTTTCAATCAGGCCCTGTTTGTGCTGTGATCAGCGTCATTTTCATGCTTCGTTAACTTTTTGAAGTCCAAAGAGGAGAGCAATGAGATCATTCTGTTCGCGAACGGTCCATGTCTCCGCGAAGTCGAAGCCCTTCTTAAGCCACAGCATGGCTTCGAAACCAGCGATGGTTCGTCTCGCAGCATGGAAGGATCGGAAACCACCAATCCTGGGCATATTCTTCTTTACCCTGAAATGATCACTCTCAATACGCTGCTGCAGATGCTTGGTAACATAATGGACTGGGTCCGGCCGCAGGTGGCCTTTGTCGACCGATTGTTTGATCGTTGACGGGAATGTGTTGGCACCGTCAGTGCCGATCTTGCCCGGCGACAGGAGCGGCTCATCCTTGAGCATTTTGTTGAAGAAACGCTTTGCTGCATCAAGATCTCTATTGGCGGTGAGCAGAAAATCCACGGGATTGCCGTGCTTATCTATGGCTCGGTACAGATATTTCCACTTCCCCCGCACCTTGATGTAAGTTTCATCCACCCGAATAGACCCGCAATGGGGTTTGCGAAACCGACGCAACCGTTTCTCGATCAAGGGAGCGTAGGTCAGAACCCATCGGTTGATTGTGCTATGGTCAACTTCAAAGCCGCGCTCAAGGAACATTTCTTCGAGATCCCGATAGCTCAACGGGTAACGCAGATACCAAGATACCGCCTGAATGATCAGCCACGCCTCAAATTGTCTGCCTTTGAAGTCATCTTTCGATTTTCGTTTCAGCTTTTCGGCAATGGCATTGAGAATCATACGACGCTCCTTCAATAAATCGGAGCACCTTCTCACCGCACAAATCTCAAATCCTGGTTAACGACAAAAGTTTGCGACAGGGCCGGATAGATTTTATGTCCCGGCGCTGGCTTTGATGTATTGGGGCGACGGTAAATTGCCTCGATGCCCATCCGCTTCATCAGCGTTGAGACATGAAGTCGACCAACCTTGTGTTCCTCGCCAAGCAAGAGGCCCTGAAGCATCCGGCTGCCCGCAAAGGGATAATCCAGATGCAATTGATCAATCCGGCGCATCAGCTTCAGATCGGCGTCAGATGTCGGCTTCGCGGTGTAATACCAACGGCATTTAATTCTGACCTTCTTGAGCCCATTTTCTCATACCTATTGAATGGATGATGGTTGGGTTGGCGGAGAGGCTCTTCCATGCTTGGCAACCAGCATCAAGAATGGCGGCATAGTCTTCGAAGACCCGATTGGACAGGAAGGTACCGCGCAGATACTGCCAAATATTCTCAACTGGGTTCAGTTCCGGTGATTTGGAAGGCAACAGGAGGATGGTGATATTCTTGGGCACGTTGAGTCTGCTTGTCGTATGCCATCCGGCACGATCCATCAGCACCACGGCATGAGCGCCGCGCGCCACTGTCCTTGAGACTTCTTCGAGGTGCATTTGCATGGCCTGTGTATTTGCAAAAGGCATCATCAATCCCGCGCCAACGCCACGCGCTGGACATATTGCACCGAACAGATAGGCATTTTTATATCGCTGATCGGCTGGCAGACGTGGTCTGGTTCCCTTTTTTGCCCATAGTCGGGCCAGTCCATTCTTCTGACCAAGCCTAGCCTCATCTTGCCACCAAATCTCGATGGGCTTGTTCTTTGGCAAATGGCCTACATGCGCTGCCAACGTTGCGGAGAAGTTTTTTTGAAAGCATCAATGACTTCAGGCTTTTGTTCTGGATGTTGAGGTCGACCAGATATGCGCACATACCCCATGCGGCGCAAAAGATCCCGTACTCCACGTTCCTTGTAGGAGACCCCAAACCGCTCTTGGATCACACGCACCAGATCCTGGCTACGCCAGACAGAGACGCCGTCCTTCTCAGGATCAGGACCGGTTTCAACGATAGCAACAAACTCTTCGAGCTGTTCTGGGCTCAAGCGCATGGGAGCGCCGGTTGCTTTGATGTCGACAAGACCATCGGTGCCTTGCTCATTGAAGCGAAGAACCCAATCTCGCAAAGTCTGGCGGTCCATACCGCCGACTTTGGCGGCATCAGCACGGTTCATGCCGTCATAGACAGCCGCAATGGCCAGTAGGCGGCGGCTCTGTTTGGCATTGCGGCATCCTTTGGCAAGACGGCGCAAACTATCGGCGTCAAAAGCATCGCTAAGAATCAAAGCGGCAGACATGGCAAAATCTCCTTTGCCATGTTGAATCACGCCAGTGCTAAAAATGGAATCCCTAAAGAGTCAGAACTTCACGCCCTTGGTATAATACAAACAACCTCGACTGATGCCCAGTGCCTTCGCTTGCCGGGACAAGGAGAGTTTATGCTTGGGGTCAATCATTTCTTTGCGCTCAACAGGCCGGCCTTGCTGAGCGCTCCGCTTAAAAAATCATTCTCAAGCGTCAGCTCCCCGATTTTGGCGTGAAGAGTTTTGACATCAACTGTCGCCGGCTCAGGGGCCTTCGTGTCCTTCTCAAAGACATCACTGGCGCCTTCAAGCAGATGGTCCCGCCATTGCTTTATCTGGTTGGGATGAACATCGTATTGTTGGCCAAGCTCACTTAAAGTTTGCTCACCTCGAATTGCGGCTAAGGCTACCTTGGACTTGAATGCGGATGTGTGATTACGTCTGGGACGGCGTGCCATAGTTGGGTCTCCTGTAAAGCCATAAAGGGGACTATGCAGAATTTTGTGCCCTGGCGCTTTGATTACGCCATTTGGAAACGATCTTCGAACATTATTGCGAACTGGCTTTTCACTGAGTGCCATTCGCGCACGGAGCGTTTCCATTCCACAGAAGTAGCATTCAGGGCGAGATAAATCAATTTCGCAGCTGCCTCGTCACTGGGGAAATGCCCGCGGGAGCGAACGGCCCGGCGGATTTTCGAGTTCAGTGCTTCAATGGCGTTCGTGGTGTAGATCAGCCTGCGCACTTGGGGCGGATAGTCAAGGAACGGGATCACCTCGTTCCAAGTCCGGCGCCAACTCGGCGCGATTGCCGGGTATTTGGCGGCAAGGTCGCTGTTTTCGAACTCCGCCAGCGCAGTCTCCGCGGCTGCTGCGTCCACAGCGGTGTAGACAGCCTTAAGAGCCGCTGCGACGGCCTTGCGATCCTTGTAGCTGGCAAAGCTCATGGAATGGCGCAGCAGATGCACGATACAGGTCTGGACCTGGGTCTGAGGAAAGGCTGCCTCGATGGCCTGGGGGAAGCCCTTCAGACCGTCCACGACGGCGATGAGAATGTCCTGAACGCCACGGTTGCGCAGATCGCTGAGAACTTTAGCCCAGAACTTGGCACCCTCATTGGCCTGGAACCAAAGCCCCAGAACGTCGCGGGTGCCGTCCGGGAGAACAGCCAGGGCCACAAAAACCGCCTTGTTCAGAACCACGCCGTCGGTGCGGATCTTGACCCGGATCGCGTCCATGAACACAATCGGATAACACGGTTCCAGCGGGCGGTTCTGCCAGGCGGTCACTTCCTCCATCACGGCATCGGTGATCGCCGAAATCAGGCTCGGGGACGCCTCTATACCATAGATATCCTCGATATGCCCCTGGATCTCGCGGGTCGTCATCCCGCGCGCGTACATGCTGATGATCTTGGTGTCGAACTCGGGAAAGCGGCGCTGATACTTGGCGATCAGCAGAGGATCAAAGCTGCCGTTGCGGTCACGGGGAATGTCGAGAATGACCTTCCCGCTGTCGGTGGTCACCGTCTTCTGGCTGCGGCCATTGCGACGATTTGGCGCCTGGTTCGCGCCTTCAGGCGGCGCATCGGCGCGTTCTTCGGTCAGATGCTCGTCCAGTTCGGCGCTCAGGGCTCGTTCGGCCAGCGCCTTGGTCAGTTCTTGCAGAATCCCGTCCTCTCCGAACAGATCGCCCGCTTTGCGGCCTTCCATCAGATGATCCAAAAGGGCTTTGTCGATGCTCATACGTGGGTCTCCTCATATTAGAGTTACCACGCCAGGGCACAAAATTCTCCATAGTCCCCCATAAAGGCAAATTACAGACCGAAAATCCACTTATATCACTTGTTCAGATTTCCCGAGCCACCTCTGTTTGCGGTCGATGAGCCTGTGTAACAGGTTCAGGATATGTGTCTTGGTTGGTACTCCGGCCTCCAGAGCCAGCTCGATTGCCTGTAAAACCACGCCTTCTTCGTGATGCAAAACCAAGGACAGGATATCGACCATCTCTCGGTCTCCACCTTCTTTGCGAAGCATGTATTCTTGTAGGCGGCGGAAGGCCTCGGGCCTTTCTGTAAAAGGCGCGCCGTTGCGCAAAGCCCCAGGTTTGCGTTGGATTACCGCCAAATAGTGTCGCCAATCATAGATAACCTTTGTCGGTTTGCGGTGCGATCGGTCGATAATACGCTCATGGGCGCAAAGCACTTGACCTTCAGCCACGACAACCAAGCGGTCTGGATAAACATGCAGGTTAACTGGGCGGTTCGCAAAGCTGGCCGGAACACTGTAGCGAACGCGCTCAAACGTAATCAGACAAGTTGGTGATACGCGTTTGCTGTGTTCAACGAAGCCATCAAAGGCGGGCGGTAACGTCATCAGAGTGGGCTTCTCAGCTTCCCAGACATCGGCAATGGAACCGGGCAGCGTTTGATGGGCTGTCTCCGCCCACAAAGCGATGCACTTGTCTTCTAGCCACTGATTTAGCTCCGCAAGATCTTTGAAGACAGGCATGACGTGCCATAGGCGATTGCGCGCATCCCGGACGTTCTTCTCAACCTGACCCTGTTCCCAACCCGCAGCCGGATTGCAGAACTCGGGTTCAAAAACATAATGGCTGGCCATCGCCTTGAACCGAGCATTGATATCACGCTGTTTGCCGCGGCCAACACGGTCTAAGCTGTCTTCATATTGTCGTAGATACCGCGCCCGGGAACACCAACAAAAACACGGAATGCATGCCAGTGAGCATCAAACAGCATCTCATGGGTTTGAAGGGGATATGCTCGTACCAGAAAGGTGCGGCTGTGAGAGAGCTTGATATGGGCCACCTGCAATTTAACACGTTCGCCTGCAACGGTTGCCCAATCCTCACTCCAATCAAATTGAAAGGCTTCTCCTGGCTGGAATACCAACGGCACAAAGGTACCGCGACCAATCGTCTGCTCTGCACGCTGTCGATCAGTGCGCCATGCACGGGCAAAAGCCGCCACCCGCTCATAGGACCCATCATAGCCGAGCTTCACAAGATCAGCATGAATCTGCTTCACTGTCCGGCGCTCTTTGCGTGGTTTGCGCAGTTGTAATAATAGCCAGGCAGACAACCGATCTGCATAAGGATCCAATTTGCTTGGTCGAAGTGGCGTCTTGAACTTCGGCTCAACCACCCCCTCACGAAGATATTTTCTGATGGTGTTCCGAGACAATCCCGTGCGACGAGAAATCTCGCGAATTGGCATTTTGTCACGTAATGCCCAACGTCGAATGACACTCAAAAAGCCCATGTCGATCAATCCAAATCTCCCCGATGTAAATCGTCGGGGACCAGTGTTCACATGGGTCAATTCTCAGTGACATTCAACAGACCTGCCATTCAAAGAATGGACGGAAACCTTCGGCACTAAACGCCTCACCCATCATGTGAGCATCCTGGAAATGAACGGCGAAAGCTACCGCCTAAACCAAAACCGCGCCCAACTCGCCACTGCCGGTAAGTGATCTGGAAAGGATTGGCCTGCTTTTGCTCCGCCCCAGTGGCAGGTTTTTACGCCGCCGTTGACAATCCGATATCACTCGTAGTCCCGAATGGCTGTGCCATGCGCGTCGAATAAGTGAACATCGGAAGCATCGAACAACAGACCGACTTCGGTATTCACTGCGGGTAGTTCACGACCCAATCCGCGCAAGTTGAGGGTTTCTCCGGTCGCCAGTGTCACAAAAATACTGGCATCCGCACCCAGATATTCAACATGGGAGACAGTACCTGAAAGCGCCGCGTCGGCAACGCTCCCGAGCCGTAGATGTTCGGACCGAAGCCCCAGCACTGCCACGCTTCCCTTATAGCCGCCAAGGATCTCAATCTCTTTTGCCCCCCCATCCAGCTTGATCGTCTTGCCATTCTCCCCGCTTGCGGGCAACAGGTTCATCTTTGGGCTACCGATGAATTGGGCAACGAACCGGTTGACGGGGCGCTCATAGAGCATCTGAGGGGTGTCACATTGCATCAACTGTCCGTCAGATAACACGGCGATGCGGTCAGCAAGCGTCATTGCTTCAACCTGATCATGGGTAACGTAGACGATTGTGCCAGAAAGGGTTTCATGCAGGCGTGCAATTTCCAGACGGGTCTCGGTGCGAAGGGCGGCATCAAGGTTCGACAGGGGCTCATCGAACAGGAAGGCGGATGGTTCGCGCACGATCGCCCGTCCAATCGCCACACGTTGTCGCTGACCACCAGACAGGGCTGAAGGCTTACGATCCATATAGGGTTCGAGCTTGAGGATGCGGGCAGCCTCTGCCGTCTTCTCCTCGATCTCATCCTTTGGCATCTTGATGGTCTTGAGGGCAAATTCGATATTCTGCTTGACCGTCATGTGCGGATAGAGGGCGTAGGACTGAAACACCATAGCCATGTGGCGATCAAAGGGCTGCAACTTGGTCACGTCGCGCCCGTCGCTGATGATCGCGCCAGAGGTCACCTCCTCCAAGCCAGCGATCAGACGCAGCAGGGTGGATTTGCCACAACCGGACGGGCCAACAAACACCATGAACTCGCCATCCTTGATCTCCAGATTGACACCTTTGATGATCTTCTGGTCATCGAAGGATTTTCTCAGGTCTTTGAGTTGTATGCTGCCCATTATGTTTCCTTCGCAAATTGGTTGCTGGTGTCCTGATAGAGAAATTCGCCATCGCTGAGTGTCGCAAGAACGCGAAGGCCGCTGTCGCAAAGTGTCAGACTGGCTCTATAGCCCGAAGCAACCCGACCCAATTCGTCAGCAACCCCAAGAGCAAGAGCAGGCGTCGATCCCGCCATCGCCATCGCCGCTTCGACAGGCGCGCCGGCGTAACGGATCATGTTCCTGACCGCCTCGTCCAAGTACAGATGAGCGCCGCCAAGGCGCCCCGTTTCATCGCAAAGGCGCCCGTCTTTGAGATAGACCCGCTTTTCGCCGAAATCGAATTCCGTCGTGGTGCCACCAAGTGTCAGCATCGCGTCGGTGACCAGACAAATCCGCTCCGGACCGATATGATCAAAGGCAAAACGCAGGTTGGCCGGATGCACATGCATGCCATCGGCAATGAGGCCTGCAAAAGGCAATAGGCCCTCGATCACCGCACCTATCGGTCCCGGCTCACGCCCCATCAGTGGCGGCATGGCGTTAAAAAGATGGGTCGCACCCGCCAACCCGGCGCTCGACAGATCACGCAACAGATCGTATCCGGCCGCGCTGTGCCCCACAAAGACCCGCCAACCCGCCTTGGACAGGCGCGCTATGGTTTCAGAGTTTGTCTCTTCAGGCGCAAGCGTGATGATGCGTGGGTAGGAAACCGTGCGCTCCAGCAGAGCCATATCACTGTCTTCAAGTGGCCGGATGGCGTCGGCGCGATGAATGCCGGGTTTCTCCGGGCTGATAAAAGGCCCTTCCAGATGCAGTCCAAGCACGCCGTCGATGGGTTCGCTTATGGCCTTTTCAACGGCGTCTATTGCGGCGCTATAAGCGCGTCCACTTTCAGTGATGAAGGTTGGCATAATATGGGCCACGCCGCCCGCAGAAGCAGCTCTTGCCATGGCGGCAAGGCTGGAAGCGTCTGGCGTATCGTTGAACTGGCAATCTCCTGCACCATTGATCTGAATGTCAATAAATCCGGGGGCGACGATGTCGACTTCGATGCATCTTCTGGACGAGAAGGTGCCGCGCTCTCCGATCGCCTCAATCAAGCCATCTTTGATCAGGATGGCCCGTTCATTGACTGCCGGAGCACTGAAACCGGGATAAAGCGTTGTTGCTTCAATGACAAACTCGGACTTATTTGACAAAATACACCTCTTCCCCACCGGGATGAATGCTTTCGTAGAAGTCGCGCAGCTCAAGTTTGGATGCGGCGTCTTCATCGACAATCACTGTGGCATCTGGGTGGAATTGCAAGATCGATGCCGGGCAGGATGTGCTCACCGGCCCTTCAAGCGCTTTCGCGACCGCATCAGCTTTGCTGGCACCGGTTGCCAGCAGAATGATCTTTCTGGCTTGCATGATCGTTGCGATGCCCATGGTAAGTGCATGGGTTGGAACCGTTTCATCGGGTTTGAAAAAGCGGCGGTTGGCGGCCATGGTCGATCGAGCCAGCTTCTTGATCCGCGTGCGGGAGCCAAGCGACGAAGACGGTTCATTAAAGCCAATATGGCCATTGAGGCCAATCCCGAGTAGCTGCAGATCAATGCCGCCCAGCTCGGCGATCATTGCTTCATATCGCTTTGCTTCTTCTGCCGGATCGGATGCATCACCGCGCGGCAAATGGGTGTTTTCAGGTTTGATATCTATATGGTCGAACAGCAGCTTGCTCATCGTTGTCCGGTAGGACTGCGGGTGATCTGCGTTCAGACCAATATATTCATCCAGATTGAAGCTCTTAACCCCCGCAAAGGACAAGTTCATACCACGGGCACGCTCGATCAGTTGCGCATAGACCTGTTCCATCGTTCCACCAGTCGCCAGCCCAAGTGACGCATCGGGTTTCGATACAAGCAGATCCAGGAGGCGCTTTGCGGTTGCGCTCGCCGCAGAGACGGCATCGTGATGGATGAGGATTGTGGCCAATGATTTATCCTTTCACGGCACCGGCCAGCATAGACCGACCGATCTGCCGATACATGATAAGCCCTAGAATGACGGGCGGTGCGGACGCCACGACGATGACAGCCGCCGCCACACCCCACTGGACGCCCCCACCTCCGGCTGAGAAGAAGAAGGATGCGCCAACGGTCATGGGGACTGCCTTGCTGGTGGTAAGCATCAAGCCAAACAGGAATTCGTTCCAAGCTGTGATGAAGCCGAAAACGAAAGTCGTGGCAATGGCCGGCCGGATGAGCGGCAGTGTCAACCGGCTGAGAATGCGTCCCGTGCGCGCTCCGTCCATACCCGCCGCCTCATCAAGCTCGCGCGGAATCTCCGCAACGGCATTGATCAGCAAAACGAGCGCCAAAGGCAGGTTGACGACCGCGAGAATGAGGCCCAGACCAAACCTTGTGTCCAGCAACCCCAGCGTCTGATACATCATGTAGAGGGGAATGGCGAAAATGATCAGCGGCATTGCACGCAGATTGACCACCAGTGGCAGCAAAAGATCGCGCCCGTAGTCGCGCCTTGCGATGGCAAAGGCCAGCGGGAGACAGAGCAGAATCGGCAGGATCGTGCCAATCAGGGACGCCGACAGCGAGTTCGCCAGATAGCTCCAGATATTCAACCGGTCGCTGACCGTGAAGACAGCTGCGAAATTGTCGAGTGTTATGGCACGCGGGATCAGACTGGCGTTGGAAATGACATCGGCCGGGGTCTTGAGGGCCGTGACGATGGTCGCGATGACCGGAAAATTCATGACCAGAGCAGCAACGACGAACACCAGCCAACGGATTGCATTCATAACCATCAGGCCTGTTTCCTCTTTTTCAGCAACCAGCCGACCAGCCAAAGCAAGCCGAAAGCGACAATGAACAACAGAACCGAAGCGGCCAGAGCCTTGCCGATGTCGGCGGATTTAAAGAAGGCGGTATAGATATAGATGGACAGGGAAGTGCTGGAGCCCCCGGCTCCCGAGCCGATAAGCACATAGATATTGTCGAACACCCTGAAACCATCGATGAAGCGGATGCCAAAGGCGACCAGCAGGGTTGGCAGCAGGGCTGGTAGTTCGATGTGGGTGAACAGGCGCAAGCCACGGGTGCCATCCACCTTGGCCGCTTCCCGGATATCGTTGGGAATGGAGGAATAGGCCGTGTAGAACAGCAATAGGGTGAAGGGGGTCCACTGCAGCGTCTCAATCACGACCATTGTCTTGAAAGCCGTTTGCGGGCTGAGAAATGCCGGGCTTTCACCAAAAAACTCAAACAGATAATAGGGCAGCGGACCGACAAACTCATGCAGCACCAGACGATACATCAGGCCCATCATGGACGGAGCGATGATCATCGGCATCATGAAAATGGCCATAAGCCAAAAGCGTTTCTGGATTAGTGGGGCGAGGAAAACCGCAAGAAAGAGCCCCAAAGCCGTTTCAAGCGTTGCCGTCAGAAGTCCAAAGCGGGTGGAAAAGCTCACCGCGCCCCAGAAATAGGGATCGCCCAGCACTTCACGATAATTGCCAAATCCCGAAAGGGTCGGGTCTCGCAAATTCTCGAAACTGACTGTCGATACCGAATAGATCAGGTCGAGGACTGCGGGAAACCCCAACATGGCCAACAGAAAAATGACAACCGGCGCTGCAAGAATCCGGTTTTCCCGGCTTGTTTCATTGGCCACAATCTATGTCCTCGTCAATGGAAGGCCGGAGTTCGCGGAAGCGAACCCCGGTCGATCTTGATGATTATTTCAGCAGCTTGGCCATACCGGATTTGGCTTCAGCCAGAGCGTCATCAAGGCTTTTGACATCGCCCCAATAACCAGTAAAGGCCTGGGCTTGCAGCTCATAGACCGAGAGTGCCGATGCAGAGGTTGCACCATTCATCACGTAGCCATACTGGGATGCATAGCTGCCCAAGGGCACCAGATCCGGGCGATCTGCTGCTACCGCATCAAGCGCAGGGCCTTTGAGGCCGGGAGCGCCGCCAGCTTTGGCGTAGATTTCCATGGCATCGGCTGTTGCCAGCCATTGCAGGAACTTTTGGGCACCTTCCTTGTTCTTGCCGGACTTGTTGATACCAAGGCCCAAACCATGCACATGGGTAAAGCGGCCTTCCGGTCCTTTGGGAGGGGCTATCGTCTTGGTTACACCAGCCACAACCGGGTTCTTTTCCTCGTTGAGCAGATCACCGGCGGCAGCGTTCCATTGAACCATGATGGCGACCTGCCCCGAACCGAACGCGGCATTGGCTTCGGGAAACTCGTAGGACAGGGAATCCTTCGGTGTTGCCCCGGCATCGAGCAGCTTGCGGTATAGCTTAAGGCCGGTCTTGTATGCCTCGGAATCAACCGTGATGTTGCCATCGGCGTCCATCCAGTCGGCGCCATAGGCTCGCGGCAGGGACTGGAAGATCATCATGTTGAACAACAGGTTCTTCATCTGCAGAACCGTTCCGTAGCGGGTCGGGCTGTCGCTGTTGACCGACTTTGTGAAATACAGCGCGGTGGCAGCCCAATCGTTCCAGCTCCAGTCTTCCGGTTTTTTGGGCTCCATCGCCTTGCCCAGATATTCCTCGGCAATTTCGGAATAGCGGGCCTTGGCAGCGTCGTCGGACAAGAGGGCATCAATGAGATCATTGCGGTAATACATGAAATGCAGGGAGAGGTCGGTCGGAACGCCGAATTGCTTACCTTCATATTGCATGGTGCTCAGGACGGCGTCGCCGAAGACGTCCTTCGCTCCATCACCAAGGTCTACCGGCTCCATGAAGGGTGCATAACGGCCAATCGAGTAGGTCGCAATCAGGTTGATATCAAAGGCATCGGTGCTCGCGGCAAGATCGGCAGCCAGTTTGTCATAGAAACCATCGCGGCTGAAGAAAAGCAACTCCACCTTGTTTTCGTCGGCGACTCCCGGTAGCGCATTGTAGGCTTTGGTGGCCGCGCGCAGGGCAGTTTCTTCCGGCCCTCCAGGCCAGCCCAGAACGGTGACTTCGGCCTGCGCCGCCATGGATATTGTGCTGAGAGCACCGCACAACAATGCCGGCAAGAGATAATTCAATTTCATTTTATTCTCCTCTGTGACTTATGTCTTGTTGATCAATTCGTTCCATTCCTTCTTGCAAGACCATCCGGTTCCATCGGCAATCTCACCAGCAAAGAAATTCCAATTTCCATGATCACTGCTGATCAACAGCAAACTGCAATGCCCCAAACAGAGGGCTGTCCTGACCAAGCTCGGCCGGCTGTAGATCGACGTTGAAAAGCTCAGGTTCTTCATTCAGAAGAATGTGCGAAACGCACTCCAGATAGCCGGTTGCCAGTCCGACACTGCCGCCAATGACAATGCGGTCCAGTCCCAAAATGGTGCGCAGATTGGCGCAAAGCTCGGCAATCGAGCGGGCGGATTGTTCCACCACAGAGGTCGCCCAAGGGGTTCCCTGTTGCCACAAAGCAAAAACTTCCGGAGCGGCCACATCCCTGCCAGCAAGGTTGGATCCGTAACGGGCAATCGCCCGTCCACTGGCGAGCGATTCTATCGTACCAACGCGTCCCGAGCCGCAGAGCTGATCGCCTTTGAGGGCGGTTGAGAAACCCACGTGACCGGCCAGACCATCATCGGATTGCAGGAGCTTGCCATTGAGTACGAGCCCACCGCCAACACCGGTTGACACGGTTATGTAGGCCATACTGTTCGAGCCAATACCCGCCCCGAAGCGATATTCGCCAAGGGCCGCAGCAGCAGCGTCATTGACCAGCGTCACAGGGCCTGAAAAACGATCTGACGCCAACGTCTTCAGGTTGGAACCGGTCAGGTTGGATAGGGTCGAGCGGTTGACTGCCATCCAGTCGCCGTTTCGGGTAACTCTTCCTGTCAGAGCAGCCCCGACGGGCGTTCCGCTCACATGTCCGACCTCCTGAAGAAGAGCCGCCATACTGTCGAGCTGGCTATTGATGTCTGCTTGACCAATAGTCTCGGCGCGTGCGCGAGCGACGATGCACCCCTTGTCGAACCGGGCGGCAGCAATTTTGGTGCCGCCAATATCAAGTCCAGCTCCACTGAGAAGATTGGCATTCATGGCGTCACACTCGCTTTCAGCTGGCACGGCGGGTCGGGTCGGGTTGACCGATAGGCAAGAGGTCATGGCTGGCTATCTTTTTTGGTTGCAGCGACCGATTTCGAAAACAGCTGTGTCATATATTCCAGCCGCGTAAGAACAGATCCCACTGTCACACAGTCTGCACCGTGTTCAATCGCGGCTCGGCAAAGCTCCGGTGTTGAAAACCGACCCTCGGCGATGACAAAGCAGTCTTTCTTGGCAAGCGCTGCGAGCAGGGGAAAATCCGGTTCTTCCGGTGTCGGCGCCTCTCCAGTGTAACCGGACATGGTGGAGCCGAGAATGTCTGCCCCCTCGCGAAGGCAAGAATCCGCTTCCTGTTCTGCCGCCAAGTCGGCCATCACAAGACACCCCTGTTCATGGGCGATACTGGTGAGGTCGGCGAAAGTATGAGGACGAGAGCGATCCGTGCCGTCAATCGCGATGATGTCGGCACCGGCCTCTGCCAAGGCCAGAACATCTTCCGGCAGGGCGGTGATGCGGATGGGCCATTCGTCAAAATCCCGTTTGACGATTCCAACAATCGGAGCGCTTGGCAAGGCAGCTCGCACCGCAGCCACCCGTTTGACACCTTCAATCCGCAGCCCTTGCGCGCCCCCATCGATGGCAGCTCTTGCCATTGCCACCACAACCTCATCGCAGTCCATTGCTCCGCCGTCAATTGGCTGCACCGAAACAATGAGGCCATTTTGCAGCGCGTTGAGGGTGTCAGCCTTGCTGTCTTTTACTCTTCCCGTCATCAGGTTTCCTAAGCACTTCAGAGATTTTCAGCACAATTCTGCGCTTGAGTTGATACGACCTTATATCTGAAAAAATATTTTGACAATAATTTTTTCTAAAATAATTTAATGTGATAATTATTTGTTATTTTCATTGATTTATGAGCAATTGACCCATAACCTGCATCAACAACGCGGCGGGGTTGGGATGAACAGATCCGTCTGCTCATAGAGCTGGATGGCCTTCTAGAACTTGTTCTGATAAGTCATTTTGGAGCTTTTCTCGATTGGTCAACTGTTTCGACGTAGTCGAACCCATTTGCGCCATTAACCTCACTGATGCCGGGCAAGTGAAAATATGAACCAAGGTACAACCCCAGTTCTTTCGGAAATTCGGTTCAACGGGGCCAATATGACGCCGAAGTTGCGCAAGATTGCCCAGTTTATCTCTCAGCATCCCGTAGAAGTGACGACCATGTCGGTGGATGAACTCGCGGCCAGCGCCAACATTAGCGTCGCAACGATCTATCGCTTTTGTCGGGAGTTGCAATACCAGACCTTCTCCCAGCTCAAGCTAGCGATTGCCAAGGAGATTTCAGTTGAGAATGCCTTGAAATCAGACGCAGATGATACGCTGGAGAAAGATGATACCCATCGATTCACGGCCTATCTGACGGGGTTGGAAGCCACCCGCGATTTGCTTGATCTTGATAAGATTAACGAAGTTGCTGATCTTGTCGTTTCGGCACGCCGCATCATTATTGTGGCCGTGGGCGCTTCCTCTGTGGCTGCAACCTTTTTGCATTACAAATTTATGCGTGCAGGACTGATGAGTCATCGGCCAACAGATATGCATTTGGCAACCATGCTCGCCTCCAACGTTGACGAGCGCGACATGATCATTGCGTTTTCCGCCTCAGGAGGCACGCGGGACATCATTGATGTTCTCAAAATAGGTCGACGAACCAATGCTTCCATTGTTGGCATCACTGGCCGACGGCGCAACGCCGTGGCAGATTTAAGCAGCTTGCATTTGCTCGCAGTCGCCTCAGACAGCCCCCTCACCAGCGGTTCGGGACTTTCGGTTATAAGCCAAATTTCCGTGGCGGATACAATTTATGAAACCCTGTACTGGCGCGATCCGAGCGTGCGCAAAAGGATTGATCTGGCCGCAGATTCCGTGATCTACAAACACGTCTGAATTCTGTGGACCATGAATGTCTCCTGTTGGCCCGGCGACGATGTGGCAATCGATGGCCGAGTGGATTTGCAAGATGCGGAGGAACTGGAAACATGATGCGGCTTGCCACCTGCTGCATATCAGCCAGTAACAATGTCGGACTTGAAACAGGTCCAGCTCGCCAGCACATGATGCCTGCCTTAATCCGCATTCCGCCACCAAACAGGCCGCCGTTGGGATTCCTGACAAAATTTGACCAAGCCTATGGAGCCGCCTTCCACGGGTGATGTATCCGGGGATTGGAAGGGGCTGTGACTTCTAGTATGAATCTAAAGCTTCGGGATAAACCTTAGCCTTACCGTTCAGGTTTCTGGGACCACTTCAGATCGGCATGCTCGAAAGGAGCATGATGCGCTGTTCCAATAGCTTCCATTCCTTCAAATTTTAGTCAAAGCGCTAAATCACCCTTCACCATAGCAGCAACAATCCGGCGCTCGGCTACGCGAAAATACCATTTAGATAAAATTCGAACTATTCCGAAAAGAGGATACACAGCGCTTTCAGGCAATTTGATCTCAGGTTCTAGCCGGAGATTGAAACGCCATGAAAACGGGGGGCGCGTCGCAAAGTTTCAATCAGGCCCTGTTTGTGCTGTGATCAGCGTCATTTTCATGCTTCGTTAACTTTTTGAAGTCCAAAGAGGAGAGCAATGAGATCATTCTGTTCGCGAACGGTCCATGTCTCCGCGAAGTCGAAGCCCTTCTTAAGCCACAGCATGGCTTCGAAACCAGCGATGGTTCGTCTCGCAGCATGGAAGGATCGGAAACCACCAATCCTGGGCATATTCTTCTTTACCCTGAAATGATCACTCTCAATACGCTGCTGCAGATGCTTGGTAACATAATGGACTGGGTCCGGCCGCAGGTGGCCTTTGTCGACCGATTGTTTGATCGTTGACGGGAATGTGTTGGCACCGTCAGTGCCGATCTTGCCCGGCGACAGGAGCGGCTCATCCTTGAGCATTTTGTTGAAGAAACGCTTTGCTGCATCAAGATCTCTATTGGCGGTGAGCAGAAAATCCACGGGATTGCCGTGCTTATCTATGGCTCGGTACAGATATTTCCACTTCCCCCGCACCTTGATGTAAGTTTCATCCACCCGAATAGACCCGCAATGGGGTTTGCGAAACCGACGCAACCGTTTCTCGATCAAGGGAGCGTAGGTCAGAACCCATCGGTTGATTGTGCTATGGTCAACTTCAAAGCCGCGCTCAAGGAACATTTCTTCGAGATCCCGATAGCTCAACGGGTAACGCAGATACCAAGATACCGCCTGAATGATCAGCCACGCCTCAAATTGTCTGCCTTTGAAGTCATCTTTCGATTTTCGTTTCAGCTTTTCGGCAATGGCATTGAGAATCATACGACGCTCCTTCAATAAATCGGAGCACCTTCTCACCGCACAAATCTCAAATCCTGGTTAACGACAAAAGTTTGCGACAGGGCCGAAGCGACGTCGTCTTCTGGATCATTCATGGGCTGAAGTGTTTCGGAAGCACCTTCTTGATGAGCTTCCTATCGAGGAATTACTACCGCATTTTGACGACAGGATTGGGCGCCCTTCGAAGGATCTGCATATCGTCATTGGCGTTCTGCTTTTGCAGCAATTGCATGATCTGAGCGACGCGGCTACCGTCGAGGCGTTGGCGTTCAATATGGCCTGGCACTATGCGCTGGATGTACGCTCAGAGGCTGATTGTTATTTCTGTGAAAAGACCTTGCGAAATTATCGCCGCCTTTTCATTGCCGAAGGGCTGGATAAAGTTCTGTTCCATCGTGTTACAGATCGCTTGGTGCGTGCTTTTAACGTGAATACGGATCATCAGCGCATGGATTCAACTGCTTTACGTTCCGCCATGCGTAGCCTGACGCGGCTCGGGATCGTCGTTGAGACCATTTCCAAATTCGCGCGTGAGCTTGAGCGGGTTCATCCCCAATTGCATACGCAAATTGATGGTGAAATCATCTGTCGTTATGTTGATCGAAAAGGGAGCGGTTGTTTTGCAAATACGGCGCCAAGCGCGTCCCGGCGCACGCTTGTTGAGGCAGGATGTGATTTACTTGGGCTTGTCGTGCAATTCAAAGACACCGCTGCTGCGGATTTACCTGGATACACATTGCTGGATCAGGTTTTGAAGGAGCAGTTCGAGGTCTCGTTAGAGCAAGATGATAAGCCGACTGCAATTGCAACTCCACGCAAGCCCGGTGATATGCCTTGTGATGGCATAAAGTCCCCTGCTGATCCAGATGCCAGTTACAATGCTCATCGTGGGCTTGGTTATATGGCACAAATCGTCGAGACCTATGTTGAGGATGATGAAGAAGAGGCGCCCCGATTGCCGGATTTGATCACTTTTGTATCGGTTCACAAAATGACAGTGCATGATAAGAACCAATTACCGACCGCCTTTGATGATCTTACCGCTCGCTCAATTGTACCAAGAGTATTGCTGGCTGATTCACATTATGGATCGGCTGACTGCATGGAATTGGCAACCAAATGTGGCGTGAGCCTAATGGCACCAGCACAAACGTCGAAAGGAAGCCAATCGGGGCGATTGACACTTGAGGACTTCAGCCTTGATGAAGGCGGTTTGGTACTGGAATGCCCAAACGGCGTCACTCCAATATCGACTTCTGCAGCCACCGCAAAACTGCAGGCGCGGGACTATGGAGAATTTTGTGCCCTGGCGTGGTAACTCTAATATGAGGAGACCCACGTATGAGCATCGACAAAGCCCTTTTGGATCATCTGATGGAAGGCCGCAAAGCGGGCGATCTGTTCGGAGAGGACGGGATTCTGCAAGAACTGACCAAGGCGCTGGCCGAACGAGCCCTGAGCGCCGAACTGGACGAGCATCTGACCGAAGAACGCGCCGATGCACCACCTGAAGGCGCGAACCAGCCGCCAAACCGTCGCAATGGCAGCAGCCAGAAGACGGTGACCACCGACAACCGGTCTGCATAAGGATCCAATTTGCTTGGACGGGGTGGCGTCGTGAATTTAGGTTCAACCACCCCCTCACGAAGATATTTTCTGATGGTATTACGTGACAATCCCGTGCGCCGAGAAATCTCACGAATTGGCATTTTGTCGCGTAATGCCCAACGCCGAATGACACTTAAAAAGCCCATGTCGATCACTCCAAATCTCCCCGATGTAAATCGTCGGGGACCAGTGTTCACATGGGTCAATTCTCAGTGACAATTTTACTTCATACCGGGTCAGTTCTCAGTGACATTCAACACGTCCCCGAGCCTGATTTCGGCGATCACCGATGCCGTGATGGAGGAAGTGACCGCCTGGCAGAACCGCCCGCTGGAACCGTGTTATCCGATTGTGTTCATGGACGCGATCCGGGTCAAGATCCGCACCGACGGCGTGGTTCTGAACAAGGCGGTTTTTGTGGCCCTGGCTGTTCTCCCGGACGGCACCCGCGACGTTCTGGGGCTTTGGTTCCAGGCCAATGAGGGTGCCAAGTTCTGGGCTAAAGTTCTCAGCGACCTGCGCAACCGTGGTGTTCAGGACATCCTCATCGCCGTCGTGGACGGTCTGAAGGGCTTCCCTCAGGCCATCGAGGCAGCCTTTCCTCAGACCCAGGTCCAGACCTGTATCGTGCATCTACTGCGCCATTCCATGAGCTTTGCCAGCTACAAGGACCGCAAGGCCGTCGCTGCGGCTCTTAAGGCTGTCTACACCGCTGTAGACGCCACAGCCGCGGAGGCGGCGCTGGCGGAGTTCGAAAACAGCGACCTTGCCGCCAAATACCCGGCAATCGCGCCGAGCTGGCGCCGGGCCTGGAACGAGGTGATCCCGTTCCTCGACTATCCGCCCCAGGTGCGCAGGCTGATCTACACCACGAACGCCATTGAAGCACTGAACTCGAAAATCCGACGGGCCGTTCGCTCCCGCGGGCATTTCCCCAGTGACGAGGCAGCTGCGAAATTGATTTATCTCGCCCTGAATGCTACCTCTGTGGAATGGAAACGCTCCGTGCGCGAATGGAACTCAGTGAAAAGCCAATTCGCCATAATGTTCGAAGATCGTTTCCCAATGGCGTAATCAAAGCGCCAGGGCACAAAATTCTCCATAGTCCCTCTTCCAGGAATAATGGCAATACCTCCCTTGCCCTCAACATCCTCTCTGATTGCATTCGCGTCATAGCCCCTGTCTGCAATGAAGACCTTTGGATCTGGCAAATCCTCATCTTGCAACAGGTCATAATCGGTATAGTCGGAGCACTGCCCCGGTGATATCTCGGCCTTGATGGGTAAGCCATGCACATTCGTGATCAGATGAATTTTCATCGTGAAGCCACCTTTTGAGCGGCCAAAACCTTCTTTTGGAGTCCCCCTTTTGAGCCCGCTGCCTCCTCTCTCGGGACATTGCTAACGCAATGCCCTGCCGGGCAGTGGATGATGGGCGCGGATGACGGTGCTGTCGATCATTTGAACCTGATTTGGTGCGGCGCCACTCTCGTTCAGCGCCTCAAGAACCATTCCCCAGAGACCCGCCAAAGTCCAGCGTCGGAATTGGCGATAGACCGAAGACCATTTGCCGAACTCCGCCGGCAAGTCACGCCACTGTGCTCCAGTACGAGCAATCCAGAAGACCCCGTCAAGTACCAAGCGATGATCTCCCGCCGGGCGACCGCCACGACCACGGATCGAGTGGATGAAAGGTTCGAAAAATGCCCATTCCGCATCGCTCATTGTCAATCGCGCCAAGATAGCCTCCTTGAAAGCTATCTTGAATCATATCTCAGCTGATTTGGGAATAAAGTTTGTCAACAAAACCTAGCGGGTTAAATGCGAGATTTTCGCGCTTTCACCTGCTCCGGATCAGTTTTGGGACATCTTATTTTCGAGTGTTAAGGGCTACCAATTGTAGCCTCATCCTTTGGCTTTTTGTCTGAAAAGTTCTGCCAGAACACGAAAAGCAGAAAAGCGAATGCGAGCGCGAGAAGGATGGCACTGATCGGCCTGAAGATGAATTGCGTCCAATCACCTCCATAAACAATCATACCGCGCCGCAAGTTTGCTTCGGTTACGGTTCCAAGGATAAGGCCCAGGATAACCGGCGCAGTTCCATAACCATATCGATTGAGGAAGAAGCCTAAAATACCAAATCCAAGCATCAGCCATAGCTCGAAGACGGATCCGTTCACCCCATACACACCCACAGCGCAAAACATTAAAATAATTGGCATCATCAGATGCTGCGGAACTTTGAGAATACGGACAAAAAGCCGAATACCGATCAACTGCATCAAGAACATTGCAATATTGGCGATAATGAACGCAAAGAAAATGGCATAGATCGTGGAAGATTGTTCATCAAAAAGAGCTGGTCCTGGCCGTACGCCTTGGATCACAAGTCCTCCCATTAGAACAGCAGTAGACACTTCTCCAGGAATTCCAAGAGTCAGCATTGGAATCAACGCCCCACCTGCAGTTGCGTTGTTTGACGTTTCTGATGCTACAAGCCCCTCATAATGTCCCTTACCAAATTTTTCTGGTGTCTTGGACATACGTTTTGCCTGATCATAGGATAGGAACGACGAAATTGAACCGCCAGCACCAGGAATAGCCCCTACAAAGACACCGATAAGGGTAGAGCATGTGATCACTTTCCATGCCTTGGCAAGAAGTCCAAAGGGCGGCTTTGCGGATTGAAAATTCTGAGCCGCTTCTGGCTGCTTTTCATTACCCGACTTGATAACGAGATCCTGCAGGACTTGAGAAACGGCAAAAAGGCCAATCAGTGCTGGGAGCAACCCAATACCTGTTATCAGATCAGGCTGACCAAAGGTTGACCGTAAAACGCCAGTCATAGGATCAGCACCAATTGTCCCAAGCCAAAGACCAATGAAACCGGCTACTAGCCCCTTTAGCATCGACCCTGCCGATACAGACGCGATGATGACCAGGCCGAAGACTCCGAGAGCAAAAAACTCAGCAGGGCCAAAGCTCAGAGCAAGTCTAGCAATTGGCGGAGAAAGCAAGATCAGCAAGAGCGAACCCAGAATCCCTCCTATAAAGGAAGCGCTAATCGAGAGACCAAGAGCTGTTCCGGCTTCCCCATTTCGAGCCATAGGGAAGCCATCAAGCGTCGTTGCTACTGACGCTGGCGTTCCGGGAATACCTAACAAGATCGCAGGAACAGCTCCGCCTGCAAATGCGCCGCAAAAGGCACCGAGCAATGTGGCCATGCCTAAGACAGGACCCATGCCATATGTAAGAGGGATCAGCAGTGCAATAGCCATTGCGGCCGTTAACCCTGGCAAAGCTCCCATAATCAAACCAAGAAATGTTGCTGCAAATATTGCAAGAAGCACTTGGAAATTTGCAACCATACCAATGGCTTCAAATATAGTGTCCATTTGGAGAACTCCTCATGGGAAGATTAAGCCGAAGCCGTAGGAGAAGGTGAAATAGACAAGCATTGCCGACATAGCAGAGAAAGCAGCCACGATAGCCAAAAAGCGGGCCAATTTTTTTCTAATCGCTTCGATCCCCATTGCCCACGCACAAGTGACCGTCGCAAAGAAAAGGAATAACGTGGTAGAGATGATGAAGCCCAAAATGTTCATCAGCACGATGTACGAAGCCAGAAGCGCGCAGATTGCTATCGCCGAGGTGATTTGCTGCCCACCAAGGGGCTGAATGCGATCATCTGCATCAGATTTCCGCAAGTCCCCTATTAGCACCCCAAGAATTGCAATAATTCCAAGGCCACAGACCATCGTAGGAAAATCCCCAGGGCCAATCTGGCTAATACCACCGGCATTGGGTAGCATTTGGGCTTGCCGGACACCAATGGCAGCAGCAAGCAGAAGCGCGATATCGAAGAGTACACGCCCAGAAAGAAGTTTCATGTCCATTCCACTATGCTTCTGCTTCCGCAAGAATCGGTTTCCTTGCGGAAGCGCATGGTTGACTTATTCAAAGCGAATTCAATTGGATTACTGGGCCGCCACCTTTTTAGCCAAAGGTATCATCACGCGTTCACCCTCATCCATGAAGGCCTTCAGATCCTCGCCAAAGACAGGCGAAACCTCGACACCAAGGTTCTTTGAAGCCTCAATGAATTGAGGATCTTTTATGGCCTTTTCAATCGCAGCCTGCCAAGCCTTTTTGACTTCCGGATCGACGCCTGCGGGCGCGGCAAATCCTCGCCATTGCTGAACGGAAAGATTCAGCCCGAGATCCTTAGTTGTCTTAACATTCTCAATGAGAGACGATTTGCCCGAAGAGACGATAGGCACTAGACCGTCATCACCGTCCATCGCAGCAACCAGATCCGCAGGAGAAAGAACCACACCTTCAATATGCCCACCCAATGCGGCGGCAGCTGCTTCAGATGCTCCACCATATGGAACAAACTGTACATTCAGGCCGAGCTCTTCTGCCATTGCCATCGCCATAATGTGGGTGGAAGAACCGACGCCCGCAAATCCAAGTCGGATGGTCTTATCCTTGGCATAATTCAGGAAGCCGTCATAATCCTTCCATTCATCCGATGCTTTTGCTGCAAGCACATATGGTTCCATTCCGACTGCTGCAATATAGTCAAAATCATCGAGTGAAAAAGTGACATTTCCCATCCCAATAAGGGTGTAAAAAGCATTATTTGCAATGGCCACGGTATAGCCATCTGGTTTTGCAGCCAACACTTGCATCATACCAACAACACCGCCACCACCAGCGATATTTCGCACAGCAACACCCACTCCAAACGCATCCTCCAGTGGCTTTTCTAGGGCTCGAATAAAGCTATCCGTCCCGCCACCTGTCGCGTACTGAACAACGATCGTGATATCCTTTTTTGGAAAACCGTCTGCTGCGAATGCCATATTGGATGTCAACGCGACAGAAGCCAGAAACAGTCCGGCAAATAAAGACTTCATATTAAACCTCCCAGTTTAACTCACTGCGTAGAAAGCGCAGAATTTTCTCAACAAAACTGCCCAGGCAACCAGTAAGGCTACCCACAAATCCAGGACATGCATGGGGAAAATTTGGTGAACATGGAGGGCGGATATGTCTACCAGTTCACCTCGAACATGACACTGCCATCCGTATATTTACCGATAGCAACAGGTCAATTCACTCGTACTCTAACAGATTACCGCACCTCGAAAAGTGGTGCTTTCTCTGTTCCTAACACACACGATCTCTTCCCAACTAGCCCCTCCCAATACGAGTTTGACCTCTCAAAGACCTCATGGCGTTGAGTTCCAACTCACTTTACCAGCTATCCAATTGGGCAAAAACTGAATAGCCAACACTGCATTAAAGCAGAAATCTATTAGCGCTTCTCTTCATATATACTAATATCACAGATACTAAGTCATTGCAATTAGAATACTAATATCATAGATATCTTTTTCGGTTGACAGCGCATCGCAAATTGCAGACCTTCACCAGTGTCAGAACACCAAATTGGTTGGACACAATAGGAAAACCAATATTTGCGAGATCCATCGCATCTGCGAGTAAAACTTGGCCACATCGAAATCAAATTCTCAGAATCTTCTTCGAGCAAAGACCACTTCTGATCAACTCTACTCGTTGCTCAGAATTCGAATTCTTGATCTTCAGCTCGCTCCTGGCGCGGTTATTTCTCGGCGAGAGTTATCCGAAGAGTACGGCGTAAGTCCAATGCCATTGCGCGAAGCAATTGCGCGTTTGTCCGCAGAAGGGTTAATAGACATCCATCCACAATCAAAGACCATGGTTTCAAAAATTGACATGGACGACGTTAGACGGATGCATTTCATGCGAATGTCAGTGGAAATGGAAGTCGCTCGGGTTCTCGCAGATTCTTTTGCCCCTATGGCTGAAGCAGAAGAAATCCTGAGACAACAAGAAGCAGCTCTCTCAAGAAATGACATTATGGAATTCTCCACACTCGATCGGATTTTTCATCGCAGCTTTCATGCTGAAGCGGGATATGAAGAACTCTGGGATCTTGTTATCTCACATTCAGGACACATTGACCGGGCTCGCAAATTAAACCTTCCTGCCTCTGGAGCAGGCCGCGCAGCGAAGTTTCTTAAGGACCACCAAGACATGATCCGGGCGGTACAAAATGGCTCCAAAGATGAAGCCAGCAACGCAGTTCGCGAGCATCTTCAAAGATTTACTGTTTTTGCTGAGCAGGCCCGTGTCAGAAATCCAGAATTTTTCAAATAGGCTTGCCCCTCAATTTCGAAAATGCATCCACGGTATCAATCAGGAAAACAGGCCCGCAGATGCATTACTTCTCAGGACAATGGATACCGTCACCCCATCCTAAGACTTAGTTAACTCATTGATTTGTTTCGAATTTACAATCAATGCAGGGTTTAGATATCCAGCGAAGAAGTCTAGAACGTTTTGCACTGCACTTACCGCCGTGCGCTCTCCAGCTTCCGCAGTCAACCCGGCAATATGAGGAGACAGGATCACCTGATCAAGACCTAGAAGCTCGTTATCTGTCTTGGGGGGTTCCATCTCAAAAACATCAATGCCTGCAGCGGCCACGATTCCCGCATGGATCGCTTTAACCAAGGCCTTTTCATCCACGACCCCGCCGCGAGCCGTGTTTACCAGAACAACACCACGCTTCATTTGCGAGAATTCCAAATCTCCGAGGATTGGGCGCCCCGAGCTGGGTACATTAACCGATACAATATCAGCCCAAGCAAGACCGGATTGCATGTCGCAGGGTACTGCAGCGGTATTCTTTGGCCACCCCTGCTTTTCCAGGAATGGATCACACGCGCGGATTTCCATGCCGAATGCGCTCGCCATCCGAGCCAGATGCTGCCCGATACGACCAAATCCAATGATAAACAACCGCTTATTAAGCAGCTCAACAGCCTCCAGCTGATTACGCCAACTCCAATCGCCTTCCTTGATAGACTTACTGGCTCGTGAGGTTCTTTTTGCCGCAGACATAATCAGCATCAAACTATGCTCGGCCACAGATACTGAATTAACATCTCCAACGATGGTCAGAACAATGCCCCTGTCGTTCAAGGCTTGCAGATCTACAGCATCATACCCAACACCATGTCGAGACACCAACTTGAGGTTCCCCCCGCGCGCAATCGTTTCGGCAGAAAGAGGCTGAGTTCTAATGACCAGAGCATCAGCTTTATCGATCAGTGGAGCATAGCTTTCTTCTGAGACATCCTTTACGTAATCATAAGTTATCCCGGAAGTTGCATCGAGCAAGTCAATGCCGCTTTGATGAATTTTTCCAGCAACGAGAATATGTGTCATGAGTATTTCCCATACTTGCTAAAGTGTTGCTTCAAAATGCTATTTCGAGCAACTGCCCGCGAATTTAGGCACAAAAATCCCTGGGCCTGCGAAACAGCATTCGCAACACCTTCAAAATTCCTATTACGCAAACGTGAAAGGCCCCAAATGCTTTATTCAGGCCACATCACAAAGCGTAGAAGTGAGGTAGCAGAAACAAACCTGTGTCGGAATTCACAAAGGCGAGCCGTATAGAACGCCTTGCTTTTCCGGTCGCCTTGGGAGACCATATTAGAGATAGGTTCCCTTAAGGGCCTGGCTTGCTCCTTTAAGCAAACCAAGATCAGAACCGACAGCCACGAAATTGGCGCCAAGTTCCATATATTTTCGGGCGTCGCTCTCAACCGGAGCCAGGATTCCGGCAGACTTGCCAGCCGCCTTTGCTGCTTCAAAAACGCGTTTAATGATTGCCTGAACAGAAGGTTCGCTCGGATTACCAAGATAGCCACAAGAAGCCGCCAGATCTGACGGCCCGATGAACAGGCCATCGACACCATCAACGGCAGCGATCTCTTCGGCAGCATCAGCAGCAACCGGAGTTTCAATTTGAACGATCACACCGATATTGTCATTGATGATCTTCTGATAGTCCGACACAGTGCCATATTTGTTGGAACGATGGGCAACAGATACACCACGAACCCCTGCAGGGGGATAGCGAGTAGCTGCAACGGCAGCCCGTGCTTCATCTGCATTTTGCACAAATGGAATCAAAAAGTTATAAAACCCTGCATCAAGAAGCCTTTTGATCAAGACCGTATCGTTCCAGGATGGACGAACAACAGGCGCTGACTCACTATCCTTGAGAGCCATAAGCTGTGGCACCAACGACAGCACGTCGTTTAAAGCATGTTCAGCATCCAATAGAAGCCAGTCAAAGCCAGCCACGCCCATAACCTCGGTCGTGATTGGGCTGCCCAGAGCACACCAGCAACCGATCAGAGGTTTACGAGCCAGAAGATTCTGGCGTAGCTGGTTTGGAAGGGTCTGCGCGTTCATGTCAATATTTCCTCCGTTCATTGCACACACAAGTCGCGTGTGTCTGTAATAAGAATAGCCCTGAAGTCATTTACGTTGGTCAATGTGGGGCCAGTGACCAGTTGATCTCCAATTGCTTCAAAGAAGCCGTGAGCATTGTTGTTCTCCAATTCGGCCCTGGCTGAAAGTCCAAGAGATCGGCCTTTTTCCAAGGTTTCTGGCAAGCCAAAGGCCCCCGCAACCTCCTCACAGCCATCAACACCATCGGTGTCTGCTGCGACGGCGTACACCCCATGAAGACCATTGAGCGCGACCATAAGCGAGAGCAAAAACTCAACATTCCGCCCGCCTCGACCTTGCCCTCGCATTGTAACGGTGGTCTCACCCCCCGATAAAAGAATGCAAGGTTGTTCGAAGGGTTGGGACTTGAACTTCACCTGCCGTACGATCCCGCTCATCACCACTCCCAGGTCTCGAGCTTCCCCCTCTATGCTATCTCCAAGAATGTAAGGAACGACACCTGCTTTGAGCGCTACCGAGGCTGCGGCTTCCAATGCCATTTGAGGTGCAGCGATAATCCTTGCTTCAGAAGAGGCAAGCCGCAGATCTGAAGGTTTAATGCTTTCATTTTGGGCAAGCTTAAGTGCATGAAGAACTGCATCCGGCAGCTGCAGTCGGTAACGATCAACGATACCCTGAGCGTCAGCCAGTGTTGTGGGATCCGCAACGGTTGGACCTGAGGCAATATCGATTGGGTCATCACCCGGCACATCCGATATCATCAAAGTCAAAAGCTTGGCGGGATGGCAAGCAGCAGCAAGACGTCCGCCATTTATCGACGACAGATGCCTTCGCAAGCAGTTCATTTCCGTGATTGTCGCTCCTGACCTCAGAAGCGCGGTATTGGCTGCCTGCAGGTCTTCCAGAGAAAGTCCTTCAGCTGGCAAGGTCATTAGTGAAGACCCTCCACCAGAGATCAGACAAAGCACGAAGTCATCCGCTGTTAACCCGGAAACCAGCTCACGAATACGCTGCGATGCCGTTTGACCAGCTTCGTCAGGAACCGGATGGCTCGCCTCAACGATTTCGATCTTTTCGCATGGGACAGAATATCCATATCTCGTAATCACAAGCCCTTCGAGCGGACCTTTCCAGGTTTCCTCGACAGCGCGAGCCATTGCCGCCGAAGCCTTGCCCGCACCGATGACAATAAAGCGTCCGCGAGGGGTCTCTGAAGGCATGTGTTTCGGCACACAAATGTTCGGCTGGGCAGAAGCTACCGCAGCATCGAACATCTGCCGTAAAAGGGTTTGAGGATCAATCATCAGGCAACTTCGTGGCTAGCCATAAGCTCAAGCGCTTTAACCAAAGCAGAGTGATCCCAGGAAGAGCCGCCATGGGCCGCACAGGCATTAAACAATTCCTGGGCTGTCGCGGTATTTGGAAGGCTCATTTGCATCGCCCGAGCACTGGAAAGCGCAAGATTCAGGTCTTTTTGATGCAGCTCTATACGAAACCCTGGTTCAAAGGTGCGATCAATCATGCGCTTTCCATGGATTTCCAGGATTTTAGAAGAAGCAAATCCTCCCATGAGAGCATCACGAACCTTGGCAGGATCAGCTCCAGCCTTTGAAGCAAAGAGAAGCGCCTCGGCGACGGCTTCTATGTTCAGCGCCACAACAATCTGATTGGCAACCTTGCATGTTTGGCCATCACCATTTCCGCCAACAAGCGTAATGTTCTTGCCCATCAGCTCAAACAGAGGCTTGGCGACTGCAAACCCCTTTTCGGAGCCTCCGCACATAATTGTCAGAGTTGCGTTGATAGCACCGACCTCACCGCCAGACACGGGAGCGTCAACATACTCACATCCCAGACTATTAATTTTCTTTGCAAATTCCTTAGTCGCAACAGGCGAGATAGAACTCATGTCAATGACGGTTTTGCCCGCCGACAAGCCCATCGAAACACTGTTACCACCAAACAGAACCGCATCTACATGCGGTGTATCAGGCACCATGATGATGATGACATCATTTGCCTCAGCCACTTCCTTAGAGGACTTAGCAACTTTCACACCTTTGGCAACGAGTGTCGGCGCAACAGCCTTCGCGTCAAATGCAGTGATGTCGTGCCCTCCAGCAATCAAATGCTCCGCCATCGGAGCTCCCATAATTCCCGTTCCGATAAAACCGATCTTGGTCATACGACTTCTCTCCCTGTCATTTGCCACCACATTTGCATTGCCTTCCTCTTCATCGCACAGACGTCTCCGAACCAATCGATTTAACAAGAAGTCCCGGCTCGACGTAGCAACAAAAGTAGCGGCAACTGCCCTAACACCAAAACACCTACCACCAAAAAAATCGAAGCGCAACTTTTTTTAAAATATTCTCATTTTTTCAAATCAGAAAAATCTATTTTCTTTTAATTTATTGTTTTTATTATGTTATATAAATTTCTTGTAGTGATTAACTCTCCTGATTATGCAATATTATAGGCGCAAATGATATAAATCGAAGCGCTTCGATTTTTTAATCACCTCAATTTTTGCTGTGATTTCGGAGCTCACAGCAAGCACATCAAAGGAACCGGAACGAAAGGAAAGGGAGTGCGCGGCAAAGGCAGGATTGCCAGAGTTGCCAAGCTCTTACACTCGGTGTAGAAAACTTGACGGAGATGGAAAGAACGTGACTACGCCTCTCCAGTTGATCAGTCACGACCCAAAGCGGTCTGGCATACAAATTGTGACAGAACCGGGAATTGAAACGAGACCTCAATGAATGGTCAACCAACCACAAAAGCAACACTAGAAAGCGTTGCAAAACTTGCTGGCGTAGCCCCTTCAACGGTATCCCGTGTCTTGAACACACCAGACAAAGTGCCACAGAAGACACTCGATCGTGTCAATCAGGCAATCTCTCAAACCGGCTATGTACCCAATCTAATTGCAGGCAGCCTAGCCTCAAATCGCAGTCGATTGATCGCAGCCATCACACCAAGTATGGCAAACCTTGTCTATGCCGAGACGATGCAGAGCTTTTCCCGCGTTCTGAAGGACAATGGCTATGAGGTATTACTTGGGGAATCCGGATATGACCTTAAAGCTGAAGAGAAAATCGTAACAACCGTTTTAAGCAGGCGACCCGATGCGATTTTCCTAACCGGAATTCATCACACATTGGAGTGTCGCAGACGTCTACATTCGGCAGGGATACCGATTGTCGAATCTTGGGACATCACGCCAACGCCACTAGATCTTGTAGTTGGCTTTTCGCATGCCGAGGTCGGAAAATCAGTTGCCACCTATTTTTGCGACAAGGGATACACAAGTTTTAGCCTCGCCTCGGCTGGCGATCAGAGAGCCCATGTACGCGCCGAAGCTTATCTAAAGGAACTGTCTGCGCGAGGGCAAACCGATATAACACCAGTTATCAGAGAACCCTCCCCCAGCGTTGCTCTCGGGCGTTCCATCATGTCCGACTTGCTAGACCAAAAGAAAACACCGTTTGCCGTTTTCTGCAGCTCTGACGTTGTAGCACTCGGTGCGCTGTTTGAAGTTTTGGCTCGCGGACTGTCAATACCAGACGATGTTGCCATTATGGGATTCGGCAACCAAAATTTTGCCATGTACACCCATCCGGCGTTATCAACTGTTCGGGTCGACTGTATTAACATGGGAGAAAAGTCGGCCCAAATGCTGTTGGCGAGATTACAAAATGAACAAACTGAAGGCCATTCATTCGATGTGGGATTTGAGATATTGGCAAGAGAAACGTCCTGAACAACTATACCACATGTACAGGCAAGCCCCCCCCCCTCCAAACGGAGAGACGGATTTCAAAAGCGGCCAACTTGGATGCACACGCGTGAGACAGTCGAGACCAAATTCTCGAGGAAATTTGGGTAGAGGCCGATTAAGGCCCTGTCGCAAACTTTTGTCGTTAACCAGGATTTGAGATTTGTGCGGTGAGAAGGTGCTCCGATTTATTGAAGGAGCGTCGTATGATTCTCAATGCCATTGCCGAAAAGCTGAAACGAAAATCGAAAGATGACTTCAAAGGCAGACAATTTGAGGCGTGGCTGATCATTCAGGCGGTATCTTGGTATCTGCGTTACCCGTTGAGCTATCGGGATCTCGAAGAAATGTTCCTTGAGCGCGGCTTTGAAGTTGACCATAGCACAATCAACCGATGGGTTCTGACCTACGCTCCCTTGATCGAGAAACGGTTGCGTCGGTTTCGCAAACCCCATTGCGGGTCTATTCGGGTGGATGAAACTTACATCAAGGTGCGGGGGAAGTGGAAATATCTGTACCGAGCCATAGATAAGCACGGCAATCCCGTGGATTTTCTGCTCACCGCCAATAGAGATCTTGATGCAGCAAAGCGTTTCTTCAACAAAATGCTCAAGGATGAGCCGCTCCTGTCGCCGGGCAAGATCGGCACTGACGGTGCCAACACATTCCCGTCAACGATCAAACAATCGGTCGACAAAGGCCACCTGCGGCCGGACCCAGTCCATTATGTTACCAAGCATCTGCAGCAGCGTATTGAGAGTGATCATTTCAGGGTAAAGAAGAATATGCCCAGGATTGGTGGTTTCCGATCCTTCCATGCTGCGAGACGAACCATCGCTGGTTTCGAAGCCATGCTGTGGCTTAAGAAGGGCTTCGACTTCGCGGAGACATGGACCGTTCGCGAACAGAATGATCTCATTGCTCTCCTCTTTGGACTTCAAAAAGTTAACGAAGCATGAAAATGACGCTGATCACAGCACAAACAGGGCCTGATTGAAACTTTGCGACGCGCCCGTATATTTCCTCAGTCTGACTCGCTACCTTTATGTGAATAGCTGCCGCAGTCTTAGCGGACTTTGCGACGTGCCCCCAGAGAACGTCAGGACTTGCCTTACAAACCAGTTGACTTCTGTCAACCATTGACTTACATTTGAGTTATGATAAAGAGCATTCGACATAAGGGTCTGAAGGCCTATTGGACCAAGGGACAGACAAAAGGTCTAAACTCAGATTGGCTACCGAAGATCCGGATTATCATGTCGGCTCTCGACGCTGCTGATGAACCGGAAGAGATGGACTTTCCGGGTTCTCGCTTTCATAGCCTGAAAGGAGATATGGGTGACTATTTCTCAGTTCGGCTCACAGGGAACTTCCGGGTCATCTTTCAGTTCGACGGCGAAGGTTTCATTCTGGTTGATATCAAGGACTATCACTAATGATCAATAAACACGTATCCGTTTCAGCAACACACCCTGGCGAGCTACTTAGAGAAATCATCTTGCCTGATATTCCGATGAGCAAGGTAGCGATTGCTGAAGCTCTGCAGATCTCCCGCCAGACGCTGTATGACATTCTCAATGAGAAACAGCCCATCACGGCTGAGATGGCTATTCGCTTTGGCAAGCTCCTCGGCAATGGAGCTAGCTTTTGGCTGAACATGCAGCGCAGCTATGATTTGGAGAAGGCAAAACTATCGATCGATGTTTCCTCCATTCCAACAATCAAGGCGGCCAGCTGATCCAAACACATTTCTGTAGTGGCGTATGGACCTAAGCAGCAGTCTATAGCGTCGTCTATAAATTTATAACATAGTAGACAGCGCCTATCGGTGCCGATAACATGTCTCTTAAATCGGAAATCGCATCATTAATAGACAGCGCGTCTATAAATCGATTTAGGAGACAGTTTCATGCGTCTGTTCGGCTATGCTCGGGTTTCGACCTCCCAACAGTCCCTCGATGGACAGATGAAGGCACTCAAAGAGGCTGGCGTTCGAGAGAACAGGATCTTCTCCGACAAAGCGACCGGCTCCAACCTCAATCGATCCGGACTTGATCTACTCCGCCTCAAGGTGGAAGAAGGCGATGCCATTCTGATCAAGAAGCTGGATCGCCTCGGGCGCAATACAGAAGACATGATTACGCTCATCAAAGAATTCGATGCGATGCGTGTTTCGATCCGGTTTCTGGATGATGGCATCAGCACCGAAGGAACGATGGGAAAGATGGTCGTCACCATCTTATCGGCGGTGGCCGATGCTGAACGGCAAAGGATCCTGGAGCGGACCAATGAGGGGCGGCTGGAAGCAAAAGCCAAAGGCGTTCGTTTTGGTCGTAAGCCAAGCGTGGACCGTAAGGCCGTTCGCTCTCTCCATGCTCAAGGCGTCGGCGCAACCGAGATTGCCAATCGGCTGAAGATCGGTCGTTCAACTGTCTATAAGGTGCTGACGGATTAGAAGCCACCCCCTTTCGGGAAGGCAGCAATCCGAGTAATTGCATATCCCTAGAAATCGGTAGGAATAGTTCTTACCTTGAGCTATAGTGTCTTTAACCGAAGGGATTGAACTATGCCAAGTACCAAACGGTCTTTTATCGTCGGTGATCGCTATGACGCCTTCATTGCTCAACAGATAGAAGAAGGACGTTTCAATAATGCCAGCGAGGTTGTGCGAGCAGGCTTGAGAATGCTTGAGGATTATGAGACACGCCTTGCAGAAGCCCGTGCATTAGTTGATGCAGCAGACGCTGAAATTGCAGCAGGCAAAGGTATCGAATACGCAAACACCCAAAGCCTGACAGAAGACATTATCAAGCGGGGGATGGTGCGATTAGCCCAAAAAGATTAGTTCTTGCCCCCAAAGCGCAAGATGACCTCACGGGGATATTCGTTTACATCGCCCAAGAAGAAGACGTTGGCACAGCAGCAACCTTTGTTGCCGACCTAACAGCCAAAATTCAATGGATTGCCGACACTGACTTCCCCGGCGTTCCTCGCGACTGGATCCGTCCAGGCTTGAAGGCTCTTCCCTATCGCAAACGTTGCATATATTTCCGCACCGATGAAGACACTGTCACCGTTTTGCGCATCATTCACGGACGACAAGACGTTGAGGCGCAGGAGTTTGGATAGGGCACAGAAGGCGAAAGCCGTCATTCAGAGTGTCTTTGAGCGCATCGGGGCTTGGGCAGACCATTCGGGCGGATTGCCGACATTTCCTGCGGATGCGAGATCTCCGGTCCTTCAGGCCAAAGCGGCCATTCGAGGTATCCCGGTTCCAGACCTGGCAGCAGCGGCAAGGTCGGGCGGGGACCGAACCTTCGCTGGAATTGCTGGAGTGGGGCCGCGTGCAGACAATCAGCAGCTGGACTGGGCAACACGAACGCGTCACACAACAATTTCAATTCTTTGTCCGGAGCTGGCCTTCAGAAGTCATTCCAGAACTGCTTAAATGCCTCCATGAAAGTGTTGTGATTATCCGGCGACCAGCACACCGAATGCCCTTGGCGGAGTAGCCAATGGATGCCGTTGGCGCAGGTAAGCTGTGATTTGTCCTGTATCCCGTAAATGTGGTTGAAGCAGTTGATGACCGTCTGCTGGAAGTTGGTGCCAAAAAGGTTGTTGGGCACGTTGTAGAGCATGCCCTCCAAGAAGTATGAAGGGGCAATTCCATCCTGCAACCGTCCCTCGTTGATCATTCGGTTCCGGATGTTCTTGAATATGCGCACCGTGGGCTTGAAATAGCCGTTCGTGTTCTGGTGTTTGGTTGTGCAGTTGGAGGAGTGCTGCTTGGGGTAATTGATGATCTGCTCGCCGTCCTTGGACCAAAACATGATACCTTCAAGGTACGACGGATTTCCGTTGGCCGGATAGTTGTGGTAAATGCGGTGCTCTGCGCAAGCTAGCACATCTGCATCACGGCGGTTATTGTTGCCGGGGACGTAGATCGCCTTGCTGCCGGCTTTGACACCTTGGCCAAGGTTCTTGGTCAGCCAATCCGTCACCTCTTCCTTGAACGTTCCTAGCGAGTATTCCGCCGTCGAGCGGTTTTGGTCGTAGTTGGCTTTGTCACCCTGAGAGAGAGCGTCCGTGTCGGAATAAAATACTGACGTGAGCCGAATGACTACATCCACGTCACTGTCGGCCCAAACGTTCGTATCGTTACCATACGAACCCTGCAGAAAGGTGTCGAAGCTCTTCAGACAATACGGCGATCCTGTGTCGTTGAGTACACCGCTGATCGTCTTGTAAGTGGCTGCTGACTGCTGGATGCTCCCTTGAGCCGACCACGTTTCCAACTGGTTCTCATTAACAGCCATTTTAGTATCCATTACAGGAGAAATTTTTTCAGGGTGGCTTCGTTATTTGCGTAGGATTCCCGCCCGCGTTGGCGCAATATATTCAGCTTCTTCAGGTCGTGTTCGAACAGATCTGTTGCCATCTCCGGTTGCTCGAAGGTGTCGTTGACCCGCACCGTCGGCACGTCTTTGAAAAGGATGGTACGGAGCTGGTCCATTGACTGCGTGTTGATTTCCAGTGTCTTTTGCAGGAGTTGCACGCTGAGCAGGTACTTCGCCCACCACATCTTGCTGAAGAGAGAGGGCTTTGGGCTCGGATATATCCCAACGCCGATGCTGACCACCCTGAGATATTGGCGGGGAACGTTCAGGCTGCCGGTTGCATCAGCAATTGCGTACAGAGTCGGGTTATTGGCACAATACCCTCCATCGACTAACTCCACCTCGTCGCCGTCTGCGGTAGTGATGGTTTTGGGAGAGAAGAAGGGGTAGGCAGAGCAAGAAGCTTGCACGGCGTCGCCTATGGTCACGCCGAAACCCGGAAGGAAGGTCCCTTTTCGGCCGTGGGCCTGTTCCATGCTACCTTTGAAGATCATGGGGCGCTCGATGGCCCATTTCGTGGTCACGATGCCTACCGCCGTCTTTACGGCGTCAAACTTCTGATCATTGAAGATTTCCTTTGCTAACGCCGCCAGCTTGGCCGACTTCTGTTCAGGCGTCTTGAGCCGCATAATCTCTGGTACATACGTTTTGTAGTGCATATGGATTTCATCGACTGACATTCCAACTGCGATCATTGACGCAATGATGGCTCCGGTGCTGGTGCCAAATACCAGGTCGAATTTTTCGTGAAGTCTGCAGCCGACAAGCCCTTCAATTTCGGCAAGGACGCCAAGCGTGTAGAACCCCTTTGCACCACCGCCGTCTAGGCTGAGGATACGATATGGCCCGATTCTTTGCTTTGAGTCGGTCAAGCGACGGCCCTCCAAGAATGCAACTATAACTGAATTCTGGAGTCCGGCCAGAAAGGTGATCGATTGTCCACAGTATACCTGCTGGAGTAGGCTGCGACTGAGCCATGGACCAGCTTTGGCTGCAGATTTTAAAGATGCCAGTTAACATCGCCGTCGGTACAACCGCCTCCGATCAGGATGCCCTTTTTCATCAGAGACGACTAAAACCCGATTGCGGGCGCAACAGATAGGTAAGGCGCATTGTCTTCGCGAACCACTTTCAAGGATCAGCTGCTGGGCCTGATGAAGCGCTACCACGACATCCGCTTTCAGTGCCCAAGGTCTGCTTAGGGGCCGAGGCTGCTGTTCATAAGCCTTGATAACTGTTCGTAAACACGGATTAGCACAACAAAGCATGCTCAGAAATTGGAACCCAAAACAAACCATAAAAGGGTAGTGCAGCGAACACCAACGTTAAGCGGTTCACTCTGTCAGCCGGTCAGGTGACCAGATCAGAGCCGCGAGGGCGCAGTACAGGTTGGAGCGTTGCTCGATTTCCTTCCACCCGAATTTCTTATGGGATTCAAACGCCATTTTATGCGTCTTTATTGCCTTCAGCACACCGGGATTGTTCTTGTAGAAATCCGGATGCAGCGATTGGGAGAGCGCATTGGCTTTTAGGTAATGCGGCAGCTTCTTCCTATACGGATCATCTCCGAGGCTGGCGTTCACCTTCTTGGGCAACAGCAGCAGCCCGCCAATATAGTTGCGCCATTCCTCAAATGCTGCGGCGTCCTCGAACTCGTCAGTGAACATCTCAAACTTGTCGGCGAGGATGTGTTCAACCTCATAAGCGTTCTTGCCGGAGCGGACGATGTAATCCTCGTACCTCCCTGGCTCCCCTGCTTGCCGTTCCAGCCAGTCGGTGAAGCGGGCCAATTGCCGGTGGATCGCTTTGGAGGTGAACTGATTGAGCCGCACCGAGTATTCGAAGTCGATCTCTTCGAACTCTTCCTCCAGCCGTTTGTGAAGCGCCTGCCGCACCTCGGCTAATGTCTTGCCCCGGATGCTGCGGATCACGGTGAAGGCTGCATACTGCATCTGGGAATAGCTGTTGGATTTGTAGTTCCAGAAGCGGACGTTCAGCCAACTATCGATGAAGTCGGCAACAACGCCCATCTTGGCTTTGGCGGTGTCTTTGTCGTCATCCGCATTCACCGCCGAGAGGATGATATGGTACTGGAGCGTGAAGCCCGCATCGGCGTTGTACTTGACACTCTCCAGCCCCTTCTTGCGGGTGGCCGACGCCTTGAGGAGCCGCAAATATAGGTCCGCGAAGATGCGCATGTTCTTGATGACGAACTGGTAGAAATCATCGCTTGCGTTCAGCCCCACCTCTTTGGCGTTGTTGCGTATCCAGCGGTGATACTCCGTGCCGATCAGCTCGAAGTCTTCGTTCTTGGCTTCCTTTTTTCGCTCCCTTATCCTCTTGGCATATTGCGACCGCAGCCAGGCTTTGAAGAAGTCTGCCTCGGTGTTGTCGCCAAACTCGGCGAACTTGGTCAGGTAAGATTTGATCAGCTTGTCCGCTTCAAGCCGCTTGTCCGGGTCTTCGATATTGGCCAGAAGATAGCCCTTGAGCATATCTGTAGGGGTTAGGGAAAGGCCCCTGTCGTTCATCGTCTCGAAGATCGTGTAAGCGTCGCCATCGTCGTTCGCGGTGATCTCGATCAGCTTCACGTTTCGAATGATCCACCAGATGAACATGTTGAGTTCGTCAGGCGACATGGACTTCGGGAAGATGTCATCGAGATCGTCGTAACGGTCCACCAGATTGCGAACAGAGTCGGATTTGCCCTCGGGGTTGTAGCTTTCGCCATTAAGAAGGGCTGACATGCAGTCGTTACGTTCCGGGATATCAAGCTTGAACTTGGGGCCACCTGGGTCCTCGTCAAAGACCAGCTGCTCGATCTTGTTGACCTTCTTCGTGTGGTCCTGCTGCAGATGGTTCAGATAGATCAAAAGCAGCGTCAACGTCGTTATGCGCTGTTGTCCATCAACGATGTTGCGCACATCGCTCGCCTTGCTGATAACAATGGAGCCGAGGAAGTATTTCGACTGCTTTTCCAGTGGTATGCCGGGGGTCCAGGTCTGCGCAAACTGGCCGTAAAGGTCATCAACTAGTTCTTGAAGCTGCTTTCGCTTCCACCGGTATTCACGCTGGTAGTAGTCGATCCCAAATGCAGACCCAGAAAGCAGTACTTCGAGTGTTTTATCGTCACCTTGGATATCCTGCATTGTGCTGCCTCTTTTGGTGGAAATCGAATAATCGTTTTAATACCATCCAGACTATTATACAACTTTATCTAATTGGTAAAAAATCAACAAGCGGAGTGTTAAATGCGCCTCTGTGGAGACGCCATCTTGACCCAGCTCGTTCGAGCCCACCGCATAACCTCCTATTCACCCAAAATTCTTTTGTCTGATTTGGTTAGCAACTTCTTGAATCTTGTATCACCAGAAAATGGCGGCTCTCGTCCCTGTTTGCAAAGACACTTTTGGCGGCATCGGAATGCTGAGTTGCCCTCAATACCCGACAGGTATTTTCCGCTTTCAGTCCACGGAAAATGTTGCGGTTTGAATGAATGGCAGCAATGGGAAAATCACCTCGAGGTTCATGAAGACTGGCGAGAATCCGCTAATGAGATGTTGCAACGCGGGATCAATTCGCTAATGAATGCCGGCAAAGGGCCGCGATTGAAAATCGCTTGCTTGCTGGGCGATTGTCAAATTCAGGCGTGCCGACTCTGTCTGGTTCGAGCCCAACTCAACTATTTGACACATTGCAGCGAGCGTCTTGTAACGTTTAGGTTGTAATATTGCACCATCTCCCCACTCATCTGTTAATTCTCTAGGAAATCCAATCGGAGTCATCCATATGAACATTGAAGCTTGCGTTGATGATTACAAACGTATTTACCGCCCGCTCTCGCAAGTCGAGAAGGACTTCTATTCGAAGCAACAAACCCTCTCAAATGTGATAAGTGTGGCTGCAAATTGCCGATGCTCCAACGGTAAGAAGCACACACATCAGAATCGTATTCCAGTCTCGGTCCTACGTGAGGCCGAACAACAATTACTTGCCCATCAGGATACCCTAAAAGCTGCTCAGGACTTCGCAACATTGCATGGTCGGATTGATACCCTCATTGGGTCGATCAAAGGTATCGGCGAACTTGCAGTCTATGATATCGCTTATCGCATTGCTGCTTTCCTCAGATTTGAACCGGATCAAGTATACCTTCACGCGGGTACGCGTGAAGGTGCCGCAGCGCTCGGGTTTTCCGGCAGATTGATCGAAAAGCATCAGCTACCCGCATTCGCACAGCTGACTGCGGCAGAAATTGAAGATTGCCTTTGTATCTATAAAGATGATCTTTCTGGGCAAGGTAATTCTTCTGCCTTGTGCAGCGGTGAAACGAGGGTGTCAGCCTGTAAACCGACTAAGGCTCGGTCAAAACGCGGCTGCTAAGCCTTCTTGCTCGCGTCTGATGCAGGGCATAGGGCATTGATCTTGGTTAAGACCAGTGAGCCGCGTAGATATCACAAACTCTGAGCTTCAGCCGAAAGCGATCCTTCGAACAACGATATTTTTGTCCGCCCAAAATGCTGCAAAATGAACGAATGGCTGCAATGGAGAAGCAGGCTTTTAGGATGTAATCCCTAGCGAATGTCGCCTATGGTCCGCGATTGCAAATCACCAGCCTGGATGAGCGTTTTCACATGATGATGCACCGCAGCAGTCCGCAAGGAGCCCAAGTTGGACATTGAAATTGGAGGGACCTTTTGCATGCGCGAAAGGGGCACCCGGAAACCGCGGCCCAATCCGGTCATTCAGTTTTCGTTATGATCCTAGAAGCGATATCCTTATTTCGGACATTCGAACAAACCGCTGCAATTTCAACACCCTGATTGAAAGTGGCGGCCTCAACCTGTCATTCAGCACATTGGAAACCAATGTATGATTTGGGATCAAAAGCTGAAGCAAGAGGTAGTACCACGATATGATATGACCTCTGGCCTTCTCTATCCGCAGCATTCAGCCTTTTAGCCAACCTTCGAGTTTGCTCTCATCGGGCAGACCACCAGAATGAACCAGCTTACCATCGACCGAAATGCCGGGTGTCGACATTACACCAGCCATGGCAATTTCTTTCGGATCGGTGACTTTATCAATAGTGGCTTCAAGGCCGAGCTTTTCTGCTGCATCACGCATCATCTGAGCGGTTGTTTCGCACCGTTTGCAGCCGGGACCATAGACCTTTACCTGTTTCATATCAGTGTCTTTCCTTGATTTTGTGTATCTAGAATATCGCGTTGAAGAGGAACCCGACGGCCAATATGCCGCAGCTCACCACTGCAATGAAAACCGCGATTAGGCGAAGCGTCAGAACTTGCCTGAGGATCAGCATCTCGGGCATCGAAAGTGCGATCACGCTCATCATGAAAGCAAGGACGGTCCCGAGCGCAGCCCCCTTGCCCAGCAATGCCTCGACAATGGGAATGACGCCTGCCGCATTGGTGTAAAGGGGAACGCCCATCACAACGGCAACCGGGACCGACCACCAGGCATCAGCGCCCATAATGTCAATCATCAAATCCTGCGGAACATAACCGTGGATGAGAGCGCCAACACCAATACCGAGGATGATCCATAGCCAGACCTTGGCAAGAATCTCCTTCACCGCTTCAAAGCCCAATTTATAGCGGTCATGAAGGGTAAGGTTTTCTGCTGCAAAGTCAGTTGGGGCATTGGCTCCTGAATGGATTTCACGAACCCAATCCTGCAGCCATCCTTCGAGTTTGAGTTTGCCGATGATCCAACCCGCGACGATGGCGATCCCCAATCCGAAGAAGAGGTAGGTCAGAGCAACATTCCAACCCACGAGCCCGACAAGAAGGATGAGAGCGACCTCATTGACCATCGGAGCCGCAATCAGAAAGGAGAATGTGACACCGAGCGGCACGCCGGCCGAGACGAAACCGATAAACAGAGGCACGGCGGAGCAGGAGCAGAATGGTGTCAGAATACCCAGTCCCGCAGACAGTACATTGCCGACCCCCTCTCGCTTGCCGGAGAGAAGCGCTCTGGTTTTTTCCGCACTAAACCAGGACCGCACAACCCCCATGGCAAACACGATGAGGGTCAGAAGCATCAGGACCTTGGGGACATCATAGAAGAAGAAGGCAATGGCTTCGCCTGTGTGGCTATGACGCTCGATGGGAAAGAGTGAAGTGATGGCTTCAGAGAGAGGAATGAGCTGATTGTAGACTACCCACCAAAGGCCAATCGCTACGACTGTTCCCAGAATGAGCAAGACTGGTCCTTGTTTGCCAGATTTTGAAACCGAATTGCCAGTACCATCCGCCGTAGATGTAGCTTCTAACATGCTTCCTTCTCCTTCAGGCCGCAGCGAACTGGCGGCCTTTCAACTGTTTTGAGGCGCTCACAATCAACGGCATATTGAGGGTCTTGTTTAACCCCCTCAATTGCTGCGCTAATCGATTGCTTGGCCCAATCCGGAATGTCGTTGGCAATTGAATACAAAACCCACTGGGCTTCTCGGCGACTATCAACAAGATTGGCCTCATTGAGTGCGCGACAATGACGGGAAATTTTGGGCTGTGACATCTCCAACGCCTCGACCAACTCGCAGACGCAAAGCTCGGTTTCATGCGCAATCAGAGCCAAAATCCTCAGGCGGATCGGATCAGACAGAGCGCCAAATATGTTTGTTATCTTATCCATAATCATGTATATATACCAAATCGAATATACTAGTCAATGCATATTCCCCAAAGCGTATTGACAAAAAACAACCTTTCAATTATTCATGAAATATGGAAACAAATGATGCAGCAAACATTTTCGCAAGTCTGAGCCAACCAACCCGGCTGGACGTCTTTAGATTGCTTATTAAGGCGGGGCCTGAGGGCATGTCATCAGGTGACCTAGGTGAGCATTTGGGGGTAAAGCCGAACACCATGTCGGTAAACCTGAAGCAACTCCTCCATTCAGGTCTTGTCCGCAATCAAAGGCACGGAAGGCAGATTTACTATTACGCAGATATGAATGCCGTAGGTGGACTGCTGTCATACCTTCTTCAGGACTGTTGTGGAGGAAGGCCTGAGCTTTGCGATGCTGTCATCAATGAAGTTGCCTGTTCTTGCTAGAACAATCGAAACGAAGTTCTTTTGAGGAAACGACAATGAGCGAACAGATTTACAATGTGCTGTTTCTGTGTACCGGTAACTCTGCCCGGTCGATCATGGCCGAAGCCATCATGAATCGGGTTGGGCAAGGCCGGTTTCAAGCCTACTCAGCAGGTTCGACACCGACAGGGGAGGTTCATCCCCGGACATTAGCATTGCTGAAGAGAATGAATTTCGACACCGGCTTTGCTCGTTCCAAAAGTTGGGATGAGTTCGCAGTGCCGGAAGCTCCTAAGTTGGATTTTGTTTTCACGGTTTGCGACAACGCAGCCGGAGAAGTGTGCCCAATTTGGCCGGGCCAGCCGATGACAGCCCATTGGGGCGTTCCCGACCCTGCGCATATCGAAGGCACGGATACCGAAATTGCTCTGGCATTCTCAGATTCCTACAGGATGCTATTTTCAAGAATTTCGATCTTCACGGCCCTTCCTTTGGCTAGCATTGACCGCATGTCTCTTCAGACAAAACTTGATGAAATCGGAAAATCAAAAGAGAAAGCTGACGAATGTCCGTAGATGCAAATACCAGCGCCAACACTTCCGAACCTGGGGGAATTGGCTTTTTTGAGAAATGGTTGTCCATATGGGTCGCCCTGTCGATTGCGGCAGGATTGATCCTTGGCGAACTTTTCCCAAGCCTGTTTGGAACACTTGCGGCACTTGAATATGCCCATGTCAATCTTGTGGTCGCTGTGCTCATCTGGGCGATGGTCTATCCGATGATGGTGTCGGTCGATTTCTCCAGCATCAGCCATGTGGCTGATGAGCCGAAGGGACTGTTGATCACGCTCGTAGTCAACTGGCTGATCAAGCCTTTTACGATGGCCGTTCTGGGCGTTGTATTTTTCAAGTATCTGTTCGCAGGTATGATGTCCGCGGCTGATGCAGATTCCTATATAGCGGGTCTTATTCTGCTTGGAGCTGCTCCCTGTACCGCGATGGTCTTTGTGTGGTCTCAGCTTACTCGCGGTGATGCCAACTACACCCTCGTTCAGGTCAGTGTGAACGATTTAATCATGGTGGTCGCATACGCGCCTATAGTCGCTCTTCTTTTGGGCGTCACGGATATTCCTGTGCCTTGGGACACACTGATCCTAAGTGTCGTTCTGTATGTGGTTGTGCCGCTGGTTGCCGGTTACCTGACGCGCAAGGCTCTTGTATCAGGCAGCAAAACCGATGAAGCAGTCGCTCAGTTCACTTCCAAACTGAAGCCAATCTCCGTGATCGGACTCTTGGCAACCGTGGTTCTGCTCTTCGGCTTCCAAGGCGGTGTCATTCTATCCCGGCCCATCCTCATTGCGCTGATTGCGATCCCGCTATTACTGCAATCCTACGGCATTTTTGCCATTGCCTATGTTGCAGCATGGGTCATGAAAGTGCCATTCAGAATCGCGGCCCCTTGCGCACTCATTGGAACCTCTAATTTCTTTGAACTGGCCGTTGCGGTCGCTATCGGCCTTTTCGGTCTTAACTCAGGAGCCGCTTTGGCCACTGTCGTAGGTGTTCTTGTTGAAGTGCCGGTGATGCTTTCCCTCGTTGCATTCGCAAACAGGACCCGCCAGCACTTTCCGGCATAAGGAAAATGAAAGGGATCGACTATGGCACAACATAAGCACTGCTATGGAACTATGTTTCACGACAGTCTGCATTTTGAAACAAACGAGAATATGGCAGGAAAGGTCTTTTCATTCGAAGTTGAAAATGCTGGCCTCACACGCTCAGATCGCCGTGTCAAAGCCAGTATTCCAGAATGGGATGAGTGTCGATCATGTGAAGAGTTTGATCATTGCTACAAACTTTGCGTTGCCAAGCTGATGCTGGAAACCGCCATAGCGAGACGTTGATCGAAGAAAGAAACAAACAATGACCGTTGTAATTCATCACAATCCCGATTGCGGAACGTCCCGCAACGTCTTGGAGATCATCAAAATGACCGGCAACCAGCCAGTCGTCATCGAATATCTCAACGATGGTTGGACAAAGCCACAGCTAATTGCTCTTTTTGCCGCGGCAAATCTCTCACCGAGAAAGGCTCTGAGAACTTCAAAATCGCCAGCTGAGGAGTTGGGGTTGACCGATCCATCTGTTTCAGATGATGAGATTATGGAAAAAATGTTGACGCATCCGGTTCTCGTTAATCGCCCGATCGTTTGCACTCCCAAAGGCGTCAGGCTATGTCGGCCATCTGAAGCCGTGTTTGAATTGTTGGATGTTGCCTCCGGCACTGAATTCGTGAAGGAAGATGGAGAGAAAGTCGTCGTTCCATGATCTATGAGGTGGCTCGAACTAGACGTATCGAGCCACCCTTCCTGCAGTAGAAGCTAGCTCTTCGGATAGACCAAAAGAATTTTCGAAGGACCGCTTTTGCCCGCTATATTGGTGATCCAGCACTTGAGGCGAAGGACCGGTTTCCGCCCGGAACAGACCTGCGTGAAGCTGGCACAAAACCGCTCGTTGCAATTCGCGTAAATCGACCAGCGCCGAGCTACTTGGTTTGAATACATCCATTGCCGATTGAAGCGTACCGTCAGCTCCACTCAACATGAAAGAATTGAAGAAAACCGTGGAAAGGACCATAGACCTTTGCATAGGTTTGTGTAGCAAAATGTGTAGCAAATTTGGGGGATCTTGCGGGAGCACTAGCACCAAGCGATTGAATTTACTATATAAATTCCAATTTTTCGCTTGAAAAATGGCGGAGAGACAGGGATTCGAACCCTGGAGACGGTTACCCGCCTACACGCGTTCCAGGCGTGCGCCTTCGACCACTCGGCCACCTCTCCGTACCAAAGTGTGGGCGCACTATAGCCAAAAAATGAACGAACGCAAGCCACTAAACCGCGGCTGTTGACAGATTGTCATCGTTTTCCGACTTACCCTGTTTTAGCCCGCGCTCAACGGATCGAAAATTGCCGTTAGGATTTGTTTTCTCGTGCTTTTCTTTCCTCGAGACAGGATTCGTCTCAAGTCCGATTTGTTGCCCCATCTCGTGCTGTCTGTCGCAGCCACTAATGCAAGGCGGCCGATGACACGTCCCTTTGATCAGCCTTGATCACTCGATCGCACCAGATGGCATAGCATCAAGCGGTTTGGTACAGCGCTTTTGCGTGCGATTTGTCATGCTTGGCCTGCGGTGCAGCCTTCTGGAAATCCGCCAAGACTGTTGTTTCCGGAGCCCAAACAGCTTATGAAAAGTGCATGGGCGTTCTGGTCCGGCGTGTCATCAAAGGTGTGGGATCTTATGCGATTTATCCGATTTATCTTTACCTTCGTGGGGTTGTGGACCTGCGCGCTGGCGCTGCTGGCGTTGGTCCTTGACGGTGTGCGCTCGATCGCCGCCAACGAAGTGGTGATGAAATCCCTCGGCGCGACCTGGTTCGAAATCGACACAGCCAGCCTCAATCTCACGCAAGCGGTCATTCAGCGCAATGTGCATCCGTTCCTCTGGGATCCGTTGATGCAGTGGGTCCTGATGATGCCGGCGTGGCTTGTGGCCGCACTCGTGGGTCTGTTTTTCATCTGGCTTGGCCGCAAACGTCGCCCAAAAGTGATCCGGGTGTGAAAGTGATCCGGGTGTGACTGGCATTCCGCGTTGACCGACCCTATCTTGAGGACAGGTTCAACACATGCTGCCTATTTGGCAAAGGATGCTCATGTTCGGATTCATGCAGAAGAAACTCGAGATGCCCAGCGCGGAGAACGCACTTCCGGGCCGCCCGGCACCCCTTCCGACCGCTGAAACGCACTTCGTCCTTGGTACGGCCCTCAAGGGTCCCTTCCCGGACGGGCATGAAAAGGCATTGCTCGGGCTTGGCTGCTTCTGGGGTGCAGAACGGCTGTTCTGGCAGATGGACGGCGTTCATGTCACGGCGGTTGGTTATGCGGGCGGTCACACGCCCAATCCCACCTATGAAGAGGTTTGCTCTGGCGGCACCGGCCATACGGAGGCTGTTCTTGTGGTCTTTGACCCGAACGTGCTGAGTTATGAAGCGCTGCTGGCCACCTTCTGGGAAGCGCATGACCCGACCCAGGGCATGCGTCAGGGCAACGACGTGGGCACGCAATATCGTTCTGCCATCTATACCTATTCGGATGCACAGGCCGAGATCGCCCGTGCGTCACGCGCACGCTATGAAGACCAGTTGAAGGCCGAACGGTTCGGCGCAATCACCAGTGAGATCGCTCCTGCTGGCCCCTTCTATTATGCCGAAGACTATCATCAGCAGTATCTGGCCAAGAACCCCAACGGCTATTGCGGCATCGGCGGCACGGGCGTTACCTGCCCGCTGCCTGCCTGATGGACACCTGATTGATCACTGGGCCCAGCCTATCTCTGAAGCGGGCGTGATCTGGGCAATGCGGTTATCGCCCGAACGGGCTCAGGTACATAGCGCGCGCCCGCCACTTGCATGGGCTCGGCATTGAGCACAGCCGTGCAGGCCTGCGGCAAGTCAGCAAGAGTCACTTGCCGCTTTTTCTTGGGCTTCTTGTTGGGGTCTTTTTTGCTCGGCTTCTTGGGCGTCCATGGCGCATCAGACAACCACCATGCCAGCGCCTTGCCGCAGCCATCACCCGGTGGTGGCGGGGCCTGATTGGTGCAGCCGGGATTGCCCGGGGGGCATTTCATGCGCACATGGAAATGATAGTGGTGGCCATACCAGGGGCGGATCTGGCGCAGCCAATCCCGATCTGACCCGGCCCGGTCACAAAGGGCCTTTTTGATGCCCGGATGAACAAAGATCCGCGCCACGCCCGGCGTGGAAGCCGCGCGCTTGATCAGGCGGAAGTGCGCCATGGTGAATTTGTTCGGATCAACTGCACGGGTGCCCTTTTTCAGCATGGAGATGGCAGAAACCGACTCCCGCTCGGCCTTGCTAAAGCGCTGCTTGGGCATCGGGCGTAGCCAGATATCTGCATCAAGGCCAATCTGGTGGGACGCATGGCCCGTGATCATCGGCCCGCCGCGTGGTTGGGCAATATCCCCGATCAGAAGGCCGTTCCAGCCGTCGTAAGCCTTGGCGTCGACAGCCAGTTTTTCAAGAAAGGACAGCAACACCGGGTGGCCCCAGTTGCGATTGCGCGACAGGCGCATGGCCTGCCATGCCGGACCGTCGATCTCGAGCGCCCGGCCTCCGGCAAGACAGCCCTTTGCATAGGAGCCGATGGAGCGGGTTTGCAGATTGGCCGGGGCAACCTTCTTGCCAAACAACTGCTTGGCTGGTGCCTGGGCCTTTGCTGGCGAGGAAGCCCCCACGGCCAGAAGCGTGCTGAGGGCGCTGACGGCAATCATCGTTGCCATGCGGGTGCCAGAGCCCACGATGCGGCCTTTGCCGTGGCGCGATGTTCCGGTCGTCTTTGATTTGATTGGCGTCAAGGCCGACATGCAATGTCTCCATTTGTCCCGATGCCTGTGTCCCTGCAGCGCCTTGGGAAAGCTCGGGCCCGGAAACCGCGCACGCTTGAACCGAGCGTGCTTGCTAGTCGGGGTCCGAATGGGTAACCATTGGCGCTATGGCACATGCCGTTGCGAATCACCTTTTTCAAGTCTCGCACAGTTTGGGACAAAAATGCGTCTATTTCCCGCCCTTCTGATCCTCGCTCCTCTGCTGGCGGGCTGCGCCAGCCTGTCCCAAGAGGAGTGCGCGACGGGCGACTGGACCAGCATTGGCTCGGTCGATGCCAATCAGGGCCACCCGAAAAGCCGGTTGGCCGATCACCAGAAAGCCTGCAAACGCTACGACATCACGCCTGACGCTGAAAAGTATCTCGCCGGCTACAAAACAGGGCTGGGCAGCTACTGCACACCGGCGAACGGATTTCAGGTTGGGCGCAACGGCTACAGCTACCACAAGATCTGCCCGGCAGAATCAGAACCGGTTTTTCTGAAGGGCTATCTTCGGGGCGAGGTGCTGCACGAAACCGAAACCCAGATCGTCGAGCTGGACTCGCAGGTTCAAGAGATCGACGAACAGATCACGTCTTCACGCATGATCAAGAGCTCGGATGAGCGCCGTGCAGAACTATCCCGCCTGCATGGCGAGAAAGATCGGTTGGAGCGGGAGCGCTGGCGGCTGGAGCGGGAAAAGAATCGAGCCCTGCTGGACGCAGAGCTCTTTCTTCAGCGCATCAATCCGGACATCTGAGGCCGCACCATCGACCCCGGCTTCCTCAGCGATGCCGAAGTCAGTTGTCCATCTTGAGGGCAGCAATGAAGGCTTCCTGCGGGATCTCCACCTTGCCGAACTGACGCATCTTTTTCTTACCCGCCTTCTGCTTTTCCAAAAGCTTGCGCTTTCGCGTGGCGTCACCGCCATAGCATTTCGCCGTCACATCCTTGCGCATGGCCGAGATGGTCTCGCGTGCGATCACCCGCCCGCCGATGGCAGCCTGAATGGGGATCTTGAACATATGGCGCGGAATGAGATCCTTGAGCTTTTCGCACATGGATCGGCCACGCATTTCGGCCTGCGAGCGATGAACGAGGATCGAGAGGGCATCCACCGGCTCGTCATTGACGAGGATGGACATCTTGACCAGATCACCGGCGCGATAATCGGCCAACTGGTAATCAAAGCTGGCGTAGCCTTTGGAGATCGATTTGAGGCGGTCATAGAAGTCGAACACCACCTCGTTGAGCGGCAGGTCATACTGGACCATGGCGCGCGAGCCGACATAGGAAAGATCGGTCTGAACGCCGCGCCGCTCCTGACAAAGCTTGAGGATAGCGCCGAGATACTCGTCCGGGGTCATGATGTTGGCCTTAATCCAAGGCTCGCGGATTTCGCGCACCTTGACCACATCGGGCATATCGGCGGGATTGTGCAGGTTGATATGGCTGCCGTCGGTCAGCTCCATCTCATAAACCACGCTCGGTGCGGTGGCGATGAGATCGAGGTCAAACTCGCGGCTGAGACGCTCCTGAATGATTTCCAGATGCAACAGACCAAGGAAACCACAGCGGAAGCCGAAGCCGAGCGCTGCCGACGTTTCCATCTCGAAGGAGAAGCTGGCGTCATTGAGGCGTAGCTTGCCCATGGCGGCGCGCAGATCCTCAAAATCATTGGCATCGACCGGAAACAGGCCGCAGAAGACCACAGGCTGGGCCGGGCGGAAGCCAGGCAGCATGTTTTCGCAAGGGCGCTTCACATGGGTGATGGTATCCCCGACGCGGGTGTCAGCCACTTCCTTGATCGAGGCGATGAGGAAACCGATTTCACCCGGGCCGAGCACCGGAATATCGGTCATCTTGGGCCTGAAAATGCCGATGCGGTCCACATCATAGGAGGCATCGGTGCCCATCATGCGGATGCGATCGCCTTTTCTGAGTTCGCCATCCATGATGCGGACGATGACCACGACGCCAAGATAGGTGTCATAGTAGCTGTCGACCAGCAGGGCCTTGAGCGGCGCTTCCCTGTCCCCTTCCGGGGCAGGAAGGCGGGTAACGATGGCTTCGAGGGTTTCCTTGACCCCGATGCCGGACTTGGCGCTGGCCTCGATGGCTTGAGAAGCGTCGATACCGATCACATCCTCGATCTGTTCGCGCACCCGATCCGGTTCTGCGGCTGGCAGGTCGATCTTGTTGAGGATCGGCACGATCTCGTGGTCCTTGTCGATGGCCTGATAGACGTTGGCCAAGGTCTGTGCCTCGACCCCTTGTGAGGCATCGACGACCAGAATGGAGCCTTCGCAGGCAGCCAGCGACCGGCTCACCTCATAGGCAAAGTCAACATGGCCCGGCGTATCCATCAGATTGAGAATGTAGGTCTTGCCGTCGTCAGCCACATATTTGAGCGAGACGGTCTGGGCCTTGATGGTGATGCCGCGTTCCTGCTCGATATCCATGCTATCGAGCACCTGTTCACGCATTTCGCGCTCGCTCAAGCCCCCGGTGAGCTGAATCAGCCGGTCGGCGAGCGTGGACTTTCCATGATCGATATGGGCGATGATGGAAAAGTTGCGGATGTTGTTGAAAGTCTGTTTGGTCATGAAAGCGCTTATACCCTTGCTCTCTTCCTGAGAGAAGAGGCTTTTTGATGCCTATGTCATGGCTTGCGGCAAATATCCAGCGCGAAAATGAAAAACCCGACCACAAAGGCCGGGTTTATGCAATTTATCTTCGATTCGAAGACCAATTCGCGTTAGCAGGCTCGCGTCAGACCTGCTCGAGCGCCATCTTGCGGGTACGCAGGGCTTCCCACTCGGCTTTCATATGGTAGTCGTTGCAAAGCGCGCGGAAGTCGACGAAGCTCTTGTAGATTTCGCCAGCCAGCGGTGAGCTGTCAGCGATTTCCTTGACGACAACATCGGATTCCTTGGCCAGAGCCATAACAATATCATCCGGCAAGGCACGGACGGTCACGCCCTCTTTTGCTTTCAGTGGACCGAAGGAGGCAGCATTGTTGTAGGCAAAGTCGGCCATGGTTTCCATCGAGGTAGCCCGTGCGGCTTCCTTGACAATGAGCTGAATGTCTTCCGGCAACGCTTTGAGTTTTTCAGTGTTGACGATCACCTCAAGTCCGGCACCCAATTCATGGAATGCAGGCATGTAATAGTTGCCAACGACTTTATAAAGGCCAAAGGCCATATCGTTCCATGGGCCGACCCATTCAGCGGCATCAATCGTGCCGGACTGCAGCGCAGAGAAAATATCGGTCGGCGGCAGCATCACGACAGACGCACCCAGACGGCGCAGAACTTCACCGCCCAGACCGGCAATGCGCATCTTCAGACCCTTGAGGTCTTCGAGGGTTTTGATTTCCTTGGCGAACCAGCCAGCTGCCTGGGTGCCAGATGCACCGGCATAGAAGGGCGTCACACCGAACGGTGCGTAGGCCTTGTCCCAAAGCTCCTGTGCGCCACCGAAATATAGCCACGCCGCATGCTCAACCTGGGTGAGGCCGAAGGGTACACCAGTGAAGAAGTGAAAGGCGGGATCCTTGCCCTGCCAGTAATAGGACGTCGCATGGCCACATTCGGCCGCGCCGCTCGAGACGGCATCAAACACTTCAAGCGGCGGGACGAGTTCGCCTGCACCATAAACTTTAATGGTCAACCGGCCATCGGTCATCTTGGTGACCTTTTCGGCGAAACGGACGCCATTGACCCCCACTCCGGGCACCTGCTTGGGCCAGGACATGGCCATTTTCCAAGTGATGTTTTCCTGTGCCCTGACGATGGTTGGACTTGCAAGCCCTGCAGCTCCCCCCGCGGCCAATCCAGTAAGCACCGAACGGCGATCAATCGATCCTGATTTACGCATTTATATTTACCTCTGACTAAAATGAAATGGTTGTGGACGTTCGGATTTCCTCCCGTTGAGCGCATGCTTGCACGAGGCCCATTTCGGTTCAAGAGGGAGCGACATTTTGCAGCTCAACTTTTCGCAAACCATTGAGCTATTGTACACTTCCGGCAGGCAGAGGCCCCTCGTACCAGTCTTTTGAACTGTCGGCTCTGAAATTTTGTGCGCCCCTTTACCATTCTGAATTAACTTGCAAAACTTTTGATCTTCTGACAAATAACACTGAATTGCCAAATAATATTTTGCGAAATACCGCAAAGGGAGGCCTCAGCCGTGCCGCGCAAAAGCTCCAAGCTTGATCGCATCGACTTGCGAATTCTGGATGAACTGCAGAAAAATGCCCGGATTACCAACAAGGCCCTCTCGGAAAAAGTCGGGCTGTCGCCCAGCCCCTGCCTGCAGCGTGTGAAGAGGCTGGAAGATATCGGTTTGATCAGCGGGTATCTCGGCCTGATCAATCTGGAGCAGTTGTGCCGCCACGTGACCGTTATGGCGACCATCACGATCAGAGATCATGATCACTCCATCTTCTCGACGTTCGAGAAGGCTATCTCGGAGCTGCCCGATGTGGTCGAATGCCTCAAGATGAGCGGCTCCTTTGACTATCTGGTGCGCTTCGTCTGCACCGACATCCAGCGGTATCACGCCGTGACGGAAGACCTGCTCGTGCAGGTTGGCGGGAAAATGCAGATTGCCAGCCATGTCGTTCTCGACCAGACGAAACAATATTGCGGTGTCGCACTTGAAGAGTTGGTGCACGGATAAAAGTGCCCTATACGGTTTTTTACTAATTGTTCAAAACTGGAATTTCTATTCTTGTATGTTCAGGTCAAGTTTTTAACGTGATGTTGATCTGGTTCAAAGATGATCAACATCAGATCTTGTAAGTGATATTGCAAGTCATTCTCATGCACGTATTCCTCTGTTGGCGGGGCCAGCCGTCTTTGAGGGGAGTTCGCGGCGACAATCACTGCGGAGTACCTCTATGACTGCCACTTTGAGTGAAATGAATGTAGGAGATCACGGTCGTATCGTACGGCTCGAGGTCGGCAACCAATCCTACAAGCAACAATTGCTGGCCATGGGGCTGACGCGTGGTGCGGAAATCACCATCCTGCGCGTGGCTCCCCTGGGTGATCCTGTCGAGATCAGGGTGCGAGGCAGCGCGTTGTCGTTGCGTCGCTCCGATGCGATGGGTGTTCAGATCGAAGCCTGCGCTTCCTAGAGCCAAAGCCTTTTACAACACCTTTTCCTTCTGGCAATCCGACCGGTGCTGTTGTGCGCTGCGGGTTTCCCTTGTCCGATTTCTGGTTGATATCATGACCCCATTCCGTCTCGCCTTCGCAGGCAATCCCAATTGCGGCAAAACCACTCTTTTCAATGCCCTGACCGGTGAACGACACCGCGTCGGCAACTGGCCCGGTGTGACGATCGACCGGAAGGAGGGCGGCTTCAGCCATGAGGGCGCTTCCTATGTGGTTGTTGATCTGCCTGGCACCTATTCCCTCGACACCGGCTACAACAGCGGTCTGGATGAGGCTATCGCCCGGGATTATATCCTGACGGGCGAAGCTGATCTGGTCGTCAATGTGGTCGATGCAAGCAACCTCGAGCGCAATCTATACCTCACCACGCAACTGCTCGACATGCGCGTGCCCATGGTGATTGCGCTGACCAAGACCGACAGTGCCCGACGAAATGGCATGGAGATCGACACCCGGGCGCTGTCTGAACGGTTGGGCATGCCGGTGGTTGCCCTGTGTCCGAGAGATCCGTCAGGACTGAAAACGCTCAAGGATGTGATCAGCGCGGCGGTGGGCCGCAGCGACGTCAGTCAGGTTTCCATCCCCTATCCCGAAGCCATCGAAGAGGCCCTCCCGTCACTCATCAATGATGTGAGCGCCTCGGCAAAGCGGTCAGAGGTGGATGCTCACTGGCTGGCCATCAAGGCACTGGGCGGCGACAGCAAGGCGCTGTCTTTTCTTGACGAACCAGCAAGGGCAAAACTTGATGCCCTACTCGAACATCTGATCAATGAAAGCGGTGATGACGCGGATCTACTCATAGCCGATGGACGCTATGGCTTTGCCAACGGTCTTGCGCAGTCCGTTACGCACCACATCGGGCGCCTGACCAAGACATGGACCGAACGGATCGACAGTGTCATTCTCAGTCGGATTTTTGGCATTCCGTTCTTTCTGGTCATCATGTATCTGATGTTCCTTTTGACGATCAATTTTGCCAGTGCCTTCATCGATTTTTTCGATATTCTCGCCGGCACGCTGCTGGTCGATGGTCCGGCACATCTGATGGCGCTGATCGGTTTTCCCGAATGGATCATTGCGATGCTTCCCAACGGCATCGGGGTGGGCATCCAGACGGTCGCGACCTTCATCCCGGTTGTCGCCTTTCTCTTCCTGTTCCTCACCTGTCTTGAAGACAGCGGCTACATGGCGCGAGCCGCCTTTGTCGTGGACCGGGCCATGTGCTCCATAGGTCTGCCGGGCAAGAGTTTCGTTCCGATGCTTCTGGGCTTTGGCTGCACGGTGCCTGCCGTGATGGCGGCCCGAACCCTTGATAACGAACGCGACCGGATCGTGACGGCGATGATGGCCCCCTTCATGTCCTGTGGTGCGCGCCTGCCTGTCTATGCCCTGTTCGCTGCGGCCTTCTTTGCGTCTGGCGGCCAGAATCTGGTCTTCCTTCTCTATATCGTGGGGATCCTGTTTGCGATCTTCACCGGCCTTGTGCTCAAGAAAACGATCTTCGGCGGCAAGGCCCTGCCCTTCATCATGGAACTGCCACCCTATCAGTTGCCGAGCCTGCGCTCTGTGCTGATGCGGACCTTTGATCGTGTAAAAACCTTCATTATCGATGCCGGACAGGTCATCGTGGCGGTTGTCTTCTGCCTCAGCCTGCTCAATGCCATCGGCACTGACGGTAGCTTCGGGCATGAAGACAGCGATCATTCCATTCTGGCCGAGATTGGCAAAAGCCTGACGCCGGTGGTCGAACCGCTCGGCATCCACGAAGATAACTGGCCCGCAACGGTTGGCCTCTTCACCGGGATCTTCGCCAAGGAAGCAGTTGTGGGCACCCTCAACTCGCTTTACAGCCAGATCGACGTGGCCGAGGGAGACGGGGAGGAAGAAGCCTTCAACTTGCTCGATGGCATCGGGTCCGCCTTCGCCTCGATCCCGGTCAACCTGCTTGACGCGATGAGCAATCTGGCAGACCCGCTCGGCCTTAATATCGGGGATGTCTCCAGCTTTGACACCGCAGCTGCGGAGCAGGAGGTCGACAGCAAGACCTTCAGCGCCATGGTGTCACGCTTCGATGGCAAGACCGGCGCTTTTGCCTACCTGTTGTTGGTCCTGCTCTATACCCCTTGTGTCGCCGCGTCGGCTGCTCTCTTCAGGGAAGTGGGGCGCCGTTGGGGGACGTTTGCCATGGGCTGGACAACCATGCTGGGATATTGCGCCTCGGTGCTGGCCTACCAGATCGGAACCTTCGCCAGCCACCCGACCCAGTCGACGGTCTGGGTCTTCTCGATCCTTGCGTTCCTCACCGTGGTCATCGGCTTCATGCACTATCTGGGGCACCGAACCTCCAATACCTCCAAATCCGTTGTGGAGATGCCGCTATGATCCTGTCTGACGTCAATCGCTACGTGGCTGAACGCGGAGAAGTCACCGCCATCGACATTGCCCTGCATTTCGGGGTCGCCCCCGATGCCCTCAAGGGTATTCTCGACATGCTGGCCGCCAAGGGGCGCATCCGCCCCATTGCGCCGGATGCTGTGCCGACCTGCGGCAAGACCTGCTGTAGCTGTGCGGTGAGCGGCTGCGAGCCGGAACGGTGGGAAAGCGTCAAACGCGCCTAGAGGTGATCCGCAAGGGTTCCTCGCTATCCCAATCCAGCACCTTGAGTTCAGGCCAGAGGCGCAGCATGCGCTCGGCCTTTTCTCTATAGTGGGTGCGATTGGTCGGGAGCTTGCGGCAGGGACGGATGGTCAGGGAGAAAATGTCGGCCAGACCGTAGGGCGCTGCAACCGAAATTTCGCCATCCTCTTCAAGGCGCACCGCCACGGCGTGGGTGGTGCACATGTAATTCTCCAGACTCTCATCCGTGTTCTGAAGTTCGGGATAGGGGCCGCCAAAGCGCTCGGGATACCACAGATGCACGCGCGCCTGATTGCGCACCTCAATGCGGCCTTGCCATTGAGCTAGGCTCTCTTCCACACGGCGGATCACGGCATCTTCTGCCTCATAAGAGCGGTCCGATGCATCAAAATAGGCGACGTCATAATCCTTGATGCCGTGGCCCTGTGGCCGATTGGTCAGGCGGTTCCAGACAGTCTGATAGAGCGCGCCGGAGACAAGCCGCCAGTCTGGCAGCGCCAACGCCCTCAAGCCAGCCAGAAGCTCCATAAGCTGATCATCCTGACGGATGATCTGGACAAGCAGGCTGCGTCTCTGCTCTTCGTTCATCGCCTCGGAGGTTTCGCTGTTTCGAACAACAAACGGACTTTCCATGCCAGCCTCTTCTCATCAGATCATGACGTGAGCAGGGTCATCGATTCTTGCCCATTTGGCAAAGAGGAGATGCCGATATCACCAAATATTCCCCGCTTGGCATATGCCAGCAAAAAACGGGCCTTCAGCTATCGGTCGAGCACTTCAAGCAAGCGAAAGCGCTCGCACACCAGTGTCATATCTTCAGAAAACCCGCCGTTGCGGTCGAAATAGTCCCTATGCCCTTGCCGCCAATGGTCATAGGAGAGATCGCCCTCCCCTTCTGCGCGGGCAAAGGATTCATCGACCGCATCAAAACGGCAAATGGTCACATCGACGGTTTCAATGACCGCAGCGGGCCGCTGGCATCCATCGAGAAGGATATATTTGTCCCCCACATTGGGCAGTGGAATATTGTCCTTTTCCATCGATTGAAGGGACTCGCAGGACGCTGTTTTCTTGCCCTCTATTATCAGAGCAAGAAGTTGGTCGGCCAATTCGGGCGTGTCGCCCATTGCATAGGAATCAACAATGTCATGCATGCTTCACCCCGCCAAAGTCAGAAAAAGGAACCCCGCGATCTTCATGAACCGCGGGGTTTCGAGTTGTTTCGATCAGCCGCGCAGCTCACCGCCGGTTGCCTTGGTTACGGATTCGATGATCCTGTTGGAGAGCGCTTCGATGTCCTCGTCCGTCAGGGTCTTGTCCTTGGGCTGCAGCGTCACTTCAAAGGCCACGGACTTCTTGCCCTCTTCCATACGATCACCATCATAGAGGTCGAACAGATTGACGCCCGCAATCATCTTCTTGTCCGCGCTGTTGGCGGCTTTGAGGATGGTCGCGGCCGTCACATCCGTGCTGACGACAAAGGCGAAATCGCGGCGCACCGGCTGAAGATCGGAGAGCACCAGAGCGGGCCGCTTGGTGGCCTTTTTCTTGGGTGCCGGCACCGCCTCGATTGTGATTTCGAAGGCGCAGACCAGTCCGTCTACCTTGAGCTCGTCCAGCACTTTGGGATGCAGTTCACCGAACGAGCCGATGACATTTTTCGGACCCAGCTGGATCTTGCCCGAGCGACCGGGGTGATACCAGTCCGGCCCACCGGCCACGATCTGAAGCTTGGAGCTGTCAAGACCCATGGCTTCGAGCACGGCCAGCGCATCGGCGCGTATATCATAGACATCCGCGACATCAGCCGGATCGCGCCAGTGACGACCAGAGCCGATGACCTGCACAGCACCGCGACGGATCCCGGTTGCATGGGTGAACTGCTCGTCTGGCTGATCGCCAAGGAAGATCTGGCCCACCTCGAACAGCGCCAGATCATTGAAACCGCGATCGACGTTGCGCTGGGCAGCCTGCAGGAGGCCCGGCAGAAGGCTCGGACGCATGTCCGACAGATCTGACGAGATCGGGTTGGTCAACGCCAGCTCTGGCTTGCCACCGCCGAACAACTCGGCGAGGGATTTCTCGGTGAAGGACCAAGTGACCGCCTCGACCATGCCCCGCGCAGCAAGCTGACGGCGGGCATTGCGAATGCGCTTCTGGCGCTCGGTGAGCGGCGGTTTGGTGACCGAATGCAGACGTGGCAGCGGCGTGTTGGGCACCCGGTCGACGCCGACGATGCGCGCCACTTCCTCGACGATATCCGCCTTGCCATGAATGTCCGGGCGGAAAGTCGGCACAGCCACCTTGACCTCTTCGCCCTTGCCGGAGAGCCAAAAGCCGAGACGCTGGAGCACTGTCTTGATCTCGATGTCAGGGACCTCAAGACCAACGAGGCGCTTCACTTCGGACAGCGGGAAGGTGATGATCTTGTCCTCAACGGGAGCTTTGCCAGCCACAACCATTTTGGAGGGTTCGCCACCGCACAGCTCCAGAACCATTTCGACCGCGGCGTGCTGACCGGGAATGACGAAAGCCGGATCACAGGTGCGTTCGAAGCGATAGCGGGCGTCGGACTGGATGCCCAGTGCGCGACCGGCCCGGGCCGTCAGAATCGGATCGAACCAGGCGCATTCGATGAGGACGTTGGTGGTCTCGTTGCTAGAGCCGGTTTCCTCGCCGCCCATGATCCCGCCGAAGCCAACAAGGCCCTTGTCATCAGCAATGGCGCAGATATCTTCGCCGTCGGCGATTTCATAGTCCTTGCCATCGAGCGCCTTCATGGTCTCACCGGGCTTGGCGAGGCGCACATGGATGTCGCCTGTCAGCTTGTCGGCATCATAGACATGAAGCGGGCGACCCCGGTCGTATGTGATGTAGTTGGTGATATCGACGAGCGCGTTGATCGGACGCAGGCCAATGGCACGCAGGCGGGCCTGCAGCCAATCGGGGCTGGGGCCGTTCTTGACACCCTTGACATAGACGCCGGTGAAGATCGGACAGATCGGATTGTCGCCTTCTTCTTTCAGCGTCACATTGATCGGGCTGTCGAAAGAACCGGTCACGTCCTTGGGGGTCTTTTCCTTCAGCGTACCGATGCCTGCGCCGGCCAGATCGCGGGCGACGCCATAGACACCGAGCGCATCGCCACGATTGGGCGTGATGGCAATGTCGATGACCGGATCATCAAGACCAAGCAATGGGGCGAAAGGCTCGCCGATGGGGGCATCTTCGGGCAGCTCCATGATGCCGTCGTGCTCATCGGAAAGGCCCATTTCGCGCTCGGAGCACATCATGCCGTTGGATTCGACGCCGCGGATCTTGGTCGGCTTCAAAACCATGCCGTTGGTCGGAATGACAGAACCGTTCTGCGCCAGCACCACCTTGATGCCCGGGCGGGCATTGGGGGCACCACAGACGATCTGCAGCACTTCCTTGCCGGTGTTGACCTTGCAGACACGCAGGCGGTCGGCGTCGGGATGCTGTTCGGCTTCCTCGACATAGGCGACGGTGAAGTCCTTCAAGGCCGCGGCATTGTCGATGACTTCCTCGACTTCGAGGCCGATGATGGTGAGCTTGTCGAGGATTTCTTCGAGTGACGCGTCGGTGTCGAGATAATCCTTCAGCCAGGAGAGGGTGAATTTCATGAGGAGAGCCCTCCTACAAGTCCGGGAATGTCAAGGGGACGGAAGCCGTAATGGTCGAGCCAGCGCTTGTCGCCGTTGAAGAAGGCGCGCAAGTCCGGCATGCCATATTTCAGCATGGCGATGCGGTCGATGCCCATGCCCCAGGCAAAGCCGGTGTATTTGTCCGGGTCGAGGTTGCAGTTGCGCAGCACATTGGGATGCACCATGCCGCAGCCGAGAACTTCCAGCCAGTCGTCGCCTTCGCCAATGCGGATTTCATTGCCCTTGCGCTCGCAGCCGATATCCACTTCCATGGATGGTTCCGTGAAGGGGAAATGCGACGCGCGGAAGCGCATTTTCACATCATCAAGTTCGAAGAACGCCTTGAAGAATTCCGCCAGCACCCATTTGAGGTGCCCCAAGTGGGCGCCTTCCTCGATGACGAGGCCTTCGACCTGATGGAACATCGGGGTGTGGGTCTGGTCACTGTCGCAGCGATAGGTGCGGCCCGGGCAGATGACGCGGATCGGCGGTTCCTGATCGATCATGGTACGTATCTGCACAGGCGAGGTGTGCGTGCGCAGCACCATCTGGGAGCCATCTTCCTTTTCCGGCAGGAAGAAGGTGTCATGCTCCAGACGCGCAGGATGATCAGGCGGGAAGTTGAGCGCGGTGAAATTGTAGAAATCGGTCTCGATGTCCGGCCCTTCGGCCACGGCAAAGCCCATGTCGGCAAAAATCGCGGTCAATTCGTCCGTGACTTGCGCGACCGGGTGCACGCATCCGTCAAAGGTGGCACCAACGCGGGTGGGCAGGGTGACATCCACGGTCTCCGAGACGAGGCGGGCATTGAGGGCTTGTTCCTTCAACACCTCCTTGCGCTCGGCTATCGCATCCCCGACGCGCGCCTTCAGGCCATTGAGCGCAGGGCCCATTTCCTTGCGCTCTTCGGGGCTCATCTTGCCCAGTGTTTTCATCAATTCCGAAATCTTGCCCTTTTTGCCAAGGGCGGAGACGCGGACGTCTTCCAGTGCAGCCTCATCGGCAGCAGCGTTAATGCCTACCGTGATTTCCTGCTCGAGTGCATTGAGTTCCGACATAACCATTCCATATGGACATTGAGACCGGGACGCCGCCCGGACGGATTTCCGTTGACTGTTCCCAGTTGACTATTCTCAGTTAACTGGGGTTTTAACAGATTGACCGGCACAATAAAGCGGCTTTGTGAGGAAAACCTCCGATCTGGACCGATCAATCAAACTATCTGGCGGCGCGTTTCTCGATTGCGGCCCTCACAAGCTCTTTTGAGCCCTACAAAGACCAAAACAAAAACCCGCCTCGATTGCTCGACGCGGGTTTTCAAACATTGTTTATGTTCGTGCGCCGATAGAGACAATCTCGCAACTCGCCCTAACGCGAATTGCAACATTTAAAGCCTCAACACGAATCCCTCATCCCAAAGCGCAACAGCGCTTGTGTGAGCGAAGGATTTAGGCGGCAGCAGACGATTTGGCTTTTTCAACCAGGCTGGCAAATGCCTCTGGCTGATTGATTGCCATATCAGAAAGAACCTTGCGGTCAATTTCGATGCCGGCCTTGTTGAGGCCGTCGATAAATCGACCATAGGTCAGGCCGTGTTCACGAACAGCGGCGTTGATACGCTGGATCCACAACGAGCGGAAATTGCGTTTCTTGGTCTTGCGGTCGCGATAGGCGTACTGACCGGCTTTTTCTACGGCCTGCTTCGCAATGCGGATGGTGGTCCGGCGAGCGCCATAGTAGCCTTTGGCAGCCTTCAGAACTTTTTTGTGGCGGGCGTGAGCGGTTACACCGCGTTTTACACGTGACATGTTTTGATCTCCTTATAATCGGAATGCTGTTCTCAAGGTCTGCGCTTATTTGTAAGGCAGGAACTGCTTGATGGTTTTTGCATCCTGATCGCACAGAATTGTCGTGCCACGAGCTTTGCGGATAAATTTGGTGCTACGCTTGATCATACCATGCTGCTTACCAGCCTGGGCAGATACGATCTTGCCGGTTCCGGTCACCTTGAAGCGCTTCTTGGCACCGGACTTGGTTTTCAACTTGGGCATTTTGCTCTCCTGATGTCCTTCAAGTGGGACGATTCCCATCTGATTGCGAGCAACCAGCAGGTGTTCACTGTCGGACTGTTTGTTTTTGATGTCGCTCTAGATTGGCCATCTAATCCTTACGGATCAACGCGATAACCGCTCTGGAATGAGCATTCTGACGTCACCACGGCAGCCCTAACACTTGAGCCGGATGAGTCGAGACTGGCGGTTTATACCGATGGGCGGGACGAGAATCAAGGGAAAAGGCGAAGAATCTGTTGCGGGGACGGGAGTCATTGCCTAGCGCTGATGCCTAAAGGCAATTGAGGGCGCTAGATGACTGGTGGGCGGACAATGTGAGCCTTCGCTTCAACCTGCCGAATGGCTGCTTCAGATAAACGCATCGATAGGATTACTCTGACCCACGTTTCGAACGAAGCATCATAGCAATTCTTGCAGCGAGACCGTTCTTTCCCAGGGGACAGTGATCCAGGGCCACTGGCCGTATTGAGTGATTTGTACCGGAGCCACAGCTACGAGTGCCTTGATGGTCCACCTCTTCCAGCGGTTCGCATCGGCTGGCTGTCATCATGGCGCCGGCAAAGATATAAACCATTGCCTATGCTTCCGGTACGCTCTGTTGGCCCCTATTTTTTCTCAGACTTGCGAGTGTGAGACCGTAAATGCAGGCCACTATAACAATCAGGGCTGCGACTTGGAAGGGTGCGATGGCATCGCCTAGGAACGGTACCGCCAGCACCATCGTCAGAGCGGGCCAGGGGGTCGTGATCGAGCTGGCGAGTGATACGTCGATATGACGGACAGCGTAGAACCAGACGATCAGTTCCAGAAAATAGACAAGGCCCATGAGCGCCGACATTACTTGGAAGACGGCGTTGATACCGGAGCCAATCCCTGACGAGGCAGCGACAATCAGAACAAGTGCCAAGAAAAGCGTCGAGATCGCGACACGGAAGAATGTCACCTGAGCCGGGGTGATCGCTGTGTTGCTCAGTTCCTCCTTAATGATAACGTGTGCGATACTCCAAAGCAGCGGCACGCCGAGGGAGAGGAGGAACCAGGGCGACAGGCCCGACATCAGAAATGTGCCGCCCGTGCCAAGGTAATAAAGCGCGCCGATCAGAACAGCAGTCAGGGCCAGTTCGACCGGAGTTTTGCGCCGTTTCAAAAAAAGTGACTCCCAAAGGATGGCGAAGAGCGGATAGGCCTGTATCGCGATGGCCGCATTCGTCGCCCCGGCTTTTTCAACACTCAGAACGTAAAGATACGTCGAGAGACCAAAGAGCGCGCCAGTGAAGAGCGCGACGAGGATCATCCGTCGGCGTTCCTGACGGGACAGATCAATGCCGAAGATTCCCTTGGTACCGCTGCGCAGTTCCCATCCAAATACTGGCGCGGCAAATACCACCTGCCACACGGAAAGTGCGAAGGCGAAGCTGAGCGCCCCGATTTCCGAAGGGCGCAGGTTCGAGATGATCGGCATGATCCCGAGCAAGGTGAGACTGACGAGAGAAAGGGTGATGCCCTTCCCGACCGACGGGGAAAAAAGAGCCATTGCAAGAGTCCATAATTGAGTTGACGCCCCAATTAATTGCACCCATATATATTTCAGTGCAATGAAAAGATTGATCTGATGGCAATTTGGAAACCTGATCTGTCAAGCCGTGTAGGCCCCAAATACCTGCAGATTGTCGAGGCGATGGCCGAAGACATTGCAACGGGTCGCTTGCCACAAGGGGCACGCCTTCCGCCTCATCGTGAGCTGGCCTACCAACTCGATGTTTCTCCTAACACGACCAGTCGGGCGTATGCCGAGGCGGTGAAACGGGCGTTACTGAAGGGCGAGGTGGGGCGCGGAACCTTTGTGCGTCTGAGCAAATCCGATCCAGCGCAAGCGGAACCTGAAAGCCTAAAAAGGGCAGCAAGCGGACCAATTGATCTGTCCCGCAACCTTCCGATGCCGGGGTTTTCAGAACGACATATCCGTCGCGTGATGGCTGAGATTGCGAACGACGCCGGTCTGCGATCCCTGTTGGATTACCAGACAGACACCGACCTCCCGCATCATCGCGTTGCCGGTCAAACATGGCTGGATAACTGCGGTCTTGCCTCAGGCCTTGATTGCATTGTCCCAGTGGTCGGTGGTCAACACGGCATTCTGTGCGTTCTCATGGCGCTTTTGCAGTCGGGCGATCTGTTGCTGGCCGAGGCGCTGACCTACACGCCGGTCCTTGCCATGGCAGCACGCCTTAATCTGCAAACCGGTGCTGTTGCGATGGATGGCGATGGTGTGATGCCGGAAGCATTTGAGGCATGGTGCCGTGACGCGAAACCCAAAGCCTTTTACTTGACCCCGACTTTGCAGGCCCCGACGACGGTCACACTCTCCGAGGCGCGAAGGACGAGGATCGCGGAGATTGCCGCGCAATACGGCGTGCTCCTGATCGAGGACGATGTATTCGGGCCGCTCAAATCTGACAATCCTGTTCCGCTGGTGCAGATTGCACCGGAGACGACAATCTATGTGACAAGCTTGTCAAAGGCTGTCGCACCCGGATTGCGCGTAGGTTTTCTGAAGGCCCCCGCGAAGCTGGCTGCCGCGCTGCATCAGTCGGTCAATCTGAGCGTTTGGATGACGCCACCTCTGACCCTAGAGGTAGCGAGCCGGTTGATCGAGGACGGCACAGCAGCGGAATTGGCCAGCCAGCAACAGCGGGTTGCGAGACACCGGCAACGGCTTGTTCAAGACATCTTGGGCATGGCTGCTATCCCATCCCCATCGGACGGCTTTCACGTCTGGTTACCGCTACCGCAGGGCTGGCGTGCCGATGTGTTCAGTTCTGAATGCGCCCGTTTGAGTGTTCGGGTGAGTGAGGCTCGGAGCTTCGCTATGAACGCAAGTGATGCGCCCGAAGCCATTCGCCTCTGCGTTAGCCATGAGGCCAACGAAGAGCGAGTGCAACGCGGCCTGGAAATTGTTGCAGGTGTGTTGCGCCAAAAGCCAAGTGGGTCCTCGATGGTGATCTGAGCAAAGGGCGCCACAAAAAGCTGCCGTTCGTTCAACATGCAGCTGACAAAATGGGCTCCAAACAGCCATTCAGCCCAACAAAAAACCCGGCTCGATTGAACCGGGTTTTTTTCAATTCCAGCCAAGAGCCCCAGAGGACGCCAAAGTCGCGACGTCAAATCACCCGGGGTCTCAACGGCGGATTATTTTGGCGCAACAATCATGATCATCTGGCGGCCTTCGAGCCGTGGCTCCAGTTCGACCTTTGTGCGCTCGGCCAATTCGGCCTTGACCCTCTGAAGCAGCTCCATACCGAGATTCTGGTGAGCCATTTCGCGTCCTCGGAAACGCAGGGTGAATTTCACCTTGTCTCCTTCGTCAAGAAAGCGATTGGCACCGCGCATTTTCACTTCATAGTCATGGGTATCGATGTTCGGACGCATTTTCACTTCCTTGACATCGACGACCTTCTGTTTCTTGCGCGCTTCAGCTGCCTTTTTCTGAGCCTGATACTTGTACCGGCCATAATCCATGATCTTGCAGACCGGCGGTTTGGCATTTGGTGAAATTTCCACCAGATCCAGCCCTGCTTCGGTTGCCCTGCTCATGGCCTCACTGGTCGGTATGGCACCATGGTTGGTACCCTCATCGTCAATGAGCTGAACTTCGTCTACACGGATTAGGTTATTGATGCGCGGCCCCGTATCACGGGTTGGTTGCGCTCGGAATGGACGGCGAATGGTCGTATTCTCCTTGATTGTTGCACTTCTGGCGTTAGATACATATGCCGCAGCTTGGGCCTCCTTTCAAGCCCTGCAAGGGTCTCAAAGCCTGATTCAACGTCAGAAACACAAGCCTTTTTGCAAATTTGGCTATTTGTACTGAGGGCCCGGGCTGAAATGTCGCGCAAAACGAGGGCCCATTTAAAGGCTGCCATGCGCTATTTGCATGTCCGGCGATGACTAAGATCAACGATCCGGCAAGGCTGTCTGATAAAGAGCAGACACCAAACCCGCGCCCATTGGTCGCGCCCACAGCAACCTGCCCAAGGTACTCTTCTTTATGACTCAAGTCCCCTTCGACGCTTTGCTGCCTGCCGAAATGGCGAAAAAGGCCGAAGATGCAGGCGTGGCCAAGGCCACCAAGCATCCGCGCAACACGTTCATGCTGGCCATCATGGCCGGGGCCTTCATCGGCATCGCCTTTATTTTCTATACGGTCGTGACCACCGGCAACGCAAATATGGGCTGGGGAGCAAACAAGATGCTGGGCGGTCTCGCCTTCAGTCTGGGGCTGATGCTGGTGGTGATCAATGGCGGCGAGCTCTTCACCAGTACGGTGCTGACGGTGGTGGCGAAAGCCAGCAACAAGATCACATGGGGCCAACTGGCCAAGAACTGGGTGCTGGTCTATGCGGGCAATTTCGTTGGTGCCATGGCGCTGGTCGGCATCATGCAGGTCGCACGGCATTTCGAGCAGGGACCGGGCACCAGCCACGCGCTTGGCATCCAGTATATGTCGATTGCCGACCACAAGCTGCATCACGGCTTCTTTCAGGCGGTGGCTCTTGGCACCATGGCAAATGTCATGGTTTGTCTGGGCGTCTGGATGACCTTCTCGGCGCGCACGGTCACCGACAAGCTTCTGGCGGTGGTCCTGCCGGTTGCGATGTTTGTCGCTGCCGGGTTCGAGCACAGTATCGCCAATATGTTCCAGATCCCCATGGGGATCATCACCAAGGCCCGTGTCGATGACAGCTTCTGGGCGGAGGCCGGTCGCGCTGCCAGTGATTTTGATGCGCTGACCTGGTCGAACTTCCTGATCAACAACCTGATACCGGTCACCATCGGCAACATCATCGGCGGCGGCCTGCTTGTTGGCTGGTTCTACTGGTACATCTACCTGCGCCCCAGCAAGTCGGCATAAGATCAAATAACCATAACGACAGCTCTTTACCTATAAGCCTGATCCCCCGTTGGATCAGGCTTTTCCTTTTGTCATGTCGTAGATGTTTGCAAGATCGCATCCCAGCAGCTGATCATAGACCGCGAGGGTCTGGCGGCTCATGGAAGCAAGGGAGAAATGCGCCTCGATATGCGCCCGCGCTATTGGGGCCATGTCCGCAATGGCATCAGCAGGAAGAGCGAGGCCCCAAAGAATGGCCTCAGTCCATGCGGCCTCGTCTGCATGGGGCAGCGAGAGGGCAATCCACTGGTCGGTATCGACGCCTTCGGGGCAGGCCGTCACTTCCGGCTGAGCACCGAGGTCGCCGACCAATACCGGGGTTCCCAGCGCCAGACTTTCCGCGGCGGATCGCCCGAATGTCTCCGCATCCTGACTGGGCACGATCACCAAATCGGCAAGCGCATAGGCGGCTGGCATATCGCTGCAATGGCCAACCCGGCGGGCGCAGTCCTTCAGACCGTGTGCCTTGATGAGCCGGTCCAATTCGTCGATATAGGCCTTGCGCCCCTGATCATCACCGATCAGGACGAGTTGAAAAGCAACGCCGGTCTTTTTCAAGGCCCCCAGCACGGGCAAGATGAAGCTCTGGCCCTTCCAGCGGGTCAGACGCGAGGGGAGCAGAAGAACAGGGCGATCATCAAGATCCCATGCCTTGCGTAGCTGCTCGCCCCGTTCGGGCGCAATCGCGGCGAGATCAAACTGATCCATATCGACACCGCGATAGATAGAGAGTATCCGCGAGGCGGCATCAGGATTGCGTTCGGCGATCAGGCGGGCCGTATAGTCGGAATTGGCGATCACCACATCGCCCTTGGCCATCACCGAATTGTAGAAAGCCTTGAAGCGCCCCTTCTGGCTATAGGCGCCGTGATAGGTGGTCACGAAGGGAACGCCTGTGCGGCGAGCCGCGATCATAGCACTCCATGCAGGCGCACGGGACCGGGCGTGGACAAGAGAGACGTTTCGCTGCCGAATCATTTTTTCGATGGCGCGAGCATTGCTCCACAGGATCGCGAAGGGATTTTTGCTGCGCCCCTTGAGGGGCAGGAGTTCACCACCAGCCGCCTCGAGCTCGCCCTGAAGTCGGCCGGGTTCGGCAGCAACGAGCGCCTCTCCCCCTGCAGCAGAGATTGCAGCTGCGATATCCACCGTTCCGCGTTCGACCCCGCCGGAATCGAGCCAGGGAACAGCTTGCAGGATGGTTGGGGCTTTTGTCATGAAGGATGCCACGCTAAAAAGAAAAGGAACGCGCACCTTGCCGCGTTGAAACCTGATTGCCGGAGACATAACAATGACCGCCACCGAAAAGCAAACCTTCCTTGTGGGTGAGGCAGGCAAATCCCGCGAAATTGCCTTTCATCAACACCCAGCCGCTCAGCCGGATGGTATCGGGCTTTTCTGGATGGGTGGTTACAAGTCGAACATGGACGGCTCCAAGGCGCTCGCGCTTGATGCCTTTGCAGAAAGAGCCGGGCTTGGCTGCACACGCTATGACTATTCCGGCCACGGGGCCTCAGGCGGGGCCTTCACCGATGGCACCATTTCGAAATGGCTTGAAGAAAGCCTCGCCATGTTCGATCAGCAGACCAGCGGCCCGCAGATCGTGATCGGATCATCCATGGGTGGATGGCTGGCGCTCTTGTTGGTCAAGGCTCATATCGAACAGGTCGGCATCAAGAAGAGCCGCATCAAGGGCGTTGTGCTGATCGCCCCGGCGGTGGACATGACCAAAGATCTGATGTGGGACATTTTCGATCAGGCCACCCGTGCAGAACTGGCGGCCAACGGCGTGTTTCGCAAGCCAAGCGAATATGGCGAACCCTACGAGATCACCCGCGAGCTGATTGTCGATGGCGAACAACATCTGCTCGGCGACCGGCTGATCCAGACCGGCTGTCCGGTGCGCATTCTTCAGGGCGTGCAGGACGATTCGGTGCCCTGGCAGGCATCGGTGGATCTCGTCTCCCGGCTGGCGCAGGATGACGTGCGCCTCACGCTGGTCAAGGATGGTGACCACAGTCTGAGCCGCGAGCACGATCTGGCCCTTCTGGTCCGGGTTGTCGAACAGTCCGCTATGAGCTGAGTTCCCGGGTCCGTGCGGCAGAAGACTGATCCGCAGCAAGCCGGATATCAAGCATCTTGATGGCAAGAGGGTGGAACGCTTCCCTGTCCAGAGTGGCGATACGCCTCTTGCCCAGACGCTTGTCCAACATGACAAATGCCTGAATGAGCGGGTCGTCGCTCTTCAGCGCGTCCTGAAAACTGATGTCGTGGACATAGGCCCAACAGGATTCATACAAATCCTGCCGGTTGATTTCGCCATACTCGACCGGCTGATCCCGATATCGTTTGGCCTGCTCCTCGCTAACGCCCTGATCTTCCTCCTTGAGGCCATAAGCGAAGCGATTGAAATAGGCGCGCGTGCAAAAATTGGCCACGACCTCGCCATCCAGAGCAAACCACGCATGGCCACAGGTGCATCCTCCATAGCGCGTGCTATGGATCGCGACGCGGGACGCTACCGGGTCTGCAAAATTGCTTTCAACCAGTTTTTTCAGCTTCGACCAGCGCATCCGTTTTCCTAACCTGAGTGCCATTCGTCCTAAGGACAAAACCGGAGGCTACTAAAAGCAAACGAACGAGGAAAGCAACCCGCCCCTTCAACAACAATGTGATCGAGAGCCAACGGTGCAGACGGCTCTGTCCAGTCAGCACCTGTCCTTCTTTCTTAAATGTGGTATTTTGATATGGCTTCACCCATCTATCGAAAGGCACCCGATGATCAGACCCGGAAAGAATATCGCAATCAAGGTTCCGCAGTTCAAATGGGACGAAACCGTTGCTTATTATCGTGATCGCATCGGACTTAAGCCCGTGAAGGAGTTTCCCGAAAGCATCGCTTTCGCGTTTGGCGAGATCGTCCTCTGGCTTGACCGCGTCGCGACGCAAAGCCAGGTCGATGTCTGGCTCGAGTTCATAACGGACGATCCAGATCAGGCTCTTGAAACGCTTCAAAGACCCAAGCGGGATGAGCTCGAGCCGCTGGGGGACATCAAGGGCCATTGGACGTCCGATCCCGCAGGCGTGGTTCTGCTGCTGCGCTCCGAATGAGCTGATCGCCTCGAAACCACAAAATGAAACGCGCCAGCGGATGAGGCCAGCGCGCTCTTTGCTTTGGGTGCGTCTGTTGTGATCAGCCTGCAAGCGGGGCGAATTCGCAGGTGAAGTGGCGCATAAGGTTGGGCTCTTTGGTGATCTTGAAGCCCTTGAGGCTATCCTTCTCTGCCTTCAGCATTTCGAACACCTCGACGAGATAGTCCGCGTGGGACTGGGTGTAGGTGCGGCGGGGAAAGGCCAGACGCACCAGCTCCATGGCCGCTGGCTTCTCTGTTCCATCCGGTTGCCGCCCGAACATAACCGAGCCGATTTCGCATGACCGGATACCGCCGATTTCATAAAGGCGGCAGGCGACCGTATGGGCCGGAAAGTGAAGCGGGTCGATGTGCGGCAGCCAGCGCTTGGCGTCGACAAAGACCGCATGACCACCGGCGGGCTTGACCACCGGAATGCCAAGGGCATCAAGCCGCTCGATGATATATTCATTGGTCCGGATGCGGTAACGCAGGTAATCTTCGTCGGTGATCTCCTGAAGGCCTTGGGCAAGGGCTTCCAGATCCCGTCCGGCAAGACCGCCATAAGTGGGGAACCCTTCCGTCTGGATGAGACGAACGCGGGCTTGTTCCGCAACCGAATCGTCATTGAAGGCGATCCAGCCACCAATGTTGCCAAAGGCGTCCTTCTTGGCACTCATGGTCATGCCGTCAGCGATGGTGAAGCAATCGCGCACGATATCGCGGATGGAACGGGCCTGCTGGCCTTCTTCGCGCTGCTTGATGAACCAAGCATTTTCGGCAAAGCGGCAGCCATCGATGATAAAGGGTTTGCCGTGCTTTTTCGCCAACTCTGAGACGGCTCTCAGGTTTTCAAGGCTGACCGGCTGGCCACCACCTGCGTTGTTGGTGATGGTAATCATCACGATGGGAACGCTGTCGCCGTGGGTCTCCAGATAGGATTCGAGTTTTTCGAGATCCATGTTGCCCTTGAAAGGGTGGAGCGAGGTCGAATCCTTGCCCTCGGCAATCACCAGATCGGAGGCTTCGGCGCCGCTCGCCTCGATGTTACCGCGGGTGGTGTCGAAATGCGTATTCGACGGGATATGCTTGCCCTTGCCGCCAAAGATCGACATCAGGATGGCTTCGGCTGCGCGCCCCTGATGGGTTGGGATGATGTGCTTGAAGGGCATCAGGGCCTGCACCCCTTCCCTAAAGCGATCATAGGATGGCGAGCCGGCATAGCTTTCGTCGCCGCGCATGACGGCGGCCCATTGTTCCGCACTCATGGCGCCGGTGCCCGAATCGGTCAGAAGGTCGATGATTACGTCCTGCGATTTCAGCGCAAACAGATTGTAGTTTGCGGCCTTGAGCTTGGCCTCACGCTCGGCGCGCGTGGTCATGCGGATGGGCTCGACGGATTTGATGCGGAAGGGTTCGATGATGGTCTTCATAAGTCACTCCGGTCTGATCATCAGCCCGGGTGGTTCTCATGAGATATCTCAAGAAATAGACATTCCGGGCTGTGCGCCGCGGTTGCTCTCGATCCTCTCCTCAAAAGGGAAGCGAACCGATTGCCGCGCTCAGCGCCGAAAGGTTTACGAAGAGAATATTTGCAGAACGGTTTGATCCCGTCAAGAGCGGGAATGTGCGTCTTCGACACGCTCCCTTGCCCGCAGACTTTGGCGGGCGGTGCGAAGCAGATCGGCGAGCAGAAGGGCCTCCGCCTTGCGTGAAGAAGACCGGCGCCAGACGAGGGCGATCTTGCGCGGCAAAGCATCAGGCAGAGCAATCCTGTGTACCTGATGGCCCCGAGTCAGTCCGGCATCGATGGCAAGATCGGGTATGAGGGTCGTCCCAAGCCCTTCTTCGACCATGGCCATCAGGGTCGGCAGACTGGTGGCATCGAATTCCTCGTTTCTGTTAATCAAGCCCGGATAAGCGGATAAGGCATGCTGCTGAAGGCAGTGGCCCTTTTCCAGCAACATGAACTGCTGATCCCTCAGACCGTTCACATCGACCTTGCTCTTGCAGGCCAGCGCATGATCAAGAGGCACCACCAGATGGTAGCCATCCTCGAACAGCTCATGGGTGACCAGATCGCCAGTCGCGTGAGGCAGCGCGATGAGCGCCGCGTCGAGCCGTCCGCCACGCACTCCCTCGAGCAGCGCTTCGGTCAGTTCTTCTCTCAGAAACAGCCGCAAATCGGGATAGGCCTTCTTGATGATTGGCCTCAAGCGTGGCAGGAGGAACGGCCCGACGGTGGGAATGGCACCAAGATGAAGATCGCCGGACAATGGCCCGGAGGCTTCGGAGGCCATTTGCACGAGATCCTCGGCTTCGGTGAGAAGTGCGCGGGCCTTTTCCGCTATTTGCTTGCCAATCGGGGTCATGATGACGCTGCGCTTTGTGCGCTCAGCAAGGCACACCCCCAGAATGGCTTCCAGATCTTTCAGACCCGCGCTTAGGGTTGACTGGGTGACATGGCAGCGTTTGGCGGCGTTGCTAAAATGCAATTCCTCACAGAGTGCCACAAGGAAGGTCAGTTGGCGCAGGGTTGGCATCATCAATCGAATTTTCCGATTATTATTTAAGAAATAACTCGTTTCACTAATAAATACCGCACAGGTATGGTCAGGTCAATGCAAGAGACGCTTTGCCATAATGAAGCAGTTTGACCCAGTTTGACCCAAGGAGTTTTGACATGACCGACGCGCCAACCCTCAACAACCCCGCTTTTCCGCGCCTGAACGAAAGAGCACCGGACTTCAATGCCCCGACCACTGCAGGCCAGAAAAGCCTATCCGATTATGAAGGCAAGTGGCTGATCCTGTTCTCGCATCCGGCGGATTTCACCCCGGTTTGCACCACCGAATTCATGGCCTTCGCCAAGCTTCAAGACGAATTTGCCGCGCTAAACACCGAATTGCTCGGCCTTTCCATCGACAGCCATTACGCACACATTGCGTGGATCCGCTCGATCAAGGAGAATTTCGGTGTCGACATCAAGTTCCCGATCATTGCCGACCTGTCGATGGAGGTGGCCAACGCCTACGGCATGATCCAGCCGGGCGCTTCGGATACGTCTGCTGTGCGCGCGACCTTCATCATAGATCCCAAGGGCATCCTGCGGGCGATGGTTTACTATCCGCAGACCTGTGGTCGGTCAATTGCCGAGTTCCTCCGGCTGGTCACAGCGTTGCAAACGGCGGATACCCATTCCTGCGCCATGCCCGAGGCCTGGCAGCCCGGTGATAAGGTCATCGTTCCGCCGCCCGCAACAGCCGAAGCAGCAGAACAGCGCGCCTCGGAAGGCTATGAGACCGTGGACTGGTATTTCTCCAAAAAGGCCATCTGATCGTCTGATCCATACCGCACAACACGATGCGGCATGACGAACCTTAGTGATCCGGATCCATTCTGGCCGGATCACTGTCCGGCATTGAACGGCGATGATTGGCGGTGTCCGCTAGAAATCCAGCCGCAGCTCCTTGCGGTGCTTTGCTGTCAATTTACGCGCGATGATCTCGTAAGCCTTGTCGAGATGGAGTTTCAGATCTTCATCACTCATGGCATCGGGTGTCTGAAGCTGGACCCATTTGGCACGGGCCAGATAGGGTGCGGGCACGATGCCCTCCTGATCGGGCAGAAGTTCAAACGCCAGATCAGAGCATTTGAAGCTGAAGCGCGGGCCATCGTCATCGTGACCAGTTTCTGCCTTGGAGCCCCAGTTCGAACAGATCGCAAAAATCTTGCCTCCGATCTTCCAGACAGAGGCATTGCCCCATTGAATGACATTGGTCGTGCCTGTCATGGCCCCGCAATAGGCGTCGAACTCTGCGCGCGTCATGATGTTTCGGTGTCCGGCGTTCTGAGGCGATCCGTTCCGGCCCCCTTGCCCGTGGTAAGGCCGGGTTTCGTACCTTCAGGCAGTCGGATCTCGAAATGGGCACCGGGACTGCGATCAAGAAGCCGAATGGTGCCGCCATGGGCACGAACGATCTCGGCGGAGATGGCAAGGCCAAGGCCGGTTCCTCCCTTTCGCACCGATCCCTGAAAAGGCTTGAACAGCGTTTCCCGCGCGATCTCCGGCACGCCCGGCCCGGTGTCGCTCACTTCGATCACGGCTTCGTTGCCAGCCTTGCGAGCGCTGAGCTCCAGACGGCAGACAACCGCTCCCTCGACATCATTCTGCATCACCTGCACGGCATTGCGGCAGAGGTTCATCAAGACGCGAAAGAGTTGGCCCGGATCGGCATAAACCTCAAAGGTCTCTGGCACGTGGTTGAGATATTCGACCCGGCAATTCTCATTCAGATCGAGAAAATCGGCGACCTCGTCGCAGACCTGATGCAAGGTCAGCAACCGCTTTTCCGGTGGTGCTTCCTGAGCCTTGCCATAGGACATGACGGCACTGGAATAGTCGACAGCCCGATCCAGCGCTCCCATGATCTTGGGCACAACGCGCTGAACGGTGGGATCTTCCAGCATGGACAGGCGATCGGAGAACAGCTGTGCCGAGGCGAGAATGTTGCGCAAGTCGTGATTGATCTTGGAAACAGCAAGCCCCAGATCGGCAAGCCGTCTCTGTTTTTGCAAAGTCTTGGCGAGGATCATTTCCATGTTCGACAGCTGCGCCTCGGTCATGCCGATCTCGTCCTTGCGGCCTGAGGGCTGCATGACGGCATTGGCATCCTCAGGGTTCGAGGTGAAATTGGCCATGTTGCGCATCAGGCGAACGATGGGGCGAACGAGCAAGGCTCGAAGGGAGAGATAGACAAGGCCTGCGGTGATGACGGAAATCACCAGCGAGAGCAAAAGAATATTGACCGAGAAGGAGAGCATCGCTTGCCGCAAGGGGGTCTCGTCAAACACCAGCTCTATAATGCCGCCGTTCTCGCGGGTTTGATCGGTGACGCGGATTGTGCGCCCCTCGCCGAACATCAGCGTATCGAAGGCGGCAAGGATGGATTCACCGGGTGTCATGGCGCGTATGTCATCATCGCGTTCGATCTGGCCGGGCATGTCGACCATTGCCAGCAAGCGACGCTGTCCTTCGGTCCGCAAGGCAAGGGTCTGCACATCGAGGCGCTCAAGCAACTCGCTCTCAAGTTCAGCATCCATCAGGTCGGAGGAGGATCTGGTGTAGATGAGCGCTGCCACTTCTGCCAGCTCCAGCTTGCGCGTCAGCCAGTCCACCCGAAATTTGGAAATCGAGGGTACGAAGATCAGAATCTCGCTGATCATGACAAACAGGATGGTCAGCAGCAAGAGCTTCGACGACAGCCCCAGCGCGGGCGGTTGAGCGAACGGGACGGAATCGAGTTTGAGATCGGCAGCGATCAAACCGTCTTGCTGCTTGTCCTTCTGCCGTTCGTCGTCCATGCTTTCAGCCTTGGCTCTCATGCCCTGCTTGCAAGGCGTCCCGCGCACGCCTAACTATAGATAATTGTTACAGTCCCTCTATCTATGGTACGGATTGAGGGATGTTGGCAAGAGGCAAAGCTGCCTATGACAAGGCTTGCCGTTGCCGGTTCCACGAAATTGCTCCAAGACATGCTTTGTTCATAGTTTTGTGAGATTGTCCCGTTTCTTTTTCCCCTTCGAAAGGGGTCTCGTGGTGGGAAACCAACGCATAACCGAGATGAGTTTGGACGCCAGAATGCTCAACCAATTGCCCTATGGCAACAAGTCACTGCTGGAATTTACCGAGGTCGACAGCTGGATTTTCGATCTCGACAACACACTCTATCCGCGTCATGTCGATCTGTTCAAGCAGATGGAAGTGAAGATGAGTGCCTATGTCTCGCGCCTTCTGGACATTACAGAGGATGAAGCCACCGTGCTGCGCAAGAGCTACTACAAGGACCATGGCACCACCCTGCGCGGTCTGATGATCGAGCATGACATCAAGCCCGACGAATTTCTCGAATATGTGCATGACATCGACCACAGTCATGTGACTGCCGATGTGGAATTGGCGCAGGCCATCAGCGCCCTTCCGGGCAAACGCTATATCTATACCAACGGCACGCGCGAACACGCCGTCAAGGTTGCCGAGCGTCTCGGCATCACGGATTATTTCGAGGATATATTCGACATTGTCTGGGCTGATCTTGAACCCAAGCCCAACCGTGCGCCCTATGAAAGACTGCTCAAGCAGACGGGCCTCAACCCTGACCGGGCGGCAATGTTCGAGGATCTGGCGCGCAATCTTGCCGTGCCGTTCGATATGGGCATGAAAACGGTGCTGATCGTGCCGTCCAAGACCCGCGAGGTCTTCCACGACAGTTGGGAAGCGCAAGGGCAGGAATCGCCGCATGTTGATTATGTGACGGACAGTCTGGGCAGCTTCCTCAATGACGTGCTTGATGCCATCGGCCGCAAGCCCCAAACCTAAGCATCCTATCACTGGCATTATGTGCAGGAACGTTAAAGCTGAATTCCGGCGAGCGCTTCTCCGCTCGCCGGTTGTGCTGGTCTAGTCTAGGTGTTCGGTCCCGGGATTTGATGGATCGGATTCATTTTGAATCTTTCCGGATCCTCTGTCCACTTTTTGCAGATAAATTCGTATGGGGTCAGGCCCCTTAGCGTCTTCAATCGTCTAGCGAAGTTGTAGGCATCTATGAAAACAGCCAGATGCTTCTGGAGTTGCTCGTGATCGTCGTAATGGAACCGTTTGACGGTGGCATCCTTAATAGTCCGGTTCATCCTCTCGACCTGACCGTTGGTCCATGGGTGCTTCACTTTTGTCAGGCGGTGTTCAATGCCGTTTCCAGTGCAGACCCGGTCAAAGATGTGCTGGAACTCATGGAGATCGCGAGACCGATTGGTGAACTGGATGCCATTGTCGGTCAGAACAGTATGGATGGTATAGGGCACAGTGGCGACCAGATTGCGCAGGAACTGTGCAGCATTCATCTTTCCTGCCTTGGTATAGAGTTCAACGAAGGCATACTTGGAAGTCCGGTCAATAGCCACAAAGAGATAGAGCTTGCCTTCAGCTGTCTGTACCTGGGCAATATCGATATGGAAATAGCCGATCGGATAGCTCTTGAAACGCTTCTTTGGCTGCTTGTCGCCTTCGACACTCGGTAGTCGCGAAACTCCGTGTCGTTGCAGGCATCTGTGCAGTGAAGAGCGCGTCAGATGCGGGATTGTCGGCTGGAGTGCATAAAGGCAGTCGTCGAGAGGCAACAAGGTATGCCTGCGGAAGGCGACAATGGTCGCTTCTTCTTGCCGCGAAAGCACAGTCGAACGTGGCTCCTTCGGTCCGGTTCTTAAGTCCGCTTGTGAGGTGCGCGTCTTCCACTTGACGACCGTTTTCTGATTGATGCCGTATCGCTTGGAAAGCACTCTCAGGCTCTCTTGACTATTTTGTATTGCTCGACGGACTGCCTCTGTCGTCGTGGCGCTGCCGTGTAGAACTTGGCCCATAGTGCTTCCCTCCATTCAAATGAGAAAGGTGCACCATCAAAGCATGGGATCAAACATCTAGGGCAGCGCTGATCGCCTTTTCGATGTCCTTGACGGGGGAATTGGTCAGGGTCTTGTCCAATTCAAGAACAATTGCATCGGTCACTTCTTTGTGAAGCAACGGGCGCATTTCACCCAATGTCTCAGGGTCCGCAATCAGGACCAGATTTTCGATCTTGCCTGCATGCACCTTTGAAAAGAGGTCAGACGCCAGAATTTTCGAAAAGGTCGCCTCCATGGATTCCTTGCCGTCCATATCGGGAGGGATTTTTCCCGACGGGCCCTGATCAGCCAGATCTCCGGGGGTGAGATCGTGGTCGAAACGCAGCGAGACCTCGCCCACCTTGCTGTTGGCATCAAAGAATTTGGCACTTTCGCCGGTTGCGACGACGACGGTGGTTTCCTTGGGCAATCTCATCATGGCTTCCCTTTCCTTTTGATTTGACCGGGCCTTTCATTTGACCTGGTCATGAATTCCATCGAGCCTTTCATTTGAAACGGATCCCAACTGGACAGCTCGCTCTTCAGTCAACGCGAACAAAGGCGCTTTGTTCCGGCTCTCCTCCAAACCATCACTTTATCTGGCATCAAGTTGGGTCTTCCAAACAAAAGACGCCCCGTCCGGCATACGAACGGGGCGTCTTTGTCAGATCGACCTTGATCTAGGATGACCGATCCGGCCATACACTGCCAACTGAGACAGCGTAAGCCATCGGACGGATCCGATTACATTTGAGGCTGGTACTCAGGCTGCGCTTCCAGTTCCTCCTGGGTAGCATTGATATACACCCGTACCATGCCACTTTCCGAAGAGCGCAGAACGCTCAGTTCGTCCATGTTTACCGCAATGCGGTGTTCGTTGACGCCCAGAAAGCCGCCGACATCCAGAACAGCTTTGTCAATGGAGCCGTTCTTGTTCAGAACCAGTTGGTCAACTTCGCCGATATCTTCGTCGTTGGCGCTGTAAAGGCGGGCGCCGGTCAGATCATCAGCGGTCATCTGATCGCTGCTGGCCACTTCATAGCCTTCAAATTCAACTTCGGGTGCGACAAAGAAGCTACGAGTCTCGTCATAGGACTTCTTCATGGTCTCACCGGTTTGATTGAGCGCGGAGTTCAGACCCTCCTGCGTTTCATCCATGGTCTTGGAGACCTTGTCTTTGGCCGATTCGTAACCGCTCTTTACGTCATCCTTCATGGATTCGTAACTGTTCTCGGCGGTTTCCTTGCCATTCTGCATGGTTTTCTCGATGTCGGCGCCGCTCACACCCATCGCAGATACGTCATTCATTGGGCGTTCGAACTCTGGAGCATTTTCAAGGGTCGCCTTGTCGGTTTTGACAACAAGGAAGAAGGTGCCCGGATCATCCGTTTCATTGACCATCTTGATGCTGTTCATATCGACAGCGACGTCTTTCTCGCCAATGCCGAGGAACCCGCCAACGCCCAGCACGACTGCTTTCACGCTGCCATTGCGGTCGAGAACAATGTCATTGACTTCACCCAGATCGTCCCAATCCGTCTCGGCACCTGCCGCAACAGTGCTGCTTTCATCGAAGCTGTCATATTGATCCTGAGCAGAATAGATGCGCATGCCGATAAAGTTGGATGCAAAGATGTCACTCTCGGCGACGGTGTTGATCGTATTGAAGCTGCCCATCGGGGTTTCGGCCATGGCAGCGGTGGTGAGCATGAGGCCCATAGCGGTGGTTGCAAGAATGCGTTTCATTGGTCTCTCTCCTCTCTAGATTGAAGACTTGAGTTATCCTGAACACAGGCTTTCAACCGTGCGTCTCAGTTGCCTAGACAATGGGCAGGTTAGCAAAAGAGTTCCGTTTTTTTTCTCATCCTCTCCATTTCCAGCGCCCCAGCCACGCACTCCAAACTCTTGGCGGAATTCATTTATCTATTTGTTTTTAAAATGTTATTCGTATAATCAAGACCAGCCGTTTCTTCGAGATATTTCAGAGCAATTTTTTAATCATGCCGCGCCATAACGGGGGCCTCATTTTTGGCCAACGCGGTTGGTGAGGAGAAAAATCGGACTGATCTATCCAGAACTCCGCACCTTTACGGGTTGCCGTCTCTTGCAGTGCGGCATAGGTTCGTGGGACCTCAATAAACAGGGCCTGTTGCCCTGTTCTGCCACCAGGAGGACTTGATGGCTTATGAAACGATCAATGTAGAAAGTCATGACGGCGTTGGCTTGATCAGACTGAATCGCCCCAAGGCGCTCAATGCCCTGTCATCCGAACTCATTGCCGAAGTCTCCAAGGCTCTGGACGAGTTCGAAGCAGACGACAAGATTGGCGCGATTGTAATCACGGGTTCGGAAAAGGCCTTCGCGGCCGGAGCCGACATTAAGGAGATGGCCTCAAAGAACTATATGGAAGCCTATCTTGAGGATTTCATCACGCCATGGGACCGCGTTTCCAAATGCCGCAAGCCGGTGATCGCAGCCGTTGCCGGCTATGCATTGGGTGGTGGGTGCGAACTTGCCATGATGTGCGATTTCATTCTGGCGGCAGAGACAGCCAAGTTCGGCCAGCCCGAAATTACCCTCGGAGTCATGCCCGGCGCTGGTGGCTCGCAGCGGCTAACCCGCTTTGTCGGCAAGTCCAAGGCCATGGAAATGTGCCTGACCGGACGGATGATGGATGCCGAGGAAGCGGAACGCTGCGGACTTGTCTCGCGGATCGTACCGGCTGATGATCTGGTGGAAGAGGCGATGAAAACCGCCAAGAAAATCGCCGATTTCTCTCTGCCAATCGTCATGATGGCCAAGGAGAGCGTCAATCGCGCCTACGAGACGACCCTTGCTGAGGGCCTTCGCTTCGAGCGCCGGCTGTTCCATTCGATGTTTGCCACCGAGGATCAGAAGGAAGGCATGGCCGCGTTTGTCGACAAGCGCAAGGCTCAATTCCAGAACAAATAGTCGCACCAACACCGCTTGAATGCGCCCGTTTCGGGCCTTTCAGGAGTCATTTCATGTTGACGCCCGGTGAAAGTTTGACTATAAGCGCGAGCCATTGGGCGGCAATCTGTATGCCGCCTTTTGCTATCGGCGGGTCCGTCTTGTTCGGAACTCAGAGTGTTTGATCACACCGCCGTATTTCGAGAAAAGCAAAACGCAACCCCGTTTTGTCAGGATTGCTGCTCGTCCTTCCGGCCTGTACAGCTTTGAGGGCTGATGTGATGTAGCGGCGTAAGCGGGCCGATGATGGCCTGCGCAAGAGTGAATAAGGAACAGGCTCCATGGCCAATACTGTATCCGCCAAGAAGGCGACCCGTACAATCGAGCGCAAAACCGCTGTCAACAAAGCACGCCGCACCCGCGTACGCGGCCTTCTGCGTGTCGTTGAAGAAGCGATTGTAGCAGCAGACCAGGCAGCAGCGTCTGAAGCCCTTCGCAAGGCTCAGTCCGAAATGATGCGTGCCGTCTCCAAGGGCGTCTATCACAAGAACACCGCTTCTCGTAAAATCTCCCGTCTGTCCAAGCGCGTGAAAGCAATCGCAGCCTAAGATCAGACATGTCGAAAAAGGCCCGGCTTGACCGGGCTTTTTTTCCGACCGTGCGAGCCTTGCCTCTGCCGAGTGTCGTGTTTTTGTCACACTTTTTCCGGGAATCGCTTAGCAGAAACCGGTATGTTCTCCTTTTGATCGATTCTAAATTTTGCCCCTTATATCAAGAGGTTAAAAAGGACCGCGCTTGTTGTGCCCCGATGCATGCGATTCTGCGATGGTCAATATGGAACGTGACGAAAAAAAATTTAACCGACATTTTGTGAGCTAACTTGACAGTTTTCTGACAGAATCTGAAGAGTCGCAACGGGATAGCTTGGTCAAGAGCAAATGTGAAATTTTTGGCTTATTTGCTTGCCCTTTGAAGCCCTGCAGAATCTGCTTGTCGGCTGCTTGCACGGCCATCTCAGGCTGTGTATGGTCAGATGCGCCACGCGGGAAGCGCTTGCAAAGAACACAACAAATGAAGTCCTGAATACTCATTTGAAAAGCGGTTGCAGCCAGTCCCGAAGGCCTTTCGAAACACTGCCCAGTGCGAGTTTCTTTGCTGGGCGGACTTGTGGGCAGCAAGTCGAAAGAGCTGGCGTTTCATGTGACTTCTTCGCCTGTGCGGTGAAGGAGTGATTTCTGCCCAAATGCAACATGTGTTCAGTTTTGAAAGGATGGTCCTTGCGGATCATTCTCTAAGGAGTGTGTGTCTTTGCGGAATGCGGAATCGTATGCTGGCGATCTTGAGGTAAGCAAAGCCTGGGATCTGTTGTGCCAAGACCCGAACGCGGTCCTCATTGATGTGCGAACCCATGCGGAATGGTCCTATGTCGGCGTGCCTGTGCTTGAGGATGCGGCAAGGGACGTGCTTCTGATCGAGTGGATTTCCTATCCTCAAATGCAGGTGAATGCGAATTTCGCCGATCAGCTCATGGCAGAACTGCACAAACGAAGTGTAGAACAGAATTCAGCCCTGTTGTTTCTTTGCCGGTCAGGCGTTCGATCGAAAAATGCGGCAATTGAGATGACAGAGCGGTGGCAGGGACCCTGCTACAATATTGCGTCCGGCTTCGAGGGGGATTTGGACGTCAACTTGCATCGGGGACAGCAGAACGGCTGGAAGCATGCAGGGCTTCCGTGGCGGCAGTTCTGAAGAATACGAATTGTCGCTTTCGACAATTTCGTTTAAAGACGCAACCTGGTCGTGATCGAGAGAGCGGAAAATTTCGCCGAGATTGCGGCTTGTCAAGGAAAACCGCTGTTTTTTGGCGGCTATTGGGCTAGTAAATAAAAATGAAAACACAGCAGACGGCCACAAAGGAAAATGTTGATATGGAGATGGGTGCGGCTGCTCATCAAGCTTTTCCTAAGGCTGCCTCCCGACAAGAGGAGCCTTCGGTGAAAGTGGGCAAAGAAGAATGGGATCGTGTTAGACAGCGGTTGCAGGCAGAGCTCGGAGAAGATGTCTTTTCAAGCTGGTTCGCAAGCGTTGAATTGGAAGACGAACAGAACGGACTGGTTATCCTGTCGGTTTCGACCCGGTTTCTGAAATCCTGGATCCAGTCTCATTATGGCGAACTGCTGATGTCGCTCTGGCGCGAGGAATGCGAGCAGGTGCGCCGAATCGATTTGTTCGTGCGCGGCGCCGTTCGTCCCAAGCCTGCGCAGGCCAAAACTCAGGCTCCGGCTCTGGACGGTGGCGAGCATTCAAGTGCTTTTGCCCGTCAGCAGGCCAGCAGCTCCATGAGTTCCGATCATGATCATATGGGCGGCTCGCCGCTCGATCCGCGTCTGACCTTCGAAACCTTCGTTGTGGGCCAGTCCAACACCCTCGCACATGCGGCAGCAAAACAGGTCGCCATGGCTCAGCCAGGCCAGCCGGTTTCTTTTAACCCGCTGTTCATCCATGCGTCTGTCGGTCTGGGCAAGACACACCTTTTGCAGGCCATCGCTTGGGAAGCCAAAAAGTCCAATCCGTCGGCCAAGGTGCTTTATCTGACGGCTGAACGCTTCATGTATTCGTTCGTTCAGGCGCTCAAGAGCCAGTCGGCTCTCGACTTCAAGGACACATTGCGCGACATCGATATTCTCCTGATCGACGATCTGCAGTTCCTGCAGGGCAAGTCGATCCAGCAGGAATTCTGCCACACGCTCAACAGCCTCATCGACGGCGCCCGTCAGGTGGTGGTTGCGGCTGATCGCCCGCCGGTCGAGCTGGAAAGCCTCGATGAACGCGTCCGTTCGCGTCTGGCCGGTGGTCTGGTCAGCGAATTGCAGCCCCTTGAGAAGGAACTGCGGCGCTCGATCCTCACGGATCGTGCCCAGCAGGCGTCGCGCCGGGATCCGAATCTGGCCATTCCCGAGCTGGTGCTTGACCATGTGGCCGGCATCATCCGCTCGAATGGACGGGATCTTGATGGTGCTTTCAACCGCCTGATGGCACACAATCAACTGACCGGCGCTCCGATTTCGGTGGAGATGGCCGAGCAGGCACTGAAGGATCTGATCCGCTCGAAAGAGCCGCGCCGCATCCGTATCGAGGATATCCAGCGCGTTGTTTCCAAGCATTACAATGTGTCACGCTCTGACCTGTTGTCTTCTCGCCGGACCCGCACGATCGTGCGTCCGCGCCAGATCGCGATGTATCTGTCCAAGATGCTGACGCCACGCTCCCTGCCGGAAATCGGTCGGCGGTTTGGCGGTCGCGACCACACGACGGTTCTGCATGCCGTGCGCAAGATCGAGGAGCTCGCAGGATCTGACAATACCCTGCAGCAGGAAATCGAGATGCTGAAGCGGAACATCGCCGAGTAGCAAATCGGCACATCAGCAGCAGCCCTCAGGCATCCCTTGAGACTGCACCGAAAAATAGCGCTGATAAGTGCGAGAAATTTGAGGGGATCGGCTCAGTAATTGAGCCGATCCCCTTGCCATATCCGGCCATTCGGTTCAAAGTTGCGTCCCCGCACTTGCCGGTATCTGGTTCGGGAACGCGTATTGATTGTAATGAAGTAGGGAATTTAGGGATATGAAAGTCACTCTCGAGCGGGCAACCCTTTTGAAGTCGCTGAACCATGTCCATCGGGTGGTAGAGAGACGGAATACCATTCCGATCCTCTCCAACGTGCTCCTCAGAGCCGAAGGGGGAGATCTGGTCTTCAAGGCAACCGACCTCGATCTGGAAGTGCTGGAAACAGCGCCGGCCATGGTTGAAGTAGGGGGCGCAACCACCGTCCCGGCTCACATGCTCTATGACATCGTTCGCAAATTGCCCGACGGCTCGGAAGTGACTCTTGAGACGAACGAAGATCAGACGTCCCTTGCCATCAGCGCCGGTCGGTCGCATTTCACCTTGCAGATCCTGCCGGTAACGGACTTCCCCGACATCACGGCCGGAGAGTTCAGCCACACCTTCACGATCAAGGCGCTTGATCTCAAGCGACTCATCGATCACACGCAGTTCGCGATCTCGACAGAGGAAACGCGCTATTATCTCAACGGCATCTATGTGCACAGCATTGAGGTCGACGGCACCCAGCTGTTGCGCGCTGTGGCCACGGACGGTCACCGTCTGGCACAAGCTCAATTGCCCGCTCCGGCAGGGGCTGCTGGCATGCCCGGCGTGATCGTGCCGCGCAAGACCGTTTCGGAAGTCCAGAAGCTGATTGAAGACCCCGAAGCAAACATTGCGGTCGAGCTATCCGAATCCAAAATCCGCCTGACGATCGGGCCGGTCGTGCTGACGTCCAAACTGATCGACGGCACCTTCCCGGACTATGAAAAGGTCATCCCAAAAGGCAACGACAAGGCCATGAAGGTCGAGAATGCCCTGTTTGCCCAAGCGGTTGATCGTGTGGCGACCGTGTCCAACGAACGGGGCCGCGCGGTCAAGCTGAGTGTCGAGTCTGGCCGTCTGGTGCTCTCTGTTTCCAACCCCGATTCGGGCACGGCAACCGACGAGCTGGCAGTGGAGTATGATTCCGAACCGATGGAAATCGGCTTCAATGCCCGTTACCTGCTGGACATCACCAACCAGCTGGAAAGCGACAGCGCGCAATTCCGACTGGCTGATTCCGGCTCGCCGACCCTCATTCAGGACTATGGTGACAATGACACGCTCTATGTGCTGATGCCGATGCGCGTGTGATCGGATCCGCTCCGACGACATCACGATCAGATGGAGCGTTTCCATGGGCATTTCTTCGGAAATGCCCTTTTTGACTCAAAGCCGCACAAGGCAGGCAACAGACAGGGACTGGTTCGCACGCATGACAGATACGCCTTCAGCCGCCGCCTTTCTGACGCAGGACGATGCGCCTGTCGACAGGGTTTCGGTTCGATCTGTCAGCCTGACCGACTATCGCAACTATCCCACCCTGTCGCTGGCCCTTACTGGTCGGCATGTCGTCCTGACCGGAGCCAACGGATCGGGCAAGACCAATTTGCTTGAGGCCATTTCCTTTCTGTCACCGGGCCGCGGGCTCCGGCGTGTCGCCTATCCGGACATCGCCCGCGAGGGGGCGTCAGGCAGCTGGGCGGTCTCCGTTGCCATCGATACGCCCTTTGGCCCGACAAAACTGGGAACCGGCCTGCAACCGAGCCCGGATGGCTCCATGCAACGGCGCATCCGGATCAATGGCGCTCCGAGCAAATCGGCGGAAGGCCTTGGCGACCATGTTTCGGTGATCTGGCTCACCCCTCAGATGGACAGCCATTTTACGGGCGCAGCGTCCGAGCGGCGTAAGTGGCTCGACCGGATGGTGCTGGCCATCGACAAGACCCATGGCAGCCGCGTCAATGCGTTCGAGAAAGCGATGCGCCAGCGCAATCGGCTGCTCGAAGAGGCCCCGCACGAGACGGTTTGGCTTGATGGCATTGAGGCCCAGATGGCCGAATATGGCTCAGCCATCGCGACCGCAAGGGCCGAATTGGTTTCGCTCCTGAACCGATCTCTTGATTTGCTGCATGCAAACGAAGGGTCATCGGCCTTTCCCAATGCTCTGGTGGGGCTTGAAGGCATTCTGGAAGCCGAGGCTTTTTCGCGCCCGGCGATCGAGAGCGAAGAGCATTATCGCGGCATCCTGGCGCAGATGCGCAACCGGGATCGCGGCGCAGGCCGCACGCTTGAAGGGCCGCATCGCTCCGACCTGATCGTTCGTCACGGCCCCAAGGATATGCCCGCAGCCAAATGTTCGACCGGTGAGCAGAAGGCGCTGTTGTTGGGGATCGTATTGGCACATGCGCATCTGGTTGCCGAGAGATGCGGGCGCACACCGCTTGTGCTTCTGGACGAGGTCGCAGCCCATCTTGATGAAAGCCGCCGTCTGGCCCTGTTCGATCTTCTGGACCGGCTCGGCTGTCAGGCCTGGGTGACGGGCACCGATGATGCCGTCTTCGAGCCGCTGGGGGATCGCGCCGAACGCTTCCATGTGGATCTGGGCACCGTGGTTCCGATCACTAGGATGGAACATCCCGGCGCAATCGGATAAGCTCCGCCCATGAAAACGACAATCACCGACACATTGGCCACAATTCTGTTCTTCACCGTCCTTGCAGGGTTTGTCGAGCTGTACATTGCCCAGCTCAGCCTTGAGCAAATGCTGATCACGCGCCTCATCATGGTGCCGGTGATGGTCGCCACCGGGCGGCCCTACGGCCTTTATCGCGATTGGTGCTTTAGAAAGGTGCTGCCCGGGTCAGAACCCATGCGCATGTTGATCGACGGACTTGCCTTCATCAGCTTTCAGGTCCCGGTCTATGCAGCGACGCTTTTCATCGCCGGAGCCAGCATTGAGGAGGCGTTGACCGCCATTGGATCAGCCATCCTGTTGATGCTGCTGGTCAGTCGCCCGTTCGGTCTGTTCCTTGAGCTCGTCCGGCGTCTCGCCGGCGTTTCGGCATTGTAACGGGGCGAGACGATCATGGTCAGACGCAGGAAACGCTGGAAATTTGCCCGATCAAGAAACAGCTTTCTGATTTTGTTCCTGTCCGTCTCATCCCTTCTGCTGCTGATTTTCAGTGGGGGAGACATCAGCCAGATCGGCGGGCACAACGCCGATGGCCCGATCTTGAAACAGGGACTTGATGGCGATCAGATCCGGCGGACCGGCCTAAGTCTCTATAACGCCAATTGCATGAGTTGCCATGGCATCGAAGGGCGTGGCACCAGCTTCGCCCCCCCCCTCGTTCACCCGCTCTACATGCCCGACAAGCTCAGTGATCGCGCCTTTGTCAAGGCGATCTTTCAGGGTGTGGAGCAGACCAACTGGAAGTATGGCCCGATGAAGCCCGTGAAAGCGCTCAATCAGGTTGAATCCGCGCAGATTTTGGCCTATATCAGAAGCCTGCAGAAGGTGCCGAAATTCCGCTAAATTTTGCCCCAAAAAGCCCCAAACCAGACGCAAATTTTGCGTGAGCGGATAACTCTCCACAGAAGGCCCCGACTTCACCTCTCCTCTCTCGCCAGTTCAGTTGAATAAGGCGAAAAACCAATTATAAGTGAGAGGTTAGCTCAAGCCAAAGGATGACTGATTCGCATGAGCGATATTGAGAATAACAGTGACAGCGCTGAGTATGGCGCAGAATCGATCAAAGTCCTCAAAGGTCTCGACGCGGTACGCAAGCGCCCGGGGATGTATATCGGGGACACTGACGACGGATCTGGCCTGCATCACATGGTCTATGAGGTGGTCGACAACGCCATTGACGAGGCGCTCGCCGGTCATGCTGACCTGGTCACCGCGACGCTCAATGCGGACGGGTCCGTGACGGTTACGGACAATGGCCGTGGCATCCCCACCGATATCCATCACGAAGAAGGTGTCTCGGCTGCCGAAGTGATCATGACCCAGCTGCACGCTGGCGGCAAGTTCGACCAGAACAGCTACAAGGTCTCGGGCGGCCTGCATGGCGTGGGTGTCTCGGTTGTCAATGCGCTTTCGACCAAGCTTCTCTTGCGCATCTGGCGCAATGATCTGGAGCACGAGATCGAGTTCGCGCATGGCGACGCCGTCAGCCCGCTCAGGATCGTCGGTCCGGCCAATGGACAGCAGGGCACCGAGGTGACTTTCTATCCCAGCAACCAGACCTTCACCCATATCGAGTTTAGCTTCGCAACGCTTGAGCATCGGCTGCGCGAGCTTGCTTTCCTCAACTCTGGGGTGCGGATCCTGCTCACGGACAATCGCGGGGCGGACACGGTTGTCGAGGAGATGCTCTACGATGGTGGCCTTGAAGCCTTTGTGCGTTGGCTGGATCGGGCCAAGAAGCCGATTATCGAAAAGCCGATCGCCGTTTCCTCGGAGCGGGACGGCATCACCATCGAAGCGGCCCTGTGGTGGAACGATACCTACCATGAGAATGTGCTGTGTTTCACCAACAACATCCCGCAGCGGGATGGGGGTACGCATCTGGCCGGATTCCGCACAGCGCTGACACGTCAGATCAGCGCCTATGCAGAAAGCTCAGGTCTTCTCAAACGCGAAAAGGTCAACCCGTCAGGCGATGACTGCCGTGAAGGACTGACCTGCGTTCTGTCGGTCAAGGTTCCAGATCCGAAATTCTCGTCCCAGACCAAGGACAAGCTGGTTTCCTCGGAAGTCCGGCCCGTTGTCGAAAGCCTGATCAGTGCCGCGCTGAATGAGTGGCTGGAGGAAAATCCGGCCGAAGGCAAGACAATCGTATCGAAGGTGGTTGAAGCTGCCGCGGCCCGCGAGGCCGCCCGTAAGGCACGCGAGCTGACCCGACGCAAGGGCGCGCTCGATATCGCCTCTCTGCCCGGCAAGCTGGCCGACTGTCAGGAAAGAGATCCTGCCAAGTCTGAACTGTTCCTGGTGGAGGGTGATTCCGCTGGTGGATCGGCCAAACAGGGACGGTCTCGTGCCAATCAGGCCATCCTGCCCCTGCGCGGTAAGATCCTCAACGTGGAACGCGCCCGGTTTGACAAGATGCTCTCCAGTCAGGAGATCGGCACCATGATCACCGCGCTCGGAACGGGCATTGGCAAGGATGAATTCAATCCCGCAAAGCTGCGGTATCACAAAATCATCATCATGACCGATGCTGACGTCGATGGCGCTCACATTCGGACCCTGCTTCTGACCTTCTTCTTCCGGCAAATGCCCGAACTTGTGGAAGGCGGTCATCTCTACATCGCCCAGCCACCGCTCTACAAGGTCAAGCGTGGCCAGTCCGAGCAATATCTCAAGGATGAACTCGCCTTTGAGAATTATCTCATTGATGCGGGTCTTGATGAAGCGGTTTTGACAACCGGCTCCGGTGTTGAACGGGCCGGCTCCGATTTGCGCGGTCTGCTTGATGAAGCCCGGGCCTTCGAGAAGGCTCTCGACAGTCTGCATTCCCGCTACAATCGTTCGGTGGTCGAGCAGGCAGCGATCAGCGGCTTGCTCAATCCGGACATCGCCGATGACGACAAGGCCATCGAAGAAGCCCTCGCCCGTGTTGCCCGTCGCCTTGACAGGGTTGCCGAGGAAACAGAGCGGGGCTGGGTCGGCACGATCGACGATGACGGAAACTATGCGTTCGAACGCACGGTGCGCGGCGTGAAGGAGGCGGCCATTCTTGATTCCGCTTTGATGCAGTCGGCCGACGCCCGCAAGCTCAATCGGCTTGGGTCGGAGCTCAGAGAGGGCTTTGACTATGGCACTGTCATGCGCCGCCGCGAAAAGGAATACACCATCTACGGTCCGATTTCGCTGCTGCAGGAAGTCTATACGCTTGGACGCAAAGGCATTGCCATGCAGCGCTACAAAGGTCTTGGCGAGATGAATGCCGAGCAGCTTTGGGAAACAACGCTGGATCCGGATGTCCGGACTTTGTTGCAGGTTCGAGTGCAGGAAGCCGACGACGCGGATGACATCTTCGCCAAGCTGATGGGCGATGAAGTCGAGCCTCGCCGGAACTTCATTCAGGACAATGCCCTGAATGTCGCAAACCTCGATGTCTAGCGGTTAACCACCGATAGCCAACCGCCGGGAGTGGGACATGGCCTCAGCCGACGAGATTATCGCAGCGCTTGACATGCAGCCCCACCCGGAGGGCGGCTATTTCGTCGAGACGTTCCGCGATGACGAAGGCAGCAACGGTCGCGGTCATTGCACCGCGATCTATTTTCTGCTCAAGGCCGGAGAGCGCTCCCACTGGCATCGTGTTGATGCGGTGGAAAGCTGGTTCTGGCATGATGGTGCCCCGTTATCTCTTAAAATGGCTGAAAACGGGCAGAATGTGGTCGAGCATAACCTCGGCCCGGACATTCTGAACGGTCAGGCACCGCAAGCAATCGTTCCAAAAAACGCATGGCAATCGGCCCAATCCCTTGGTGACTGGACCCTTGTCAGCTGTGTCGTTGCACCGGCCTTTCAGTTCGAGGGCTTCACCCTCGCGCCAGAAGGCTGGGAGCCGGATGGCTCTTCTTCCGCTTCATGATGCGATCTCTCATTTCTCTGTCTTCCTCTCAGGTGACACATGAAGACAGGTGACAAGAGCCCGGCATTTGACTAAGATCGGGACACAACTTTCCCCTGCATGGTGCCGAAAATTGGCACCTGCCAGCAACCAAGCCCTGAAGGAGGATATTTATGAGTGTCTTTTTGTCCCTCCGGGCAAACGGCATCTGAATGGATGACGGATCTTGCCTGGATCAACGGCCTTGCCGCGAGGCTTGCGCCGACCAAAAAGTATGTTCTTAAGGCAAGACAATGACTTCCTTCGAAGACTTTCTTGGCAAAGCCCCTGACAGGAAACCCGGCTGGACCCTGTCCGAACTTGGCTTTACTGCCCATTTCATGAGCCAGCTCGACATCAACGAGCTGGACACCCTCACCCCTTTTCGCATCACGGAAATCCAGCGAACCATCGTGATGGGTCTTGGTGAAAGTGGGGCCAGGCCCCTGCGCACGCCGCACAAGGTGCCAACGTCGGATTTTGGCGTCGGCGATTGGGTGCTCACCGACCATACCGACCAGATCGTCCGGCGTCTTGATCCCAAGAGCGAGCTCAAACGCCGCTCTGCGGGCACGGATGTGTCCGAACAGATCATGGCCTGCAACGTGGATGTGCTGTTTATCGTCTCATCCTGCAATGACGACTTCAATCTTGCGCGCCTTGAACGCTTTCTGGCGCTGGCTAGGGACGCGGACGTAACGCCTGTAATCCTGATCACCAAAACGGATCTGTGCGACGATCCCGAGCGCTATCTGGAACCCGCAAGGGACCTGATGGCCGGGGTGGATGTTATCGGTCTGAATGCCAAGGATACCCAAGCGGCAGATTCGCTCGCGCCTTGGGTCGAAAAGGGCCGGACAGTTGCCATGGTGGGGTCATCCGGTGTGGGCAAAACCACTTTGCTCAATGCCCTGACCGACCGGGCCGATGCCACACGGGACATCCGCGAGGATGATGCCAAGGGGCGGCACACAACCACCTTCCGTTCCCTGCATCGCACCGTCAATGGCGCATGGCTCGTCGACACGCCGGGGATTCGCGCCCTCAGGCTGCACGAAAAGAGCACCGGCATCGAGCAGGTGTTTGATGATATCGTGGCATTGGCGGCACAATGCAAGTTCAGCGACTGTCAGCATGACACCGAACCCAAGTGTGCGGTTCAGGCTGCCATCTCGTCCGGGGAACTAAAAGCGGACCGGCTGGATCGTTGGCGCAAGTTGCAGGCCGAAGACAATCGCAACACCGAAACGATCGCAGAAAACCGCCGACGCTCCAAGACTTTCGGCAAGATGGTAAAGAATGCGGTGAAGGATTCCGATCGCTTCAAGGGGCGCATTCAAGATGATGATTGAGACTGCGCAGATCCTGTTTCTGCACGGGGCCTCCTCATCGGGCAAATCGACATTGGCGAGGGCGTTGCAAGACGCCCTTCCCCTCCCTTTCTGGCACATTTCCATTGACCATCTGCGTGATTCCGGCGTTCTGCCTAGCAAGCGCTTCAAGTCGGGTGAGTTTGATTGGCAACTGGCCCGCCAGTGCTTTTTTGATGGCTATCACCGTTCCCTCAAGGCTTATGCATCAGCAGGCAACCACCTGATCCTTGAGCACATTCTGGACGAAGAGGGCTGGTTCGATCAGTTGGTCAGGCTTTTTGAGCCCTTTGAGGTCCTGTTCATCGGCCTGCATTGTCCGATCGACATTCTCGAAGCGCGGGAGAAAGCCCGCGGTGATCGACCAAGAGGCAGTGCTGTTGCCGACTATCACAGCATCCACAAGGGTCTGCGCTATGATCTGGAGCTTGATGCGCTTGAGCCGCTCGAGGAAAACGTCGAGACGGTGATTGCAGCCTGGCGGCAGCGCATCGAGACCGGCGATATTCGCCGGTCGGTGTTTCGGCAGCAGCTTGAGCGGTTAGGGAACCAGAACCAGTGACCCGGTGGTCTTGCGCCCGGACAGGTCCTCATGGGCCGTGGCGGCATCCGCAAGAGCATATTCCGCAGGCGGTGCGATCTTGACGGCACCGGAGGAAAGAGCAGCAAAGAAGTCATAGCTGGCCGCATCAAGGGCTTGGCGCGTTGCGATGAAATGCACAAGCGTCGGGCGTGTCACCATGAGCGAGCCCTTGGCCGCCAGAATCCCCAGCTTGACACCATCGACCGGACCAGAGGCATTGCCAAAGCTGATCATCAGACCACGTGGCGCCAGACAGTCAAGACTGTCGATGAACGTGTCCTTGCCAACGCCGTCGAACACGACAGGAAGCTTCTTGCCATCAGTAATTTCCAAAACCCGTTCCGGAACCGAATCAGTTTTGTAATTGATGACGTGCTGACAGCCCAACGACTTGGCCAGTTTCACCTTTTCCTCTGATCCGGCGGTCCCGATCACTGTGGCACCCAAAGATTTCAACCATTGTACGGCAATGGTGCCGACGCCACCGGCCGCCGCGTGGAACAGAACCGTGTCACCTTCCTTGACCGGATAGATCTGGCGAATGAGATATTGCACAGTTAGTCCCTTGAGCAGCGAGGCAGCTGCATCCTTGGTCGAAATGCTGGTGGGCAACAGCACGGCGCTGTCCGCCGCAATGACATTGTGACTGGCATAAGATCCTATGGGACCAGAGCAATAGGCGACGCGATCACCAACGGCCATGCCCTCGACATCCGCGCCGATCGCCTCGATTAGGCCAGCGGCCTCACCGCCCAGACCCGAGGGAAGCTGCGGGACCGGGTAGAGGCCAGTGCGATGATAGGTGTCGATGAAATTGACCCCGACCGCCTCGTGCCGAACCAGAATCTGTGCGGGGCCGACCTCTGGAATATCCCGTTCGACAAGCTTCATCACCTCCGGTCCACCGTACCCTTTGATTTCGATTCGGGTCATTTTACTCACGACACTCTCCTTGTTGCGGGTGCAGCGCTCACTGCAAAATGTTGCTCTATTCCAAAGTAGGCTATGGTGAGCAAATTGCAATCTTGCTTTTGCAGGCTTAACCACGTTCGAACCTCTGCGCCCATCCGTACATTTGCACGAGAAATTGCGCTCCGGCTTGTGATACAAGAAAGAAAAGAGTTTTCTGGACGGTTCCATGTCAAACCCCGAGCATCACACGCCACGCCCCCCTGACCACAAGCCCGCGATGATGCGATCGGCGCTTTTTTCGATCGGCTTTCTACTGCTTGGTGGTGGCGCCTTTGCGATCACTTTCGAAGGGGCATGGATCTGGATCGGTGCCCTTTTGTGGGGAATGGCAGGCATCGCCCTTGCTGCGGCAGTCAGTTTATCCGGCAACAAATCCTCCACTCCCCCCTCCCGTCCGAGCCATGATCAGGGCCTGCGCTCGCAGATCAAACGCCTTGATCACGCGTGCGAGCAATTGCAGGACGAGAATTGGGAGTTGCGCGAGGCGGAGCACAAATACAAGACCCTGCTCAATCGGCAGGGCGACATCATTCTGCATCTTGGACCGAATGGGACCGTGGATTTTGCCAATGATTCCTTCGCCCGATTTTTCGAGCCGAGTGATGAGGGATCACCTTTCCGGCCCGACGAGTCGGCGATCAACCTGTTTCAGGGCGATGATAGGCCAGGCTGTCTCGATCCCCTTTGGGAAAAACTGATCGAAACGAGAGAAGGGCCACGCTGGTTTCGCTGGACCGAGACCATGATGCGCTCGACCCAGAAGGGCGAACGCCGTCTGGTCATCGCCCGGGATGTGACCGCCTACAAGCAGATGGAAGCGGCAAGTGAAGCGAAATCCCGTTTTCTGGCAACGATCAGCCACGAGATGCGAACACCGCTCAATGGCATCATCGGCATGGCGACCTTGCTGGAATCAACGACCCTGACAGCCGAGCAAGCCAGCTACAGTCAGGCTTTGCGCCAATCCGGCACCGCGTTGTTGGCGCTCGTCAATGACGTGCTTGACCTGTCGCGTATCGAAGCCAACAAGATGACCCTGAGCCACGAATGGACCTCGCCAGCCCGGCTGATGGAGGACGTGGTAGAGCTTCTGGCCCCCGACGCTCAAGAAAAAGGCCTGTCGGTCGCCTCATGGGTGGGACAGTCCGTACCCGACAAGCTTTTGATTGATCCGGTGCGGGTTCGGCAGATTCTCGTCAATCTGGTTGGCAATGCCATCAAATTCACCCCTGAGGGTGCCATCAACCTGTCGCTTGACTGTGAGACCCCGCCCGTCGAGGGCGAAGTGGCGACGATTCTTCTGTCCGTGCGCGATACGGGCCCGGGCATCAGCGAAGACATGCATGCCCGCCTGTTTGAAGAGTTCGAGCAGGCCGACACGGCCCGGACGCGGCGTCATGAAGGCACCGGGCTTGGTCTGGCCATTTCGCAACGTCTGGCGCGCATGATGCAGGGGGATATTCTTCTTTCCAGCAAACTGGGCAAGGGCTCGACTTTCACACTGAAACTCGATGCGTCCTGGCTCAACGAAGGGGACGAAGACCAGCCCGTCGGCGGTGGCGCAGAGATCGCCAGCCGCCCTTCCGGGCCAGTCAGTGCCAGTCAAAAGATTGGGGCCAGTCAAAAGATCGGGGCCAGTCAAAAGATCGGGGCCGAGCTTGCCGGGGATCGGCTCGTCGGTATCGATCTGACACAGGCTGATCAGCGGGCACTGCACGCCTATTGCAAGGACTGGGACATCGCGTTTCACAGCTTCAGCCTTGATGAATGGCAGCAACAGGGGGATGACATCCTTCCTGATCATCTGTTGATCAATGGCGCAGACCCGAACAAGGCAGAACGAATCATTGCCGCCTTTCATCCGCTTCAAGGCGGAAAGCTCACCCGGCCTGTTCCGCGCAGTCGCGTGATTCTGCTTGAGCCGAGCGAGCGGCGAGTGATTCCGCAGATGCGCGAAGGTGGCATCAACGCCTATCTGGTCAAACCCGTGCGGCAGGCTTCGCTGCATCTGGCGCTGCTGGGACATCCTGCCGCAGCTGAAAACAAAGATCATTTCGAATCCGAATCGCCCTCCGTCATCGAGCCTGTTTCACTTGCCGAGCCGCAAAAGCAACCCCATGTGCTGCTCGTGGAAGACAATGAAATCAATGCTCTTCTGGCGCACACGATTCTGACCAAAGAGGGAATGCAGGTAGGGCTTGCCAAATCCGGCACCGAGGCGCTGGCTCTTTATGACGGCGACACGATGGCTTTTGATCTGGCGCTGATCGACCTGCATATGCCCGACATGGACGGAATGACCCTGTTTGACGCCATGAAGGAACGCGATCAGCAGCACGGACGCCGCATCCCCAAGATCGCCTTTACGGCCGACGCGTTGCAGGAGACCCAGGACGCCTGCCAACGGCATGGATTCGACGCCTTTATCGTCAAACCGTCCGAACCGGATCTCCTGGTCAGCCGCATCCGAGAAGTTCTTGAGTTGACAAAGTAATGTCATATAACTGTTCTATTGCACTGGTAGTTTTTCCGACCAGTCCGGGAGGAAGCACAGAAGTTGTTTTGGCCAAATGGCGATTGTCGACTATAGTTCTGGGAATAAGATAGACGTGTAGTGCTCGATCAATTCGGACCCATGCGCGCCATGATAACGTCCGCGCATTGACGAAAGACCGGTGAGCTGGCTGTTCACCATCAGGCCACTGCATAGAAAGGCACCCACATGCGCAGCGCACTGCGTGCCATGTGGCAGGGAAGGGGACGGAAAGAATGGTCATGCTCGAGCGGGAAACCGAGCTCTCCAAACAGCATCCAATGCCGGACACTCCGCCATTTGTGAGAACGAACCTGCCCAAGAAGATCCTGACCGCCATGCGGCGCAATCGCCTGCGGGATGGTCGTCCGATCAGCGACAGGCCGATCACCCTTGGCCGTGTCGGATCACTGGAAATCCGACTGGCCCAGACCGAGCGGGAAATCCGCAAGGCGCAGCGTCTGCGCTACAAGGTCTTCTACAAAGAGATGGCCGCCAAACCGGACAGCCACACCAAATTCACCCGCCGCGATGCGGATGCCTTCGATGCGATCTGCGACCACCTTCTGGTGCTTGATCACGATTCGCCCCAGAAGAAATTCCGCCGCCGGGAACCGCGTATCGTCGGCACCTACCGCCTGCTCCGGCAGGAAATGGCAGATCTTTATGGCGGCTTCTATTCCGCTTCCGAGTTCAACATCCGGCATATCCTCGACACCCACAAGGACCTACGTTTTCTCGAACTTGGGCGCTCCTGCGTGCTCAAGGACTATCGGACCAAGCGCACCATTGAGCTGTTGTGGCAGGGCATCTGGGCCTATGTGCAGATTCACAAGATCGACGTGATGATCGGATGCGCCTCTCTCAAAGGAACCGACCCGAAGGCAATGGCCGAACCCCTCACGTTCTTGTCCAAGCAGGCCAAGGCACCGGAGGAATGGCGCGTCGAGGCGTGGCCCGAGATTCGGGTGCCCCTTGACCAGATGCCGCCCGAGGAGATCAACGACAAGCAGGCTCTGCGTCTGTTGCCGCCGCTGGTGAAGGCCTACATGCGCCTTGGATGCCATTTCGGTGAAAGCGCCATGGTGGATTACCAGTTCGGCACAACCGATGTCTTCATCATCCTGCCGGTGGAGAATATCGATCCCAAATATGTGCTGCATTACAACACCGATTGCGTCAAGGATGCCGTTGCAAAGCACCTTTAGACCTGCCGCGTCCCATCTGGCGGTCCCGATCCAGCAGACTTAAAAAAAAGAGCGGCAGATAAACTGCCGCTCTTTTTTATTTGATCGTTTCGATTTCGAATCAAGCGCCAAGATTGTAGGCCGCAAGAGCTGCCATATTGACAATTTCGGTGTCTTTGGCACCCATTGGCAAGATCTGAACCGGCTTGTCAAAGCCGACCAGAAGCGGGCCAAGAAGGGTTGCGCCACCGAGCTCCTGCAACATCTTGGTTGAGATCGACGCTGCGTGGAACGCAGGCATGACCAGCACGTTGGCCGGACCGCCAAGACGACAGAAGGGATAGGTTTCCATAAGGTCGCCACTCAGCGCGACATCGGCCGCCATTTCTCCATCATATTCGAAGTCAACGCGACGACGATCGAGAATGCCAACCGCTTCACGCAGCCGATCCGACCGCTCGCCCTCGGGATGACCAAAGGTGGAGTAGGCCAGCATGGCAACGCGCGGCTCGATACCGAACTTGCGCGCAACACCGGATGCCTCTTCGGCAATATCGGCCAGTTCTTCCGAGCTGGGCATCTCATGCACCGCCGTGTCAGCCACGAGCACCGTGCGATCCTTGCAAAGAGCGATGCTGACACCGATGATCCGGTGATTGGGACGCGGATCGATCACCTTGCGAATGTCCTCAAGCACGATCGAGTAATTGCGCGTCACACCCGAAATCATCGCATCGGCATCGTTCATCGCCACCATGGCAGCTGCAAAGACGTTGCGGTCATTGTTCACCATGCGTAGGCAGTCGCGATAGAGATAGCCCTTGCGCTGGAGGCGACGATAGAGATAGTCGGCATAGTCCTCGCCGCGTGATGACAGGCGCGCATTGACCAGCTCGATGCCAGGACGGTCGATTTCGATGCCGGCTTCCTCTGCATGCTTCCGGATCAGATCCTCGCGACCAACAAGCACGGCTGTGCCCAGCTGCTCGTTGACGAACGAGACCGCCGCGCGCATGACCTGCTCCTCTTCGCCCTCGCCAAAGACGACGCGCTTGGGATTGCGCCGCACCTTGGAGTAGACCCGCTGAAGCGTCGAGGCGAGTGGATCCCGCCGGGCGTTGAGCTGATTGGCATAGGCCTCCAGATCGACAATCGGACGGCGCGCAACGCCGCTTTCCATCGCGGCCTTGGCAACGGCTGGCGGAATGGCGGAAATCAGGCGCGGATCGAACGGCACGGGAATGATATATTCAGGGCCGAATCTGGGCCGGTTGCCCTGATAGGCACTGGCCACCTCGTCCGGCACATCCTCACGCGCCAGAGCAGCAAGGGCCCGGGCCGCTTCGACCTTCATGTGGTCGCTGATCTCGGTTGCCAGCACATCAAGCGCACCGCGGAAAATATAGGGGAACCCGAGCACGTTGTTGACCTGATTGGGATAGTCCGACCGCCCCGTCGCGACAATCGCATCGGTGCGCACGGTCCGAACTTCTTCCGGCGTGATTTCCGGATCCGGGTTGGCCATGGCGAAGATGATCGGCTGCGGTGCCATGCTCTTGACCATATCGGGCGTCAGCGCGCCCTTGACCGAAACCCCGAGGAACACATCCGCGCCTTCCATGGCCTCTGCCAGCGTCCGGGCCTTGGTCGGCACGGCATGGGCGGACTTCCACTGGTTCATGCCCTCTTTGCGGCCCTGATAGATTGCGCCCTTGGTATCGCAAAGAATCACATTCTCATGAGGAATGCCCATGGCCTTCACGAGCTCGATGCAGGCGATGCCTGCGGCCCCGGCCCCGTTGCAGACCACCTTGGTTTCCTTGATATCACGACCGGTCAGATGCAAGGCATTGAACAGACCGGCGGCTGCGATGATGGCGGTGCCATGCTGGTCGTCATGGAAGACCGGGATATCCATCACTTCCTTGAGCTTCTGCTCAATGATGAAACACTCCGGTGCCTTGATATCCTCCAGATTGATGCCACCGAACGACGGTCCAAGATATCTCACAGCATTGATAAAGGCTTCCGGATCCTGTGTATCGACTTCCAGATCAATCGAATCAACATCAGCAAAGCGCTTGAACAGAACCGCCTTGCCTTCCATCACCGGCTTGGACGCCAGTGCTCCCAGATTGCCCAGCCCCAGAATGGCCGAGCCATTCGAAATCACGGCGACCAAGTTGCCCCGTGCGGTATAGTCAAACGCCAGAGATGGGTCTTCTGCAATCGCCTTGACGGGTGCTGCAACGCCGGGAGAATAGGCGAGAGACAGATCACGCTGTGTCGCCATGGGTTTGGTGGCAACGATTTCCAGTTTCCCCGGGCGACCATTTTTATGGAATGCTAGCGCTTCTTCGTCTGTAACCGAGACGCCGGGCTTCAAATTTTCATCAGCCACGTACTTTCAACCTCCGTTTTTGCTTATCTGTCGGCTCCAGCGTCGGCAAGATAAGTCTTTGTCCTTACATGTATTTCAAATGTTCTAAATATAGTTATGCACATTAATGCGTTGTCTGTCAGGAAACAATCGGTCAAATAGCTACTCTATGTGGCCGAGCCTTCGGCCAATTGCTAACTTGCCGCAAATCAGACAGTCCAACCTGTCTCCCAAGGCATGCAGGGACAAGAGAAAGCCTTACCAATCCATGGCCGACAAGACAGCAGCATCCAAACAGACAGTGACATCAAAATCCACCCCGATGATGGCGCAGTTTCTTGATATCAAGGCGGCCCATCAGGATTGTCTTCTGTTCTATCGCATGGGCGATTTCTATGAGCTGTTCTTTGACGATGCTGTGGAGGCATCGGGCGCACTCGGCATCACGCTGACCAAACGCGGCAAGCATCTGGGGGACGATATTCCCATGTGCGGCGTGCCGGTTCATGCCGCCGAGGGCTATCTGGAACGGCTCATTTCCCACGGCTACAAGGTCGCGGTGTGCGAGCAGACCGAGGATCCGGCCGAAGCGAAAAAGCGGGGCGCAAAGTCGGTGGTGCAGCGGGACGTGATCAGGCTGGTCACGCCGGGCACCCTGACCGAGGATAGCCTCCTGGATGCGGCAAGCTCTAACTATCTCGCAGCCATTGCCCGCGTGAGGAAGGGCGACGACGGCTATCACTATGCGCTCTCGTGGCTCGAACTATCCACCGGGGATTTCGGCGTGCTGGCACTGACCGCCTTGCGCCTCGGTGCCGAGTTGGCCCGGCTTGATCCGCGCGAGGTGATCGTTGCCGATCACATGCTGATTGAAGAGGATATTGCGCCCCTTGAGAACCTGTCGCGAGCAACCTTTTCGCCGGTGCCGCGTGCTTTTTTTGATGGTGCCACGGCCGAAGAACGCCTGCTGAGTTATTTCGGGTTGTCCACACTCGATGGTCACGGATCGTTCGAGCGGGTCGAGCTGATGGCTGCAAGCGCGATCCTCGCCTATGTGGAAAAAACCCAGCTGGGTGCCCGTCCGCCTCTCAGTCCGCCCCAACGGGAGCAATCGAGCCGCACCATGTCGATCGATGCTGCGACCCGTGCCAATCTCGAATTGGTGCGGACCCTGTCGGGCGAGAAAAAGGGCAGCCTCCTGTCAACCATCGATCGCACGGTGACCGGTGGTGGCTCGCGCCTTCTGGCCGCAAGGCTTGCCGCCCCGCTTGCAGAGCTTGATCCGATCCTCGAGCGGCAGGAATCGGTCGCATGGTTTCTGGAACAGACGGGTCTGCGCGAGGATCTCACCGAAGCCCTGAAAGCCGCGCCCGATATGCCGCGCGCCCTGTCGCGCCTGTCCTTGGACCGGGGTGGCCCAAGAGATCTTGGCGCCATCCGCAGCGGCTTTTCGGCCATATCCGATCTGCTTGAACGGCTCGATGGCAGCAGTCTGCCCGGATCGATGCCGTCCGAGATAGACCGGGCCCGCAGTGCCCTTGCGGCCATGCCGACAGATCTTGGCTCGCTTCTTTCGGCCTCGCTCGACGACGAATTGCCGCTACAAAAACGCGATGGCGGTTTTGTTCGGTCCGGGTTCGACAATAATCTGGATGACCTGCGTGCCTTGAGGGACGAAAGCCGTCGCGTGATCGCATCGCTACAGGCTGATTATGCCGAAAAAACCGGGGTGCGCGGCACCAAGATCAAGCACAACAATGTGCTGGGCTACTTCATCGAGGTCACCGCCAACCATGCGGACAAGCTGATGTCTGCGCCGCTCAATGAGACTTTCATCCACCGCCAGACGCTCGCCAATGCAGTACGCTTCACGACCACAGAATTGGCTGACCTCGAAGCGCGCATCGCGTCTGCCGGTGCCAAGGTGACGGCGATCGAGCTGGAGATTTATGAGCGCGTCCGGGCTGCGGTCATCAAGGCTGCGGATATCATTCTGGACGCAGCGCATGCGCTTGCTGTGCTTGATGTCTCGATGGCCCTTGCCTCTCTGGCGGCGGAGCGAAACTATTGCCGCCCGACCATGGATCTCAGCCTCGCCTTTGCAGTGGAGAATGGCCGTCATCCTGTGGTCGAGGTTGCGCTGGAGCGACAGGGCGGGGATCCGTTCGTCGCCAACAATTGCGATCTCGGACCGCAAGGCAGTGAACTGAATGGCAAGATCTGGCTGATCACCGGCCCCAACATGGCCGGTAAATCGACCTTTTTGCGCCAGAATGCGCTGATTGCCATATTGGCTCAGATGGGTGCCTTCGTGCCCGCAGCCACTGCCCACATCGGGCTGGTTGACCGCCTGTTTTCGCGGGTCGGGGCGGCGGATGATCTGGCGCGCGGGCGCTCCACCTTCATGGTGGAAATGGTCGAGACGGCGGCGATCCTCAATCAGGCCAGCGAGCGATCCCTCGTCATTCTGGACGAGATCGGACGCGGCACCGCCACCTTCGACGGGCTGTCCATCGCCTGGGCGACAATCGAGAATCTGCATGAGGTCAATCGCTCTCGGGCGCTGTTCGCCACCCACTATCACGAATTGACGGTTTTGCACGAAAAGCTCTCCCGCCTGATCAACGCCACGGTCAGGGTGAAGGAATGGCAGGGCGATGTGGTGTTTCTGCACGAGATTGTGCCGGGAGCCGCAGATCGTTCCTATGGCATTCAGGTGGCCAAGCTGGCAGGGCTGCCCGAGGCCGTGATCCAGCGAGCGCGGGCGGTTCTGGAACATCTCGAAGAGGGGGACAGACAGGCCCCGGCTGCAACCATCGACGATCTGCCGCTGTTTTCAAGGCCGGTTGCATCCATCACCCCGCAAGAGGTCGATGCTTTGCGGGACGCCCTGATGGAGCTTAACCCAGATGATCTCAGCCCGCGCGAAGCGCAGGACGCGCTCTACAGGCTTAAAGGTCTGTTGTGACCTATATGTTATCAAGGCACCCGGGATTTGCGCTTGACGATGGTGTCGACCTCGTCGCACATTGACGCAAAAAGAGGCACTGCCCGGTTTGTAGGCATATAGCCAGATTTGATCAGCAATTCACAGGTCCCTTTCGGACACAAGGCATGAGTTATGAAAATTTCCCCCCAGACAGACGGCCTGATCGACATTGATGCGACGCAGGCACAGCTCGACAAGATTGTTGCCGATCACGGAGGGGACGCTAAAGACCTGTCCACACGGGCCGATATCCTGCAACTTTTCAAGGACTCCCTGCAAACGGGCCGCGAACGCGCGGAAAAACTGCTCGAAGAGGATGGCATCGGGATTCTGTGCGCCATTCGCCTATCGTATCTGGAAGACCAGCTCATAACGCTCATCCATCGCTTTGCCATCAATCACGTTTACCGCGTCGACAATCCGACTGCTTCCGAGCGCCTCGCGATCGTTGCCGTTGGTGGCTATGGCCGCGCCACGCTGGCGCCCTTCTCGGACATCGATCTTCTGTTTCTGTTGCCCTACAAGCAGACCCCGTGGGGCGAGAGCGTGGTCGAATATATCCTCTACATGCTGTGGGACATGGGGCAAAAAGTGGGCCATGCGACGCGCACGCTCGATGAATGCGTCCGCCTGTCACGCAGCGACATGACCATCCGCACATCCATTCTCGAAGCCCGCTTCATCGATGGCGAAAAGCCCCTTTATGAAGGCCTCATCGACAAGTTCGACAAGGAAGTGATGAAAAATACCAGCGCGGACTTCATCGCCGCCAAGCTCGGCGAGCGGGATTCGCGCCACGAACAGCAGGGCAACTCGCGCTACATGGTCGAGCCCAATGTCAAGGAAGGCAAGGGTGGGCTCAGAGACATCCAGACCCTGTTTTGGATTGGCCAGTATGCCTATCGCGTCCGCAAGGGCAAGGAATTGGTCGACGCCGATGTCTTTTCGGCCGAAGAATATGCGCGCTTCAAAAAGGCCAACAACCATCTCTGGACCGTTCGCTGCCATCTGCACTTCCTCACCGGTCGCCCCGAGGAGCGGGTGAGCTTTGACGTTCAGCGCGAGCTGTCGGAAAAGATGGGCTACAAGTCGCGCCCCGGTCAGAATTCGGTGGAGCGCTTCATGAAGCACTATTTCCTTGTTGCCAAGGAAGTGGGCGAGTTGACGCGCGTCTTCTGCGCAGCTCTTGAAGAGGATTTCGGGCGATCCGCTCCAGGCATCAACCGCTTTCTGAATGCCATACCGTTTCGGCGGCGAAAGATTCGCAATGCAGACGGGTTCTGCATTGATCACGGACGGCTGTCGGTCGAAAACGAAGAAGTCATCAGCCAGAATCCGGTCAATATCCTGCGCATTTTCGAGGTGGCTGATCAAGAGAACCTGTTGCTGCATCCCGATGCCATGCAGGCGATCCATCACAATCTGCGCCTAATCGACAACGACATGCGCAACGACCCGAAAGCCAATGCTACGTTCCTGAGGATCCTGACCTCGCGCCGGGATCCCGAGAGTGTGCTGAGGCGCATGAACGAATCCGGCATTCTGGGTCGATTCATCCCCGAATTCGGTCGCATCGTCGCAATGATGCAGTTCAACATGTATCATCACTATACGGTCGATGAGCATTTGTTGCGGGCGGTCGGCATTCTCTCTGAGATCGAGAAGCAGGAACTCGGAGACGAGCATCCGCTGGCCCATGAGCTGGTGCCAAAGATCAAGGATCGGGTCGTGCTGTATGTGGCGGTCTTCCTGCACGATATTGCCAAGGGACGCCCGGAGCGCCATTCACCAGCCGGTGCGCAGGTTGCGCGCGAGCTGTGCCCGCGTCTGGGCCTGACTGACGAGCAGACCGAACAGGTCGCCTGGCTGATCATGGAACATCTGACGATGAGTCAGGTATCCCAGTCGCGCGATCTGTCCGACCGCAAGACCATCCTTGATTTCTGCAATGTCGTGCAGACCATGGAACAGATGCGCATGCTGCTGATCCTGACGATCGCCGATATCAAGGCCGTCGGGCCGGGCGTCTGGAATGGCTGGAAGGGCCAGCTTTTGCGCACCCTTTATTCCGAGGTCGAACCGATCCTGACCGGTGGCCATTCGCAGCAGAGCCGCGATTCGCGCGTTGCCCGCATGAAAGAAAAGGTCGCAGACCGGCTTTCCGCTTGGAGCGAGACGGAAATTGCGGCCTATCTCGATCTGCATTACTCGGCCTACTGGCTGAGGACCGATGTGGACAGCGCCGTTGCCCATGCCGAGCTCATTTACGAGGCCGACAAGAAAAAGCACAAGGTGGCCACGGCCATCAAGACCTACGAGTTCGAAGGCATCACCGAAATCACCATTCTCGCGCCCGACCATCCGCGCCTTCTGTCAATGATTGCCGGGGCCTGTTCGGCAGCCGGGGGCAACATTGTCGACGCGATGATCTTTACCACCACCGACGGGCGGGCTCTTGATACCATCCTGATCGAACGGGAATTTCTCGAAGACCATGACGAAAGGCGCCGGGCCAATCGGATTGTTGATCTTTTGGTACAGGTCCTAAAGGGCGAAACGCGGCTTCCAGCCCTCGTGCAGCAGAAGGAAGGCCACAAGCGGCGGCTGCAAACCTTCCGCCCGACCACCAAAGTCACGGTCAACAACGAAATCTCAAACCAGGCAACGGTTGTCGAAGTGGAGGGCCTCGACAGACCCGGTCTTCTGTCAGCCCTGACGCGCACCATTTCCGCGCTCAATCTCGACATCGCCTCGGCTCATATCACGACCTATGGCGAGCGGGTTGTCGACGCCTTCTATCTGACTGACCTGACCGGTGCCAAGATCTCCAACCCGGCCCGCAAGGACATCATTTCAGCCCGCTTGATGGAAGTGCTCAAAGGCAAGCTCAAGGAGCGCCCGACAGCGCCTGAGGAATAGCCGCAAATGACCCAAGGCTAGCCCCTCAGATGGTGTTTGACTGGCCAGAATTTGCGCGTATAAGACAAAAGGCCCTCAATGGGCCTTTTTTTACACGCCGGCTCTTTGCTCGTGATCGACACCCAATGGGTAGGGAAGGATGCTTCGATGTCCATGCTGAGAAATTTCGCCACAGTAGGCGTGGCGACCCTTGCCAGTCGGTTTCTGGGGTTTTTCCGCGACATCCTGATCGCCGCCAGTCTTGGCTCCGGACCAATTGCCGATGCCTTCTTTGTTGCCTTTCGCCTGCCAAACCTGTTTCGGCGGCTGTTTGCCGAAGGGGCCTTCAACTCTGCCTTCATTCCGATTTTTGCCGGATCCCTTGAGGATCAGGGCGAAGGCGGTGCGCGCAAGGTAGCCGAAGAGATCGTGGCGGGCCTTCTGTTCGTGTTGTTGCTGTTCACGGCGTTGGCCGAACTGGCCATGCCGCTCCTGATCCATGTGCTGGCACCGGGCTTTGGCGATGATCCGTCCAAATTCGATCTGGCCGTTGTGCTCTCGCGGATCACATTTCCCTATCTTCTGTGCATGTCGCTGATTGCCTTTCTGTCAGGCATTCTCAACAGCCTTGGAAAATTTGCGGCAGCAGCCTTTGCGCCCGTCCTTCTCAATGTGGTGATGATCGCAACCCTGATGCTGATCCTGTTTCTGGGGGTTGATAACAACCCCATGGCTGGGCATTTTCTGGCCTGGGGTGTTTTTATCGCCGGATTCGTGCAGCTTGCGGCTCTCATCTGGGCCATGATGCGGGCCGGGTTTCGGCTTAGCCTCAAACGGCCCCGGCACACGGAAAACACAAGAAAGCTCATCCGTCTTGGCATTCCCGGGATCGTGGCGGGAGGCGTGACGCAGCTCAACATCACCATCGGCACGATCATCGCTTCCTTTCAAGCAGGGGCTGTCTCCTATCTCTATTATGCGGACCGGATCTATCAGCTGCCGCTCGGCGTCGTGGGGATCGCCATTGGCGTGGTTCTGCTGCCTGACCTGACGCGCAAGGTTCGGGCGGAGAAGTCCGAAGCCGTCTACCATGCCCAGAACCGGGCGATGGAATTTGCCATGTTCCTCACCCTGCCTGCCGCCGTCGCGCTGGCGGTGGTGCCCGGCCCGATCATCGCGGTGTTGTTCGAGCGCGGCCAGTTTGATGCAGGCGACACCCAAATGACGGCGATGGCGCTTGCGGCCTTTGCCCTCGGCCTTCCCTCTTTCGTGCTCAACAAGGTGCTGTCTCCGGGCTTCTTTGCCCGTCAAGACACCAAGACACCGATGCAGTTTGCAACCGTCGCCATGGTTATCAATGTGGCTGGCTCGCTTCTGATGTTTCCGTCTTTGCAGCATGTGGGGATAGCCCTTGCGACCACTCTGGCCGGCTGGGTCAACGCTTTATTGCTGGGGGTCACACTCTGGCGACGCGGGCATTTTCATGCCGATGCGCAGCTAATCCGCCGCCTTGCGCTCTATTGCCTTTGCGCGGTTCTCATGGGAGTTGGCGTCTTCATGCTCTCGGCCTATCTGACCCCATGGCTTGAGGCTCCCTTGCTAATCACGCGGGGACTTACGCTCGGGGTGCTCGTGGGGGTGGGGATCGCCCTGTTTCTGGTTACGAGCCTTGTGACCGGTGCGATCTCGCTTGGCGACATCCGCCGCCAGATGCGGCGTGGCACCTGAGCATCAATGAAAACGCGGGTGACGGTTTCGAAAATCCCTTGCATCCAGCTTGGCCTTGTCCGATAACGCTGCAAGCCGCATGTGTCCCGCCGCGCTCATCAGACGCGGATTTTGTGACAATGCGGCACATTTTTTCCCTCCCCCTCGCGCGTCCAACCGCCTGGGCAACATCATGAGGCATTCCATGGCCAGCTTTGAGCCACGTGTATTCTCCGGCATTCAACCATCCGGCAACCTGCATCTGGGCAACTATCTTGGTGCGATCACCAAGTTTGTCGACCTGCAATCCTCCTACAATTGCATTTTCTGTGTCGTCGACATGCATGCCATCACGGTCTGGCAGGATCCCGAAGGCCTGATCCGTCGGACCCGTGAGGTCACGGCGGGCTTTCTTGCGTCCGGCATAGATCCTGAAAAGCATATCGTCTTCAACCAGAGTCAGGTTCCCGCCCATGCCCAGCTGGCCTGGGTGTTCAATTGCGTGGCCCGGATGGGGTGGCTTAGCCGGATGACCCAGTTCAAGGACAAAGCGGGCAAGAACCGCGAGAATGTGTCCTCGGGTCTGTTTGCCTATCCCAACCTGATGAGTGCGGACATTCTGGTCTACAAGGCCACCCATGTTCCGGTGGGCGAAGACCAGAAGCAGCATCTGGAACTGGCGCGCGACACGGCACAGAAGTTCAACATCGACTATGCCGAGCGTATCGCGCAGCTGGGTTATGGCGTGGACAATATCGACCGTGATGTGACGACCGATCCCGAGCTGGTCTTCTTCCCGCAGCCGGAGCCACTGATCGGCGGTCCGGCTCCGCGGGTGATGTCGCTTCGGGATGGTGGCAAGAAAATGTCCTCGTCGGACGCGTCTGACAAAGCGCGCATCAACATGACCGATGATGCGGATACCATCTCTCAAAAGATCCGCAAGGCCAAAACCGACCCTGAAGCCCTTCCCAGCGAAGTCGCAGGACTGGAAGGCCGGGCTGAAGCCTCCAACCTTGTCGGCATCTACGCGGCGCTCTCGGGTCTGTCAAAAGACGATGTTCTAAAGGAACATGGCGGTTCGGAATTTTCCAAATTCAAGCCCGCTCTGGTCGAGCTGTCTCTCTCCAAGTTGTCTCCGATCACCTCGGAGATGCGCCGCTTGATGGACGATCCGGGGCACATCGACGCCGTCCTCAAAAAAGGGGCCGAAAAGGCAGACGCCATCGCCTCCCCCATCCTTGATCAGGTCAAGGATATCGTGGGCTTCATTCGCTAGAAATAGAAGAAGCTTCGTACTACCCGTCAGCCCGGATCAACTTCGTTTGGTCCGGGCTTTCCTGTTCTGAAGGCGCGGAGCCTTCCGATCATCTTGAAAACCCCACCAAAGCCGGTTAACGCCCACATCGCCTTTTCCGTGTCATCATATCAAGCACCAATCCAGAGTCGACTCAAGTTGTCGAATCGTGGCAATTTTTCATTGGTTCCGAGCCCAAATCGTCGAGCAGCGGCCTGAATTGTCGCGCCAAGACAGTGCACTGACCGAAACACAGACTTGCCCAATGGATCGGGACATGGCAGGCTCGGAGCATGATTATGAGACGTACAATTCACGATGAGGGTCACTCCCGGAAATTTCTCGTTATCGTCGATGACACCGAGGAATGTGACCGTGCCATCACTTATGCCGCCTATCGAGCGGCGGCGACCCGTGGCGCAATCGTCATGATGGTTGCCATCGAACCTGCACATTTCGAGCACTGGCTCGGCGTCAAGGAAATCATGCTGGCTGAAGCCAATGATGCCGCGCAGGAAAGACTGGATCAATTCAAGGAGCAGATCGAGGCCATTGCAAGCGTTCCGGTTGAATGCGTGATCCGCGAAGGCAAGGTTGCCGAACAAATCGTTTCCCTCATCGACGAGGACGAAGACATCGGCGTTCTGGTGCTCGCGTCCGCGGTGGGAAAGAAAGATGGACCCGGACCTCTGGTTTCATCCATTTCCAGCCAGTCTAACAAACCCTTCCCTATACCCGTGACTATCGTGCCGGGCGATCTGTTGGACGAAGACATTCAGGCCCTTTGTTGAGGGACTCGTCTTCACGCACAGTCCGATCAGCCTGATTGGCGACAGAGCCATTCCCGGCGTTTCCTTTCATCCCGTCCCGGGATGCCCCGATTTCTTCGCCTTTGTTTGCATCTGATCGATGCTTTGTGCTTGATCTTTGCAACAGAAGTTTTATTTGACATATTAGAGAGACTTGCAAAGGCGTGATGGCTGCCGCGTTGCCATGGCGCCACCAGAGCAGCAAATGACGCCATGAGACGTTATGGCGTGAGAAGGATCAGACATGTTCATCCAGACTGAAGCGACCCCCAATCCGGCGACTTTGAAATTCCTGCCGGGAAAAGTCGTCCTTGACGATGGCACCATGGATTTCCGTTCCGTGAAGGAAGCGGAAGCCTCTCCGCTGGCGGAGAAACTCTTCACCATCGAAGGTGTCGAAGGCGTCTTCTTCGGATTTGATTTTGTTTCCGTGACCAAGGGCGACACTGACTGGCAGCACATCAAGCCTGCCATTCTCGGCGCCATCATGGATCATTTCATGTCGGGCGCTCCGACCATGAAGCAGGCCGAAAGCGAGAGCGTCAGCAACGAAGACTTCGATGAAGCCGATTCAGATACCGTTGCCACCATCAAAGAACTGCTCGAAAGCCGGGTTCGCCCTGCCGTAGCTCAGGATGGCGGCGACATCACCTTCCACGGCTTCCGTGACGGTGTCGTGTTCCTGCGCATGCGGGGGGCCTGTGCCGGTTGTCCGTCCTCGACGGCGACCCTCAAGCATGGCATCGAAAATCTTCTGCGCCATTTCCTGCCAGATGTTCAGGAAGTCCGGTCGGTCTAGGATCGTTCGACGAAGCCAATACGCGCGGCGGGTGTGATGTGCCATGAACAATGAGAGAAACATATGCCTGGCGCTTGATACCGCGCTTGACGCCTGTTCTGTCGGTCTAGCCGTATGGGACGGTGAAACGCGGCGGGAGGCCTCAAGATCGGTTGTGATCGGTCGGGGCCACGCGGAGCGCCTGATGGACGAAATCGCTGCCCTGCTTGAAGAAGAGCAGCTTGGCTATCAGGATCTGACAAGGCTGGCCGTGACCGTCGGTCCGGGCAGTTTCACCGGTCTCAGGGTCGGGCTTGCCACTGCGCGTGCGTTGGCACTGGCGCTTGATGTGCCGCTGATCGGGGCATCGACACTCTTTGCGCTGGGACTGACGGCGCGGCGGCGCGGACATCATGGGCCGCTTGCCGCCCTGATCGACGCACGCAGGGACCAGATCTACGGTGAGATTTTCAATCTGCCGGAAATCGCTCCCACGCTCGAAAGCCTTGAGGTGGCTGCAGCCAGAAGTGCGCAGGATTTTGCCAGCCTTTGCGTTGCACATAGGGGACTGGCGATGATCGGGTCCGGCGCAGCTCTCGTCCGGGAGAGCGCCTTCGGCCTTGAAAACTGTGAGGTCTTCTCGCCAGCTCATCCCGACATGGCCGCTCTGGCGGTCTGGGCCCTTGATCAATCCGCGCCCGAGACAGCCCCGTCGCCGCTTTATCTGAGGGCACCGGACGCCAAACCACAAGCGGCGAGCGTCATTGCCCGTCTGTCTTGATCATTCCCCTTGCCTTGTATCGTCTTTTCAGTCACCAAGGGTGGCCATTCATGATCACCGGTTGTTGATCTTCGACGATTTGGGGTCTTTTCGGGTATCGAGCCAGATGAAACTATGCTGACTGTCCGGAGCTGACCGCTTGGGCGTATGGAAAATCGCTGGCGAGACACCGGCAGATTGCGGGGAGAGAGACGTGATCTTTGCGCTCAAATCAACTTCTTTGGTCACGGAGGCCAGCAGGGATGACATTCCGGTCCTGGCCGACATTCATGCGCGCTGCTTTCAGCGCGGCTGGTCGGCAAGCGAATTCCAGACCCTGATGGCGGATCGGCTTGTCCAATGTCTGGTTTTGCGCCGTTCGACCTTCAGAGCCACCGATCAGGTTGCCGGGTTCGTGCTTGCGCGCGCTGTCGCCAACGAAGCGGAGATCCTCACCATCGGTGTGCATCCGGACTACCGGCGCAGTGGCTGCGGACGGCAGTTGATGGAAGGCCTGATGCGCAAACTCTACGGGGATCGAATTGCAAAACTCTTTCTGGAGGTGGACGCAAGCAATGATCCTGCGCTATCACTTTACCGTGATCTGGGATTCGAGAAGGTCGGCGAGCGCAAAGGCTATTACACAAAGGCCGATGACACCCCCTCTCTGGCTTTGATCATGCAAGTGAACTTGATCGGCGCGCCGGTCAAGCGTGCAAAACGATAGAGTGCAGAAGGCGAGCGGGCATGTCACAGAACAACAAAACAAGCATTGAGGATCTGTGCACCAAAGCCGGCATGCGCATGACCGAGCAACGGCGGATCATCGCACAGGTGCTTGACGCCGCCATCGATCACCCCGATGTCGAGGAATTGTACGCGCGCGCCGTCAAGATCGACAGCAACATCTCGATTTCCACCGTCTATCGCACCGTCAAGCTGTTCGAGGATTCGGGTATCATCGAACGCCATGATTTCAGGGATGGCCGCTCACGCTACGAGACCATCACCGAAGAACATCACGATCATCTCATTGATCTTCGAACCGGCAAGGTCATCGAATTCCGTGATGAGGAGATTGAACGCCTTCAGGTTGAAGTGGCCCGCAGGCTCGGATTCAAGCTGGTCGATCACCGGCTGGAGCTATATGGTGTGCGCATCGACGACAAGGAAAAATAGAATCACCGCGATTGTCGTGCGGTCCTTCCCAAACGTCTTTTGTTAATCCCGATTTGACCAAGGCACACACCATGACGGATCGCCGGTCCAAGTTTACCGTGACCTCTATACGGGCGTTCTGTGCCCTTCTGATCATTGCCCTTGTGGCCCTGCCATTGATTCCGCTGCAGTATCTCTCCGTTCTGCTGGACATGCCGTCCAAGCGCTGGATCCCGGTGCTGTTCCATCGCATCGTCTGCCGCACCCTTGGGATCAAGGTCGTGGTGAGGGGGCTGTGCACCACCAAGGGATCCGTGCTGATCACCGCCAATCATGCCTCATGGCTGGACATTTCGGTGCTCAGCTCCGTCCAGCCCGTTTCCTTCATCGCCAAATCGGAAGTCGCAAATTGGCCGATTTTCGGCATGTTCGCCAAGTTGCAACGCTCGATCTTTGTCAATCGCAGCAAACGCTCGGAAACGGGCAATGTTGCCAAAGAGATCGCCAAGCGGCTGAAGGAAGGGGATGCGATGGTGCTGTTCGCCGAAGGCACGTCTTCGAACGGCAACGAGGTCCGGCCCTTTCGCACCGCACTGATCGGGGCCGCAAAGGCAGCGATGGTAGCCGAACAGCCCGGCGCAGAAGAGAAAGGGCAGACCTCCGTCTGGATCCAGCCTCTCTCTGTTGCCTACACAGGCATTCAGGGCCTGCCGATGGGGCGTCAGCATCGTCACATTGCCGCCTGGTACGGAGACATGGATCTGGCGCCCCATCTGTGGGCTGTGGCCAAGGAGGGGGCGATCGACGTCACGCTGACCTTTGGCGAGCCGATTCCCTTCGGAGCCGATGCGGATCGCAAGGAAGCGGCCCGCAAGGCAGAGGCGACCGTGCGCGCCAACATGCTCAAGACCCTTCATCACCACAACGATGGCAAACGGCGCTAGTGGCGCAATCGCCACGCAATCGATAAATTCGTGGCCCGTTTCAGCCAATTTGACTTTGCATTGACGGGAAAAACAGGATAAAGGGGTGCGCTATTCCCGGGCCAAGCTGCCGTATGCAGATCCCGTTTCCAGCCAAGAACCGGATTGAGCTTTTATGACTGCCTTTGAAAACAAGAAAGTCTTTGTAAAGACCTATGGATGCCAGATGAATGTCTATGATTCCGACCGCATGTCGGACGCTCTGGCGACCAAGGGATACAGCCCGACCGACGTGATGGATGATGCGGATCTGGTGATCCTGAACACCTGCCATATTCGCGAGAAGGCCGCAGAAAAGGTCTATTCCGAGCTGGGGCGGATCCGTCAGCTCAAGGAGAGGCGGGCCAAGGACGGCAAGGGCGAGATGAAAATCGGCATCGCCGGTTGCGTCGCTCAGGCCGAAGGGCAGGAAATCATTCGACGCGCACCAATTGTCGATCTGGTGGTTGGCCCTCAGGCCTATCACAAACTGCCCGAGCTGCTTGACCGGACGGGCAATGGGTCGAGCGTGGTGGAAACCGATTTCCCGGTCGAGGACAAATTCGCCGCCCTTCCCGCTGCCAAGCGCGAAGTCACGCGCAAGCGCGGCGTCAGCTCGTTTTTGACGGTGCAGGAAGGGTGCGACAAGTTCTGCACCTTCTGCGTTGTGCCCTACACACGTGGCGCCGAGATGTCGCGCCCGGTCAGCCAGATTGTTGCGGAAGCGGAACGATTGGCCGAGGCCGGTGTGCGCGAAGTCACGCTGCTGGGTCAGAATGTCAATGCCTATCACGGCGAGGGGCCAGACGGCAAAGACTGGGGCCTTGGGCAGCTTCTCTTTCGGCTGGCTGAAATCGATGGTCTTGACAGATTGCGCTACACAACAAGCCATCCGCGCGATATGGATGATGTTTTGATGGCCGCGCATCGGGATCTCGATATCGTGATGCCCTATCTGCATCTGCCTGTGCAGTCTGGATCAGACAAGATCCTTGCTGCCATGAACCGCCAGCACAGCTATGACGATTATGTGCGCCTAATTGAGCGCATTCGCACCGCCCGCCCAGATATTGCCCTGTCGGGTGATTTCATCGTCGGCTTCCCGGGCGAAACGGAGGCGGATTTCAAGGACACCATGCGCATCGTGCGTGAGGTCACCTACGCATCGGCCTACAGCTTCAAATATTCTCCCCGCCCCGGCACACCGGCAGCGGACAGTAAAGAGCAGGTCGAAGAAGCCGTGAAATCCGAACGGCTGCAACGCCTGCAATTGCTACTCACCGAACAGCAGCGCGCCTTCAATGCCTCCAAAGTCGGAACGGAAATGACCGTGCTTCTGGAGCGCAAGGGCCGCGAACCGGGGCAGCTGGTTGGCAAGTCGCCATGGCTGCAAGCTGTGCAAGTTGATGCCCCGGAAGAATTGATTGGTGAAATTGTCACAGTTACCATTGATACTGTTGGGACAAACAGTCTGTTCGGTTCCATGATTGACAAACCGGCGTAATATGGTGCGGCTTGACTTGGCACAAAGCCGAAGCCGCCAACCGAAGTTTTCGAAGGGATTAAGCGTTTGAGCGATCAGCGCCGCGAGAAAATCAAGAAGCAAAGAGGCAGCAAACCGCCCCGGGACCAAAAGGGCTGGGACCCGAAACAAGATCAGCGACACCATCGGGATCATCTGACCCACAAGGCGCTTTCGGCGGCTTCGGACATGGGGCATATCGTGTTGTCCTATGACGACAACCGGATGGCTGCAGATCTGTTCGGGGAATATGACCAGAATCTTGCCCGGATCGAGCAGAAGCTGAATGTCGAGGCGATCGCGCGCGGCAACCGGGTCACCATCAAGGGACCGGGCGACCTGTGCGATCTGGCCAAGATGGTTCTTGATGCGCTTTATCACCGCTTACAGGAAGGCGACACCATCGAACAGGCCGACGTGGACGGTGCCATTCGCATGGCGCAGGCCTCCGACGAGCAATTGATGCTGCCCGAAGTCGTGCCCGACCGTAATGAAGGGGCCGGCAAGATGACCTTTGCCCAGATCGCCACCCGCAAAAAGAAGCTGACCGCCCGCACAGCAACGCAGGATGCCTATATCCGGGCCATGGATCGGGCAGATCTGGTGTTCGGCACCGGGCCGGCCGGGACGGGCAAGACCTATCTGGCCGTCGCCTATGCGGCCATGTTGCTCGAACGGGGTGTTGTGGAACGCATCATTCTCTCGCGCCCCGCGGTGGAAGCTGGCGAGCGTCTGGGCTTTTTGCCCGGAGACATGAAAGAAAAGGTCGATCCCTATCTGCGCCCGCTCTATGACGCTCTTTATGACATGATGCCGCCAGACAAGGTGGAGCGAGAGCTGGAAGCCAAGGTCATCGAGATCGCACCGCTCGCCTTCATGCGTGGGCGGACGCTCTCGAATGCAGCGGTCATCCTCGACGAAGCGCAGAACACCACCTCGATGCAGATGAAGATGTTCCTGACGCGCCTTGGCGAAAATTCCAAGATGATCGTGACCGGCGATCCGAGCCAGATCGACTTGCCAAGCGGCGAGCAGTCCGGTCTTGTGCAGGCCATGGAGCTGCTCGGCGATATTCCCTCGATCGTGCGTGTCCAGTTCACGGCGGAAGACGTGGTCCGGCACGAACTGGTGATGCGGATCGTCAATGCCTATGACGAAGAGGCACGCCGCCGGGCACAGGCACGCCGTGTTCTCGAGCGGGAGCGGTCACGCAACATCGAGGCTGAGGAACGGCATGCCCAGCGCGGCTTTGAAAATCCCGACATGCTGACGGCCTATCCTGAAGAGGACCAAGCAGAGTGACGAAGCCCCAAACACCGGATGGCGAGTTAAGCAAAGACTTTCTGATCGAGGCAAAGGTCTGGAACGACGTCGAGAATCTCGAGCTTTTCGTCGCATTCGCCCTCGATGCGGCCTATAATCATGTGATCCGGCAAGAAGGCATTGCCTTCTTGCCGGAATGTGAGATTTCACTGGTGTTCGTCGATGATGCGGCGATCCGGAAACTGAATGCCGAGCATCGCGGCAAGGACAAGCCGACCAATGTGCTATCCTTTCCGCAGGACGAGAATGCCGATGTCTTTGGCCCGATGCTGGGCGATGTTGTTTTCGCCCATGAAACCATTTTGCGCGAGGCGGATGAAATGGGTCTTGCAATCCCGGCCCATCTGACACATCTGTGTATTCATGGTTTCTTACATTTGCTTGGCTACGATCACATAGAACCGGACGAAGCTGACAAGATGGAAAGTGTCGAAGTGGCCATCTTGGCCGAGTTAGGCCTTGAAAACCCTTACGAGGGAACGATCGTCACGGATATGCTGGAATGACCTTTGGAATTGCGAATTTTTCCTTTCGGTCATATCCTGCCACCCTGTTTGGCCGCAAGATCGGCCAGGATTTTGGATTGAGGGCGCAGTGATTGCATGAGCGCCAAGACACGATGAACGACCCAGACCCTTCCCAACCGGCCTCCACCAAGATCAACGGCAATGCTGTCGTTGCCTCTTCTGATGACCAGACCGGTGACGATTCCGCGCCTCATGAAGGCAATTGGCTGCAACGCCTTACCCAGAACCTCGTCGCAAAACTGCCCAACACCTCACTGCGCACACAAATGGAAGGTGCGCTTGCAGAAGATGGCGGGGATGACGCTTTTTCTGCCGAAGAGAAGGCGATGCTGCGCAACATCCTGTCCCTTAGGGAGATGCGCGTCGATGACGTCATGATCCCCCGAGCAGACATTGATGCGGTCGAGCATGATGTGACCCTTGGCACGCTGCTGGCGGTCTATGAAGATGTGGGCCATTCGCGCCTTCCGGTCTATCGCGAAACCCTCGATGACCCGGTCGGCATGGTGCATATCAAGGACGTGGTCGGCCTGATGACGCAGGAAAGCGACATTGCCCCGAAGGTGGAAAAAGTCAGTTCAAGATCAGCACTCGATTCCATGGAAGGGACCGAGGCTGACGAGGACGCGGGTCTTCCGGCCTACAAAACGATCGAGGCCCTTGCTGCCAGCAACCATATCCGCTCGCTCGAGAATATCGATCTTGATCGTCCCCTCAAGGATCTGGGGCTCATTCGCGACGTGCTGTTCGTCCCGCCCTCAATGCCAGCAGTCGACCTGATGGCAAGCATGCGGGCGGCGCGCACCCAGATGGCGCTCGTGATTGACGAATATGGCGGCACGGACGGGCTTGTCTCACTGGAAGACGTGGTCGAAACAGTGGTGGGCGACATCGAGGATGAACATGACGACGAGAGCGAAGTCTTCATCGCCGAAGCCGCACCCAATCTCTTCATTGCCGACGCAAAGGCCGATCTGGATGACGTGGTGAAGACCATTGGCGTCTCCCTGCCACTGGATGATGAAGAACTCGAAGACGTCGACAGTCTGGGTGGCTTCATCTTTACGCTGATTGGCCGCATCCCGGTTCGCGGCGAATTGATCGCGGTGTCTGAAGGGCTTGAATTTGAAATCATGGAGGCAGACCGCCGGCGCATCCGGCGCGTCAAGATCCGTATCAAGCCAACGAAAAAGCAGATCAAGCGTGCGGTGGCTCTGACCCGTTCATCCGATGAGGGACAGGACCGACAAGACGATGAAGACAACACAACCTCTCAGGCGGCCCAAAAGCTAAACCAGACGAATGGCACTTAGCAAAAAGCGCGTCCCTCCGAGGGCATAACTGGCCCTTTTTGCCACCCATAGCGGCTCCGACCAGATTGTTGCCCAAAACGGGGTGCACGCTCTTGACCTTGAGAGGGGATCTGGCACTTGTTGTCCAAAGATCCGTTGTAACCCTGATTCGGCAGCTTCTTCACGATGCCCCTGTTTGTTTCCAACCTGTTGTTGCTGGATGGTTGGCGGCGCCTTGCCGCGGCCTTCATCGCGGGGATCATTGCCAGTTTCGCGCAAGACCCCTTCGGGTGGTTTCCTCTGTTGTGGCTCTCGATGCCGCTTCTTGTCTGGCTGCTCGACTCAGCCGCTCTAGGGCAAAACACGAAGCGGGCCGCTTTTGCCATGGCGCGCGTGGGCTGGATGTTCGGCTTCGGCTTTTTCCTTTGCACATTCTATTGGCTTGGCGCAGCCTTTCTGGTTGAGGCGGACAAGTTCGCCTGGGCCATGCCACTGGCGGTGGTGATACTGCCGGCGGGGCTGGCGCTGTTCTGGTGTGTTGCAGCCGGTGTGAGCGCCCTTGTCTGGTCCACATCGCCCTTGCGGATCGTCTGGCTGGCCCTGTTGCTGGCCGTGGCGGAGTATCTGCGCGGGACGCTGTTCACGGGGCTGCCCTGGGGCGGTTTTGGCCCTGCTCTTGCCTCTAGCGGCGTTCTGATGCAGGCGCTTTCGCTGGTTGGTCCCAATACCCTCAGTCTCTTTTCGGTCCTGCTGTTCGCATTGCCCGTCTGTCTTTTTCAGGAGGACCGCTTCAAGGTCCTTGGGCGCATGATGGTGGTGCTTGTCCTCACCGTGTTCGTCGCGCAAGTTGCGTTCGGTTTCTACCGATCCAATTTGCCAACAGAGCTGGCCGAAGACGCGCCGGTTGTGCGCCTCGTACAACCGAACATTCCCCAGACCGAAAAGTGGAAATTCGAGAATAGGTCGTGGATCTTCAACCGACTTCTGGCTCTGACCTCACTGGATACCGAGGAGCATCCGCTTGATGCTATCGACATGGTGATCTGGCCGGAGTCAGCCGTTCCCTTCTTTCTGATGGAGCAATCCGGCGCCCTTACAGCGATCAAATCCTCGCTGCCCGCCGGAGCCGGGCTGTTGACGGGTGCGCTTCGGCGCAATCCTGATTCACCGCGGACAGACGAGATTTACAACTCGATCTATCAATTGGGGCCGGACGGAACGATCCTTCAGGCCTATGACAAGGTGCATCTTGTCCCCTTCGGCGAATATCTGCCCATGCAACCCTTGCTAGATAAGCTGGGCCTTGAACAACTGACGGCCCAGAAAATAGGCTTCAAAGTGGGGACAAAGCGTACGCTTCTCGACAACCCCAAGTTGGGAAAGCTGTTGCCTCTGATTTGTTATGAGATTGCCTTTTCAAGTGACATCCTCTCCTTTCCCAAGAGCGCAGATCTGATCATCAATGTCACAAATGATGCCTGGTTCGGAAAAACCATCGGTCCGTCCCAGCATTTGCATATAGCGCGCATGCGTGCTGTTGAAACCGGATTGCCGGTGTTACGCGTTGCAAACACTGGCATTTCTGCGGTTATCGATGCGCGAGGTAAGGTTGAGAAACAGCTTGAATTGGGCGCGGAAGGCTTAATTCAGACACATGTTCCTCTCAAGCTTTCGGCAACACCTTATGCGAGATTCGGCAATTGGATATTCTTCGCCGTTTGCGTGTTATTAATTCTAACAACCGCAAGTATATCGAGAAAGTTCGGCAAGGATTGACAGGAAGAATTGACAAATATAGGGAATACACGGCACTATTGCACAACCTCCCGGGTGAAAGTGGAAGGCGCAAAATACAATCAAAAGCGCGAGTCTCCAAGCTTTGGAGGAATGAAACGCGAGAAGCGGAACTCGTGATTTTATAACCAGCGGCGCTAACCAAAGTTGTCACAATCAACATGCGCTACAAAATATAAAGAGAGCCAAATGGCCAGTAAAAAAGCACCAAATCCGATCGACATCTATGTTGGGAGTCGAGTTCGGCTTCGTCGTATGATGCTCTCCATGAGCCAAGAAAAACTGGGCGAGCATCTCGGCATTACATTCCAACAGATTCAAAAGTACGAAAAGGGCACCAACCGCATCGGCGCAAGCCGTCTGCAGCATATTGCAACCGTTCTGGAAGTGCCGGTTGCCTTCTTCTTTGAAGATGCACCAGGCACCCCGCAAGAAGCTGCCGGTTTGGCGGAGTCAAAAACCGAAAACTATGTGATTGACTTCCTGTCTTCCTCGGAAGGCCTTCAGCTCAATCGTGCTTTTGTTCAGATCAAGGAACAGAAAGTCCGACGCAAGATCGTCGAACTGGTTCGCGAAATTGCCGGCGACGAAGCCGGAAGCTGATCCCCCTGCTTTGGCGCAAGCCAAGGTACAGCTTTTCAAATCGAGCCGTCTCAATCAGGCCGAAAGATGCTTGCGTCTTTCGGCCTTTTTGCGTCTTGGACCCTTCGACCCGTTCTTGAGGCCGGTCTGATGGCCTGATTGGGGTTGATTCCTCTTTACCGGGTGCGCTAAAGACCTTGCCACGTTAAAGGCCCAGCCACGTTCGGCAGTGCCGCACGTCGCCCAGTTTTCGCGCGACACGGCGCAAGACACAACCCGACCTGATCGAGACGCCAGCAAGACCATGACCCTATCTTCGAATGACAAGCCCCGGTTCCGCCCGTCTCAATCCCGTCTCATCGAGGAGCAGATTGCCACCACCTTCTTTGGCCGGCGCAAGGGCAAGCCGCTCAGCCCCGGACAACAGGCCTTGATGGAGGACGTCCTGCCCCGGATCAGTCTCAATCCGACCAAACCGATTGATGACATCGCCGCTGTCTTTGATCATCAGCCCGAAACCATCTGGATGGAAATCGGCTTTGGCGGCGGCGAGCATATCGTGCGTCAGGCCAAGACCAATCCGTCTGTCGGCCTGATTGGCTGTGAGCCGTTCGTCAATGGCGTGGTCAAGGCGCTGACCCAGATGCAAGCTGAGGACGTCAGCAACATCCGCATCTATGATGAGGATGCAGCCCATATTCTCGACTGGCTGCCCGATGCATCGCTTGACCGGCTGTTTATTCTCTATCCGGACCCATGGCACAAGAAGCGCCACTGGAAGCGCCGCTTTGTTTCGGATGCCAATCTTGAGCGCATCATCCGCGTGCTCAAACCCGGAGCGCTGTTCCGTTTCGCCTCCGACATTGAGCCCTATGTGGAATGGACGCTCGAGCATGTCGCCCGTTTCCCCGCCCTGGAAGAGATCGATGGCGACCCGAGTGCGCGCCTTCAGGCCTGGCCCGACTGGCAGACCACCCGCTATGAAGAAAAGGCCTTTCGCGAAGGCCGCAGGCCGCATTATTTGACCTTCCGGCGCAAATAGAAGCGGTCCGGGGAAAGACAAGCCTTGCATTTACCCACCGAATTGGTGTAGTAAATCTTCAAAATCTAGACATGCTGTTTAGAGTGGGCCTTCCGGACCCGCTCTTTTTTGTATCTTGTCACTGCGAATTCACAGCAAAGTCTGATAAAATGCATGGATCGGATCGGATCCATCAGGATCAAGCCGACGCACTCGCAGGAATGCCTTTAGGGGCGACAGATCAGTCAGGCATGATCGGGACGAATTTGAATGGGCCTTGTCGCACGGTCGGCGGGCCATCATGGAATGGAGACAGGCTTTCCTCATGACAGAAAGCAGTCAAATGGCAGCAGGGCAAGAGCCCAGACTCTTTGGTGAACGGGGCGTGGATGCCCGTGTCGCAAGCATCGTCGAGCCGGTGATCGTGGATCTCGGCTTTGATCTGGTGCGCGTTCGAATCACCGGAGAACGCGGCTGCACCGTGCAGATTATGGCCGAATCCCCGGATGGCACGATGTCCATCGAAGGGTGTGAAGCCGTCAGCAAGGCGATTTCGCCTGCGCTCGACGTGGAAGACCCGATAAGTGGTGAATATCATCTTGAGGTTTCCTCTCCGGGTGTGGATCGACCTCTCGTCCGCCGTCGCGATTTCATCGCATGGGCAGGCCATGAAGCAAAGATCGAATTGTCGACCCCTGTAGACGGCCGCCGCCGGTATCGCGGCATGCTCGATGGTGTCGATGGAGAAGACCTGAAGATCGTATTGCCCGATGTCCCGCAAGGGACCGATGCCAATGTTCGGGTGCCTCTTTCAAACTTGTCCGAGGCAAAATTGGTAATGAACGACAAATTGCTGGAGCTGGCGCTAAAAGCGCAGCCAGTGAATGGTGCTGCGGAAATCGAGGAAGACGCGGCTGACAGGCAAGAATAGGAGACGCTGACGATGGCCATCAGTGCAAACCGTCTTGAGCTTCTGCAAATCGCAGATGCCGTGGCGCGAGAAAAATCGATTGATCGCATGATCGTGATCGGAGCCATGGAAGACGCCATCCAGAAGGCTGCGCGCTCCCGATATGGTCAAGAAACCGAAATCCGTGCAACCATCAACCCGCGAACCGGCGACACGCGTCTGGAACGTTTGCTTGAAGTGGTTGAGGTCGTGGAGGATTTTTCGACCCAGATCGCTCTGGTTGATGCACAGATCAAGCACCCGGAGGCCAAGGTTGGCGACACCATTGCCGATCTGCTTCCACCGCTTGAATTCGGCCGGATTTCGGCCCAGTCTGCCAAGCAAGTGATCGTGCAAAAAGTCCGCGAAGCGGAACGCGATCATCAGTATGAAGAATTCAAGGACCGCCAGTTCGAGATCGTCAACGGTCAGGTCAAACGGGTGGAATATGGCAACGTTACGGTCGATCTGGCCGGCAGCGAGGCCATCGTGCGCCGCGACGAGTTGATCGCCCGCGAAGCGTTCCGCCCCGGCGACCGCATTCGCGCCATCATCTATGATGTTCGCCGCGAACAGCGTGGCCCGCAGGTCTTCCTGTCGCGCACCCATCCGCAATTCATGGCCAAACTGTTTGCACAGGAAGTGCCAGAGATCTATGATGGCATCATCACCCTCAAGTCCGTTGCCCGTGATCCGGGTTCGCGCGCCAAAATCGCGGTGCTGTCGAGCGACAGTTCCATCGATCCGGTCGGTGCCTGTGTCGGTATGCGCGGTTCGCGCGTGCAGGCTGTGGTGAACGAGCTTCAGGGCGAAAAGATCGACATCATTCCGTGGTCGGAAGATCCCGCGACCTTCATCGTCAATGCTCTGCAGCCTGCCGAAGTGGCCAAGGTCGTGCTTGATGAAGACAGTGAGCGTATCGAGGTTGTCGTCCCCAATGATCAGTTGTCTCTGGCCATTGGTCGTCGCGGCCAGAATGTACGCCTCGCCTCTCAGCTGACCGGCTGGGATATCGACATCATGACCGAGGAAGATGAATCCGAACGTCGCCAGAAGGAATTCAACGAACGCGCCGAGCTGTTCATGAATGCCCTTGACGTGGATGATATCGTTGCCCAACTGCTCGCATCCGAGGGTTTCACCTCGATCGAGGAAGTGGCCTATGTCGAGGTCAACGAAGTCGCAGACATTGAAGGCTTTGACGAAGAAACCGCTCAGGAGCTTCAGGCACGCGCCAACGAATATCTCGAAGCGGAAGCAGCCAAACTCAACGAAGAGCGCATCGCACTGGGCGTTTCGGACGATCTTCTGGAGATCTCCGGTCTGACCCTTGGCATGCTGGTCGCCCTTGGCAAGGACGACATCAAGTCGATCGAAGATCTTGCCGGTTGTGCAACCGATGATCTGGTTGGTTGGACCGAACGGCAGAATGGCGAAGTCAAGCGCTTCAACGGGTCGCTGTCTGATTTTGATATCTCTCGTCAAGAAGCCGAGGATGTCATCATGCTGACCCGCGTTGCTGCAGGCTGGATCGAGCCATCCGAACTGCTCAGCGAAGAAGAGGCCGCCGAGTATGAACAGTTGGAAGCGGGTGAAGAGGACGAAGAATTCGTCGCTGAAGACGCAGAAACTGTTGACGAGAAGGCTTGAGAACGGAATCTTGACGTCAAATAGCGTCTGGATTTGACAAAATCGGGCTGGAAAGGATAAACCGTGCCGCGTAAGAGCGAAGAGACGACCAGACAATGCCTGGTCACGCGGGATATCCTTCCCAAGGCAAATATGATCCGATTTGTCCTTTCGCCGGATGGGCAGGTCGTACCAGATCTGAAAATGCGATTACCCGGACGCGGTGTCTGGGTGATGGCTAACTACGAAACCGTTGTGCAGGCCGTAAAAAAGGGTCATTTTGCTCGCGGCTTCAAACAAAAAGTGCAATGTGACGACGGCATGGCCGATCTCATCGCCGGACAGATGGAAAGCGGTTGTCTTTCTGCTCTGTCCATGACACGAAAGGCGGGTCAGATCGTAACCGGATTTGGCAAGGTCGAAGGTGCGATTGCACAGGGTGAGGTCAAAAGCCTCTTGCATGCGGCCGATGCCGCAGAGGATGGACAGAAAAAATTGGCCCAGGCGGTGCGGCGCCGATATGGCAGCGATGGCGAGTTACCGGTAATTCGTCGTTTCAGCGCCGAGGCACTCAGCGCAGCTCTGGGTCAGGGCAATGTTGTACATGCAGCTTTGCTTGCGGGCAGTGCAAGCAAGAGCTTTCTCAAACAGGTCGCGATGCTGGACACCTATCTGCGACCACACAAACGAGATTCAGGCAGCGCGTTACCAGAGCGGTCCGCTGCCCACGCCTCCGAGAGAGGCAACGAAGGATAATGACCGAGATATGAGCAACGAAAACAACAACGACAGCAACAACGGCCCAAACGAGAAAAAGACTCTCTCACTGGGTAAAAACGTGGGTCAGGGGACTGTGCGACAGAGTTTTTCGCATGGACGCTCCAAGGCCGTTGTTGTCGAGAAGCGCAAACGCCGCTTCACCGCACCTGGCGAAGCCAAACCGGCGGCCAAGGGTGAGGGCTCGTCTCCGGCAGCCCAGCCCGATAAAGCAGCTGCACCGGCAGCCAAGTCCCAGTCCCGTCAGGGTGGCGAAGGCCGCGGAACCGGCCAGCCTCAGGGTGGCGCTCAAGGCAAGGGCGGCGGCAAGGGCCAGCGGTCCGGGCAGCGGGGTCGACCCAACAATGGCGGTGGTGGTCAGGGCGGCAACGCCTCGGGCCAGCGCAACCTGACGTCTTCCGAGAATGCCAAGCGCCTGCAGGCGCTTGAGGCCGCAAAGGCCCGTGCGCGCGAAATGGAAGTGCGCAAGAAGGAAGACGAAGCCAAGCGCAAGGTCGAAGAGGAAGCCCGTCGCAAGGCCGAGGAAGAAGCCAAGATCCAGGCAGAACAAGACGCCAAGATCAAGGCTGAGGAAGACGCCAAACGCGCTGAAGAAGAACGCAAGGCTAAGGAAGCCGAAGCGGCCAAGCCGAAAAGCGAACAAGCGCCCAAAAGCGATGATGCGGTGGCCGATGCCAAACCGCAGCGCTCTGATGATGCGCCCAAGACACGCACCGAGCGTCCGCGTCAGGGTGACCGGCCTCAGCGCACGGGAGATCGTCCGCCACGCACTGGTGATCGTCCGGATCGCCCACGCACAGACCGGGGTCCCCGCCCTGCTGGTGCTCAGACAGGCAACCGCCCCGGTGGCGCAGCCTTCGAACCGCCCGTTGCCGATCGGACCGCCGATGGCAAACCCGGTGTCAAAACGCTCAAGCCTGCGCCAAAACGCCCGCGTCCAGAAGATGCCAACCGTGCAGCGCCTGCAAAACCGCGCACGGATGACCGTCGCCGCGGCAAGCTGACGCTCACCAATGCTTTGAATGCCGGGGAACAACGTGAACGTTCGCTGGCCTCCATGCGCCGCCGCCGTGCGAAGCAAAAGGGCGGTCAGCAGGATGCCCATCGTGAAAAGGTCTTCCGTGAAGTGATCCTTCCTGAAACGATCACCGTTCAGGAATTGGCCCAGCGCATGACCGAACGCGCCGTGGATGTCATCAAGATCCTGATGAAACAGGACATGATGGTTAAAACCGTCGACGTGCTTGATGCCGATACCGCACAGCTGGTGGCCGAGGAACTGGGCCATACCGTTAAGCGTGTGTCCGAAGCTGACGTGGAAGAAGGTCTGTTCAACAAGGAAGATTCCAAGGAAACCCTTCAGGATCGTCCGCCTGTCGTTACGATCATGGGCCATGTCGACCACGGCAAGACCTCGCTGCTTGACGCCATCCGCCACGCCAACGTGGTACGGGGCGAAGCTGGCGGCATTACCCAGCATATCGGCGCCTATCAGGTCGAGCAGGATGGTCAGAAGATCACCTTTATCGATACGCCGGGCCACGCTGCCTTCACCGAAATGCGTGCCCGTGGTGCCAAGTCCACCGATATTGTGGTTCTGGTTGTTGCTGCCGATGACGGCGTGATGCCGCAGACCATCGAAGCGATCAACCATGCCCGTGCGGCTGGTGTGCCGATCATCGTGGCGGTCAACAAGATCGACTTGCCGGCAGCTGATCCGTTCAGGGTTCGCAACGAACTGCTACAGAATGACGTGTTCGTTGAAAGCCTGGGTGGTGAGATCCTTGAAGTCGAGGTTTCCGCCAAGGCACAAACCAACCTTGACGGTCTGCTCGAAGCCATTCTGATGCAATCTGAATTGCTTGAGCTCAAGGCCAACCCGGATCGTGAAGCTGACGGTATTGTTGTTGAAGCCAAACTCGACAAGGGCCGCGGCCCTGTTGCCACCGTTCTGGTTCAGAATGGCCAGCTGAATGTCGGCGACATTGTTGTTGCTGGCGAACAGTGGGGCAAGGTTCGTGCGCTTCTTGATGACACGGGTGATAAGGTAGAGCTTGCAGAGCCCTCCAAACCGGTTGAGATCCTCGGCTTTGACGCCGCTCCGAATGCGGGTGACCCGTTCGCTGTGGTCGAAACCGAAGGCCGGGCGCGTGAAATCACTGATTACCGCATCCGCAAGAACAAGGATCTGGCAGCAGCCAAAGCCAACCGTGGGTCGCTCGAGCAGATGCTCAGAAGCCTGAAGGAAACGGATTCCCAGTCCTTCCCGCTCGTCATCAAAGGCGATGTGAAAGGGTCTGTCGAAGCCATTCTCGGCGCTTTGGAAGGCATCGGCAACGCAGAAGTCTCCGCTCAGATCCTGCATGCAGGTGTTGGCGGTGTGACCGAATCCGACGTCACATTGGCATCCGCATCCGGCGCACCGATCATCGCCTTCAACGTCCGTGCTAACGCGCAGGCCAAGTTGGCTGCAGAACAGAAGGGTGTTGAAATCCGCTATTACAACATCATCTATGATCTGACAGATGATGTGAAAGCGGCGATGTCCGGCATGCTGAGCCCGGAAGTACGCGAAACCTTTATCGGTTACGCCGAAATCCTCGAGGTGTTCAACATCACCAAGGTCGGCAAGGTTGCCGGTTGCCGCGTCACCGAAGGTGTCGTGGAGCGCGGAACGGGCGTTCGCCTGCTGCGCGACGATGTTGTGATCCACACCGGCACCCTGTCCACCCTCAAGCGCTTCAAGGACGAGGTCAAGGAAGTGCATGTGGGACAGGAATGCGGCATGGCATTCGAGAATTATCAGGATATCCGTGAGGGTGATCTGATCGAGTGCTTCCGTGTCGAGGAAATCGCCCGTTCGCTGTGATGCGTGCAGGCAATCCCTTAACCAATTCGGGCGAAGGTCGAAGCGATGGCTTTGACCTTCGCCTCTTTTGCGATAGAGCCTTTTCGCGCAGTGGCTGTCTTTTGGCTGGCCCAAACGTGCCAAGGCTCGTGACGACGGGGTCGCAGAGTGGCCCCAGACAAACCGGTAGCGAACGGTCCAATTCCGACGTTGCCTCATGCAAAGCGTTTTCTCTCATCCGGGCAACCCGATCTGAACGCAAGACGCTCTAGCTGAATGGATGTAATCAAATGGGACGTAGTTCTCGAAAAGGCGGCGGCATGTCGTCTCAACGCCAATTGCGTGTTGGCGAGATGGTTCGCAAATCTCTCTCCGAATGCCTGACACGCCGTGAAATCATCGATCCACTGCTCGAGATCCATGTAATCTCGATTCCAGAGGTCCGCATGAGCCCGGACCTGACGTTGGCCACGGCCTTTGTCATGCCGCTTGGTGCACCGGGCAAGGAAACCGAGATCGTGGATGCACTCAACAGCCACAAGAAATTCCTGCGTGGTCGCCTCGGTCGCGATTTGACCATGAAGCATACCCCTGACCTGCGGTTTCGCTACGACAAGACCTTTGACGAAGCCTCGCGCATCGATGCATTGCTCAATTCGCCTGAAGTTCAGCGTGATTTGCACAGCGATGATGACAATGACGACAATGAAGCAGGCAAGGATTAGGGTGTATTCATCATGACCGAACAGACCGAAACCGGTGCCATGACACGCTCCGACGACTTGCCACACCAGCCAAAAAAGAAAAAGCAGCAGTTTCGCGCCAAGCGCAGAACTGACGTTCATGGCTGGGTCGCGCTGGACAAACCGCTCAACATGACATCGACGCAAGCCGTCGGTGCGATCAAGCGGATTTTCAACGTCAAGAAAGCGGGCCATGCCGGCACGCTGGATCCTTTGGCGACCGGATGCCTGCCAATCGCAATCGGCGAAGCGACCAAGACGGTGTCCTTCGTCATGGACGGCTCAAAGGAATATGAATTCACGGTGCGCTGGGGCGAGGAAACCGCGACGGACGATGCCGAAGGGGAGTTGATCGACAGCTCCGCCCACCGGCCGACCGAGGAAGAAATCGAGGCCTGTCTTGATACCTTTACCGGCACCATCATGCAGGTGCCGCCTGTTTTTTCTGCCATCAAGGTGAATGGAGAACGCGCCTATGATCTGGCGCGTGATGGCGAAGAGGTCAAACTCGCCGCCCGCCCGATCGATGTGCATCATCTGGACCTCATCGAATGCCCCGATGAGGATACCGCTATATTTGTCGCCCAATGCTCGAAAGGGACCTATGTCAGGTCGCTTGCGCGCGATATCGGTCGGCATCTTGGAACGCGTGGCCACGTTGTGGCCTTGCGTCGGCTCATTTCCGGGCCATTCAGTGAGGAAATGCTAATTTCGCTGGACGATCTGGAAAGCTTGAGCCATAGTGCGCCCGGCGAGGCTGGAGACCACTCCGGGCTTGCCGATGCCTTGCTTCCTGTAGAGACCGCGCTGGACGACATCCCGGCTCTGGCCATCAACAGGAATGCCGCAGCAAGACTACGCCGAGGTCAATCGGTGCTGCTGCGTGGCCAAGACGCTCCAATCGAGGGTTTCGCCGCTGCCATGAATGCAGGCATGCTCGTGGCGATCTGCGAAATCATCGAGAGCGAACTCTGGCCCAGGCGCGTTTTCAACCTGCCTGATCATCCGCCCGTCTTTGGCGGCAACGATCAGCCAAACGAATAGGAGACCCCGATGTCGATTACTGCTGAACGCAAGCAAGAACTGATCAAGGAATTTGCCACCAAAGACGGCGACACCGGTTCCCCTGAGGTCCAGGTAGCTGTTCTGACCGAGCGGATCAACAATCTGACTGAGCACTTCAAGTCTCACAAGAAAGACAACCACTCGCGTCGTGGCCTTCTCAAACTGGTTTCCCAGCGCCGTAAGTTGCTTGACTATGTCAAAGCAAAAGAAGTGTCCCGGTACCAGGAGCTGATCTCCCGACTGGGCTTGCGCCGATAAGCTGATAAACACGCGGTGGCCACTCAGTCACCGCGTTTTTGATATCGCATATCCCCTTTGCACCAAGACCAAATCCGATTGCAGACGGGATCTTGTGTAAGATCCGCAGGCCTGCGTCTTCTGGGTTGCGCCATAAATTGACAGCAATCCTGAGGAGAAACAGGCGCGTCGCTCTGGCACATCTTGTGCGGAGCAGTTAAACAGAGTCAGCCCCCGTGGAGGGGGCAGCGATTCACATCGCTCACAGGCAGGATTGCCAGCGGCTTTCCCCACGCAATCAACAGAGCCCCTCGTTGTCTTGCCCGTGAGAAAAATGAAAAAATCATGCTCCCGGATTATCCGAATCCGGACAGGAGCGTCCAAGAAAGGACATATGAATGTTCGATATCCAACGTGAAGAAATTCAGTGGGGCGATGAAACCCTCACTCTGGAGACCGGCAAGATTGCCCGTCAGGCTGATGGCGCCGTTGTCGCCACTCTGGGCGGCACGACCGTGCTTGCAACAGTCGTGTCTGCAAAGCAGCCCAAGCCGGGTCTGGATTTCTTCCCCCTGACAGTGAACTATCAGGAAAAAGCCTATGCCGCCGGCAAGATCCCGGGTGGCTACTTCAAACGTGAAGGCCGTCCGAGCGAAAAAGAGACCCTTGTCTCTCGCCTGATCGACCGTCCGATCCGCCCACTGTTCGTCTCCGGTTACAAATGCGAAACCCAGGTCGTCCTCACCGTGCTCAGCCATGATCTGGAAAATGACCCGGACATCGTCAGCATGGTCGCCGCTTCTGCTGCCCTGACGATTTCCGGTGTGCCTTTCATGGGTCCGATCGGTGGTGCCCGTGTTGGCCTGATCGACGGCGAATATGTGCTGAACCCGCGCATCGACCAGATGGAAGACAGCAAGCTGGACCTCATCGTCGCTGGTACGCAGGACGCTGTTCTGATGGTGGAATCAGAAGCCCAGAACCTCAGCGAAAAAACCATGCTCGATGCGGTTATGTTCGGTCATCGCGGCTTCCAGCCGGTCATCGATGCGGTCATCAAGCTCGCCGAGAAAGCCGCCAAGGAACCGCGTGAATTCTCCATGCCGGACTATTCCGAACTGGCTGCCAAGGTTGAAGACATCGCTGGTGAAGGCCTCGCCGCTGCTTTCAAGATCGCTGCCAAGACCGAACGCTATGCAGCCATCGACGAAGTGAAGGCAAAAGTCTTCGAAACGCTCTGCGATCCCGAAGACGAGAATGCTGCTGAAAAAACTGTTGTCGGCGATCTGTTCAAAAAAGCCGAAGCGAAAATCGTTCGCGGCCAGATCATCGAAACCAGCAGCCGTATCGACGGTCGTGACCTGTCCACCGTGCGCCAGATCACCTCTGAGGTTGGTTTCCTGCCTCGCACCCATGGCTCTGCCCTGTTCACCCGTGGTGAAACCCAGGCATTGGTCGTAGCAACGCTTGGTACCGGTGATGACGAACAGTTCGTTGACAGCCTGAGTGGGACCTACAAGGAAACCTTCATGCTGCACTACAACTTCCCCCCCTATTCCGTGGGTGAAGCTGGCCGCATGGGCTCTCCGGGACGCCGCGAAATCGGCCATGGCAAACTTGCATGGCGCGCTGTGCATCCGATGCTTCCGGCACATCACGAGTTCCCCTACACCCTGCGTGTGGTTTCCGAAGTTACCGAATCCAACGGTTCTTCCTCGATGGCAACCGTCTGCGGCACCTCACTCGCTCTGATGGATGCTGGCGTTCCGCTCAAGGCACCTGTTGCCGGTATTGCCATGGGCCTGATCAAGGAAGGCGACAAGTTCGCAGTCCTCTCCGATATTCTCGGTGACGAAGATCATCTTGGCGACATGGACTTCAAAGTGGCTGGTACCTCTGAAGGCATCACGTCACTGCAGATGGACATTAAGATCGACGGCATCACCGAAGAGATCATGCAGATTGCTCTTGAGCAGGCCAAAGGCGGCCGTCTGCATATCCTGAGCGAAATGGGCACTGCTCTGGGTGAGGCCCGTCCTGAAGTCGGCGAGCACGCACCGCGCATCGAAACCCTGCAGATCCCGGTTGACAAGATCCGTGAAGTGATCGGTTCTGGCGGCAAAGTGATCCGTGAAATCGTTGAGAAAACCGGCGCCAAAGTCGATATCAACGACGACGGCATCATCAAGGTTGCTTCGTCCGATGGTGCTGCCATCACCGCTGCACTCAACTGGATCAAATCCATTGCCGCCGAGCCTGAAGTGGGCGTAGTCTACAAAGGCAAAGTGGTCAAAACCGTTGATTTCGGCGCCTTCGTGAACTTCTTCGGCGCGCGCGATGGCCTCGTGCACATCTCGCAGCTGACCCCGACCCGGACCAACAAGGTCACCGACGTGGTCAAGGAAGGCGATAGCGTCTTCGTCAAGCTTCTGGGCTTTGATGATCGCGGCAAGGTTCGCCTGTCCATGAAGGTTGTGGATCAGGAGTCCGGCGAGGAAATCAAGTCGGACGACAAGGGCGAGTAAGGCTTCGGCCAGCGCACCCTTGCGTGAAATGCAATGACTATCGGAAAAGGCCCGTCAGAAAACTGACGGGCCTTTTTCATGACTGCCATATGCCTCCAGCCTTATCCCCTTCAACCGGGATCAAAACTTCAGGCGCAGAGATTGCGATTCTTGATCAACTTGAGTTTGCTCGGCTGGATCTCGGGTTCAGGCAAGGTCATCTCGAAGCCGGGTTCGGCGTCAAGATCGCGCGGGCGGCCCAACAGAAAGCCTTGTGCTTCCTGACAGCCGGCAATCCTCAGCATTTCAAGGGTTTCCTTGTCCTCGATACCCTCGGCCAGAATTTCGATATCGAGGCTCTTGCCGATGCCGATCATGGCAGAAATGATTGCCATATTGCCGTTGTTCTGTGCCAGTTCGCTGACAAAGGAGCGGTCAATCTTGATCTTGTCGATCGGGAACGCCGACAGATAGCTCAGAGACGAGTAGCCCGTTCCGAAATCATCCAAGGCAATCGTGATGCCCATGTCACGCAACTGGCGCAAGGTTTCAATGGTGCGTTGACTGGTATGAATGAACAGACTTTCGGTCACCTCGAGTTCAAGGCGCTTCGGCGAAAGACCGGTTTCCCGCAAGATGCGCTGAACGGTCGACACCAGATCGGTTTTCTTGAATTGGATCGGCGACAGATTCACCGCAACCCGAAGGGGCTGTTTCCAGCTTGCGGCTCGGCGGCAGGCTTCCCACAGAGCAAATTCGGACAGGGGTAGGATCATGCCATTGCGCTCTGCGAGGTGAATGAACGAACCGGGCGAAACCCAGCCCCGCTGAGGATGATCCCAGCGCATGAGGGCTTCAAATCCCGTCTGGCGCCCGGTTTCGGTACAGAACTGGGGCTGATAATGCAGGTGGAACTCGCCCTGAGTGATGGACTTGCCCATTTCCTGCGATAGCTGGTGGTCAATGTGAGCGCGCACATCCTGTCGCTGCTCAAAGACACAGATCTGATCACGCCCTTCCTGCTTGGCGCGCAGCAACGCCATTTTGGCCTGTTGCAGAAGCGAATCTGCTCGATAGCCGTGCTGGGGGAAAAGCACATAGCCGCCGGACACAGTGATATCGATGGGGCGACCATGAAAACGATAGGATTGCTTGAGATAGGAATGCAGGATCTGAATGCGTTCTTCCAACGAGGCGCTGGACCCGCGATCTTCCAGAATGATGGCAAACTCGTTTCCCGACAGTCGCGCGACCAGAAATTTCTGATTTTGGAAATGCTGCAGCCTGGAGGCAAATTCCTGCAGCAAGAGGTCGCCATTTTCGGTGCCAAGAATCGTATCAAGCTCCTTGAAGCGATCAATATCAACAATGAGCAGAGCGAAGGGTTTGTTCTGGAAACTGGCTGACCTGAGGCGCTCGTACATCGAAGAGAGAAACAACTGCCGATTGGCGAGTCCTGTGAGACTGTCAGAGCGTTTGATTTCGTCGACCTGCTGGCGATGTTTTTTGCGCAGCTTGTCGTAGGCATAGGCCAGATAGAGACAGAAGTATGCGGCAAAGGCCCCCATGGCCAGAATCGTTAGTTGTCTCGTTTGCGGATTGGCCGAACTTGAAAATGAGATGGCAACGCCAATCAGCATGACAAAGATGGCCATTTTCGCGGCTGCATAGCCCTTTGGGTTGAGGGATGCAGATGTCATCGAAGGTTCTCGCATTATCATGCTCAGCTATTGTAAACCTTGCTGAAGAATACGAAGCGCTTCTAAAAAAAAGGGAAAATTATCTGGTTAACAAAGTGCTTTTTGAACAGTATCGCCAATTTAACCTGTCAGTTTCCTCTTTTAATTCAGACGCTTGCGCGAAGTTATAGTTTAATACTCGCCCTGCGTGCATTAGACCTAGCCGCGAAAACCAAAGTTTTGTTCAAGAACACGCATTTTCATCCGGCAAGCGCGTGTGCCCGCTCCTTTAAAAAACGAGAGACGTCATTGCTGCTGTAGGATGAAAAAATGGGCTAATGGGCGGTCGATTGAGCGATGCTCAGTGACTAGCATATGATGGCTGAATTTGAAGGACAGAACGCTCAGGCCGTCAAGTGCGTGACAGACAGGTCTCAGGCCGATATGGCAATATCCCGCGCTGGCCTTTCCATTTCCTCGCCAGGCTCGACCGAAAGATCCCGAGGCTTGCCCAACAAATAGCCTTGCGCTTCATCACAGCCGGCTAGGCGCAGCATCTCGTAGGCTTTCTCGTCCTCGATGCCTTCCGCTGTGATGCGCATGTCGAGGCTCTTGCCCATGCCGATGACTGCGGAAATGATCGCCATGCAGCTGTTGTCTGTGGCAAGATTCTGCACAAAGCTGCGATCAATCTTGATCTTGTCAAAGGGAAAACTTGTCAGATAGGCGAGCGACGAATAGCCCGTGCCGAAGTCATCAAGGGCAATCGAGATCCCTTTTTTCCGCAAACGCCGAAGATCGGTTGCAACCCGGTCATCGATGTCGATGAACAGGCTTTCGGTGACTTCCAGCTCCAGACGATTGGGATCAAGACCGGTATCAATCAGGATCTCAGATACCCGTTCATTGATTTCGCACTGCTGCATCTGAACAGGAGACAGATTGACGGCCACCTTGAGCGGATTGACCCACCGGCTTGCGGTTTCGCAGGCCATTCTCAGGATAAGATCGGACAGAGGCAGAATGAGACCGTTCTTTTCGGCAATGGGAATGAAGACGGTTGGCGAAATGATGCCCCGGTCCTTGTGATGCCAGCGGATCAGCGCCTCGAAGCCGGCCAACTCACCGTTGGCGAAACTATATTGCGGTTGGTAGTAGAGCCTGAACTCGCCATCCTGCAACGCTCTTTCCATGTCATGGGACAGAAAATGGCTGTCGAGCATCTTGGGGTCGGCCACGTCATCGTAGCAATAAATTCTGTCAAACCCGTCCTGCTTTGCGCGCTCAAGAGCAAAATGCGCATTCTGGAACAGCTGGTCTGCGTCGACAGCATCGTCTGGAAACAGGGTGAGGCCGACCGAAAATGTCAGATCGACAGACTGGTTGTGGCATTTGTAGGATTTGTAGAGGGCACCAAAGACATCGCAGACCTTGTTTTCGAGATCGGCATCGCTGCCATCATACGTTAAAATGAGGGCAAATTCGTCACCGCTCAGCCGCGCCGCATCACGATCGTAGCAAGCCAGCTTGTCAAGGCGCTCTCCCACTTGCCGTAGCAACAGATCGGCAGAGGTATAACCCAGAAAAGAATTCAGTTCCTTGAACCGGTCGATATCGAAGCAAAACAGCGCAAAGGGGAACTGGTCCTTGTTCTGCTCGACACGGTGCTCCAACTGTTCGTGGAATGCCTCGCGGTTGGCAATACTGGTCAGCTTGTCTTTGGAGGACAATCTGTCCAGCGCCTTGCCCGCATTGAGCCGGTCGCGGTTCAAGTGCAGAAGAAACAGGCAGGAAAACGCCGAGATCACCCCGATCATCGCCATCTGTACGATGAACAAGGTTCGGGTATCCTGATTTTCGATCGATACAATGACAGCGAGTGCGATGATGAAGTTGACGACGATCAACCCTCCCATCGCGAGGATTTGCCGTCTCATGCCCTTGTCAAATTTTGCCAGAAAGCTGATCATACCAAACCTGATGCATCTGTCATTTCGGGCAGCCTATACCAAAACCTCTAAAAGTGAGCCTAATGGGCTTGGTTAAATTTCTCCTTATACGTGTATAAAAAAGGAGGGCAACGCCCTCCTTGAAATTGTTTGGTCATCTGCGCTCTATGGCCGACTAGTAGAGCTTGGACAAGGATTCCAGCGTCGGCATGGACATGCAATTGTACCCGGAATCCACAAAATGGGTCTCGCCCGTGACTTTTTTGGACATGTCAGACAGAAGATAGAGAGCGGTGCCGCCCACATCCTCAATCGTGCAAACATCCCTCAGCGGGCTGTTGTCGCGCTGATAGTTGTACATCATGCGCGCATCCGATATGCCTGCCCCGGCCAATGTCCGAACCGGTCCGGCAGAAATCGCATTGACGCGAATGCCGGTTGGCCCGAAGTCTGCAGCCAGATAGCGCACCGATGCTTCAAGCGCCGCCTTGGCAACACCCATAACATTGTAGTTGGGCATGACACGGATTGAGCCAGCATAGGTCATTGTGATCATGGAGCCGCCTTCTGTCATCAACTCGGCGGCCCGCTTGGCCACTTCGGTGAAGGAGAAGCAGGAAATCACCATGGTCCGGGAAAAATTGTCCCGGCTGGTATCCGCGTAACGCCCCTTGAGCTCGCTCTTGTCGGAAAAGCCGATGGCATGAACGATGAAGTCAATCTTGCCCCACGTTTCCTTCAAGGTGTCGAAGACCGCATCAACAGAGTCCAGATCTTCAACATCACATGGCAGAACGATATTGGATCCGACCTTTTCAGCCAACGGCTTGACGCGCTTTCCCAGCGCGTCTCCCTGATAGGTAAAGGCCAGTTCGGCGCCCTGGTCATGAAGTGTCTGGGCAATGCCCCAGGCAATCGAGTTTGCATTCGCGACGCCCATGATCAGGCCGCGCTTCCCTTGCATTAATCCGCTCATCTTGGTTCGCCTTTAGCCGTTATAACGCTGGAAGATCAGCGTCGCGTTGGTGCCACCGAACCCGAAGGAGTTCGAAAGAGCCACGTCGATCGGCTTCTCGATCCGTTCGCGGACAATGTTCATGCCAACACATTCCGGATCAAGCTCTGTGATGTGTGCCGACTCGCCAATGAAACCGGCCTGCATCATCAGCAGCGAATAGATCGATTCCTGAGCACCGGCCGCCCCGAGGGAATGGCCCGAAAGGGACTTGGTCGAAGCGGTGTAAGGCTGATCGTCGCCAAAGACTTCCTTGATGGCACCGATCTCGGCGGTATCGCCAACCACCGTGGAGGTGCCGTGGCAGTTGATATAGTCAACTTTGCCATCGAGGGTGGACATGGCCTGACGCATGCAACGCCTTGCGCCTTCGCCAGACGGAGCCACCATATCGTAGCCATCGGACGTTGCACCATAACCGACGATTTCGGCATAGATCTTGGCACCACGGGCCTTGGCATGCTCGAGTTCTTCAACCACCAGAACACCAGCCCCGCCAGCAATCACGAAGCCATCACGTGTGGCATCGAAGGCGCGGGACGCGGTTTCGGGTGTCTCGTTGAATTTCGAGCTCATGGCGCCCATGGCATCGAACAGGTTCGACATGGTCCAGTCGAGATCCTCATGACCACCGGCAAAGACGATGTCCTGCTTGCCCATCTGGATCAGTTCATAGGCATTGCCGATGCAATGCGCGGAGGTGGAGCAGGCCGAAGAAATGGAATAGTTCACACCGTGGATCTTGAACCAGGTCGCAAGGGTCGCAGATGCGGTGGACGACATGGCCTTGGGCACGGCGAAAGGCCCGATGCGCTTGGGCGAACCGTTCTTGCGGGTGATGTCCGCAGCACCGACGACGGTCTGCGTTGACGGGCCGCCGGAGCCCATGATGATACCGGTCCGCTCGTTGGTGATGTCGTCCTGCTCGAGGCCCGCATCGGTAATGGCCTGAACCATCGCAATGTGGTTCCATTCCCCACCCTTGGACAGGAAGCGCTTGGCGCGACGATCAACAAGCTCTGTCGTGTCGATGTCCGGAGCGCCCCAGACCTGACTGCGGAATCCATGATCGGCAAAGTCCTGGGAAAAGGAAATACCGGATTTGGCATCTCTGAGCGATGCGGTGACGGCGTCAGCGTCGTTTCCCAGAGAGGAAACAATACCCAAGCCGGAAATGACAACACGTTTCATAATCTTGGCCTCACTATCAAATTTCGGGGCGCTTTGGTTCTGTCGCGATTCATATGACTGACTTGTGCCTTAGGTGGGCGTTGCCGATGGCCTCGACAAGGTTGCATCTGATCATCGTGATGCGCTTTGCTTGTCTCAAGGCCTTATGTTGGCAGCCTGCCCCTGGCTTTGGTCGGATCGCGGGTCGAATAAAGTCTCGGCGGAGGTCCGCCCTTGTCGTCGGGGTGTCTGATCAGGCGTCCTTGAACAGACCGACGCGCAAATCCTTGGCGCTGAAGACGGTCTCGCCATCGGCTTTCACCCAGCCATCTCCAATACCCAGATTGAGACGGCCCTTCATGACGCGTTTGTAGTCCACACCATATTGAACAAGCTTTGTCGATGGCGTGATCATGCCGGAGAACTTGATCTCACCAACGGAAATGGCGCGACCTTTGCCTTGCAATCCCAACCAGCCGAGATAAAAGCCGGTCATCTGCCAAAGCGCATCCAGTCCAAGGCAGCCCGGCATCACGGGATCACCCTGAAAATGGCAGTCAAAAAACCAGCGTTCAGGGTTGATATCATATTCAGCCAGAATATTGCCCTTCTCGTACTCGCCACCTTGTTCGGAAATGTCGGTAATCCGGTCCAGCATCAGCATTGGCGGCAAGGGCAGCTGGGGGTTGCCCGGCCCAAACATTTCACCGCGGCTGCAGGTCAGAATCTCTTCGTAGGTATAGCTGGATTGGCGCTGTTCCATGCGGTTTCCACTCTTATCCTTTTCAGTTCGCCCATATGTTGGGCGGTGTCTTCTTTGATGCGGGAGGTAAATCAGTCAACAATCATTCTGATGTCCACTGTAGGCAAAACGCCTGTCGGAGCCGGAAACAGCTGCTCCGAACTCGACGGGGCATTGCATGTCCGCCTTCTGAGTTTGCTTATAGCCTTTTCTTTTGGGCAGCACTAGGCTCGCCAATGACTAAGTTAACATTTGTTCTACAGAGAAATCAGGCAAAAAGGAGTAGTTCTGCCAAGTTTGTGTGCTGATACACAGGTTCCGCACCAATCAAGTGCATCTCAGTCCCTCACAGGTCCTGCCTGATCGAGATTACAGGAGCGTTTTGTGCGCCCTTCAAGCATCCTTTATCGGGCTTGATCGAGAAAATCGGCAGCGTTTCAGCCTTTACGACCCCTCGCCGCCTTTCGTTCTCTTGCCGAAGTCTGCAAAAAATACTATATCTGCAGCACTACGGTGCGTTGACCGCCCGCTTCTGTCGATGAAGGCCTGGCCATTCGATCCTGATAAAGGTGTCGCACGGGACAGAGCGAAGCAAGACATCAAGGACCTGTTGAGTATGAACGCAGAGACAGAAACATTTGACAAACGCTCGGCACGCGACCTGTTGGTCGGAGCCGGATTGCGCCCTACCCGTCAGAGATTATCGCTGGCTGAGCTGCTCTTTGCCAAGGGCGACCGGCATGTCTCGGCAGAATTGCTGCACGAAGAGGCCGAACGCGTCAATGTCTCGGTGTCACTTGCCACGGTCTACAACACGCTGCATCAGTTCACGCAGGCCGGGTTGCTGCGCGAAGTGGCTGTGGAAGGCACCAAGACCTATTTCGACACCAATGTGTCGGACCACTATCATTTCTACATGGAAGAAGACGGCAAAGTGGTCGATATTCCGGACAGTCTGCGGGTTTCCGAATTGCCTGAAGTGCCCGAAGGCATGGAAATCACTCGTGTTGACGTTGTCGTTCGGCTGCGCCGCAAACAAGATACCTGATCATCTTCAGCCAAATCTGACCGCACGACGCCAAAAGGGCCTGCTTTGACAAAAGGAAGGCCCTTTTTGATTGCGCGTTTTTTTTGGCTTGGCGCTTATGGATACGGATCTCAGGCGCGACACGCGCTACTCGATCTCTTCTCTTGGGTAGACGCCCCACAAAAGGTTGGACTTGATCCAGCCTTCATAGCCCTGAACGCCGACATCGCACCATTCATTTTCGCACTGATTGACATCGACCTGAACGCCGATCTGTGCCTTGGCGGTGGTGGCCGTGCTTTCTTTTGGTTTTGCGCGCAAGGGCACAATCGTGCCAGCCGTCTGCCAGGGGCTGATGAGGGCAGTGCGGCGCCCCGACAACAGGGAATGATAGACCCAGCCCATTTCCCCTTCGCTGTCGCGAATCTTGCGCCAATTGTCTGATTCCTCGATGATTTCCACCGGCAACCCTGCCCGGCGGAACACCCAGAGAACCTTATGGTCGGTGGACGGACCAGCCCGAACATTGACCCGATCGGATTTCAAGGAAACAAAACGAGGCAGCTTGAGGCCGGATGGGCCGATCCTTGTCTGAGCGGACGACGGCAAAGACATCACCATCAAAAGGGTCGCTGCCAACATCAATTTCGCAAGGATCTGTCTCTTCTTCATTCTGGATCTCGCGCGTTGCGTCCCTTTGTCTCGCTGCTATGCAAAAACTTCTGCAAGGATAGGCTTTCAGCGCTAAAGATTCCTTTAACCCTCATTGAAAAAGCCCGCGAAAGTTAAGCCCTTCTCAAACCATGTAATGACTGGCCAAGAGCCCGACTTTGCTTATAGCATCGATCCCACTGTTAAATTTGGCGTGATTTTTGTGCGCTGCAAACCAAAGTCGCACAGCGCTTGTCACACCCGAGAGGTGATTGGACACGACACGAAAGACAAGACTGCGGTCTGTCTTCTCTGTCATCCATCTCCCCGGCGGCGGCTCTGTGCAATGAGGCATGAATAGGGCAAACCTATGGCGAAAACCAAGCCTATCGTTGTTGTGACGCGCAAGCTTCCTGATGTTGTGGAAACACGGATGCGCGAGTTGTTCGACACGCGCCTGAATGAAAGTGACAGGCCGATGAGTCAGGCAGAGCTGGTCGAGGCGGTCAAAATGGCCGATGTGCTGGTGCCGACGGTCACGGACCGGATCGATTCCCACGTCATTTCGCAGGCCGGTGACTCGTTCAAGCTTATTGCCAATTTCGGCAATGGTGTCGACAATATCGATGTGGCCGCCGCCAATGCGCGCTCTATCACCGTCACCAACACCCCCGGCGTGCTGACCGAGGATACCGCGGATATGACCATGGCCCTCATGCTGGCCGTGCCCCGCCGCCTGATGGATGGCGTTGCAGTCATCAAGGAAAAGCCGTCCTGGACTGGCTGGTCACCAACCTGGATGCTGGGCAACCGCATCTGGGGCAAAAGGCTCGGGATCATCGGCATGGGTCGAATCGGTCAGGCCGTCGCCCGCCGGGCCAAGGCTTTCGGGATGCAGATTCATTATCACAATCGCCGGCGATTGCCGGAGGCCATCGAACAGGAGCTGGAGTCGACCTATTGGGACAGTCTTGATCAGATGCTCGCCCGCATGGACGTCATTTCCATCCATTGTCCGCACACTCCGGCGACCTATCATCTGCTCTCGGCGCGCCGTTTGAAGCTGATCAGGCAGGATGCCTATCTGGTCAACACGGCCCGCGGTGAGGTGATCGACGAAAATGCCTTAACGCGCATGCTGCTCAATGGCGAACTCGCCGGGGCGGGGCTTGACGTGTTCGAGCATGAACCGGCGGTTAATCCGAAGCTGGTCGATTGTGATCGCGTGGTGCTGATCCCGCACATGGGGTCGGCCACCAAGGAAGGACGTGCCGATATGGGCGACAAGGTCATCATCAACATCAAGACCTTCATGGATGGCCATCGCCCGCCCGATCGCGTGTTGATGTCGATGCTATAGAAGGCGGGGGCGAGATGCCCCCCCGTCACGCACGCGATCCATTTGACCTTATCTGGCCTATTCTGATCTTATCTGGCCTTATCTGGCCTTATCTGGCCTTATCTGGCCTGCGGCGATAGCGGATGGTCTCGAACCGGGCCGATCTGGCGTCATAGAGCAAAAGTCGACCGACCAATCCCTCACCAAGGCCGACGATTTCCTTGATGGCTTCCACCGCCTGTAGGGAACCGATGACACCGGTGAGCGCACCAAGCACACCCGCTTCGGCACAGGAGGGAATGCTGCCCGGCTCGGGCTTTTTGGGAAACAGATCCCGATAACGCGGGTTGAGCTTGCCTTTTTCGTCGCTTTCAAAGGGCTTGAGCGTCGTGATCGAGCCATCAAACAGCCCCACCGCAGCGGTGATCAGCGGCACTTTCGCCTCTTCGCAAAGGTCAGCCACCGCATAGCGCGTGTCGAAATTGTCTGTGCCATCGATCACAAGATCGTATTCACCAATGAGCGCGAGCCCGTTCGTCGTGTCAAGCCTCGTCTGGTGCGTCCTGATCTCAACATGGGGATTGATGCGCGCAAGACTGCGAGCGGCGCTTTCCACCTTCGGCTCACCGATGCTTTCCGTATCGTGGATGACCTGCCTTTGCAGGTTTGACAGCGAAACCACGTCATCATCGATGCTGCCCAGCACACCCACACCAGCAGCGGCGAGATAGGCCAGCACGGGTGAGCCCAATCCGCCAGCTCCGACCACGAGTACGCGGGACTGTTTCAGTTTCTGCTGCCCCGCACCCCCGACATCCCGCAACAGGATGTGACGTGCGTAGCGTTCAAGTTCCAGATCGTCGAGCATGACTTGGCTCTTTGTTGTGTTCGAGGGAGCCTCGGAGACTGAAGGAGCCCCTGAGACTAGAAAGAGAAGGGAACGGCTATATATCTCAGATCCGGACCTTCAAAACCGCGACTGAAAATACCGACGAGGGCGGCTCCGTAATGGTTGCCAAGATGGCGATCGGGTGCGAAGGCCGCAATCAGATGATAGCGCTCCGGACATCCACGGGATTTGGGGGCGCTGCCCTCATCATGAAGATCCACCTGCGTGCCGTCGGGCTTGGTCATGGACAAAGCAAATCCCATAACACGGTCGTTCGGCGTGGCGCAATCATTGAGATCCTGAACATCGATGTTGCTCAATTGCAGACGATAGGGGCCTGGCTGACCGGTCAGCATGGGATGGATGGTCTGGTTGAAGACCAGCTCATCCTTCTTGCCATGCTCATTGAGGGGGGAGGCAGCCATCAACACGCCGGTCGTCGAAATATTGTAGCGCTGCATGAGGGGTGTTGCTTCTTCGAAGGCCCGGATGCGCGCGGCGAGCATGGGCTGATTGTCCTGCTCGATCAACACGCGGATCGGGGTATCGGACACCCAGCTGTCGTTTTTGAGATCAACGATGTAGATGTTGGAATAGGGGAAACCGGATCCGTCCTGAACACCAAATTCCTCAAAGGCGAAATAGCGCCCGTTCTGATCAGAGGAAAAGCCATGCGAGCGAAATTCCGCCGCGTCGCCAGCCCGTGCGGCGGAGATCGGCAGGAACAGACAGAGAAGAAGACAAAGGCGAAACAGCAGGCTTTGACGGGTCACAATGGTTGGCATCGATAGGCTCTCCGTTTCATATCGGCTCCGATACGATCAGTGTATCGGCAGCCTGCAGCCTTGTGCTTGAAATACCGTGGTCCCGCGAAATGCAAGGATCCAGCGGCAATGAACCTTCTCCATGACGGGTCGGGGCTTCTCATCGATTCGTCTTTCATAGCCCCAGTTGCAAAAATGCTAGCACAAAAAAAGCCACCTCAACCAGCTTTTACACGCCGGTCGAGATGGCTTGAATCATTCAATTGGGTGGCCTTGCTATCTGCGGATCACAGGGCCGAACCATCTCAGACGCCATCGAAAAGGGCGGTCGAGAGATAGCGCTCGGCAAAGCTTGGAATGATGATGACAATGTTCTTGCCCGCCATCTCGTCGCGTTTGCCCACCTCGATTGCCGCGGCCAATGCTGCACCGGAGGAAATGCCGCCCGGAACACCTTCAATGCGCGCCAGAGCGCGCGAGTAGGAGAAGGCATCTTCGCTGGCGACCGTGACGATTTCGTCGTAGATTTCGGTGTTCAGCACACCGGGAACGAACCCGGCGCCAATGCCCTGAATCTTGTGCGGGCCCGTGTTGCCGCCCGAGAGCACCGGGCTTTCGGTCGGCTCGACCGCGACCACATGAACCGAGGGCTTGCGCTCCTTGAGGACCGAGCCAACACCGGTGATGGTGCCGCCGGTGCCAATGCCGGAAATCAGGACATCCACTTCGCCATTGGTGTCGTTCCAGATTTCCTCGGCGGTGGTGCTGCGGTGGATTTCCGGGTTGGCAGCATTCTGGAACTGCTGCGGAATGACCGCGTTTTCGATTTCGCCAAGCAGCTCTTCAGCACGGGCGATGGCGCCCTTCATGCCTTTGGGGCCTTCGGTCAGCTCAAGCTCCGCGCCAAGGAAGGCAAACATCTTGCGGCGTTCGATCGACATGGTTTCGGGCATGACGAGGACAAGACGATAGCCCTTGGCGGCCGCCGCGAAGGCAAGCCCGATGCCGGTGTTGCCGGAAGTCGGTTCGATCAGCGTGGTCTTGCCCGGCTCAATGGTGCCTGCAGATTCCATGCTGGCGATCATGTTGACCCCGATGCGATCCTTGACGCTGGCAAGGGGGTTGAAGAATTCAAGCTTGCCCATGAGGTTGGCTTTCACGCCATATTCCTTGGCAACCTTGTCAAAGCGCACCAGAGGCGTATTGCCGATGGTGTCGATGATGGAATCATAGATGCGACCGCGCCCTTCGGTTTTGATCGGTGTATGTGTCATGATTGTTTCCTCGCGAAGGGACCAACCTGCCTTCCTGTGACGAGCCAGAGGGAAGCTGCGTTGGTCGTCTTTTCTTTGTTTGCTCCAAGGCACTTTCCGATCAGATCGAATGGCATGGAAAGCTGAGTGGAAAGTGCCTTATGTCTCGTGTTTTCTCCGCGCAGTCAGGTGCGCGGAGAAATGCTGTCCCCACAATGTAAGAGCTTCAATGGAGAAGTGCGAGAAATCTGTTGCCAACTTTTCTGGATAGTGAGGAATAGTTCGCCAACAAAAGGCACGATTCAGAAATCACGGCCCCCTGTTGCAAAGATGCAGCGCAAAATGGAGAATATTTTTCCATCCAATCGGCAACGGCGGAGGCCTGGATGGACGGGCATGTTCATGCCTTTGCTTTTTTTGGCGGAGTGCCGCAATCAATCCTTGATGATACCGACTGCTGTCTGGTCTCTACGATAGAGCCGGATGGAACACGCCTTCGCGCTACGTTGTTCAGCGCGCTGCTGTCGCATTACCTGTTCCGGGATCGCTATGAACGCCCGGGAAAGGGGCGGGAAAGGGGAATGACAAAGGTAATGTTGAAGGGATGGTCGGCTACACGCGCCGCAACCATATGGTGCCGATCCCCCACTTTTCTGACTGGGAGAGCTTCAACGCTATGGCTGGTTTTTACTCCGACGTTGACAGACGAAAATTGTGATCACTGTTTCCTTTCGAGCACGAGTGTGTTAAATCCCTACCCATGCCTATTAAAATGAAAGTTAGGAACGTTTCCAAGCTCTTTAATGATGAGAGTGGTGAAGGCTGGAAGCGCGTTCAGCAAGGACAAAGCAAAGAGCAGATTTTTCGCGAAACCGGCGTCACCGTCGGGATCAACAATGTCAGCTTTGACGTGAACGAAGGCGAGATCTTCGTGATCATGGGTCTCTCCGGATCCGGCAAGTCCACACTGGTACGCACTTTGAACGGCTTGATCCCTTCCTCAGCAGGGGAAATCTGGGTCGACGATGTCGACGTGGCCTCTTGCACAAAGGAAGAGCTTCGAAAGGTTCGGCGTGAGAAATGCTGCATGGTATTCCAGCATTTCGCGCTTTTTCCGCACAAGACTGTCTTGGATAATGTGGCCTTCGGTTTGAAGGTCAACGGGGTTCCCAAAGAGGAACGTTACAAGACAGCACTTGAATCCCTTGATAAAGTGGGGCTGGATGCTCATGCAGACAGCTATCCCGGCGAGCTTTCGGGCGGCATGCAGCAGCGTGTCGGTCTGGCACGTGGTCTGGCCAATGATCCGGAAATCCTGTTGATGGATGAGCCGTTCGGTGCGCTTGATCCGTTGATCCGCCGCGAGATGCAGGATGAACTGGTCGTTCTCCAGCGCGAGCTGCAGAAAACCATCATCTTCATCACCCACGATCTCAACGAAGCCCTGCTTCTGGGTGATCGCATCGCGATCATGAAAGACGGCGCTTTCGTTCAGGTGGGAACGGCTCAGGACATTGTTTCCGATCCGGCAGACGCCTATGTGAGAGCGTTTGTTGCCGATATTGACCGCAGCCGCGTTTACACCGCGTCCGACATTGCCGAGGATGCCTCTCGCGTTTCACTCACCGCGCGAGTTTCCGATGCAACGGCAGCCATGGACCGGACCGGAACCGAGATCATTCATGTGGTCAAGGATGGCGTTCCAGCCGGACTTCTGACGCGAAGTGACGTTGAGAATGCCAAGCCGTCAACGCGCGTCATGGACATCATGCATGCCCATCCACCGACCGTACCTCAAGACGCTTATCTCAATGAAATCTATTCAGAAGCGCAAACCGGTATGCCTTTGGCCGTAACCGATGATGACGGCAGGCTGGTTGGTGTTGTTTCCGCCGAGAATATCTTCGAACATCTGGCTTCAGATGAAGAAGAAACCGGACAGGACAGCACCACAAGCGCAGCATTATAATTAGGAGACTGACTTGATCAGCCCTTCAGACTTTTTAAGCATTCCGTTTGATGAAGTGGTCAACAGCTTCGTTCGCGGGTTTCTGGTTCCTAACTTTCGCCCGTTTTTCAGGGCAATGCAGGTGCCGGTGAACGAAGTTCTTCAGGCACTTGATGGCTTTTTTGCCTGGGTGCCGATGATCATTATCACCCTCTTTTTTGCCTTTGTCGCCTGGCGCGTTGTAAACCGTACCATGGCCATAGCAACCATTATCGGTTTCTGCTTTATTGACATGATTGGCCTGTGGCCGGAAACCATGACGACCCTGTCGATGATTATCACATCAGTGCTCTTCTGCGCCCTGATCGGTATCCCCGTCGGCATTCTCGCCTCAAGCAGCGACACAGCCTGGAAAATCGTCCGTCCCATTCTGGATATCATGCAGACGGTTCCAAGCTTCGTTTATCTTGTGCCAATTGTCATGCTCTTCGGTGTCGGCATGGCTCCGGGCATCATTGCAACGATTATCTTCGCCTTGCCGCCGATCATTCGCATGACCAACCTCGGCATTCGCAATGTGCGCGAGGATCTGATCGAGGCGTCAGAGTCCTTCGGCGCGACCTATTTCCAGATTTTGTGGGAAGTCCAGATTCCTCTGGCTTTGCGCACAATCATGGCAGGTCTCAACCAGACCCTGATGCTGGCTTTGTCCATGGTCGTTATCGCCGCCCTCATTGGAGCTGGCGGTCTTGGTCTGGTGGTCAACACCGGTCTTGGACGCCTTGATGTTGGTGGGGCGACGGCTGGTGGCGTCGGTATCGTCATTCTGGCGATCATTCTTGACCGCATCACGCAGGGTTTTGCTGAACCAAACACAAACAACACGTCTTTGTTTGGTTTCATTACGTCCATTTTCAAGGGACAACCAGCAACGGATTCCGACAAACAAAAAGCTTGATGAAACGACAGCGAAAGCCGGATGGACTCTGTCTGTCTGGCTTTCGCTATTTTTAACCACTGAATTACTAGAGGAGAATTTATTATGGCGAATGCTATCCGCAAATTTGCTGCAGCCGCAGCTCTGTCCGGCGCCGTTATGATTGGTGCTGCCCCTTCCTTCGCAGCCGACATGCCTGGTGAAGGCGTAACCATTAAAATGGGTCAGGCAACCTGGGACACCGGTTGGTTCCATTCTGAAATCTACAGCCAGCTGTTCCAGAAGCTCGGCTACGCTGTTGATGGCCCGACCACGCTTGACGTGCCGGTTTTCTATCAGTCCGTCGCATTTGGCGATCTGGATTTGTGGGTCAACGGCTGGTTCCCGCTGCATGATACCTATAAGCCTGCTTTTGAAGATACCGCGTCCATCGTTGGCGCAGTTGCGCCAAAAGGTGCTCTGCAGGGTTATCTCGTCGACAAAGCTGCCGTTGATAAATTCGACATCAAGTCTCTGGAAGATTTCAAACGCCCTGAAGTCAAAGAGGCCTTTGACCGCAATGGTGACGGCAAAGCAGACATGGTTGCCTGCCCTCCGGGCTGGGGTTGTGAAATGGCCATTGCCAAGCATATGGAAGACTATGATCTGGGCGATGATGTCAACCTGATCAAGGCAGGCTATTCGGCCTCCATGGCCGATGCCGTTGCTTCCTATGAAGCTGGCGAACACATCCTGTTCTACACATGGACCCCGAACTGGACCGTGAACCAGCTGAAGCCGGGTAAAGATGTCATGTGGATCACCGTGCCGGAACGTGATGGTGTTGAAACAGCTCCAGCCGTGAAAGGTCTTGATACCTGTGTATCCGATCCTTGCTCCATGGGCTTTGCTGCAACCGATATCCTGCCGGTTGCCAACGATGCCTTCATCGAGAAGAACCCTGCGGTCAAGACACTTCTTGAGGAAGTCCGTATTCCGGTTCAAGACATCTATGCACAGAATGCAGCCATGAACGAAGGCGATGATGATGTGAAAGCACAGGCTTCTGCATGGATCGAAAAGAATCAGGACGAAGTCAACAAATGGCTCGATGACGCACGCGCAGCTGCGAAATAAGGGACCTGAAAGATCAGGCTCCTCTTGCCTGACCTTGGCAGTCTCAAATAACAAGCCGTCACGATTGAAAGATCGTGGCGGCTTTTTTGTGTGGTCCATGTGCTTATCGGATGCCTACACGCTATTCAGACACATCAAGAAGACCGGATCAGGGAGTGCGTGCCACTCCTTCCTTTGCAAAGATGCAGCGCGAAATGGAGAATAATTTTCCATCCAATCAGTAATGGCGGAGTGTCAGTCTTTTTTTCCCGTCGAGCCGAAACCGCCCTCTCCGCGCTCGGTCTTGGGCAGTTCGGAGACCTTCTTGACCTTCATGTGCAGCACCGGCGCGACGACCATCTGGGCGATGCGCATGCCGCGCTCGACGACGAAATCCTCCTCGCCGTGGTTGATCATGATGATCTTCACTTCGCTCTACTTACAAGTGTGGTAAAACAGTTATGTAGGGAGGATTCCTTCATTTTTTGCAAAGAATCTATTTTGGTTAGTTTCATAGCTCCCAAAATTTTGCAAAATGGCCCCATTGTGTAACGGTTTTACCATTGTTTGCTATCCAGCCGTTGGCCAAGAGTGGTCTTCCTAATCTGACTTGCAACATGGTCAATCCCTGCCTTGATGCACTCCATTTTGCCAATCAAAACCACCTGTTCGGCGGCACGCGGCGACCCGTCTGCACTTGCTCATTCAATACGACGCCAGACTGTTTCAGTTTCCTTTTCAGATCAAGATTCTCTGTCTTCAACGGAATCGGCCCAGAGCAGCTGCTCGCCTTCCGGTATTGACGGTAAAATCTTTTCCTCTTTTCAGCCGTTTGAATGAAGCGCAGCATTTGGTGCGGTCAAATGGTAGGTTGGCGGACAAAGCACCAATTTGCTGCAGCGCAGTGTTTCCATTCCCATCGGAACAGCCTTTTGGCAAACCGGGCGGATTGCGGACTTGCGGCGGTGCAATAACGCTGTTGCATATATTCGGCACAGCGGACACTCTCGTGCGGCTCAGGTCGATCTGACGTCAACTGTCATAGAGGGCGGAAAGCGGCCATTCGTTGCTCTTACGAAAGCATCCGGTCAAGACGTGAAAGCGGCCATTCGCGCTTCAGATTCAACAGTCCCTATGCTGCAACGAGGAGCAACGTCAGCTATGCGGCGAAAACGGTATACTGGGCAAGCAAGCCTTGGTGTTCTGGATTGTTTAGGTCATTCCACTGGGCCTTCGTGCTCTACCAAGGGACGATAGGCGCCGCGAGGCGAAGCCCAACCGACAATGCACGTTATCATTGCACATCATCATCTCATCGCTATACTCTCACACACAGTGGGTAGCTAGGAGGAACAAGTTTGAAAGTAACGATATTCGATAGGCAGGTTCGCGATTCATTCTTTAGAGTCGCTGCGGGCATAGGAACCGCGCTCTCCACATTGCTACTTTTTGTAAATATTCCAGACGACCGTAAGCTCTACTCACTTATCGGTCTCGCAACAATCCTGTTCATCTTTTACCTTGTGATATGGTGGCGCGCCAATAATCTAAAAGAGGTCGCTATCAAAATAGATGGTACAACAGTGACGGTTAAGTCTGGGGATATCTTCAATGAGGAAGGGTTGAAGGCTATCGCATTCAACGAATATTTCGATACGGTTGTAGATAATGTTTTGATTAGTGATCGCTCTCTAAATGGCATATTCCTATGTTCGAAGCTCAATGGAACCATTTCAGAATTAGATGCGGAAATTGAGTCTCACCCGTTTGAGGAAGGGGAAATCTTACAGCAAGAGGTGCCTCGAACCACCGGAAAGACGGTAAAATTCAGGTTGGGTACGATCTTTGTTAAAGACGACTTTCTCTTAACCGCAATGTCTAAGTTCGACTCCAGCAATCGAGCCAATCTCACCATGCCGGAATACTTGGAGTTTCTAATAAATTTCTGGGACAGGGTGAACAAAGTTTATGCGCAACGCTCTGTGGTGACGCCCATATTTGGGTCGGGAATTACACGCATCCGCGGACATAGGGATATTAGTGATGAAGATCTGCTAAAAATAATGCTGTGGACTTTCCGCATTAGTGAAATGCGCTTTAAATACCCTGCCAAGCTTACGATAGTCGTTCACACTGGCAAGATTGATCAAATAAATTTTCTCGACCTGAAGTCCTTGCGGAATGGCGTGTAATGCCTTCCTCTCACCTCCAAGTCAAATTCGAACTTCGAACGCGCTCTACGTAGATTGAGGCCGATATGGTAAATCGAACTGGAACTTACATCGCCTTTGACGGGCTCGGGCAGCAAGACCCGACAAAATCAGATTTCCGATATTACGCCACGATCCAGGGGTGGAGCGCCTCGAAGAGTTCAGATTTTCGCCTCACCAATAGCCATGAGAAAGCAAGTGCTGTCCGAGACACAAGTAAGCTCGCCACCTTGCAAGCCAGCATCCGGCAGAGGCTTCAGGCTTCCAAGAACACGTTAATTGTGCTGTCGAATGATACGCGAAAGAGCGGCAGTGTGCTATCTTGGGAAATAAAGAAGGCCGTGGATGACTACGATCTTCCTTTAATCATAGCGCATGCGGGTTATGATTCCGTGATGAACCCGAAAGGTTTATCGGATCGCTGGCCTAAAACTTTGGCCACTAGGTTAAATGATGGATCAGCGAAAGCAATCCACATACCTTTCAAACAGGATGCCATTTTTGACGCCATTCAACGCTTCACAGTAAATGGAGAGAAATTGAATGGGTCCTTTGTGTACTACGATGAAGCGACCCATAGGAGTTGGGGTTATATCAGATAGCGCCTCTTGGGGAGCTATATGGTCAGCAATAAAACCTCGGTGTTTATGGCCCGACTTTCTTCGATAGCTCGTAGCTGAGTTCTTCAATCAGGTCAGCGAATTCTCGCACTGCGGAGTCTCGGATCAGAATTCGTTGTCCTGCAGCATAGGTTTGGTCGCCGCTTCGATCAATGTAGCCCTGATCTACGATTCCCTGCTGATGAGCGAGAAGATGGCGCTGTTGGAAGTAAACCCTGAGCTGGTCAAGTTTGTCTTGTCCGATCAGATCGACGTAGTCAAGCCCGATCTCCGCGCTCCACAGGTCCGACCCGACATCAAGATTCTGGAAGGCATTGCGGCGAGCCGTCTTTCCGCTCTGACGTTCGTATAGCTGCTCGTTCAGCCTCTGGAACGACATTACAGTATCTTGAACGGCCTTCTCCAAGAGCGTTCTGATCATAACCTCGGCCTCATCACGACCGAGCGTGTTCCGCAAGGTTTCCCCAAGTCCTGCGGCGGTGCGGATGGTATTCAAGGTTTGCGTGAAGGTATGGCTTGCAGAGTTTGCCCCACAGCTTGGACAAAAGTATGCAGCTCCAACGTAGGAATAGCGGCAACCGCAGCTCTCACAGGCGGTACGAAGCCGCATCGGCTCCGCTGCTGCTACTGGCACAAGCACGGCGTCCCGTCCTCCTTTCACGTCCAAGGTGATACTCAGGAAGGAATGGCGGTTCTGGCGACGCTTCGACGCCGCCGTGTCCGCTCTCATCGCCTTGTTCATAGAGTTGGTGATTTTGCCGAGCGCGTACTCTCGGGCGGCCTCAACCTGCGCCCTCGGATACCAAGACGCGGCAGGAGCCACATGCCTGCAGGATGGACAAAACACCTCCTCGTCTCGAACGATATTCGACCAGTCATCACCATAAATCTTGAAGAGGAAAAGGCATGGCTCGGAAGGGCATTCCTTGTCGAGATACCCTTCGGAGTCAGGCTCGATGGGGACGGATAGCTCCTTCATCCGTCCAAGCCTTTCGAGTTCACGCTGTAGGTTTTTGAACATTTGACGCGCTTTATATCGTGCTTCTTAAAACTTATAATACCTCATATAGAGGCGCGCGATCCAGTAAATTCAATGCGCTTCTCCTGGCTATATGAGCCAGAGCGTCTGGTCTCCCGGATCAGCAACCTTGTAGATATGACGGCCCATCGTATCGGTTTTTGCCGCCCACAGTTGGGTAGAAGCGGACCTTGGCGCAGCCGCAGCGAATTGGCGCTCCATCCGCGTTGTGTGAATTCACCCGTCGTTTGATTTCGCACCCTCGGCGAAAGTCCGGTCTCACGGACCGCAACGCAGCGGGCGAGACCGCTGGTCAATGTCCGGTTCGGGCCGCCTTTTCGAGTTGCGATAGGCGGCCCGATTTATGAGGGCCAACTCGCGAACTGCCTCTGCAAGTTCGAGCTTGATACGAACCGGCCAAACCGATCGCTATCCGAACTTTCGGGCAAGAAGATCTTTGATGCGCTGGGGCTCTCGCCCCAATAGTCTTTTCAAGGTTGGATCTATCATCGCGAATTCTCCCTCCCGGGCAGCGCGATAATAGCCCGTCATAACTCTAATGACGCTTTCCGGAAGCCCATGACGCCGAGCATTCTCAACCATGGTGCTTTCGCTAATGAGACTCCGCTCGATGGTTTTGCCGACGATTTCTCCTGCCAGCCGTGCAAGATCCCCCATATCGAGTGCTTCACCGCCGACCAAAGGAGGTGTTGGGCCTTCGTGCGTTTCGTGACCGCTCAGGAACAGGGCGTCCACCTCGGCCAGGTCTTGGTGGGTCGTCCAGGTAACCTTGCCGTCCTCGGGGCCGGTCAGACAGCGGCTCTCAATCCCTCTTGCATGCATACTGATGGCGCTATCAGCATAAAACCCGTGACGTAACGCCGTCCATGCGAGGCCGGAATGTGCCAGCATCGCCTCGGTCGCTGCGTGATCTCTGCCCGGAGGGAAGTGTGATTGTGAGTTGCTTGAGACCTGACTGGTATAGAGCAACCGTTTCACGCCCAACTCCTTTGCCACAGCTATGGCTGTTTCATGTTGGGCCAGTGCATTGCCTCCGGATGCAGCTGCATTTGAAGACACAAGCAGCAGTCGCGCTGCACCGTCCCAAGCAGAGCGCAAACTGTCAGCATCATTGTAATCGCCCTTTCTGACACGGACACCGCGAGCGGCAAGGTGAGAGAGCTTTTCTGGTTCTCGAACACTTACACCAATCTGCTCTGCGGGCACGAGGCGCAACAGCGCCTCCAAGACAAATCCGCCAAGTTTTCCCGAGCCCCCGGTAACAACAAGCATTGTTCAATCTCCAATCGTAAGTTTGGTGGCACTGACGCCCAGTTCATTTTAATTGTTCGACACAATGACTGTTTTCAAATAGTAAGATAAGAGAGCCAAATTCGAACGGGTTGCTCTGTATGGAGAACAAAGTTTCCTTTGATGATCTAACCGTCCTGCTCGCAGTGCTTCGTGACGGGGGCTTTCGCGCGGCCGCGCGCCGACTTGGTGTTGCACCTTCAAAGGTCAGTACGACAATCTCGAGAATCGAGGCACAGCTTGGTGTGCCGGTTTTGCGTCGCACTACCAGAAGCCTGCATCTCACCGATGCAGGCAAACTGCTCGTGGACCGGGTTACACCGCTCTTGTCCGCCGTGGATGCCGCTTGTCTTGAGGTGGCCAATCTTGGCGGGCAGGTGCAAGGGCGTCTGACACTGAACGTACCCGGTGCGGTTATGCCAGATATCCTGCCACCACTTCTTGCCGAGTACCGCCTCCAACATCCAGGGGTGGAGGTGGAGATCATGGTCGAAAACGATCTGGTGGATGTCGTAGCCGCTGGTTGTGATGCGGGTATCCGCTATGGCAGCGTTCTGGAGCAAGACATGATCTCTATCCCGATCGGCCCTCGCACACAGCAGATGGCATTGGCTGCAGCCCCCGCATATTTGCAGGAACATGGTATGCCTCTTAAACCGGAGGATCTAACGGCACACAGCGCGATCCGGTACCGCCTGAAGGACGGCCCGCTGTTGCCGTGGACGCTGTGCAGAGAGGGGCAGTTCATGGAGGTAAAGCCAAACAATGCCCTCATCTTGAGTGTGAATGCAATTGACACGGGGCTGCGTTACACGAGAGCGGGTATGGGTATCATTCAAACATTCCGTAACTGGCTGGACGAGGATTTTGCCAACGGCAGGCTGGTACCGGTTCTTCCAGATTGGTGGCCCGAGATGGATGGACCACGTCTTTACTATCCCAATCGGTCCGCGCCGCAGCCACTGCGCAGCTTTATCGAAATTTGCCGGTCCGCCGTTTAGATGTGTTGCTCTAGGTCCGTTTCAGATGTTGAAACCTGACAATACGATTAGGAGCGTGGCGAATGTCCGCTTCAAAGAAACGGTAATGTTGCATTTCTAGATTGGGCGAATGTCACCTTTGGGCCGTCATTGCATATCACGGCTCTGGATTCGCGTTGTCGGCTCCTGATGCACTGCGTCAGCCTGGTTCGATCCCATATTGCAACGCAGCGAATGGCAGCTGTCGCTAAATAGCCAATTACCTTCAATCGCTACTCATGTTTTGGAGGCGGCAAATGGCAGAGTGGGCCGGATTGCATCCTCCAAGAGAAAGTGTTCTTGAAAGTTGATCAAGGTCCGCGCTACCGACGAATGTTTCGGTCAATTCAACCCGCACACCGCTACGCCTGATATGCCTGCAATTCAGCCAGCCCATCCTCCCAAGCCATGACCGGTTCATAATTGAGTTCGCGTTCCGCCTTCCGGGTGTCGAGCGTGATCTCGACCGCACTGGTCGCATAGTCTTGATAGCTAATTGGTCCACGGTATCGGCCAGCGCTTGCGCGATGGAGCCCGTCTCCAATCCGGGCGATCGTGCGAACCACTCCGCGTGGCACCACATTCGTGGGGGCCGGAAGCCCCTGGCTTGCCAAAAGGCCGGTGACAGTTTCTCGGAAGGTGCGTGCTGGGCCATCCGAGACATGGTAGATCTCGCCAGATCGTCCGCGATCCAGAGCCAGGCCGACGACGTGACACAAGTTAGCTATGTGCATGGTGGATGAGCGATACCCTCCGCCAGAGATCCAAGCGAACTTTCCACTTTCGACAGCTTCGACCAGTGTCGGAAGGGCTGTGGTATCATCGCGGCCCCAGACCATGCGGGGACGCAGTATGACTACGTGCTGGCCTGAAGCAGCAGCGCGTCGGGCGACCTTTTCCGCTTCTGCCTTGCCAACCGAATAGGCTCCGGCTGGTCGGGACGGATACGGCGTTGTCTCGTCGACGTTGCGCAGGGGGCGGCCATCCTGAAGCACGGAGTCTGTGCTGATGTGAATTGCCTTGATGACGTTCGCCTGTCTGGCGGCGTCCAGAACGCGCCGGGTGCCCTCGGGATTGACGAATGCAGCGGCCGAGCCGGAACCATGATCAACGCTCGCGGCCGTGTGAATCAACATATCCGCCCTTGCCATAAGTGGCACAAGGTCGGCGTTCAGCATGTCGCCAAGGACCGGTTCCCCGCCCCAAGATCTCACGCGGTCTGCCGCCTCTGCGCTGCGGACCAGCCCGGTGACCCGATGGCCCTGCGCGATGAAGTGGCGCAGCAAATTGCGGCCGACATAGCCCGCCGCGCCAGTGATAACGATGTCGCACTCAGGCATCACGATCCTCACAAGTGTCCATACCCTGCCGGGCAAGTGTTTCAATGTCCTGGAGAACCTCGGCACGCTCGGCCTCTGTCCAGTCGTGCAACTCGAGGTGCTGCTGGAACTTCAGACCTTCCAGCGCCAGCCAAGCCAGCCGGGCGGCACGGGGGTGGCTCGCTTGTTCCAACAGTTCCTGGCGGAGGGTGCTTTGATTTTCGCGAAATCTGGCGCGCAGCATTGTGTCTTGCATCAACGCTGAAACAAGGCTTAGCACAGCACCGTTCTCGCCCGGCATTGGGGGATTGCGCCGGGCGGCCTCGACGCGACCCCGAAGCGGTGCATCAGGCTCACTGGCGAACTCGGCTTGGCACGACGCATTATAAGCGTTGTCGGCCTTTATTGTGCGATCCACGAGCGCTGCAACGAGATCAGGTTTGCTTGTATGCTCATAAAGCACCGTAGCTTTCGATACGCCGGCTACTTTCGCCACTGCGTCGATGGTCAGCACGCCATCGCGGGCAATCACGTGCTCTACCGCATCGAGGATCTGATCTTGATCATGTTTTCTGGGACGTGCCATGTACCACCTGTTTATTTCCGACCATTCGGAAATAAACAGGTGGATCTTAGCTGTCAACCCACCAAATGGCGCCGCCGAACCTCCCTTGACGATCAGGCGACTAAACAAGAGAGTCTTGGGAGGCTGCGGAAAGCTGTCGCTGGCGCAGCCGTTGCGAAAGCTCACTCTGTCCGCTCATCTGTCACCTGAGCGCTGAAAATATTGCGCTGTGCTCGAACGGCTGCAATGGGGAAGCGAGCTTGTGGGATATGATCGCCCGCGAATGTCAGCAAAGGGCCGCGACTGCAAATCATGCTCAGGATGAGCGTTTTCACATGATGATGCACTGCGTCAGGCTGCTCCGAGCCCACTTTGGCATTACTTGGAGCTGTAGCGAGCATATTGTATGCTTTAACATAGCAACTGAATTGGAAAAGCTTTGTCATTAACTTTTGGAATGAATTCAGCAGGAGATTGCCAGCAAGACTTTAAAAACAAGATCTATCAGTTTGACAAAGACAATCTTAATACGTCTCTGGCTATGGAATGCGCAATCGCCGGTTGGACCGTGCCGGACTGGATATTTAAATGTGACGGCCAACGTCTCGGCTACGAGAGTTTAAGGGACTTGCAAGATGAAATTAAAAAGGAATGCCAAGAACTTGAGCATCTTCAAGATATAGCAAATGCACGAAAGCACAAAGAAGTCACTCGTTATACCCCCTTGGTGAAGTCATCTGGAAAGCGCGAAGGGGCTTTTTCAAGTGGGTTTAGTCGAGGTTTCGATATAACACGTTTGGTCTTACAAACCGACGCTGGCGAGATCAGCTTCTGGACCACGCTGCAGAGCGTACTTGACTATTATGATCTGTATTTTAAAAAGAATAACATCACTTAAATCTCACCGTTTCTAGGTGCCTCCTTGAATATAGAGGGTCTGTTTTGTCCGCAAACCCCGGCAATGGCACGCTCAAAATGCTGCGCTTCGTTCGAACGGCAGGAATAGGGAATCTGGCTTTTGGGATGTAGCCACTGGCGAACGGCAGCAAAGGGCCGAGATGTTTCATTAAATGTCATATTTTTATGGCGACTAAGGGGCTTTCGAATAGTGCTGCGGTTGTATTCTTAGTTACTCCGTATTGACGGCACGTGAAGCAATTTTAATGCGCAATAATGCCTTCAAATGCAACGGAAACCCCTCTCTCCAGCTCAATGTGCACCTATCGTAAAAAATACTATAAACAATTGCACATGTGACATTTTGTGCTCTTAAGATTCTCCGAATTTAGGAAGATATTGAGACAGACTGCAACTGGTGTGACTTTTAACAATCGCCTACAAATAAAACCAGAGTCAGGCCGTTTAAATAAACTAGGAATGCGCTTTCAGTTCCGCACTAACAATATGGAAGGCTCCTTTAGTAGCAATGCCCAAGCAATATCATTTTATTTCCGGGTTGCCACGCTCTGGCTCCACGCTTTTATCGGCGCTTTTGCAACAAAATCCTCGTTTTCATGCAGACATATCCTCGCCGGTCTCCCGGCTGATGGGCAGTATGCGCGACCAGATGTGTGAGCCACGCGAGAATACCAGACTGATTTCTGACGCACAACGCCGTCGCTTGCTCCTCGGTGTTATGGATAATTTCTATTCCTCTGATGACTATCTGCAAGAAATCATCTTCGACACCAGTCGCCAGTGGTGCGCCATGATGCCTCTGCTAAGCGAGTTTTATCCGCAGTCGAAGATTGTCGCCTGTGTTCGGGATCTAGGTTGGATTGTCGATAGCATTGAACGGATCGCAGGGCGGTCCACTCTAACCACTTCGGGAATCTTCGGGTTCAAGGCCGAGGGCACGGTTTATGATCGGGTGGAAATGTTGGCTAAGGGATCCGGCATGGTCGGCTATGCCTATAATGCCGTCAAGGAAGCCTTTTTTGGCTCCGAGCCGGGGCAGCTCATGCTACTGCGCTATGAAACGCTGACAAGCGATCCGCAACAGGCGATGCGCGCCGTTTATGATTTCATCGGCGAGCCCTTTTTCGAGCACGACTATGAAAATGTCTCCTTTGATGCGGACGCCTTCGATCAGGCGCTTGGTACGCCGGGGCTCCATCACGTGCGTAAAAAGATTGAAGCCATATCACACCCGACGGTCCTGCCACCGGACGCGTTTCATCGTTTTGACAATGATGCCTTTTGGAACGATCCAACATTCAATCCCAATAATGTGCCGATCATATAGTTTTTCATCAAGCTATACATCCAGCCTTCTATCTCACTTCACTTATTTAAAGAATTGTCATGCTTTCCCGTTTTTTTCGATGCTCACTTCAAAACGCTAAATGTCGACGCCGAGTGACATCTCGATTGCTTGCATCTACCGCCATTTGTGCCTCTGTTCTTTTCGTTGTGGCAGGAAGCGATGTCGCGATGGCTACAACTTACGCGGTGACAGAAAGTGCGGATGATGGAACGGGCAACACAAGCGGAACATTAAGCTGGGCCATCTTGCAAGCCACAAGCAATGGCGATGTCATCGATATCGACGCCAGTGTCAGCTCCATCACGATAACGGGTTCCCTGCCAAGTGCATCGGCGAATATTTCGATTACGACAAACCATGCGGTAGAAGTCATAGGGTCCGCTCTCAGCGGGTCCGGCTCGACATCCCTGACCCTCAATGGGGTGTCGTCTGCGGCCGCCCTGGAAGCAACCCTGTCTGGCACCATACAAGGACATAATGCGACAAGCTCTGGGGGAAGTGGATCCACAGCTCTTTCCGGGGCGGGGTTCATTCTGGACAGCAGTTCCAATATCACCGGTGGCAAAGCGAGAGATGGCGCTTCTCGCAGTTACTCCTATTATTCAGGAAGCAATGGCCAGAATGGTGGGGCCGGTGGCAATGGCATCAATGCACAAGCGTTCTCTTTGGAGAGTTCAGGATACATCTCTGGGGGAAATGGCGGAAATGGTGGCAAAGGTGCGAGCGCTTCTTATAGTGGCAGAGCTGGTGGGGCTGGTGGCGCCGGGGGATCCGCAGTCTCTGGCTATTCCTTCTCTTTGGAAACAAGTGGGTCCGTCACTGGAGGCAGTGGCGGCAATGGTGGCAACGGTGGGTATTCACTTGATTCTAGTGGCGGTCATGGTGGCAAAGGTGCTGTCGGGGGCGCCAGTGTCTCTGGCACTTCCTTCTCCCTGGTGACAAGTGGGTCCGTCACCGGAGGCAGTGGCGGCAATGGTGGCGCCGGCGGACGTGGGGGTGGTCGTAATGGCGGAACTGGTGGGATAGGTGGCGCTGGAGGAACAGCTATCTCTGGCACGTCCTTCTCTTTAACCAACAGCGGGACGCTTACTGGTGGCGATGCTGGTGATGGCGGAAACGGTGGGACCTCCGGTTCTTATTCGAGTGGCCTTGATGGGGGCGATGGGAGCGTTGGTGGAACCGGAGGGGCCGGTGTCAGTGGCTCTGCCTTTTCTCTGGTCAATAGTGGCAGTATCACCGGAGGCAACGGCGGAGCCGGAGGGGATGGCGGTCATGCAACCCTTAATACTACCTATCAAATTGGTGGGAATGGTGCAAATGGTGGCTCCGGCGGTGCTGGGGTCAGCGGAGATGCCATCACTCTTACCAACAGTGGCACCATCACCGGCGGCAACGGTGGGGCTGGTGGCAACGCTGGCGGAAGTGGGTCTGGCAATGCTGCAAGCGATGGCACAGATGGGGCCGGAGGCGTTGGTGTAACAGGATACGATATCTCCCTTGTCAACAGCGGCACGATTTCTGGCGGCTTGTCCGCATATGGTTTGACGCGGGCCAACGCCATTGAATTCACTTCTGGCACCAACTCTCTGAAGCTTCAGTCCGGGTATGTGATCAATGGCAATGTGGTCGCGAACGGAAGCTCGGATACGCTGATCCTTGGGGGGAGCGATGACGCAAGCTTCGATCTAGATGACATTGGCTCGCAATATGCCGGCTTTGAAGCCTATTCCAAAACAGGCAGTTCGACCTGGACTCTGACAGGAACGGCAGGAGAAGCCATGGGAATCTTCTCCATTTCAGGCGGTGCCCTGGCGGTCAATACGGTCTTTGACAGTGCCATTTCCGTTCTGGACGGTGGCACGCTCGGCGGGTCGGGCACAGTTTCCAATGTGACTTTATATTCAGGCTCGACCATCGCACCGGGCAATTCCATTGACACGCTGACGGTGGATAGCGATCTGGCATTTGTCTCTGGTTCCACCTATGAAGTTGAGGTCGATGATGAAGGCAATTCAGACAAGCTGGTTTCCACCGGAACTGTGTCCATCGAGGAGGGTACGACGCTTAGCATTATTGCCGAGAATGGCACCGATGACGGCTCAACCTATGCCGTCAATACCGACTATTCGATCCTTTCAGCCTCCAGCCTGAGCGGAGCATTCAGCACAATCGAGGAAGATTTCGCCTATCTTGATGCCACCGTGTCCTACAACTCGGATGAGGCGGTCCTGACCCTGACGCGAGCCCTTGGTTCATCTTTCGCCGATTTCGCAGACACAACCAACCAGAAAAATGTCGCCAATGTCATTGAAGGATTCGGCGCTTCAGACAGTCTTTATGACGCAATCGTCGTGCTGCCGGACGGGGAACCGGTTGATGCGTTTAATCAGTTGACCGGCGAGCAATATGCGACCTTGCAGACAATCATGACCCTGAACAGTGCCATTGACCGCAATGCAGCCAACCAGCGCCTGCGTTCTTCCATGGGTGGCATCGGCGGGTCTGGCGATCAGGTGTCTGTTGGGTTTCACAATGAAGAGGAGCTGCCGTCCTCGCTCTACCCAACACCGCAGATATGGGCGCAGGCCTTTGGCAACTGGAGCAAAATCGGTTCTACGGTGAACACAGCCAGTGTCACGAGCCAGAGCAAGGGACTTCTTGTTGGCATGGATGCCGAGATGTGGAGCGACTGGCGCACTGGGGCCTTTGCGGGCTATTCCCAGACATCAAGCAAGGCCGATAGCATCAATTCCGCTGCCGATATCGATCATATTCACGCAGGCTTTTATGCGGGCACGCAATGGGACGCGTTCGACAGGATGGTTGATCTCAATCTTGGCGTCAGTGGCGTCTGGCATCACATTGACAGTGAGCGCGATGTTGCCTTTACCGGTTTTTCCGATCATCTGACCGCTGACTATAACGCAGCAACCACCCAGGCATTTGCCGAGATTGGTTATACTTATGAGCTTTACGAAGCCCGATTACAGCCTTTCCTGGGCGCTGCCATCATCAGCCAGTGGTCTGATGATTTCACCGAACAGGGAGGTGCTGCCGCGCTCAGCGCTGCATCCGCTACAACGGTTCTGGGCATGACCACCCTCGGTGCGAGAGGTGATGTGCAGCTAGGCCAGTTTGGTGGTATCTCTGCCTCTTTAACCGGATCGGCCGCCTGGCAACACGTTTTAGGCGATGTTAACAGCACCACCACAATGCGGTTTGCCTCTGGGAATGACAGTTTCTCGATTTATGGCACGCCTCTTGATCGCGACGCCGCGTTTCTGGAGGCTGGCGTTTCCTTTCAGCAGGACGAAGATTTTTCTTTAAATGTTTCCTATCGGGGCAACTTCTCAGAAAATGCCAACGAACAGGGCTTGCACGCAGGATTCAAATATCAATTTTAAGGATCGCATCTAGCGCTTGGGGGCGTCTCTGACGGTTTACTTAAAATACACTGGGTGGTTAGCGCATACTTCTTTTATGAGAATCAATGTCGGCAATGCGGATACTGCCCGGCGAAATCGATCCGTGCATGAAGGCTCAGTTTGGGCCGTCACCTCCCAACTATTTCGCAAGTTTCATTTGACCTGCGCCCAGAAGCTTGATTTGCGGGCATGTTTCGTTTGCAGATTTGCACGATAGTTAGCATGGGTCTGGAATCCTTCCAGATCTTTGGCTTCTCTATCCGCCTGGTCAGCAAGGCTGTCGAGACGATCAAGATAGTGGGCACCATGTTTGTAGGCTTTTGAACGGGCCCGGGAAAGGATATCGTCAAGGAGGGCGCGATAGAGGATGGTTGAGGCCAAGGCATATTCATGTTGCAGGGCATCGGCTGCAGTTGGAAGCAAATAATATTGACCTCCATCCCACTCACCTCTGTGAGCTATTACCAATTTGGCTGCAAAGCTAAGTTCCGGCCATTCCATGAAGAATACCAAAGCTGTGTAGATCTGCTTGGACATGAGGCCATGGTCAAAAGCCCGGTCCAATGCGTCAAATTCCTCAAAATCCGGCAGCGCCGCAAGATATTCGCGCAATATTGCGCTATCAAGTGACGTTTCAAAGACCGACCATCGCAGTTTTTGTGCATCCTTTTTATCATCGAGCGCTTCGAGGATTCTAGCCTCAAGACTGATGCGGCGCGGATTGTCTGCATCGCGCGGCATCAAGCCATCGGCCAGATCGGTATAGCCCATAACTTTCAAACCGCCGGTCTTTTTTTGCCGAACCCAATCAAGAGCTTCAGGCAACCGGCCCGCTTCCAGAAGACGCTCCGCGATTGCCATTATGTCCTGACTGTTTGGATGCTTCAATTCTTCAAGAGCGATTAGGCCATCAAGATCGCCAAGCCTGTCGGCGATCAATTGCCGGAGGGAACGATATTGGTGAATGTTCGAGAAAACAAAACGATCTTTCGATTTGGCATCCTCCACCTCTTGAGCTGTTACCAAGGCCTTCAATTCTGCGTCCCAGATGCGCAACACATCATCGGGCAAAGGCTCCATCACCTCTTCAGCCACATCTACCAAATAACCATGGCTGCTTTGCCCTAGACCGGCCATGATCCTGTCGGGTAGTAGCGCTAATTCTTCTTCTCTCAAACTTGGAACCAGCTCACCCAATGCTGTGATCGCCCGATAATAGACATCTTGAATGGCGCCAGAAGAATCATCCACTCGCTCGAACACCTTTTCATGGCTTGCGATAAAGCGCAGAAGGCGATCAATTGCCATTGTGGCAGAAAGCTTGCCCAGTTGGCTCGCAATGCTTGATACCGTGGCGTCCAAGTCGTCGCGAAAAGCGGGAGCCTTGTTCCATTCAATGAAGCTCCGCGCCCGCTCAAGTGCACCAAGTCGGCGATCAATGAGTTTTGCGACGGCCCCCGGCCCTTCACACGCGGCAAGAGCGGCACTCACCAGCTTGCGAAAAGCAGGATTTTGTTCGGTTTCATCCAAGATCAGTTGCGCCAGTTGTTCTGCGCCAAGCCCGATCAGCTTTTCGATTGATATTGCAGCTTTGCGCGCCATAGCTCGTACCTATCAGTTTTGTCGTGGTGCAGGCAGCAACATGAATGTCACACTCTGTTTCAGGAAAAGACTTCTCCCCAAAACTAATCATTCATTTTGACGTTGGATGGATCTCGTCGCAACTCTCGTAAAGATCTTTGAACAGGATATGAGGATCAACCGGTTCACCACTTGCTTCGTAAGATTTGTGGAAGATCATCTCCATCTTCCATTTGCACTTCATCGTGCACTAAGATGCTGCAGCTTGTTCGAACGGCAGGAATGCGGAAGCTGCCTTGCAACATATGATTGCCGGCGAATGTCCGCATAGGGCCGGAGTTTCCTCCGGCCCGTCATATTCAGATTTCGACGCTTTCGGAAATGGACAATGCGTCTTCTAGATCGACACCAAGATAACGGACCGTGCTGTCCATTTTGGTGTGGCCCAACAAGAGCTGGACAGCCCTCAGGTTCCCAGTCTTCTTATAAATCTGCGCAACTTTGGTTCTTCTCATAGAATGTGTTCCATAAGCGCTCGGTTCCAGCCCGATCGACTTGACCCATTCTTTAAGCAACCGGGCATATTGGCGTGTCGATATATGTTGGCGATCATGAAACCTACCGGGCCACAGATATTCATGGCCAATCATTGATGGGTGCATGATCCATTCGAAGAGAGACTTGCGGGTCCCTTCTGTGACTTCAAATCGAACAGGTGTCTTGGTTTTACTCTGCAAGATTGAAACCCGTTCCTTGATTGCGCCACTCGCAAAGACATCTGAAACGCGAAGCGTCACCAGATCACATCCGCGAAGTTTGCTATCAACGGCCAAATTGAACAATGCAAGATCTCGAATGGCACCTGCAAGCTCTAGCCTGACACGGATGGCCCAAACATGTTTTGGTTGAAGCGGGCGTTTCTGGCCGATAATCCGGCCTCTGTTCCAAGCACGTTTTTGAGGGACAATCATTGGCAATGTGGAAGCAGACATCTGCATTTTCTCCTAGCCAATCCCTCCATCCCAACGCTCAGACATTGAGCCTGATTACTTTGATATAGAAATGGAGGGTGAGCAAATTTCCGCTTGGAGCCCTCTATGGTCATTCCCAACGCGACAGCTTTCGCAAACGCAACATTGTTTCGAATGGAAGGAACGGCCCAATGCGGGCATTCGACAGCCATCATCTGGGGCAAGTCCTCTTCCCCATTGCTGTCATTCGAATGAGGTGCAGCATTTTCAGCAAACAGATGACGGATGGGCGGACGAAGCGGGCTTTCAACAATTAGCCTGTTTGCGTGATCAGCTCTTCAGCAGTGACTATCATTTTTTTGCATGAGTTTCGTCAACTGCACCTTATATACTGCTGTGCGCTTCCAAGAGTTCTCTGTACATTCTGTAGTCATAGCGTGTTTTAAATGCTGTCGTTCTTGGAGCTTTTTCAGTGTATGATCTCAGTCGTTTTCCCGAATTTGTCCTAGAGGGAAAACCTCTCTCTCAGCCGATTGGAAGTTTTGGTGAAGCGCTTGGAATAGGGGCGACGGGAGGAGTGGCAGCAATTGGCCGAATGATGTCGGTTCAGACCGAGATCACCAACCACACGGCGGCGAGCCTTATTCAATTTCTTCATTTCAGAACAACGACCACACGACAAGCGTACAACCGCTCAAGCCGTTGGTGGGGCCGCTGGTATAACAAGATGTCAGGCCAGCACCCGATCTACGTTCCGTTGAGTGGGCATCATCTTATTCAAATTTTGAACACAGCAGGACAAACGGATATAATTTCCCAAATTCCTCAAAAAGCTCGATGCGGAATGCGGCTCGATATTGCTGAAAACTATTTATCCGAATTGCAGAAAATATATCTCTCTCGGAAATAAGCATGCTGGTTTTCATATCGACTACGAACCGGATATGAACGTCCACCTTGGGCTCCAAACAGCCTGACGCAGCGCATTATCATGCGAAAACAGCCGTGATGCCCACGTTTTGCAATGGCGGCCCATACCGGACACTCGCCAGTCGACAAATGCTCCAAAGCAATTTCCCCGTTGCTGCCATTCGAACGAAGTGCAGCATTTTCAGTGGCGATGTGACCGGTGGGCGGACAAAGCGGCCGTTGCCAAAAGCCTCACGAATTCCATTTTGCTCGCTTCGGAGCGCCTTTCCGAACCGTTTCGTGGTCGGGCAGCGCTCCTTAGCATCAGTATATCTCAGCCGTTGATAGCAGCGAATGTTTCCTTGAAACGGCCTTCGGCTTCGGCTTTGCGCTGGAAATTGACGCGTACCACCATCACCTCGTCAGGAACCTCATCGCGCGACAGCATCTCCACGACCTCGTCTATGAAGTCCTGCAGAGGCATCGCGGCGGCGACTTGCGATTGGCCTGGCGTCAACTCTGTTGCGACGAGCGGTGGTGCGACTTCGTAGACATCCACCGGCGTATCGCGCAGCTGGTGACGCAGCGCCTGCGTCCATGCGTGGATCGCGGCCTTGGTCGCGGAGTACACCGGGTTCGCTGCTTTGGGAACAAAGGCCAGTCCCGAGGATACCGTCACCAGCGCCGCTTCGCTTTGGGTTTGCAAATGGGGTAGCAATGCCGCCGCTAGGCGAATGGGTGCGGTTAGGTTTGTGGCAATAGTGCGCTCGGCGACATCCATCTGCACGGGGTCGGCGGTGTAGTCCTCCGCTTCCATGATGCCCGCGTTCAGGATGACGGCATCAAGTTTCGGATGTTCGGCAATAACTTTTTCGGAGAAGGCCGCAAGTGCGCTTTCATCCGTGAGATCAAGACTGTAGCCGGTCATAGCGGGGTTTTTCTGCAGCATAGCTTGCAAGCTATGCCTCTTGCGCCCGGTGATGATGATGCGATTGCCCTTGGACTGGAGCGCCTCGGCGATAGCCTGTCCAATCCCTGAGTTGCCACCGGTGATGAGGATCGTGCGATTGGTAAAGATCATGCGTATGTGTTCCTTTCCTTGACTGGATGGAATATGTCTCCTCTGCTATCATTTGGAAAGAAGGCACCAAAAAGATTTATACCCACCCAAAAGAGAGTATGAAGCGCATGACAGATGGCACGTTGCGGCAAGACTTGCTGAACCTCCCCGAAACTGATCCGGTTGTGGATCGCCTTGTGGAACAGATTATTGGCCGGGTTGCCGACAAGTGGACAATGCTTCTGATCGAAATCCTCACGGAGCGGACGTGTTGCCGTTTCGGTGAACTCGCCAAAGCTTGCGAAGGGATCAGCCAGAAGATGCTGACGCAGACCTTGCGTGCGATGGAACGTGACGGGCTTGTGACTAGAACTGTCTATCCGGTTGTGCCCCCGAAGGTGGAGTATCGCTTGACGGATCTTGGTCTCGGTCTGAGCAAGGCATTCTGCGGCGTCTGGATTTGGGCCGAAGCCAATTTCGAGAGAATTGAACAGGCCCGCAGTGATTATGCTGATCGAAAAGCGCACGAAGAGCCGTAACTTAGGGCTCCTTCCTGACTGGTGCATCGCGGCAAACGGAATGGCATTGGTCAAGAAGGTAATTCGTAATCGCGGCCCAAAGCCGACCTTGGGCGATATCTCTCGCCGCTGCACTGCGGCTCATCATTCCGGACTTTCTCTGCGGCTGCATTCCCAGAAACTGCCAAACTGTTGCTCGGAGGTACGAAGTGGCCCTTCGACCCCGGCCATCCAACAACCGCTTCATTCCTACGGCCTGAATCGCTTGCAAAAGGACATCCGAACACAACTTTAGGTCAAGAGATAAACATGCTACTGTCCCAGTATGTTTGAGGTGAATTATGACTGTTATCCGAGAAATTTCGATCTCCAATTTTCGAGGCATCAAGGCGCTAAAGTGGTGGCCGAACCCAGGCATCAATTGCTTAATTGGGCCAGGAGACGGCGGAAAATCGACCATTCTCGATGCAATAGAACTCACCTTAGGGACTAGACAGAGCATTGTCTTTACTGATGCTGACTTCCACAGATGCCTAGTTGATGAGCCAATTGTAATCGATGTGACGCTGGGAGCTCTTCCCGATGAGTTGCGAAACCTAGAGGCATACGGCCACTTTCTGCGAGGTTGGGACCCGCAAACCGGGGCTATTCACAACGAGACATCTGCAGCGCTGGAAACGGTATTGACTATTCGTCTGATTGTAAGGGACGATTTGGAGCCGCAATGGTTGCTGTTTTCTGAAGGCCCATCCGCCCAGGGCCTTGAGCGGAACCTCCAGTGGAAGCATCGGCAGCTAGTTGCGCCAATACGGCTCGGCACCGTTGCATCACACCATATGGCTCTGGGCCCGCGATCCGTGCTCGGGAAGCTCTCTCCCGACAAGACACAGGCGTCAGCCGCATTGGCGGCGGCATCCAGACAAGCCCGGCAGGCTTTTGCAGAGCAGGGCTGTGGTGGCGTCGATGAAGTGCTGGCGACCTCCAGAACCATCGCCAACAACATGGGAATCCCCGTTGAGCAGGTGAATGCCCTATTGGACGTAAAAGGGGTGACGTTTTCAGGGGGTGCAATTGCCCTTCACGACGAAGATCAGGTTCCGCTCAAGAATCTTGGTTCCGGTTCCATGCGCTTGCTCGTCGCAGGACTTCAAAAGGTCGCAGGTCAATCAAGTATCTCGATCATCGACGAAGCAGAGTTTGGCTTGGAACCCTACCGGATTATCCGCTTGCTTGATTCGCTGGGTGCAAAATCAAACGATTCTTCGCAGCAAGTCTTTTTGACGACACACTCGCCAGTTGTATTGCGCGAACTGTCGTCAATTCAGTTACACGCAGTGCGGGCGACGCGCACCACTACACCCGCCCTAGTTAACAACGGTGAACTCATTCAGCCTACCACAAAGACGACTTCCAATTCTGTGTTCCCACTTGGGGAATCTGAAGACGCTCAGAAGACGCTGAGGGCGTGCGCAGACGCCTTTCTCGCGCCGAGTGTCATTGTTTGTGAGGGGAAGACCGAGATTGGCGTAATCCGAGGGTTGGATTTGTGCTGGCAAAGCCTTGGTCAGAGGAGTTTGCTAGCAAACGGTTGCCACTGGGCCGATGGTGGCGGCTCAACAATGATGGAACGTGCTAAAATCTTTGCGCGTATGGGTTATCGAACCGCTTTGTTCATGGACTCCGATGTCGCCTACGATGCTGCGAGTTATTCGGAATTGGCAACTCACGGCATTTCCGTGTTCCGTTGGCGAGATGGGTATTCCACCGAATCTGCAATCTTCGCATCCGTGCCTGCGGCGCAGATACCCGGACTTCTTTCAATTGCCTGCGAATGGCGATCAGAAGACTCCATTGACGGAAAAATCCGTCACGCGAGCAACCGTCAATACAATCTACAGCAATGCCGAGATCAATTTGTCGATGCAATGCGACCTGTGTTGGGGCAATGCGCTGGCGATGGTAAATGGTTCAAAGACATTGAGCCTGCTGAACGGGCGTTGAGGGAAGTCATTGCCCCGGCCTGGCAAAGTACAGGTACAATTTTCACGGCCCCCCTGAATTCGCTTTGGCATTGGATCAGCACATCGCCGACAGTGCAGCCAGCGAATCCCCCTGTCGGCGTGTAAACTCAGATGGTTGGCGTACACGACATACTTCAGGCGCAACGCGGGCATGTCATTGCTCCCGCAGGATGCGGCAAGACCGAGTTGATCGCAAAGACCATTGTTCAGGCAAAAGGTAAGCCGGTCCTCGTCCTTACCCACACCACCGCGGGCGTTGCCGCGCTAAGGCAGAGGTTGCATCGAGATGGCGTGCCAGCGTCCAACTACAGGCTCAACACGATTGCGGGCTGGGCACTGGCAATTATCTCCATGTTTCCGGAGCGAGCAGGATACCTGCATGATCCGCAAAATGCTCCCAACTACACTGCAGTGCAAAACGCGGTTGGTGGGCTATGTGCATCTGGGGCTATCAATTCAGAGATTGCCGCAACGTATTCGCGGGTCTTGGTCGATGAGTACCAAGACTGTTCAGTCAGCCAACACCTGATCATTTCTGGCCTCGCGAACGCAATTCCAACGGTTGTGTTCGGCGATCCGATGCAAGCAATCTTTGGGTTTGGCGACGACCCGCTTCCGGACTGGACGACGCAAGTGGTCCCAACCTTTCCTAAAATCGGGCGGTTGGATATCCCCTGGCGCTGGAACAACACTGGCGCCAACGATCTTGGAGCTTGGCTTCTTGCCATTCGCGGGGCGTTGGAAGCTGGACAGACGATTGATCTTCGCACTCTACCCTCGCGCGTCGCGTGGCATCCTCTCGGCGCGGATCAAAACGCCAACGCCGCGGCCCAGATAGCTCTGCAATACGATGTAGCCAAAACCAACCCTCATGAGACGATCCTAATAATTGGTGACTCCATGCAAGCGGCCTCGCGACACAATTTCGCAAGCCGCGCAAAGGGAGTTGGAGTTGTCGAGCCAGTAGATCTCCGTGATGTCGTAGGCGATGCAAACCAAATGGACGGAAAATCAGGTCAAGAACTCCTTGATGCCTGCATTGGATTTCTTATCAAGGTCATGACGAACGTGTATGGCGATAAACTCAATGCGCGCGTTCAGTCGATCCTAGGAAATCGTAATCGCACACCTCCAACCGCCCCTGAGGTTGCCGCCATCTCTCTGGTTCAAGGGGGCGGATACCTCGAGGCCGTGCAATTTCTGAAAGCGATGGCAGGCGACCGTGACAGACGAGTCTATCGACAAAGTGCGTTCAACATTATGGTCCAGGCACTCCAAATCGCATTGACGGCACCAGGCGGTAGTCTTCCAGCAGCTATCGCCGGTCTTCGCGAACAACGCCGTCACGCAGGTAGAGTAATTCCGCCAAAAGCTGTAGGCTCAACTCTTCTCCTGAAAGGACTGGAGGCTGATCACGTAGTAATCTTAGATGCGGATCGACCAGGTAACGCGATGTCGAAAGAGCACCTGTATGTCGCGCTGACTAGGGGGGCGAGATCCGTATCGGTCTTCTCGCGTAGTCCAAACCTGCCGTAACCCGCTTTTCTCGGTTGGACGCCACTAATGCTGACCTGAGATTGACCGTACAAAATGACGCACACCTCATTATTACGAAGTTGTTGCCCTGCCAACGCCGCTTGAACGTCCGCAATCGATCGCTCGGATAGCCGGGGGGCGGTCGCAGCGAAATTCCGCTTTCCGCCCGTTTTACCAATTCACCTGACTCTGTTCAATGTCCTGTAAACGGTCGGTCTCGAGACTGCGAAGATTTCGGCCAAGTCGCTGATAGAGTGATCCCCTGTCTCATGCATCCGTTTGAGCTCATTCTGTTGTTTCGGAGATAGCTTCGGCTGTTTCCCGCGCAGCTTACCTTTGGCTTTGGCAATTGCCATGCCTTCCTTCGTTCGCATTCGGATCAAGTCTGCCTCGAATTCGGCAAAGGTGGCCAGAATATTGAAGAACATCTTGCCCATAGGGTCTGCTGGATCATAGATGGATTGTCCCAGGGCCAATTTTACACCCTTGCTTTCCAACTGGTCAGCGATTGAACGGGCATCAGGAACGGATCGTGCCAACCGATCCAGTTTTGAAACAATAAAGGTGTCGCCTTCTCGGGATGCAGCAAGGGCTCTCTCGAGACCGGGGCGGTCCCTGTTGGTGCCGGTCAAACCATGATCCATATGAATGTTCTCTTCCTTGACGCCGAGATCTATTAGAGCCGTTTTCTGGACCATTAGGTCTTGTTTGTCAGTGGAACAGCGAGCATAGCCAATTTTCATGGAAATTTGTCCGCAAAAGGGGCCTTCAATGAGAATTAAATCGTACCACCCTTACGTTACAAATCAAGTGAAGAGAATTCCTCAATGCGATAAATGTCGAAAAATGTACGATGAAGGATCCTCTTGCGGACAACGATTTCGATCACTTAAGAAAGCAGCCTCTGGAATTGCTGCGCAATTGCCTCGGCGGCGCGAAGAATATTGGAAGACAGCACTCGATATGTCTTGTCTCAAGAGGATGTAGTGGCATTTTCAATGGCCATGGACACTCCGCCATCTCCCACGGCAAGGGCGATCAAGGCTGCAAAGGACTATCATAGCCGTGAAGCACTTGCCGACTGAAGAGCCATATTTATCACAACATATCCTCAGCATGGCATGAAAGGCATTACGCGGCGGAACAACTCATCGACGACCGTTAAGTATTCCAGTAGTTCTTCACGCATCAATCTTCCCTCTTTCACAATTATCCAAGACATATTAAGTTGCCCGCAGGATGGATATATTCACCATCTCGGGGCGTGAGAACTCCATATCAGGCGGTCGGTGTCGACCGAATTGGCACCTCCTCGATCTATGGTCGGGGAGGCTGCGACGCATGTCCAGAGCTTCGGCTTAAAGGTCGCGGCGGTCGTCCTGGTACGACTTCTCAACTCCCCGGTCACCAAGTCATTCTTGGTGACCATTTCCTTGGATTGAGAAGAGTAGGGGGCGCAATGTCGAGCTGGAACCTCAAGGTAAAAACAGATGAAACAGCATGTTATCGCGTAAAAGGCCAACGAGGACCATTGTGTCGAAAATCATCGACACTGCAAGATCATAAGCAGACCGCAAAATGACCATTCCTGGCTATCAATCACTAATGCTGCCGGTCTTGCGTTATGCGGCTCAGGCGGAACAACGGGTTCCACCTCTTTCCGAGAAGATTGCTGTCGACTTTGATCTGTCAGCTGCAGAATGCGAAAAGATGCTGCAGAATGGCGGCCAGAGTATTCTCAAAAATCGGATACACTGGGCGAAATACTATATGCACAAGGCTGGATTGGTTGATTGTCCCGCGCGAGGACGTTTCATCGCCTCCGATGCAGGCAAAAGACTGCTGGCAACAAATCCGCAGAGGCTGGACTATCAACACCTTTTGTCCATCCCACAATTTGCCGCTTACCATGCAGCAAATAAGAAGCAAGGCAATGGCGCCTCAACGCGTTTGAAATATGGTGACGATACAGCGAAAGAGGCATCGACCCCAGAGGAGCAGATTGAAGATGCATTTGCAGCCCTTAACACGGCTCTTCAAACCGAATTGCTTGATCGAATAAGGGAGAATTCTCCAGCATTCTTTGAGCAGGTAATCGTCGAACTTCTCATTGCCATGGGATATGGCGGGTCTCATAAAAACGCAGCAGAGCAATTGGGCCGATCTGGGGATGGTGGCGTTGACGGCGTCATTAATGAGGATCGACTGGGTCTTGATCGCATATATGTTCAGGCCAAGAGGCATGCTTCGTCGAACAAGATCGGAAGGCCGGACATGCAGGCATTTGTTGGCTCTCTGGTTGGCTTCGGCGTAACAAAAGGTGTTTTCGTGACCACCTCATCCTTCACTGACAGTGCGACGAAATATACGAGAAGCCTGCCACAACGCGTGATACAAATAGACGGGGTTCGTTTGGCGGAGCTGATGATTGAACATGGTGTGGGTACCCGGGCCTATCGCACCATTCAGGTTCAGCGCCTGGACGAGGACTTCTTTTCTGAAGACGGATAGAACCAGCCGGCAGAGTGTTCCCCGGCGCGAAGAAGGACAGAGCAATGCCGAAATCATCGAATATACCAACGGATCATTTGCCAAACCCTCATCCTGGTGAAGTTCTGCTGGAAGAGTTTCTGAAGCCTATGCACCTGAGCCAAGATGAACTCGCACGAGCCGTTCATACACCTTGCAGCCAAATTGACGAGATCGTTATTGGAAAGCGTGAGATTTCTGCAGATATGGATCGACGATTTGCCCGCTACTTTGGTCTGTCCGAGGGCTTTTTCCTCGGGCTGCAATCTGATTATGATTTGTTGGAACACTGGCGCGATACAGTCAAATGACCGGTTCGTCATCACTGACGGTGCAAAAAAATCGTAGAGAGATTCAGGGGTGTAATATGGAGGTCAATCTTCTCGAAGCGAAAGCCAAACTCTCGGAGCTTGTCGAGAGAAGCGTTGCCGGCGAAGAAGTTATTATCACCAAAGCGGGTAAGCCGCTCGTGCGACTTATCAAATACGAAGTTGATCCTAATCCTTGCAGGTTGGGCCTCTACAAGGAGGACGGTATTTCGATGGGTAAAGGCATTCATGACGGTGATGTCAAGCTCTCCGTCATGTTCGGGCTGGAGGAATGATGAGGCGACCGATTCTGGAAACTCCGTCACCACTGGTGGTACAGAAACTGGGAATCCGCGTTACCAGAAGAGACATATCGTCCTGTTCTTGGAAATTGGCCCTATGGGCCAATGCGTCTCTGTTCGGCTTGACACTTGGCGGTCCGCTCGAACCGAGACGCGACCAAACGGACACTCTGTAAGCTTACTGAGAACTCGTTCAGTTTTCGTGCATAATATTGCTTTGACTCAATGCAATTATACCATCGAGCAGAATTCAGAACCGATATGCCCATTCTCGCAATCCGATGGACATGATGATCCAAGGTTGACCGACGAGTTTGTTCCAAGCTTCGCAACATATCGCGAGGATTTCCTCGTAGGATGAAAAGATCCGATTGGAAAGCCAGTTTTCCCGCATGAACTGCCATATATTCTCGACCGGGTTCAATTCTGGCGACCTTGGTGGTAGCGGGAGCAATGTGATGTTGTCCGGCACGTCGAGATTTTGCGTTGTGTGCCAGCCGGCCTGATCGAGAATGAGGATTGCGTGGGCTCCATCAGCGACTTGGCCGGAGATTTCTTCCAGATGCCACTGCATGGCTTGGATGTTGCAAAAGGGCAGAACCAATCCAGCCCCTACACCACGGGCCGGGCAGATAGCCCCGAAGATATAGACTGACTTTGTCCTTTGATCTTTCGGTGCAACAGGGCGGGTTCCGCGCTTTGCCCAACGACGTGTGATCTTGGTTTTCTGTCCGACACGCGCCTCGTCCTGCCACCACACTTCTATCGGGGTTCCTTTCGGGAGCTTTTTGCAGACTTCTGCCAACTCGGCTGGGAAGTTTTTTTAAATTCATCCATCGCGAATTGATTCTGCCCTCTATGGCGGGGGCGAGCCGAGAGCTTCGTAAACCCAAGGGCACGTAGTTCACGACCAACAGAGGATTCTTCCAAGGAGATGCCATATTCCTCATAGATCCAGCGAGCCAGATCCTTGCGCCGCCAGCGCACAACACCATGAATGGCCGGGATAGGTCCCTGTTCGACAATTGCGGCGAGACCCTTGCGCTGTTCATCATCCAGTTTGCTGGGGGCTCCAGAACGTGCCTTGTCGATCAGCCCCGTTGGGCCTTCGGTATTGAAGCGAAGCACCCAATCCCGGATTATTTGCAAGGTAACGCCGCCAATGCGGGCTGCATCACTCCGTTTGCCGCCATCGTAAATTTCGGCCAGTGCCAAAAGCCGACGGCTCTGGTTGGCATGCTTGCTAGCCTTGGACAACTGCCGCAAGGCCTGCCCGTCATAATCTTCACGAAGTGATACTGCTCTGCCCATTCTGCCATCCTCTAAATCAATGAAAGCCATTGATTCAGAAAACGATCAAAAAGGGAATCCCGAATTTGAGTCATAACTTCTGCTTGTTGGTATTAGTCGCTCAGATAGCGTTGTTTGCCGCATCTGACTTTCGGCACGCTGCACACCAGCTTCAATACTGTCCAAATCACCAATCAGGACAATTTGTTCAACTGCCCTTGTTATTGCCGTGTAGATCAATGACCGATCAAGGATCCTTGATTTGAATACAGGAATAATCACGCGGTTCCATTGGCTTCCTTGAGCCTTATGAACACTGATAGCATAAGCAAGATCTATGTATTCAGCGTCATATTGGGTCAGTTCCAACTCTTGACCATCCAAATCAACCAATGCTTTGCCATCAGGCAGCCTTCTCAGATATCGCCCCATAGACCCATTCTGAAGATTGCGATCATAATCATTCTTGGTCCAGATCACAGGATCTCCCACCTTGATATCTAACCGATCTGGAAAGCTATCTCGACTATTACCACGCCAGTTTGAGAATGTGTGATTGATAGCTTCAATGCCTGCATCTCCAGCCTTAATGGGACTGATGATTTGCGTTTCCCCCCTTGTAGAGGTGATTTCTTTGCCAACATTCATGATGCATTGAATGGCATCGCCAACTTCACAAGGAACAAAACTCACACCTGACGCACGACCGTCAAATGACTTCAATTCAGGCATTCGCCCAGTTCTGATTGCTTTTGCAACAATTGGAATTCCACTTGAATCTGCCTGACGCAAAACCCGATCAAGAAACGTTCGAGGTACCATTCTGGATTCGATCAGTGTATGGAATACAAGACCAAATCCGATCGGGGGAAGCTGAGCAGGATCACCAACAAGCAACAGATTGCCTTGTCCAAGGCGCCTCAAAACACGATAAAAAGTGGGCAAATCCACCATCGACGCTTCATCAATAATGACAAAGCTCTCTGGACCAAGTTCTATGAAGTCATCACTAAAGCTCATCAAAAACTTCGCAATTGTAGATGTCGGCCGCCCAGTGGCTTCTGAGATGCGTTTAGCCGCACGGCCCGACAGAGCCATCAAATGCAATTCTCGACCATAAGTCTCAGCAAGATCAGCAATTGTACTGAGGACCGTGGTTTTACCAGCACCAGCATATCCGGCAAGAAGGCTCAAACGGTTTGTCAAAGCCATGCCAATGGCCTCCCGCTGCCGGTCTGTCAGAGACCATTTTGACGCTTCGTCAAATGATGCCAAAAATTCATCAATCTGATGTGGTTGGATTTGACTTGCAATCAGATCTGTTTGTGCTGATTGACCTGCAATTTCCGTGATCCGATCCGCGCAATAAGCTTCCATAAGGGCTGCTCCAACAGGTTGAAGCCCATTCCCCCACACCGCTGCCCCAGCGTCATCCAAAGCAGCTTGAGCTGCCTCGAGCGGATCTCCTTTGCCCTGAAACAACCGATTGATCTCATTGCGAAGCTTTTGCCCTCGTACAATCGTGTGCTTTTCATCAAGGCCTTGATAAAGGACTGCTTCAACTGCCCCTACCTGCCATCTGCGATCATCAACAGTCATGCCCATGGCTCTGGCAATGCGAACAACCTGTTTCCATCCAATCCAACCCACCAATAGAAATGGATTGGCCCGGATAGAAGAAGCGCCTGCGGCTCCCCATGCTTTTACAATGTTAGCGGCAATCTTGGCATCAACGCCAATTTCATCCAGCCATTGAGCCAGATCCATTTCTGCAATCATTTCTGGATAAACAGCCAGAAGCGTATCAGCTATCTTTTCCGGCAAAACTTCATAGAGAATAGCTCGACTATTCTGGCCTTCTTGCCCCATCGAAACAGAAGACAGAACCTGATGAAGCGAAGCGCCAAACGTCTTGCGAAGAGCTGCCGCACGCTTTTCACCTATTCCTTCAAAACGAGGATCACGACTTAAAACTCGCTCCAGAGTGGAAACTGCGTAGGGGTGTTCCATTGCCCTGTGGCGGGAACCGTCCATTGGAAAAGTCTCATTCTCTTCAGCGATGCAGTTGCTCCGTGTAGCAATTAAACAATCAGGTTCCTTATTCAGATTTCTGATATTGTTCATCAAAAAATCCCGGTTCAAGTTTAATCCGACGCCCCATCGGCACCTGCTCGTTTAACAAAACACCTGCCTGTTTCATCTTACGCTTGAGATCAAAATTCTCTGCCTTCAAAACGGCAACCATCTGTCCAAGCCGATTGTTCTCCTGCTGCAACCGGCGCACTTCTGCTTGATCCATCTCGCCAATTGAAGCACCATCAATATCGCTTGATTCATTGCGACGTTCTTTGATGCTGTACAACAATCCTTTCTCGGTCGCGTAGTCTCGCAGCCTTTGCTGGAAAGCAGGATTGTCCTGCAAAACATTGCGGCTAACGCCATTAGGACCAACGCGCTTCAGGATTGCCTGATGATTCAGCGCACCATTCCGTGTCGGCAGGGTCTTGCGATCTTGCTCACAAGCATCAATCAGACCTTCCAGATATTGGAGATTTTCCTTGCCAGCCTTAGCCCCTTGACGTTTTACCATAGGATGCCCTCTATTCCTTGACCCCGGTGGAGCCAAAACCACCTGACCCGCGCTCAGTTTCGCTCAGTGTATCAACCTCGACTATTTGAGGCTTCAATATTGGGGCAATAACTGCTTGAGCAATTCTGTCGCCATGGCCGATAGTAAAGGGTTCCTTTCCCGCATTGAGTAGGGCTACTTTTACGGAACCTCTATAATCTTCGTCCACGGTCCCGGGACTGTTCGGAATCATTAAGCCATGTCTGACAGCCAGACCTGATCTGGGCCGGATCTGCATTTCCGTTCCGGAAGGAATTTCAACGGCAAATCCGGTGGGAACCAAAGCAATGCAACCGGGGTCAAGAATCACATCTCCATCCGGAAGGCATGCCCTTAGGTCCATTCCTGCCGCACCTGGCGTAGCGTAGGAAGGAAGAGGAAGGTCTACATTTTCAGGCAGGCGCAAGAACTTGACAACAGTCATTCTGTTCTCCTTGGAGGCATTGGCAAGACATTGTTGGAAATGCCAGAAGACATATTAGATATTTGGGCTTCAAGCGCCTTTATCCGCCTATCTTTGGCTGCCAGATCTTTTCGCCAGCTAATAGCCTGAGAAGAGATTTCCGCCAATGCTTGTTCAAAAAACTCTATAGTGTCACGCCGGGCTTTTGCCCCATCCGGCTTTGATACAGCAGATTCTTTTTTGTGACCTTTGACCCAATTCTGGACTTGTTTTTTCAAATCCTTGTGCCGGGCATTGCGGAGATATGCTTCACTGACACCGGCCTGACGCTGCACCTCCTGAACAGAAAGCCGACGGGGTTTATCCGGATTATCTGGTTCATGATAATAGCCTCTTTGAGCTATCACCGCATCTATGGTCCGCATCGCATCCAGGATAGCTTGCTGGGATTTTTCTTTGCGCCCCCGATGGTATTCCGCCAACGGTACGGTCTTTGAACTATCACCCATTATTTGCTCTCCAGATAATCAATCAGTTTATCTTTGGTCTGTTGCGGCAATCCATTAAAGTGTCTGTGATCACAATCCCGCAATGCACCACGTAGGCGTTCATCGCTGGTAAAGACATCAAGAGTTTTTTCAAAAGTGGCAAGGCCAGCAATGATTTGAGTTTGGAACATTGCTTTTCTGCCATCAGACACCCGATTTCCCCGCATCATCTGCATGGCAGATTCTACCAGTCGCTCTTTGTTTTGGGCCTCAGCTGCCGCTTCCAGCCGATATATACAATTGGCTGGACAGGCACCAATATCCCTTATCCCCTTACCCATGGAACATAGTCCATTCTCATTGAGAGCTGTGGTGCAGTAGGTGTTTTCTTTGATTTTGATGATAGTTGGCAAAATAACTTTGAGGATTTCAGGATCATCAGGGGAGATGCAATGCTTGTTGGCAATTTCGGTCACATTCTTTTTGGTGGTCCGAATGGTATTGGCTGCAAGGCCTCCACAATCATCAATCTCACCAATTAACTTTTTGCGCCGGACATGTTGCACTTCGCGGCGAACAATATCAGCATCAGACGCAAATTCAGGTGACGAGAGCATATAGCCCATCGTGACTTCGATATCATTATGGCCAAGGACCGTATAGAGCACCTCACTGGCACCTTCAAGGCAAAGCCCAACAAGACGTGCCATGGTTTTGCGGAACCGATGTGAAGTGATGTTGTTATCTATCTCTCCCAATGGCTCACCATCCAGAGTTTTTACAGATCGCCCAAATTTTGGCAAAATAGCTTCAAGAGTTGCAATGCCTGTTGTACTGCTCACACCAGGCACCCAAAGCTTATCCCCCTGATATCCAAATGTTTTATGGAGACTTTGTTGCTTTCTGACCGCCTCCACAGCCAGTTCAGGCAATGGCCAATGTCGTTCTGATCCATTCACATTTGCAGATTCCTTGAATGTATAGCCAGTCAGATATTCTTCCCCATTCAATGCAACCAATGGATCTCTGTCCAAAGTTTTCATTTCTGAGATCCGCCCACCAGTGGCTGTGTTCAGAATGATTGCATTGGCAATTTGGCATAGCAAAAGCAGTGATTTCACACCATCTAAAGTATCAACCGGCCAGCTTGTAAATTCCTTCTTTGCCCTTTTCTCACCAGTGACCTCAAATATATACGGAAAGGCAAAACCAGGATGAAGGACATTACCTTGCCATAAGGCAATCTGTTGCTTTCTATAAGGAGTTACATACTTGCTAACATACTTTCTGCCCTGTGCATCACAATCAATTGCAGCAATCTCTGTATAACAGGCCTCCAGATCTGTCTGGATTTTTGCCAAAAAATGAGCCGCTTGGAGAATTTCTGTGAATGCGCCATCTGAGAATGGCTGGATGGGTTTTCTTGTGCCCGGTTGGACAGTCTCTATGTCTCCGGCAGGCCAATCGTCAAATAGACCAGCATTGTAAAGGCCATTCAGCCGTGGACCACACTGTGTGATAAATGTTGGATACTCAGTACGAAGCCGATCAAAGGCCGCAGGTGACAGGTTACCAAATATTATCCCTGAATCTGGGCAGGTCATCTGATTGGATGGCAATCGATCGGACAGGGTCATTGCAAATCGGGCAGCATTAATCAAATTTTTTGTATATTGTACCCAGGTGCGAGGTTTTGTTGGGGTGGATTTTTTTCTATTAAAAACAATTGTTTGAGTAAAATTTAGAAACGCAAACCGTTTCAACCGCCGGATCAGAAACTCTGCTTTAGGATCATCTCGGCTCCAGCCATCAGGCAAGGCTTTTACAAAATCAATAGTTCTTTCGCCATCTTGATAATAGTTTTCATTGACAAAATCTTTTGGCACTACCCATTCATCATCCTGAATAGCCACACCTTTAAAAATCTGGTAATCAGCAATTTTGTCCCATGGCAAAGTCCAGGCTTCATCAAGATTGAACGGAGCAGAGCCATAGACAAGGGCATCCCTATGCTTCTCAAACAAGACATCATATGATGGTTTCATTGGTTCTGATCCTCATTTATTGCAATCTCAGGCGCTATATTGAGTTGGACTTCGCCAAAAATAGGTCTTGCTCCCGACTGTATTTCTTCGAGGACTCTTGCAACATTGTCATCATACTCTTGGGCAAGCATTTTATTCTGCAAAGCGTCTCGGATCATTTCTATGCCCTGTAGTTCCAGATACAAGCTGCTTCGCAGGAATGCTTCATCAGCTGAAGTGTCTTTTATCGCCAACAGCTCAGCATTGCGCTCAGCCAAAGGGTCAAGAGCCTCAATGGTAAAACGCGCATGTGGGCACAATATGCATCTTTGTGCCTGACATAGAGTGTTCTTGACATGGTTGGGGGCAATGTCAGCAGGCGGATGCAGTGGATCCTCACACCCCATGCCATAGGCGCTCCTATATTGGCGTTGCACCCTGTTTGATGCCAATAAGGCTCTGTCTTCTTCTGTCACACCATCTTTTGATGTCGCAAACCATAATATGGCAGGATCGACAGGTCGCCCACTGGATGTTTCTTCAAATATTGCTTGTGCCAAAGCCCCAAACTGTTTGAATCGTTCACCAATCTGGCCTTTTTGACGCAAATAATGCCTTGTGCTGCTGATATGCCGATGATTGAGGATGCCTTGGACAGCAAAGATATTACCCCCACTCTCATCATAGACAAAAGCTGCATAACCATCACGGATATCACCCGGCTGCAATGCTTCTACGGATTCTACAAGTGCACCTTTACCCTGCTTTTTAGCATTATCAATGGCTACTGATTTCAAATTGGTATTAAATGATTTAGCAATTGAACTTGATACACCCAAGAATCCAACAGCCTTATGACCAGTGCCTTTATTGCCCCAAAAAATCCAGGGTGATTGCAATTTTTGCTCAATCATTGCAATCTCAATGCGGACTTCGCATGTCTGGGGTTGTTTCAGCAGCTCTGCACGCGCTTCCCGGAGGAGATCTCGCAAATAACGGGTGCGTTCAATTTGTGCCTTGATCACCGCAAATGGCTGATATCGGGATGCTTTGAGACAGTGAGCCGCTTGCAGGCGTCTGGTTTTTGGTCTAACAGACCTAATTTCAATGGTTTCAGGCTGATCTTGTTCTTGATCTTCTTGTTCAGGGGCAAAAATTATCACTTGGCCATTTTTGTTTTGACCATCAAATGATTGGTTGATTTTAGGTTTGGCTAGTTGGTCAGTGCATTCAGTGTACCAGTCGTCACATTCTTCAAAATTTTCATTAACAACGGTAATGGCTCTCGCTGTATCCATCCAACCTGTATGATATGACACCAATGCATAAGCAGCCATGGTATCGGCCTCAGATGGTGCTATCATCCGATAAATATTATAAAGTGTTGCAGTGGGCCAGCCTCCACTTGCCCGCTGTGCAATTTGAGCGCGCGTGTTGTTGAGCCGGCCAGCATCACCTCTGGCAATATCCTTTCTGTTGATAATTTTTTTCCGGATGCGGTCATGTAACAGCACCAATATGTTGCACCAACGATACCAAACCATATTTCGCTTGCCGCCACGGCGTCCATCAGTACGACCAGATCTGCCTGTTTGGCCTAGAATGCGCGGGTCTGTGCCTCTCTCCAGACCCTTTAAGCCACGGTCATGATATCGCAGGCTTTCATCATGGATGTTTTGAGCCGTATTATAAACTGCTTTTAAAGCCTGCAGATCAACATCTTGATGCATTTTGGGTGCTGAGTCTCTGTCTCCTTCGGTATTAATCGTCGGCCATTGCACACCATTCTGTCCTGTTTGAAGAGCATTTACTGCCTCTCCAACACATGTTGCAATATAATTTAAACAGATATTTTTGGTTTTGAGAATTTTCCCCGACCCAGTGAGTAAAAAATACTTAAATTCATTGGCATCAGCAGACCAAATATCATGACAACTTTCTAGATTTCGCCCATTTTCTCTTGCAATTTTATCAAGGTACTTAAAAAATTTGGTGATATTCAGTAATTTTGTTGCAATGGTGCTGTGAGCGTTGCCTTGCATTTCTCTCCGTATGACCGGGGCAAGTTCATGTATCAATTTTGGACGCCCCGTGAAGCCTTTCTTTTCATCTCCATCACGATAAATCGTGAGATCTACTATTTTGAGTTTTATGCCGTCCTTTTGTTCCCAGACAAGCGGATCCACCGGCAGTTCAACAACAGGAGCGGCAGGGCCTAATGCCTCGATTGTCTCTTTTGACTGTTTGTTTCGTTGGGCTTTGTTAAACCTGCTCACTCATCATCTCCATCCAGGTATGCAGTCCATTTGCGCGCATATTCATTCTTGCCGACCTGACCTTGCAGCCAACGGAGATAGATTTCAGTCGTCTCCGCCGAACAATGACCCATTGTCGGGCGGATGTGCATGTCTATGAGTGTGCTGGCCAAGTTCTGGACCTTGGCAAAAGACGGCTTGTAATTATCATCCAAACCTTCTTCTATCTTTATTAGGTCCAATTCTTTTTGCAGAATATGCAGTACCTCATAGCAGGCCCAGGCATGACGGCCTAGATGAGGAGACCAGCCTTTAAATGGCATGTTTTTATCAGCTTCAGCCCAGCCACGCTGCGACCAAAAATCAATCAGCGTCCGGCCAGCGTAATAGTCTCCGCTACTAGGAGACAGAAATAGCTGCTTCGGTAATGGCTTGCCTGGATTCTGCTTTCTGAATTCTTCTAACGCAGCTTTTCTAGCACCGCGTTTGTAATAATGCAGAAAAAAAAGGAAATCCCGTTTGAATTTAACTCGGCGTGGCTTCCCCTTATATTCAGGATCTCCAACTTTCCGATCACCTTTTGTTCCATGCATGATTGTGACCATGACATTGTCTTGGTCAACCGGTAGCTTGTTAGGGTCTGGAATTTGTTCCGCCCGTAAAAGCCGCACTTCTGCAGACCGCAGCCCAACATCCAATATAGTCCGGCACATCAGATATCTGGTAATCCCATGATTGCCTTTGCCATGCTCTTTGATCCTTTCGAGCCAAGCCTGGATTTCAATCCCTGTTGGCAATCTTAAATCTTCAGGATTTTGACGCACATGGCCGAGACGCTGCGAAAAATTTGCAGTCCTCCGTCCTGTTTTGCCCATCATTTTGTTCTGAATAGATGCTGGTATGAGCTTCTGGACCACTTCGAATTCATCGCGCAAACCATGATGTGCTGCATAATCCAAATAGTTACCTACCGTACCCATGCGCCTGTTTATGGTCGCAGCAGAAAGAGCAGCACCTGCTGCAGTATATGACCCCGTTTCCATGGCTGTTTGGTATGTTTCGAGAAGCTGGTCATAACTGACAGTCCGCCAATCCAGACTATATTGCTCACAAAAAGTGAAAAAATTCTCGAGATCCCGCCCATATGCATTCATGGTATTCTCGGATAGCTTTTTTGATGATGCATATTCACTGCGAGCGCCAACATATGACCACCGCCCCGTAGCGCGTGCAATCAGGTAATCCAATGGCTCTATGAGCAACTTCCATTCTGAGGAATAAAGTACAGGTATATGTGCCAGCTCCGGGCAGCCAAGCTCTTCGCATTTTGTTTTATCAGGCCGCACCATAAAAGCCATATACGCAAAACCCTTTGCGACATTATTTTGGGTGCGCGTATAATGTTAGAAAGGGTTACACATGTCAATACAATGTATCTAATATTAGGAGGTGCGCCTGTAACCGCGATAGTCCGAGTCGATGGTGCCGGGTGTGTTGAGCAAGGTGACACCATGTTTGAGGGCAAGGCCGGATCTGGGCCGGATCTGGGCCTCGAAGCCCCGTTCAAGAGCCATGCAGAAGCCCGTGGGCAAAAGAGCCCGTCCGCCTCTTGCCGCCAAAGTCACCGGCTCATTGGCAGGATTGGCCGCTTCGATATCGAGCCCTGCTGCCTCATCGCTCTTGTAGGCGGGCAGGTTGAGCCCCTTGAAATGATCGAGAGGGAGAATGGAGAGACGCGGTTTTGCCATGAGCAATCCTCTTGAGCTTTCCTGATTGCAAGCCGGGCCAAGTTGTCCGGCTGCTCTAGACTTCCAAAATCCGTCAAGCACTCTCATCCAGCGCAAGGGCGATGCGGGCGACAAGGCCCTTGGCGACGTCTGCCTTGGGCAGGTCCTGCCAGGTTTCGATGCCGTCGGCCCTTATGATGCTGATCCGATTGTGATCGCCGCCCATGATACCCGTTTCAGGTGACACATCGTTGGCAATGATCCAGTCGACATTCTTTTTGGTCAGTTTTGCACCGGCATTCTTTTCGAGATCCTGCGTTTCAGCCGCAAATCCAATGACCAACGTCGGGCGTTTGTCTGGGTGGGTGCCGACGAATTTCGCAATGTCGGGATTCTCCGCAAAGGCCAGCGCCGGAAAGCCTCCCTCGGGTGTTTTCTTGATCTTTTCCGTGCCCTGATTGGCAACGCGCCAGTCGGCAACGGCAGCGGCCATGATGGCGACATCTGCCGGCAGGGCCTTGGCCACCGCGGCATGCATCTCGGCTGCGGTCTCGACGCGAACCACATCGACGCCAAGGGGCACATCGAGCGCCACCGGACCGGAGACGAGGGTGACGCGAGCCCCGGCAGCTCTTGCGGCCTCGGCCAGAGCATAGCCCTGCTTGCCCGACGAACGGTTGGCAATGTAGCGCACTGGATCAATCGGCTCGTGGGTCGGACCTGCGGTGATGATCACATGCTTGCCAGCCAGCGGCTTGGCAGTCCCATCCAAAAGTGCCGCAATGGCGGCAAGGATATCCTCCGGCTCGCTCATACGGCCCGGCCCTTCCTCGTTGCAGGCCATCATGCCGTGATCGGGGCCAATAACTCGAATGCCGTCACTCGCGAGCGTCTCCAGATTGCGCTGGGTCGCCGGGTGGAGATACATGCGCACATTCATTGCAGGCGCGACAAGCACCTGTTTGTCTGTCGCAAGAAGCGCCGTGCTCGCCAGATCATCGGCGATGCCATTGGCCATCTTGGCGAGCAGATTGGCCGTGGCGGGCGCAACAACCAATAGATCGGCGTCGCGGGACAATTCGATATGGCCAATTTCGCTTTCCCGTGTCAGATCGAACAGCTCGGTCAACACTGGTTCGCCGGTGAGGGTCGACAGGGTGAGCGGCGAGACGAAATGGGTTGCCGCCTCGGTCAGGATCACCTTGACGCTCGCGCCCCTTTTCATCAAAAGACGAACCAGATCAACGGCCTTGAAGGCCGCGATACCGCCGGAAATGATCAGCAGGATTCTCTTGTTGGCGAGCATATGTGTATCTCCCGGTATTGATCCGTTTTGGCCCCGAATCGTTTAGCTCCAGAGACGGATAGCGATGGTGCCCAGCGACAAAGCGATGATCCAGAGAGCTATGCGGCCCGAGCGGCTTTCGCGGGCTTCTGCCTTGCCTATGGCGGCGACCGTTTGTGCATCAAGGCGCATCCCGTCGCGGCCCATAGAATCAAAACTCTCAGACAGACGCTCGGCGCGTTTTGCCATTTCGGGCAATTGGGCCGACATGGCGCCAAGGCTGGCAAGGCCTCCGGCCATTTCCTTCACCTTGGCGGCAGGGCCGACATTCTGTTCCATCCAGCGCTTGACCACCGGTTCGGAGGTGTTCCACAGATTGAGATCGTTGTCCATCATGCGGGCAACGCCTTCAACGACCATCATGGTTTTTTGCAACAGGATCAACTCGGTGCGTGTCGCCATGCCGAAAAGCTCGGTGAATTCGAACAATTGGCTCAAAAGGCCCGCCATGGAGATCTCGGAAGACGCCCGTCCGTGGATTGGCTCACCGATCGAACGCAGGGCCTGTGCGAAGGTGTCGATATCCTGATTGCTTGGCACATAGCCTGCATCGAAATGCACCTGAGACACCCGGCGATAATCGCGGGTGATGAAGCCATAGAGGATTTCAGCAAGGAAGCGCTGCTCCTTGGGGCCGATCCGCCCCATGATGCCGAAATCAACGGCGACCAGCTTGCCGTCCGTGCCGAGAAACAGGTTGCCCGGATGCATGTCGGCATGGAAAAACCCGTCCCCCAGCGCATGGCGCAGAAAGGACTGGATGACCGTCTCGCCAAGGGCTTTGAGATCGTGACCGGACGCCTTGAGTGCTTCCATGTCGTTGAGCTTGATGCCCTCGATCCATTCCATCGTCAGGATGGCCTTGGTCGATTTATCCCAATGCACGGTGGGAACACGGAAATCGGCATCCTTGGCGCAATTCTCGCCAAGTTCGCTCATGGCAGCGGCTTCAAGCCGGAAATCCATCTCGAGCTGGATCGAACGGGCAAGAGTATCCACCACCGCGACGGGCCGCAGGCGGCGGGAGGGCGTGTGGATCGCCTCGACCATGCGGGCGACCATGTAGAAACCGGCGAGATCGGCGTGAAACCGCTCGGCGATGTGAGGGCGCAGAACCTTGACAGCGACCTGTTGCACTTCGCCATTGGCATCAAGAAAGCTGGCCTTGTGAACTTGCGCGATTGAAGCTGCGGCAACGGGTTCGGAGAAATCGACGAACACCGCCTCGACAGGTTTGCCCAGCGCCTCGGCAACGGCCTTGCGCGCTGCTTCAAGACCAAAGGCCGGAACTCGATCCTGAAGGCTCGTCAGCGCTTCGGCGAGTTCAGGGCCAACAACATCAGGGCGGGTGGCCAGAAACTGGCCCATCTTGACGTAGGATGGCCCGAGACGATTGAGGGCTGCGCTCAGGCGTTCGCCCTTGTTGCGCTGCGACGTGCCGCGGCGTTCGAACAGCTTGAGCAGCGACAGGCCCATACGCGGCACGGCTGGCAGATCCGCCGGTGGTGCAATGATGGAAAACACCCCTTCGCGGGCCAGAATATAGCCAGCGCGCGCCAGTCGAAACAACGCAGAAGACGCTCCAATCATGTCTGTAACGCCCCTTTTTAGAGTTTCCAGCCGGAATGCATGGCGGTGATGCCGCCGGACATGTTGCGATAGGTGACCTGCTGGAAGCCAGCTTTCTCGATCATCGCCTTGAAGCGGGCCTGATTGGGGAACTTGCGAATGGATTCGACCAAGTAGGCATAGCTTTCCGCGTCGCCGGTGACAAAGTCGCCAATGCGCGGGATGGCATTGAAGGAAAAGGCGTCATAGACCTTGTCGAGAAGGGGCATTTCGACGTTGGAGAATTCAAGACACATGAATCGCCCGCCGCGCTTCAAAACCCGGTGGGCTTCGCTCAGCGCCTTGTCGATGCGGGGCACGTTACGGATGCCGTAAGCAATCGTGTAGGCGTCGAAACTCTTGTCCTCGAACGGCAGCTCCTCGGCATTGCCCTCGACAAATTCAAGGTTGCTGATCAGGCCATTTTCCTTGGCCCGGTCCTTGCCGACGGCGAGCATCGAGCCGTTGATATCAAAGACGGTGGAATGCGCGGTCTTTTTCGAGCGCTCAACAACACGGAAAGAAATATCTCCAGTGCCACCGGCCACATCGAGCAGCTTGAACGGTTCGCTTCCGCGCTGTTTTTGCGGCGGATTGAGCCAGGCGACAAAGGCATCCTTCCAGATCCGGTGCATGCCGCCGCTCATGAGATCGTTCATGATGTCATAGCGGTCAGCCACCTGATGGAAGACCTTGTTGACCATGGGCTGTTTTTCGCCCTCTCCGACCTTCTCGAAGCCGAAGGAAGTGGCCATTTCCGTCACATTTTCCGTGCGTTGTCTGTTCTGTGCCGACATGTCTTTGTCCTGAGCCTCGCGCTGAAGCGGGCGAAATCTCGATTGTTTGGGCCGGACCTTATCCCACTTTATCTTTAAAGACCATGATGGGAATGCGGTTTTCTCGCGCGCTTGCTCTGTCTATTGGTCTGTGGTTTGAAGGGTAGCCTTGTTCTTGCCTGAGCCTGCTGCTAGCGTGCGCTCTTCCTGATCAGCTTGCCTCATGAGTTTTCTCCATGGATATCAAAAAAATTCGCGCCGAAACGCCGGGTATCGCCCATGGCATTCACCTTTTGGCCTGCGGCTCGGCACTTGCGCCCCGACCCGTTGTTGATGCTGTGATGTCCTATCTCGACCTTGAGGCAAGGATCGGCGGCTATGAGGCGCATGCGCAGGAAGCCCAGATGCTGGATGCGACCTACGGGTCGGTTGCCCGATTGATCGGAGCCAAGCCGCACGAAATTGCCATTTTGGAGAATGCGACTGTGGCGTGGTGTCAGGCTTTCTATGCGCTTCCCCTCAAGAAGGGCGATCGCATCATCACCTGTCAGGCAGAATATGCAGCCAATTATGTTGCCTATCTGCATCGCCAGAAAACCGAGGGGATCGAAATCGACATCGTGCCGAATGATGAGACCGGTGCCCTCGATTTAACGGCTTTGGAAACCATGATCACCGAACGGACTGCGCTGATCTCGATCACATGGGTGCCCACCAATGGGGGGCTGGTCAATCCGGCGGTTGGCGTCGGAGCCATCGCCAAGAAGCACGGCATCCCCTATCTTCTGGATGCCTGTCAGGCGGTGGGGCAAATGCCGGTTGATGTCGAAGCCTTGCAGTGCGATTTCCTCTCGGCAACGGGCCGCAAGTTCCTGCGCGGACCGCGCGGAACCGGGTTCCTCTATATCCGGGAGACATGGCTTGAAAGCCTTGAGCCCGCAAGCCTTGACCATTTTTCCGCCCCTCTGGTGGATAGCAGCCGTTATGCCGTGCGTGCAGACGCGCGCCGGTTCGAGACATGGGAAAACAGCTATGCCCTTCGGGCCGGACTGAAGGTAGCCTGTGACTACGCCATGGACATTGGCCTGGACGCTATCCAGCAGCGGGCCTGGATGCTGGCGGCAGACTTGCGGGAAAAGCTGGTCGAGCTGCCCGGTTGCTCCATCATGGATCTGGGGGCGGAAAAATGCGCCATTGTCAGCTTTACGATCGACGGCCTCGACCCTCAGTTCGCTGTTAACAGCCTGCGCGAGAAGGGCATTGCCATCGGCATGACCAACCAAGCCAGCTCTTTGCTGGATGCGGAGCGCAGAAACCTGCCCGTAATGCTGCGAATTTCGCCTCATTATTACAACAATGAGAGTGATCTGGACGCCTGCTTCGCTGCTCTCGAAGAATTAGTGTGAGGGTGCATCATGCCTGAATTGCCAGAGGTGGAAACGGTCCGGCGCGGCCTTCAGCCAGTGATGGAAGGTGCGGACATCACCGCAGCCGAGATCCGGCGCGAAAATCTGCGCTTCCCCTTCCCGCCGCACCTTGCCGACCGACTAGCGGGGAGGACCGTCCTCTCGCTTGGGCGGCGGGCCAAATATCTACTCGCCGATCTGGATGACGGAGCGGTTTTGGTGATGCATCTGGGCATGTCCGGCTCGTTTCGCGTGGTGACGCCCGATGAGGCCCATCTGGTGGCAGAGGCCAGCTTTCATCTCGCGCGCGGCAAGAATCCGGTGCATGACCATGTCGCGCTGACGCTCTCAAGCGGGGCAGTGATCCTTTATAATGATCCGCGCCGGTTTGGATTTTTTGATCTCATTCCGCGCCTGACGCTCAATGAGCATTCCTATTTTGCCAAGCTGGGCGTTGAGCCGGTGGGCAATGCGCTCAGTGCCGATTATCTCGCAGAGAAATTTGCCGGCAAGCGGACGCCGCTGAAGTCGGCTCTGCTTGATCAGCATATCATCGCCGGTCTTGGCAACATCTATGTCTGCGAAGCGCTCTATCGGTCCGGTCTCGATCCCAAAAGGCAGGCGGGCACCTTGGTGACAAAGGCAGGCAAACCGTCGGCCAAGCTCTCTTTGCTGACAGATGAAATCCGGGCCACCATCGCCGAGGCCATAGAGGCGGGCGGCTCGACCTTGCGCGATCACACCCGCGCTGACGGCTCGCTGGGTTATTTCCAGCACCGCTTCAAGGTCTACGGCCGCGAGGGTGACCCTTGTGCCAAGGAAGGTTGCTCAGGGGTCATCACACGCATCGTGCAGAGCGGCCGGTCGACGTTCCACTGTCCCAAATGCCAGAAATAAAGGCTAGGACTGCGGCCAGTTGCTCAGACCTCGAACTTGGTCTTGTCGCCGATGTCGAAATGCAGCGGCATGCGCCACTTTGCGATACTGACGATCAGGAACAGCAGGGCCGAGGCGGCGGCCAGCACCTGCGCGACGGGCTCAAAGTCAAACACCAGCGCAAACCACAGCGCGGCCAGAATCACAGGCTGAGCCCTGAGACCCGGAACCTTGAAGCAAAAATATTCCTTGAAGCAGAGGCCGCCGAGGGTGATGAAGGCCCCACCCAGACCGAACATGCCAAAGCCGAGCACATAGCAGACCAGACCGCCCCACGTCGCGGCCTGCAAAAGCAGCCGGAAGGACTTCATATAAATGTGCAGGCAGCAGGCGCACATGGTCGCCGCCACGTAGCAGGCCTTGAGCGCGGGAAATCCCGTCTCCGCTTCCCACGGCAAAAGCAGGATGGACGGAACAGCGAGAATGAATCCAAGCCGGTAGGTAATGACGGTGAGATAGTCGAGCCAGTCCATTTCGGACTTGATGTGCGGATCTGCCAATTCTTGCTTCCTTCACGGGTGCGTCGGTTCAACGGTGCCAACTGTGCAGTATAAAGGTTGAGAGCGGTCAAGGGAAATCGGGACTATCCCAAATGCTTTGGGCTGCACCGATTTTCTTACATCGGCCAAACAGCGCGGAATGAATGCATTTCGCCATATCAAACCCGGGTACATATTCCGATATTCAACGAAAAGCCGGAATAATCCACAGATATAAACCAATTAATGAGAACATATATTTTCATCAAGCGGGAAAAGGAACTGATTTCTTTTCTCCAAAGGCCCGTTCAGGTGGCGAATGGAGGACAAACCGTTTTTCCTGCCGTTCCTGCCCTCCAATAAGCGCGGAATCCCTTCTCGCTTTAAAACACCTATGCTAATATTACAGTCAATTAGGAACATATCTGTCTTCGTTTCCAAATAGGAGGAACAGAAAATGAGATATTTGCCACAATCCGAAATCGATGCTGCCCTAGCACGTGGCCATTTCGAACGGTCTAAACAGTTCCACAGCTTGATGTCGCGCCTTTTCGGAACACATGGTGCTCATCACAAGCGCCATATGCCCAAAGTTCGGACTGCTGTATAGGCGCGGCGCGTCCGCTGGCAGCTTGCAACGACAAAGATCCAAAGGGTGAGCGCGATGCTTCGCGGCTCGCCCTTTTTGGTTCTTCCCGCAAACAAAAAGGGGGCGTTTGTCCCCTTATGTATGTTTGATCGGTGATCAGCCCCACCGGGTCAGTGGGTCAACAGAGTACCCGCGCCGCCCTCGGTGAAGAGTTCGAGCAGCACCGCGTGGGGCACCTTGCCATCAAGGATGACCACCCCTTCAACACCCTTATTGAGAGCATCGATGCAGGTCTCGACTTTCGGGATCATGCCGCCGGAAATGGTGCCATCAGCAATCAGCGCATGGGCCTCTCTGATGGTCAGGTGCTTCATCAGCTTACCATCCTTGTCGAGCACACCGGGGACATCGGTGAGAAACAGAAGGCGCTTGGCATTGAGCGAACCCGCAATCGCTCCAGCAAAGGTATCGGCGTTGATGTTGTAGGTCTGGCCATCATCTCCCGGTGCAACGGGTGCAATCACCGGGATCAGGGCATCCTTGGCAACGATATCGAGAACGGACCGATCCACCTGCTTGGGATCGCCAACGAATCCCAGATCGACGATCTCCTCGATCTTGCTGTCCGGATCGCGGATGGTGCGGGTGAGCTTTTCGGCGATCACCATGTTGCCATCCTTGCCGCACAGGCCGATGGCGCGGCCACCCTCGGCATTGATGTTGCGCACGATCTGCTTGTTGATCGAACCGGCAAGCACCATTTCCACCACTTCGACCGTGTGGGCATCTGTCACGCGCAGGCCACCCTTGAATTCGGACTTGATACCGAGGCGTTCAAGCATCGACTTGATCTGCGGGCCGCCGCCATGCACGACCACCGGTTCGACACCGGACTGTTTCAACAGCACGATATCACGTGCAAAGGCCTGACCCAGCTCCGCGTCACCCATGGCATGGCCACCATATTTGACCACCACCGACTGACCGTCATAGCGCTGCATATAGGGCAGTGCTTCGGAAATGGTCTTGGCACGATTTGCGGATTTGGTGAGGATGTCGGCTGGATCGGTTGTCATGGCACGTCCCGTATGCTTGCAGATGGGCTGTTGGTCAAGCTCTATAGCGTCATTGGCCGTCAAGGGCAATCGGTGCTGACGCGCACTGCATGCCATGTGAACAGATGCGAGGGTGCCCCAATCCACCAGATTGAAGGCTTGATGGACAGAACGGTCCTCATTGCCCTTCGGACAGCAGCAACATCTCGGCGCGCAGGCGTGTGATGCCAATCTTCTTGTCCGATGAGGTGAGCAGAATTTCTGGATGGGCTGCCGGTCGCTTCTTGAGGCCCAGTTTGACCTTGTCCATGACCTTATTCAGATCCGACAGCTTGGTCTTGTCGACCTTCGTTAGCACGACCTGATAGTTGACCGCTGCCTTGTCCAGCGTGGTCATGACCTCGATGTCATTGTCCTTCAGCCCATGACGACTGTCGATCAGCACATAGACACGGCGCAGATTGGGTCGGCCGCGCAGATAGTCGTGGATCAGCGCATTCCAGGCCGCAACTTCCTTCTTGGAGGCCTTGGCATAGCCATAGCCGGGCATGTCGCAGATCACCAGCGTCGGATCGACCTCGGGGCGAAAGAAGTTCAGCTCCTTGGTGCGGCCCGGTGTGTTCGAGGTGCGCGCAAGGGATTTGCGGCCCGTGATGGCATTGAGCAGGGAGGACTTGCCAACGTTGGAGCGTCCGGCAAAGGCCACCTCTACGCCCTCGACGGGCGGCAGCTGATGGAAGAATTTGGTCCCCCACATGAAATCCCACGCTTGCGCAAAGAGCAAACGCCCGCGTTCGGCCAGCGCCGGTTCGATCTCGTCATCGCCAACAAGGGCAGCAAGGCTGTCTGGGGCCACACTCTGAGGAGCCTGATCGGTGGGGTCTTGCTCGGTGCGAGCCTTGTCGGAATCGCTCATGGTCATTGTTCGTTTGTCAGGGGTCATCTGTCAAAATGGGAAAAGCAGGCCATGGTTAGCCTGCCTTTCATCTGGATACAAGCGGCAATCGCTTTATTGAGCCTCAAGCGCCAGATAGTGGGCCAGATCCTTGGAGGCTTCCTCAAGCGCTGTGATGTCCGCGCCCTGAATGATCTTGCGGTGGCGGGTGATCATCTCGACGGGCCAGTCCCACCAAGACAGATCCATCAGGCGACCAATGATGTCATCATCAAACCGGTGCCGCACCAGCTTGGCCGGATTGCCCGCAACGATGCCGTAAGCTGGGACATCCTTGCTCACCACACTGTTCGAGGCGATGATTGCGCCGGAGCCGATGGAGACGCCGGGCAGGATCGTTGCGTTCCGGCCAATCCAGACATCATCGCCGACGATGGTATCGCCGCGCGATTGCGCCTTGAATTCCTCGATGTCGAAGCCCTCGCCCCAATCACCGCCCATGATGCCGAAGGGGTAGGAGGTCAACCCGCGCATGTCATGGTTGGCCCCGTTCATGATGAAGGTCACACCGGTCGCCAGAGCGCAGAATTTTCCGATGATTAGGCGATCGCCGAGAAAGTCGTAATGATAGAGAACGTTGTTCTCTTCAAACCGTTCCGGTCCGTCCGGATCGTCATAATAGGTGAAGTCTCCCACCTCGATAATCGAGCTGGAGATCAAAGGCTTGAGGAACGCCGTGCGCTTGAAAGCGGGAATCGGATAGGGATCGCTGGGATTCGGGATGGTCAGTTTCTTGTCTTGCATGATGAAAGATCCGTTCGTTGAAGGAAAGATGGCAACGAAACATGCAGCGGCCAACACGCAGTCCCGACCATGACAGGCCATTGTTGCGTGGAGCTTTGTAAGAAAGCCGGGAACGCTCAGAAGACCGCTGCGGTCCTTAAATCATCAAAATCGTCCTTACAGGGAGATCAGAAACTCTAGGGCGAAATTACCATTCTTTGTGCCAAGCGCAATCTCTGAAGCCCTATGCCCGCACGGGTTTTTGTGACCGCGTGGCAAACGCGCAACATACCCACCCGCCAAACAAAAAGGGCGACCAATTGGTCGCCCTTTGCATTCTCAGGACTGGGAACCCTTGTCAGGTTTCCTTCTTCTTGCGAGAGAAGGTGTCGCTGATATTCTTGAATATCTCGACCTTGGCGCCGTGACGCTTCATGATCGTAGCCTGCTGCAGGATGGACAATGAGTTGTTCCATGCCCAGTAGATCACCAGACCGGCCGGGAAGCTCGCCAGCATGAAGGTGAACAGGATTGGCATCCAGTTGAAGATCATCTGTTGGGTCGGATCCGGCGGTGCCGGGTTGAGTTTCATCTGCACGAACATGGTGATGCCCATGATCAGCGGCCAGATACCCAGCATCAGGAAGTGGGGCGCATCCCAAGGGATGAGGCCGAACAGGGTGAACAGGTTGGTCGGATCCGGTGCAGACAGATCCTGAATCCAGCCAAAGAACGGCGCATGGCGCATCTCGATGGTGATGTAGAGCACCTTGTAGAGCGAGAAGAACACCGGGATCTGAATGACAATCGGCAGACAGCCAGCCAGCGGATTGATCTTCTCTTCCTGATAGAGCTTCATCGTCGCCTGTTGCTGGGCCTGTCGATCATCAGGATATTGCTTCTTGATCTCCTCCATCTTCGGCTGCATCAGCTTCATCTTGGACATCGAAGCATAGGACTTGTTGGCCAGCGGGAAGAAGATCGCCTTGACGATGACGGTGATCAGCAGGATGGCAACACCGAAGTTTCCGAACACGCCATAGAGAAAATCAATGGCAGCGAACATTGGCTTGGTGAGGAAGTAGAACCAGCCCCAGTCGATCATCAGATCGAAATTGAGCGCCTTGGTTGTTTCTTCCACCTGATTGATGGTGGAGACTTCCTTGGCACCGGCAAAGAGGGAGGTTTGGTATTCGGCGTTCGACCCTGCGGCAACGCTCACCGCATCACCCAGATAGTCGGCCTGAAAGGCTGGCTTGCCAGCAACCTGAGCGTAGCGGAAGGTCGGCTGGAAGGGCTGACCCTGCGGCGGGATGACCGCGGTTGCCCAATATTTATCCGTGATGCCAACCCAGCCATTGCTCACTTTCGCAGGCTGTTCAATCTTGTTCTCTTCTAGATCGCCATAGTCCACTTCCTGCAGGCCTTCGTCACCGGCTACGCCGATCAGACCTTCATGCAGAATGTACAGACCAGAGGTCTTCTGCTCACCATGGCGGGAAATGAGGCCGTAAGGATAAAGGGCCAGCGCAGCGTCCGTGTTGTTTTTAACGGACTGCGTGACGGAGAACAGGTAGTTTTTATCCACAGAGATGGTGCGGGTGAAGGTGAGCCCTGCGCCGTTGTCCCATGTCAGAACGAGAGGCGTATCAAGGGTCAGCTTGGCGCCTTCCTCTGCGGACCAGATCGTTCCGGCCTTTGGCAAATCGGCGTTACCGGCGCTATCGACCCAACCGAATTCGGCGTAGTAGGGCTTGGCGGTCCCAGAAGGCGAGAGAAGCACGATGGTCGGGCTGTCTTCGTCCAGGGTTTCGCGATAATCCTTGAGGTGAAGGTCATCCATCCGCGCACCGGTCAGATTGATCGAACCGGAGAGGCGTGGTGTATCGATTTCGATGCGCGCAGACTGGGCCAGAACTTCGTCCGTGCTGGCCGGTACGACGCCCCGTGTTGCAGTAGCTGTGCCGGGCACCGTAGCCGAGCCGTCAGTCGCCACATGAGGGGTGGTGCTCGAAGCCGTTTCCTGATTGGCGGTATCGGCCTGTTTCGCGGCTTCCTGCGCGGCGAGTTCTTCCTGCCTTGCCCGTTCTGCATCCAGTTGCGGACCGGCGACAAAATACTGCCAGCCGAACAACACGATGAAGGACAGGGCTATGGCAAGGAAGAGGTTGCGATTATTTTCCATCGACTTTCTTCATCCCGTTTCAACGGCAGCCTGATGCCTGTGGTCAGTGCTGCATTGGCGATATGCTCAGATTATTGGCGCGCCATGCTGTTGTTTATGACGCCGGACGGCCACCGAACAAATGCTGTCGCGCGACCAAACTGGCACATCTTACTCCGTCGCACTTGGCTACGATGAGACACCGAGTCAAGAGCAACAATTTGAACTGGTCCGGCACCGAGACATGCGGTTCTATGCAGGCCGGACAGTCGAACTCATGCCCACGGTTTCTAGACCGATCCTCTTAATGGCCCCTTTATTGGTCCAACGAGTGGGCGAAATCAATGAGTTTTTTGCGCTTCCGACATTTGGGCAGGCACCGGATCAGCCGCCGGTTTGCGGCGACCCCGTCCTGACGGGCGGCCCTTGGTGCCCTTCCCGGCCCTGGCATCGCGCAAACTTCCCTTGAAATCGGCAACCATTGCATCGAATGGGAGATGCAGCGCACCAATGCGCCCGATGAGCACATAGTCCCAGCCACTTTGCATATGGTCCGACCCGTGAAGCCGCGCAATCTCGCGCAGGCGCCGTTTGACGCGGTTGCGCACGACCGCATTGCCGACCTTTTTGGTGACGGTAAACCCAACCCGGGGCGGCCCGTCATCCTCGGGCTTGCGGCGCAAGACCTGAAGCACAAAACCGCGACGAGAGAGCCTTACTCCCTTGGCCGCGGTCAAAAACTCACTGCGCTTTTTCAATCGAAGCATCGATGTCTCCGTCAAGCGCGTATCTAAGCCCTGATGCGCCTCTGCCAGCCACAGCCGGGAAAGGCTCGCCCAGACGCACGCGTCGGTGCGCTTTGGGATCATTGTTCAGGCCCAGACATGCAAAACCGCCAGATTTGACGCCATGGCGCAAAGTCTGACGGTTTTTATTGTCTTGCCTTAGGCTGACAGGCGCTTGCGCCCTTTTGCCCGGCGGCGCGCCAAAATCTGACGGCCATTTTTGGTTGCCATACGCGCCCGAAAGCCGTGGCGGCGCTTGCGCACCAGTCGGCTTGGCTGATAAGTCCGTTTCATGGGCTTCTACCGCTCTCGCGGCCCCTTTTTTGATTTTTTCAAATCCCATCAGATCGGGTCAAAAAAACGTCTCGATAGAGACGCTTGCCGCGAACCTGATACACTTGGCCCGGCTTATAAGTTGATGCGCGCCTTGAGTCAATCAGGCTGAAGGAAAAAAGGCGCATTTGCACCAATGGATAGCGGGTTTTGTTGACGAGAAGGCGGTTGCTATCGCGCTTTGATCGGAAAGTCGCCTTGTCACATCGTCGTGACCATACCCCATACCACGATCAAATGACAGTGAGAGGCGTCACATTGATCAAAATTCGCGATATATAGGGTGCAGCGACGAAAGATCCGGCGCAATCGATTCAGTCCGCGCCTATAGTGGTGCATCAGGAGCAACTTGTTAGCCCATGGCAGAGCAGACGACCCAAACCGAACGTGAAAAGCAAGGCGCGTTCTCCCACTTCAAGCGGTGGGGGCCGCTTGGCCTCATCCTGCTCTTCATGGGGATCGGTTACGCACAGGGCTGGCATCACTATCTGTCCCTTGATGCGCTGGTCAGCCATCGCACGGCGCTGGCCGAGCTCGTTGCCGATCACTTCGCCCTTACTCTGTTGGGCTATTGCCTGATTTACATTGCCGCGGTCGCCTTGTCCTTCCCCGGAGCGTCCTTCATCACCATCGCTGGCGGGCTGTTGTTTGGCTGGGCCATTGGCGGCATTGCAACCGTGCTTGCGGCCAGCCTTGGGGCGACGCTGATCTTTCTGGCCGCCCGCTCTGTGCTCGGCTCGTCCTTGCGTGATCGGGCGACCGGATTTGTGCATCGGTTTGCCGAAGGGTTTCGTTCGGACGCCTTCAATTATCTTTTGTTTCTCAGACTGGTCCCGGTCTTTCCCTTCTGGCTCATCAACATCGCCCCGGCACTGTTCAATGTACCCCTTGGCACCTATGTGCTGGCAACGATGCTGGGCATCTTGCCCGGAACGTTCGCCTATGCCTTCATCGGAGCTGGCTTTGACAGTGTGATTGCCGCGCAGCGCGCCGCTGATCCGGCCTGCAGCGCCAATCCCGATTGCTCGCTCACGCTTGATCCGGGCGCCCTGATCACGGGCGAGCTCATTGCGGCCTTTGCGGCGCTTGGTGTCGTTGCCCTGATCCCGCCCGTTCTCAAAGCCATACGCCGACGAAGGAACGCGCCCACCTCCAGCGATTGAGCCAAAAGCCAATGGCCAGTGCCACACATGCGGCGGATCCGCTCCCGTCAACAGACCTTTCGCGAACCAAACGATTTTTCAACGAGCAGCCCTTTGAACTTGGCAAGTGTGCGGGATTTGTACGAAGCTAGAAGAAAGCTCTTGAACCGGCTGTCAAATCGCCGCAAACAATAGAGCAGCAAGCAAGGCGCAAAGCCTTTGAGGATTGAGCGATGACCGAAACAGTAACCACCGACATTTGTGTGATCGGCGCAGGCTCCGGAGGTTTGACCGTTGCAGCCGCCGCGGCAGCATTTGGCGAGAATGTCGTTTTGCTCGAGAAGGGCAAGATGGGTGGCGATTGCCTCAACTATGGCTGCGTGCCATCCAAGGCGATGATCGCGGCGGCCAAACAGGCGCAGTCCATGCGTACCGCCCATCCGTTCGGCATCAGCTCGGTCGAGCCGAAAGTCGATTACAACGCCGTGCACGATCACATTCATTCGGTGATTGCCGCGATTGAGCCCAACGATTCGGTAGAGCGCTTCGAAGGGCTGGGCGTGCGCGTCATCCAGCAGGCGGCCTCGTTCAAAGATGCCAAGACGGTGGTCACGGCGGATGGCGAAATCGAAATCAAGGCGCGGCATTTCGTTATCGCAACCGGTTCCTCCCCCGCTCCTTTGCCGATCGACCGGCTCGATGAGGTCAATTATCTGACCAACGAGACATTTTTCTCGCTCAAGGAACGCCCGGAAAAGCTGGTGATTATCGGCGGCGGCCCGATTGGCATGGAGATGGCTCAGGCTCAACGTCGGCTTGGAGCCGAGGTGATCGTGCTTGAGGCCTTCTCTGCCCTGTCCAAGGATGATCCCGAATTGACGGCAATCGTCCTGGATCAGCTCCGCAAGGAGGGGGTTGAAATACGCGAAGGGGTACAGATTTCGCGCATCAGTTTCGCCTTCAATGAAGTGATTCACCCGCATGGCGCGCGCATCTATCTCAAGGTGTTTGACGACAAGGGGGAAGACACCGGCGAGGAAGAGCTGATCGAGGCAACGCACCTTTTGATCGCAGCCGGACGGCGACCCAATGTCGAAGGGTTGGGGTTAGAGAATGCTGGCATCAAATATGATGAGAAAGGCATTGCGGTCAAATCCAATCTGATAACAACAAACAGCAGGGTCTATGCCATCGGGGATGTGATCGGGGGGCTGCAATTCACCCATGTGGCGGGCTATCACGCCGGGCTCGTTGTGCGTTCGATGCTTTTCAAGATGAATGCCAAGCAGGACACCAACATCATTCCGTGGGTGACCTATACCGATCCGGAACTGGCCCATGTCGGCCTTTCCGAAGAACAGGTACGGGCACGACACAAGGGCTTTCAAATTCTCAGATGGCCTTACAGCGAGAATGATCGTGCCCAGGCCGAACGCAAGACCAAGGGGCTGATCAAAGTGGCCGTCGACAAGCGCGGGGTGGTCCTTGGCGCGTCGGTCGTGGGCGCCAATGCGGGCGAAATCATCAACATGTGGGCATTGATCGTGTCCCAAAAGATGAATATCAAGGACATCACCGGCTATGTTTCGCCTTATCCGACCTTCTCTGAAATCGGACGGCGGGCAGCCATCAGCTATTATGGGGATTTGCCGAAGAAGGGACTCATCCGGCGCGCGATCTCCTTTTTCAAATTTTTCGGATAGGGCGCGATCAGACAAGACTGACAGCAAAGCTCGCCGCTCCCTGTCAGATTGTATTCACGTCGCCCGTTCTTGAAGAGGATCATCCCCTTGATGACAGAGCAGGAGCCGATTGTTTCGAGGCCGAATCATGTCTGAACGCATTTTCGTCAAGGATGGCATCAGTCTTGACCCGGAAGAACTGCAGGAGCGGTTCATCCGCGCTTCGGGTCCGGGTGGGCAGAATGTCAACAAGGTCTCGACCGCTGTCGAACTGCGCTTCGACGTTGACAATTCCCCCTCCCTGCCCGGCTATGTCAAAGGCAACCTGAAGCGACAGGCGGCCCATCTGATGACACAGGATGGCATTCTGGTGATGCAGGTTCAGACCCACCGGACGCAGGCGCGCAACCGCGAGGAAGCGGTGGAACGTCTTGTCGCGCTGATCGCAGCGGCGACCTATCGACCCAAGAGGCGGATCGCCACCAAGCCATCCAGAACCGCCAAGAAAAAACGCACAGATTCCAAAACCAAGCGCGGCGCGCTCAAGAAACTACGGTCCTCCAAGAGCTTCGACTGACGATGGTCGGATTTTCCTACATCACCAGAGACGTCGCCGCGATCCGGTAGCTCAGGGCTTCGGCCATTTCTGCCTTGCCCGGCTGGTCCTTGCCCATGAGATCGGCAAGGGTTCTCGCCACTTTCAAAATCCGATGATAGCCCCGTGCCGAGAGAGCCATGCTTTCAGCCGCCTGCGCCAGCAATCGCCTAGCGTCGCCCTTAGGCTGACAGACCTTCTCGATGGTACTTGCGGGGCAATTGGCATTGACCGTATGCGCACCGAGACCAAGGGCCAGATAACGCTCCTTTTGCAACAGACGAGCGTGAAGCACGCGCATTGCGACTTCGGCCGAGCCTTCCTTTGCAGAGGGCAACATCAGATCCGAAGCCGATACGGCGGGCACTTCGATGCGAATGTCAATGCGATCAACGAGCGGACCGGAAATGCGGGCCTGATAGTCCGAAACACACCTGGGGCCTCGTTTGCAACTATAACCGGGTTCCCCTGCCCGGCCGCATCGACAAGGATTCATTGCCGCGATCAACTGAAAGCGCGCCGGATAGGTAACCCGGTGGTTGGCGCGCGAGATGACCGCCTCACCGCTTTCCACCGGCTGGCGCAGGCTGTCGAGCACCTGCGGCGAAAACTCGGGCAATTCATCAAGAAACAGGATGCCATTGTGCGACAGAGCGACCTCGCCGGGCTTGGCCCTCATCCCGCCACCGACCATTGCCGCCATGGATGCGGAATGGTGGGGCGCCCGAAAGGGGCGCGCAGCAGAAAGCTCACCTTGTGGCAACAAGCCAGCAATGGAGTGAATCATCGAGACATCGAGCAATTCGGTCGGGGTAAGCGGCGGCAAGATCGTTGGCAGGCGGGCAGCGAGCATGCTCTTGCCCGATCCGGGGGGGCCAACCATCAGCATGTTGTGACCACCGGCGGCGGTGACTTCAAGCGCCCGTTTGGCCATCTCCTGACCCTTGATGTCGCTCATGTCGATGAGCTGATTGGTCTCGTTTCTGATCGAGGCACGCGGCCGTGAGAGCACCTGACTGCCCTTGAAATGATTGGCCAGTGCGATGAGGCTGTCAGGCGCAAGAATGGTCATGTCCGGATCAGCCCAAGCTGCTTCGGCACCACAATCGGCGGGACAAATCAGACCGCGGTCATCCGCATTGGCGGCCATGGCGGCAGGCAGCGCTCCCACCACATGAGCAAGCCGGCCATCCAGTGCCAACTCCCCCAGAACCGTATAGTGATCCAGCGCATCTGGCGGGATCGCGCCAATCGCCGCCATGAGGCCAAGCGCGATGGGAAGATCGAAGTGGCTGCCTTCCTTGGGCAGGTCAGCCGGAGCGAGATTGACGGTGATGCGCTTGGGCGGCAACGACAGGCCGGACGCCGTCAGGGCGGCGCGTACCCGCTCACGGCTCTCGGCCACCGCCTTGTCGGGCAGCCCAACCAGCGTGAAGGCGGGAAGGCCCGGCGCCACCTGCACCTGAACGTCGACGGGTACGGCCGCTATGCCCTGAAAGGAAACAGTTCTCACATGCGCGACCATGGGCCTCACTCTTTGCTTTGCCATCCGGGTTTTTGCCACCCGAACCATCTCTGGATGTCGGATCCACAAAAACAACCTTACGATGCTAACGGTTGCATAGCAAGAACACAAAGAGAACATATTCATGGTCTTGCACAAGCGAATCGCCTAAACTGCCGTGCAATGGATCGGCGGGAGGGTGAGCATGATCAATGATGAGGCCATTTGCTGCTGCCTGCACGACAGTCCGATCGGGCCGCTTTTGCTTGGCGCTCGGTCAGGCAAGCTCACCTTTCTTTATTTTCCCAAAGACGGCAAAGCGCGCGAGATAGAGCCGGGCTGGTCACTTGATCCTGACGGATTCAAGATGGCTCGCCGCCAACTCGATGGCTATTTCGCAGGGACGCTTGAGGTCTTTTCCCTGCCCTATCAACTGGAGGGAACGGTTTTTCAGCGCGCGGTCTGGGCTGCTCTTGTCCAAATTCCGTTTGGCAGCGTCAGGAGCTATGGAGATATCGCCAAAGCCATTGGCCAGCCGGGTGCAGCACGGGCGGTGGGGCTTGCCAACAATGCCAATCCATTGCCGATCATCGTGCCGTGTCACCGGGTGATCGGATCGGACGGGTCGCTCGTGGGGTTCGGTGGAGGGCTGGATCTCAAGATGCGGCTTTTGCAGCATGAAGGCATAGACCCCGGCCAAATCCGAACGCCGGGGCAAATGACGTTTGGATTCTAGCCGCTAAAGCCAGCGCCGGACCTGATGACAATAGTAGCGATAGCTCTCGCCGAAGGCTGTGATGAGATAGGCTTCCTCGCGCCGGATGACATATCGGTCGAGATAGACGAACATCACGAGGCCCGCGAGCAACATCGGCAGGCTGTCGATAAAGACCCCAAAGCCAAGGAGAATCGCAACCAGACCCACATACATGGGATTGCGGCTGATCGCGAAAGCGCCAGTGTCGACGAGGTGGCTCGCCGGTTTCGCAGGATTGGGGGATGTCCCGCTTAGCTTGAAGCCGAAGAATCCCCAAGCCATGATGGCAGTGCCTGCGGCACAGACGAGGATTCCGAGGATCAATCGCATCCATTCAGGCAAGAAAATGAGCGGCGCGACGCTCTGGAAGAAAAGCCACTCGAGCACCAGAGCCCCAACAAAACAGAGAGCAAAAACAAGGGGCGGAATGGCGCGAGAAATGCCGGGAGACGGAGGCGTGATCTTTTCCTCTGCCATGGCGAGCCTTTCTGATGCGCAGGGGTTTTTGCTTAGAAAGGATACGGCTAAAGACTGACCCTGACAAGCTTGGGGATAGTACGAAGACGAAAAGGGGCCGGTGCGCCAATCGCCCGGCCCCACTATGGTTTCGACATCGAAACAGATCTTAGGCTATGCCATGTTGGCGCGTTTTTCCTCGATGGCATCCCAGACCATGGCGGCAATGTCGATGCCGCTCAGCTTCTGGATCGAGCGGATGCCCGTCGGCGATGTCACGTTAATTTCTGTGAGGTAGCCACCGATCACGTCAATGCCCACGAGGATGAAGCCCTGTTCTTTCAAAGCCGGTCCGATGCGTTCGCAGATTTCCTTCTCGCGATCGGTCAGTTCACTTTTGAGAGCCTGCCCGCCACGCACCATGTTTGACCGCAGATCATCGCTTGCGGGTACGCGGTTAACCGCCCCGGCTGCGACGCCATCGACCAGCATGATGCGCTTGTCGCCATCCTTGACATCCTTGAGGAATTTCTGTGCCACCCATGGCTCGCGGAAAATATCGCCGAACAGAGCTGTGAGCGAGCCGAAGTTGTTGTCATCGGGTCCAAGACGGAAAACCGCCGCACCGCCGTGGCCATAAAGCGGCTTCATGACGATATCGCCGTGCTTCTGGCGAAAGGCGCGCAACTCGGCTTCGGATCGGGTGATCAGGGTCGGCGGCATGAGATCCGGGAATTCGGTGACGAAGATCTTTTCGGGCGCATTGCGCACGCTGGTCGGATCGTTGACGACCAGAGTTTTGGGGTGGATACGATCAAGCATGTGGGTGGCCGAGATATAGGCCATGTCGAAGGGAGGATCCTGACGCATATGGATCACGTCAAAGGTCGACAGGTCGGTGCGCTTGCCCTCACCAAGGGTGAAATGGTTGCCCACTTCATCGCGCACTTCAACGGGTTCGACAAAAGCAAAGACCTCGCCGCCCTCCATGGCCATGGTATCGACCGTATAGTGGAAGAGTTGATGGCCGCGTTTTTGCGCCTCAAGCATGAGGGCGAAGGTGGAATCCCCCGCAATGTTGATGCCTTCGATATGATCCATCTGGATCGCGACTTTTAAGGGGCGGGATTGCACCATGACTTGGCTCCGAACGGATGGGTGAAATGCGGGCGGGGAGGCTGGCTTGAAGACAGCCGCGCGCAGGTTTTTCTTATATGTCGGCTTTGGTCCGTAATTTCAAGCGCTGGCAACAGGCATTGAAGCCACCGAACCTACCAGAGCTCAAATGCTGACTCCAGATGCTGCCAGACGGGCACCGGGCTCTTCCCTCTGGCAAAGGCCATGACATCAAAGCGATACGTTTCGATGTCATCCAGTGCGTGGTTGGCCAGAAAATGGTTGGCAGCGGCAATGATACGGCCCTGATTGCGCGGCGTGATGGAATGGAGCGCATCGTCAATGCTGGCACGATATTTCACTTCCAGAAAGACCAGCAGATCTTCCTTCTGGCAAATCAGATCGATTTCGCCCCCTTGCGCCTTGTAGCGCCGCTCGATGATCGCGAACCCCATGGTGGCCATGATCCAGCCTGCCCAGCGTTCGGCGCGCACACCGCGATCATAGCTGCGGGCCCGCTGTCGCTGTTTGGGATCTTTTGGAGCGCGTTCGCCGACCATTGGATCAATCACCCTGACTACTCTTCTGGCCGCTCTTCTGGCCGCGTTGGTCTTTGAGGGTTTGGGCGAGCTTGTAAATCTCGTTCTTCTTGGCCCCGATCTTTTCGGCGATGTCTGCCGACAACTGCTTGATGTGTTTGCCTTCATTTAGCCCTGCAAGGATCAGCGCCTCTACATCCTCAGCCTCTGCCTGTTTCTTTTCTGCCGGGCCAAGCAGGATCACCGCTTCCCCCTTGGGGGCGTCAACATCCTGGTAATGTGCGGCGAGATCAGCGAGGGTGCCGCGATGAAAGCTCTCGAATTTCTTTGTCAGCTCCCGCGCCATGACAGCGTCTCGCTCTCCCCCCAAGGCAGAGGCCATCGCAGGCAGCACATCCTTGAGGCGGCGCGGACTTTCATAGAAGACCAGCGTGCCGGGAATGGGCACCAGATCAGCAAGCTTGCGATCGCGCGCTCCGGCTTTTTGCGGCAGAAACCCGGCAAAATGGATCTGATCTGTCGGCAGGCCGGAGCCGACAAGCGCCGACAGCATGGCCGATGCACCGGGGATTGGCACGATGTCATGCCCAGCAGCCAGCATATCCTCCACCAGCTTGTAGCCGGGGTCAGACAGCAAGGGCGTTCCCGCGTCCGAGATCAGCGCGACGGCCTTGCCTTCAGAGAGCAGTTGCAACAGATAGGGGCGCTGTCTGTCTGCATTGTGCTCGTGATAGGTGACCAATCGGGTTCTGATGTCGAAATGCGTCAGAAGCTTGCGCGAAACGCGCGTATCCTCGCAGGCAATCACATCCGCGGCGGCAAGGGTTTCGAGCGCGCGGATCGTGATGTCCCTGAGGTTGCCGATAGGGGTCGCAACGACATAGAGCGCAGGCGCCAACCGCGGCGCGGATGCCTTGTTGCCAAGCAGCACAAAATCACTGCCGCCCTCGCCGTCCCGGGCCTCATTCTCTTGCGCGAGAGCCTCTTGGGTGATGTCCTCTTCGCTCTCTGGATTGCTGCTCATGTGCCTGCCAATGTTTATGCTTTGCGCCGATTCGGCGGCAGTGGAGGGTGATTCACCATATTCCAGTGGAGATCGAGGCCGGTCTGGCACGCATTGTGCAGTTTCTTTGCTATACGCGACAAATTCGCCACAGTTCCGCCGAATCGTGGCCTCAACCTGTCGGTCAATCCCAACATGCTTGTTTTGGCAGGTTATTTCTGACAAATCAAACGAACAAATGTGTGTTGCCTTGCTCCGTTTCACCCAGTCTGCTCGATCAGGTCCCACCTTCTTTGACCCACGGGGCAATTTCGCGGCTTTGGGACCAACAGCACACCAGACTTCAAACATTCGGTCTGAATCTGGAGGCCAGTTTTGATGCGAATTCTTCAGCAGTCCCCTGACAAGCAGTCCTTCCTGCCCGCGAGCCTCAAACGGATAGCGGGTGTCGCACTTGTCGGCGCAACTGCTTTGTTGGCAGCCTGTCAGCCGGTGACCCTGTCCGGTCCCGGCTTTTCATCCAACAACAATTTCAACAACACGGTGAATGTCGCCGAGCCGACGGGCGAAGTGCTTGGCACGGGCAGCGTTCGCGTGGCCTTGCTCGCCCCGATCGGGGCCGAAGGCGTGTTCGGGCAGACCGGCACTGCGCTCCGCAACGCCGCAGCTATGGCTTTGCAGGATTACAGTTCTGCTGATCTGCAAGTGATCGTCAAGGATGTCGGCCGTGGTCCCGGTGCCGCCTCGCAACAGGCCGGACGCGCCTTGCAGGAAGGGGCGCAGCTTGTGATCGGGCCGCTCAGATCGAGCGCCGTCAAACAGGCCGGACAGGTGCTCAAGCCAGCTGGTGTGCCGATGATCGCCTTCACCACCGATACCGGTGCTGCCGCGCGCGGCGTTTATCTGATCAACTTCACGCCCGAGAATGATGTCGAGCGCATCTTGTCTTATGCATCCTCGCGCAACAAGCGCAGCATTGCGGCGATCCTTCCCAGCACGCCTTATGGCAATGTGGTCGAAGCAGCCTTGCGGCAGTATGCCGCCCATTTCGGGATTCGCATCGTCACCATCGAGAAATACAAATCCGGCAATTCGCCTGATCCGTTTGGCCTGCAGACCGCTGCCGAGCAGATCGGTCAGGTCAAGAACCAGATCGACAGTGTGTTCATCCCCGAAGCCGCTGCCGCCGCGCCCGCAGCCCAATTGCTGGCCGGTCAGGGCATTCGCAGTGGCGACGTGATGTTCCTTGGCTCCAGCCAATGGGACAATCCCTCGACCTTCAAGGAGCCGATGCTGCGCTCTGCTGTCTATCCGGCACCGCCACGCTCCTTGCGCAATCTTGACGGTCGGACCATCGGCTTTGATACCTTCGCATCGCGCTATGCGAGCCAGTTCGGACAACAGCCGCCGCGTGTGGCTTCGCTGGCCTATGATTCGGTCATTCTGGCCGCTGCACTCGTAGCGCAAGCGGGTGAGCGTCGTTTTGCTCACGAAACGCTCACCGATCCGCAAGGCTTTATCGGCTTTGGCGATGGATATTTCCGCTTCCGTGCCGACGGCACATCCCAGCGCAGTCTGGCTGTAATGGAAATCTCGAAAGGCTCGGCGCGGATCATCGACGATGCGCCGATGTCGGCAAGCGGCCTTCCTAGATAGGCCACCGAACGCCCATTCCAATGAAAAGGGAGCCTTCAAGGCTCCCTTTTTTTGTTTCAACTTTTGCAGAGTGGTGTTCAACCCGCCAGTTCAGCCACCAGTGCATTGAGCAGAAGGAAGCCCTTGCGGGTGGCGCGAATGCGCCTTGGTTCGATGCGATCCAGAAGCCCCTCGGACACAAGATCATCGATGCGCCTATCGCTAATGCTGCGCCCGGCCATGGCGGCATAGCGATCAAGGTTGATCCCCTCTTTCACCCTCAAGCCCATGATGAGGCATTCATCCCCTTGCTGTTCAAGGGTGAGGATATCCTCATCGAGCGCGCCTGTTCCCCTCTCTTCGACCCGCTTGAGCCAGCTTTCGGGATGGCGTTCATTGGCAGTCGCAATGCGTCCATTGGGCAGGGTGAGCCGTCCATGCGCCCCTGCGCCAGCGCCGACATAGTCTCCATAACGCCAATAGGTGAGATTGTGGCGGCTTTCAAAGCCGGGGCGGGCATGGTTGGAAATCTCATAGGCAGGCATACCGTGGCGCTCCAGCGCCTCGTGGGTCATCTCGTAAAGCGCAACGGACGTGTCCTCGTCCGGCAGCTCGAACTTGCCGTTGCGATAAAGGGCAAAAAAGGGCGTGTCCTGCTCGATGGTCAATTGATAGAGCGAGAGATGATCAGCGGCCAGCGCCACGGCTTCATTCAGCTCTTTGGCCCAGAGTTCCGGCGTCTGGTGCGGGCGGGCATAAATGAGATCAAAGGACATGCGCGGGAAGTGCTTTTGCGCCAGAAGGATCGCCGCCTTTGCTTCTTCGGCGCTGTGCAGACGCCCGAGGAATTTCAGTTGGTCATCATAAAGGGACTGAACCCCTAGCGAGACCCGGTTGACCCCTGCCAGCGCATAGCCCTTGAAGTGGTCCGCTTCAACAGACGTGGGATTGGCCTCAAGGGTGATTTCCGCATCGGGCGCGACATCCCAAAGATCGGCAATTTCATCGAGAAGGCTTGCCACGACAGACGGCTGCATCAGGGACGGCGTACCGCCACCGAAGAAGACCGAGGTCACTGGCTGGGCCACGCCGGCACCCTTGATGCGGGCTGCATAATGGCGCAACTCGGAGATCATTGCGCGGCCGAACTGATCCTGATCGACCGGCTTGTGGCGCACATGGCTGTTGAAGTCGCAATAGGGGCATTTGGCAAGGCAAAAGGGCCAATGAAGATAAATGCCGAAGCCGGGATTGTCCGGCCCCGGCATGTTTGACTGGCCCTGTGCCATTGGCGCCTTATCCTTCAAGACAGGCATCCGCAAACAGCTTGAAGGCGCGGGAGCGGTGGCTGAGACCATCCTTGCCGCCCGGCTTCCAGCCGTGTTTTTGATCGGAGGTCATTTCACCAAAGGTGATGTCATGGCCTTCGGGCAGGAACATGGGATCATAGCCAAAGCCCTTGTCTCCGCGTGGCGGCCAGACCGCCGTGCCCTTTACTTCGCCGCGGAAAAACTGCGTTTCCCCGTCCGGCCACGCAAGGCAGAGGACGGCAACAAAGTGGCAGGAGCGATCCTCAGGAGCGGTCGCGCCTTTCTGTTGCAGTTTTTCCTCGACATTGCGCATGGCCATCGCGAAGTCCTTGTCCGGACCGGCCCAGCGAGCCGAATAGATACCCGGATCGCCATCAAGCGCGTCAACCGCAAAGCCCGAATCATCCGCCAGAGCCGGAAGGCCGGTGGCCTTTGCCGATGCCAGCGCCTTTAGCTCCGCATTGGCTTCAAAGGTGGTGCCGGTCTCTTCGGGCTCTTCCAGATTGAGCTCGGAGGCGGTTTTGACCCTGAGGCCATAATGGGCCAGAAGCTCGCGAATTTCGCGGATCTTGCCCTGATTGTGGCTGGCGACAACAAGAGGGGTCTCTGCGGTCAGCTTGTTTGGCATGTGAGCTTCCTATTTGGCTTCGTCAGGGGCGGTCTGCACTTCGAGCAATTCGCCAATGCCCTTTTTGGCAAGGCGCATCAGCTCCATCAGTTCTTCCTCGGAGAAGGGCTCGCCTTCTGCGGTGCCCTGAATCTCGACGATACCGCCACTGCCAGTCATAACGAAATTGGCGTCGGTTTCGGCGTCGGAATCTTCCAGGTAGTCAAGATCGAGCACCGGGGTGCCATTGTAGATACCGCAGGAAATGGCTGCGACCTGATCTTTCAGAACCTTCTTGTTCGCTTCAATCATGCCGCGGGCGCGCATCCATTCGATGCAATCGTTGAGCGCGACCCATGCGCCGGTGATGGATGCTGTGCGCGTGCCGCCATCGGCCTGAATGACATCACAGTCAACGGTGATCTGGCGCTCGCCCAAAGCGCCCAGATCGACAACAGCCCGCAAGGACCGGCCGATGAGACGCTGGATTTCCTGTGTGCGGCCCGACTGTTTGCCTGCCTGCGACTCGCGGCGCATACGGTCGCCAGTGGCGCGGGGCAGCATGCCATATTCGGCCGTGACCCAGCCCCGATTCTGACCACGCAGCCAGGGCGGGATGCGCTCTTCAAGGCTTGCAATGCAAAGAACATGGGTATCACCAGCCTTGATCAGACAGGAGCCCTCCGCATGTTTGGAGACATTGCGGGTGATCGTCACCTGGCGCTTCTCATCTGGATTTCGCTTGGATGGGCGCATATGGGTTCTCCTGCCTTCCATTTTTGACCAACTGGACCATATAGTATTGCGGGGAGCATCGCCGCCTATCGTCGCTGCCGTCCAGTTGGGATGGGCAGAACAGGCATGCAAGCTCCCGTGTCTGGGCTGTTTTAGAAATGCTTGCAGCTCAAAGCAAGGTGTGGCTTGCGGCATTTGCAGTTTTTGAGGCATAACAGGTTGCTTGACCGCCAAGCAAGCGGGTTGTTGCCCTCATCAACCCAGTTTGTCATTGCGGCATCGGAAATAGGTGACATGATCGATTTCGAACGCTTCAACCAGATCTCCCCCCTGACCGGTATGGACGACCGGCTGAAGGATATTTTTCGCACCATCGTCGAATCCTATCTGGAAACCGGTGATCCCGTCGGGTCACGCAACATTTCCAAGGCCCTGCCGATCTCCCTGTCGCCCGCCTCGGTGCGCAATGTCATGTCCGATCTGGAGCAACTGGGCCTTGTCTATTCGCCCCACACCAGTGCCGGACGCCTGCCCACCGAGTTGGGCTTGCGCTTCTTTGTCGATGCGATGATGGAATTCGGTGATCTGTCCAACGACGAACGCCGCATTATCGAACGTCAGATGGCCTCATCCCATGCCCCCGAAGCCGGGGTGGAAAATCTGTTGACCAAGGCAAGCCAGATGCTCTCTGGCATGTCGTCGGGAGCGGGGCTGGTGCTCAGCTCAAAGCAGGACAAACGCCTCAAGCATGTGGAATTCGTGCGACTGGAAACCACCAAGGCCTTGGTGATTCTGGTCGATGAGGATGATCGGGTGGAAAACCGTCTGATCGATCTACCCTCCGGTCTGCCCGCATCGGCTCTCACCGAAGCGAGCAATTTTCTCAATGCCCATATCCGGGGCAAGACCCTGTTGGCAGCACAGGAAGAGGTTGAGGCCCACAGGCATGATCTGCAAGCCGAGCTTGATGATCTCAGCGCCAAACTGGTGGAAGCCGGCCTTGCCACATGGGCGGGCGCATCGAACGATCAGCCCCAGAGCCTGATTGTGCGGGGCCGTTCCAAACTGTTGGAAAATGTCACCGCGCGGGAAGATCTGGAACGCATCCGGCACCTGTTTGACGATCTTGAATCGAAGAAGGATCTGATCCAGCTGCTGCAACTGGCTGACGAGGGTGACGGGGTCCGCATCTACATCGGGTCCGAAAACAAGCTCTTCTCCTTGTCCGGGTCGTCTGTTATCGTCTCCCCCTATCGCGACAGTGATCGCAACATCGTAGGCATTCTGGGGGTCATCGGCCCGACGCGGCTCAATTATGCCCGCATTGTTCCCATGGTCGATTACACCGCGCGGGTGCTCAGCAGCATGCTGTCTGACCCGTCTTGAGATCTTAATGCCAGGATTGAAATTTCCGCCTTTTGATCGCTAAACAAGATGCCTCTTGCAAAAACCATGGTGTAATACCTATCTGTGTTTCGGATCATACCTGATCTTGCCGAGAGCAATTTTCGGGAATTTCGGTTCCCGACCATACACTGACATACTGATAAGCAGCGTTTCGATCTAATCTGGCACCCCGGATTATCGTCAAAGCGTTCTGGAGAGACCCAGCCTCGTGAACCAGCCATCTCTTTTGACTCGCTCAGGAATTCCTGAAGAGTTTCGTGTTTTGATTGAACAATATCCTCGCGCCGAGTGGGGTACAGTCCATACCATTGGCGGTCTGGGACAATTCTGGCTTGACCGCCATGACGATTTTCGCCAGATGGCCGCCATGATGGATCAAGGAACCAACAAGGCGCTGGAAGGCGAGATGCAACCAATGGAGTTCGCCCAATGGTTCGCGCCACGACTCAACAGCTTTCTTGGCGGGCTGAACGGGCATCATCAGATTGAAGATTATCAATATTTTCCCGTTTTCGCAGCCGCTGACGATCGGCTGAAGGGGGGATTTGATCTTCTGGACGAAGATCACCATCTGCTGCATGACATGCTCGAGCGCAACGCCGCTGCCGCCAATGATTTCATCCAGGTGTTGCAGAGCGAAGGTCAACAGGATCCCCGCAAGGCGCTGGATATCTATGCGCAGGAAGCGAAAGGCCTTTTAAGCGGTCTGATGCGCCATCTGGAAGATGAGGAAGATCTGATCCTGCCCCTGCTTATGGATCAGGGTGAAGCAAAGTTCGGCGGCTACTAATGACGTCACGACGATCAGAAGTATTCAACTGATCCAGACGCAGCACTTGATTTTTCTGTCAGAAAGCTCGATATCCGGGGCTAACCAAAGCCCGTGTGCCGGTTATCGAGTTGCTGGCATGAAGCGAGATACCAATTAGAGGCTAATACATGTCTGACGAAATGCAAAAGTCTGAAGCTGATGAAGAGCAAGTTGCAGAGGCACAGGCCGGGGATACCACTTCCGAAGAGCCGTATCTCAATCCTCTGGAAGCCGCAGAATTGCGCATCGCCGAGTTGGAAAGGGACGCTGCCGAGATGAAGGAGCAGCTCCTGCGCACGATTGCCGATATGGAAAATCTGCGTCGTCGCACCGAAAAGGAAGTCAAGGACGCCAAGCAGTTCTCGGTGACGAGCTTTGCGCGCGACATGCTGGCGGTGGCCGACAATCTGCGCCGCGGGCTGGAAACCATTCCCGATGAAGAGCGAGCCAATGCAGAAGGCACGTTGCGCGCACTTTTGGATGGCACCGCAATGACCGAGCGGGAAATGCTCAAGACGCTCGAGAAGCACGGCGTCAAGAAGCTGAACCCAGAAGGGGAGAAATTCGACCCCAACTATCATCAGGCCATGTTCGAAGTACCCAATCCCGAAGTGCCCAACAATTCGGTGGTGCAGGTGGTACAGGCCGGATATGTCATCGGAACGCGCGTTCTGCGTCCGGCCATGGTCGGCGTTGCCAAGGGTGGCCCGAAATTCGTCGCCAAGCCTGATGAGCAGGAAGCCCCGTCTGCCGATCCGTCCGACATTGAAGGCATCGACAAGAGCGTCTGACCTTCCGGCGACCGGTGGGTCGCTCTGTTTGAAACAATGATCCAACCCTTCTGTCCCTTGGGGCAGGAGGGTTTTTCGTGTCATCCGTAGACCTTCAATCGAAAAGAGAATCGGTCCTTACCATTCATCTTTTACGGGAACGTGCGCTGTTTCGTCGCAGTTCTCCTGCGCAATTCGGATCCGAAACATGATTTTTGTCAAAGTTGAGCCCAAGCGGCGGGATTAAATTTATTCCAACCTTGTGGTTCGGGTTTGCCAGTGCGTCTCTCTCCTCCCCTCGACGTTCCTCTGCTGGCGTCAGGCCCATGGATCACATTCTCAAGGAGACTCTTTTGAGTCTCCTTTTCTTTTTTTGGTCTCTTCAAGCCTATTCGGAATGCGGTGACAGCCTGTTGTCTTTGTCTTTTCAGCGGGTTCGAACGCGTTCGAGCAACCAGGCGCGAAACTGGATGGCCGCCGGGCTGGCATGACCGCGCCGCCGGATCAGCTTGACAGATTTCCCCAGTGATAGAGGCGTCTCGTCCAGCGCAACAAGAGAACCTTCATCTAGCGCCCCGGAAATCAGCGGTTCATGTGCCATGAACATGCCGTGGGCCTGACGCGCGGCTTCGATCGCCAACCAGTGGTTGGCATAGCGAGCGCCATCATTCCAGTGAACGTCAAGGTCAGGCGCGCGCCTTTTGGCCCATGTCTGCCAGTCATCGGGGGATGTTGCGTCATGGATGAGAGGGGCGCTGTGCCAATTGGTGCGATCCCTCAGCCCCAGAATATCCCGAAACTGCGCGCTACATACGGGCAGAAGCGCATCATCGAACAGAAAGTCGGCCAGCAAGCCGTCTGCGATCTTGTCCTGATCGCTGATGAGAAAATCCGGTCGGTTGTCGGTTTGCAAAGACTTCTGGTGGTCAGCTGGCTGCAACGTGACCAAAAGGCCGGGATTGTCTTCATAAAAGTGAGCAAGAGCGGGTGCCAACCATCCGTCAATGAGCATCGCAGGCGCGGCAATGAGGATTGTCTGCTTGGCACTTGGTTCGCGCTCACGCGGCAGAAGACTGGCGATGTCATCAAGAATGCGCGTGACATCATCGAGAATGTCCCGACCATGCTCTGTCAGCTCCACCGCGTTTGATCGTCTGACGAACAGCGGTTTCCCAAGCCATTTTTCCAGTCCCTTGACATGTTGAGAGATGGCGGTGGCTGTCACATCCAGCTCCTGTGCTGCCCGTGCGAAAGAGCCGTGGCGCGCTGCGGCTTCAAAGGCCTTGATGGCGCTGAAGGGTGGAAGGCTGCGAGACAATGGTTTCCCCGATGATGCTGTGGTCATTCTTCGACATGCGATAAGAGGGTTACTTTTTCTTAGCCTGTTTTCCGGTGTTTTTCTATCAAAACAAGTCGGATGCCGCCCTGTCGCATCCACTTGTCGCACCCCCTTCCGGCCATCGGGGCCCCGATTGCAGGCTTCGCGATCACCCCGTACGAAAAACCCCGACCATGTTCATGATCGGGGTCTCTCTAACCATCGGTTTGGCTCATGCGCCAGATTGGTTTTTAGGCTTGTTTGCCTTCGGCTGCGGCGAGCAGCGTGGCGTTGCCGCCTGCGGCTGTGGTGTCGATACACAGGTGCCGCTCAAGCAGGTACCGATGCACATCAAACTCCGTGATCAGCGGCAACAGCATGCCCTTGCGCTTGGCAAGGATCACCCGCATCGCCTTGAGGGTGTCGCTTTCAGCGTTGCTGGCAATTGCGGCCACGCCTTCGAGACGACCCAGAATATCGGGATCGATATGACCGTCAAAGCCGACAATCGGGGCATCGGCCTGTTTCAGTTTTTCTGCCAGAGCTTTGGCTCCGGGCGCAACGGCCACGACCGCGTTGCCCGCAACAAGAGCTGCCGTTGCCTGCTGAAGCACCGCCTCTTCATCAGGTCCGGTCACCAGCACCGTACCACGGGGCGCAAATGACAGCCTGTTGGATTCGCCCGTCGGCCCGGGCAGTTCCCGCGGCTCCAGATCATCCTTGATGCACTCATCAAATTTCAGCGGCATGTCGCAAACACCTTTCAGAGCCGCAAAGCGATAGTTGTTCGACGCCCATTCGGCTTGCAGGTCTTTCTTGGCGTTGAGGCCATGCACCGCATTTTGCAACTCGACACCCGAGAAGGCTTCGCTGCCCTTTACTGGTACATAGCGCGGGGCCTGATTAAAGAATCGCTCGACATAGTGCGGCCCGCCTGCCTTTGGTCCGGTACCGGACAGCCCTTCGCCACCGAACGGCTGAGAGCCGACAACAGCGCCAATCTGGTTGCGGTTGACATACATGTTGCCGACCTTGATGCGATCAACAACTTCCTGCACACGGTTGTCCATGCGGGTGTGCAGACCGAAGGTGAGGCCGAAGCCCTTGGCATTGATGGAGGCGATCACCTTCTCGATGCTCTTGGCCGAGAATTTGGCGACATGAAGCACCGGCCCGAAGATTTCCTCCTCCAGCTCCTCAATACCCGAAAGCTCGATCAGGGTTGGAGCACAGAAAAGCCCGCCTTCTGGCACATCAAGTTGCTTGAGCACCTTGCCTGAAGCGCGCATCTTGCTGCAATGGCTGTTGATTTTGGCCTTGGCTGCCTGGTCAATGACCGGGCCGACATCGGTTGCCCAGGACCATGGATCGCCGATTTCCAACTCTTGCATCGCGCCCATGAGCATGTGGACCACCTTGTCAAAGACATCTTCCTGCACATAAAGCATTCTCAGCGCCGAGCAGCGCTGGCCCGCGGACTGGAAGCTTGAGGCAACGATATCGCGCACCGCCTGTTCCGGCAGAGCCGTGGAATCGACGATCATAGCATTGAGGCCACCAGTTTCCGCAATCAGCGGAGCGTCTGGCGCCATGGCCTCAGCCATAGCGCGGTTGATGGTCTGGGCGGTCGCGGTCGAACCGGTGAAGCAGACCCCTGCGATGCGCGGATCGCTGGTCAAGGGCGCACCCACGGTCGGGCCATCACCGGGCAGAAGCTGAAGAGCCGCAGCGGGTACGCCCGCTTCATGCATGAGCTCGATGGCGCGGGCCGCGATAAGCGGTGTCTGGCCTGCAGGCTTGGCGATCACCGCATTGCCCGCTGCGAGAGCGGCGAGGATCTGGCCGCTAAAGATGGCCAGCGGGAAGTTCCATGGCGAAATGCAGGTGATAGTGCCGCGGGCCTTTTGGGCACCCTCAGGATCAAGACGTTCGGCTTCGTTGGCGTAGAAGAGAGCAAAATCGACCGCTTCACGCACTTCACCGATGCAGTCGAGCATGATCTTGCCCGCTTCACGGCTGGCAAGGGCAAAGAACTCTTCTGCGTTGTCTTCATAGAGATCGGCGATCTTGCGCAAGACCTCAGCGCGTTTACTGGCGGGAACCGCCGACCATTGTGCGCAGCCATCTGCGGATGCCGCAAGGGCCGTCTCCACGTCCGCGGCAGTGGCTTCGATGACTTCCCCGACGATATCGGACGGGTTGGCGGGATTGCGCAGCTCTATTGTTTCGGTTGCGGAAAGATCGCCAGCGATGATTGGCTTTGCCACCCATTTGTGGGTCAGGAAGTTGCCGCGTTTCTCATCAAGCTGAGCAATGGTGAGCGGCTCGGTGTGATCCCAGCCCTTGGCGTTGCGCCGCTTGTCACCGAACAGATCAGCGGGACGGGTGAGAAACCCGTTCTCGATGTTGTCACCGAGCGCCTTGACCTGTGCGAAAGGATCCTTGGCGATTTCTTCGGGTGCGATGCTCTCATCAACGATCTGGTTGACGAAGGAAGAGTTGGCGCCGTTTTCCAGCAGGCGGCGAACCAGATAAGCAAGAAGATCGGAGTGAGCCCCGACCGGCGCATATATGCGGCAGCTGATCTTCTCTTTCTTCATCAGGGTTTCAAACAAGCTTTCGCCCATGCCATGCAGGCGCTGGAATTCGTAAGCTTTCTTGGAGATGCCGCTGGATCTGGCCATTTCGACGATAGCTGAAACCGAGTGGGCATTGTGCGAAGCAAACTGCGGATAGATGCAATCCGTCATGTCCAGCAGACGCCGGGCGTTGGACAGATAGGAAACGTCTGAATTGACCTTGCGGGTGAAAACCGGGAAGCTCTCCAGCCCCATGGTCTGGGCGCGCTTGATCTCTGCATCCCAATAGGCACCCTTGACCAGACGCACGGTAATGCGGCGATCCAGTTTTTTGGCCAGCATATACAGCCAGTCGATGACAAAGGAGGCGCGGTGCCCATAGGCCTGTACCACGACGCCAAAGCCGTCCCAATCTTTCAAGGCCGGATCGGACAGCACCTTCTCGATCACGTCGAGGGACAGATCGAGCCGGTCCATTTCCTCGGCATCGATGTTGAAGCCCATGTTGGCTGAGCGGGCAAGCAGCGCAAGGCCGAACGTGCGTGAGGTCAGCTCCGAGAGAACCTGCTCCCGCTTTCCTGCTTCATAGCGGGGATGCAAGGCGGACAGCTTGACCGAAATGCCCGGGTTTTCGATGCACACGTCGGATTTGCAAAGCGGTGCGAGGGCGGTGATCGCGTCGGAGTAGGCCAGATGATATTTGCGAGCGTCTTCCTCAGTCCGGGCCGACTCGCCCAGCATGTCATAGGAATAGGTGTAGCCCTTCTTCTCCATGCCCTTGGCGCGGTTGGTGGCCCGTTCGATGTTCGTGCCCAGTACAAACTGACGGCCCAGTTCCTTCATCGCCTGACCGACAGCGGTCCGCACAACAGGCTCGCCCATCCGCTTGACCATTCCGTGCAATGTGTTGGCTAGGCCCGCTTCATCGTTGGTCTTGAGCACCCGACCGGTGAGCATCAGGCCCCAGGTGGATGCGTTGATCAGGGGTGAGGAGGATTGACCCAGATGCTGGCCCCATTCGCTGGGGGCGATCTTGTCGGAGATAAGCGCGTCGATGGTCTCTGCATCAGGGACGCGCAGCAGCGCCTCGGCAAGACACATCAAGGCAACCCCCTCACGGGTGGACAGACCATATTCGGCGAGAAAATTCTCCATCATGGTGGGATTGGTCGTCTCGCGAATGGCCCGGATGAGCTCGGCGGCATGCTCACTTGCCCGGCGGCAGAGCCCGTCGCTCAATTGCGCGTCCTCGACAAGACGGCGAATATTGGTCGCTTCGTCAGCCAGATTATGATCACGAATGACCTGACGAAGCATGACGAGGCGGCTATCGAAATCTGTGGTGATCGACTGATCCATGGGTCGCTCCTGAAAGATGCGCTTCGCCGATATGAAGATCTGTTTTTTATATTTGCCGTTTTCGCCGATTGCTTGGGCGTTGGCGATTTCAATAGTCCGCGAAGGCTTTGATTGCGTTGATTGCTGGCGCTCAATTTATCGAAAAACGCCTAGTCAGAGTGACTATAATCATCTTGGAATTAGAGAATTTTCTTGAATATTGGGCGAATTTCTTGCAGATTACCCATGAATGGAGCCCAAAATGGACAATTTGGATAATCTTGATCGCAAAATACTTGATGTGCTTGCCGATCAGGGGCGCATAACTGTCACAGACCTTGCGCGCCATGTCGGCCTATCCAAAACGCCTTGCCAGATTCGCATGCGGCGCCTTGAAGAAAAAGGCTTTATCCGCGGCTATGCGGCGGTGCTCGATCCGGAAAAACTCGGTGAAGGGCATGTTGCCTTTGTCCAAGTTTCCCTCAGTGATACGCGATCAGAGGCGCTGAACGCCTTCAACGAGGCGGTGCGGCACATCCGCGAAATCGAGCAATGCCACATGATAGCATCAAATTTTGATTATCTTTTGAAAATTCGTACCCGCGACATGAGCAATTATCGAAAAGTGCTAGGCGAAAAGATCTCCGCCCTGCCCCATGTCTCGCATACCTCCACCTTCGTGGTGATGGAAGCGGTCAAGGACCGGAGTTAGTACGGTCTCGCGCAAGCCTTCGAATGCGGTCCCGGTGGTTTTTAGGCGTGGACCGGATTTTCTACTGCCAGAACATTGAGCTCCTTGGGGTGTAGCTCGATAGCGACCTGATCGGGAAGGGAATAGAGTTCACCGTCCTGAACACAGCGGGAAGCGTGTTTCTTGTTGTGAAGGATAATCTCTACCTTCTGGCCGGTCCGGACCTCGAGATTTTCATTTTGTTCCGACAGACCGAGAAACAGATCAGCGCCAAGGGTAAGCGCATCGCCACGGTTCATCGCGCCGACCATATAGATACCCAGCTTGCCGCCATCGGGAATTTCCGCATGAGGCGGAGCGGAACTGCTGTAGAGATTGTTCGAGATCGACAGGGCGCTGATGTTTCGCTCGAAGTCTTCACCGTCGATCCGAATGGTCATTTCATGGACGGGAATCTGAGAGGTCGCTCCCCAATAGGCCCTGACGCTGGCAAGCATCTTTGTGAAGCGCGCGCCAAAGGCAATGTTGTTTCGCATGCGAACCATTCTCGGGTGAAGGCCGATCGAGAATTGATGCACGAATGATTTGCCATTGGCTGTCGCAATGTCGCAGGCCATGGCATGGCCACCAGCGAGCTCCCCGATTGCCGTTTCGACGTCGAGGGGAATCCCCAAGGTGCGGGCGTAGAGATTCATTGTGCCGCCAGGCACCACCGCCAGTGTCTTGCCATGACGCCAGGCAAGATCGGCAGCTGCGGAAATGGTGCCGTCCCCACCTCCGGCGATGAGAATGTCAAACGCATCCTCTTTCACCGATTTCTGCATGGCCTCGATGAGCTCCTTGCCCGGTGCCGTGTAAATGGTGACGTCGTGACCGCTCGCCTTGAACCTGCTTTTGATCATGCGCTCAACATCACCGACATTCAGCATCTGGAAAGTGCCGCTGTTTTCGTTGATGAAGGCCATCGCCTTCTTTTTATGTTCGGTCACTTAGTTCTTGCCTCTGGTTGGTCACGGCGCTGATCTGAACGGGAGCGTCACCCGGCGCATAGTGAGATTGATTCGTCCCGGCTCAGCCAGCAGCGCGCTGGTGCCCGGATAGATCCTATCCACGCCATGATAGGCCATTCTATCCGCTCCATCGAGCAACAAGGCGTCGCCCGACCTTAGCAGAAAACTCTTTGTTGGCCCATTTCGTTCCAATCCCCCCAGCCGAAATCGCGCATCATCTCCGAGCGACAGGGACAGAATCGGAGCATCACGGTCGTCTTCGTCATTGTCGACGTGCAATCCCATCTTGGCGGTTGGGCTATAATAGTTGATCAGGCAGGCTTCCGGAGGCGCATCATAGGCGGTGAGTTCAAACCAGATATCGATGAGGCTCTCAGGGATTGCAGGCCAGGGCTCACCGGTCACCGGATGCACCGGCTCGTAGCGATAGCCGGATTTGTCTGACAGCCAGCCCAGTGGGCCGCAATTGGACATGCGCACAGAGAGCGGACGTCCCCATCGCGGCATGGTGGGCGTGAAGAGCGGAGCCTTGGCAACCACACTCCGGATGTCGGCAAGGAGCGCCTTCTGGGCATCCTGATCGAGGAAGGGCGAATGAAGCTGCATGGTATCCGGTCCTTGGTAATCCGTCGTTCGTTATTTTGCAAAAACCTTGGTTGTCTTGATGTGGGGATGTCGGGAACCAAGCGCAATTGTCATTCAAGATCGAATGGCCGCGTGCGTGCAGACGGGCAAGCAGGCAGGCAGAGCCGCATCCGGCCTCACACAAGATCAAGGCCAAGTTCACGGATTGATAAAGGCAGGGGGAAACTGGCTAAAGAGTTGAGTTGACCACGCATTCGATCGGTTTTCCCACGCGCACCTCGAGAACCGGCTTGATGGCATTGAGAATCTGCTTGCGTTGCGGGTCGCCTCTTTCCGGGGTGTGGACCTGTTGGGCGGCTGCAGACATCACACTGGCAGGCTGGACAATGAGAAGACTTGCAAAAAGCGCAAGAACCAAGCTTGATTTTTTTAAAGCGGAATTCCATCTGATGGGTTGGTTCGAAAGAGCGCGATGACAACGAGGAGATGCAAAGATGCTTTTATCAAGCAGATTCTCACATCGCTGTGGGGATTTTTTCCGCTTAACCTGCCTTTAACGGGATGCCCCTCTTTATTTTGCCGCTGCACTCTTATATGAGGAGTGCCACATTTTGGAAATTATCGCGAAAGCGATCTGGACCGTATCCTGAAAGAGCCCTCCGGCTCCAGAGGGATGGGCCCCAAAAACGGTTTGAGTGTTTTGGACGATCAAAGATCGCCGAAAATGCTCGTTTAGATGGGGTTTGCGCCTTGCAGGAAGCAGACGCGAGCCTTATATGTCCCCTTGAATATAAGTCCAACCCGCGCGGAAACGCGCATCTTCATGGGGGTCGGGCCGATTTCATCGGCACCTACTAACCGCTTTTTAAGGGTTTGACCGGCCTGCCGATAAGGAGAAATAAGATGAGCAAAGTCATTGGTATTGACTTGGGCACGACCAACTCGTGCGTGTCCATTATGGATGGCAAAGAGCCTAAGGTAATCGAGAATGCGGAAGGTACACGTACCACGCCTTCGATGATTGCCTTCACCGACGATGGTGAGCGCCTTGCCGGTCAGCCTGCGAAACGTCAGGCCGTTACCAACCCTATGAACACCCTGTTTGCGGTCAAGCGCCTGATCGGTCGTCGGTATGACGATCCGGCCGTGGCCAAGGACAAGGATCTGGTTTCCTACAAGATCGTCAAAGGCGACAACGGCGATGCATGGGTCGAAGTCGAGGGTGAAAAATACTCTCCTTCCCAGATTTCGGCGTTCATCCTTCAGAAAATGAAGGAAACCGCAGAAAGCTACCTTGGCGAAACCGTGACGCAGGCTGTGATCACCGTTCCTGCCTACTTCAACGATGCCCAGCGTCAGGCCACCAAAGACGCCGGCAAGATCGCTGGCATGGAAGTGCTGCGCATCATCAACGAGCCGACCGCTGCAGCGCTGGCCTATGGCCTCGACAAAAACGAAGGCAAAACCATCGCGGTCTATGACCTTGGTGGCGGTACTTTCGACGTGTCCATTCTGGAAATCGGCGATGGTGTGTTTGAAGTGAAATCCACCAATGGTGATACCTTCCTTGGTGGTGAAGACTTCGACATGCGGCTTGTCGACTATCTGGTCGCAGAATTCAAAAAAGAAAGCGGCATTGACCTGAAAAAGGACAATCTCGCTCTGCAGCGCCTCAAGGAAGCTTCCGAGAAGGCCAAGATCGAGCTTAGCTCTGCCACGCAGACCGAGATCAACCTGCCTTACATCACTGCCGATGCATCCGGTCCGAAACATATGACCCTGAAGCTCACCCGCGCCAAATTCGAAGCGCTGGTTGACGATCTGGTCAAACGGACCATCAAACCTTGCGAAGCAGCGCTCAAGGATGCCGGTCTTTCCGCTTCGGAAATCGACGAAGTCGTTCTGGTCGGCGGCATGACCCGCATGCCCAAGGTTCAGGCGTCGGTAAAACAGTTCTTCGGTAAAGAGCCGCACAAGGGTGTGAACCCGGACGAAGTGGTCGCCATGGGCGCTGCCATTCAGGCCGGTGTTCTGCAGGGCGACGTGAAAGACGTTCTGCTGCTTGACGTGACCCCGCTGTCTCTGGGCATCGAAACCCTCGGTGGTGTGTTCACTCGCCTGATCGACCGTAACACCACGATCCCGACCAAAAAGAGCCAGGTCTTCTCCACCGCTGATGACAATCAGAATGCGGTGACGATCCGGGTCTTCCAGGGCGAACGTGAAATGGCGGCTGACAACAAGGTGCTCGGCCAGTTCGACCTTGTCGGCATTCCGCCAGCACCGCGCGGTGTTCCGCAGATCGAAGTGACCTTTGATATCGACGCCAACGGCATCGTGAATGTGTCGGCTCTCGACAAAGGCACCGGCAAGGAACAGAAAATCTCCATCCGTGCTTCTGGCGGTCTCAACGATGACGAGATCGAACAGATGGTCAAGGACGCCGAAGCCAACGCTGAAGCCGACAAGAAACGCAAGGAGCTGGTCGAAGCCAAGAACCAGGGTGAAGCCCTTGTTCACTCCGGTGAGAAATCTCTGGCCGACTACGGCGACAAGGTTTCGGAAGCCGACAAATCCGCCATCGAGGCCGCCATTGCAGAGCTGAAAACTTCTCTGGAAGGCGACGATCTCGAAGCGATCAAGGCCAAGACCGAAGCCATGGCTCAGGCATCCATGAAACTGGGCGAAGCGATGTATTCGGATCAGCAGTCCGAAGAGGAAGCCCGCGCAGCAGCCGACGCTGCCCGCGATGCTGCCAAGGAAGATGACATCGTCGACGCCGACTTCGAAGAAGTCCAGGACGACGAAGAGAAACGCTCCTAAGCACAAGGGCTGTGGCTTTGTAGAGACCCGATGACAAAAGCCGGCGTCACCAACATTGGCGTCGGCTTTTGCGTCAAAGGGATGCAAGACACAGACTTCCTCAAAACCGGGACAGGCCATGATCCTTATCACTGCACAGGCATTTCCTCCCAGAACCGGTGGCATCCAGAATTTGCTGGCCGGGACGGCGGAGTCTATCGCCCGGGCAGGCTATGAGGTACTGGTATTGGCAGATGACGGAAAGGATGCGCGCACATGGGCCAAAGGTGCCAATCTACCCTATAAGGTGGAGTGGTTCTCCGGCCCCCGTCCAATCCGCCGCTGGCGCAAAGCACGGCGCGTGATGCAGCTTGCCAAAGACAACAGCATCGAAGGGTTGTTTGCGGACACGTGGAAAAGCCTCGAGCTTCTCCGCCCCCCGTTTCCCTTTCCGATCGTAACTTGGGCGCATGGCAACGAGTTTCCCAATGTGAGCGGCAAGGCCGAACGCATCAAGGCAGCGCTGTCAAAGGCTGATCACATCGTCTTCAATTCGCAGGAAACCAAGGATAGGGCCAAGGCTTTCACACCCGAAACGGTTCCATCCAGCATCGTCAACCCGCCGATTTTCGAGGCGGTGGAGCCGATGGCGGAAGACGAAGGCCGCGTTGAGGCGATCTGGGGATCCCATTCTCCACGCCTTCTGAGCACCTGCCGCCTGATCGACTGGAAGGGCCTTGATCAGGCCATTGCCGCGATGCCCGCCATCCTTCTAGATCATCCTCAAGCCAAACTGGCCATTGCCGGTATTGGCAATGATCTGGACCGTCTTCAGGCTTTGGTGAAAAATCTCGATGTCGAGGATCATGTCGAGTTTCTGGGCTGGATCGAGGATTCGACCAAAACAGCGCTTTATCGCAGTGCCGACCTTTTCCTGCAGCCAGGACGCCAGATTGTCGAGGAGCGGGAAGGTTACGGCATTACCTACGTCGAAGCAGCGCTTCAGGGGTTGCCCGCCATCAGTGGCGACGCCGGAGGCGCTCCCGAAGCGATCGTCGACGGCAAGAGCGGTTTGGTGGTCGATGCAACGGTGACGGGCAACGTTTCGGAAGCCGTACTCACCGTGCTGGGCGACAAAACCCGGCATAAAGACATGCGTGTGGCTGCCAAGGCACACGGCACGGCATGTCTCTGGCGCAACCGGATCACGCAGATTCTTGCACCGTTTGGCCTTGAGCCGCGAGCAGAAAAGCCGGTACATGATGTTAACAGGGTAGCGACCTAACGCTTAACAGGTGGATCACGCAATTATGTCTAAAGCCGATTTTTATGAAACGCTCGGGGTGTCCCGCGGGGCTGACGACAAGGAACTGAAAAGTGCCTTTCGCAAAAAGGCGATGCAGTTTCACCCGGACCGCAACCCGGGCAATCCGGAGGCGGAGGCCAAGTTCAAGGAACTCAATGAAGCCTATGAGATTCTGAAGGATGCCGAGAAACGGGCTGCCTATGATCGCTATGGCCACGCCGCCTTCGAACAGGGTGGCATGGGGCAGGGCTTTGGTTCTGACTTTGGCTCATCCATGTCCGATATCTTCGAAGATATCTTCGGCGACATGATGGGTGGTGGTCGCCGGTCTCGCGGCCGCGAGCGTGGCGCTGATCTGCGCTACAACATGGATATAACGCTGGAAGAGGCGTTCCATGGCAAAACCGCCGAGATCGAGGTTCCCACATCGGTGACCTGTAACAATTGCTCGGGAACCGGTGCCAAGCCCGGTACAAGCCCCAAACCGTGCCGGACGTGCGGTGGCATGGGCAAAGTGCGCGCAACTCAGGGCTTTTTCACGGTCGAGCGAACCTGCCCGAGCTGTCATGGCCGGGGGGAACTCATTGAAGATCCTTGTGACAGCTGCGGCGGTGTCGGGCGCACAACCGAGAACCGCTCTCTGTCGGTCAACATCCCCGCCGGGATCGAAGATGGCACCCGCATCCGCCTGTCAGGCGAAGGGGAAGCCGGCGTGAGAGGTGGCCCTCCGGGCGATCTTTATATTTTTCTGACGCAAAAGCCGCACGATCTGTTCCAGCGCGACGGTGCGGACATCTTCTGCCGCGTCCCGATTTCGATCACCACCGCCATTCTGGGCGGCCAGTTCGAGGTTCCGACCGTGGATGGCGGCAAGACCCGCGTCCGTGTGCCGGAAGGAACCCAGACCGGCAAGCAGTTCCGCCTCAGGGGCAAGGGGATGCCTGTACTGCGCAGCCCGCAATATGGCGACATGTATATTCAGGTTGAGCTCGAAACACCGCGCAAGCTCACCAAGCGGCAGAAAGAACTCATTCAAGAATTCGAAGGGCTGACCCATGCGGACAATCACCCTGACAGCAATGGCTTTTTTGCCAAGGTGAAGGACTTCTTCGAGCGCATTGCCGAGTAAGAATTCCCAGTTTTGTTGCAAGGGGGAGGTGCTGATCGAGCGCCTCCCCCTTTTTTATATAATGAGGGTAAAAAAACGCATCGCTCAGTCCGGTTTGGTCTTTCATTCGGCGTAAAACCCGCCTACATCTTAAAGAAGCGGTCAGATTGCATCCCACATGAAGCACTTTGGGGGAGGTGATCGGGCCCAATCAGATGTCCAGTTTGTCTGGCATCGGGGTCATGGAGGGTGTTTTGACGGATTGAAGGATCCGTGAAAGCCACTCAAGCCATTGTTTCAGTGCATGGCATTGTTCGAGCGTGTGAAGCGCTTTTATGGAGCATGCTCTGATTGTCTTCTTTGAGGGCTAGATGCTCAAACAACTACGCAACCACCCTGTCATCGACCGTTTGCCAGATGAAATCCGCTTTTTGCGCCAATGGTTCGAGAATCCGCTCAAAGTCGGGGCCGTTGCACCGTCCAGCCCAGCGCTCGCCCGCAAGATGGCGTCCTACATCAATGTCGACGATACCGGCCCGGTCGTGGAACTGGGGCCGGGAACAGGCGTTGTAACACAGGCCGTGCTTGATCACGGTGTCGATCCGTCCCGCATCCTGGCTGTCGAATATTCTGACGAGTTCGTCGATATTCTTAAAGATCGCTTCGCCGGTGCGACGGTCATTCAGGGCGACGCCTATGATTTCGAAGCGATCCGGCAGGCCCACATTCACCAGCCTCTGTCTGCTGTCGTGTCCAGTCTGCCGCTCTTCAATCAACCCAAGCCGATGCGTAGACGCCTGATCGAACTGTGCCTTGATGCCCTGTCCCCGGGCGCTCCCTTCATACAGTTCTCATACGCTCTGGTGCCGCCCGTCCCGCAAGGGGATGGCGCGTTCTGCATTGAGAGCAGCAACTGGATTATTGGCAACCTGCCGCCAGCGCGTGTTTGGGTCTACAGACGGCCTGCCGCGTGAGTTTCATTTCAGGGTTTGGGGTATGCTTCCAAACTCACCAATGGCGCGTAACGGGACTATAAGAAAAGGAATGTCAATGCAGATTCCTCGTCTCCTCTGTCTGGCTGGTTCCGTGCGGTCTGGTAGCTGCAATCAGGCCCTTGCCGGAGCAATGGCCAAACATCTTAGTCTCTCCGAGATGGATGTAACCTTCCTGTCGCTCACGGACTATCCACTGCCCCTGTTCAATGCCGACGACGAGGCCGAAAAGGGCCTGCCGGAAAATGCCGTTCGCCTTGCCAGGTTGTTTGCCCGACAGGACGGCATATTCCTCGCATCTCCCGAGCATAACGGTTCCGTCACTCCCTTGCTGAAGAACACACTCGACTGGATCTCCCGCGTGCCGCCCGAATCGCGCCATGCATTCCGCTCTCCGGTGTTTGCCATTGGTGCTGCCTCTCCCGGAGCTCTGGGCGGGACGCGGTCGCTGGCCCATTTGCGCGACATACTGGTCGCTTTGGGCGCCTTTTGCATTCCACAACAGATATCCATCGCCTCCGCCAGCACTGCCTTTGATGACAAGGGGGATCTGACCGGGGACCGAGAGGCGCGTTTTCTTGCCGATTGTGCCTCCAGCCTGATGAAAACCGCCAAAAAGTTCAAACCGCTTGAATCCGCATAAGGGCCGCAGCTAGTTCTCTTGTGGATCTGGACCAGATCCGCTACCGGTGCTATGGCTCTTTGCAAATGAAGAACAAAGGAGCACTCCCCCATGACGTCGAACCTTTCCATCCCAGCCAAAGACCGTCTCATTGTTCCCCTTGATGTATCTTCCGTGGAAGATGCTCGCGAGATCGTCATGGATCTGGGAGACAGTGTCTCGTTCTACAAGATTGGCTACCAGCTCGCCTATGCGGGCGGATTCGAGTTGGCCAAGGAGCTGATTGAAGCCGAGAACAATGTCTTTATGGATCTGAAGCTGCTCGACATCGACAACACGATCGAAAAGGGCGTTGAATCCATTCGCGCCCTGGATGCTAAGTTCCTGACGATCCATGCCTATCCGAGTGCGATGCGCGCTGCTGTCGCCGGGCGGGGTAAAAGCGACCTCAAACTGCTGGGTGTCACGGTGCTGACGTCGATGGATGACGAGGACCTCAAGGAAGCAGGTTACAGTTCCAAAGCCGAAGACCTCGTGGCCAAGCGTGCCACGGCTGCGCGGCAAGCCGGTATGGATGGGATCGTGTGTGCCGCTCAGGAAGCGGCTGCCATGCGTAAGATTGTCGGTCCCGACATGGCCATTGTAACCCCGGGCATCCGTCAGGAAGGCACCAGTGCAGACGATCAGAAACGCGTCATGACACCGGGCCGTGCGATCTCGGAAGGATCGGATTATCTGGTGGTCGGTCGTCCGATTTTGGGGGCCCGCAAACGGTCCATGACTGCCTTGTCGATCATTGACGAAATCGAGGCGGCTCTTGCCTCACGCAGCTAATCAGACCGTTCAAGAGCCTCGAGGCTCTTGAACACGCCTATGGAAATTCAGGAAACGGCTGTGCGGGCACCCTCGACAGCCGTTTTTTTGTAACGCCATTCCGCCTGAATTGCGCCCTGAGAGACATCTTGATTTGATTCACGTGAAATAGGCAACGCTCGAAGGCTTGATTTGATCAGCGCATTATTGGGCTGCAAGCACTGGTGCAGCCACACAGCTCATGTCGAGGCAGTCTGTTCAAAGCAGGGCCGGGCTTGAAGCCTCACGAGACGCCGGATTGGGGTGCCTTGAAATCGCCGAAGCGCCATGCTTTTCGCCGCTGTCGCAGCGTGTGCATGTAGATCGCTTGCCCGATCGCCAAACTCAGAGCCAAAAGCAACAATCCCGGCAGGATGAGTCCGTAGAGATAGCGCTCAGGATGCGTCTTGAGGTAGGCCTTGTGTGGCCGATCCTGATTGACGTGTGCGAGAATCGTGCGTCCAACCGCATAGCCAGCCAACGAGCGCTTGACTTCACCGGGTGACAAAGAGCGGATCGGACGAAGCGACACGCGCGTTCCGGTGAATGTCTTTCCATCCTTGACATAGCTGTATTCGATCCGGGCGGAAAAGACCGGAGCACCAGAGTCCTTTTTGGTGCGGACCACCTCTGCACGGGTCACGGTCGCAGAGACCTGATCCCAGCTCTTAGCGGTGTAGGCTGTAAAATAGTGCGCCATGCCGACGATCAGAAGCAGCATGCCGAAAACCACCATCAGAAAGCGCGCAAGACGCACGAAACTGTGCTGACTCACGTCGAACTTGAGGCTCGGGAATTGCCAGGAGGTGGAAATTTCAACCGGATTTCGGTTCACCTTCTGAGAGCCCGGATAAATATAGGCTGGCTGATATCGCATCATGAATACCGAAAGGTTAACAATTATAAACTTATGGAATCACACTTTTTCAATTGTGGCAAAAGTAATATCGACCGTATAACAAATGTTTGACGAAAGACTCGAGTCATCGAAAAAATTTTATTTATAATGTAAATATTGGAGAAGACATTTCCTGTTAACCATTCGTTAGGATTTATTATCCACAGAGTCTTCACAGGGAACACTTTGTTAATCATTTATTCCGCCAGAGTCTTTCGCAAGAAATTTTGTAAAAATCAGGCCGCGCCCAGAGTCTTCACTGACGGGTGATGCGACAATTCTATGTCGGGACAAAGATCAGAAACATCTTATAGATTCGACGAAAATCAGAAAACAGCTTTTGACGCGGGAATTCTTGTCAGCCGTGTGTCATACCAAGGGCGTGAAGTTCTGACTCTTTAGGGATTCCATTTTTAGCACTGGCGTGATTCAACATGGCAAAGGAGATTTTGCCATGTCTGCCGCTTTGATTCTTAGCGATGCTTTTGACGCCGATAGTTTGCGCCGTCTTGCCAAAGGATGCCGCAATGCCAAACAGAGCCGCCGCCTACTGGCCATTGCGGCTGTCTATGACGGCATGAACCGTGCTGATGCCGCCAAAGTCGGCGGTATGGACCGCCAGACTTTGCGAGATTGGGTTCTTCGCTTCAATGAGCAAGGCACCGATGGTCTTGTCGACATCAAAGCAACCGGCGCTCCCATGCGCTTGAGCCCAGAACAGCTCGAAGAGTTTGTTGCTATCGTTGAAACCGGTCCTGATCCTGAGAAGGACGGCGTCTCTGTCTGGCGTAGCCAGGATCTGGTGCGTGTGATCCAAGAGCGGTTTGGGGTCTCCTACAAGGAACGTGGAGTACGGGATCTTTTGCGCCGCATGGGGTATGTGCGCATATCTGGTCGACCTCAACATCCAGAACAAAAGCCTGAAGTCATTGATGCTTTCAAAAAAACTTCTCCGCAACGTTGGCAGCGCATGTAGGCCATTTGCCAAAGAACAAGCCCATCGAGATTTGGTGGCAAGATGAGGCTAGGCTTGGTCAGAAGAATGGACTGGCCCGACTATGGGCAAAAAAGGGAACCAGACCACGTCTGCCAGCCGATCAGCGATATAAAAATGCCTATCTGTTCGGTGCAATATGTCCAGCGCGTGGCGTTGGCGCGGGATTGATGATGCCTTTTGCAAATACACAGGCCATGCAAATGCACCTCGAAGAAGTCTCAAGGACAGTGGCGCGCGGCGCTCATGCCGTGGTGCTGATGGATCGTGCCGGATGGCATACGACAAGCAGACTCAACGTGCCCAAGAATATCACCATCCTCCTGTTGCCTTCCAAATCACCGGAACTGAACCCAGTTGAGAATATTTGGCAGTATCTGCGCGGTACCTTCCTGTCCAATCGGGTCTTCGAAGACTATGCCGCCATTCTTGATGCTGGTTGCCAAGCATGGAAGAGCCTCTCCGCCAACCCAACCATCATCCATTCAATAGGTATGAGAAAATGGGCTCAAGAAGGTCAGAATTAAATGCCGTTGGTATCAAACGGTCCGGACAACCAGATAAAATGAAGCCCGTTGCCGCAGAGACACCAATTTGAGAAAAGACACCTATTTGAGAAAAGGCACCTGACCTTTGCGCCTGCGGCCAAGCATGGTCTTGATCGGTGCTATCAGGCTCGTTGTGAGCCCAAATTCTGAAATCCGATAGGTCCAGGCCGAAAAGGGCGAGCCTCCCGCATCCTTGAAACGCTTGCGCCCGGGTAAGGACCGGTCACCACCGATGGCGGTCAGCGTGGAATCAAAGATGTTCGAGGTCACCGGCGCTGGCAGAAGACCGTAGGTCTTGAGGCCATGCTCCCACGGGCGGCGCAGATCCTCATCGACCGGTCGTTTGCGCAAGGTTCGGTAGCTAAGGAACTTCTCCGCTCCGGACCGATTGATCAGATAGCAGCCGGTGTTGTTGGGCACGCGCCAGTATTTCACGACCTGAAGGCCATCGGAAAGGAACGCGATGGGCTTCACCGCAGCCTTTGGCGGATTGGACAAACGCACGATTTCCCAATCACCGGGCAGTTTGGTGTGGTTTTCCGCCATCGCGGCAAATCCGTCATGAAATTCGAGATCATCCTCCATGACGCAAACCGGTTCATCGATGCCGTCCTCGACAATGCGATGCATGATCTCAAGATGGCTGGCGTAGCAGCCAACCTCACCGCGGTTCATGGCGCTGTCGATCTCTGCTTGCTCATCCAGAAAGAACGGCTTCAATCGCTGAGGCATATCCAAACCGTAGACAGCAGGGATCCGTTCGGCAGAAAAGCCCCGTTTTGCAAGCTCTCCGTTCATGTAATCCAGACGATCGGCATCACGATCGAGGTTGATCAGAAAGATCCGCATGGCTGTGCTTTCAGACGAGGATCCAGCCACGCGGGCAGATGTCGTCAATGTAGGTGGTCAGCATATGGTCGCGGGTGTACCAGCGGCGCGGTGCGATCACAAGCTTGTCCGCATTTGGATTGAGCCACGCGCCCCACCAGCTGAAGGATGAATTGGCGATGATGTGGTGACTGCATTTGGTCATGAGCGCAAGATCGTGCATCCGGTCCGCCTCAGGCATCAAAGTCCGATTGGGCCAGTCACGGGTCAACTGATCTGCTGCGTCCTGGTCATCGGAGAAAATGCAGAAATGACAATCGGGCACTGCCTTTTGCATCAGAAGGCGCGCGCGCTCGTAATAGTCATCTTCCATGATGCCGTGGATTTTCAGAACCTTGGGGTCGTAGAGATAGTCTCCCCGGCGAATGTGAACCGAAACCGAGCCGGTTTGCTCCGCCCGGGCCTTGCTCCCCGGATCAAGGGCTTCATCAAGCGACGCAAGGCTGAACTCCCGGCGGATGGCATCCGATTCGCAGGCGAAATAGTCCTCGGACTGGAAATAACCCGCAAGATAGGTGCCCTTTTTGATGGCATGGATCTCATCCGTGACCGTAAGGCTCTCGTGCTGGAAGCGTGGCCCCGGCCAGTTTCCGCCGTGCTTTTTCTTGCGGTCCTGCTGTCGAGCCTTGCCGGTCAACTTGCCCAGCAGGGAGGCGGTTTCGGTCTCTTCCTGTTCCCATACATCGGCACTGATGGGGAAGGCGGACAGCCCAAAATTGGCATGTTCGAGCCGATCAGAGCCAACAGCATGCACCAATAGCTTCGAGCCGGTGCGTTGCGCCTGAGCAAAGGCGGCGGCATATTGAAACATTTGATTGCCTAGGCCACCGAAGATGCGGATGCACAGATAGTCCGCAACGGTCTCTTGCTTCACCTTCGTGCTGTTCATAGCAATCGTTCCTTTCGGCGGTGTCTTGATACGGCGCGCACGGGTTCAGGTACGCTCAAACAGATTGATGCTGGCTTTCCAGAATGCTCGGCGGAGCGGTCGCGGCAATTTGAACAATCGTTTCGCAGCCGATTTCCCATACCATTTAACTGGCTCTGGCTGCTCGAGCTGCGGGCTTGCATCCCGTTCGGGCGCAAGCGCTTCCACATGCCGATTCAGCAGGGCAAACAGATTGTGCTCCTCCATCAGCCAGGCCTTGTTGGCAGCCATGGCGACTTTTGCCTTGTCTGTTGCTGCGGGATCGGCATCAAGGCAGGCCTTGACCTTCTGAGCGGCTTCGTGTGGACGACACAGATCGATAAACAGCAGGCCATCCTCATCAAAGTCCGCCTTGATCGCCGCCGAACCACCGTGGATCAGGAAAGCACCGCCAAGAATCGGGTCGGCGGTCTTTTCGGTCCAGCCATGGGCGGCAAGATTGTTTTCAAGGGCCAGATGATAGCGGGACTTGTTGATTACGTCCGCCTTGTCATCAAGACGCTCGAACCCACGACCGTAGATCGTCAGGCGATCGCCCAGCATGTCTTTAAGAATGTCAAGGAAGCGCAGGCGCCGAACCTGATTTTTGGTCTGGGTTTTCGTGGAGCAGACGGCGGTGAGTTCCAGCGGCCTATTTTCCATAGGCGGGGTTGGCCCAATCAGGTCAGGCCAGAGCTTTCTGACAAACTGCTCGCCGCCGCCACCGACATTCATGCCATAGAACCAGGGCAACGCCGTGTGACCGATGATCTGGCGGCCCTTGAAGGCGGGAATGGGATAAGGCGAGAGCAAGATCCCGAACTGATCGAGATAAGCCTTGGGATAGGCCTGAAATTCCGGCGGCTCGGACACCATCAGGATGCGCCGTTCAACCGGCACGCAAGTGTTGAGCGGTTCGCTATGGCGGTCATAGACCACCAGCCAGTCAGCCGTCTGATCAGGGTCCTCCAATGTCACCCGAAGATCCTGCCACTGACCATCGTTGTTCGGGGTCTGGCGGAACAGGGCCTCGGAGGCGTGAAGGGAAGAGAAATGAAGATGGCGCATGGGCTGTTGACTAGAGTTGGCCGGTTCGGGATTGGCGCGCCTTGAGCGCATGAGCCAGCCGGTTGAGATCCTCGCTGTCCAGCGCCCCGTCCGCTGCGGCATTGAGCCTGCCGGGCAGGGGATTGTGCCAGAATTTCTGGTGGATGACATGTCCACCCGACATCATCGCAGCAATCTGCGAGAAAGAGCTTTTTGCCGTGATCAGAATGTCGGCCTGAATGAGCCGGGCCATGGTTTTAAGGGGGTCTGTGTTGAGATAAAGAGCCATGGCATGTTTATCGAGTAACGGCCTGAACTCTTCTTCCGTACCTTGGGAATGCAGCTCCAGCTCGAAGGGCAGATTCTGCCTTTCAAGGCAGGCCGTCAGGTCCGAAATTGTTTGATCTGTCACCCCAAGTGTCGTGAAGCGCTTGGAATTCTCGCCTTCCTGCACATCACCGCGCCGGACATGGACCGCAATGCGCAATGGGACATCGGGAAACGCGCTCTCGGGCTTGCCAATTGTCACATTGTCCCGAAGACCTTCACAAATGGCCTTGTAGGCATTGGCGTGGCTTTCTACGGCTCGATGCACATGAGGACTGGTGACGATCGCCTCTTTGTTGCGGCCAAATGGCCAGTGAACAAAGTCCCGCATCGAAACAACGCGATCCTCATCGGAGAAGTCGCCGTCGGAGGCAGCCGCAAAATTGAAAGCCGCATTCCAGGCCGCGATCTCATCGGGGCCAGAGGTATGTTCAGCGCTGGTAATGTCCCTGTGGGCATAGTTGATGCCATGCATCCGCGCCAAAGCCAAAATAGACAACTGGCCATGCAGCTGGGCCCCCATGCCATCGCTGCGATCACCCAGAGCCAAAGCTTTTGGTTTCTTGACCATCGGGCTGGCCATCAAGGCATCGAAACAAATCGCGATCTTGTTGTCGCTGGGCCCTTTGATCGGCAACCATTTCCGATCATTCATGATCAACAGATACCCCAGCACGCTCGCAAGCGACGTTGCTTTTCGGGGTTCAGGGACTGATGTCACGCTTTGATCCTGCCTTTTCATTCAGTGTTGTCCTGTTCTCTTTTGCTTATCGCAGGGACGAGCCGTTTCCGCAAGCTTGATAGCATTTGAATCTCTCCCATGGGTGGTATATGCCTAGAGGGATTTTTGGGGCTGACGGCCTTTAAAACACGCGAACCGATTGACCAGACGGACGCCATGCGTCTCCCAGAACCCGAACCAGTGGTCGCACCATGACTTCATCCCGCCGCAAGCTGCCTGTGTCTGCTTTCATCATCACGTTCAATGAAGAAGACCGGATCGCAACCGCCATCCGCAGCGTCGTTGACTGGGTGGACGAGGTGATCGTGGTCGATTCAGGCTCGACGGACAGAACCTGCGAGATTGCTGCGGCTGCGGGTGCCAACGTCTCGCACAACGACTGGCCGGGCTATGGCGAGCAGAAGCGCCATGCGGAGGATCTTTGCCGGAACGACTGGCTTTTGAACATCGATGCAGACGAAGAGATCACCCACACCCTGCGTGATGAAATCGTCGCTCTTTTTGATCCTTTGCCCGACACCGATATTTGCAAATTCGAAATCCTCGACATTTTCCCGCATGAGGCCCACGCCAAGAGCTGGGGTTATGGTTATTGGCAATACCGGCTTTATGACCGCCACAAAGGCCGCTTTTCCGATTCAAGCGTGCATGACACGGTGCGTCCTCTGCCGGATGCACGCATTCAAACCCTCAAGGGCAAGGTCAATCATCGCTCGATGCGTTCGCTGAGCATTTCGGTTGAGAAAATGAACCGCATTTCTAGCATGCAAAGAGATGACATGTTGAAAAGGGGACGAAAAATCTCTCTCTGGCGCGTGCTTACGGAATTTCCTCTGGCGTTTCTGAAAGGGTACTTTCTGCGCAGGCAGTTTATTTATGGCTTTTGGGGAATTGTGCTGGCTTACAATTATGCTTTTTCGCGCTTTCTGAGGGTTGCAAAAATGTATGAGGCCGAATTAATTGAGAAAAACAATTCCGAATGAGATTTAGCAATGGCATCAACTCTAGAGAATATAGTCAAAATTTTTAAGCGGTCCATCCTAAGAGATCCATTTCTGCTTGCCCATAAAGCATGGCGTCAAGCCGAAGGGGACAAAACCCTACGGCTGGATTACGATCTCGACCACAACAGCATAGTTTTTGATGTCGGCGGGTATATTGGCGATTTTGCACAGAGCATCCACGCAAAATATGGCTGCACTGTCTATCTGTTTGAACCATCAAAACACAATTTTGAACGCTGTGTTCAACGATTTGCGGGTAATGACAAAATCATTCCGCTGAATTATGGGCTTTCAGATCAAACCGGTGAGTTTTGGCTAAGCGATGATGGAGACGGAGCCAGCGTTTTTCGTGACACACGCTCAACGGGTGAACTTGTCGAGATGCGCGCTATCGGACCTGAGATCAATAGACTTGGGATTAAGAACATCGATCTGGTGAAGCTGAATATTGAAGGCGGCGAATTTCCTCTTTTACAGTACCTGTTGGTTTCAGATCTGATCCGCCGCATTCGCTTTCTGCAAATTCAATTCCATGACTTTTTCCCCGAAGCCTCTGTGCTTAGAGATAGCATCCGTAGCGAGCTGGCTCGAACCCACACAGAGCAATGGTGCTTTACATTCCTTTGGGAAAGTTGGGAGCGAAAGCTGTAACAGATTTGCGCCGAATCACCGCTCCAGCTTGTTTAGGTTGTTTCAAGTCGTGCAAATAGCGGCAGATTAGCATGCAGAAAGTGAATTTCCGCCATGCTTTGGGGCGCTACGGTCTTGCGCTAAAGTCGTATCCCGCTTAGAAGGGTGCGGAATAGCAGACCTTTTTGATGCAAGCTGCGGGTGGACTGAAATGGCTGACATGCGATTGGTTGTGATTGGTGCTCAAGGGCGAATGGGCCGTGCGCTTGTTTCCGCCATTTCCGAACAATCAGGCGTGACAGTGGCCGCTGCCGTTGAAAAGGAAGGCGCTGACAGCATCGGTGTTGATGCCGGCACTCTTGCGGGTCTGACACCTCTTGGTGTTGCCGTGACGAGCGATTTGGATGCCGCGCTTGATGCCGCTGATGGTCTCATTGATTTCACCGCGCCTGAAGCAAGCCTTGGCTTTGCCGAGAAGACTGCCGCCAAAGGCAAGGTGCACATCATCGGCACCACCGGATTCTCGCCCGAGCAGGAAGAAAAACTCAAGGAAATCGCAGCCAGCGGTTCGACCATGGTCCGGTCGGGCAACATGAGCCTCGGGGTCAATCTCCTTGGCAAGCTGGTGCAGCAGGCCGCCAAGGCCCTTGATGCGGATTTTGATATCGAAGTCCTTGAAATGCATCACAAACACAAAGTCGACGCGCCATCGGGCACCGCCGTGCTTCTCGGGCAGGCGGCGGCTGACGGGCGCGAAATCGATTTGCACGACAATGCGGTGATGTCCCGTGAGGGGATCACCGGCGCTCGGGAGCGCGGAACCATCGGCTTTGCCACCTTGCGTGGCGGCTCGGTCATTGGCGAGCACAGCGTTATTCTGGCGGGGGAAGGGGAGCGTATCGAGCTCACCCACAGGGCTCAGGATCGCTCAATTTTTGCCCGTGGAGCCGTAAAAGCCGCTCTTTGGGCAAAAGACAAATCCGTTGGCTACTACACCATGATGGACGTTCTGGGATTAAGCTAAACCAGTCGCCGCATGAATTGAAGTTTTGAACCTCGATCAAGGCAGGTCACGCAAACAAACCAATGCGGGGCCTGCTGCAAACCATTGAAACAGGGCGTTTTCCCCTCTGCCCGAGCGGGCAGGAAACGCCGGAAAATGCTTTCACTGCAATGAAGGAGTGACTCCGATGGAACGGACACTAGTGCTGGTGCGTCATGGCCAGAGCGATTGGAACCTGAAAAACCTTTTCACCGGCTGGAAAGACCCTGACCTTACCGAACAGGGCACCTCTGAAGCCATTGCCGCAGGCAAAAAGCTCAACGAGCTGGGCATGAAATTCGACGTGGCTTTCACGTCCGATCTGCAGCGTGCGCAGAAAACTTGTCAGCATATCCTTGATGGCGTTGGTCAGTCCGACCTTGAAACCATCCGCGATCTGGCGCTCAACGAGCGTGATTATGGCGATCTGGCTGGCCTCAACAAGGACGACGCCCGCAAAAAGTGGGGCGAAGAGCAGGTTCACATCTGGCGCCGGTCCTACGACGTGCCTCCTCCGGGCGGCGAAAGCCTCAAAGACACCGCAGCCCGCACCTTGCCTTACTTCATCACCGATATCCTGCCGCAGGTGATGGCTGGCAAAAGCGTTCTGTGCGCTGCGCACGGAAACTCCCTGCGCTCCATCGTGATGGTGCTTGATCGTCTGACCAAGAAAGAAATCCTTGATGTCAATCTGGGTACCGGCATTCCGATAGTCTACAAATTCAACGAAGACACCTCGATTGCTTCCAAGGAAATCATTTCCCTGTAAGAAAACGCCGTGTGTTTGATGCGATTGAAAAGGGTGGCTTCGGTCACCCTTTTTTGTTGCCCGTTTACAGACAGGGTGATCAGCTGGTCGCCGGACCGGCATGGCCGCGTTCCCAGCCGAGAATGGCGCGTTTGCGCGTCAGTCCCCAGTGATAGCCGCAGATCGAGCCGCTTTTGCCCACCACCCTATGGCAGGGCACGACAAAGGAAATGGGGTTCTTGCCGACAGCCGTGCCGACGGCGCGAGCAGCCTTGGGCTTGCCGATATGATCGGCGATATCGCCGTAGGTCGTCATGTTGGCAAAGGGGATCTTGAGCAAGGTCTCCCAAACGCGTATCTCGAAGTCCGTCCCGATGAGTGTAACCCGCAAGGGTTGCTCGGCCTGCCAGCTATCAGGGTTGAAGATACGCTGTGCATAGGCTTTTGTCGCAGCGGTGTCGGGATGATAGTGCGCTCTGGGCCAGCGGCTGGACATGTCTTCAAAGGCTTCTGCTTCCTTGCCCGGATCGGCAAAGGCCAAGCCGGCAAGGCCGTGCGGGGTTATCATTATGAGCGCGTTGCCAAAAGGGCTGGCATGAAACCCGTAAGTGATGGTGAGGCCTTCGCCCTTGGCCTTGTAGACGCCCGGCGTGACGGCTTCGTGGGTGACAAACAAGTCATGCAGCCGCGACGGTCCCGACAGGCCAACCTCGAAAGCCGCATCCATTACGGAGGCGGATTGATCCAGCAAGTGCTTGGCATGATCGAGGGTCACCGCCTGAATGAAACCCTTGGGAGACAAGCCTCCCGTCCAGCGCGTGAAGAGGCGCTGTAGGTGGTGCGGCGACAGTCCGATGTGATCGGCAAGACGATCAAGAGTGGGCTGGTCGCGCCAATGATCGGTCAGATATTCGATAGAGCGACGGATGGCATCATAGTCTCTCAGTGCCGCCTCTTCACCGTCCGCGCGCATTGCGGCTGCGGTCAGGGGAGGGAGGTCTGATATCGCCGGAATGGTCTGACTATCGATCATGAGCGGATTCCTTTCTCTTCAGAAAGGCTAGCGCCAAAGGCAGCAATCAGCCACCCGAAACTTGCGCTTCCTCCGTTCGGGCAAAATTGCGCGCCTGATCAAGCGCGCCGGATAGTGCGTCTGCAAGGCTTTCCCGCTCGCACGCATGCAGAAAAGCGCCAATGACGGTGCGGCGCCCATGGGAGGTGAGGGCCAGTTCTGTCATGCCCTTATCCTCTTCATGTTTGGTCTCAAGCCGCACCCAGTAGGGATTATAAGAAACTGCGTGTCGCTCACCTGCTGCGGACTGGTGGATGATTTCTACCGTCTCAGGCGTAATCAACACCTGCTCTTGTGCCCGCGCATCGCGGTAATTGCGGCGAAAGGCCCAATAGAGGATCAGGATATCAAGCCCGGCAAAGCCAAGGATTGGCCAGGCACCGATCAGGAAAAAAGGAATAGAGACGAAAAACAGGGCAAGGAATACCAGCGCCATGAGCCAGTAAAAGCCCGTGCGCCCCAAGGATCGATAGGGGTGCAGGTGGGCATTGAAATAGGGTTCTCGCTCCAGACACGTGGCCAGAGCATCCTGCTGCAGCATCGTCATGCCTTCAGTGTAGCGGATTTTACGTATTTTCCCATAGATTTCTTTTCGGGTGGCGTGGCCGGTCGGGTCTTGCGATAAAGCTGCAAAGATCCGATAAACTTCATGGCCCCTTCCTGAGCGGGGCGTTCGGACATGGCCTACCGAAAAGGACCAAAGCGGTGAGCGACGAGAAAAAACCTGCTGCAAAGAAGAAAGCCACTGCCAAGACGACCCGGAAAAAACCGGTTCGGCGGCGCAAGTGGAGCAAGATGTCCAAGGAGGAGATCGAGACCCTGTTTGCCCGTTTTCAGCAGCAGCGCCCCAATCCGCGCGGCGAACTTGATTACACAAACGCCTTCACCTTGCTTGTCGCTGTGGTTCTGTCGGCGCAGGCCACCGACGTCGGCGTCAACAAGGCAACCGGGCCGCTGTTTGCCATCGCTGATACGCCCGAAAAGATGGTCGCACTCGGGGAAGACACCATCCGGGACTATATCAAGACCATCGGGCTTTATCGCAACAAGGCCAAGAATGTCTTTCTTCTCAGCCAGAAGCTGATCGAAGCGCATGGCGGTGAGGTGCCGGATGATCGTGATGCGCTGGTGGCCTTGCCCGGCGTTGGTCGCAAGACGGCCAATGTGGTGCTCAATATCTTTTTCGGTCAGCCGACGATCGCGGTGGACACGCACATTTTCCGGCTCGCCAATCGGCTCGAACTGGCCCCGGGCAAGACGGTGGAGGAGGTGGAGATGGCCCTCGAACATGTCATCCCCGCGCCCTATATCCGCCATTCGCACCACTGGCTGATCCTTCACGGGCGCTATGTCTGCAAGGCCCGAAAGCCCGACTGCAAACAGTGCATCGTGGCCGATCTCTGCCGTTTCAAGGACAGGACCTATTCGGTTCCAGCGCCTATTGTGGTGCTCGATCCTTACGAGAACAAGCTTGCAAAGCCCGATATGACTGGTGAAGTTTCGGGCTGAACCGCCCCACTGGTCGCCCCTTTCACATGAAAAAGCCGCCTTTGTCGAGAAGGCGGCTTTTTCATCTAATCCTTCAGCTATCCCGTCAGTCGGTGTTGACCGGTGTTGATCCCGTCAGACGCTTGCGCACATGAACCATGAATGCTGTCGCAAACAGCGGCGTCAGAAGGTTGAGCACTGGAACGGCGATAAAGCAGGCGATCAAAAGGCCACAGAAAAAGATCTTGGCGCCGTGACGTGAGCGCAGCTCTTTCAGTTCTGCACGAGTGTGATAGCGCAGGGCCGCCTGCTCGAAATATTCCCGCCCCAGCAAATAGCCGTTGGCGATAAAGAACAGGATGACCCCAAGCCCAAGGAAGGGAATGAGCAGCAGCACCACAAGGTTGACGAGGATAACCACGCCCAGAAACCGGGCTGTCTGGACGACGGTATCGGGGATCGACATATCCTTGCCGTGCGGCTCGTGGGGATAGTGGGTGGTTTCCACCACATGGCTGACCTCATCGAGGAAAAGCCCTGCAACGACGGTGGAAACCGGAATGATCAGAAACCACAAACCGAAGACGAATCCCAAGCCGGTGACAATCTTCGCCGTGGTCTCGGCCCAGCCGGGCAGAAAGTCTTCCTGGGACAAAAGATAGCCAATCCCGGATTCCATGCCAATCCAGACGAGGACAAGCAGCAGCATGGTGATGCCAAGCATCTTCCAGAGGACAGAGCGGAAGGGTTTGGTAAAAAGCTGGTTGAACGCCAGAATGGCGGATGAAAGCATGGATTGCAGCCTCGTTTGGCGGTTTCGTTCAGGACTTGTTTGACATAGGCGGGCAAAAGGGCAACTGCAAGTGCCTCTGCCTCTATTTGCCGGTTGCCATGCTTCTAGCCCCCATTATACTGCCGCCGACTCTCAAACTCCTTCTAACAGCAAGGTCTCGGGGCCAAACTGCCCCTGACGGCCGGAGAATGAAATGACTAAAGCCTGCTTTGATGTTCTTGGAATTGGCAACGCGATCGTAGATGTTCTGGCCAAAACCGAAGATGATTTTCTGGTGGCCGAAGGCCTGCACAAAGGTTCGATGAACCTGATTGACACCGAACGGGCAGAATATCTCTACAACCGTATGGGCCCGGCGATCGAAGCCTCGGGCGGTAGTGCGGGCAACACGGTTTTCGGCCTTGCCAGTCTTGGGGCCAGTACGGCGTTCTTTGGCAAGGTCGCCGACGATCAACTCGGTGAGATCTTCGGCCATGACATGCGGTCCCTTGGTGCCCATTTCGAATGTGCGCCCCTTATCGGGGGCGTGCCTACCGCCCGCTCGATGATCCTCATCTCCCCTGATGGCGAGCGCACCATGAATACCTATCTGGGTGCTGCCGTGGAGCTCACTGAAGCCGATATCGATGAAGAGATCGTCTCCAAGTCTGCCATCACCTACATGGAAGGCTATCTTTGGGACAAGGAAAACGCCAAGAATGCCTTCCGCAAGGCCGCGCGCGTGGCGCACCAAGCGGGGCGAAAGGTCTCCATCACCCTGTCAGACAGTTTCTGCGTTGACCGGTTCCGCAGCGAGTTTCTTGAGCTTTTGCGCACCGGGCAAGTGGACATCGTTTTCGCCAATGAGCCGGAGGTCAAGGCGCTCTACCAGACGGCCGACCGGGGCACCGCCCTCAATGCGCTGCGTGCAGACACCAAGCTGTCAGCCGTCACCCTTGGTGCAGAAGGCTCTGTGGCGATTTCAGGCAATGAAACATTCCATGTTCCGGCCTGCCAGGTGCGCGAACTGGTCGATACCACCGGTGCCGGTGATCTGTATGCCGCAGGTTTCCTCTATGGCATCACCCATGACATGGGCCTGGAGCGCAGCGCCACATTGGGCAACTTCGCGGCGGCGGAGGTCATCCAGCATATTGGCCCGCGGCCCGAACATGACATGCGGCAGGCAGCCGAGCAGGCGGGTCTGCTCTGAAACCAAATGGTCTTCTAAACACGAAAAGGCGGCACAAGGGCCGCCTTTTTTTATGGCAAATCACTATACAGGCCGCGAGGTCTAGAGCTTCCTGAGCATAACGGTCTTGATCTTGTGCCCCTCTTCCTTGCGCAGGACGAGGTCCGCGCGCGGGCGAGTGGGAAAGATGTTTTCCCTCAGGTTCACAAGGTTGATCGAGGTCCAAAGATCATCTGCGATATGAAGCGCCTCGTCTTCTTCGATCATCGAGTAGCGATGAAAGTAGGAACCGGGATCACGGAATGCCGTTTCGCGCAGGCGCTTGAACCGCTGCATGTACCAGCGATGCAGCCGATCCTCATCTGCGTCGATATAGATCGAGAAATCAAAGAAGTCCGAGACAAAGGGAATTTCCTTGCCATCCTTGGGCAGAATACCGGTCTGAAGAACATTGAGGCCCTCCAGAATCAGGATGTCCGGCTGATCGATGGTAACGCTCTGGTCGGGCATGACATCGTAGTAGAAGTGGGAGTAGAGCGGGGCCTTGACGTTTCTCTTGCCCGCCTTGATGTCGGTGAGAAACTCGATCAGAGCCGTTCGGTCGAAGCTTTCCGGGAAGCCCTTGCGGCGCATCAGGCCCTCAGCCTCAAGCGCCGCATTGGGCAACAGGAAGCCATCGGTGGTGACCAGATCAACCTTGGGACTGGCTGGCCAGCGCGACAGGAGTGTCTGCAAAAGACGCGATGTCGTCGATTTGCCGACCGAAACCGAACCGGCAATCCCGATGATGAACGGCGTTTTGGGCTCGTCCGTGCCAAGGAATTGCTGGGTTGCAATGTTCAGACCCTTGGCGAATTCCACGTAATAGCTGAGGAGGCGCGAAAGCGGCAGATAGATCTCTTCAACCTCATCCATCTGGATCGGATCGTTGAGAGACTTGATCTGGTCAAGTTCTGCACTGGTCAGCGTCATGGGCGTATCTGCTCGAAGCGTTGCCCATTCTTCATTCGTGAAAGCACGATAGGGGGAAAGCTGCCGCTTTGCCGTATTTTCCATGCGCATCTGCCGGATGATCAAACTCCCTTTCGGGGGCGATCTCCGTCCCTCTTTTATTGATTGACCGCCTAATGGTCCCTGGTGAGTTCCGCTGTTCGCCGATCAACAATCCGGTGCTTGCAGCATCGTCATTCTCGTTGTCCGGAAATTTCTCTGTCGCCCTGACCTTGTTGCAGCGCAATATGGCCAAGGCGCTTGGCTGACCCGGTCACAGAATCGCGGGCACCGTACTCTTTACAACTGCTGTCGGAGTTGATTGACCTCAAACTTAGTGGCTTTTGTGCAGTTGCGAACTAGGAAATAAGTTGGTGAAAACACGTAAGTTTCACTCCGCCGGACGGGACGCCTTTTCCTCAAGACCAGTCTGGCCGGTCCGATGTGCCAATTCCTCCATCACAGAGTCAAGGCTGACACCGGAAATCCTGAGCACCACGAGCAGGTGATAGAGCAGATCTGCGGTTTCATTGGTGAGCTCGGCCTTGTCGCCCTTCATCGCCGCGATGACGGCTTCTACGGCTTCCTCACCCAGTTTCTGGGCGCATTTGCCAACGCCCTTGCCCATCAGTTTGCGGGTGTAGGATTTCTCGTCGTTGGAACTGGCGCGGGTCTCGATAATGGCTTCGAGATCGCTAAGAGTGAAGTTAGACATCAAAGACCTGTCCTTGCCTTGCATCGCCTCGCGCATTATCTGCGCCGGGCGGGATCTGTGGGTGCGATTTCAGTGATAGCCATCCATGCGCATGGCAATGCCGGCCTTCTCCATATGTTCCTTGGCTTCGCGGATCGAATATTCGCCAAAGTGGAAAATGGAGGCGGCTAGAACGGCGGTGGCGTGGCCATCGCGCACGCCCTCAACCAGATGATCAAGTGTTCCGACACCGCCGGATGCGATCACGGGAACCGACACCATATCTGCGATCTTGCGGGTCAGTTCGATATCGAAACCAATTTTGGTGCCATCGCGATCCATCGACGTGAGGAGGATTTCGCCTGCGCCAAGATCAACCATTTCCTCGGCATATTCGATGGCATCAATGCCGGTCGGCGTGCGCCCGCCATGGGTGAAGATCTCCCATTTGAGCGGCTCGCCCTCTGCCGAGACACGTTTGGCATCGACAGAGGCAACAATGCACTGGTTGCCGAACTTCTCGGACGCTTCCTTGATGAACTCACGGCGCAGCACGGCAGCGGTGTTGATGGACACCTTGTCGGCCCCGGCCTTGAGCAGATCGCGGATGTTTTCGGTGGTGCGGATGCCGCCACCGACGGTCACCGGCATGAAGCATTCCTCGGCGGTCCGGCGCACGACATCAAAGATGGTATCGCGGTTTTCATGGCTTGCGGTGATATCGAGAAAGCAGAGCTCATCGGCACCGGCGGCATCATAGGCCTTGGCGCTCTCGACCGGATCGCCAGCATCCTTGAGATCGACGAAGTTGACGCCCTTGACCACACGGCCATCCTTGACGTCCAGACAGGGAATAACGCGCGCTTTCAACATGTCAGTTTGTCCCTTTTTGTGCTGCGGCGATCAATGCCAGCGCCTCGGCGGGATCGAGCCGGCCGTCATAAAGCGCCCGGCCGGTGATCGCGCCTTCCAGAATGGTGCAATCAGGCTCAATCAGGCGTTTGACATCGTCAATGGATGCCAATCCGCCAGAGGCGATGACCGGAATAGACACCGCGTTCGCCAGCTCCAGCGTCGAGGGGATATTGAGGCCCTTGAGGATACCGTCACGGTCAATGTCGGTGAAGATGATGGCCGAGACGCCCGCATCCTCGAACTGTTTGGCCAGATCAATCGCCGTCAACTCGGACGTTTCCGCCCAGCCTTCCACCGCAACCTTGCCGCCCTTGGCATCAATGCCGACGGCAATCTTGCCCGGATGGGCCTTGCAGGCCGCTTTCACCAAGTCTGGATCACGCACGGCGACAGTGCCCAGAATGACGCGGGAAATGCCCTTATCGAGCCAATGTTCGATACCCGCCATGTCTCGGATGCCGCCACCGAGCTGGATCGGGTTGGTGGTGTTCTTGATGATGCTCTCGACAGCTGCGGTGTTTTCCGCCTTGCCTGCAAAAGCACCATTGAGGTCAACCACATGCAGCCACTCAAAGCCCTGATCCTGAAAGGCACGGGCCTGAGCACCGGGGTCATCGTTGAAGATGGTCGCCTGATCCATATCGCCCAGTTTGAGACGAACACACTGACCATCCTTGAGGTCGATCGCAGGAAAGATGATCATTCAGGGTCTCCAGTTGAGAAAGTTGGAAATCAGCGCAAGACCCAGTTTCTGGCTCTTCTCGGGGTGGAACTGCGTGCCGACGATGTTGTCGCGCCCGACACAGGCGGTCAGCGACTGGGCATAATCGGCAGTGGCCAGTACATGCTCGGGATTGGCAGCCTCGAGATGATAGGAATGCACGAAATAGGCATGAAGACCATCGGGGCCGGTGGGGATGCCCTTCCACACCGGATGGTCGGCACGAACGTTCACCGTATTCCAGCCCATGTGCGGGATCTTCAATATCGGATCACTTGGCTTGAGTTCAACCACATCGCCGGGAATCCAGCCAAGGCCCTCGGTTGTGCCATGTTCCAGACCACGGCTGGCAAGCAGCTGAAGTCCGACACAAATGCCAAGAAATGGCTTGCCGCCCTTGATCACGGCTTCATCAAGTGCTTCGACCATGCCCGGAACGGCATCCAGGCCGGCGCGGCAATCGGCATATGCCCCCACGCCGGGCAGGACCACATGGCTGGCAGAGCGCACGATGTCCGGGTCGGAGGTCACGAAAACCTCGGCAGTATGACCACCCTCTCTTGCAGAGCGTTCAAAGGCCTTGGCGGCCGAACACAGATTGCCCGAGCCATAATCAATGATCGCAATGCGCATCTATCTTTTCTCCTCGGACGGTGCCGGGCTTGGGAAAAGGCCCAGAACCGGTTCTGCTGCAACGGATCGTCCAAGTCCACTGAGTGCAGTTGATGTTCTTGATGCAGACGATCGGGCCGGAGGGGTTGCCTCTGGCGGCAAACCGCCAGAGCGCGGATCCTTGCTGCGCGCCTCGACATAGCGTCTTTCGCAATGGTCGCGATCTTCAGCGAACAAGCTCCCCACTTCGACATAGCCATTGCGCTGCAATGTCCAGCCGATCAGATTGGGTGCCTCGACGCTGATCCACAGACTCATCAACAGAGTGACAAGCATGCTCGCCCAGATCGGCAAGATTGTCTCGAGCGTGACCGCCGCCGATGAAATGATGAGATAGGCAAACAGGACAATCCAGAGTCGTTTGACCAGAATCCAGACAACCGGCAGGAAGAAAGCCAGCATCGAATGCTGCTGCTTGACCATCACCGCGCTGTCGATGGCCTGCTCAACAGGCAGGCCCGGTTTTTCATAGATCGTATAGGAAGGCATATGATCGCTCTTCGGAGCACGGCCCACCCTCATAGCAAGGATGAGACACGTGACGCTTATCCATTCAAAGTTCCCTTGGTGGACGGTACGCGACCGGCCTGCCGGGGGTCCATTTCCACTGCCTGACGCAACGCGCGGGCAACTGCCTTAAAGCAGCTTTCCGCAATATGGTGATTGTTGGTGCCGTAGAGATTGGCGATATGCAGCGTGATTCCGGCATTCTGCGCAAAGGCGTTAAAGAATTCCTCAAACAATTCCGTATCGAAATCGCCCACCTTGTCGCGCGTGAAGGTCACGTCCCAAACAAAGAAGGGGCGGCCAGACACATCCACCGCAGCGCGGGTCATGGTTTCGTCCATGGGCAGGTGAACGTCGGCATAACGGCCAATGCCTTTCTTGTCGCCCAGAGCCTGTTTGAAGGCCTGACCGAGGGCAATGCCGACATCTTCGGCGGTGTGGTGTGCGTCGATGTGAAGATCGCCCTTGGCGGTGATCTCCATGTCGATGAGCGAATGGCGGGAGAGCTGATCAATCATGTGATCGAGAAAGCCAACACCTGTGGCGATTTTATAGTCGCCCGTGCCATCAAGATTGATGGTCAGCTGGATCTCGGTCTCGTTGGTTGTGCGATTGATCGTGGCCGTGCGCATCCGTGCGTTCCTTCACTCAAAATTACCACATATATCTGTCAGTCCTCTATGTATCAGGGCCGTCTTTACAAATCCATAGTCATGGGCGCGCTATTTGTGCTCCAATTGTCCCAATTTGATGCTTTTGTTACGGCCTTATGAAGAAATGCATGCTACATGGCGGCTCCAGACACCAAAGACCCGGATCGGCCAAATGCCTTGCAGTGATTGAACTCCCGCCGCCGATGCATACATAGTGGGTATCATCGGTTTGGTGGACATCAGGGCCTGCCTTTTTTCAACAAAAGCAGTCCGGGCGCAGGATCGACAGGCGCGGCATCAACGACAAAAGAACGGTTTTGACATGACAGAAACTTCCTCCAATCAACAGGCATTCCCCGGTTGGCGCGGGACCACCATCGTCACCGTCCGCAAGGGCGACAAGGTGGTCATCGCCGGCGACGGCCAGGTGAGCCTCGGACAGACCGTAATCAAGGGCAATGCCCGCAAGGTGCGCCCTCTGGGCAAAGGCAATGTCATTGCCGGATTTGCCGGTGCGACGGCGGATGCCTTCACCCTGTTTGAACGGCTTGAAGGCAAACTGGAACAATATCCCGATCAATTGCTCCGGGCCTGTGTCGATATGGCCAAGGACTGGCGCACCGATCGCTATCTCAGGCGCCTTGAAGCGATGATGATCGTGGCGGACAAGAATGTCTCTCTCGTGCTGACAGGCAATGGCGATGTTCTGGAGCCGGAAAAGGGCGTCACCGCCATCGGATCGGGTGGCAACTATGCCCTCGCTGCCGCGCGTGCGCTGATTGATCTGGACATGGGTGCCGAGGAAATTGCCCGCAAGGCCATGACAATCGCCTCCGAGATCTGCGTCTACACCAATGACAATATCACTGTGGAAGTTCTGGATGCTGAAACATGATGCGCTCCTAAAAGCCAGCCGCGAGGGCTTCAGCGCCTTTGCAACCCATACCTTCCTGCACTCTATGTCGCCTGTCTCCCCTGAAAGGTAACTCATCATGACCAACTTTTCCCCCCGCGAAATCGTGTCAGAACTTGATCGATTCATTGTCGGACAGAAAGACGCCAAGCGCGCCGTGGCAATTGCCCTTAGAAATCGCTGGCGCAGGCAGCAGCTTGATGACGATCTGAGGGAAGAGATCCTGCCCAAGAACATTTTGATGATTGGCCCGACCGGTGTCGGCAAGACCGAAATTTCCCGCCGGTTGGCCAAGCTGGCCAATGCGCCCTTCATGAAGATCGAGGCAACCAAATTCACCGAAGTCGGCTATGTCGGTCGCGACGTGGACCAGATCGTGCGCGATCTCGTCGAGAGTGGCCTGCTGCTCACCCGTGAGGCAAAACGCAAAGAGGTCCGCGCCAAAGCCCATGGAGCAGCCGAAGAGCGGGTTCTTGATGCCCTGGTTGGACCCGGTGCGGGTCAGGCGACACGGGAAAGCTTCCGCAAGAAATTGCGCGACGGTCTGCTCGATGACAAGGAAATCGAAATCGAGGTGAAGGACACCTCATCACCGATGTCAAACTTTGAAATTCCGGGCATGCCCGGAGGGTCGATGGGCGTGATGAACCTGTCGGACGTCTTCGGTAAAGCCTTCGGTGGCCGGACAAAAACCCGCAAGATCAACATCAAGGAGTCCTACGAGCTGCTGATCACGGAAGAATCGGACAAGTTGCTTGATGATGATCAGATCACGGCGGAGGCGATTTCGCTGGTGGAGAACAACGGCATCGTGTTCCTTGACGAGATTGACAAGATTTGTGCCCGTGAAGGACGGGGCGGGGCGGATGTTTCGCGTGAGGGCGTGCAGCGCGACCTCTTGCCGCTCATTGAAGGCACAACGGTGACCACCAAATACGGACCGGTAAAAACCGACCATATCCTGTTCATCGCGTCTGGGGCCTTCCATGTCTCCAAACCCTCCGATCTGCTGCCCGAACTGCAGGGCCGTCTGCCGATTCGTGTAGAGCTGCGGGCGCTGACGAAAGACGATTTCCGCGCCATCCTCATCGAAACCGAGGCCAACCTGCCGAAACAATATTGCGCCCTGATGGCCACCGAAGAGGTGACGCTTACGTTCAGTGAAGATGCAATCGAGACCATTGCCGATATTGCGGTCGAGTTGAATGCGTCCGTCGAGAATATCGGTGCGCGTCGCTTGCAGACCGTGATGGAGAAGATTCTGGAAGATATCTCGTTCGACGCACCGGACAAGCCCGGCGAAGTCATTGAGATTACCGGCGATTTCGTGCGGGAGCATGTGGGCGAGCTGGCCAAGAACACCGACCTCAGCCGCTATATCCTGTAACACGGCATCCTTAACACGGACAAAGGCTCAAAAGGGCGCGGTGGGAACCGCGCCTTTTACAATTGATCCCTGAGATCAGGGCTTCCCAAAGCCCGGTCTCGGGTGGATGCGGCGCGCAATTGCAGAATAAGGGAATCAAGGCTATCGCCGGACAACTGCCCGATACGTTCTGCCAGCAGATTGGCCAGTTCGGTTGCGCGCGGATCAAGGCCAGCGGTTCGAACGGTTGGATTCGGATCCGAAATCTCCGCCAGTCTTTGCAGCTCTTCGGCTTCATCCCAGATGACATTGAAATAGGCGATGATGCGCTGGATAAGAAACCAGGTCGGTTTGCCGCGCTTGCCATGCTCGAGAGCGGACAGATAGGCACTGGAGACATCCAGCCGGTCGGCCATTTCCTTCAAGGAAATGTTGCGCGCTCTGCGCATGCGTCTCAGTTTTGCACCAAAGGGTGTCATTGTTCCATTCCCCGGGGCTGACCAGCCCAAGTTTTTCTTAACCCGACGATTTGTTACGCTTTCTCAACCGGATGTGCAAGGCTCCGGCGCCCCCAAGGATCGGGTGTGCCTCTTCGAAACCGACGATGATCGAGCGGATTGCAGGCTCTGACAGCCATTGCGGAACGACGCGCCGCAGCACCCCTTTTTCCCTGCCAATCGAATAGGCCACCTCGTCGCCGCGACTTCCCTTGCCGGTGATCACGAGCACATGCTTGGCCCCTTTTGCATGACACGAGCGCAGGAACCCGAACAGGGAATCATGGGCCTCTCTTTGTGTCATACCATGAAGATCCAGACGCGCATCAATGGCACTGCGACCCTTGACGATGCGTTTCTTCTCTTTCCTGTCGATCGCTCCGAGGGGCATCGCGGATGAAGCACGCTTCGTGTCGCTGCCGGCCATGCCGCGTTCCTGCAGAGCCTTGAGTTCTTGCGCATTGGCCTTTTTGCGCTGGACCGGATGCTGCGGATCGTGCGCACTTTCACCGGGCTTTGCCTGTTTGGTCTCGATCGTCTCAATCAATGCCTTCAGTTCGGCCGACTTGCCCTGCATCGGCGTGATGGACTGGGTAACCTTGTGCCAGAGCTTGAGATCCTTGCGACTGAGAGGCGGTTTTCTAGCCATTTTCGCCCCCATCGGTCAAAGGGCGCAGGGCTGACGGATCGGGCATCAGGGCTACAAAGCGCGCATGTGCATTCAAACGACCAGCCAGCCGTCCCGCTTCCGGGCCAGATCCCGTAAAGAGATCGCCCCGTGCCGCGCCCTTGATCGCGGATCCGGTATCATGGGCAAAGACCAGTTGATGAAAGGGGATGGGTTCGCTATCGGTCGGTATTGTGCTTTCAAGCCAGAAGGGAAGGCCAAAGGTGTGAACATGCCGATCAACGGCAATGCTGCGCATCGGGATGAGAGCATTGCCAGCGGCGGCAATGGGACCCATGTCCCTGTCTTCATCTTCGTGAGGCGGCATTTCCTTGAAGAAAATATAGGAGGGGTTCTCCGCCAACAGGGACAGTCCATCCGCACCACTTGATCGGACATGCTCCATGAGGGTGTCCATGCTGATGCTGTCGGGCGTAAAAACACCCTTTTCTATCAATATCTTACCTATAGAGCGATAGGGATGGCCCGATTTGCCGTCAAATCCGACGCGCAATTGGGAGCCATCTTCAAGGATGATCCGGGCCGATCCCTGAATGTGGATGATATAGGCGTCAATGGCGCTTTTGAGCCACACAAGCTCGAGGCCCTCATCATCCAGCCCACCTGCCATGATGTCCTTGCGGCTGAGATGAAGCTGAAGACCATCGGGGGTTTTTCGGGCAAAACTGGTCTCTGGCGTGAAGCCTGAGGTGCTTGCCTCGTCCGCACTGATGGCGATGAGATCAGATGGCCTTTTATGAAGAGGGACGGAAAACGCGGCATTTGCGCTTCTGCGCCCTTCGAACACCGGCTCGTAATAGCCAGTCAACAGCTCTGGGCCGGTCAGCTCGACCGGCGTGAAATGATCCTCGAAGAAGGCGCGCGCCTCTGAACGGCCCATTCCTTCACACTCAAGGGCAAGTCTTGCAATAGCGACCAGATCTTCGGAGGCCGCACTGCCCGCCCGCATGGTGGGTGGGCGCGTCACGATGGCGCGGGCAGAATGCCAAAAGGCGGCAAAAGCCGCCTCATGATCGTGGGAAGTCCAGCCAGCAAGGTCAGCAAAAGAGATATTGGTGCGACCTGCCATAAGCTGCAACGCTCCTAGTTTTGTGTCGTCGGGGGCCTAAGGGCCGCCCGACTCGCTATCCTTCAAAGAGAATCAGCCAACCTATCATTGCGCTGATTCGGTGCCGACCAACTTCCAGTTCGGGTTGCGGCTGGACATGTCGCGACTGAAAGTCCAGATGTCGGTGACATCATCGATGGCGTTCGGATCGCCTTCGATGACATGGCCAACATCATCCTTGGTGCAAGAGGTGATGGCGGAGACGAAGCGCACCGTGATCTGGGCTTCCTTGCCTTCCACTTCTGCCTCGACGATGGAGGACTTGTTGATACCGATGAAGGTGAACTCAACCCGCAGATTCTGCGCTTCGCGTTCATCGAGAGCCTGACTGAAACCAGCGAACACATCGGCAGCAAGGAGCTTCTTGAGCGTCTTGCGATCCCCTTGAGCGAAGGCCGTGACAATCATTTCGTATGCGACACGAGACCCGGAAATAAAGCCCTCAGGATCAAAATTCTTATCGAGTGCCATCAACTGGCTCAGCGCAGCATTGAGACTGGATCCACTGGGTGCGATCTTTTCAAGGCGCTTGGCCTTCTCGTCTTCGCTTTCCTGCTGGACGGGTCGATCGGGCAGGGAAATCACATTGTCGCCGACATCGTCTGCGGTCGGTGCCTTGTTGCCTTCCGTCTTGTCCGGATCGGCATAGGGATCATAGGGTTCGCGCTCGTTACCCGTTCTGGTCCCCAAGACGTCGCGCAACCGCATGAATAGAACGACCGCGATAACGAGGAAGATGATCGTAATGAAGTCGAAGGATTCGAACATAGGCTTTCCCTGGATCCTTGGTTTTTTGCAGAAAAGACCTGCAAGTCTGATAATTCTTTCTATATGTAGGGGAGGGCTCTTTGCAATTCCAGAAATGAAGCAGCCTGAACCGTAAAAAACACAGGCTTTTAGGGAGTCGTCCGAAATTCAATGCATAGATCGCTCTTTCCCTTCGTTCCATTCCTGCTTCTGATCGTTCCAGTTCTGGAAATCGGGGTCTTTATCATCGTCGGTGGACAAATCGGCGTTGTGCCGACCCTTCTTGGAATCGTGCTCACTGCGCTCATCGGAACCGTTCTCTTGCGTCAGCAGGGATTCGCCCTGATTGCCAAAGCGCAATCGCAAATGGATCAGGGGAAAATTCCGGGCAAGGAGCTGGCACACGGCGTCATGCTGCTGGCTGCCGGGCTCTTGTTGCTGACCCCGGGCTTTGTGACCGACACCTTCGGTTTTCTTTTGCTGGTTCCCTCCATTCGGGATCTGATTTTCCACAGCATCAAGAATCGCCTGATTGTGACCGGTATGCAGGGACAGGCCGGTTTTTCCGCGCACACGCGTGGCCAGACCGGAGGTACCTATTATGAAAGCCATACCTATCGTGCCAACCCCGGAGCCTCGCAATCCGGTCGGCGCACCGGTCCGTCTGACCCATCGATCATCGATCTTGATGACGATGAATTCGACGAAGTGCAAAGACACGATGCCCTAACCTCTGATGCCCCCCATGACAACGGGGCGCCAAAAGACGACAAGTCCCCTTGGGAGAAGTCGTAAGCCTTTGGCCCTTTTCCCACACTGCCACGGAATCGTCGCATAAACCTGAACAAAATCGGCGAAATGCCGACCCTTGCGGGGGGTTCACCTTGTTTCGATCCCGTCAGCATGCTAGGCGCATAGGGAATAGGGGTTTTAAAAAAATCCACACCTGTCTTAACTCAAGCTATCAGGGAAGAGTTTAATGAGCGACGCACAAGAAAATGGCGCTAGCGCTGAAGGCCAGGATCTTCAAATGCCCGGCCTGCGCATTCTGGCGCAATACACCAAGGATCTATCTTTCGAGAACCCGAACGCTCCTGACTCCCTGCGTCCGCGCGAAAATTCTCCGGAAATCAACGTTCAGATCAATGTCAATGCGACCCCGCTTTCCGAGACCGAATTCGAGGCAGAGCTGACGCTCAACGCCACGGCCAAGGACGGGGAAACAACCATGTTCAACGTCGAATTGCTCTATGCCGGCGTTTTCTCGATCTCCAACGTTCCGCAGGAACAGCTGCATCCGTTCGTCATGATCGAGTGCCCACGCATGCTGTTCCCGTTCGCCCGTCAGATCATCTCTGATGCGACCGCACGGGGTGGTTTCCCTCCACTGAACGTCGATCCCATTGATTTCTCTGCACTTTATCGTCAGCGTATGATGGAATTGGCCGCTCAGGAACAGGCCAAACAGCCGACGCAGTAAGCGGTTCAACATAGAATTACAAAAGCCGGTTGATCTGGGATCAACCGGCTTTTTTTGTTTGCTCACTTGGTTGGACGATTTTGTTGCCAGTTTCACGTGAATCCACTCAGTCACCCTTGCATTCAGGGCGCCTATGGCTTTGGTATAGCCCAAACCGGTTCAAGATGGGTCTTCACCAGTGGCCTCAGGCTCCGTCTGAGGCAGATAACGCGCCCAGAGGCTGTCACCCTTGATTTCTTTCAGAAACGTCTGATGACGCTCAATCTCCTCTGCTGACAGGCGTAGCGGCAGGGGGGCCGGTCTTTGTTTGGCAGGCTCGCGATAGCGTTTCGACCATTCCTCCTGTTCGCCCGAAGACGACAGATCCTGATCCTCGGCCGAAAGCATGAGGTTGGTCTGGCGACCGCCAATCAGTTCGAGATAAACGTCAGCGAGTATCTCACTATCGAGCAGAGCGCCGTGGAGCGTTCGCTTGGTGCTGTCGATACTGAAGCGACTGCACAGGGCATCAAGACTGTTGGGGCCTGCAGGAAATCTCTGGCGGGCCATCGCCAGCGTATCAATCACAAGGTCATTGTCGATTTTCGCAAAACCTGCTTTTTCCAGTTCCCAATTGAGAAATTTGACGTCAAAGCTCGCGTTGTGCGCGATGATTGGCGTGTCCTTGATGAAATCATGAAAATCCTGAGCGATCTCGGCAAATTTGGGCTTGTCGGACAGAAACTCCTCTGAGAGACCATGAACCTTGAAGGCCTCTTCGGGCATATCGCGCTCAGGGTTGATATAGACGTGGTAATTGTTGGGCGTTGGAAGATGGTTGATCAGTTCGACACAACCGATCTCGACCACGCGATCCCCGGTGAAGGGATCGAGCCCGGTGGTTTCCGTATCAAACACGATTTCCCGTAAAGCCATTTACTTGGTCTGCCTTTTCTCTCACGCATCGCTCGTCAAGGATCAGCGCATTCTTGCTATCCATGTCGTTGCTGCAAAGTATGGGTTATTCGCGCGTTTGTGCAAAGCGGCTTTTGATCTGATCGAGGATCTCATCCACCTGCGCCCGGGTTTCTTCCAGTGGAAGACCGGTGTCGACCACATAATCCGCTTTTTGCCGTTTGTCCGCATCGGGGATCTGTTTGGCCTTGATGGCCTCAAATTTCTCTTCTGTCATGCCTTCTCTGGCAAGCACACGGGCGCGTTGTACGTCTTCAGGTGCAGAGACAACAACAACTGCATCAAATCGATCCTCAGCCCCCGTTTCGAACAACAGCGGGATGTCGATGAGCACCATGTCCGCCCCGGCATCCTCTGCGCGTTGATAAAAGGCCAGTTCGCGATCGCGCACCAGCGGGTGGATGATGGCTTCCAGCCGCTTCATAGCCTCGGGCTTGCCGATCACATGCTTGGAGAGTTTGGCCCGATCCACGCCGTCAGGGCCGGTGGTGCCGGGAAATTCAGCTTCAATGAGCGGCACAGCTGCGGATCGGTAAAGCGCGTGAACCGCTGCATCGGCATCATGAAGCGGACAGCCGTGGGCCTCGAACATGGCACCCACTGTTGATTTCCCCATACCGATCGAACCCGTCAATCCTAGTCTGATCATGATGATGCCTGATCTTGACCCAGCACCAATGTGCGCACGTCATCCGTGACCTCCGGCCGAGTGCCGAACCAACGCTCAAAACCGGGGACAGCCTGATGAAGCAACATGCCAAGGCCATCGACAATCGGATTGCCGCGGTCCCGCGCCGTCTCCAACAAGCCGGTGATGAGGGGCGTATAGACAATGTCGGTGACAAGAGCCGTTCGGGGCAAAGCGGCCAAATCAAGCTCAAGGGATGGCTGGCCGGACATGCCGAGCGACGACGTGTTGACCAATAGATCGATATCCTCAAGCAGACTTTCCCGTTCATCCCAATCGGCGACGGTGATGGCCTTTCCCATATCAAGCGCATCGAAGTGGAGAGCAAGCGCTTCGGCCCTTTGCCTGGTTCGATTCACAACCGTAACCTTTTCGAACCCGCGCTCGATCAGACCATGGACGATGGGCCGCGCCGCGCCACCTGCGCCCAGCACCAGAGCCTTACTCTTTGCATTTTTGTCCCAGCCCGCATGTCCATGATCGAGATTGGCGAGAAAACCGTAGCCGTCCGTGTTATCGGCGTGGATCTTGCCGTCCTCCAGCCAGAGCGTGTTGGCAGCTCCGAGCCTCTTGGCCGTGGGATGCACGACATCCACAAGGGAAAGCACCGTTTCCTTATGGGGAATGGTGACATTGCCGCCAACAAAACCGTTATCCGCCAGACCTTTGATGAAGCTCTCAAGCTTGTCGGGTTCCACCGCGATTTTCTCGTAGGATCCGATGAGCCCATAGGTTTCGAGCCAATGGCTGTGGATGGCAGGTGACTTGGAATGGGAAATCGGCCAGCCGATTACGAATGCCTTGGCAGAGTGTATCAGATCGGACTGTTGGCTGCGTGGTGATGGCTGCATGGATCAGAATTCCAGATGTTGGTGCGCGCGCAAATAGGACAGAAGCGGCAGCATGGGCAATCCCAGAATGGTGAAATAGTCGCCTTCGATCTTCTCGAAAAGCTGTATTCCAAGACCCTCAAGCTGATAGCAACCGACGCTGGAACGGACCTGATCGCCGACGCGCGCCATATAGTGACCGATTTCTGCGGGTGAGAGGTCGCGCATGGTAAGCGTTGCGCTGGAGACGTAACTCCACAAGGTGATGCCATCCTTCACACAAGCGACTGCGGAATGAAGCTGATGGGTTTGGCCAGCAAGATCAAGAAGCTGTCTTCGGGCCGCCGCATCATCAGCCGGTTTGTTGAAGCGGCGATCTCCCAGACCCAATGTCTGATCCGCACCGATCACCAGACAGCCGGGATTGCGATCAGAAACGTCAATGGCCTTCACACCTGCGAGCAATTCGGCGATGTCTTGAGGCGTGCCACCGGTATCGACGAGTGGTTGTTCTGCGGCACGTTCATCAATTTCAGCGGCAACACACTCGAACGTCAGTCCGGCATTGCTTAAAAGGGTGGCGCGCGCTTGGCTTTTGGATGCAAGGATTAGCGGATACATGGTCTCGTTTGTCTCTCTCGTTATATGTAACGACCTTTAAAAGAGTTGCGGGTCGAACGGAACCTCTGCTTTGAATTTTGTCCAACGGGTTACAGTCAGGGTCACTCCGGCCTGAGCCGTTCCATTTTATGGCGTTGGTCCTGATAGAGACTGTAGATCTCGGCTGCTGTCTCCTCAATGGATTTGCGGGTCACATCCAGAATTGGCCATTGATGGATCTGGCAGAGGCGGCGCGTGTAGGCGATTTCTTCGTTGATCAGCATGCGATTGAGATAATCGCTGCTCTCCTGATCGGCGGGCAGCCCGAGAAGCCGGTGCTGGCGGATCTCCAAAATTTTTCGCGGGCTTGCGACAAGGCCGATCACCAATGGGTGTCGCGCCTGTTCCAGCTCATTGGGAATGGGGAAATTGCTCACGATGGGAATGTTGGCGACGCGAAGCCCGCGCTGCGCAAGATAGAGTGATGTCGGGGTCTTGGTGGTTCTGGAAATGCCCAGAATGACGACGTCGGCTGTCTCGAGAGACTGCAGCGCCTGACCATCGTCATGATACATAGTGTAATTGAGCGCTTCGATCCGCTGAAAGTAGTTGGCATCGAGGCTGTGCTGGGCTGCGACCTGATGACTTTGCCGGGATCCGAGATAGGAATGAAAGAGGTCAAAAACAGATGCCAATATATTGTAGGCCGGCACATGCAATGCCGCGCAAGACTCCTCGAGCCTTGTTGCGTGATCGGCATTGACCAGCGTGTAAAGAACAATCCCCGGCTCGGTCTCAATCTGCTCCAGAATGGCTGAAATCTGGCGCTCAGTCCGAATACCGGAGTGTACATGTTCGATCATGCGTGCGTGGGCATATTGTGCCGATGCTGCGCGACTCACTGCTCGCAAGGTCTCGCCGGTCGCATCGGAAATCAGATGCAGATGATAGAACTGATCGCGCATTTCTTCACTTACCCACCGAGTGTCCCAAGCTTTCTGCTCCGAGGCATAATTCTGTCAATTTTCTGTTGCAATTTCACCCTAGAAGTTGAATCGCGCGCCTGTCGATTCCTCCCCAGCTTGCGGCAGCCCTGTGGGAATCAGGGGACAAACGGCTGCTTTTGCGAGGGTCGGGTTTTTCATGCCCGTTGCCCATAGATTCGTCCCCAGAACGATCTGCGCGGAGGCTGGTTTGTTAACACTCCGTTTACGAAGGTTAACAAACAATTAATGCACAAGCTTTGCAGAATCCGCTACCACAAGTCCCACACAGCTTATCAATTTGTGACGCAACAAAGCGTTCTGGATTCCTTGAGGATTCTGATTTGTCCCCGCAATTCCCGAGTCGGTTAAGAAAGCCTTAATACCCAACCGCGATGGTTTTCCAAGATGTGATGTGGGTGAAATGTGGGTGAAAAAGATATCCCGCTATCCACTGCCTAAAAGAATAAACAGACTCTTAAAATAGAAATTATTTATTGGGTTTTTGGGGATGAACATGCTCAGATGTGAGCGTCAAAACAGAGGGACAGAATCGTGACCAACCGACGCCTCCTAAATGTTCTTTCGGGGAAGAAAGAACAGATTCCACCCATATGGCTCATGCGGCAAGCTGGGCGGTATTTACCAGAATATCGGGCAACCCGTGCCGAAGCAGGCAGCTTCCTGGATCTTTGCTACAATCCCGAATTGGCGACCGAAGTAACGATGCAGCCCATTCGGCGGTTTGGTTTTGATGCAGCCATTCTCTTTTCCGACATTCTGGTCATTCCTGATGCACTTGGGCGTTCAGTCCGGTTTGTTCAAGGGGAAGGCCCGAAGCTCGATCCCATTTCTCCTTCGGAAGTTGCTGATCTTGATCCCTCTTTGGTGCTTAAGCGCCTTCAACCGGTGTTCGAGGCGGTCGAGCGTGTTCGTGATACCTTGCCGGATGAAACGACCTTTCTTGGGTTTTGTGGTGCTCCCTGGACCGTAGCGACCTACATGATTGCTGGGCAGGGAACCCCTGATCAGGCACCCGCGCGGCTATTTGCCCGGCGCGAACCCGAAGCTTTCAAGCATTTGATGGATGTGCTGGTCGACGCGTCGATCCTCTATCTCGTCAAACAATTGCGCTCGGGCGCGGATGCGGTTCAGATTTTCGACAGTTGGGCTGGTGTTCTCGATGATGCGTTGTTCCTGTCAGCATCGCAGGATCCAATCGCCCGAATCGTCAAGGGTGTGCGGGCAGAGGTTCCTGATGCCAAGATCATCGGCTTTCCCAAGGGAGCGGCTCAGAGGCTTCATGGCTTCATCGAGGCAACAAAGGTGAATGCGATCGGGCTGGACTGGACTGTTCCGCTCGATTGGGCCCGGGATGAGCTGCAGGGCAAGGTCGCTCTTCAGGGCAATCTGGATCCGACATTGCTGATTACCGGCGGCAAGGATCTCGATGAGGCAATTGATCGTATTATGGAAGCCTGGAGTGATGGGCCTTTCATTTTCAATCTTGGCCATGGTATCACCCCGCAAGGAAACATCGATCTGGTGCATCAGCTGATCAACCGTGTGCGGTCCTATGCTCGCTGATAAGAAGCATTTCGGTGAGCTATTGTTCCGGATGTCGACCGATCTGGCTTGAAAGAGAATATGATGGAGTTTTTCCAGTTCCTTGACTACTCGTGGACCAAGGCCCTTCACATTATTTCGGTCATCACCTGGATGGCCGGAATTTTCTATTTGCCGCGGCTTTTCGTCTATCACGCCCAGACAGAGGTGGGGACTGATCAATCAGAGACCTTCAAGATCATGGAGCGTCGGCTATTGAAGGGAATCATGAACCCTTCCTTGATTGCTACCTGGATTTTTGGTCTCTGGCTCGCCTTCCCGCATGAGATTTGGTCAAGCGATGCGATCTGGCTCCATATCAAGTTTGTCCTTGTTTTCGCGATGACCGGGTACCATATGGTGTGTGCGCGTTACGTACGCGTTTTTGCAGCGGATGCGAATCAGAAAGACCATGTCTTCTATCGCTATTTCAACGAAATCCCGACTTTGCTGATGATTGCGATCGTCATATTGGCTGTTGTTAAACCGTTCTAAATTCCGTCTTTTGGATAGGGAAACTGCGAAAAAGCCAAGGAAATCTTCCTGATCGGGTCTGGAAGTTCATTTTTAACTCATTTGCACTTGCTACAGACCTAGGTTGCGGCTATGGTCGCCGAAATCGTGACAAAACGATAAGTCGGGAAAGCATTTATTCTTCTTCGCTTTCAAGACAACAAAGTTTAGCCTAGATTGGCGCTTTGTACTCTCCCTACTCCTTTTCCCCTGGTTGCTTACCTTTAAGAGAGTTTCGCTATGCGCGAAATGAAACTAAAAGAACTCAAAAAAAAATCCCCAACAGAGCTATTGAATTTTGCCGAAGAGCTCGAGGTCGAAAACGCCAGTACGCTGCGAAAGCAGGAACTGTTGTTTGCGATTCTCAAACAATTGGCAGACAGAGATACTGACATCATCGGCGAGGGCGTCGTCGAAGTGCTGCAGGACGGCTTTGGCTTTCTGCGCTCACCCGACGCCAATTATCTGCCCGGTCCGGATGATATCTATATTTCTCCATCTCAGATCAGACGGTTTTCTCTTCGCACCGGTGATACGGTCGAAGGGCATATTCGCAGCCCGAAAGAGGGCGAGCGCTATTTTGCCCTGTTGAAGGTGAACACCGTCAACTTCGAGGATCCTGATGCAGCGCGTCACAAGGTTCATTTCGATAACCTGACACCGCTTCACCCCGAAGACCGATTCAAGCTGGAATCCACGGATCCGACCGGCAAAGACATGTCTAGTCGTGTGATTGATCTGGTTGCGCCTCTTGGCAAGGGCCAGCGTGCTCTGATCGTGGCGCCGCCGCGGACGGGTAAAACGGTATTGCTGCAGAACCTCGCCAAGTCGATCACTGCCAATCATCCGGACAGCTGTCTTATCGTTCTTCTGATTGATGAACGTCCCGAAGAGGTGACGGACATGAAGCGGACTGTGAATGGAGAAGTGGTTTCGTCCACCTTTGACGAACCGGCATCCCGTCACGTTCAGGTCGCCGAAATGGTCATCGAAAAGGCGAAGCGTCTGGTTGAGCATGGTCGCGATGTGGTCATTCTGCTCGATTCGATCACCCGTCTTGGCCGTGCCTACAACACCGTTATCCCGTCTTCGGGCAAGGTGTTGACCGGCGGTGTTGATGCCAATGCACTTCAGCGCCCGAAACGCTTCTTTGGTGCGGCCCGTAACATCGAGGAAGGCGGGTCTTTGACGATCATCGCAACCGCCCTTATCGATACCGGCAGTCGTATGGACGAAGTGATCTTCGAGGAATTCAAGGGCACCGGCAATGCCGAGATTGTCCTGGATCGCAAGGTTTCCGACAAGCGTATCTTCCCGGCCATGGATATTCTCAAATCCGGTACCCGTAAGGAAGAGATCATGGTGGACCGCAAGGAACTGCAGAAAGTCTTTGTTCTGCGCCGTATCCTTGGGGCCATGAGCAATGTCGATGGGATCGAATTCCTGCTCGATAAACTCCGGTCAACCAAAGACAATGCCGAGTTCTTCGACAATATGAACACCTGATACCGCCCAGAGCCTCATATTGGGGCTTGCCGTGGAGATCAGGAAAGACTAGAAAGCCGTCTGACATGGGTCGGGCGGCTTTCTTTTGTCCCGACTTCTTTATCCCGCAGATCCTCCGCTGGCTGATTGCCCCTGATCATTGTGGCAGGTTTGATCGATTCGGACTTGAAATGATCTGCGTTTCCTGAAGACAAGATTGAGCCGGCATCATCCCGGCCATCAGGATGAAACAATGAGTCGCGATACCATCTTTGCCCTGTCGAGCGGTCCTGTGCCGGCTGGCGTTGCAGTCGTTCGGATTTCAGGTCCGAAGGCGCATGCCGTCATGATGACCTTGATTGATTCGGAGCCGAAACCCAGACTTGCCGCGCTGCGCTATGTGACTGATCCGGCGACTGGTGATGTGATTGATCAGGCACTGGTGCTCTCTTTTCCTGGTGAGAAATCTTTCACCGGAGAGGATACGGTCGAGTTTCATCTCCATGGCGGACGGGCAATCGTCAAGGCCATGATCGATCTACTCGGATCCTTTGAGGGCTGCCGACTGGCTGAAGCGGGCGAATTCGCGCGTCGGGCGTTTGAAAATGGCAAGTTCGATCTGACCGAGATTGAGGGGTTGGCCGATCTGATTGATGCGGATACGGAAAATCAGCGCAAGCAGGCCATGCGCCAGGCCAGTGGGGCGCACCGAAGCGTCATTGATGGATGGCGCGATGTGCTTCTCTATGCCCGCAGTATGATCGAGGCTGAACTTGATTTTGCCGATGAGGAGGATGTGCCGGGCAGCGTATCGGATGTGATCTGGCTCAAGCTTGATGCCTTGAAATACGAAATCGAGGACCATCTGTCTCGCGCAGATCACGGCGAACGATTGCGCAATGGCATGACCGTTGTTCTGGTCGGGCATCCCAATGCCGGGAAGTCATCCTTGCTCAATTGGTTTGCCAAGCGTGATGTTGCTATTGTGACAGAGGAAGCGGGCACAACGCGCGATCTTTTGGAGCTGCATCTCGATATTGCTGGCTATCCGGTGACGATGATCGATACGGCCGGGCTGCGCGAGGCAGAGAATCTTGTCGAGCGGGAAGGGATTCGGCGCGCGCTTGAAAAGAGCGAACATGCGGATCTGTTGATTGAGATCGTCGATGCCAGCTCGGTCGATAAACGTGTTGAGGTGAAAAGCCGAGCGCGTCGCATGGTTTTGTTTAACAAGCAGGATCGAATCGGATCAGAAACGAAGCCCGTCAATTCAGGTGCAGAAGAGGAGTTTTCTGTTGCTGTTAAGACTGGGTTAGGGATGGCCAACTTTTACGATTCGTTTGTGAAACAAATTAAAGAATCCTTTAACGGTGCAGAAGATGTGCTGATTACTCGCAAAAGACATGAGACATATTTGCGTGAATGTGTGGATAATGTGGATAAAGCGCTTATCTACTCAGATTCACCACTGGAAATTCGCTCTGAATTCTTGCGCACGGCTGGGGATTCATTGGGGAAAATCACTGGAAGAATTGATGTCGAGGAGATGCTCGGCGTGATTTTTTCACAGTTCTGTGTGGGCAAATAGTGGATCGTTTCACGTGAAACAGCGTTTTTGAATTTTGCGATTGACTCTGTGTTTCACGTGAATCGGTGAGTCGCGAAATTTTTACCATTCCACCTTTGCCTGTTTCACGTGAATCGCGGTTTTTCGCCATTTTAGGGGCTAGAGCGGTTTCACGTGAATCCGTATAGTGTGGATCTCAGGTTTAGCTGCGATTCTTTAACAAAGTTTGAAGATAGTGGGTTCGGGGCAGGGAATGCGGTCCTGTAGCAAAAACGAGCCGGGCCTAAGTCCGGATAGGTGAGAGAATATATGACCCAGTTTGATGTGGTTGTTGTTGGTGGCGGTCACGCCGGTACAGAGGCTGCTGCCGCGGCAGCGCGTTCGGGTGCCAAAGTGGCGCTCGTGACCCATAGTCGCGACAAAATTGGTGTGATGTCCTGTAATCCGGCGATCGGTGGTCTCGGTAAGGGGCATCTTGTGCGCGAGATTGATGCGCTTGGCGGCTTGATGGGACTGGCCGCGGACCGTGGTGGGATCCAGTTCCGTCTGCTTAATCGCCGGAAGGGTCCAGCAGTGCAGGGGCCTCGGGCGCAGGCCGATCGCAAGCTTTATCGTCAAGCGGTGCAGGATCTGTTGTTCGCGACGCCCAACCTGACCGTGATCGAAGAAGAGGTTGCTGATCTGTCGATTGTTGAAGGACAGATCGCTGGGGTTTCTTTATCGGATGGTCGCAATGTTCCGTGCGGTGCCGTGGTTTTGACGACCGGGACATTTTTGCGTGGGCTTATTCATATCGGTGAGAGAAGCTTTTCCGCCGGGCGTATGGGCGATCCGGCTGCCAACGATCTGTCTTTACGTATGATGTCGGAGAATTTTCGTCTTGGTCGGCTGAAAACCGGGACACCGGCACGGCTCAATGGGGATACGATTGACTATTCATCGCTTGGTGTGCAGCCGGGTGATGCGGTGCCTGTGGCCTTTTCCTATCTCACCAGCGCAATTTCTTCGCCCCAGATTAATTGCCATATCACGCGCACCACTGAAAAGACGCATCAGATCATTCGCGAGAATATGCACAAATCCGCGATGTATTCAGGCAAGATTGAAGGGACGGGGCCACGCTATTGTCCCTCCATCGAAGACAAGATCAATCGCTTCGGAGAGCGGGATGGTCACCAGATTTTTCTGGAACCTGAAGGCCTTGACGTCAATACGGTTTATCCGAATGGTATTTCGACCTCTTTGCCGGAGGACGTGCAGGATGCTTACATTCGCTCGATACCCGGGCTGGAATCCGTTGAAATTCAACAGTATGGCTATGCGATCGAATATGACTATATCGATCCGACCGAATTGAAGGCAACGCTTGAAACCAAGCGGGTTGGAGGACTTTTCCTTGCGGGTCAGATCAACGGGACAACCGGATATGAGGAGGCGGGCGCGCAAGGGCTGATTGCTGGTCTGAATGCGGCGCGTTTGTGTGGCGATCAAGACGGCGTCGTGCTGTCGAGGTCTGAGGCCTATATCGGTGTGATGATTGACGATCTGGTGACGCGCGGTGTTGCCGAACCCTATCGGATGTTCACGTCGCGCGCGGAATATCGTTTGTCTCTGCGTGCTGACAATGCGGACCAACGGTTGACGGCAAAGGCTGATGGTTGGGGTTTGATTGATAACGAACGGCGCAAGGCTTTTGCTGACAAGAAACAATCTCTTGATGCAATCATGGCGCTCGCAAAGGATAAGTCCCTGACCCCAAATGAAGCGGAGCAGGTCGGACTCAAGATCAACAAGGATGGTCAGCGGCGCAGCGCCTTTGAGCTTCTCGCTTATCCAGACCTGGATCTTAAGTGCTTGACGACGATCTGGCCAGAGTTCGGCAATTTTTCCGAAGCTATCAGTCGGCAGCTCGAGATAGAGGCACTGTATCAGGTCTATATGGAGCGGCAGACCAGTGACATAGAGACGTTCCAGAAGGACGAGGCACTGGCTATTCCCACTGCGCTCGACTTCAACAATATCAACGGGCTATCGAACGAATTGAAGCAGAAGCTGTCTCTGGTGCGTCCGCAGACCCTTGGTCAGGCGTCTCGCGTTGATGGCATGACGCCGGCAGCCCTGACGCTGGTTCTGGCCCATAGTAAGCGGGTATCTTGATATGACAAGCGGGTTTGAAACTCACGACAGTAAGGCTCGCGGTCTTGCTATCCTAGAAGAGATGTTTCCTGTTTCACGTGAATCTATCCACAAGCTGGGGATATATGAAGCGATCATCAGAAAATGGCAACCAGCCCAAAATCTCGTTGCCCCAAAAACACTTAATGATATCTGGTTGAGGCACATTGCTGACAGTGCACAGATATACGCAAATTATCCCCAGGCAAAGCACTGGATTGATCTTGGGTCGGGTGCCGGGTTTCCTGGTCTTGTGACAGCAGTTTTGCTGGATCAACAAGGCGAGGATTATTCGGTAAACCTCATCGAAAGCAACGGCCGGAAGGCAAGTTTTCTGAGGACAGCGGCCCGGGAGATCGGTGTCAAGGTTACGGTTCACAATGACCGGATCGAAAAGGTCCTAGGCAGTTGGGATCGGCCCGTTGAGGCGATCAGTGCGAGAGCACTCACATCTTTCGATAATCTGTGTGATTTTGTTCATCCGTTTTTGTCAAAGGGGTGTGCTGGTGTTTTCCACAAAGGTCGGGACTTTGATCGAGAATTGGAAGAGGCCAGTGTGCGCTGGAACGCAGATCTGGTACAAAAGCAGAGCAGGACAGATCCGGATGCGCGAATCGTCATACTGCACCGCTTATCATCAAAAGACGCATAGTGAAACAGATGCAAAGTGAGGCCACTTTATGAGTTCACTGCCCGACTCTCCCCGTGTTTTGACCCTTGCCAACCAGAAGGGCGGCGTCGGGAAAACCACGACAGCAATCAATCTGGGCACAGCGCTGGCGGCCATTGGCGAGACGGTGCTGATCGTTGACGTTGATCCGCAGGGTAACGCCAGCACCGGCCTTGGTATCGATCGCAAAGCGCGCCAGATTTCAACTGCAGAATTGCTGCTCAACGAGGCCACTTTGCTGGAGGCGGCCATTCCGACCGCCGTTCCGCGTCTCTCTGTTGCTGCCTCGACCATGGACCTTCTGGGTCTTGAACAGGAAATTTCAACCGATAAGGATCGCGCCTACCGACTTCGCAATGTGCTGCAACAGCATGGTGCACTCGGTGACACGATACCCGAGGATAAGCGGTTCACCTATGTGCTGATCGACTGCCCGCCGTCGCTCAACCTTTTGACGATCAACGCGATGGCGGCCGCGCATTCCATTCTGGTGCCGTTGCAATGCGAGTTTTTTGCCCTTGAGGGTCTGACCCAGTTGATCCAGACCGTCAATCAGGTGAAGGGCGCGCTCAATCCGGAACTGTCGATCCATGGCATCGTGATGACCATGTATGACAGCCGCAACAATCTCTCCAATCAGGTCGTTGATGATGTGCGTGAACATATGGGGGATAAGGTTTACGACACGATCATTCCGCGAAATGTCAGAATTTCGGAAGCGCCGTCTTACGGCAAGCCTGCATTGCTCTATGATCTGAAATGCTCGGGCAGTCAGGCCTATCTGAAACTGGCGTCGGAAATCATCCAGCGAGAGAAAAAGCTTAGGAACAAGGCGGCCTGAGATGGCCATGGGTCTATCTATCATGAGAGGAATTGGGGTCGCGGCATTGAGGTCATGACGCGCGGGTCCAGTTAGAATGCGGACAAAATGGTGAAGAAAGCAACTGAAGGAAAACGTCTGGGCCGAGGGCTGGCTGCCCTCATCGGGGATATTGACAACGAAGCTCAGGCGGTCGAGCGGGCACGGTCCCAACGCAGAATTCCAATTGAATTCTTGCGTCCCAACCCTCGCAATCCACGGCGCGACTTTGCGCAAGGGGATCTTGATGATCTGACCAAGTCGGTCAAGGAAAAAGGCATTATGCAGCCGATCCTCTGCCGTCCGGTGGAAGGGGAGGACGATTCCTTTGAGATTATCGCCGGTGAACGACGCTGGCGTGCTGCTCAGGGAGCGGGTCTTCATGAAGTGCCTGTTCTTATTCATGAAGTCAGCGATAAAGAAGCGCTCGAACTTGCCATTATCGAAAACGTTCAACGCTCGGATCTCAACGCTCTCGAAGAGGCGCTTGGATATGATCAGCTCATCGAACAGTTCGACTACACCCAGGCAGAGCTTGCCGATGTGATCGGTAAAAGCCGGTCCCACGTTGCCAATACCCTGCGTCTTTTGAAGCTGCCGGAAAGCATCAAGGATTATCTCAAGCAGGGAGAGCTTACGGCCGGTCATGCCCGCGCTCTGATCACTGCAGACAATCCCGAAGAGCTGGCTCGCCGCATCGTCGAGGACGGCATGACGGTGCGCGATGCGGAAAAAGCCGGTCAGGAGAAAGTTGCTGACAAGAAAGAGCCCAAGCCGAAGAAGGAAAAAGATGCAGATACCGTGGCGCTTGAAAAACGCCTGACGGATCGGCTGGGTTGGAATGTCTTCATCGCGCCAAAGAAAAAGGGTGGCGAATTGAAGATCCAGTATAAATCACTCGAACAGCTTGATGCGATCATCGAAATTCTGGAAAAGCAGACGGTTTGATCAAATCGCTGCCGCTTTAGAAGATGGATTTTGAGAAAAGGGAGCTTCGGCTCCCTTTTTTATTGCGCTGGTTCTTGGAGGCGGGAGGTTGAGGAGATGGCCCACCAAAGGGGAATAAGGGCCAAGAGGGAAACCAACGCAGCAACGCCGAACGCGCCCGCCGGATGATAAAAGGGGGTTCCCGGTTCAATGAAAAAGGCAAATGCCTGAGACATGATCAGCGGGCTGACAATCGTGCTCAATGCCAAGGTGGAGGCGATGGCGCCTTGTAGTTCACCTTGTGCATCGTCAGGCACGCGGCTGGACATCAGGCTTTGCATCACCGGAATGGCAACGCCTTCCAGGGCGCAGATGGGCATGAAAAGAAACAGGATCCAGCCCTGTTCAACGAACAGGAGTGTGACCAAGGTCGCTGCCTGAAACACTATTCCAATGACAGAAATCGTGGTTTCGCGAAAGACCCTGAGCAGGAGCTGGACGACGAAAATAAGGGTCAAGGTGTTCGAAATGCCGTAGATGCCGAGCGAAATTCCCACTTCCCGGCTGCCCCAATCAAAGGCTTCGCGCAGATAGTAGGGCCAGATGGTCGGATAAACCCATCCGGCCAGATTGAACAGAAAGAAGGCCGACAAAAGGTAGACCAGACCGGGGATAGCTAGAACTTGAACCAAGGCACCAATCGGGTTGGATCGTTTGAGGGAAAAGGGGCGTCTTTTTTCTTTCGACAGGCTTTCTGGCATCGCAAACCAGCCATAAAGACAATTGAGCGCTGCACATCCGGCTGCGAAGAAAAAGGGCGCGCGCGTGTCGAGCTCACCAATCAGACCGCCCAGAACCGGCCCGGCAATGAAGCCCAGGCCAAAGGCTGCGTTGATGAGACCAAATCTTCTGGCTCGCCTGTCCTGTGTGGAGACATCTGCAATATAGGCAAAGACGGTGGCGTGGGTTGCTCCGGCAACCCCGGCGACGAAGCGGCCAAGTACCAGCAACGTAAACGAGGGCGCAAAGCCCATGATGACATAGTCGATGCTGAGGGCGCCAAGGGAGACAAGAAGCACCGGCCGTCTTCCGTAATGATCAGAAAGATTGCCAAGGGTTGGGCTACAGAGAAACTGCATCAAGGCATAGACAAAGGCCAGATAGCCTCCATAGATTGCCGCAGTGCTGATGTTGACAGAAGAGACCTCCTGAATGAGGTCTGGAATGATGGGCATGATCAACCCGATGCCCATCGCATCAATAAACATCGTGAGAAAGGCAAACCGAATGCCGTTTCGATGAGCTCGGGAAGGGGCATCCAGCGGCGGTAAAGACGGGTTGGTTTTGTCTTTTCGGGAGGAGATCACGGTACAACTGACTGCTTGAAAAAGGGGAGGGTGCCCAAATTGGATTCACGTGAAACGAGTTTGATACGGCCTGCGTGACTTGGCAATCTCAAAGTGGCCAAGTTGAGACCTGATGCGCGGGCCGTCGCTATCGGCGAGCGCGCTGGGCGGTGGCAGCAATCATCAGAAGCGTTTCGGAAATGATGGTTTCAGCAAGAGGATAATGCTTGCGGCTGTTGGCAAGGCTTTGTCCCAGCAATTCGCAGGCTCTGCTCGCCTTACTGCTGGACCAGATAACCAGTTGCGACTGGATGTTCGGTTTGCGCTTGAAGTGGATCATCGGTGCGACCCTGTCGAGGGCCGATTGGGGCGACGCGCCACTGTCCATCAAATGCAGGCATCGTTCGAGCATTTGGAAATGCCTGAGGGATGCAGAGCCTATGACTCCGGGATTCTGGCCACTTCTGAGGATCTGCTCGAGTTGGGAATCAAGATCGCCGATCTGGCCTTGTGCGGCTGAATCGATGATCATGTCGAGCTGATGGTTTGATGCATCCCCGACGATATCCGCGATGTCTTTTTCCGTGATTTCGCCCTGATTCATCGCATAAAGACACAGCTTCTGGACCTCTGCGCGAGAGGCCATGCGGTCCGCTCCGAGATTGTCCAGCAGCAGCTCGCGCGCCTCACGGGTGAGGGTCAGCCCGGCAATGGCGATTTCTTCCTCGATAATGGAATTGAGCGCGGCGCGGGCGTCGACATAGCAGGGCAGAGCGACTGCACTATGCGCCTTTTCGATGGACTTACGCAAAGCGGCGGATTTCTTCAGATCACCCGCCTTGATGATGACATAGGCATCGCGAGGCGGCGATGACAGCAGCGGATCTATAGCCGGCTGGATTGATTTGCTGGAGCTCATCTGAACAACGATGACGCGACAGCCGCCAAACAGGGGGATGGTGTTGGCTTCGTCCGCCAGCCGCATGGGATCTGAAGCGATATCGCCCGAATCAACCCGCAACATGGCAAAGGGATCAGTGTTGTCCTTGAGATAGACCTTGGCCAGACGGTCGGCGCGTTCGGCAACCAGGCCCGTGTCCTGACCATAAATGAGGATGACTTTGTAGGAAGGGTTGGGTTTGACGATGAAACCGTCAACCAAATTGGCCTTGATTTGCGCCATGTCCTGTTCCCACGCTCCGGCTATTTGATGAGGGGTCTGTACTCGGTGTTGGAAAAGATTTGCCGAATTGGCAGGTGGCTGTCAACTCGGCTGGTGATCATGGTCGCCCGGATACGGTCACTTAAGGCCAGTGTCCGGTTGGTGAGGCTTCTGCACTTTGCTCGAACGCTTAATTGGGGGCGTTAGTTGCCCGATACAAAGTAGGTTGAAAGCCGAAGCTGGATGTCGTTGGCGACCTGTTGTGCGGCGCGGTTTTCCGCGTCTCTGAGGGCCCTGTCGTTGGCAAAGCGCTGCGTGCTGCGGGCAAAGGAAGCGGTAAAGAAGCTCGAGCCTGTCGTGGCGATCGTGCCATCGGCGATCTTGATGAGCTTGTAGGTTGCCGTCAGGCTGACGCGCGTGGTTTTGGCAAGGCCGGTTCCGTTTTCGATATCAAAGGAGTTGTTTGTGTTCTTGAGTGCGATGTCGAGCCGATAGGCGGGCGTGGCTGCTTCTCCACCGCCGGTGAAAGCAAAGATCAGGTGGTTCCGGATCTCTTGCTCCACACGATTGTTGGCGGGTTCGATCTGAACGCTCGCCAACTCCGCCGACAGGCTCTGATCCGTGATCGTCGGAGCGGTAGAATAGAGCGGACGCACCTGACAGGCCGACAAAGCCAGTCCAAGGCCGAGGCAGGCCACCAGTGAAAGAGAGCCTGCCCTGACTTTGCGATTAAACGACAACATTGACGATCCTTTTCGGCACTACAATGATCTTGCGTGGCTGGTTGCCATCCAGAGCCTTGATCACGGGATCCGATTCCAGAACGGCCTGCTCGATTGTAGCCTGATCTGCATCAGCAGCAACGGTTATTTCGCCGCGTTTTTTGCCGTTGATCTGAATGGGCAGGGTCAATTCGTCTTCGACCAGCATGGCTTTGTCGGTTTGCGGCCATGCATGGGTGGAAACAAGGCCATCCTTGCCGAGAAGGCTCCAGCATTCTTCTGCCAGATGCGGCATCATTGGCGCGGCCATCATGATGAGCAGCTCCATGCTTTCATTGAGCGCCCAGACGAGGGATGGATCGGCGTCGAGCTTGTCTTTCTTGACCACGGCGGCGATGTTGTTGACCAACTGGTAGATCTGCGCGACCGAGCGATTGAAGCCCAGCTGTTCGATGTTGGATTCAACAGCAGCCAGTGTCTTGTGGCTGGCCTTGCGCAAGGAGAGTGCTTCGTCGCTGAAGCGCTCCGGTTTGGCCGGGATGTTCGATCCGATGAACTCGGCGCTGTCAACGACAAGGCGCCAGATGCGCTGAATGAAGCGGTGAGACCCTTCGGCGCCGGCTTCGGTCCAGATCACGTCGCGTTCCGGAGGGCTGTCGGAGAGCATGAACCAGCGGGCCGTGTCGGCACCGAACGTCTCGATGATGTCGGTCGGGTCCACGGTATTCTTCTTGGATTTCGACATCTTCTCGACGGAGCCGATGGTGATGGGTTCGCCGGTTTCATTGTGTGTTGCGCTGCGCTTTCCATCCGCGTCCTGTATGGTGATTTCTGCGGGGGAGACCCAGCGTCCATCTTTACCCTTGTAGGTTTCGTGGTTGACCATGCCCTGCGTGAAGAGGCCCTTGAAGGGCTCCTTGACGGTCATGTGACCGGTTTCCTTCATGGCGCGGGCAAAGAAGCGGGAGTAGAGCAGATGTAGAATGGCATGCTCGATGCCGCCGATATACTGATCGACCGGCAGCCACTCATCGACCATTTTGGTGTCGGTCGGCGTGTCCTGACGCGGGGCCGTGAAGCGGGCGAAATACCAGGAGCTGTCCACGAAGGTGTCCATGGTGTCGGTTTCGCGCCGAGCCGGTTTGCCACAGTTGGGGCAGGTGCAGTTGCGCCATGTGGGATGACGGTCAAGCGGGTTGCCCGGTTTGTCGAAATTGATGTCGTCCGGCAGCTTGATCGGCAGATTTTCTTTCTTCTCGGGAACCACGCCGCAGTCTTCGCAGTGGATCATCGGAATAGGGCAGCCCCAATAGCGCTGGCGGGAAATACCCCAGTCGCGCAGGCGATATTGCACCTTGCGTTCGGCCTGAGGTTTGCCGTCTATGAGGTTGGCTTCCAGTTTCTCTGCAACAGCATTTTTAGCGTCGGCAATGGACATGCCATCGAGGAATTCGGAATTGAAGATCGTGCCTTCACCGGTGTAGGCCTCGTCAGCGACGTCAAAGCTTTTGGGGTCCTCGCCCTTTGGCAGAACCACCGGGGTGACGTTAAGATCATATTTGCGAGCAAAATCAAGGTCTCGCTGGTCATGAGCCGGGCAGGCGAAGATCGCGCCCGTGCCATAATCCATGAGGATGAAGTTGGCGACATAGACCTTCAGGGTGATGGCCGGATCGAGCGGATGTACCACGGCGAGGCCCGTATCGAAGCCGACTTTTTCCGCGGTTTCAAGTTCGGCCGCAGACGTGCCCATCTTTTGGCAAAGCTCGACAAAGGCCTGAAGCTCTGGATTGTCCTTGGCCAGTTCCTTGGTCAATGGATGATCGGCGGACAAACCCATGAAGGATGCGCCAAACAGCGTGTCGGGGCGGGTGGTGAAGATCTCGATTTCCGAGTGACCATGGCTTTCTTCGGTCAGTTGGAAGCGGATCTGAAGACCCTCGGACTTGCCAATCCAGTTCTGCTGCATGAGCCGGACTTTATCCGGCCAGCGATCGAGATGCTGGATTTCCTCTAAAAGGTCTTCGGCGAAGTCGGTGATCTTGAAAAACCACTGGGTAAGCTCGCGCTGCTCGACCTCGGCACCGGAGCGCCAGCCCTTGCCGTCAATAACCTGCTCGTTGGCCAGCACCGTGTGATCGACCGGATCCCAGTTGACCTTGGCATTCTTGCGGTAGGCGAGGCCTTTCTCCGCAAAATCGAGAAACAGCATCTGCTGGCGATGATAATAGTCCACGTCGCAGGTGGCGAACTCGCGATCCCAGTCCAGTGACAGGCCCATGAGCTGAAGCTGGGCGCGCATCGTTGCGATGTTTTCGTAGGTCCAGTCCTTGGGATGGATCTTGTTCTGCATCGCGGCGTTTTCCGCCGGCATGCCGAAAGCATCCCAACCCATGGGATGCAGAACGTTGAACCCTTTGGCGCGCTTGTAGCGGGCAACCACGTCGCCCATGGTGTAGTTCCGCACATGGCCCATGTGGATGCGTCCAGACGGGTAGGGGAACATTTCCAGGACGTAGTATTTCGGGCGGGGGTCTTCGTTTTCGGTCCGGAAGATTTTCTTGGAATCCCAAGTCTGTTGCCAGCGGATTTCTGCTTCTCGTGCGTTGTAGCGTTCAGTCGCCATAGGTCTTCGCCAATGCCTCGATTGTCTTGTCGTTAGTGGCCTGACCTTCACCAGATTTATCCTATTGCGTCAACCCATTTCGCAGATTTCGGCCCTTTGGGCCTGTTCAATCTTGCGATGTGCATGCGAAGGGGGTAATTTGTCGTGCATAATGCTGGACAGAGCCGGGCGGGATTCGCTCATGGCGTCCCACCAAGTCGGAGTTTGAAAAAGGACGATGGGTATATCATCCAAGCTGGCCGAGGTTCGCAAGGCCATCGCGGAGTGCGAAAAAGAAGCAGAACGAGCACAGGATAGTGTGACACTCATCGCTGTTTCAAAGACATTCGATGCTGATGTGATCCGAAAGGCACTTGAGGCCGGTCAGAGGGTCTTTGGTGAGAACAAGGTCCAGGAAGCCAAGGGCAAATGGCCCGAATTGCGTGACGAGTTCGAGGGTGTCGAGCTGCATCTCATCGGCCCACTTCAATCGAACAAGGCAAAGGATGCCGTTGCTCTGTTCGATGTCATTCATTCGGTGGATCGCAAAAAGATCGCGCGCACCATTCGACTGGAAATGGAAAAGCAAAGCCGGCAGGTTGATCTGTTTGTTCAGATCAACACCGGGTCCGAGCCGCAAAAAGCAGGCATTCTACCTGAGGAAGCCGATGATTTTCTTGGCTTTTGCAAGGTGGAGCTTGGTCTCACCATCCGCGGTCTGATGTGTATTCCACCAGCTGACGACAATCCCAAGGCGCATTTCAAGCTGCTGCGCAAGATTGCCAAGCGCAATGATATCAAGGACCTGTCGATGGGCATGAGCGCCGATTATGGCGAAGCCATCAAACAGGGGTCCACATTTGTCCGGGTGGGGAGCGCCATCTTCGGACATCGCAAAAAGCCGGTTTCGATCTAGGCCCATTTTGCGGCTTAAGCTGATAAATCACCGCACGATTCGGATCTGCGTTTGGGGCCCCATATGGGCGAGCACCAGGCGCAGATCTCTTTTATCAAGGGCAATACAGCCTTCTGTCGGCTTGTAGCCTTCGCGCGCGACATGCATGAAAAGCGCGCTGCCCTTATTCCTGGTGCGTTTCGTGATGTTGATATCGAGAACAACCACCAGATCATAAAGATTATCTTCGCGCATCATCCGCTCGTGAGAGGTAGAAAAAGGCAGCCGTACCAGACGGTTGTAGCTGGCGTGATCGGGCGAATCACACCAACCCATCCCGGCATGGATCGGGGTGAAGGGCAGGATTGAGCGCGGACGGTTTTCGCGATCTGCGCGATAAAATCCATAAAGTGGTCTGGTTACTGTGATCGGCGTGCCACCGTCCCCTTCGCGCTTTTTCGATGTCATGCCGCGTCTTCCCAACGCGACCGGAAAGACATGACTGCCCATTTGCAGCAGTCCTTTTGCGGGATCGCGTGGGTCGGTTCGTATGGTGAGAGCAGAGACGATTGGCATAGGGCAGTGGACTTCAAAAGGTTTGGCGGATGTGTTGATTCCGCGACATTTGTAGCAAGTCTGCCGTCCGACGTGTAGCTTTCTTGTCGGTGGCGTCTGTTTGGTGAGCCGTCAGACGCATGATCGGTCCGGTCTTTCTTGGTGGTAACCCATAGGGTTTGACGTCATTAAGTTACAAATGACTCACCGGCATTTTTCTTGCATTGCCAATATCTTGACCAATGTACCGGCTTGCTCTTGTCGTTCGGTGGCAAGAGCGAGTCCATGGAGTAGCAATAGGAAATTGAACATCATGAGCGAAGATCTTCATGAAACGGATCGCTATGTCAGCTTTGTGGGCATCGAATGTGATCGGAATGCCGAAATCCTTCTCACCTATATCGAGCGTCTGGCGACCGGCCCGGCCAGCGACAATCCCTATTGGCAGGCCTTTCTCGGCAAGATCGAAAAAAGCCGTGCTGGCGATACCGCCACAGGGGATGCGCTGTTTGTGGTTCATTCGCACATCAATATCATTCGCGAGCTGTTCGAGGAGCATCAGGATGAAGTCGCGATGGCTCTGCTGGAGAAGGTCGAGCTCGAGTGCTGTTAGTCTCTTCGGCTTCGCTTTAGCGTTTCATGACACCGGCTTTTGCCGCGCGCGTTCGTGGCAAAGAGCCTTCTTCCTCAGCAAGGATTGATGCGCGATCAAGTGCAAATGACGGGGACGTGATTGGCTGTGACTTGCAATCATGCTCATCCGTTCCTTAATTGAAGCCATTCAATGGTTTGTCACTCATAAGTGATTGGGTGCTTTTGTGGCAGGATTGGTACCGAAAAATCATGGCTTGCTGTTCCACATCTGTAATTGCTGCGCTATTGTGGAAGGCCAATCCGGGAGCGAAAAATGACTGCGCGAAAAATATTGCTGGTTGATGATGATGATGAATTGCGCGAAGCGTTGGTGGAGCAGCTGTCGCTTTATGAAGAATTCGACATCGTTGAGGAATCCTCGGCGACCAAAGGCATTCAGACCGTCCGGTCGGATCATTTCGACCTGTTGATCATGGACGTCGGCTTGCCTGACATGGATGGCCGGGAAGCCGTGAAGCTTCTCAGGAAGGGCGATTTCAAGGCACCGATCATCATGTTGACGGGTCATGACACCGATTCTGATACCATTCTGGGGCTGGAGGCTGGTGCGAACGACTATGTCACCAAGCCCTTTCGCTTCGCCGTCTTGCTCGCGCGGATCCGGGCACAGCTCAGGCAGCATGAAAACAGCGAAGATGCGACCTTTGCTGTGGGGCGTTTCACCTTCAAACCGGCCGCCAAAGTGCTGGCCGATGAAGCTGGCAGCAAGGTACGCCTGACCGAAAAGGAGACTTCGATCCTGAGGTTTCTCTACCGCTCGGGTGACAAACCGGTGAGCCGTGATGTGCTTTTGCATGAGGTTTGGGGGTACAATTCCGGTGTGACGACACACACGCTTGAAACCCATATCTATCGCCTGCGTCAAAAGATCGAAAAAAATCCGTCCAATGCGGAGCTTCTGATCACCGAAGCGGGCGGTTACAAGCTGGTTCCGTGACTTGTTGTCGACGCGCGTGCAAGAGCTTGGGGACGCCTTCGGCTTTTCTTGACAAGGCAAGGGAGCACGCGCCTATATAGATGAGTGCTTTTTTCATGCGGTGCGTTGTTCGATTCGCCGCAGATGCCGGAATGACAAGATCAGATGAGCCTGACGAGTGATATCGACCTGCTGCGGCGGGTGCCCTTTTTCTCAGAATTTAATGAGGACCAACTGAGGTTGCTTGCCTTTGGTGCGGAATCGCGCACTTATCGGGCCAAACAGGTGATCTTTCGGCAAGGGGATCTGGCGGATTCAGGCTTTGTCATCGCGCAAGGCCAGATTCGCATGACGATTTCGGAAAATGGGCTTGATACCCAGTCCCAGATCCTGGGCGTTGGTAGTTTGGTGGGAGAAATGGCTTTGCTCGCCGAAACCCGTCGTTCAGCAATGGCGACCGCGATTGAGGATGTGAAGGTCGTTCAGGTCCGGCGTATTCTCTTCCGGCGCGTGATGGATGAATATCCCGATCTCGCTGCCACAATGCACAGTCGGCTCGTCAAGCGCCTTGATGCCATGGTGCACGATCTTGAGGGCATCCGCTCCCGTCTGGATGACAACCGCGCCACCCCCATGAGTCTTGAAGAGGTGGCCGACTTCATCGGGCGCGGGGAGTAGGTTGCTGTCCGCTAGTTGAGCGATATCTTTTGGGGGCGTATTTCTGTTTCAGGCGACTTCTGTTCGTAGCAAAAGAAATTGAGCCTTCCTGGCATTGACAGACACTCTCCATGTTCTTTGATAGCAGCATCCGAATCCGGGAATGTTTTGAGAAAATCTGGCGAAACTGACCATCGAATAGAGCTTTTTTTCTTGTTCAGCTTAATGGAATTGGCGGTCTTTACAACTCGAGCGTGTTTATTCTTCGCCCAAGTATACTCTATATATTGAATTCCGTATAAATCTATCACTTTTGTCATTGAACAATTTATTTGCAAAGTTATTTTCCGGTTATTTACTTTCCTGCAAATCCCTTTGCTTCGAATTTCAATTTTACCGATTTCAGGCGAATATTGCGATTTTAGAATGTCAGAAAATCTTGCAGAGCGACGATAGAATTGGAAAGGGCGTATTTTATAAAAGAAATTTTTTTCGTTATTAACTTTCAAACTTCCCAGCTTTTCAAATAGGCCTTTGCTTTTGTTCACATTGGATAGATTGATAGAAACTTCACAGGTGGAACTCGCTTCTTCATCGTAGCCTTCGCGGATGCCGGTTATGGTGTTGCGTAATTTTTTAACCCCACCCTTGGCACTCGAAGCTCCGACAGTAAGTTGGTAAGGCCAATCGGGCTTGATTTTCCCAAGTGAACGGTCTTGCAGGTAGGCAGCAGCGGCGTCGCAAGCCAGTGCGACATTCTGTTGTGATATGCGTTTTGGAATCGGTATGCCGTACACATCGATCTGCCACATGGCTGCTTTGCCCGGCGTATCAATGTAGAACATCTCCTGCGGCGACGTTTCAAGCACTGTAATGAAGAGGCTGTCCCTGAGGTTTAGAAGAGCACGATTCTTTAGAATGTCACTCGAATTGGTAAGTGCGGTTGAATAAGACGCATTAACAAGTTCTTTTGGAACAGTTTTAATTGGTAGGTTTTCAAATCCGAGATCAAGAGAGGGGGCGTGGAAGCCTAACGAAGCTTTTGCATGAATATGGCGATCAATGGTCTTGAAGTCCTCCTCACCCGTTGCGTGTTTTCCAGACATGAATACGAGGGCGCAAGCTGAAAGGCAGCGATGGTGTTTTTCAACGACAGTGCCGAGTCCTTCATCTACGATTTTGGCAATCTTGAGAGCTTCAGCGAACGAGCCGCCTGGGGAATTAAGGCAGAGGCGGCGATGTTTGTAGTCCCCATCATAACCTCTGGGATCGACTTTGCTGAAGCCAGACCAGATGAAGGTTTCTTTTGGTTTGCTAGGGTCTTCTTTTCTAACGTCCGGGGTTACGATCAAATTCAGGAGCTTCTGATAGTCGCCTTCCTTGATCTCGCCTTCCATTTTGAGAATGCATTTTGTGTCTTCATCCCACATTTTCGTAAAGGTCGCAGCGCTGGCTGCTGTGACGGATGAGAAAGCAAAAAGCAGGAAACCAATCAGACGGATGGTGTGTCTTGTTTTTTGCTTCAGCATGGCTTCCTCGTTACGATTTGCAGGTGCTGTTGACCGAAGGTTCGTCGTTCAGAAGTGCTTCCATTTTCGTTCCAAGTTTTGGCATAGCGAAGTTGGTTCGAAGCTCCTCGATTGGCGCTTTATAAAGGCAAAGCATGCTATCGGCGAATTCACCCAAGTGATCAAGAATCACGGATTTATCACAAACGCTGGAACTGTCCTCATCAGATCCGGCAACGCATGATGCGGCGGCATCCAGATAATCCATCACCCGGATCAGATCAGAAACCGTATCTTTTTCTTCTATCGGGAAAATGATTGTTGTCGCGATTTGATTAATGATATCGGCGCTGCCAGCCTTGTTGCTCAGCCTTGCTCGTGTTGGGTCCAGCCATGGCCGTTGCAATTCCATTCGCGATTGCATCATTTCATTGTTTTGAAAATGCATGATGAATTTAAGTGCATTTGAGACGCGCTCTTCGGCTCGATCCCGAGAATAGGAATTATAGGCAACGACAATGCCCACAATAATGGAAACATAACTCAGTGCTTCAAGGCTCGATTTGATGATGAGCCAATTCTTTCCAATCCGATCTTTCATGAGCATGGGTCTTTGGGCACTTCAATGACTTCAAGATCGTCTTCAAATTTGAGCTTATAGTCTTTCAGGCACTTGAGCTGACCTTTGGTGAATTGAATCACTTCTGCCGGATGATTAGGCCCGTCTTCTTTTGGCGTGATGGTTGGAACAGCGGAGTTCACCACTTTTTTGCTCAGTATTGATGCCAAGTCGGTGTTTGGGCATTCGTCAAGAAAGATAATTATGTCATTGGAAGCGGTCTGGCTGTATTGGTCAATGTGTTGCTTGACGCATTGAAGCTGTTTGGCCCGCACAAACCAAATGTCTTTTGCTTCTGAAAGGGTCGGCATTGTAAGACCAATGATCAAGGATGCTGCTGCTACGGCAAATTGATCGCTCTTCACTTCTTCGTCCTTAAAACAAAAAAACACATGTGATATTTGAATACCGAATTATTGCAACATTGAGATGAATTGCAATATGGAAAATTCTACCAATGGTTTTATGAAGCCCAGCCGAAAGCCGTCGCTCTGCCATGGTGCACGACCTGCAGGGCATCCGCTCTCGTCTGGATGACAACCGCGCCGCCCCCATGAGCCTTGAAGAGGTGGCCGACTTCATCGGGCGCGGGGAGTAGGTTACTTTGATGAGTCTGGCACCAGACTCAAGGGTCTGAAAGCTCAACTCGACGCTCTGTGATTTCATCGGATATTGCCTGAGACACGGTTTGTACGCGCCGCGAGGCTGCAAGGTTGGCGTGGGTGACCAGATAGACAGGTCGTTGCATCAATTTACCATTGGGCAATGTGTTCGAGATCAGATGGAGACCGGCTTTTCTTGCCAGAAAATGCGGAAGAACCGCCCGGCCAATGCCTTTCCTGACGGCTTCCAGTTGACCATTGAGCGTGTTCACCGCAAGTCTTGGTCCATCCATGGCTCCGAAAGCGCGTGACCAGGCGAGTGGAAGGGTCAGATCTTCCATTTCGGGCCAGGTGATGAAGCGCTGTGATGGTGTCTTCTCATCCGCTCCGTATAAGCCGAATCCCATCGATGCAAGCTGTCGAACAAGCAGATTTCCGCGTTCCGGCCAGATCATGCGCAAAGCCAGATCAGCATCATGGCGATGGATGTTGACGACGCTGGTATGAAAGACGAGTTCAATATCCAATCCGGGATTATCGCCTAATAATGGTGTGAGCGCCGGAATGATAAAAGGTGTGATCAGGCTCTCAAAGCAGGCAACCCGAACAAACCCTTCTATTCCTGACTGTTTCTCGACCTGATGCTGCATGTTGAGAGCCGCCAGCTCAATTGCTTCGATTCGAGGCAGCATGGCGGCACCCTGATCGGTCAGCCGGTAGCCGCTTTGATGGCGCAGGAAGAGGGGGATACCGAGCGCATTTTCCATCCGCTCTATTCTACGCGAGACAGTGGCAATCCCGGTGTGCAGGTGTTTTGCTGCCCCAGACAGAGTGCCCTCACGCGCCAGTGCCAGAAAAATGCGGCTGTCATCCCAATTGAAGTCTTGGTTCATTTTTCATTTTCCGAAAATAGATGCCCGATATTAGCTGTATCGCTTTTGAAAATGAAAGGGCATTGTTGCTGCCAACAACAGTTAAGAGGCGGGAATGATGACTTCGGAACAGTCAGAGCACATGGGCGTTTTTTCAGAAGATGGACCAGCGCTCTTTTTGAGTGCGATGGCAGCTGTTTTCTGGGGCTCTGTTTTTGAGGCAACCAGACTTGTTCTTGTGGATCTGACCCCTTGGACAGCGGTGGCCACCCGATTTGTCTTCGCTGCAGCCGCGACCTTGATCTGGCTGTGGCTGAGCGGCGGCATCAACTGGCCGATTTTTCGGCGCAATTTTGTCGCTTTTCTCATGCTTGGGGCTTTTGGAATAGCCGGGTTCAGCGGGCTTTTGTTCTGGGGCATGAAGAGCTCCAGCCCGGTAACCGCTGCCTTGATCATGGCAACCAACCCCCTCATCACAAACCTGATTGACGCCTTCATGAAACGGCGCAAACCGAAAATGGCAGAGCTCGCCGGTCTTTTCATAAGCATGTTGGGCGTCGCGCTGACTGTTGGAGCCTTTAGTGGGGCTCGATTGGCGCCGGGCGATCTGTTGATATTGCTCGCCAGCCTTGTCTGGGCCTTCTATTCGCTCGGCTCACGCAATTGGGTCAAGGGTGCCAGTCCGCTTCAAACATCTGTCTGGACGACGGTTTTCGGAACGGTTTTTCTGGTGATTGCCGCGGTGGTTCTGGCTGATCCGGTGGCAGAGCTGCAAATGGCGTCTGTTGTTACGTGGGCCGCGACGGTGTGGATGGCTTTGGTCGGGTCCGTTTTGGCCTATCTATTCTGGCAAATCGGGATCGCGGTGCGGGGGCCGGCCGCAACATCAGTGCTTTATAATCTGGTTCCCGTTTCAGCGCTTATCATTGCTGCCTGTTTTGGCCGCATGCCTGATGGGGTGCAGATACTGGGTGTTTTTGTTGCGATATTCGGCGTTCTGTTGGCAAGTGGGCGCGTGCCTTTTCTCAGCCGGTAACATGACGCCGCTTGGATTTATCCCTTGGCCAAGGAAAACGAATTAAAAACCCCCGCCGATGGTTCAGCGGGGGTTTTGTTTGTTTGCCGACTTGAACTCGCCTAGCGGTTTTGGCGGTTGTCGATGAGGTCTTCAACGACGGTTGGATCCGCAAGCGTCGAGGTATCACCCAGTGCGCTGAAATCATCCTCGGCGATCTTGCGCAAGATGCGGCGCATGATCTTGCCGGAACGGGTTTTCGGCAGCCCGGGGGCGAACTGGATGAGGTCTGGTGAGGCGATCGGGCCGATTTCGTGCCGAACCCAGTCGCGCAGCTCCTTGCGCAGCTCTTCGCTCTCTTCTTCCCCTTCCATCAGGGTGACATAGACATAGATGCCCTGACCCTTGATGTTGTGCGGATAGCCGACAACGGCGGCCTCGGAGACTTTTTCATGGGCGACGAGCGCGCTTTCCACCTCGGCGGTGCCCATGCGGTGGCCCGAGACGTTGATGACGTCATCGACGCGGCCGGTGATCCAGTAATAGCCGTCCGCATCGCGGCGGGCACCGTCACCGGCGAAATAGTAGCCCTTGAAGGTCTCGAAATAGGTCGAGACAAAGCGGTCGTGGTCGCCATAGACCGTGCGCATCTGGCCTGGCCAACTGTCGGCGATGCAGAGAATGCCTTCGCATTCGGTTTTGTGGATTTCATGACCGTCGCTGTCGAGCATGACGGGCTGAACGCCGAAGAAGGGACGGGTGGCCGAGCCGGGCTTGAGGTCGGTGGCACCGGGCAGAGGGGTGATCATGATGCCGCCGGTCTCGGTCTGCCACCAGGTGTCGACGACCGGGCATTTGCTCTTGCCGACGACCTCGTAATACCATTTCCAGGCTTCCGGGTTGATGGGTTCGCCGACCGAGCCAAGAATGCGCAGGGATGACAGATCTGCTTTCTCGACATGTTCGTTGCCAGCGCCCATCAGGGACCGGATTGCCGTTGGAGCAGTGTAGAAGATGTTGACCTTGTGCTTCTCGCAGACATCCCAGAAGCGAGAGGGGCTGGGGTAGGTCGGGACACCTTCGAACATCAGCGTTGTGGCGCCGTTGGCCAGCGGTCCATAGACGATGTAGGAATGGCCGGTAACCCAGCCGACATCGGCGGTACACCAATAGATATCGCCGTCATGATAGTCGAAGACATATTGATGGGTCATCGAGGCATAGACGAGATAGCCGCCCGTGGTGTGCACGACACCCTTGGGTTTGCCGGTTGAGCCTGAGGTATAGAGAACGAACAGTGGATCCTCCGCATTCATCGCCTCGGGCGGGCAATCAGCGGATACATTGCTGACCGCGTCGTGATACCAGATGTCACGGCCGTCGACCATCGGCACATCGCCACCGGTGCGGCGGACAACCAGAATCTTGGTCTCGTGGTTGACCTTTTCCAGTGCTGCATCGACGTTGGTTTTCAGCGGAACCCGACGGCCGCCACGCAGCCCCTGATCGGCAGTGATGACAAGCTTTGCTTCCGACCCGTTGATCCGGTCAGCCAGAGCGTCCGGCGAAAAGCCGCCGAAAACGATGGAATGGATGGCACCGACACGGGCACAGGCGAGCATGGAATAGGCTGCTTCGGGGATCATCGGCAAATAGAGAATGACCCGATCACCCTTTTGAACGCCCAGATCCTTGAGAGCGTTGGCCAGTTTGCTGACGCGCTCATGAAGCTGGGAATAGGTGATGTTTTCACTCTCGGACGGATCGTCGCCTTCCCAGATGATGGCGGTCTGGTCACCGCGGGTTTCGAGATGGCGGTCGATGCAGTTCGCCGAGACGTTGAGCTCGCCGTCTTCGAACCATTTGATTGACACGTTGTGATAGTCGTATGAGGTGTTTTTCACCTTGGTGAACGGCTTCATCCAGTCAATGCGCTTGCCATGTTCGCTCCAGAATCCTTCCGGATCCTCGACAGATTGCTTGTACATGGACAAATAGGCGTCGTTATCGATTAAGGCATGAGATGCCACTTCCGCCGGTACGGGATAGACGTTCTCCGACATGCGTTCCTCCCAGAACTCCTTTAAAATGCAGTGAGCTACACACCCGCGCGGGGTCGTGATGTAGCAACCTGTATCCTCGAACGTTACTCCTCAGCGTTCAACGGGACAGGGCGTGTTCAATATCCGGACTAATGCGCTTATAAGGTTATAGCGTCATCGCGCCGCAATCGCGGCTATTATGCTCAGACGACCCTATAGCGTCCACCGGTTCTATATTGCTCTTTCGTATGTTGTCGGGAGGTATTTTGGACGGTTTTGGACCGGGATTTTGCTCTTTCTGCCACCAATGGACTAGACGGCGGGCGCGACAAGATAGACCTCGCCCTCTCGCACCGTCACGTCAACCGATTCGAGATTGGCACCGGTGCAGGGACCGATGATGCAAAGCCCGTCGGAGACCTGAAAGCGGGCACCGTGGGTAGAGCAGACCAGCAGTCCGGGATTTTCCTTGTCGAGAAACTCGTCCGGGAACGTGTCGAGTGGTGTCAGGAGGTGAGGGCACTCATTGTGGTAGGCGCGCACCATCGGGCCTACCACAATGAGTGCCTATCGAGCACAAGGATGAGATTGAATTGGCTGTCGCCAACCTTGAGGCTCCTGCCAAGGGCGTCCGTTTCATCCAGATCTTCAAGGGAACACAGGTGGATCGGCTCCGGCATCACAAAGCTCACATTTGATGGGGACGGTCGTAACAAAAAAGGCAGGCTAGCCGATGGGTGGCCGCCTGCCTAGGGTTTCTGTGGATTGGCCCAGATCGTTTGATCCAGTATCGCTCGTTCATTCCGCCGCTGATTCCACCGGCTTTGCTGCCCGCCGCACCATGCCATAAAGGTCACGCGGCTCGTCCGGGTCGGCCAGCATGTCGAGATCGTCGTAGAATTTGGTGTCCTTGATGACCCGGTAAAGATAGCGCAGGGCCGAGAAATCCTCGATGGCAAAGCCGACCGAGTCGAAGAGGGTGATCTGGCCTTCAGATGTCCGCCCCTGTTCCTCGCCGGTTATGACTTTCCAGAGTTCCTTGACCGGATGGTTCGGATCGAGCTGCTGGATCTCGCCTTCGATGCGGGTCTGGGGCGGATACTCAACGAAAATGTCGGAGCGGCGCAGGATGTCGCCATGCAGCTCAGTCTTGCCCGGGCAGTCGCCGCCGATGGCGTTGATATGCTGACCCGAGCCAACCATGTTGTCGGTCAGGATGGTGGCGCATTGCTTGTCGGCGGTGCAGGTGGTGATGATGTCTGCGCCGGCGACGCATTCCTGATGGCTGTCCGCCCGAATGACCTTAAGGCCAGAGTCCTTGAGATTGAAGACCGCCTTGTCGGTGGCGACAGGGTCGATGTCATAAAGGCGAACGGTGTCGATGCCGCAAATGCGTTTGAAGGCGAGGGCCTGGAATTCACACTGCGCACCATTGCCAATCATCGCCATGACCTTTGCATCCTTGGGGGCAAGATATTTGGCCGCGACAGCCGACATGGCTGCGGTCCGCAGGGCGGTGAGGATGGTCATTTCGGTCAGAAGAACCGGATAGCCGGTGTAGACATCAGCCAGAAGGCCGAAAGCGGTAACGGTCTGGAGGCCTTCCTTGGTGTTCTTGGGGTGTCCGTTGACATATTTGAAGCCATAGACCTCGCCATCGGACGTGGGCATCAGTTCGATGACGCCTTCCTTGGAGTGGGAGGCGACGCGTGGTGTCTTGTCGAAGCTTTCCCAGCGCTTGAAGTCACTCTCGATCTGGTCTGCGATGCCCTTGATGATCTCTTCGACGCCGATCGAGAGGATCAGCTTCATCATATTATCGACAGAGACGAAGGGAACGAGATTGAGCTTGCCTTTTTGCGGGGTCATGAGCGTTGCCTTGTGGGTCTGATGGGTGATGGAACGGGACACCGTGCAAGCCGACTCGTCGGTTGAACATTTGGAGCATGCACCGTGGAAGAACAGGATAGCGGTTGTAAAATTCAGGCAAAATGGAAAAAGTCTTCAAAAACTGATAGAACTTTGGCAAAAATCACAGAGTACATTGTGCGGATTTACAGTTTCTGGGAGTTAAGGGAGCGCCATTATGGAAGCCAAGCATGTCTATGATCAGCTGGATCGGGATCTGATCTCGCTGTTGCGTCACGACGGACGCGCGCCCTTGTCCAAGCTTGCGGATATTCTCAAGGTTTCGCGCGGGACGGTTCAGAACCGGCTTGATCGGCTTGTGTCTTCGGGGGCGGTGCTCGGTTTCAGTGTCCGGGTGCGCGAAGACTATGAGTTGGACGGCATTCGGGCGATCATGATGATCGAGGTGGTCGGCAAGTCAACATCCCAGGTCATTCGCCGCCTGCGCGGGATGCCGGAATTGCACACGCTGCACACAACCAACGGCTCGTGGGATCTGATTGCGGAAATCCAGACGGCATCGCTGGCTGATTTCGATCGGGTGCTGCGAGAAGTGCGGCTTATTGAAGGGGTGCTGAACAGTGAGACGAGCATCCTGCTCAGCACCATCTGACGCTCACCCGAAAATCAGCCGAAGGCGCCTAGGATTGCCCCTTGCACCATGAGATTGACAAGCCAGTGGCCCGTGTCGACGAGCGTGAGGCGAAATGGCTTTTGCTGGTAGGCATAGTTGACGCTTGAGGTCGTTGCGACGAAGCCGATCCAGATGAACAGTCCGGACATGAGGCCGCGCCGCACGGTCGGATCGCCCACATGGACCAGAATACCGAACAGCATGGCCGCCATGACGATGTTGGCGATGGCCGCAATGATGAAGGGCGTGGCTTTAGGCTTGCCACTTGATCCCTTGACGTCAGCCTCGGTGAGGCCTGCTGCTGCCATCCATTGTTTGCCCAACGCCATATACCAGATGACACCCACGGCAAATCCGGCAAGAGCGGCGATGAGCGCGGCCATCCAGTTCACTTCTCCCAATGGCATGTGTTTTCCTTTCGATGGTTCCGGTTCTTGAGCGCGTTCGGCTTGGAATGGAATGAATAAGGGAATATACATAGAATATGTCACGGCTTGGTGGAAGGACGGATGTGTATCAGTCAACGCACGGTATGGGTTTCCTTGCGATTCGGTGAGAAGATTTGATCGCAGAAGGCAGTGGGCGACCCCATAAACCAAAGAAGACAGGTCTCAACCGAAAGTGATTGGCAGTTGAAGGTCAAATTCACCTATTTATGTATTATGAAAACAGTCGGTCAGCATAAATCCGGTTTGATGAAGCGCAGCGCCCTGCTCAATATGGGCGGTTTTGCGCTGTTGTCGGTCTTTTGCCTTGGTCTTCAGGTTCAAAGCCCGCTTGCGGGTAGCGGTCCGGTTGCTGTGGTGGAATTGTTCACCTCGCAAGGGTGCTCGTCCTGTCCGCCTGCAGACAAATATCTTTCTGAGCTTGCTGCCGATCCGAACGTCATTGCCCTTACCGAAGCGGTCGACTATTGGGACTATCTTGGCTGGGCCGATAAAAACGCGCGTCATGAAAACACGGTGCGACAGCACGATTATGCTGCTGTCCGCGGTGATCGCCGGGTCTATACGCCGCAAATGGTGATCAACGGGCGTGTGCATGTGGTTGGCAGTCGACGCGACGACATCAAGAAGACGATCCACTCGCTCGCTCAAAAGGCGAAAGGTCTTTCTATTCCGATCACGATGGATCGGAATGCCGACGCCCTGACCATCAACGTTGCTTCGCGACCGGATGATGCAGCTGACATCACGGATGGAACGCTCTATCTGGTGCAGTTCAATCGCGCGGTGACGGCCCAGATCGAGCGCGGGGAAAATCGCGGTCGGTCCATCACCTATCATAATGTGGTCACGTCGATGCAGCCGGTTGGCATGTGGCACGGCGATGCTCTGAAGGTGGAATTGCCCCTTAGGGACATTCACAAGGATGGTCACGACGGATGTGCGGTGCTGCTGCAGGCCGATAACGGTGGCTTGCCCGGACCGATCTTTGGAGCGGCCAAGATAGATCTGCCTTGACGCTTCGTCCTGATCATTCAGTTTTTCAGTCTTCTGACCATGAAAAAGGCCCCAACAGAGATCTGTCGGCGCCTTGATTGCATTTGGAACAGGGGAGGGGTCTTCAGCCCTTGTTGGTCTTTTTGACCCATTTCCATCCTGTGATCATCGGCGTGACGAGATTTTCGTGCTTCCAAACCTTGTAAAAGACAATGGCAAGGACGTGGACGATGACGATAATCTGCAACAGGGTCGCGAAAATGTGATGCATGTCGCTGGCCCAAGTGGCCGTTTCATACCCCACATAGCTCGCCAACGGTCCGACGTTGATGAAATCGTCCGGGTCAGACATCAGACCGGTCGCTGCCTGAGCGGTGAGAATTCCCAGAAGAGCAAAGGCCGCAAGTGCACCCAGAGGATTGTGTCCGGGCCAATAACTCGGTTCACGTCTGAAGATCTTGCCAAGATAGGAAAACAGGGATTGCGGGCCATAGATGAAATGGCTGAACCGTGCGGCTTTTGGGCCGACAAAGCCCCAGATGAGCCTGAAAACCAGCAGCACGCAAATCGCGTAACCGAAGTAGAAATGCAGGGTCATGATATCGGGGCCGAATTCTGCCAGCCCCCAGGCTGCAGCCACACAGATCACCAGTAGCCAGTGAAAAATGCGCAGAGCGGGATCCCACAGGCGAACCTTTTTGAGATCGCTTGCCTGTTCAGGCGTTTCGGAGCGGCGCTCCGGTTTGGTCGTTTCGGCGGTCATGGTCAATCACACGTTCTGAAATGGACGGGAGCCACAGACCCATATTGTCCGGGCTCCCCTTGAACGGCTTATTTCTCGCGAAAGGCGTCGTGACAACTCTTGCAGCTCGCGCCGACCTGCTGAAAAGCGGCACCGAGTTCGGCTTTGCCTTTCCCTGCTTCAACCTTCAGGGTTGCGACCGCGGTTTGAAGAGCAGAGAATTTTTCCTTGAAGCCTGCCATGTCTTCCCAGATCTTCGGGCTGGCTTCGGTTTTGCCCGGCATGTCCTGATTGGATGTGCCCTCGACGAAGTAGGTCGTCACATCGGTTTTGGTGATGCTGGCGAGTTTATCAGCATGCTCCTGAGCGGAGGCTGCGTCATATTCGCCCTTGATGTTGTTCATCAACGGGCGCATTTCACCGCCCATGGATTTGTAAAAGGCTTGACGCGCCTTGACCGCGTCTTCCTTTTCATTGGCGAGCGCAGGTGTGGCGAGCAGTGCACAGGCGACTGCAATAAATGTAATTTTCTTCATGTTTGGTCCTCTTAACTATCAATCCGTTTTGAAATCAGAATGGAACGATAAGTAATGATCCTAACATCAGTGACTGGCTCTTCACGATGAAAGTTCGTCATCCTTTCAATGAAATTTCCGTGATGACGCTCGCGCCTGTCTGATGCGGATCCCAAAAGGATTCTAGTTGCGAAAAGTCATAAGTAAAAGAGGGTAATTGGCCGCATTCTGCCAATTTACGAGGCTGAACTTTTTTGCATGGGCCGCATGTATCCAAGAAAGAACAGGTGAGTTTTCTGTCGCTGGGTAAGTTTTGTGGTTTGGACCGCCCCAAATTTGGCAAAAAAAAGGCAACGCGGCTTGTCGCGATGCCTCCTCTTGATATTCGGGTCAGCGCCAAACGCTGTGTTCAGAGGCCGGCCTTTTGGCGGATCTCATGGAACTTCAGCTCTGCATTCTTCCATTCCACCCCGTCAGGAAACCGCATCAGGGGTGCGAGAAACTGGTCGGAGAATTCTTCGGCCGCTTGCGCAGGCAACAGGGACGGCAGATTGTCGATCGATGTGACCTCGACATCATCGCCTTCACTGTTTTTGCCGACTTTTATCACGGGATCGGTCCAGCTGGTTGGCGCCTTGTAGAGCGGCAGGGGATTGAAATCCGAGAATGGGTCGCACGAGACATCGGAGATGACCTTCATGCGGGATTGGGGGGCTGACAGATGGGTCTGATTGGCCAGAAGCAGGCCCGGTCCAGTCATCAGAACGCAATTGACCAGCAAATCATGGGACAACAGGGCAGTGCGGTTGAGGATGCGGGTTTCCTCCATGTCCCATTTGGTAACCGGCAAACCGACGGCTTCAAGGCACTCGCTGGCACCAGTGCCCGAGCGGCCCTTGGCTCCCACGACGATGGCATTTGGCATCGGGCCGTCGACTTCGTCTGCAAGCGCCTTGAGCTTGTCGATGATGTCGGACTGGCTTTCGAACGGAGAGACGCCGTTTGTGATAATGTTTTTCCCGGCGCGGCGTTCGAGCAGGCGGTGCACGCCCAGAGCGGCTCCCATCCAGCCGGCCCAGTATCCGAAGGCGGCAACGCGACGACCATCTTCACCTACCAGAAACTCGATGTCATAGAGCAGGCCGCCGCCATTGACGAAGCGTGCCATTTCCTTTTCCCAGCCGGTCTGATCCTTGTAGATGTGTGCGAAGTGGATCATGCGGTGTGGCAGCTCCGATGGCGTTTCTGCCAGTTCCTTGAGGCCAAGAACGACGGTATCCGATGGTGCATCCACCCAGGAGCGTGGATCGGCCAGCGTGCAGCCGACCTTTTCATAGTCCTTGTCCGGAAAAGCCCGCTTGTCGCTGCGCTCAACTGTGAGGTCAAATCCCTGTTCTATGAGAATGCGCGCGTTCTTGGGCGTCAGCGCCGTGCGCCGTTCCGTCGAGCGGTCTTCATCGCGCAGCCAGATATGGGCTTTCTGTGTGGACATGAAACATCTCCGTAAGGTTGGGCTTTATATCTGCTTGCATTCGCCGGTTCCCTTCCGCGCGATGGCAGATTTATTCTTGGCGCTACAATAGCCTTTTTGCGACAAAATGATAGAAAAACCAATGATCGTGGATGTTGCTTGTTGATGCGCGTTGAGCATGAGCCGGGACCATATGGTTCGCTCATATCTCGCCATTTACCATTTGAGGAATTGGGTGAGGTGTGTGCAAAAACTGCGATGGCGATTATGAATCTGTTTAATCTTCCCGGATAAAATCCACTATATCTAGGAGGCTGAATGCACGTAATTCTTGATATTGCTACTATATATATGTGCTTGTTTCTGTCGGTCTCGGTCGCGGCTGTGACCATGTCGATTGTATGGTACAGCAATCCTAATGAAACAGCTGCCGGCCTCTGGACCGCTTCCTACGCCTTGGGTGCGTTCACCCTTCTGGTGCTTTTCCTGCTGCCCGGATTTTCGCAGGTCGCCTCAGCGATCAACACCACCAGTTCGCTCGTCACCTTCCTGCTTCTATGGTCCGGATTTCGCGTCTTCAACCACAAGTCCGTTCCCTATGCGCTGTTTCTGCTGGTTCCGGCGCTTTATATTGCGGCGTGTTTCCTCTGGCCTGTCCTCTATCACAATCTCAATATCAATCTGGCGATGCAGTCTGCCTTCATCGTGCTGATAACCTTTGCCAGTGCCTATGAAATCCTCGGCGGCCCTGGCAATTTGCAGCTTTCGATGTCCCGCCCGATTGCCGTTGCCCTGCTTGCGCATGGGTTGTTCCGTTTGGTGATGATCTATCTGGTTTTTGCATTGCCTTCCGACGTTGAGAACGGGCGTATGGTGGCTGATTGGTGGAAGTTCTTGCTGCTCGAAATTTTTGTCAGCACAAGCTTCATGGTGATGATGACGATCATTCTGCTCAAGGACCGTAGCGAGCAACTGCATCGCATCGCTTCTGAAACCGATGTGCTCACCGGCATCGCAAACCGCCGTGCCTTCATCGACCAGTGCGATCTGCTCCTGCAACGCCATGACAATGCGCAGGTGTTGGCGATGCTCGATCTGGATCACTTCAAGTCGGTGAATGACGGGTTTGGCCACAATGCAGGAGACAGGGTGCTGTCGGAAGTCGCACGGATTGTTACCGAGTTGCTGCCCGATGAGGTGCTTTTCGGCCGCATGGGCGGTGAAGAGTTCGCGCTTTTCCTGCCAAACGGGCATTCAGACGTCAGGGCGTTCATGGAAACGATCCGGGAGGCCATTGCCAAGGCCGAAATCCGGCACAAGGGGGTGCCTGTTCCGGTGACCATCAGCATCGGCTTCGCCACCGTCAAACAGGCGGGCACCGAATTCGACCTGTTGTTTGCCGCGGCCGACCGTGCGCTTTATAGTGCCAAGCAAAGCGGCCGCAATTGTGTGTGCCGATTCTCTGTGTCCCAGCTGCTCACGAGCGTTGAGAAAGCGACCTTGAAGAAGGCGTTTCAGACCAGCATGCAACGCAGGCCCGGTCCGGAACCGATCGGGCTTGAGGCGAGCTGACGTGTCCGTGTCGCTGTTCCATTCTCGCCTTTCCATGCCAAAAGCGATGAAAAGCCCCGGTTTTGGCGCAATTCCGGTTGACGCAGACGCCATTTGCGGCTAGAAACCGCCCATTCTCATCATGAGACACGACATAGTGAGCCACTGACCCGGTCCCGAAAAGGTGTAAAGAGAACCGGGAAGTCCCCATCCGACAGCGCGTTGCGCCCTCGGATGTTTTTTGTGTTATGCGCCTTTTTCGAGAAAAGGCGGTTGGCACAAAGCGGTGAAGCGCCCACCTTTGATGTGACGTCATGATGAGAAGAGGCAAAGGAGCAATGAATGTTTGAATCTCTATCAGATCGCCTTGGCGGTATTTTTGACAAGCTCTCGAAGCGTGGTGCGCTCTCGGAGTCTGATGTCAATACCGCGTTGCGCGAAGTGCGCCGTGCTCTGATCGAGGCCGACGTTGCTCTGGATGTTGTGCGCACCTTCACCGAGCGCGTGAAAGAACGCGCTGTCGGTGTCGAGGTGATCAAGTCGGTCAGCCCGGCCCAGATGGTCGTCAAGCTGGTGAATGACCAGTTGGTCGAAATGCTCGGCTCGGACGCGCAGACGATCGATCTGAATGCACCGTCGCCTGTCCCGATCATGATGGTTGGTCTGCAGGGGTCTGGTAAAACGACCTCCACCGCCAAGATTGCCTTGCGGCTGCAGACCCGTGAGCGCAAGAAGGTTCTGATGGCCTCGCTCGATACCCGCCGTCCTGCTGCGCAGGAGCAGCTGCGGGTGCTGGGCGAGCAGAATGGCATCGACACCCTGCCGATCGTTGAAGGTCAGAGCCCGACCCAGATTGCCGAACGGGCGATGAATGCCGCGCGTTTGGGCGGCTTTGATGTTGTCATGCTCGATACCGCAGGCCGGACCCACGTGGACGAGCCGCTGATGGTCGAGATGGTCGATATCCGCAAGGTGACCAATCCGCACGAAATCCTTCTGGTGGCCGATAGCCTGACCGGTCAGGATGCGGTGAATGTCGCCAAGAGCTTTGACGAGCGCATGGATATCACCGGTATCGTTCTGACCCGTGTCGACGGGGACGGTCGTGGTGGTGCTGCGCTGTCCATGCGGGCTGTGACCGGCAAGCCGATCAAGCTTTTGGGTGTGGGTGAGAAAGCCGATGCCCTTGAAGAATTCCATCCCGAGCGTGTTGCCGGCCGTATTCTGGGCATGGGCGACATTGTCAGCTTGGTTGAGAAAGCCGCCGAAAATATCGATGCTGAGAAAGCTGCCGCTGCTGCGGAAAAACTGCGCAAGGGCAAGTTCGACCTCGAGGATCTCAAGGATCAACTCGGTCAGATGGCCAAAATGGGCGGTATGAGCGGCATCATGGGGTTGATGCCCGGTGTCGGGAAAATGAAGAAACAGATGGCTGCGGCCAATCTTGATGATTCCGTTGTTGGTCGTCAGGTGGCGATCATCAATTCAATGACCCGGGCCGAGCGGCGCAATCCCAAGCTGCTCAATGCCAGCCGCAAGAAACGCATTGCCGCCGGCTCCGGCGTGCATGTTTCCGAGATCAACAAGCTTCTCAAGATGCATCGCCAGATGGCGGACATGATGAAGATGCTGGGCAAGAAAAAGGGCGGTCTTGGCGGTCTGTTTGATGGCGGCGGTACGCCTCAGGTGGATCCGGCCCAGCTCGAAGCAATGCAGAAATCCGGTCAGATGCCTGATATGGGCGATCTGGCCAAAGGAATGGGCGGAGGCCTGCCTGGTGGCGGTTTTCCCGGAGGTTTGCCTGGCGGAATGCCTGGTCTTCCCGGTTTGGGTGGTCCGAAATTTCCCGGCCTTGGCGGTATGCCAGGGAAAGGCAAGAAGAAACGCTGAACCAATCCGCATGGTTGGTTTGACATCGAACTGAAAGGCCAAGGGCTGGCAACAGCCATGAAAAAGTTGGTCAAAAACACAAAGAATAAGGCTAATTTGGAAAGGAAACTCCATGGCTACTAGAATTCGTCTGGCTCGCGGCGGCTCCAAGAAACGCCCGCATTACAGTGTCGTTATTGCTGATATCCGCTCTCCGCGTGATGGCCGCTTCATCGAGAAAGTCGGCACCTACAATCCGCTGCTGTCGAAAGATGATGAGCGCCGCGTCATTCTAAAAGAAGATCGCATCAAGCATTGGCTCGAGCAGGGTGCTGTTCCGACCGATCGCGTTCTGCGCTTCCTTGATGCTGCTGGCATGGCGACCCGTCCTTCTCGCAACAACCCGAACAAGGCAAAACTGGGCAAAAAAGCTCAGGAACGTCTTGATGAGCTGCGTGCGAAAGAAGAAGCAGCAGCTGCTGCCGCTGAAGCTGCAGCCGCACCGGCTGAAGAAGCAAGCGAAGAAGCGACTGCGGAGTAATCCCATTCGATTTGAGGGAGTTCGGGCCGATGCCCGGACTCCCTTTTTGATTCCCCCTCATTTTATTTCCACATGGGATGACTGCCATGGCCAAGACCCCTTCAGAGCCTGAGGGCAAGATTTGCATCGCCCAGATCGGGGCAGCGCACGGCGTGCGCGGTGAGGTTCGGATCAAACTGTTCTCCGACGATCCCAATAGCCTGACCCAATATGGACCGCTTGAGACGGCGGATGGAAAACGGCACTTCAAGATTGTTTCGGCCCGCTTTGCCAAGACAGTTTTTGTCTGCCGGATCAAGGGCCTGACTGATCGTAACGAGGCCGAGGCACTCAATGGCGTGCGGCTCTATGTGGATCGGGAACAGCTGCCCGAGCTCGAGGAAGAGGAATTCTATCATTCCGATCTCATCGGACTGGATGCCCGTCTTGAGGATGGTACAGTGCTCGGGTCCATCCTTGCCGTTCACGACTTCGGCGCGGGGGATCTCCTTGATATCGTGCCCAGTCGGGGCAAGGGGCTTTATGTTCCCTTCACCCGCGAAGCCGTTCCGCATGTCTCGCTGGACGAGGGCTATGTCACTGTGATCCCGCCTGAGGGTTTGCTTGATGAGGCAGACGAAAGCGAGCGATCATTGGAAGGCGAGGGGGCTGATTTCAGCGCCCAGCCAGAGCTTCTCGATGGCCTCAAAAAGGACTGATCGGATCTGATGATGTCGGACGAGACCCTGCCTGTTAAGGACGATGTGGTGTGTGCACCATGGCATGCCACCGTTCTGACCCTTTATCCCGACATGTTCCCCGGACCGCTTGGCACGTCTTTGGCTGGCCGCGGGCTCGAAAAGGGCTTGTGGACGCTCGATACCCTGCATATTCGCGAATTTGCCGAGGGCAAGCATCGCAATGTCGATGACACGCCGGCTGGCGGCGGTGCTGGCATGGTTCTGCGGCCCGATGTGCTGGCCCGGGCCATCGATCATGCGAGCGGCGAGAATGATGACCGGCCGCGCATTCTTCTGTCGCCGCGCGGCGCTCCATTGACGCAGCAAAAGGTCAGGGAGCTAAAGGATGCAGGCGGAGCCATTCTCGTTTGCGGGCGCTTTGAAGGGGTGGACCAGAGGGTTATCGAGGCGCGCAATCTTGAGGAGATTTCCATCGGCGATTATATCCTGTCCGGTGGTGAGGTTGGCGCGATGGTTCTGATGGATGCTGTCGTGCGTCTGTTGCCCGGTGTGATGGGCAAGATTGCATCGGGCGAGGATGAGAGCTTTGAAAGCGGCTTGCTCGAATATCCTCATTATACCCGCCCAACCGAGTGGGAAGGGCACGAGATTCCTGAGATCCTTGCGTCCGGTCATCACGGCAAAATTGCCGATTGGCGTTTTGAGCAAGCCGTCGAATTGACCCGTGAACGACGTCCCGATCTTTACGAGGCTTGGGTCGAGCGACAGAAAAAGCCCTGAAACTGGCGGCTTTGCTCGGTTTTACCTTATTTGGTTGTGTTGATCTTGAGGGTGCATCTTCGAGCTGAATGGGTTAGGGTGGTTTTTGTCAGCACAATATAATTGTAAGAATAGCTGGTCATAAATTCACTCCGAACTCAAGGTTCTAGCGATGCGAATGCGACTCGGCTGCAAGCTGACGTTCGAGCTTCCGGCTCCCACACCGATGATCAACATCCTCAATGTGCATTATTCCCGCGCCAGCGATATGGAGCGTCCGGATCTATTGCGGACGGTACCGTCCGTGCCGGTTGAGGCCTATCGTGATCCGTTTGGCAACTGGTGCAACAGGCTGGTGGCGCCCGCCGGACTGTTGACGATTGAGACGGATGGTGTGATCCGGGACGCTGGCCTTTCTGATCCCATTGACAAATCGGCGCTGCAAGTGCCGGTGGAGCAGTTGCCCGCTGAGGTTTTGACCTATCTTTTACCCAGCCGCTATTGCGAGTCCGATGTGTTGTCCGACTTTGCCTGGCAGCAATTCGGGCAAATGGGGTTCGGCTGGGAGCGTGTACAGGCGGTCTGCGATTTCGTGCACAATCACATCCAGTTCGGCTATGAGCATTCCCGTCCGACGCGGACGGCTGCCGATGGCTTGCGTGAGGGAACCGGGGTCTGCCGGGATTTTGCGCATTTGGCGATTGCGCTTTGCCGTTCACTGAATATTCCGGCGCGCTATTGCACAGGGTATATCAGCGACGTCAATCAGCCGCCCAATCCAGCACCCATGGACTTTGCTGCGTGGATGGAAGTGTATCTGGGGGGCAAATGGTGGGTGTTTGATCCGCGCAACAATGACATCCGGTTTGGTCGGGTGTTGATTGCACGAGGCCGGGACGCGGCTGATGTGCCCATGACGCACAGTTTTGGCAAGCACGAGCTTAAAGGCTTTGAAGTCTGGGTCGATCAAATCGAGGATCTGGCTGATCAATAGTCGATGCAGCGACTGACATGATGATGGCGAAGCCTATCAACGGCCTCAATGCGTCGATGTCTCAGGCTTCTGTGGGCGCTGTGTCGCTTATCCGGTATACGCAGCGCTGAGCATCGCCCAGAATGTGCTCGATGCGTTCGATATGTGCCGTCGGGCCGAGGATCGAACGGAACACCTCCAGCTCAGACTGGCAGAAACCCTTGCAGAATCGCGCTGCGGTGCAGATCGGGCAATGGTTCTCGATCAGCATCAGGGAGCCGTCCTCGCCCATTTCTGTTGCGGCCATGTAGCCTTCGGCGCTGCGCAGTTCGGCCAGTTTTTCGACCCGTTCCTTCAGGGAGCTCCGTCCGGCAAGCTCGCCTTGATAGCGGTCCCGCGTTCTGGCTTCCCGCAAGCCAATGATCGTGTCCAAGGCTTCCTGCCCCAGCGCCTGCTCGACCGAGGCGAGAACATCAACGGCAAGATCTGCGTGGGCATTGGGGAAGCGGTCATGGCCCGCCTGTGTCAGGTACCAATAGACCGACGGTCGTCCGCGGCCCGCAGCGCGGCGTTCCTCACCGACCAACCCTTCCTCGGCCAGCTTGGTCAGATGCTGACGGGCTGCCTCACCAGTTGTCTTGAGCTTTTCTCCCATTTGCGTCGAAGTCATTGCCCCGTGCATTTTCAGGGACATCAGGATTCGGTCGGCGGAGTTGCGCACCGATGAATTTGATTTTTCCAAGTTTATTCTTGACATATTAGCTCATATGTTTTTCAAAGAGGTTACTTGTTTTAATATCAGGATGTGCCCTTGAACGCAAGTTCGGGCCTTCAAAGGAGATTTACACATGGCTTTTGAACTTCCAGCTCTTCCCTATGCTCACGCTGCTCTCGCCGCGAAAGGCATGAGCCAGGAAACCCTCGAGCTGCACCACGACAAGCACCATCAGGCTTACGTGACTGCGCTGAACAACTTTATCGAAGCCAATGCCGATCTGCAGGGCAAGTCGCTCGAAGACATCATTGCCGCGACCTATGGCAATGACGAGCGCGCCGGCATCTTCAACCAGGCTGGTCAGCACTGGAACCACATCCATTTCTGGAACGCCCTGTCGCCAAATGGCGGTGGCATTCCGGGATCTCTGGAAGCCAAGCTGGTTGAAGCCTTCGGCTCTGTCGATCAGTTCAAGGCAGACTTCAAAACCGCAGCAACCACCCAGTTCGGGTCTGGCTGGGCATGGCTCATCCAGAAAGCAGATGGCTCGCTCAGCGTGACCAAAACTCCGAATGGCGTTAACCCACTGGCAACCGGTGAAGGCACCGCTCTTCTCGGCCTCGATGTTTGGGAGCACAGCTACTATGTGGACTTCCGCAACCGTCGTCCGGACTATGTCTCCAACTTCCTCGACAATCTCGCCAACTACGAGTTTGCCGAAAGCAACCTTGCTTAAGTGGTGAGCGTAGCCGCCCGGATCGACCCTTGATTTCTATCTCGGTCTCCGGGCGGGCGTCTCTTTTCTGACCGGACAATCCGGCGTTCACCGTGTTATGATAACTTGGTTGGCGCCGGATTTGTCATATGTTGGGCTGACACTGTCGCATGTTGCGAAAATCACGATAAATCCGCGCTTTTGAGTCACTTTTGGGGGTGACAAAGGACCTCACATTGGGTATAGACGCCCAATCTGATTTCCAACAAGTACGGCGAAACGGGCCCTTGTGGCATGTCAGGCATCAGTGAGCCTGACGGGACTGCATGGGACGCTCTGGTCGTAGCGATACAACAAGAGTGAAGATCATGAACATCATTGAACAGCTCGAACAAGAGCAAATGGCCGAAATCAAGGCCAAGCGCGAACTGCCAGAATTTTCTCCCGGTGACACCGTGCGTGTCAACGTCCGTGTGACTGAGGGTACCCGTACCCGTGTGCAGGCCTATGAAGGCGTCTGCATTGCACGCAAAGGCTCCGGCCTGCACGAAAGCTTCACCGTTCGCAAGATTTCCTATGGTGAAGGCGTCGAGCGTGTGTTCCCGATCTATAGCCCGATCGTCGATAGCCTTGATGTTGTTCGCCGCGGTAAAGTCCGTCGCGCGAAACTCTACTATCTGCGCGATCGTCGCGGTAAATCCGCTCGTATTACTGAAGCATCCAACACGCGTGCGCGTCGCCTTAACGACAGCGCCAAAGCCAAGGTTGCCGAAGCGAAAGCTGCCAAGAAAAAACAAGCTGAAGACGCAAAGTAAGTTTTTTGTGGCTTTGACTGCATTTCAAGGGGCTCGATATGGCAATCATATCGGGCCTTTTGCGCATCAATATGAGGCATGGGACAGAAGTTTGAGCGCAATATTGCTTGACCTTGACCCACTATTTGTCGCATGACATTGCCGACCGACTTTGACTGTCGGCCGGGACATGCAGTCCGGTCCGATCTGGGCCAGCCTCTTGGTGGACGAACGCCTGCTGCCGTTGCATCTGTCGATGAGACTGTTTGCAAATGGTCCGGCCAACAACTACATCCAACGTGTATCCTGCCTTTCGATCTGTCGCTTTGGCGGGGATATGCGAGACACGAAGATCTTGAGCCGCCCGTGCTGACTGGCAAGGGATGGGCTCAGAGCAAAAGGACTGGTATCGAACATGTCTGCACCCAAGACTCTTTATGACAAAATCTGGGATTCCCACGTGGCCGATCAGCCGGAGGATGGCACCTGCCTTCTCTATATTGATCGTCACCTTGTCCATGAAGTCACGTCTCCGCAGGCCTTCGAAGGGCTACGCATGGCCAACCGCAAGGTGCGCGCACCGCAGCGGACGCTGGCTGTCGTTGATCACAACGTCCCGACGACCGACCGCTCCAAAGGCATTGATGATCCCCAGTCCAAGCTGCAGGTGGAAACGCTGGCAGCCAACGCCAAGGAATTCGACGTCGAATATTATGACGAGCTGGACAATCGTCAGGGCGTGGTTCACATCGTCGGTCCCGAACAGGGCTTTACCCTGCCGGGCATGACCATTGTTTGCGGCGATTCGCATACCTCCACCCACGGGGCGTTCGGCTCTCTGGCGCACGGTATCGGCACGTCCGAGGTCGAGCATGTGCTGGCCACCCAGACGTTGGTGCAGAAAAAAGCCAAGAACATGAAGGTCGAAGTCAACGGCAAGCTTGGCGAAGGCGTGACTGCAAAAGACATCGTTCTGGCCATTATCGGCAAGATCGGCACGGCAGGCGGCACCGGCCATGTGATTGAATTCTGCGGCGAAGCCATCCGCGATCTGTCCATGGAAGGCCGCATGACGGTCTGCAACATGGCCATCGAAGGCGGCGCTCGCGCAGGCCTGATCGCGCCGGATGAAAAGACCTATGCCTATATCAAGGGCCGCCCGAAAGCACCAAAAGGCGCTGACTGGGACAAGGCCATGGACTTCTGGAAAAGCCTTTACACCGATGAAGGGGCTCATTTCGATACGGTCGTGACACTGGATGCTGCATCGCTGCCGCCGATCGTGTCCTGGGGCACCAGCCCGGAAAACGTGACGACCATCGATGGTTCGACCCCCGATCCGGATGCGATCGAAGATGAATCGCGCCGCAATGCCGTCAAACGTGCGCTCGACTATATGGGTCTCAAGGCCAACACCAAGATGACCGACGTTGCGCTTGATCGCGTTTTCATCGGCTCCTGCACCAACGGCCGCATCGAGGACCTTCGGGCCGCGGCCAGCGTATTCAAGGGCCGCAAGGTCAAGGACGGCATCAATGCGATGGTCGTTCCCGGCTCTGGTCTGGTAAAAGCGCAGGCTGAAGAAGAGGGTCTGGACAAGATCTTTCTTGAGGCCGGTTGTGAATGGCGTGAGCCGGGCTGCTCCATGTGCCTTGCGATGAATGCGGACAAGCTGGCTCCGGGTGAGCGCTGTGCGTCGACCTCCAACCGTAACTTTGAAGGTCGTCAGGGCTTCAAAGGGCGCACCCATCTGGTCTCGCCGGCCATGGCCGCAGCCGCTGCGGTTGCCGGACACTTCGTCGATGTGCGTGAACTCGACTAGGTTTCGCGCTATTCGATCTGAGAATTCAAGAGCCGGGTCCTTGTGATCCGGCTTTTTTGTTGGTCAGCAATTAGGCGTGTTGATGGTTGAGCGTGACTGGATCAGGCCATTCGTCCCACTTGTGTCGGATTAATGGGGATGGTGCGGTAGAATGGATTGTCAATTTGCCGTTGGCATTTACGATAACCCGTGATCAACTGACCAGGCCGATAGGGCGCAGGATGTATTTCTGCCTGTCGCACCTCACTGTGGGGCTTGTCGGTAAGGTGCTGCTCTTGACGTGTGTCGCTTGAATGGCGGGAGGCGTGAGCGGCGAGAGACATGGGAGAGACTATGAGCACGATCGATATCAAGATTCTGGAACTGGATGCCGCTCTGGATCTGGCGCCTTTGATTTCCGCCCATGCACAGGAGCAGAAACGGGGCGCACCGCGTCAACCGGACATTTTCTATGCTGAAACCCTGCTAACAGACCGCACAGCCGAAGTCTTCGGTGCCTATATGGATGGCAAGCTGGTGTCTTTTGCCACCTTCTTTGATCTGCCGGAGACCATATCAGGCAAACGCGTGGGCCATGTCGACATTCTCTTTGTCGATTATGACGCTCGCGATATGGGCGTGACCAAGGCGATGATTGAGAAGCTGATCCAAATCGGTGATGAGCGCAATTGGCTCGAGTTGCAGTGGAACGATCCCAACGATGTGCAGCAGGCCAAGATTGCTGAGATCTCGCATCTGACGACGACAGCCAGCGTGCGGCTGAGCATCGGCATCCACGAAGAGCACACCAAGGTGAAGTGACAGGCTTTCAAAAGCCCAAGATGAGAGCTTAGCTCAAGTCGGAGTTGGCCAGCATTCGGATATGCTGGCCGATCGGCTCGTCGAGTCGGTTGGTGATCAAGCGTTGCCAAAGCAGACCGATCAGCATATCCGCCCTGACCGCAGGCGCTTCGTGTTGCGGGATTTCACCGCGTTGGCGCGCGCGTTCGACGACTTTTGCCAGCGCTTCGATCCGCTCGGAGTGATAATTTCTGAGCGTTTCGGCAACATCTGGATCCGACTGGGATTCGGCGATGATTGCCTTGAAGAACAGGCCGTTCTCACCCTGCCAGATCTCGATCAGGTCGTTGGCGAAGTGCAAGAGATCCTGTTCAAGCGACCCGGTATCCCTGTAGAGAAATTGCGGCTTCTTTCGTTGGTATACGGCCAACAAAAGCGCGCCGCGGGTGGGCCACCATCGGTAGAGCGTCGCCTTTCCCGCCTTGGCTCTGCGCGCAACCGCTTCCATACGCAGACCGCCAATGCCTTTTTCGGCGATGATATCTGCAGCCGCATCAAGGATTGCCGTTTCGGCTTCAGGATTTTTTCTGGCACCGATTGACTGCCTTGCCTTGTTGGCGCTGCTTGTGTCGTTTTTGATTTTTTCGGTGCCCATGGATTTCCTCTTGACGAAACGGAACGTATCGTTCATATATCTTTCCATGAAACGGAACGAAGCGTCTCGAAAGGAACATCGCATGAAAGACACATCCCGTAAACCGTCTCGCGCACGTTTTGCGCTTATGATTCTGGTGTTTGTCTATCCCTTGGTGACGGGGCTACTTTATGGCATTGTGGCCATCACGCCCGACTGGCACCTATGGCAGCGCGCCATGATCATGGTTCCGATTGTCGTGGCTGCCATGGTCTATGTCATTATACCCTTCATTCAGCAGCGCATGCAGGCGGTGATTACCGTCAGATCATGAGGCGGCCCAATTGAGGGCAATGAGTTTCTAGGACATACGGATCGTGCGTGCTTGTCGAGCAATAAGGAAAAGGGGAAGTGGCCAATGCCAGCTTCCCCTTTTGTCTTGATGGATCCAACGGCAGGATTACGGCTTGACGCCGACCATTTCGCAAATGATGGCCCATTCCTCATCGCTGACCGGCTGGACCGACAGGCGCGAATTCTTGACCAGAATCATCTCGGAAAGGGTGGGATGGTTCTTGCAGTCTTCAAGGGTGATCGGGTTTTTGACCGGTTCCACCGCCTTGATGTCCACGCATTCCCACTTGCCCGTGTCGTCCGTGGTGTCCGGATGAGCTTCAGCGCAAACTTCGACAATGCCGACAATGCGCTTCTCGTTGATCGAATGATAGAAAAAGCCCTTATCGCCCAAGGCCATTTTGCGCATGTTGTTGCGGGCCTGATAGTTGCGGACACCGTCCCACTGTTCCCCAGCCTCGCCCTTGGCGACCTGCTGGTCCCAGCTCCAGGTGTTCGGTTCGGACTTGAAAAGCCAATAAGCCATGGGATTCTCCGCTATTTTAAGAGCTGATCAGGATGGTGCGCCGATGACCCATTTCCAGCCGTGAATGGTGACGTCCTTGAACAGGCCCGCCTTGGCATAGGGATCGTTGGCCAGCATGGCTTCCAGTGCCGCTTTGTTATCGGCTTCGCAGATGAGGGTCGAACCCATCATGGTGCCTTCATCGTCAAGCAAGGGCCCTGCAACGGGAATGCTGGCGCTGTTTTCTTTCACAAAGGCGAGATGCGCTTCACGGTTGGCCTTGCGGATATCAAGACCACCATCCTTATCGAGGCAGGTAACGACGAAATGCATGATTTTTCCTCTTTATGCTGTGCGTTGGGGAATTGAAATGGTGTCAATGATGATCGCTCTCTCGCCTCAGCGGGCGGGACATCAGCCTAGTTACCGCTTCATCGATGCTGCTCTTGCGATCAAGAACATCCGCTACGGCTTGAGCGATTGGCATCTCGACGTCGAAACGGTCTGCCAGTTCGGTGGCGACACGGGCGGTAAAGGCGCCCTCGGACAGTTTGGCGCCTGGCGCGAGTAGCTCGGACAGGTCCTTGCCGTCACCAAGGGCAAAGCCGAAGGAGAAATTGCGGCTCTGGGCGTTGGAGCAGGACAGGGCCACATCGCCAAAACCTGAAAGGCCCATCAGCGTATCGGCCCGCGCTCCGGCCTTCAGTGCAAGTCGCTGCATTTCGGCAAAACCCCGGGTCATCAGGGCGGCGTGAGCGCTGGCACCGAGCTTTTTGCCCACAACGATGCCGCAGGCGATTGCGAGCACGTTCTTGAGGGCGCCGCCGAGCTGGACGCCAATCATGTCGGTGCTCGCATAGGGGCGGAAACTGGTGTTCGACAAGGTGGCGCATAGACGTTCGGCAAGGGGGTGAGACCCCGCAGCAATGGTCACGGCGGTTGGCAGTCCGCGCGCCACATCGGCAGCAAAGGACGGCCCGGACAGGATCGCGGGTACGGCTTGCGGCAGATAATCGCTCAGAACCTCGCTCATCATGCGTTGGGTGCCCTTTTCCAATCCCTTGGCGGCGAGGATGACGGGGGTGCCCTTCTTGACGTAAAAGCCGATGTCTTCGGCGATCTTGCGAGTGGACTGGGCCGGGGCGACCAGCAGAATGCAGTCCGCATCTGCGGCTTCGGTGACATCGGTCGTTGTTTCAAGCGGCTGATCGAAGGTGATGTCCGGCAGATACGCAGGCAATTGCCGGGTGCCGCTGATGGACTGAAGATTTTCGTGATTGCGGCCCCAGAGCACCACGTCTCTGCCGGCGCGCACCGCATTGAGCGCGAGAGCGGTTCCCCATGCGCCAGCGCCGAGCACCGAGACGCGTTTGAATGGTTCGACGTTGCTCAACTGGCTCATGCCTTGGCTCCCTTGCGTCCCTTGCCGATCTTGGCCTCAGCATTCTTGTCCAAAGGCCAGCGCGGACGGGCGGGGGCGTTGAGCGGGTCGGTGAGGCCAAGGGCCAGCCGTTCGGCACCGGCCCATGCGATCATGGCCCCATTGTCCGTACAAAGGCGGATCGGCGGCGCGATCATCTCTGCGCCTGCATCCGTCAAAATCGTTTCGAGAGTGGAACGAATGGCCTTGTTGGCTGCAACACCGCCTGCCACGATCAATTGCGGTGTCTCGATTTCTGGAAAACGGACTTTGAATTCCGCCAGAGCCTTGCCGATGCGGTCGCTGAGAATGTCGCAAATGGCGGCCTGAAAAGAGGCGCAGAGATCTGCCACATCCTGATCGGACAGGGGTGCGATCTTTTCGGCTTCGCGGCGCACGGCGCTTTTCAGACCCGAGAAGGAAAAATCAAATCCTTCGCGGCCCTTCATGGAGCGCGGCAGTGCGAAGCGTTTGGGGTCTCCTCTGAGGGCTGCGTCTTCCACCTTCGGGCCGCCCGGATAGGGAAGGCCAAGGAGTTTTGCCGTCTTGTCAAAGGCTTCGCCGAGCGCATCATCAATGGTGGTGCCCCATCGTTCATAATTACCGACGCCGCGCACCAGCAGGATCTGGCTGTGCCCACCCGAGACGAGCAACAAAAGGTGAGGGAAGGGGGCATTGTTGGAGAGGCGAGCCGTGAGCGCATGACCTTCGAGGTGGTTGACAGCAATCAGCGGCAGATCATGGGCTGCGGCGATGGCCTTGGCGCTCATCAGCCCGACCAGAACCCCGCCGATAAGACCGGGGCCTGATGTGGCAGCAATACCATCGAGGTCGGAAAAGCCGACGCCAGCCTCGTCCATGGCAGCTTTGATGATGCCATCAAGCGCCTCAACGTGGGCGCGGGCGGCGATCTCGGGGACGACCCCGCCATAGGCGGCATGATCCTCGATCTGGCTGAGGACAACGTTGGAGAGAATCTCGCCCTGACCGGCCTTTGGATCATCAGCACAATCGGCATGACGACGCACGACTGCGGCCGCAGTTTCATCACAACTTGTTTCTATGCCCAAAACGATCATTGCGCGGGTGACTTGGTTGCCTCTATGGTTTGCGCCAATAGCCATGTTGCCTGTTGGTTCAAACGGTCGATGATTGCTAACATGGCTCATGTATTAGAGCAAAGCTGCGAGATTGGCATCCCCTTTCTGCCCGTTTGGGGGCAAATGCCGGTTCTTGTGACCAGTTGTCCCCGCTGCTGATTCTTCCAATGGGGCCACGACAAAGAGACTTGAAAGCGTTAGGTATGCACTCCACTCCCATCAAAATCGGTACCAGAGGCAGCAAGCTTGCACTGGCACAGGCCTATGAAACCAGAACGCGCCTGATGGAGGCGCATGGTTTGGCGGAACGGGATTTCGAAATCGTCGAAATCAAGACCACGGGCGATGTGATTCTTGACCGACCGCTGTCGGAGGCAGGTGGCAAGGGGCTTTTCACCAAAGAAATCGAAGAGGCGCTGATGGATGGCCGGATTGATCTGGCGGTGCATTCCACCAAGGACATGCCGACGGTTCTGCCTGAGGGGCTGGAGCTGAAGATCTTTCTGCCGCGGGAAGATGTGCGCGATGCCTTCATTTCCCGCAAATTCCAATCCATGGCCGAGATGCCGTCCGGAGCGATTGTCGGGACCTCGTCGCTCAGACGTCAGGCGATGGTCAAGCGCCTTCGTCCGGATCTGGAAGTGGTGATGTATCGCGGTAATGTGCAGACGCGCCTTGAGAAACTCGACAAGGGCGTTGCCGATGCGACGCTTCTGGCCTGTGCAGGGCTTCAGCGGCTGGGGCTTGCCTCGCTTGCCGCCTCTCCCATTGCGCCAGAGGAATTTCTGCCTGCGGTCGGTCAGGGCGCGATCAGCATTGAGACGCGGGTGGGCGATGAGGCAACGTTCAACCTTCTCGCCAGCATTCACGATGAAAAGACCGAATTGGCACTTGCTTGCGAACGGGCTTTTCTGGGCGCGCTTGATGGGTCATGCCGGACGCCGATTGCCGGGCTTGCCGAGTTGGAGGGCAATCAATTGACCTTCCGGGGGCAGGTGTTGCTGCCTGATGGCAGTGAAAGCCATGAGATTTCCGAGAGCGGTCCAGCGTCGCAAGCGGCATCCGTTGGCCTTAGAGCCGCAGAGGCGCTGAGGACGAAAGCCGGATCTGCCTTTTTTGAGGCGGTGCTTGCAGCTTCGAACCACTGAGCCCGTCTCTTTGGCCAATATCCTTTCAGGCGGGAGCAGATAGGTGATGCGGGCGACTTTGAAAAAGCGGATCCTTGTGACACGACCAGAGGCCGATCAGGCGCAGACGGTGTCGGCGCTTGGCACTATCGGGCTCGAGGCGGTCAGTGCGCCCGTCATGGATATAGAAAGCCTGCCCTTCGTGCTTCCCGATGAGCCGTGGCAGGCGGTGATTGTCACGTCCCGCAATGCTCTTAGGATGCTAAGCGCGGAGGAGATCAATGAAATCAAGGCCTGCCGTCTGTGCTGTGTGGGAGCCAAGACCGCCGATCTTGCCCGAAGCTTGGGGTTTTTGCGGATTGATCAACCCGCGCCGCACGTCGCAGACTTGGGCGAACGATTAAAATCGTCGCTTGAAGTGGGCGGTGGGCCTGTTCTCTATCCTGCCGGGCATTATCGCTCCGGGTCTCTGGCTGAGGATCTTGAGGAACTGGACCTTCGGGTCTGTCTCATCGAGATCTATCGGATGGTGGCCAGAAGTGGGCTGCCGGATAAGGCGATTGCTGCGATAAAGGCTGGAGATCTTGCAGGCATCTTGGTCTATTCGACACGGTCGGCGGAGATTTTGGCTCGGCTCTTGGAAGCGGACGGATTGAGGGATAAGCTGGGCAGGGTTCCTTTTTTCTGCCTCTCCGAGTCTGTCGCGGCACGACTGCAAGGATCAGGCTTTGTTACCCATGTGTCAGAAATGCCGAATGAGGCGGCTCTTCTTGCATGTGTAAAAAAACACCATAACTAATTATGAGAATAGAGATTCCATAATCTGGTGTTTATGCTTGGTCGTATAGATTTTGGACGGGGATGGGGCGATATTGCTCCGCAACACATGCCTTCGCACCGATGGCTCCGGTAAGCACGTCCGGCATGTGCATGATTTCTACAAGGCCGATGCCCTGATCAGACGGTGGCACCGCGCTTGAGATGTGACCACCCCGGCTTTCCCGGGAATTGAGGAATGGTATGACAGCTCGCAAATCCGATAGCAGGACCAGGGGTGCCTCCAAGGCAGCCAAAACCATCGATCTGACAGCAGAGGATGTCACCGAGCGCGAGGCTCCGGAGACCTCTGAGCCATCGCAGGATGATCCATCGTCAGAGGCCGAGACCCGTGCACCGGCAGAGGATGATGTCGTTCTGGCCGATGGTGACGCACCACACGATCATGAGGGCGAGGACGGTTCCGGTGGAACCGGTGGTGCGGATGCACCATCTTCGTCCGATGACGCTGATCAGGGGGACGCACCGGATTCCGATTCCGATGATATCGTTGCTGCCTATGCCAGAGCCGAGACTGAAGCCAAGTCCAAAGCCAATAAGGAAGCGCAATCGGATAATAGAACGGATGATGGTGAAAAGGGTTCGACGCCTCCGCCTCCTCCGCCTGCTTCTGAAAGTACCGCTCCTTCAAAATCCGGGTTCGGTGGCGGTTTTGCCGGTGGGTTGCTGGGCGGTGTGGCGATTGTCGCTCTTGGCTATCTTGGTCTGCAGCAGGGCCTTGTTCCGCCGCCAGGAGACGAGACACGGCTTGTGGCACAGGATGAACAGCTATCTGCACTGGCGTCAGATGTTGCGCTCTTAAAGAAAGAGCTTGCCGAAGTGCCCAGAGTTGATGCGGGCTCGATCCAGTCCGAGATTGACCGCGTCGAGGGTGAGGTTGCGGCCCTGTCCGATCGTCTTGAGGGTCTGTTGACCCCGGATGCCGATGCCAATCCCGATGCGCCGGTCAACGAACAGGTCACCAATGCGGCGCTGGCCAATCTTGCTCAGCGCGTCGAAGAGCTGGAAGCGCTCAAGGAGCGGGTCGAAACGGCGCAAGTCAACCTCGATCAGTTGGAAACCGAAACTGAGGCCCAGAGAGTTCTGATCGAAGCCAAGGCGGCCGAGCAGAGCAACCAGATCGATCAGACCATTGAGCAGGCACGGAGCGATATTCTGTCGTCTGCGGATCGCCGGATCAACGATGTGGTGACAGATCTTTCGAATTTCCAGACCGAGATGAAGTCGGCAACCGAGCAGATCTCAACGCGGGTCTCTTCGCTGGAAGAAAACAATCTGTCTGAAAGGATGCAAAGTTCGGCGCGAACCATTGCGCTTGCCGGTCTTGAGAATGCGGTCGCGTCCGGTGCTGACTACTCTCTGGCGCTGGCCACTTTTGCCGATGTTGTTGGCGCGCATGAGGGTGTCACCACCTTGCGGCAGTATGCCAGCACTGGCGCACCCACGAAGGAACAACTCGCGGCCAATTTCCGGAATGTTTACGACAAGGTGCTAAGAGAAGCAAAAGACGCTGGAGCGGCGACGCTCATCGACAAGCTTCTTCTCAATGCGCAAAGCCTTGTGAAGGTCAAGTCCCTGAATGGTGAGAAGACAGGCGAGAGCCTGACCAGTCAACTCGGGGTGCTCGAGTATCACGTCGAACAAGGCAATCTCGTCAAGGCCGCTGAGGTCTGGGATGCGTTGCCACCCGAGGCGAAAAACGCCGAGGCGGGAGCCGACTGGATCAAGGGATTGAAGGCACGGATCGCTGTCGATGCGGCCATGAGTGACATTCGCGCGGAATTTGGCACTGACGCCATGGCAAACGCGAGTTGAGGTGAGGAGCACAAGTTATGATCAAGACACTCATCTTCTTTGCGGTTTTGCTGGCGATCGCCTTTGGCGGTGCTTGGCTGGCTGATCGTCCCGGAGAGATTATCATCAATTGGCCGTGGATGGATTCGGGAATCGAGGTTTCGCTTCTTGTCGGCTTTCTGCTGCTTGTGTCAGCGATGGCACTGGCGGTCATTCTCTGGGTGGTCGTGCGCTCGCTGTGGAAATCGCCGGGGGCCGTTTCAGGCTTCTTTTCCGGTCGTCGCCGGGACAAGGGGTACAAGGCGCTGTCCACGGGCATGATTGCCGTCGGCGTTGGCGATCTCGCTCGCGCCAAAAAATATGCGTCTCGCGCTCGCAAGATGCTGGGTGACGAGCCGATGACCCTGATGCTGGAAGCTCAGACTGCCCAGCTTGCGGGTGATGCGACCACGGCACGGCGAAGCTTTGAAGCCATGCTGGATCTGGACGAAACCCGGGCCTTGGGTCGACGTGGCCTTTATATCGAAGCCCAGCGCCGGGGCGATGCGGACGAAGCCATGGAAATGGCAAGGTCTGCGACTGGCGATGGCAAGAAGACGCCGGGCTGGGCCGGTTCCGCGCTGTTTGACATGCAGACCGCGTCGGGTGACTGGAAAGGTGCCTTGATCACGCTGTCGCAGAATCAGGCCAACAAGCATGTGACGAAGGATCAGTTCCGCCGTCAGCGGGCCGTCATCCTGACCGCGCAGGCCATGGAGATGGAAGACAACGAGGCGGCAGCACCTGACATGAAGGTTCTGCTGCTGGAGGCTTGCAAGCTGACGCCTAGTCTTGTGCCAGCTGTAACGCGCGCTGCCGATCTTCTCAATGAGAGCGGCGACTATCGCAAGGCATCGAAATTGATCGAGGCGGCATGGCGGATTGAGCCGCATCCCGAATTGGCAAAAACCTATGCCTTCATCAAGAGCGGCGATACAGCGGTCGAGCGTCTCAAGCGCATCCGCTCACTCTATGCCCTGATGCCTGACCATACCGAGTCCAAAATCGCGCTGGCACGGGCTTGTCTCGATGCGCGTGAATGGTCTGATGCCCGCAGAATGCTCGAACCGCTCGTGGCCGAACATCTGACGCCGCGGCTTTGCATGCTGATGGCCGAGCTGGAAGAAGGCGAGAACAACGATTTTGGCCTTGTACGGCAGTGGCTTGCCCGTTCGGTCGGAGCGCATCGCGATCCGGTCTGGATTGCGGATGGTGAAGTCAGTGACAGCTGGCAGCCAACCTCTCCGGTCACCGGCAAGCTTGATGTCTTCGAGTGGAAGGTGCCTGTGCGTGAGCCGGCCTCCGAGAGTCAGCCGATGATCGAACCGCTGGATGCACCTGAAGACGAACCGTCGGAAGAGCATATGGTGCTGATTTCAGCTGACCGGGTTGAAGAGATCAAACCAGAAGCCGCTGACACCAAGGATGATATTGAGGACATTGCCGATATCAAGCCTGAAGAGGACGTCGTTGCAGCACCAGCTGAGACGGATCAAGAAGAGCCAAAGGCTACTGACGAGCGGGCGGAACGCGTGACCGAGGATCTGCCGCCTGCTGCCGTTGTCTCTGACGAAGATGTCGCGGCCAAGAATGGCCCCGAAGCTGTTGCCGAGGCAGACCAAGCCGAGGACGATAACAAGGACGCAGATAAGGCTGAGGCCGAACCAAAATCGGAAAAGGAGAAAGAGGTCCAGTTTGCCCTTTCCCATCCGCCGGATGATCCGGGGCCGAAGAAAGACGCCAACGGCAATATCTTGCCGCCGACACCGGAAAAACGCTTCCGTCTTTTCTGATTGCTAGACAAAAAAAGCCCGGCCTTTTCAGGCCGGGCTTTTTGCTGCTTGAGGTCTTTGTTTCATTCGGCTGTTTATGCTTTGCCCAATTCACCCACAATCGCGGGCTTTGCCTCTTGCCAGCCGCGAGGGAATTGGCTAAGAGAGGCCACCTGTTTTCGCGTCGTCGCGATTGGGCACGCTTCCAGCCTTTGGTTGATCTCACGTCTGATCTCGACAATCCGGGCACGTCCTGCCCGACAAACAGTTTGCTGCTGTAGCTCAGTTGGTAGAGCAACGCATTCGTAATGCGTGGGTCGTAGGTTCAAGTCCTATCAGCAGCACCATTTTTCTCTTCCAGACCGGATTTCCTGCCTGCTTTCAAAGCGTCATGCCAGATGTTTGACGGGATCAGGATTGCTTTGGTGCGCGGCGAATGCCAATGAAGGATTTGATGAGCGGACCTGCCTTTTCATAGAAGATCTCACAGTCCGAGAAGAGATGTGTGAACAGCTCCTTGTCGAGAATGTCGGTATGCTCGATATAATGCACGGCTCTTTCGTAATCGTGCATCGCCGGATTGCGCGGGCCGAGCCCCTTGTGCGCCAGTCGTTTGAAGCGATAGGGCGCCGCGACCCAGTGGACGAAGGGCAGCAGATAGTGCGGATCAATCGGGAACCACAGGTTCGGCGTCTGTACATAATAATTGCGGCCAACCCGCTTGGTTTCGATGGAAAACTGCTTTTTGCGATCAAAGTTTCCGACATGCTCGACAACCGAGTTCGAATGTACCAGATCGAATTCGCAATCGGCATATTCAGACAGGTTGCAGCCGTCTCCTTGACGAAATTCCGAGGTGCCGACAAAGCCGCCAGCCAGGTCGTCGAAATGGCCTTCTGAGGGTTCGTCGCTGAGGACGATGACGTGGCAATGCTCGGCCAAGTCATTGTCGAGTGCCATCCAATATTGCATCAGGCCGCCAACATCGAGGATTGTCGCGCTGCCCTTTTCATTGATGACATCCTTGAGAATCTCTTCGATACGCCTCATGCGTTTCGCGCGCATGCGTGACCCAAGGGAATTGGGGTTGGAATAGTCGGTGAGATGTCGAACCAAAAAACTCATGATACTGCTTGGCCTCGTTTCGTGATCAAATTTCGCGACATTTGGAAGCCAATTTCGGCATTGGCCCAAATGACTTTGGTTGCAACTTTAAAAGTTCGTCAATAATCGGTGTATCAAAGAAAAAACAATTTATAGTAAAGGCAAGGCGGTTTGCACCAAAGGATTTTCACCTTTGGCACGCATGGATATTCTGCCACTATCATTGCCTGATGCAATCGATTGCAAACTAATTAAGCTATTGAGTTATAACTAACCTGTTCTATTTGGTTTTGAAAAGGTTTTGTCATGTAGTTTATGGTTAATAAAATTTAAGAAACCTAATCTCTACAAAACGGATCATCTATGCCGGGCTTGTGGGCTGGTTTGTGAAGTCTTCGTGAAAAAAATGTATAAATGTTCAAATGATGCATAGATGATTTACTTCTCGTATTATTTTCAGATCACCATAAAGGCTTCTCATCTATGCACCAAAACTTAAATGGCGTATTTTCTATTCTTCAAATCAAGTGGCTGTCGGGCTTGCAGCGATCAATGATAGTGCTTGCAGCGCGACATCTTGCCGATGCCTGGATTGAAGCTGTTGGTGGGATCGATCTCGCGGTAGAAATGGGCCAGACTTTGTTTGGCGGTATAGAGATGGCCGACATTGTGCTCAGCCGGGTATTCCGCACCGCGTAGATTGAGGATCTTGAGCATCTCTTCCTTGATGGCTTTGGGATCTTCGCCCTTTTTCACGATATAGTCCTGATGCAGCACGTGGCACATGAAATGGCCATAGTAGAGCTTGTGGCTGAGCCGGTCGCTGATGGCTGGGGGCAGGCTTTCGAGCCAGTTGCGATCGTTGCGCCTCAGGGCAATGTCGAGCGCCAGAATGTCCTCAACCTCCTCTGAGTGGATGGCCTGATAGCGGATGGCAGCCCCTGCGGCGGCAAAGCGGTGCAGTCCGGCAATTTTGGCTTCACGTGCATCGCACTCGAAGAAATCGATCCCCGACCGTTTTGTCAGGTCGTTCAGCAATGCTCTGGCCTCTTCTATGCCGCCATCATGCATCTTGAGGATCAGATGGTGTTCAAACCTGTCGCGAAAGGCGAGAACGCGCTCAGGCAGGATCTCCGGCCAGAGGCGCGAGAGAAACTGCATGAATTGATCGGTGAAGTGCCTCAGCGGGCGAATGTTTCGCAGGCGCGCGTCGACCCATCCCTTGAGGGCGAAAAAGTCCGGCAGGCGGTCCGTGCCCAGCTTGTCGATGAGCACCACGGTGTCCTTGCCGTAAGAGCGAGTGATGTCGAAAATATCCCGGTGCATATATTCAGCCGAAACGGGCAGGGTTTCGAAATCGGCAAGGATTGATCGGCGCAGACCCTCAAGTTCGTCAGGATTGTCTGTCCCGATATAAAAGGTCTTTTCAGTCTTGTTTTTGGGATAGGTATCGAGGCGGACCGCGAACACGGCGAGTTTGCCTGCGCACCCGGAGGCTTCATAGAGGCGGCGTTTGTCGGCGTTAAAGCGGGCCGGGGTCTGGGCTTCGACCTCGCGCACGCGGGCGGCATAGTCCGTATCCGAAGCCTTGCGATTGGTCTCCTCGATGGCGCGGCTATCATAGTCGTCGGCTTCGAGGCGGGTGAGGATTTCTTCTGGCGTTTCTCCCAGATCGATGCCGAGATGATTGACCAGTTCCAGCGTGCCGTCTTCGCTGATGCGTGCAAATAGCGAGAGTTCGGTGTAGGACGGGCCGCGCTCGATCAGCGCGCCGCCGGAATTGTTGCAGATCCCGCCAATGACGGAGGCTCCGATGCAGGAGGAGCCGATCACCGAGTGGGGTTGGCGATCCAACGGATCCAGAAGCTTTTCAAGCGCAAACAGGGTCGAACCGGGGAAGGAAACGACCTGCTCTCCGTCTCCAAGGCTTTGCAGCTTGTCCATGCGGCGGGTGTTGATCAGCACCACGTCGCGATCATAGGTGCCATTGGGCGTCGAGCCTTCGGTCAGGCCCGTATTGGCGGCCTGGATGATGATGATCTTGTCTGCCCGCGCGATGGCCTCAAGACACTGCCAGAATTCGAGCAAAGTCCCCGGCTGGATAACGCAAAGCGCCGCCCCTTCTCCGGAGCGAAAGCCTTTGCGGAAGCGTTCCGTTTGTTTCTCTCCAGTCAGTACATGTCTTGCGCCAACAATGGCGCGAAGCGTGACAATCAGATCTTTCTGAGACGGCATGGTGCTTCTCTTTTTGGTGCTTTGGGGTGTATCTGCTCTTGGTTCGATCACCGAGAGTATAACGAAGGCAGGGGCGTCCTTATAGGTATCCGTGAGTTTGATGTTCGCCTGACAAAAATACTCAGGAGAGACAAGGGCAAATCTGGCAAGTGGGGTCGGGACGGCGGACTGCCGGGGCAGGGAACGAGACCGGTGAACGCGCCACTGGATGCAAAAAACCCGGCAACCATTGCAGCCGGGTTTCCATGGCTTGGGTTTTTGCGGCAATCTGCCGGTCACTCAGCTCCTAGTAAGCGCCGCGCACATGCTGTGCGATCTTGTCTTCGTAGAAGGTGGTGAGTTCTCGATGCAGATTCTCAGAGAGTGGCGGCAGGCTGGAGATGGCCGCGTTGCGACCGGCCTGCTCGGGCTTGCTCGCGCCGGGGATGATCGTCGAGATAGCCTCGTGATCAAGGATCCAGCGCTGTGCTGCTTCTGCCATCGACATGCCTTCGGGTATCAAGCCCTTGAGTTCATCAACCAGCTGCAGGCCGATCTCAAATGGCACACCGGCGAAGGTTTCACCCACGTTGAAGGCCTGACCGTCACGGTTGAAATTGCGGTGGTCATTTTCCGCAAAAGTCGTGGCGGCAGAGAATTTGCCGGACAGGATGCCACTGGCGAGCGGCAGGCGAACGATGATGCCTACGCCCTTGGCCTGTGCCTCTGGCAACAGCTCCTTGGTCAGCTTCTGGCGGAATAGGTTGTAGATGACCTGCAGGCTGAGAAGGCCGTCCTGCTTGATGCACATGAGGCCTTCTTCGACGGTTTCCACGCTGGCACCAAAGTGGCGGATCACACCTTGGTCCTTGAGTTCACGCAGCCAGTCGAAAATCGCGCCCTCGCGCATGACTTCGGTCGGGATGCAGTGGAGCTGGATCAGATCGAGGCAATCCATGCCAAGACGCTTGCGGGATTCGTCGATGCCAGCGCGCAGGGTTTCCTTGGTGTAGTTATCGGGATAGACGTCGCCACGCCCGAATTTCGTCGCCACGCGAATGTCTGCGGACGGTTTTGACTTGAGGAATTTGCCGATCAGCTCTTCGCTCTTGCCCGCGCCGTAGACGTTGGCGGTGTCGAAAAACGTGACGCCCTGATCATATGCGGCCTCAAGAATCGACAGGCCGGTCTCCTCAGCAACCGGCGCACCCCAGTCGGCGCCCAGCTGCCAGCAACCAAGACCCACTTCGCTCACCTGAAAACCGGTGGCACCCAACTTTCTTTGTTTCATTGTTTGCTTCCCCCCTTGGTCGGGTTTGTTGATCAAATTGCTGCCCGGTTGCAAATTCTGATTTGTTCACGGTGCTATCCTAATCACTGAATGGGGCCATGTCTTGCCTTGCCGGACCAAAAACGGGATTATTCATGTTGAAAGAAGGTTTTGAGGCGTTATGCTCACTGCATAGGAACGGTAAAGGCTTGAATCAGTGTTCTCATCAATTACCTAGACACTTACTTACCCCCGCACGCCTTTGCTGAATGGATTGGATTATCGAATGTTTGAAAAACTCATGGAAATGTTCCGCGAATTGGCGGGCGAGACAGAAGACAGCCAGCTCTTCGCCGATGGAGATCCCCGGGTCGCAACAGCCGCTTTGCTCGTGCATCTTGTATCAGTTGATGGTGTGATCGACGAGCGGGAACAGGCGGTGCTGAAATCGGTTTTGAGAGAGAAATTCTCGCTCTCCGATGATGAAACTGCCGAATTGATTGCTTTTGCGCATCAACGGGACAAGGAAGCGGTCGACTTCTATCACTTCACATCGGTTCTGAAACGCGACCTTGATGACGAAGGCCGGAACCAAATCATCGAAATGATGTGGGAGCTGGTGTTTGCGGATGGTCAGATCGACGAATTCGAAGACAATATGGTCTGGCGGGTGTCCGAGCTGCTCGGCGTTTCCAGGCGGGAACGCATCCGGATGCGGCAGCATGTTCAGGCGCAGGCGGAGCAGCCTGAAGAATGAGCGGTATCAAGAGGGCGGACGGAGACAGGGTTCTCATAATCCTGCATCAGGAGACCTCGATACCTGGCCGTGTGGGCACAATGCTCGAGGGACGGGGCTTCAAGCTTGACATTCGTCGACCGCGATTTGGTGATCCGTTGCCCAAAAGCATGGACGCGCATGCCGGGGCGGTGATCTTCGGTGGCCCCATGAGCGCCAATGATCCCGACGCCTTCATCAAGCGCGAAACCGACTGGATTTCGGTGCCCTTGCGGGACAATAAGCCATTTCTGGGCATTTGCCTTGGCGGTCAGATGCTGTCCAAGCAGCTGGGCGGGCAGGTAACGGCCCATCCGAAGGATCTGGTGGAAATCGGCTATTATCCCATTCGGCCCACAGAGGCGGGGGAGACTTTGATGTCATGGCCGAAAAAAGTCTATCAGTGGCACGGAGAGGGTTTTTCTCTGCCCAAGGAGGCGGAGTTGCTGGCCAGTGGTGACACCTTCCACAATCAGGCCTTCCGGTATGGTGAGAATGCGTTCGGGCTGCAGTTCCATCCGGAAGTGACCCTGCGCATGATGCATATCTGGACGACCAAGGCCTCCGAGCGCCTCAAGTATCCCGGCGCGAAGAAAAAGCGCAACCACTATGCCGGACGGTTCCTTTATGACCCGGCTGTGGATCGGTGGCTTGTGGCTTTTCTTGACCAATGGATCGGGATTGCCGGTCCTCGCCAGCCGCGATAGTCAATTCGCTTTGCAATTTGCGAAGAGGCTCTTGCAATCTGCAAGTCTCAGATCTTAACAGCTGTTTAGTGTGCCGACCGGTGTGGCCGTATGTTGTGGGCGCTGGTTGATCATGCATCAATATATTGATTTTCCACGCGTTCTCTGTATCTGGCATGCATCTTGCCATTAAAAGATAAGCTGGCATCTGGTATTTGCGTAGCCAGCACATTTTAAAAAGCCCCGATGCGTGCGTGTTTTGTGTCCGTATTGGGGCTTTTCAATAGGGTGACGGTACCGGCATTCCTCACCAAAGGTGTTTTTTCAGCGAATCTGGGGTGAATTTACGGTGTGATCTTGCAGCCGTGTTGCAGGATCGCTAAATGAGAAACGTGTTATCGGCGCTTGGGCGCCGTCTTTGTCCCGCCGGTTGACCGTGATCGCAAGGGGCTATGGCCTACCGAGTGTTGTGAGGGTGAATATGACAGCTCTAATTCTTCTGATTGATCAGGTCCTCGCGATCTATACCTATATTGTGATTGCCACGGCGGTGTTTTCCTGGCTGTTCGCATTCAACATCGTCAATCCGCGCAACCAGATCGTCTCGACGATCTATGAGGTTTGCTGGCGTTTGACCGAGCCGATATTGTCGCGTATTCGCGGGATCATTCCGGTGATGGGTGGTCTTGATCTTTCGCCGATCGTGCTGTTGCTGGCCATCTTCTTTGTGCGCAACCTGCTGCGCACCGGTATCTACTGATCGGTTTTAAAGCGCTTGTGGTGCTGCGATAGGCATACGGTCTGGTTGCACCTGGGCGTTTTCCAAAAGTGAATTGTCATTAAAAAAAGCGCGGATGCCAGAAGGTATCCGCGCTTTTTCATGTCTGGATTGGTTGTCCGGTCGATAAGACCTTGAGACAGCCTTAGTTTTTCACGTTGTCGATGGAAATCTGAATCATTTCCATGGCTTTTTCCGGGCCGGCCCAGTCATCGATTTTGACCCATTTGCCGGGCTCGAGATCCTTGTAGTGCTCGAAGAAATGCTTGATCTGTTCGATCAGGTTTTTGGGCAGATCTTCATAGGTCTTGATGTGATCGTAGTGGCTGGTCAGCTTGGAGTGCGGCACGGCGACGACTTTTTCGTCCTTGCCGCCGTCATCTTCCATGATCAGTACGCCAATCGGACGGGCGCGCATGACCACACCGGGGCTGAGCTGGGCATCGCCCACGACGAGCACGTCGATCGGGTCGCCATCGTCGGCAAGGGTGTTCGGGATGAAGCCATAGTCGCAAGGATAGGCCATGGGGGTGAACAGGAAGCGGTCCACAAAGACGGCACCGGAATCCTTCTCGACTTCATATTTTACAGAAGAACCCTTTGGCACTTCAATCACGACAAAGATGTCTTCCGGTGCGTTCTTGCCGGCAGGGATTTCGCTGATATTCATGGCTGCAACTCCAATTGGGGCCTGATGCTCGTCCGGCCCGATTGCAATAAATCGGACAGGGTTGGACCCGACCAATTGCATGCCAACCCCACGTCGCCATGCAATGGTCGATTGTTGTTGCCGGTTTAGGGTTTCTTTGCCGTGAGTGCAAGACAAACCTTTGATCTAGCGACGCGTCTTTCTTTGCTGTGCCGGATCAAGCGCCTGTAATTTTCCGTATAAATGCGTTGATCTTCAAAATTTTAGTGATCGGCTCTGTGCAAATTTTAAGTATTTATTGGAACCTTTTTCGGGCTTAGCGCGTCATATAAGCGAGGGCGATGAGGGAAAACACTGAAATCGCTTGGACTTTAAATATCAACTGATCAGTCGTGAGGATGAAAATGGTTGTTTTTGATCCGGTTAAGTTCATGGGGTTTGTCGCCGGTAGCTCTCTTTTGGGAGCGATTTTGCTTCTTGGCTCTCCGGCGCGATCTCAAGAGATGACGTCGCAATACAGCAAGGTCGAAACGGCACCGTGCATGACTCGCATCGTCGATGCGGAAGGCCAGCATTTGAAGCAGCTCTAAAGGCGGAGAGGGAGTTTCTTTGTGCTTGCGCGCGATCGCACCAACGCCGAGGATCAGGCGCTGGTTATCACCAAATACCAAAAGCATGACGATTGCATCGCTGGCTTGGTCGAAGCGACGGCCGAACCCGATGCCGAAAAATTGGTGAGGAATTTCGTCTGCGGTCAGGTTCAGGCCAAATGGAACAAAAAGACCGGCAATCTGGCGGACAGCATGCAGTTCTGAGTATACATAAACTGATGATCGAAAGCTGCGGCACTTAGGCCAGCAGCGAGTGGGGAGCCCTTGACCGGCTGCCCTTTTTTTATGCCTTCATGCCGTGACGTTGGCGCCGCACCGTTCTTTGCTTCTTGAAGCGATGTAGATCGAGCAAAAAGACAAAAAAAGAAACCCGCCGGTGGTTGCCGACGGGTTTCTCCCTCTGGAGCCCAGTTGTGGGCAAGTGAGCTTTGAGCGGAGGAGGTGATGGCCTCCGCTCTGCTCTTGTATCGCTTATACGCGCTGGCTGCCGTGGCCGAATTCCGGGTATGCTTCGACGCCGATTTCGGCTTTGTCGAGACCCATGTATTCTTCTTCTTCGGTAACACGGATGCCCATGACGGCTTTCAGGATGCCCCATACGATGAACGAGCAGACAAGGGTGAAGACGCCGTAGGAGACGACACCGATGAACTGGGTCACGTAGGAGGTGCCATCGTTGGTGAACGGAACAATCATGGTGCCCCAGATGCCAGCCAGAAGGTGGACAGGGATTGCGCCGACAACGTCATCGATTTTCAGCTTGTCGAGAAGCGGAACCGCAAAGACGACGATGGCTGCGCCGATGGCGCCGATGATGATGGCCTGACCAATGGTTGGGGTCAGCGGTTCAGCGGTGATGGCAACAAGGCCAGCCAGTGCGCCGTTGAGGACCATGGTCACGTCGACCTTCTTGTAGAGGATCTGCAGAAGGATCATTGCCGTGACGACACCGCCAGCAGCTGCCATGTTGGTGTTGGCAAAGATGCGGGAAACGTCGGTCACATCACCAATGGTGCCCATAGCGAGCTGGGATGCGCCGTTGAAGCCGAACCAGCCGAGCCACAGGATGAACGTGCCAAGGGTCGCCAGAGCAACGTTGGAAGCAGGCATCGGGTTCACGGTGCCATCTGCTGCGTATTTGCCTTTACGTGCACCGAGAAGCAGAGCACCAGCAAGAGCTGCCCAGCCACCAACGGAGTGAACGAGCGTGGAACCGGCGAAATCGGAGAAGCCCATTTCGGACAGCCAACCTGCACCCCACTGCCAGGACCCGGCGATTGGGTAGATGAAACCGGTCAGGACCACTGTGAAGATCATGAAAGGCCACAGTTTGATGCGCTCGGCAAGGGTACCGGACACGATGGATGCGGCGGTTGCCACGAACACCATCTGGAAAAACCAGTCAGATGCGGTGGAATAGCCGGTATCCAGAGCGTTGCCGCCAACCGCATCGATGCCATACATGAAGGAGAAGGAACCGATATAGCCACCATCAACGCCGGTGTACATCAGGTTGTAGCCGATCAGGTAGTACATGATGCCTGCAACGGAATACAGGGCGATGTTCTTCAGGCTCTGCATCGAGACGTTCTTGGTGCGAACCAGACCGGCTTCGAGCATTGCGAAACCAGCGGCCATCCACATGACGAGGAAGCCACCGATCAAGAAGAGCAAGGTGTTCAGAATATATTGAGTATGACTAGCAGCTTCGCCGGTCGCGGCTGCTACTTCGGCAGCTGGAGCGGCGGCGTCCTGTGCAAGGGCCGGGCCCGCCACAAAGGCAGCTGCGCCAACAAGAAGGGCAAGGGTTACTTTTGACATAGGGTTGTCCTTGATTTTTCGCTTCTACTTGACTGGGATTGGCTTAGAGCGCGTCGGTGTCGGTTTCGCCGGTGCGGATGCGCATGACATGCTCAAGAGAGGTGACGAAGATCTTGCCATCACCGATCTGGCCGGTGGCCGCTGCCTTGGAGATGGCTTCAATGGTCTTTTCAGCCTTGTCCGATGTAACGGCAACTTCGATTTTGAGTTTGGGAAGGAAGCTGACCGAATATTCGGTCCCGCGATAGATTTCGGTGTGACCCCGTTGACGACCAAAGCCTTTGACTTCCGTCACGGTCAGGCCTTCAATGCCTTCAGCGGACAGCGCTTCGCGCACGGCTTCTAGCTTGAATGGCTTGATAATGGCGATAATGAACTTCATGGCACTCTCTCATGTCCCTCATTGGGTTTCTTTTTTGACGATACCTCCCCAAATGTCAGGCGAATTCGGGTCGGGCTTTTTCGTTTCATCCCCCTTGCTCTTTCAAGAGCCGTGCCAATTTCAGTAACTTTTTGTTAAGCTACTGAAAACGCGTTGAAATCGGGAATTTGAGTTTGGAAATGTGGCTTGCTTGATAATTGTGCAACGACCAATTTTGACTAAAAAACGCTCAAAAAATATAAATTGCACAATTTTTGTCCAGTTAAATGCCTCGATTTTCAAATCATGGCCCGGTGGGGAGTCATTTCAAGAGTTTAAACTGCTCAAGCTTTGGGCGATATGGTTAATTCGTCTGGCGAGCGTCCGTCTGCAGTGCCACTTATATGCTCACTTTGCGAATTAGTCCTTCCTGAACAGTAGAGGCGACCAAAACCCCGTCGCGGCGAAAAATGGATCCGCGATTGAAACTGCGCGCGCCGCCGGCCCATGGACTGTCCTGGGAATAGAGCAGCCATTCGTCCGCCTTAAAGTCGGCATGAAACCACATGGCATGGTCAAGGCTTGCTGCGCTGATGTCCTCGTGGAATACCGAGCGGCCATGGGCAAACAGCGATGTGTCGAGCAGGGTCATGTCGGAGGCATAGGCCAGAGCGCATTTGTGAATGGCCGGATCATCTGGCAGTTTTGAGGTTGTTCGAACCCAAACATGCTGGATCGGATCGAGCTTCTTGTTGGTCGTGTAATGCTCGATATTCACCGGGCGCAATTCGATGGGCCGTGTGCGCCGGAAATAGCCTTTGATGTCATCCGGAGCCTTGGTCATCAGCGCCTCAAAGACGTCTTTTTCTGTGGCGAGGTCTTCCGGCGCGGGTACGTCAGGCATGCCCATCTGATGAGCAAAGCTTTCTTCCTTTTTATGAAAGGAGGCCGACATGGCAAAAATCGCCTCGCCATGCTGGATCGCCAGCACACGGCGCGTGACAAAGGACTGGCCGTCGCGCAGATTGTCCACTTGGTAGATGATGGGCGTGGTGGGATCGCCCGGTCGCATGAAATAGCATTGCAGAGAATGGGCGAAGCGATCCGGCGGCACTGTGCGCGATGCTGCAACGAGGGCCTGACCAATCACCTGGCCACCAAAGACCCGCTGCCATCCCTCCTTTGGACTTGTGCCCCGGAACAGATTTACCTCCAGTTGCTCCAGATCGAGAATGGAAAGCAGAGTGTCAATTGCTGAATTCATGTGAAGGTCCGTCGGCTTACTAGATAACGTGCTGGTTTAAAGACGTCACAGTCTCCGAATTGGCGTGTGATTGCAATTGGTCCGGAGTCGGAAATTAGGGGTATTGGGGTTGCCTGATAAGAACTTGTGCTTTCGCTTCTTCGTAGAAAGATGCATAAACTGAGGCGAAACGGAACTGACAGGCACCGGTTGGCCTGTCCGGAAAGGAAGACCGATGTCAACAAGCAAAGGCCAAGCGCACACCGAACCGATGGACCGTTATGATCTGGTGATTGCCGGTGGTGGCTATGTGGGCCTGTCGCTGGCACTGGCTGTCCGTCAGGCTGTCGACTTGTCGGTGCTGGTGATCGAACCGCAGCCCTTTGATGTGATGCGCAAGGATGAGCGCGCGTCAGCAGTGGCCGCTGCGGCTGGGCGAATGCTTGATGAACTGGGTGTGTGGCAGACCATCGAGCCGGACGCCGAACCCATTCGCGACATGATCGTTACCGACAGCAAGCTTCAGGATGTGGTGCGGCCGGTGTTGCTGACATTCGAGGGCGATACGGACAATGGCGAGCCCTTTGCACACATGGTGCCAAACGGTGTGATGGTGGGTGCCCTGCAGGATGCAGCGCGTGATGCCGGCGTCGAGCTCGTTGAAGCGGAGTCGGTGCGTGATTTTGTTGATGAAGAAGCGCGGGTGCTGATATCGCTTGCCTCGGGCAAGGTTATCGAGGCGGGGCTGTTGATTGCTGCGGATGGCGTGCGGTCGCGCCTTAGGGATCTTGCAGGCATTTCGACCGTCAAGGTCGACTATGATCAGGTTGGCATCGTGACCACCGTCGAGCATGAGCGGCCCCATGAAGGACGGGCGGTGGAGCATTTTCTGCCAGCTGGTCCCTTTGCCATTCTGCCACTCAAGGGCAATCGCTCGTCTCTGGTATGGAATGAGCGCACGAGCGACGCCAGACGCATGCTGGACATGGATGATTTCACCTTCGGGCTTGAGCTGGAACGCCGGTTCGGCAAGCAGCTGGGGGCGCTCAAGGAGCTTGGTCCCCGCAAGGGCTTTCCGCTCGGCATGACACTTGCGCGGTCTTATGTCGCGCCGCGCTTTGCCCTGATCGGCGATGCTGCACACGGTATTCATCCGATTGCCGGGCAGGGGCTCAATCTGGGTTTCAAGGATGCGGCGGCTCTGGCCGAGGTGATTGTCGCGGGCGCACGGTTGGGCGAGGATATCGGGTCGCTTACCGTTCTGGAGCGCTATCAGAGCTGGCGCCGGTTCGATGTGGTGCAGATGGGCATGACTTGCGATCTTCTCAACAGGCTATTCTCGAACCGCAGCGACGTGTTGCGTCATGTGCGTGATTTCGGGCTGGGTGTTGTCGAGCGGCTACCGGCCCTCAAACGCATGTTCATAGAGGAAGCCGCTGGCAATCGGGGTGATGTGCCGCGCCTGCTCAAGGGAGAGGCGCTGTGAGGCTGTCCACCGCGCGTGGTGTCAGTCTTCGAGCCTGCGGGCTTCGCTCGCCAGCATGATCGGCACGCCCTCGCGGATGGGATAGGCCAACTTGGCTGCCTTGCTGATCAGTTCCTGCGCGCCCTCGTCGTAGATGAGTGTTGTCTTGCTCACCGGGCAGACGAGAATTTCCAGAAGCTTGCGATCAACTGTTCCGGTTTTTCCCTCCGGTTGGGCGGTTTTGCTAAATTGTGACTCTGCCACACTCAATCTCCCGTGTTTTCCGATCGCTTCTGCCGGTCTTTATTGCAGGGTGGCCGTGCCGTCGCTGTCGCCGCTTGCCAGATGCATTTCGGTGATGGCGATCAGTGTTTCGGCGCGCAAGGACAGGCTTTCTGCTTCCAGAAGAGCCTGTTTTTCGGCAATTCCGTAAGGACTCATCATGGACAGGGAATTGACCAGAATCTCGTTTGACGATTTGGCCACATTGTCCCAGTCCGCTTCCATATCGTTGGCGTCGAGAAAGGCGCGGAACATTCCGAGCAGTCCGTCCCGGTCGACCGCTTCCTCGCCAAAGCCTTCAATCAGGTCCTCTGCGAATTCCTCGCAATCCACCTCTGCCATGCGGAAGGGAAAGTCGGATTGCTTTTCGGATACCAGCTTGAAGCGGCAAAGCCCGGCCAGCGTGATCAACACACGCCCGTCACCGGTTTCGCCATAGGCCGAGATCCGTCCCAGACAGCCGATCTGCTGGAGTTGGGAGGATCCGTTGCTGTCGTCGCTATCCTCGAGTACGACGTCGTCTTCCTTGAGCGGCTGGATCATGCCGATGATGCGGTCATTCTGCATCGCATGCTCGATCATGGCGATATAACGGTCCTCGAAGATGTTAAGCGGCATCTGGGTGCGTGGCAGCAACAGGACTTCTTCGAGCGGAAAGATTGGAATGATGGCCGGAATGTCTCTCGGGCTGTCATAGTAGGCGTTGCCAGCTTGGGCCATGGTTTCTCCTTGTTCCCCGCGCGGCGCACTTGGTCGCGCGCGGACAGCTTTCTAGTCGGAAATTGTCTTGTCGCCACAAGGCGCGGTCTCCGGCCACTCCCACCCTGCCTGACAGACTCAGTCACGCAGGGTGATTTGGCCGGTCGATATGCCAGTTCAGGCCGGGAGGCCGGTTCGGTCCTTACGAGAAAAGGACCGAGGACAGTTTGCGTCTGCCATCGACACTGGCAGGATCCATCACACCCCAGCTTTCAAAGAATTGCAAAAGCTGTTTGCGGGCGCCGTCCTCGTTCCAGTCACGATCGTTCTTGATGATGGTGATGAGATGGTCGAGTGCCTCAATGCGCTTGTTCTTGCCATTGAGCGCAATGGCAAGATCGAAACGCGCCTGATTGTCATCTGGATTGGCGTCGAGCTTGGCCTGAAGCTCTCCCAGGTCGCCAAGGTCGGCGCTCTGTTCGGCCAGCTCGAGGCTCGCCTTGAAAGCCTGTGCGTCCTTGTCCGCGAGGGCCTCTTCGGGCATTGCATCGAGTACGCCGCGGGCCCGTTCCAGTTCTTCCAGAGCGAGGAAGCAGTTGCCCAGCCCCACCATGGCCGGAACATGATCGGGATATTGCTGAAGGATCGCACCAAAGATCTGAAGGGCCTCACCGGGTTCGCCCTGATCGAGCAGGCCATTTGCCTGAGTGCAGGCTTCCTCAATGGGGTCGGCGGCCGGTTCACTGCCGTTTTTCTCGATGAAGGCCTTGATCTGGCTTTCGGGTTGGACGCCCATGAAGCCGTCAACGGGACGTCCATCCTTGAAGGCAACGACGGCTGGAACTGACTGGATGCCCATCTGGCCCGGAATGGCCGGATGATCATCAATGTTCAGCTTGACCAGCTTGACACGGCCCTTGGCTTCGGTGACCGCCTTTTCAAGAATGGGGGTGAGCTGCTTGCAGGGGCCGCACCAAGGGGCCCAGAAGTCGACGAGGATCGTCGTCACCTTGGAGGCCTCGATGACGTCCTGCATGAAGGTCTCGGTTGTGGTGTCCATGATGAGAGGACCGGTATCCTGAGCCTGAGCTTGAGCTTGGGCCTGAAGTGGAGCCTGGGCCGGTTTTGGCGCGGGTGATGGTGCGGCGCCAAAGGAAGCAGCGCCAGACCCCTGCGAAGAGGTGTAGCTTGCGGACATGCCGCTGCCATAGCCGTAGGACTTGTCGTTCATGATTGCGGTCCTTCATTCGTGAACATTCGACGGGAAGGGCTTCGGAAGGTAGTCCGTTTGGCCCGCTTTCCTGTTTTGTGTCAGATTTTCGGTTTGGTATCAATATGGGGAACGTGGCCGGTCGCTTCAATGCTCAAATGGTTTGCTTGCCCAAACAGCCCCTTTCCGAGCTGCGTCCGGGTCAGGTCGCGTCCAGGCTGCGTTCGGGCTAGGATGCTTCTTCTTCCTTTTCGAGCCTCAAAATGGTTGGCTCGTGACCGGTCGCCTTGAAAAAGGCGAGAAGATCATCTTTGGCGATAGCCGTGGTTGCCGTGTTCTCCAGCGGGTGGAAGTTGAGCAGATCGTGGGTCATCAGATTGGCATCGAGCACGAGCTGAACTGCCCCTTTGTCACGATCGTTGATGAGGCCAAAGGGTGTTACCGAGCCGGGCGTGACGCCCAGATGCTCAAACAGCAGATCGGCATTGCCAAAGCTGACACGGCCGCAATCATATTTCTTGTGAAAGCTCTTGAGATCCACGTCTGTGTCATTGATGCAGACGACCAGAATGAGATTGCCCTTCTTGTCCTTGAGGAACAAATTCTTGGAATGGCCGCCGGGCAGATCTTGCTTGATCTTGTGGCTTTCATCCACGGTAAAGACGGCCTCATGGTCGTGTGTTGTCGTCTTTATGCCGAGGGTTGCGAGGAAATCGAACAGGTCCTGTCGGGTTGCGGCCATTGGGGTGCCTCTGTGTTGTTCTTTGCTAGAAGTCTGCGTCGGCAGGAGCGGCCGCGCAGGTGTCATGGACGGTGTCACCTATAGCGCTCTTAGTCTTCTACCCCTTTTATCGCAAGAGTACCGCGGCAGGAAATCCGACCGGAAAGCAAGGGGTGTTTTTCCGGTATGTGAAAAAGATTCACAGTCGGTGGGAAAAAATCTTTTTTTGTAATTTCTTTGTTGCAATTGGTCTGCAGGTCGTACATATAAGCACGCGTCGGCGGCACGGAGCGCCGTTCCGGCAGCGAATACTTGTCGCTAACGGTTTGAGAAACCGAACGAGTTTCGCGGGCGTAGCTCAGGGGTAGAGCACAACCTTGCCAAGGTTGGGGTCGTGGGTTCGAATCCCATCGCCCGCTCCAAATTAAAAGGCTTTCGCAGAAATGCGGAAGCCTTTTTTGTTTTCGCCAATCCATCAAGCCCGAGCGTTCCCAAGCATCCGCTGTGTTTTCCTGCGTCCTTCTGACGCCAAGGCAGCCGCCGGGACCGGTGCTAGTTGCCTTGAGCTGTTTTGAGGATGATCTTGAAGATCTCCACCGGCGGATAGGGATAGTCGATGGTATAGCCTATGCCCAGTTCGAGCAGCGCATCCTTGAGGCTCTGATCGACGGAATCCTTGCACAAAAGCACAATTCTACCCCCGCCATTTTCTTTTCCTGCCTTGATCAGACTATTGAGATAGAAGTGCACCTGTTTGCTGTAGACGAGGAAGCAGAGATCATTCTGTTCGGTGATGTCCTTCCTATGGGCCAGATGCGACTCATGTACGAACTCCACTAGACATCCCAGTTCCCCCAGCGCCCTTTCGATCGGGAGAATGTATTTCTCCATATTTGCAATCAGACTGATCGACAAGGGTTTGTGGTTGGGGTGCTGATCTTTGAGCGATCTGTAGATCCGTTTCAGCCGCTCTTCGTTGGTCTCTCTGATCCGATCAACCTGATTGAGGCGCGTTCTGATGGTTGCCAGCAGAAGATCATAGTCGATGGGTTTGGTGAGATAGTCATCAACCCCCAACTTCTTGCCAGCCAGAATGTCTTCCCGGGTGGCTTTGGCGGTGAGGAAAATGAATGGCACTTCGTTGTGTTGGGGCAGGCGTTCACGCACCAGCTTCATGGTTGTCGGGCCATCCACCAGCGGCATCATGATGTCGCACAGGATCAGATCCACACTCTGCTGTTTCAGGATCTCGATGGCCTGTTTGCCATTTGTGGCGGTCAGGGTTTCGAAGCCCTCGTCACTGAGCTCTTCTGCGATATCGCCAAGGAGCAGTTCTTCGTCTTCCACACAGAGGATGCGTGTTTTCATCTGTTGTTCTCCCATCACGATGCAAGTTGTCTTGCTTTTGAACTGTCGTCGTCTTTGGTTGGCTGTTCGTTGGTGTTCGCCTTTGCAGGCTTGTCAGGCTCGGCAAGGCTTGCTGGCAGGAAGATCGTGAAACACGACCCCTTGCCGACTTCGCTTTTCACTTCGATGTGGCCACCATGCTCCTTGAGGGCCATCTGGGCGAAGTTGAGCCCGATTCCGGTGCCGGCGATGCCACTGGATGTCGAAGCCCGGAAGTATTTGTTGAAGATCTTGTGCACTTCCGATTTGGGAATGCCCACTCCCTTGTCGTGAACCTCGATCATGATGTAGCGGTCATCCTGTTTGCCGATGACCTGAATGAAGGAGTCTTGCGGCGAGTATTTGAGGGCATTGGACAGGATATTGCTGAAACACTGGTCCAGCAGTGTGCGGTCGAAGAAGATCCGCTCGGGCAGGGCATCAAGATCCCATTCGATGCGGTCGCCATCCTCCATTTCGAAGTGATCGACGCAGATCTTGTGGAGCGCGGCGCGGAAATCCTGTTCCCTTGCATCCGCTTTCATGCCGGTGATTTCATTGCTGGAGAAATCCATGAACCGGTTGATGAGATACTGCACGCGATCAACCGAGTCGCGGATATTTCCGATTCTCTCGCGCAGTTTTTCCTCAGGCAGAACACCAATCTTGCGCTGGATGCGCTGGGCGTTGCTATCAATGATCGCCAGAGGTGTCTTGAACTCGTGCGATGCCATGGTCACGAATTCCCGCTGTGTCTCAGAGAGATTGATTTCCTTTTGCAGCAGTTTCACCAGTTCGTTGGTGTGTTGTTGCAGTTTGCCATTCTGGGTCTTGTAGGCAGAAATATCAGAATAGATGACGATCCGGCCGCCATTGACCGTGTCGAACTGGACGATGCGGTACCATTTGTCGTCGTGAAGCTTTTTCTCTGTTCCCTTGGCCTGCAGGTCCATGTCCACCAGCGGGCTGTTGTGTCCGACTTCGGGAAGCTCGAAACCCTCGATCAGGGAAATGTGGGATTGGCTCATCAAATGCCGCTTCAGGGCCGGGTAGAGGTCCTGCATGGTGATGTTGGCGAGCACCAGATTGTCATCCTGATCAAAGATGATCAGGCCATCTTCAATCGCGTTGATGGCGTTGAAGAGAAGATCGCGGTTGTAGCGAACTTCCCGGATGCTCTGCTCGAGTTTGTCTTCAAGCTCTACCTGTATGGCTTGAAGGCGCGCTTCATAGGCACGTTGCTTGGTCACATCGGTGAAGATTGTGACATAGCCTTTCTCGCCAAGGGGGGTGCCCTGTACGCGGATCGTCGAGCCATCTCCACATTTTCGTTCATATTCGAGCTTTTCAAAGCGTCGATATTTTTCCATCCGGATCCGCACTTTTTCTTCCGGATCGCCTTCGCCATAATCGCCTCGCAGTGCGTTGTAACGAAAGAAGCTCTCGAGCCTTGGGTCATCCTGAATGACAGAGGCGGAGACTTCGAGCATTTTGATTACGGTTTCGTTGAAGAAAATGATCTCGAGGTCCTTGTTGATCACGGCAATGCCCTGATGGGCCGATTCCATCAGAAACGGCAGCAGGTCTTGTTCAAGACTGTCGTCCAGACAATAGTGGGTCATGATGCCTCCTCGATGCGCCCGAAGTATTTGTTCGAATTTTATCCGTATTTGCTATTTTTGCTTCAAATATTATTTTGAAATAGTTATGTTTGAAATTGTTCAAAACGTATTCGTGTGGTTATTGTTAAGAAAGATATTATGAAGCGCAGATTTATACGTTTTTACTACGTGTTGATGCTGATTAATCTATGAGCGAACGGATTTTGAGTGACCGGATCGACCTGCGGGGGATTATCCGGGCGAGGGAGTCAAAGGATATGCTCAAAGGCTGACGTGCTGACCTTGCAGACAATCATCGAAAGGTGGGTGCTTATTCAGCCGATGGCTAAAAGTAGTCAGATGAAGGCCGGCAGGAAAAGCCCGTTATCTTTCTTACGCTAATCGGTTCAACGGACTTGCGACTGGGCCTTATGGCTAATAAGTTGGCCTCGCAGTTTCCACGCAACAGGCGCGCCCGCACGAGAACCCAGATATGCATGCTGTCCAACCCACTTCGATTCTCTTCGTCTGCCTTGGCAACATCTGCCGCTCGCCGCTGGCCGAGGGTGTTCTGCGTCACAAGGCGGCAGAGTTGGGGCTTCAGGATCGGTTTGTGCTCGACAGTTGCGGGATCGGGAAATGGCATGTGGGAAATCCGCCTGATCGGCGCTCAATCGACATCGCAAGGCACCATGGTGTCGACCTGTCAGACCTCAGGGTGAGGCAGCTCGGTCTGGATGACTTCTACGGCTATGATTTCATTCTGGCGATGGATCGAAGCAATCTGGCCGATATCAGATCCGCCCAGCCAAGAGACGGGCGAGCGGAAATCGCGCTCTATCTGGACTATTGCGGATTGGGCTCAAGGCTCGGCTTCAATGAGGTGCCGGATCCCTATTATGGCGGCGCCAACGGGTTTGAAGACGTCTTTCAGATGGTCAGCTTCGCCAGCGACATCCTGATCCAGAAGCATTGCTAACGGCGCCATGGCCGGGGCTCCGTCGCCCACAGCCTCAATGCAGGGTCAATCACAAGAGATCAAATGTCTCCTCGACTACATAGGGTCCGCCACCCGTGCTGTCGCGCGAGGAATAGAGCACGAAACGTGGCACTGTGAACTCTTCGGTCTGGAAGTGACCGCGCAGGGACAGATAGTTGGCGACATCAATCGGTTCTGTGGTCTTATTCAGACGTGCCAGCGTGACATGGGGCGTGTAATCGTGCTTGTCGGATTTGAGGCCGAGCTTTTTCATGCGGCGCTCGATTTCCGTATGCAGCAGATAGAGATCCTCATTGTTCTGCACAGCGGCAAAGATCGAGTGGGGCTTTTTCGTTCCGAACGATCCGACGCCGCGCAAGGAGAGGTCGAACTCAGGACATTGTATCTGCGACATCTGGAACGCGATCTCGTTGGCGAGGATGTAGTCGACATCCCCCATGAAACGCAGCGTGATGTGATAGTTGGTTTCGTCCACCCAGCGGGCACCGTAAAGGCCGCCCTTTTGCAAGGACAGCAAAGTCGTGATGGTGGGGGGAATTTCTATTCCGGCAAACAGGCGTGGCATCATTTCGCTCCCGAAAAAGACATTGGGGGCTCGACGAATCTGTCGGCTCGGGTCGCCATTGACCCTTCATGACAGGTGAAATGATGTCTGCCAAAGCGATTGAGAGCTAGATCCAATTGCCGGATCGAATCAGTTCAGGGCTGTCGTGTTTGAGACTAACTCAAAAAAGATGACGGTGCCGTAAAAGCTTTGTTCACTGCTGGTTTACCTTTATGGCATCTGTCGGCTGTTGTGGATGGCGTTGTCAATATATTGGTAATATTTTCACGCCACCCACAACATGTTGTCTCAATCGGTCCTGTGCTTTATGGGCATGGGTTACCGTGAAGCATGTGGACTTCGTTGATCGCCTTTTCCATCTCTTCGGTAATGACGAACTGGTGGGCGGCAATATCGGTCTTGAGCTGATCCATCTTGGTTGCCCCCAGAATGACCGAGGTGGTGAAGGAGCGACTTTCGACAAAGGCCAGCGCCATCTGTGCCACATCGACACCGAAGTCATCGGCAATCTTGAGGTAGGCACGCGTGGCCGGTTCAGCACCGTTGGTGAAATAGCGGGAGCCGAAATTCTCGAAGATCGACATGCGCGCCCCGGCGGGCCGTTTGCCATCGAGATATTTGCCTGTGATGACGCCTTGAGCCAGCGAGGAATAGGCCAGCAAACCGACTTGCTCGCGCATGGCAATCTCGGCCAGGTTGACCTCGAAGGTGCGGTTGAGCAGGCTATAGGCATTCTGGATCGAAACCACACGAGGACCTGTTCCCGCATCCGAAGCGCGGGTGTAGCTCATCGTGCCCCAGGCGCTTTCGTTGGACAGTCCCAGATGCCGGATCTTGCCAGCCGTGACCAGCTCCTGCATGACCGAGAGGGTTTCGGCAATCGGTGTTTCGTCGTCTGCCGGCTCGGGGTGGGCATAGACCATAGGGTTGGTGCCGAACTGGGTCACCTTCCGATCAGGCCAGTGGATCTGATAGAGATCGATGTAATCGGTTTTAAGGCGCTTCAGGCTCTTGTCGACGGCCTCGACGATATGGGCGCGGGTGAGGCGAGGGTGAGAGCCATCGTCGCGGAAATAGGTGCTCATAGAGCGGCCAACCACCTTGGTTGCCAGAATGACATCGCTGCGGTTGCCGCGGTCTGCCATCCAGTCACCAATGATTTCTTCGGTGCGGCCTTGTGTGGCGGCCCGGCTGGGAACGGGATAGAGCTCGGCGGTATCGATGAAGTTGATGCCCTGATCAAGCGCATAGTCGAGTTGTTCGTAGGCTTCGGCCTTGGTGTTCTGTTCGCCCCAGGTCATTGTGCCCAGGCACAGGCTTGAGACTTCCAGGTCGGTGCGGCCAAGTTTTCTTTTTTCCATTTCGGGATCCATCAAGAATTTTTGCAAAAAGGGGAGGAGACTGACGGGTGTCAGCCTTTTTTGAAATCGGAATAGTGGGATGGCCCCCTGCAGACCCGCGGGGGAGGGGAAGAGGCCCGTCCTAGTTCAGGGTTTCTACTATGTCTTTGACAAAGGGTGCAACGTTTTTGACGATAATCGCAACGCCTTCCTCGGTGGGGTGGATACCATCATCGAGGTTGAGTTTGGGTTGGCCTGCGACATCTTCAAGGAAGAAGGGGTAGAGGGGAATATCATATTGCTCGGCCAGAGCGGGATAGATCGCATCAAAGGCTTCGACATACTCTTTGCCAAGATTGGGAGGCGCACGCATGCCCAGCAGGGCGACTTTGGCTCCTTTGTCCTGAAACTTCTCGATCATGCTGGCAAGATTGCTCTTGGCACGCTCGACAGGTTGGCCGCGCAGGGCATCATTGGCGCCAAGCTCAAGCAAAACGAGATCGATATCCTCAGGCGTCGACCAGTCAAGACGGGCCAGCCCGTTTGCGGTGGTGTCACCCGAAACGGCGGCGTTGATCACTTCGACATTCAAACCGGCCTCGTCGAGCGCGGCTTGCAACTGATCGGTGAAACCGGCATCGGGGGGCAGGCGGTAGCCAGCGGACAGACTGTCGCCATAGGCCAATATTCGTGTGGTCTCTGCGGCTCGCACCTGTGTCAGGGCAAGGAACAACGCAAGCAGCACAAGTCCAAACCCCAATGCCACGCGTATCAAGCTTTCGGTATGGGTTTGTTTCTCGATCGCAAGAGCGCGGGGTTTTGATTTTCTCTCTGCCTTCATTGTCTGCTCCGTCTGCTGTCATTGTCTGCTCCGTCTGCTGTCTCGTCATTTCAAAAACTTGCGAAAATTGACATCGAAACAATCGCACCCATATCAGTTGGATCGTTTGAGCGGATTCCTTGCGCCTTTGAGCCAGTCTGAGGTCTCACAGGGGCTCACGAAAGCATGTTCGAATTACTTATTCGAATTCTATATAGGATAGGATCACTGTGACTTCACCCAGTTCGCCTGCAATTTCCGAAGAATCAGCTGCTACAGAGACGAAAACAGACGCCGAAGAAGCGATCATTTCGCTGCATGGGGTGCATCTCAGTCTTGGCCACGGAAATTCCATGGTCGATATCCTGCGCGGGATCGATCTGGATATCGAGCGAGGGGAGTCGGTGGGGTTGGTAGGGCCGTCCGGCTCTGGCAAATCCACTTTGCTGATGGTCATGGCCGGTCTTGAACAGGCTGATGAGGGCAAGGTTCTGGTGGAAGGTAGCGATCTGTCGGTGATGGACGAGGATACGCTTGCCCGGTTTCGCGGCGCGCAGATCGGCATCATTTTTCAGTCTTTCCATCTGGTGCCAACCATGACGGCGCTTGAGAATACGGCCATCCCCCTTGAACTGGCGGGACGCTCGGATGCTTTTGATGTGGCCAAGGCGGAGCTTGAAGCGGTCGGATTGGGGCCGCGTATTCATCACTATCCAGCCGAACTGTCAGGCGGTGAACAGCAGCGGGTGGCGATTGCCAGAGCGCTTGCGCCCCGTCCGTCTATTCTGATTGCCGACGAGCCAACCGGTAACCTTGACGCGGAAACGGGCCGGGAAATTTCCGACCTGATGTTCGACCTTCACAAGGAACGCGGCATGACCCTGATGCTGGTGACCCATGATCCGAGCCTTGCGGATCGATGCGAGCGGGTGGTGCGGCTGAAACTGGGTCAACTGGTCGAAGACCCGCATGGCTCCTCCGACATTTCCATCAACTGAAAGGGCGGACCGGATGACCCATTCCACCGTTGATCCGGCCCTGACCGGACAGTCAAGGTCGACGAGAATCCGTGCTCAAGGAGGCCGTTTGGCCAACCTTGGTCTTGCCTTTCGGTTCGCCTTTCGCGAGTTGCGTGGCGGGTTGGCGGGCTTTTATATTTTTCTGGCCTGTATCGCGCTTGGCGTTGCGGCGATCGGCGGGGTCGGCTCTGCGTCAAAGGCGCTGACCGGCGGCCTTGAGGAGCGCGGCAGCGAAATCCTCGGGGGTGATATTTCCCTTTCGGCCATTCACACCCGTATCAAAGACGATCAGCGCGCTTACCTGTCGCAGTTCGGGCGTCTTGGGGATCTGGCCACCCTGAGGGCCATGGCCCGGACCGCAGATGCTTCCCAGCAGATGCTGATCGAGGTGAAGGCCGTTGATGACGCCTATCCCCTTGTTGGCACTCTTGAGACCCGCAACAATACTGCCCTGTCCGACGGAGAAGTGCTGGCTGATCCGATGTTGCTTGAGCGTCTGGGGCTTTCTATCGGTGATGATCTGGTGATCGGCGTGAAACGCTTCAAAATCGGTGATGTTGTCACCTTTGCGCCGGACGAGTTGGCCGGCGGAGTCGCCTTCGGACCGCCTGTGTTGATGAAACTGGAGGATCTTGATGGCACGGAGCTGTTGCAGCCCGGTGCCATTGTTCGCTGGACGACGCGGCTTGCCATGCCGGGCAATCCGGACCTTCAGGCCGTGAATGGTGTCATCGAACAGATCCGCGAAGCCTATCCGGACAATGGCTGGCGTGTTCGCTCGCGCGCCAATGCAGCACAAGGCTTGTCGCGCAACATCGAACGCTTTGCCGCCTTTCTGGTGCTGGTTGGCCTTGCGTCCCTGATCACCGGCGGGGTGGGGATCGCCAACGCAGTGCGGGCGTTTGTCGCTTCGCGTCAGGCAACCATCGCCAGCTACAAATGCCTTGGCGCGCCGAGCTGGCTTATCGTCGAGATCTATCTTGCGCAGATCCTGATCATCACGCTGATCGGGATCGCCATCGGTCTTGTCTTTGCTGCGATCGTGCCCTTCATTCTGGCGGCTCTTCTGCCAGCCAATCTGCCGCTTTCCGCCTCGTTGTTCCATCCAGCCCAGCTGGGCATTGCGGCTCTGTTCGGTGTTCTGGCGGCGCTTTTGTTTTCGATGCGGCCGCTGCTTCGGGCGCGTTCCATTCCCGCGACGGCGCTGTTTCGCGACCAGATTGCGCCGGTGCGCACCCGTGCCACCAAAACAGACTGGCTGATCATGGCCGGACTTGGCCTTCTGCTTGTCGGTCTCGTTCTGGCCACGTCCGAAGAACTCTGGGTCTCAGCAAGCTTTCTGGCTGGCATGGTGGTGGTGTTCGGTCTGTTGCGGCTTATTGCCTTTGCGATCATGCTGGGGGCGCGACACATGCCGCGTATCCGCCGGGTGGTGCCGCGTCTTGCGGTGGCCAATCTGCATCGACCCGGCGCATTGACCCCATCGGTGGCCTTGTCGCTCGGACTGGGGCTCAGCCTTTTGGTGACACTGGTCCTCATTGACCTCAATTTGCGGCAGCAACTGACCGGAACGCTCAGGGATCAGGCGCCGAACTTCTTTTTCGTCAACATCCAGAACAGCGAGGTGGATGCCTTCGAGGCACGTCTCGATAGTCTGGCTCCGGGTGGCGAGCGCGAACGGGTGCCGATGTTGCGGGGACGCATCACTTCGCTCAAGGGCATACCCACCAGTGAGTATGAAGCCGGAGAAGGGGCCCGCTGGGTGTTGCGCGGGGATCGCGGCATCACCTATTCGGCGGTGCCTCCGGAGAATTCCAAGATCGTCGGTGGTGACTGGTGGCCTGAGGATTACTCCGGCAAGCCTCTGGTGTCGTTTGACGCGGAAATTGCCGAGGAACTCAATCTTTCCATCGGCGACAAGATCACGGTCAATGTGCTCGGGCGGACAATCGAAGCGGAACTGGCCAATGTCCGGACGGTGGAGTGGCAATCACTGGGGATCAATTTCGTGATGGTCTTCTCGCCCAACACTTTCGCCGGGGCGCCGCATGCCCATCTGGCGACCCTGGCGCTTCCTGATCAGCCGGGCGAGACGGCGGACGCTTTGCGATCCAAAGAATCGGGGATCATGAAGGCTGTGATCGAGGACTTCCCGGCCGTGACCACTGTGCGTGTTGGCGAAGCGCTGGAACGGGTCAATGATCTGGTGCGCCAGCTCGCGTGGGGCATGCGCGCCGCGTCGTCACTGGCTGTCATTGCATCCATTCTGGTGTTGGCAGGTGCCTTGGCTGCAGGGCAGCGCGAGCGCATTTACGATGCGGTGATCCTCAAGACACTGGGGGCGAGCCGCGCTCAGGTGCTGACCGCCTATTGTCTTGAATATGGCATGCTCGGGTTCACCACGGCGATCTTCGCGCTTGTTATCGGTCATGTAGCAGCCTTTCTGGTGATTACCGAGGTGATGGAGATGTCCTTTGCCTGGCAGCCGGTTGCCTCGATTGTCGCTGTGCTCGTTGCCATGGTGGTAACGATCATACTGGGGTTGTTGGGGACCTGGTCGAGCCTGAACCGGAAGCCTGCCCGGATTTTGCGGACCGGATAGTCTTTTTTTGCACTCGGTCGGATTTTGGCCATCAAAATGTGTCATCCTTCGTCGATGGTCACGATACGGGCTGGCCATTGATGTGATGAGGTGGCCCTTCAAGTCGCTTTTCGAGCACGCATGTGTAAAGCGGGGACTGTGGCAGTTGCAGGTTATTTAGAAATACCTCATAGACTAGAGGTTGATTTCGCTTTGTAATTGTTAATGCTTGTTAAGATTTACGATCTTTTCAGCCCGGAAAACCTTCGAATAGGTCCAATTTGTTCAGTGAGTTCCACTGATGACAAAAAATTTAAGTCGGAATTCATTAAAGTTGGCAAAAAGGACTTGAGCTTCTATGGCCTCCTGACCATATAATCAGTTGAAACTATGTCTTTAACACTGCGGTCGCCGCAGCCCGATTATGGAATGATCATTCGGGTGCGAGCCAAACCGTTGGAACTTTTGAGTTTTGTGAGGAGAAACCATGTCAAATGATTTCCGTCAGAGCGCACATCTTGGCGGCCGCGCTGCCGAAATGGCGCGTATCGATCAGGGCCTGCGCAGCTACATGCTCAAGGTCTATAACTATATGGCCATCGCGCTCGGTGTAACCGGCGTGTTTGCCTACGGCATCTTTTCGATGGCCTTCGTTCAGGAAGGCGGCAGCGTTGTTGGTGTCACCCAGTTCGGTGCGACCCTGTTCAACAGCCCTTTGAAATATGTCGTCATGTTCGCACCATTCGCCATGGTGTTGTTCCTGAGCTTCCGCATCCAGAAAATGAGTGCCAGCACGGCCCAGATGGTGTTCTGGGTTTATGCCGCCCTGATGGGTGTGTCGCTTAGCTCGATCTTTGCTGTCTTCACTCAGACGTCCATTACGCAGGTTTTCTTCATCACCGCGGCTTCCTTCGCTGGTCTCAGCCTCTATGGTTACACCACGACGAAAAGCCTTTCGGGTTGGGGTAGCTTCCTGATGATGGGCCTGATCGGCATCGTGATTGCGTCGATCATCAATATCTTCCTTGCCTCGAGCGCCATGGCTTTTGCTATCTCCGTGATCGGCGTGCTGGTCTTTGCAGGCCTCACGGCTTATGACACCCAGCAGATCAAGGAAATGTATTACGAAGGCGACAGCGCCGACACCATGGGCAAAAAAGCCATCATGGGTGCCCTGCGTCTGTATCTGGACTTCATCAACCTGTTCATCATGTTGCTGCAGCTGTTCGGCAATCGCAATTAATCGCCAGCTGGCACTGATATCAGAATCGGTAAGAAGCCGCTCCATTCGGGGCGGCTTTTTTCGTTTGCCCCTTATATATGGGGGTGGAGAGTGCAGAAAAACCGGTTCTTCGAGCTACTCAGCTCTTCACGACCTTGAGCATCTTCTGATTAAGCAGCTTGATGATCGTGCCGAGGTCCTGACCGCGTTTGAGAATCTGCCCCTGCTGCGCGATCAGGCTGTAGGCTCCTTGCTTGCGGGCCAGTTTTGGGTTTTTCTCGATGCGGTAGATCGGCATCTCGCTTGTTCGTCGATAGATGGAAAAGATCGCCCGATCCTTCAAGGTGTCGATGGAGTAGTCGCGCCATTCTCCTGCTGCCACCATGCGTCCATAGGCGTTGAGGATCGTCATCAACTCCTTGCGATCAAAACAGATCTGGGCCGGTGGGCGGGGCTGAGATCCGGAGTGGATGATGGTTGTGGCAGGGCGCAGACTTGCCAGTTCAGTCACACTTTCATCTGCATTATCGAGCAAGCGATCCTCCTTGTGGTGTTCGAGGGAGCCAACGACCTGCGCGTCTTGGTGCTGACAGGTAGAAACCATGATTGCCGCAAAAAGTACGCTTGGCAAGCCGATCGTCGATCTGGTCGCAAGGGAAAGGTTTCTGGCGAGACAGACAAGGGGATACATTGCCTTGATTTGTAATGAAAAATCACACAATTGCCTCATTTCAGCCCTTGGAACGCCATGCCGGTGGACCAATATATATATCGTTGCCTCGTGGTATAGGCTGATTGGTAAGTGTCTGCTCCTGCCCCCCTTTGATCAGACCGCATCAGCCGGGCTCTTTGTCCTGTTCCTGTCACAGCCATCGACAGGGTTTCAACAGGGCATGTGCTTGATCGGCTCGTCAGGATTTATTGCCGATCGTACTTTCAAGCGTGTCAACATCCCAACAGCTCCTTATCGGGGTGCCTTCGCGGCATCCCGTTTTTTTTGCCTCTTTCGCGCCATGCCGTACTTGAAAGCTTGCAGTTGCGTTGCTAGATCAGCGACGATCAAATCGGCGTGAGTGTATTGTTTATGCTCTAGCGCCGACGGACGGATTGTAATGGGAGCGTTGTCATGCCGCCTTGAAACAAGGCAGCAATGAAACGCTCTGGATCAGCGACGATCAAATTCAAGTAAAGTGCGCGCCCGTTTTGGGCCGCGCAGCAAGGGAAGGGCCTATTCATGACGGATCAAACGCAACAGGCGGTACCTGAAGCCGAAACGCATTCTTTCGAAGCCGAGGTTTCCCGTTTGCTCCATTTGATGGTGCATGCGGTTTATTCCAACAAGGACATCTTTCTTCGCGAGTTGATTTCCAACGCGGCCGATGCCTGCGAGAAACTGCGCCACGAGGCGCTGACCAATTCTGACCTGATCAAGGATGATCCCGACTTCAAGATCATCCTGTCGCCGGACGGTGAGGCCGGGACCCTGACCGTTGCCGACAATGGCATCGGCATGAACAAGGCCGAGCTGATTGACAATCTGGGCACCATTGCCCGGTCTGGCACTCGTGCCTTCCTTGAACAGCTTGGTAGCGGTGACGACGGTTCGGCGCTGATTGGCCAGTTCGGCATTGGCTTCTATTCCGCCTTCATGGTCGCTGACAAGGTCGAGGTGGTCTCGCGCCGGGCCGGTGATGCGGAGGCATGGCGCTGGGTGTCCGATGGTAATGGCTCCTATGAGCTTTCTCAGGCGAGCGATGAGGATGCGCTGCCGCGTGGCACCAAGATCGTGCTGCACCTGAAAGAAGAGGAAAAGAGCTTTGCCGATGCGGTGAACATCCGCCGCGTTGTTCGCGACTACTCCTCTCACGTACCGGTGCCGATCCGGCTGTTGCAGATCAACGACGAGACCAAGTCTTTGGAAGAAGACGAGCTGACGGACGGCTCCGCGCTCTGGACCAAGTCAAAATCGGACATCACCGAAGAGCAGTACAAGGAATTCTATCAGTATAGCTCGGGCCAGTTCGATGATCCGGCGCTGACGATCCACTACCGCGCCGAAGGGCGCACTGAATACAACGTTCTTGCCTTTGTGCCCGAGCACAAGCCGTTCGATCTGTTCGACCCCAACCGCAAGGGCCGCATCAAGCTTTATGTGCGCCGGGTGTTCATCACCGATGATGCGGAATTGGTTCCGGCCTACTTGCGTTTTGTGCGCGGGATCGTCGACAGCGAGGATATTCCGCTCAACATTTCCCGCGAGATGCTGCAGGACAACCCGATCCTTACCGCCATTTCCAAGGGTGTGACCAATCGCATCCTCTCTGAGCTCGAAAAGCTTGCCAACAAGGATGCGGACACGTTTGCCTCCGTGTGGGAAGCTTTTGGTGCGGTGCTGAAGGAAGGCCTTTATGAGGATCCCGAGCGGAGGGATCAACTGTTCAAGCTCGTCCGGTTCGATACCACCAAGGGCGAAAGCCGTACGCTGGCGCAATATGTCGAAGATCTGAAGGATAACCAGACCTCGATCTATTATGCGCTTGGCGACAGCAAGGAGGCCATTCTGGCCAGCCCGCAGCTCGAAGGCTATCAGGCCCGCGATGTGGAAGTGCTTCTTCTGTCTGATGCCGTTGATACCTTCTGGGTGCAGACGGCGCTCGGTTTTGATGGCAAGAGCTTCAAGTCTGTCAGCCAGGGCGGTGCCGATCTCGACGCCATCGAGAAGGTCACCGAGGATGCCGAGGAAGACAAGAGCGAGGAAGACAAGGCTAAGGAACAGGGCTCCGTTGCCGAGCTTGTGACCTTCGTCAAGGACGTGCTGGGCGATGCGGTCTCCGATGTCCGCATTTCGTCGCGCCTTGCAACCAGCCCGGTTTGCATCATTGCGCCTGAGTTTGGCCCTGATCGCCAGTTCGAGAAGCTGATGCGTAGCCAGAAGGGTGCGGATGCGGGATTGAAGCCGATCCTGGAGATCAACCCTGATCACGGTCTGGTGCGTTCGCTCGCCCATCAACTCGAAGGCGCTTCGGACAAAGCGTCGCTCGAAGACGGGGCGCATTTGCTGCTTGATCAGGCGCTCATTCTGGACGGGGAGCATCCAAGCAATCCGGCGGAATTTGCCGCGCGCCTGTCCAAGGTGATGATGGCTGGTCTCAAGTAAGCCAAGATCACAACGACAGCTCGAATCAGGCCGCGGAAGGGATTGTCCTTTCGCGGCTTTTGCTGTAGGAGTCCTGCCTCGTTGCGCCACGCTTGAGGCAATCTGCCGAAAAGGCTGGAAATTTGCGCAGAACTTCGCCATATAGGGCGAATGATGGCGCGAATGGACGCGACATTTCTTTCACCCTTCACGCGAAATACCGGATTGGCTCGCTTCGATGGCCTCGCATGTGCAGTTTCTGAAAATGAATGGTCTTGGCAACGAATTTATCGTGATCGATGCCCGAAAGACCAAGCCCCATTTGGGGGCCGATGCCGTGCGCGTGCTTTCTAGCCATGAGACAGGGCCGGGATGCGATCAGTTCATCACGCTTGAGCCATCAAACAGTGGGGCGGATGTCTTCATGCGCATTCACAACGCGGATGGCGGCGAGGTGGAAGCCTGCGGCAACGCCACGCGCTGTATCGGGCGGCTTTTGATGGATGACACCGGCCGACCGGCGGTCTCCATCGAAACCGTTGTCGGCATCCTCAATGCGCGTGATACCGGTCACCCTGATCGGGTGAGCGTCGATATGGGCGTGCCGAAATTCGGCTGGCAGGATATCCCTCTGGCCGAGCCTTTCGAGGATACGCGCGCCATCGAGTTGCAGATCGGGCCGATCGATGCGCCGATCCTTCATACTCCGTCTGTGGTCAATGTCGGCAATCCGCACGCGATTTTCTGGGTCAAGAATGATGTCGAGAGCTATCAGCTCGAGCTGAACGGCCCGATGCTGGAAAATCACATGATCTTTCCCGAGCGCGCCAACGTCTCGCTGGCTCAGATCCACAACAAGGGTGAATTAACTCTGAAGGTCTGGGAACGGGGTGTCGGTCTGACGCGGGCTTGCGGCACGGCGGCCTGTGCGGCGGCGGTCGCGGCCTATCGGATCGGGCTTTGTGATCGGACGGTTCTGGTGCATTTGCCGGGTGGGGATCTCACCATCGAATGGCGCGAGGGCGACGATCATATTCTGATGACCGGTGGAACGGAGCTTGAATATGCTGGCCAGATCAATCTTGATGATCTGAGCTGGCTAAGGCTTCCAGACGGCAGTGCGGGGTAAGCGGATATGACCATCAAGGTTTTAACCTTCGGATGTCGGCTGAACACATACGAATCCGAAGTCATGAAAAAGCAGGCTGGCGAAGCTGGCCTTGAGAACGCCATTCTGGTGAACACCTGCGCGGTGACGGGAGAAGCGGTGCGTCAGGCGCGCCAGCAGATCCGCCGGGCCAAACGCGAGAATCCCGATGCCCGGATCATCGTCACCGGTTGCGCCGCCCAGACCGAGGCGGAACGATTCGCCGAAATGGACGAGGTGGATCTGGTTCTTGGCAATGACGACAAGCTGAAATCGGAAAGCTACAAATCCGTGCCGGACTTTGGCGTTCCCGCGCCAGAGAAGATCCGCGTCAATGACATCATGAGCGTGCGCGAGACAGCGCTGCATCTGATTGACGGACTGGAGGGTCGCGCGCGGGCCTTCGTTCAGATCCAGAACGGTTGTGATCATCGCTGCACCTTCTGCATCATTCCCTTCGGGCGGGGCAATTCCCGCTCTGTTGCCATGGGGCCGATTGTCGATCAAATCGCCAAGCTCGTGGACAATGGCTATCGCGAGGTTGTGCTGACCGGGGTGGATATCACCTCCTACGGAGCGGACTTGCCCGGAACGCCGAAGCTTGGTGCTCTGGTCAAGGCGATCCTCAAACATGTGCCCGCGCTTGAGCGCTTGCGTATCTCGTCCATCGACTCGGTCGAAGCCGATCCCGATCTGATGGACGCGATTGCCAATGACGCGCGTCTTATGCCGCATTTGCATCTGTCCTTGCAGTCGGGGGACAATCTGATCCTCAAGCGCATGAAGCGGCGGCATGACCGGGATCATTCGATCAAATTCTGCAATGATGTTCGTGCTCTGCGGCCCGACATGGTGTTCGGGGCGGATATTATCGTTGGCTTTCCGACGGAAACCGAAGAGATGTTCCAGCGCAGCCTCGATATTGTCGAGGAATGCGGCTTGACCCATTTGCATGTCTTTCCATTCTCGGCCAGACCCGGTACACCGGCATCAAGGATGCCTGCGGTCAAGGGACCGGTGATCCGCGAGCGGGCTGCGCGGCTGCGCGAAGCAGGGGATGCGGCACTTGCCCGTCATCTCAACGATCAGGTGGGCCAGAAGGTGCAATTGCTTGTGGAGCGCAACGGTCTTGCCCGCACCGAGCAGTTCACGCTGACCGAAATCACGACCGGAGCGCCGGGTGAGATCGTACCGGCCCGCATCGTCGACGCAACCCATCGCCATTTGATGGCCGTGGGGCTTTGAGACGCCGCCGAACTTTTGTTCGGGCCGGTTTGAGGAATGACCGGATGGCGCTTAGCACTGGTGGCGCATACTATTGCCGCGATTGAATGATCGCGGATATTGCTCGAATTGAAAGGAGCAGGATCATGGCTAAACAGGGACGGTTATCGCGTTTTCTGTTCGGATCCTCGAAAGACGAAGCACAGACCAAGCCGGACGATGCATTGCCCGAGGGAGCCGAGGAAGAAAAGGCCGAGGACTCTTCTGTTGCCGAGGCTGAGCCGGAGTCCCATTCTGAGCCCGAGTCCTATTCTGAGCCTAAGTCCCAATCCTTGTCGGAACCGGTTCTAGAGGACGCTTTGGTGAAGGATGCCGTGTCCGAAGACTCGCCGTCTGATGATGCGATCGAGGCTGAAGCCTTTGATGCGCCCGTCGTGGTAGAGCCTCAGCCGGAGCCGCTGACCCAAGCGGTTTCTCAGCCGGAACCTGAACCTGCGCCTGAGAAGAAACTGTCCTGGTTCGAGCGACTGAGACAGGGACTATCACGCTCATCCGGGGCGCTCGGTGAGGGCATAAGTTCGATCTTTACCAAGCGCAAGCTTGATGACGACACGATCCAAGAGCTTGAAGACATCCTCATTCAGGCTGATCTCGGTGTTGAAACGGCCATGACGATCACGGATCGTCTGTCTGAGGGGCGTTACAACAAGGAAGTCAGCAATCTCGAAGTGCAGGAGATTCTCGCCGATGAGGTCGACAAGGTGCTGTCCGCTGTTGCAAAGCCGCTTGAGATTACCAAGCCCGACAATGGCCCTCACGTGATTCTGATGATCGGGGTGAATGGTGCGGGCAAGACCACCACCATCGGCAAACTGGCGCAAAAGCTCGGTGACGAGGGCAAGAAGGTGATGCTGGCCGCAGGAGATACCTTCCGGGCCGCTGCCATCGACCAGCTCAAGATCTGGGGCGAGCGCACAGGGGCGCCGGTGATCGCGCGCGACGTGGGAGCGGATGCTGCCGGGCTTGCCTATGACGCCATGCAGGATGCCAAGGCGCAGGGCATGGACGTGTTGATGATCGACACTGCTGGCCGTTTGCAGAACCGGACCGAACTGATGGCCGAGCTGGAAAAGATCGTGCGCGTGATCAAGAAGCACGACCCGGAGGCGCCGCATTCGGTGTTGCTGGTGCTTGATGCCACCACGGGCCAGAATGCGCTCAATCAGGTGGAGGTCTTCACCAAGATGGCGGGCGTGACGGGGCTGGTCATGACCAAGCTTGATGGCACGGCGCGCGGCGGCATTCTGGTCGCCATTTCGGCCAAGCACAAGGTGCCGGTTCATTTCATTGGCGTGGGCGAGCGGGTCGAGGATCTGGAGCCGTTCCAGTCGAGAGATTTCGCGCGCGCGATTGCTGGTCTGGCGGACGCCTGATATACACCGAATTCATGCCGTTGATGGCCCGGGAGCCGGGACGTTTATTTGCACCAAGCTTGCCAAGGTGAAGAGTTTCATGAGCCCGAACGAAAAGTCCACTGATCAATCCGCCGAGCCTCAACTCGAAAAGGGGCAGGTGCTGAAACTGGCGCTGGAGCTTGGGCCTCTTGCAGTCTTCTTCTTTGCCAACGCAAAAGGGGACATGATTGCCAGATGGGTGCCCTTTCTGGAGGGCATGAAGTCGATCTTCATCGCCACGGCCCTGTTCATGGTTGCGACGCTGATCTCGCTGGTCCTGTCGCGCATCAAGTTCGGCAAGCTGCCGGTGATGCCCATGGTCTCGGGGGGTGTGGTCTGCATCTTTGGTGGTCTTACCCTCTATCTGCAGGATGACACCTTCATCAAGATGAAGCCAACGATCGTCAATCTGCTGTTTGGTTCAATCCTTCTGGGCGGGTTGTTTTTCGGCAAGAGCCTCTTGGGCTATGTGTTCGATTCGGTCTTTCAGCTCAATGCGGAAGGCTGGCGGATTCTCAGCATGCGCTGGGGGGTATTCTTCTTTGTGCTGGCGCTCATCAACGAGGTGATCTGGCGGAATTTCTCGACCGACATCTGGGTGAATTTCAAGGTCTTCGGCGTGATGCCCCTGACCATGGTGTTCGGGGCGTTCCAGATGCCGCTGCTCACCCGCTATGCACCGGATGACGAGTAGGCGGTTCGCCATCACTTGATCTTGATGCGTTTTCGCGTGCGGCCATCCCTGTTGCCTTTTGGCAGTCCCAATTCATAGATCTGGCCCAATTCATAGAGCTGGCCACGGGATTTTCGTTGACCGGCCCTTTGGGTGCAGCTTTGCTTGTCGGCCTTGATGCAGCGCTTGATCGTGGTTTTCGGCTGCTTCCCCTTGTCCATGGCAAAGGCGGGGTAGGTGATGGCAAGGAGACATCCCAGACAGATGACGATGGGCAGAATCGATCGCATGCGAAGCTCCAGTGCGCGTTTGGTGTCTTGTCATTGGACGCGGTTGGAGCGCGGTCGGTTCAAAGAAAAAGGGCCCTCTGTGGGCCCTTCTGATTTAAATCGGTGTGGGTATCGCATTCATTTCTCGGCGAGAATTTCCTCAAGCTTGGGCAAAAAGGATGCTTGCAGAGACTGAGGCGTCAGGGCACCGATGTGCTTGTAGCGAATGATGCCGTTCCGGTCGACGATGAAGGTTTCTGGTGCGCCATAAACACCCCAGTCGATGCCAACACGGCCCGAGATGTCCATCCCCACCTTGTCAAACGGATTGCCGTGGTTCTCAAGGAAACGAGCCGAGTTGGCCTGTTCGTCCTTGTAGGCAAGCCCGATCAGATCGAAGCGGTTGTCCTCGGTCATCTTGAGCAGCAGCGGATGCTCGTCTCGGCAGGTCGGACACCAGGAGGCCCAGACATTGACCACGGAAACGTTGCCCTTGAAGCTTTCGGTGTCGAAGCCGGATATGGGGCCGCCATCGGGCGTGCGGATGCCGAAGCTGGCATCCAGCGGCTCAAGGTCGAACTGCGGAGCGGGCTTGTTGATGAGAACGGACGGGACGAGGTTCGGGTTCGTGCCGCTCGCCATCTGCCACATGAACAGACCGGCCAGTGCGAGAAAAACGACCAGCGGAAGCAGAATCAGAACGTTGAAGCGGCTCTTCGTTTCCGTCTCTTCATCCCCGGCATCCTGCGAGTCGTTGGATGTGGAAGAGGGATTGGGTGTGTCACTCATGATGGATGTATCGTCCTGATATCAGTTGGCAGAGGGGTCGGTTGCGCCCTTGTCTGATGGTGTTGCCGGTTTCTCGGAGCGGCGGCGAATACCGCGCGCTTCCAGTTCGGCCAGCGCCCGGGCCTGAAGCTTGCCGTCCCAGATCACCCAGATGATGAGGATTGCGACGACGGCAGCGGTCATGCCGTAGGAAGAGAGGATGAAGCCTGTGTAGTGTTCCATGATCTTTTCCCTTCTGGTGCCTACTGGCTTCCCACAGGGCTTTGCCCTGCAGAGATCTTGCTGCCTGATGCGGATTTGCTGCCAGCACCCTTGCGGGCGGCCTGCATCTGCATGGAACGAATGCGGCGGCGCAGGATCTCGTTTTTCATCGCCTTGAGATGCAGCGTGGTGAACAGTGCGGTGAAGGCGACCGCCATGACCAGAAGCGGTATCAGGATCGAGATGTGGACCTTGGGGCCTTCCATCGTGATGATGCTGGCCGGTTGATGCAGCGTGCTCCACCAGTCCACCGAGAATTTGATGATCGGAATGATGATGGTGCCTACCAGCGTCAGGATTGCAGCGGCCTTGCCTGCGCGGATCGGATCCTCGATGGCGCGCCACAGGGCCATCAGTCCCAGATAGATGATGAGAAGAATCAGCATCGACGTCAGGCGCGCGTCCCAGACCCAATAGGTGCCCCACATCGGTTTGCCCCAGAGGCTACCGGTCACCAGCGAGATGAAGGTGAAGGCAGCGCCCAAGGGACCAGCCGATTTGGCCGAAACGTCGGCGAGAGGATGCTTCCAGACGAGGGTTCCGAGCGAGGAAATGGCCATCATCATATAAGCAAACATGGCCAGCCAGGCGGCGGGGACATGGATGAACATGATCTTGACGGTCGCGCCCTGCTGGTAGTCGTCCGGCGCTTTGAACCAGACCAGATAAAGCCCAATGGCAAAGAGCAGAACCGTCAGGCCGATCAACCAGGGCATCACCCTGTCGAGAATCGCCAGAAAGCGGGTTGGGTTTGCCAGATCCCAAAGACTGAAGGATTTTTTCTCTGTGGCACTCATGCCCTGTCCTCGACATTCAGTTGGTCAGTTGCACCCAGCGGCGCAACGCATGCTTTGTGTTTCGCCTTTTGTGACACGGTCCGGCGGTCTGGTCAGCGACAGGCTGGCTAAGTGACACATGATTATGGCGTAAGCATGCAGGTTGCCTTGACCAATATCACGAGTTTTCAGTTTGGGAGATTACGATTTCGTAAGCAACGGCTCCCGAAGTCTCGGTCTTTCCGGGCTATTCCTGTGCGCTGCGAAGGGCGGCTGCTGCGGCAACCGGTCCCAGAATGAGCGACAACAGGGAGATGGCGCAAAGAAAGTAGAACGGTGTGTCAAAGGGAGCCGGGTCCGTGATCGCGCCAACCGACGCGCTGACGCCGAAAATCAGGATCGGGATGGTCAGCGGCAGAATGAGGATGGACAGAAGCAGTCCGCCGCGACGCAGAATGACAGTAAGCGCGGCACCGATGGCACCGATCAGGGTGAGCGCCGGAGTTCCCACCAGCAAGGTGGCGGTCACGGCTGCTACGCCAATCGGCTCCAGATTGAGGAACAGCGAGAGAACCGGGGTGGCAATGACGAGCGGCAGTCCGGTGGAGACCCATTGCGCGGCACATTTGACCAGTACCATCAACTCGACGGGATGATCCCCAAGCAACAGAAGGTCGAGGGTTCCATCTTCCTGATCGGCCTGAAAAAGACGGTCGAGGCTCAGAAGCGTTGCCAACAGGGCGCCGATCCAGAGAATGGCCGGGCCAAGGCGGGCGAGCAGATTGAGGTCTGGGCCAACGGCAAAGGGGAAGACGGTGACCACGATGAGGAAGAAGAGCACGCCCATCAATGCGCCGCCACCAACGCGGACAGACAGCTTCATGTCACGAATGAACAGTGCACCCATTGCGCTCATTGGATCGTCTCCTCGTGATCTTCGCCCGTGTCTTCAGAGGCGTGGTGACCAAGATGGAGCTTGTCGGGGTTGATGAGGCCAAGCGGGGCATGGGTTGCGGCAATGATCATGCCGCCTTCCTGCAAATGCTCGGCCATCAGAATCTCGAGCCTCTTTTCAGAGGCAGTGTCGAGCGCTGAAGTGGGCTCATCGAGCAGCCAGAGGGGACGGTGGCAGACCAAAAGTCTGGCCAGCGACAGGCGACGGCGCTGACCTGCCGACAGATAGGCCGCAGGCATGTCGATGAGATCCTCCAGGTGCACTTCCTTGAGGGCCTGAAAGGGAGATCTTGCGGGATTGCCGTACCATGCGCGCCAGAAATGGAGATTTTCCTTGAGACTGAGGGCGGGTTTGATGGCGTCGGCATGGCCGAAATAATGGGCTTGCTGGCCGACGCTGAGTTCTCCGTCTCCGCCTTCAAGATGCATGCCGCCAGAATGGGCGCGGACCAGCCCGGCCAGGGTTCGCAGCAGGGATGACTTGCCGATACCGTTGGGGCCGGTGACGACGAGTGCCTTGCCCGCATCAAGCGTAAAGCTGATGTGGTCGAGCACGGGCCTGCCGCTCCTTGTGCATCCCAATCCCTCAACGATCAACTGCATGGCGATTTGCCCTTGGCTGGTTTTGGCAGCATTCGACGGCCCTGTTCCGAGATGGTTTTATCTCTATCGTCGATGGGGCGCAAAGGCAAAAGAAGTTTGCAGACTATCCTCGTTGGCGTGCTAAGCTTATCGCGATGCCTTCTCAGGCCCACGCCAGATGGACGTGGCAGATTTGCTGCACTTTCGGCCGGGCGCCGGGCTGGTCCAACCAGCCTGCTACTGTAGAATATATTGCAAGTCGTCATGATTTAATTTACGACGACAGCCAAATGGCCTGTTTCTGCTCGCAAAAAACCGGCGTGCTCGGATGTCAGGCTGAATGGATAACCAATGGTCGGGACCAACATGAGCTTATATACAGACTATCTAGACGAGATCGAAACTCGGCAAATTCAGGGGTTGCACCCCAAGCCCATTGATGATGCAGCGCTGTTGAACGAGATCATTGCTCAAATCAGGGATCAGGACAACGAGCATCGGGCCGAGTCCCTCAACTTCTTCATCTACAATACCCTGCCGGGCACGACCAGTGCGGCGGGTGCGAAGGCCGAGTTCCTCAAAGAGATCATTCTTGGCAAGGCCGATGTCAAGGAAATCACGCCAAGCTTTGCTTTTGAGCTGCTGGCTCACATGCGGGGCGGTCCTTCGATCAAGGTGTTGATCGATCTTGCCTTTGGCGATGATGCCTCGATTGCGACTGAGGCTGCCGAAGTCTTGAAAACGCAGGTCTATCTGTATGAAGCCGACATGGACCGCATCAAGGTGGCCTTTGAGGGCGGCAATCCGATTGCCAAAGATATTCTGGAAAGCTATGCCAAGGCTGAATTCTTCACCAAGCTGCCAGAGCTTGATGAGGAGATCAAAGTCGTCACCTATATCGCTGCTGAAGGGGACATCTCGACCGACCTTCTGTCGCCGGGCAATCAGGCGCATTCCCGCTCTGACCGCGAATTGCACGGCAAGTGCATGATTACGCCTGAAGCGCAGGCCGAGATTCAGGCCTTGCAGAAAAAGCATCCCGAAGCGCGTGTGATGCTGATCGCCGAGAAAGGCACCATGGGTGTCGGGTCTTCGCGCATGTCTGGTGTCAACAACGTGGCGCTCTGGACAGGCAAACAAGCTAGCCCCTACATTCCTTTCGTCAACATCGCGCCGGTCGTTGCCGGCACCAACGGCATTTCGCCCATCTTCCTGACCACGGTCGATGTGACGGGCGGTATCGGGCTTGATCTGAAGAACTGGGTCAAGAAAACTGATTCCGACGGCAAGGTCGTGCTCAATGAGAGCGGCGATCCGGTTCTGGAGCAGGTCTATTCCGTCGAAACCGGCAAGGTTCTGACCATCAACACCAAGACCAAGACGCTGTATGAAGGCGACAATGAGCTGGCTGACATTTCTGCGTCCTTCACGCCGCAGAAGGTCGAGTTCATGAAGGCTGGTGGTTCCTACCCGGTGGTCTTTGGCAAGAAACTGCAGACGTTTGCCGCTGAAACCCTTGGCGTTGAGGCAGCGCCTGTGTTCGCTCCGTCCAAAGAGGTGTCCATCGAAGGGCAGGGCCTGACGGCGGTCGAGAAGATCTTTAACAGCAATGCCGTTGGCGTGGACAAGGACACTGTGCTGCATGCCGGGTCCGATGCGCGCGTGAAGGTCAATATTGTCGGCTCTCAGGATACAACCGGTCTGATGACCGCGCAGGAACTGGAATCGATGGCCGCAACGGTGATTTCACCAACGGTTGATGGTGCCTATCAGTCCGGCTGTCACACGGCATCGGTCTGGGACTTGAAGGCGCAGGCGAACATTCCGAAGCTGATGAAATTCATGAACAGCTTTGGTCTGATCACCGCGCGTGACCCGAAGGGCTCCTATCACTCCATGACGGACGTGATCCACAAGGTGCTCAACGACATAACCGTGGATGACTGGGCGATCATCATCGGCGGCGATTCGCACACCCGCATGTCCAAGGGCGTTGCCTTTGGGGCCGATTCCGGAACCGTGGCGCTTGCGCTGGCGACCGGTGAAGCGACCATGCCGATCCCTCAGTCAGTCAAGGTGACCTTCAAGGGCTCCATGGCCGATTACATGGATTTCCGCGATGTTGTGCATGCGACGCAGGCCCAGATGCTCAAGCAGTTTGGCGAGAACGTCTTCCAGGGCCGGGTGATCGAAGTGCATATCGGCACCTTGCTTGCCGATCAGGCCTTCACCTTCACCGACTGGACCGCGGAGATGAAGGCCAAGGCCTCGATCTGCATCTCGCAGGACGAAACGCTGATCGGGTCTTTGGAGCTCGCCAAGAGCCGCATCCAGACCATGATCGACAAGGGCATGGAAAATGACGCAGGCACGCTTCAGGGTCTGATCGACAAGGCTGATGCACGGATCACCGAGATCCGGTCTGGCGAAAAGCCTGCACTGGCCCCTGATGACAATGCGAAATATTACGCCGAAGTTGTTGTTGATCTGGACCAGATCGTCGAGCCGATGATTGCCGACCCGGATGTGAACAACGCCGATGTATCCAAGCGCTATACCCACGATACCATCCGTCCTGTTTCCTTCTATGGTGGCGACAAGAAGGTGGATCTTGGCTTTGTTGGTTCCTGCATGGTGCATAAGGGTGACATGAAGATCGTCGCCCAGATGCTCAAGAATCTCGAAAAGGAAAGCGGCAAGGTTGAATTCAAGGCGCCTCTGGTGGTCGCAGCGCCGACCTACAACATCATTGATGAGTTGAAGGCAGAGGGTGATTGGGAAATCCTGCAGCACTATTCGGGCTTCGAGTTCGATGACATGATGCCAAAGAGCACCGCGCGGACGGAATATGAGAATATTCTCTATCTGGAGCGTCCGGGCTGTAACCTCTGCATGGGCAACCAGGAAAAGGCAGCAAAGGGCGACACCGTACTGGCGACGTCTACGCGCCTGTTCCAGGGCCGTGTCGTGGAGGATTCCTCGGAGAAGAAAGGTGAGTCCCTGCTCGCGTCGACCCCGGTTGTGGTTCTGTCTGCAATCCTTGGGCGGACACCGAACATGACCGAGTATAAGGCCGCCGTTGAGGGGATTAATCTGACGAAATTCTCGCCACCGCTGGAAAAACCTGCGGCTGCCAGATCGGTTCACTTCTAGGGATCTGCTCCCAAAGTCTATATCGAAAATGAGAGGCGCTGTGTCCCTATTATGTAGGGCCAGCGCCTCTTTCATTTTTGGGGTGCGGCCTTGCATTATTAGGCGTTTTTGCTTCAAGGGCGCCCGCCGATAGCCCTATCGATCAAGGGCACGTCTGATCGGGATTCTCTTGTCGCCACTTTATAATTCGCGCACAATCCTTATATGAAGTTCAGAAATATGACCGTCTGCGAGGCTCTTGCGGCCTGAGCACAGCCTTAGAAAGTATGGCTGTCTTTCCCGGCAGGCCTCTGACAAAATGCTGGTCGGCATTGCCCCGATAGACCGACACACAGACCCTTGATGTTTCAAGTTTAAGCAAAAGGACTGGATCAGCCGTGACCAAATCTCTCGACAGTTTCAACGCCAGAAAGACCCTTGAGGTCAATGGCAAAAGTTATACCTATTTCAGCCTGCCCGAGGCGGAAAAGAATGGCCTTGAAGGCGTTTCAAAGCTCCCTTTTTCGCTCAAGGTTGTGCTTGAGAACCTTCTCCGTTTCGAAGACGGACGGACCGTGACCGCCGATGACATTCGCGCCTGTGCTGAATGGCTTGTCGAATGCAAATCTTCGGCCGAGATTTCCTACCGTCCGGCGCGCGTGTTGATGCAGGACTTCACTGGCGTTCCCGCGGTTGTTGACCTTGCCGCGATGCGCGACGCCTCCAAGACGCTCGGGTCCGACCCGCAGAAGATCAACCCGCAGGTGCCTGTCGATCTGGTTATCGACCACTCGGTGATGGTTGATCATTTCGGCAATCCGCTTGCCTTCAAACAGAATGTGGACCTTGAGTATGAGCGCAACGCCGAACGGTACGAGTTTCTGCGCTGGGGCCAGCAGGCCTTTGACAATTTCCGCGTTGTGCCGCCGGGAACCGGCATTTGCCATCAGGTGAACCTTGAATATCTGGCCCAGACCGTCTGGACCAAGGAAGAGGACGGCGAAGTCATCGCCTATCCCGATACCCTTGTGGGGACCGATAGCCACACCACCATGGTCAACGGGCTTGCGGTTCTTGGCTGGGGCGTTGGCGGTATCGAGGCCGAAGCTGCGATGCTCGGCCAACCGGTGACCATGCTGATCCCGGAAGTGGTCGGCTTCCGCCTGAGTGGTGAGATGACCGAAGGAACCACCGCAACTGACCTTGTGCTCACCATCGTTGAAATGCTGCGCAAAAAGGGTGTGGTTGGTAAATTCGTCGAATTCTATGGCCCGGGCCTTGATAATCTCAGCCTTGAAGATCAGGCGACCATCGCCAACATGGCACCCGAATATGGTGCCACGTGCGGCTTCTTCCCTGTCGATAAAGATACTTTGAAATATCTGGAAGTCACGGGGCGCGACAGTGATCGCGTCGCTCTGGTCGAGGCCTATTCGAAGGCGCAGGGCATGTTCCGCGACGCAAACAGCGTTGAGCCAAGCTTCACCGACACGCTGTCGCTGGATCTGGCCGATGTGGTTCCTTCCATTTCGGGTCCGAAACGCCCGCAGGACCGTATTGCCCTGACCGAGGCCGACACTGCGTTTGCCAAGGCTATGGAGAGCGAGTTCAATCAGCCGAACGAGCTGGACAAGCGGGTGCCGGTTGCGGGTCGTGATCATGATCTGGGCAATGGCGATGTGGTCATTGCTGCCATCACCTCGTGCACCAACACCTCGAACCCGTCCGTTCTGATCGGCGCTGGCCTTGTGGCGCGTAAGGCGTTGGAGAAAGGCCTTTCCGTCAAGCCTTGGGTCAAGACCTCATTGGCACCGGGTTCGCAGGTTGTAACCGACTATCTGGAAAAGGCGGGCGTGCAGGGCGATCTTGATGCGCTTGGCTTCAACCTTGTTGGTTATGGCTGCACGACCTGTATCGGTAACTCCGGCCCTCTGCCGCCCGAGATTTCCGAAGCGGTTCAGGACAACAATCTGGTGGCCTGCTCGGTGCTTTCGGGCAACCGCAACTTTGAAGGCCGCGTCAACCCGGACGTGCGGGCGAACTTCCTAGCATCGCCGCCGCTCGTTGTGGCCTATGCGCTTGCGGGCTCACTCAACATCAACATCACCAAGGATCCGATTGGCGAAGATCCCAAGGGCAATCCGGTCTATCTCAAGGACCTTTGGCCGACCAACGAGGAAATCGCCACCATCGTGCGCGAGGCCGTGACCCGCGAGATGTTCCAGAGCCGCTATTCCGATGTCTTCAAGGGCGATCCGAAGTGGCAGCAGATCGAAGTCGAGCCGAGCGAAACCTACAATTGGAATAGCTCTTCGACTTATGTCCAGAACCCACCTTACTTTGAAGGCATGGACCCGCAGCCCAAACCTGTCGAGGACATCAAGGGCGCGCGCATTCTGTCGCTGTTCCTTGATTCCATCACCACGGACCATATTTCTCCGGCGGGCAGTTTCAAGCCTGATACCCCGGCAGGCCGGTATCTCACCGAGCGTCAAGTGGCACCCAAGGACTTCAACTCCTACGGTTCGCGGCGCGGCAACCACGAGATCATGATGCGCGGCACCTTTGCCAATATCCGCATCAAGAACCAGCTGGCTCCGGGCACGGAAGGCGGCTTCTCGATGAAGGATGGTGAGGTCAAACCGATGTATGACGTCGCCATGGCCTACAAGGATGAAGGCACGCCGCTCGTCGTCTTTGCCGGTAAGGAATATGGCACCGGGTCCTCCCGTGACTGGGCGGCCAAGGGTACCAACCTGCTTGGCGTCCGCGCCGTGGTGGTTCAATCCTTTGAGCGCATTCACCGCTCCAACCTTGTCGGTATGGGCGTCTTGCCGCTGCAGTTCAAGGATGATGAGAGCTGGCAGTCGGTCGGCATCAAGGGCGATGAGGAGATTACCATTCTGGGGCTTTCCGAACTCAAGCCCCGGCAGGATGTGGATGTCCACGTCAAGTTCGCTGACGGGTCCGAGAAGACAATCAGCACCCTGTGCCGGATCGATACCGAGGATGAGCTCGACTATTATCGCAACGGCGGCATCCTGCACTATGTGCTGAGGGATCTGGCGTCGTAGGCATTCCTGATTGCAATCCATGAAACCCGGTGCTTTCGCGCCGGGTTTTTGTGTTTGTTGACAAGGCTTGTGTCAGGGTGCATGAAATAAGGCAGTGATGAAGAAACAGGAGTTTTGATGTCCCGCTGAGGAGCGAAGCCAAAAGCGCTTCCAATGGCATGAAACACGTAAGATCCGGTCGCGCCGGTCGCGAGCGGGGTGTTTCTGTGCGCCCAGTTTTAAAGATAACGAGCCCGGTTGGCCATGCGCCTTCCGGCACTGTCTGGACATCATACAATGATCCGAAAATTTACATCAGAAGACAAAGACGCGGCAATTGCGCTTTGGCGCTCTGCCAGTGATCTGGCGCATTCCTTTTTGCCTGCAGACTTCATGGAAGAGGCCGAGCGGCTGACCCGCGATACCTATCTCGATCTGGCCGAAACCTGGGTCTATGAAATCGATGGCAAGGTCGTTGGCTTCATCGGTCTTCTCGACAATCTCGTCGGTGGCCTTTTCGTCGACCCGCTGCATCACGGCAAGGGGATCGGACGCGCCCTCGTTGACAAGGGCGTCGAAGAGAAAGGCGCGCTGGTTGTTGAAGTCTTCGTCGATAATTCCATCGGTCGCGGGTTTTATGCCGCTTATGGGTTTACGGGCAACAAGCAGGTGACTGACCCCAATTCTGGCTTCCCTCTGCTCCAACTGACGTACGAGCCAAAGAGCTAGACGATGATTTGCCCGGCGCTCAAGTCTTGAGTGCCGGGATAGGTGTTGCATTTTCGTGCTGTTCTTTGCGACACTGAATGTAGTACCTTCCAGCTTCGATTTCCCTTTCAAGAGTATTGCAATGACCCAAATTGCCCCCGTCGACGCCGACGCCCGGCGTGCCGTCAAACCGGTGATCTGTTATCCGACCGACACCCTGCCCAAGCCAGACATGGCGCTCTATGAAGCAGCGCGATCGGGCCTTACGAAAGTGGGCGACGTGGTGGTGCCGCCGCGTGAAGCCGCCTATATCGAGGTCCCGGCAGGGCATTTCCTGAGGATTGTCAGCATTGAGGGGCCGCAGGTTGGCGATCTCAATCTATTCAGCGGCTCCGATCTTGCCGAGCGCTTCTATTCGGGCAAGACACGGGCGCTGCATGGCACGCACGTGACGACCGGGGATCAGCTATGGTCCTCATTTCCCTATATGCGGCCCATGGCCACCATCGTTGCGGACACGCTTGACTGGTATGGCATCGATGAATTTGGCGCCTCCGTGCATGATGTGATCGGCACGCGATGTGATCCCTACACCGGCCGCCTGCTCAATGGGCGCGATTATCACCATTGCTGTCATTCCAACCTGATCCGCTCGCTCAGCGATGCCGTTGGTCTCGGTGTGATCGAAGCCGAGGTGCTGGTGCATGATGTGCTCAATGTCTTCATGTGCACAGGTTTCACGCGCGATACGGGTCAATATTTCATGAAACAGAGCCCGGTGCGCCCTGGCGACTATCTCGAGCTGTTTGCCGAGATTGATCTGCTGGCGGTCATGAGCGCCTGTCCGGGCGGCGATTGCTCATCGGAACATTCAAGCGATACAGCCAACTGCCATCCGCTGTTGATGGAGGTCTACAAGCCTCGGGATGATGCGCTAGAGGGCTGGTCATCGCCAGCCAAGAACCAATATGATCGAACACACGGAAGATAAAGGACGGTCAAATGACATATGTTCCAAACGAAAAACGATATGACACGATGATTTACCGCCGTTGTGGAAAGTCAGGCCTGAAACTTCCTGTGGTTTCGCTGGGGCTTTGGCACAATTTTGGTGATGATACACCGCATAAAACCAAACAGGCGATCTGCCGGGCGGCTTTTGACAGTGGCATCACCCATTTTGATCTGGCCAACAATTACGGCCCGCCCAAAGGCTCAGCCGAGTCTGCGTTCGGTGAGCTGCTGCGTACCGATTTTGCCGCGCATCGCGATGAGATGATCATCTCGTCCAAGGCGGGGTATGACATGTGGGAAGGACCTTACGGGGAATGGGGCAGCCGTAAGTATCTCATCGCGTCCTGCGAACAGTCCTTGAAACGCATGGGCGTCGATTATGTCGACATCTTCTACTCGCATCGTTTCGACCCCGATACGCCTTTGGAAGAGACCATGGGTGCGCTTGATACGCTGGTTCGTCAGGGCAAGGCGCTCTATGTGGGTATCTCGTCCTACAAATCTGACCGGACGCGGGAAGCGGTGCGGATCCTCAATGAGTTGGGCACCCCCTGTCTCATTCATCAGCCCGCCTACAACATGCTCAATCGCTGGGTCGAGCGCGATGGTCTGAAGGACACGCTCAAGGAGCTGGGCGTCGGCTCGATCGCCTTCACGCCGCTCGCACAGGGGATGCTGACCAATAAATATCTTAAAGGCATTCCGGAAGGCTCGCGGGCGACACAGGGCAAGTCGCTCAAGCCGACCATGGTGTCGGAACAGGCGATTGCCAATCTCAACAAGCTCAATGACATCGCCAAGCGGCGCGGTCAGACCCTTGCTCAGATGGCCATTGCCTGGGTGCTGCGCGATGAAGGCATCACCACCGCATTGATCGGGGCGTCCCGACCGGAACAGGTTCTGGATTGTGCCAAGGTGATCGAGAATCTCGACTTCACGGCTGAAGAGCTGGCCGAGATTGATCAATATGCGCAGGATGAAGATATCAACATCTGGGCCAAGTCTTCCGACCTCTAGGGGCGGGATGGCAACAGTCAGAGCTTGGATTGAGCGGGCAACATGTGTTGTCCGCTCTTTTTTGTCCTTAACATCGCTTAGAAATCGATGGCGCGACCGCCGATTTCATAGTCTTCATAGCGCGAGGGATCGAGACCGCCTCTGCCGCCAACCTCGGCGGGACGATCCGCGCTCACCTTGAGGGCATCGCGTTCCTTGCGGCGCTCTTCGGCCTCAAGCAAGGCGCGCTGGGCAGCAGGCGGCAAATCCTCAAACCGGCGGCGCGGTTTTTCCTCGGTTTCCGGCTCGGGGGGCATGTGGTCCACGGCGGTGCGGAAGACCGGGCCCTTGGTGTCTTTCTCCTGATCGGACATGACGGATCCTGTTTCGTCTTGAAATCTTATTTTCACGCCTAACATATAGGAAGTTGGATCGCGATCCAAAGCATGAAACTGATCGAGAGGATAATAAGGGCATGAATTTCTTCCGTACCGCGTTGCTGCTGGCTGGCATGACTGGATTGTTCATGGCCATCGGCTATTTGCTCGGTGGCTCGGGGGGCATGATAATCGCCTTCGTTGTTGCCCTTGGCATGAATGTCTTCAGCTATTGGAACTCCGACAAGATGGTCTTGCGCATGCATAATGCGCAGGAAGTCGATGCCCGCTCTGCACCGGAATATTATGAGATCGTGCAGAAGCTTGCGGCTGAGGCTCAACTTCCCATGCCGAAGGTCTATGTGATCAATTCCGAGCAGCCCAATGCCTTTGCGACGGGGCGTAATCCGCAAAATGCGGCAGTGGCCGCTTCGACCGGCCTGCTCAATCGCCTCACCTATGAAGAGGTGGCCGGGGTGATGGCCCATGAGCTGGCGCACATCAAGAATTACGACATTCTCACCATGACGGTCACGGCGACGCTCGCCGGTGCCGTATCGATGCTGGCGAACTTTGCCCTGTTCTTTGGTGGTGGGCGGGATCGCGAAGGTGGCGGGCTTGGCATTATCGGTACGATTGCCCTGATGATTCTGGCGCCTCTGGCTGCTTCCGTCGTGCAGATGGCCATCAGCCGGACGCGGGAGTATGAGGCGGACAAGGTGGGCGCACAGATTTGTGGCCAGCCGATCTGGCTTGCTTCGGCGCTTGCTAAAATCGCCAATGCGGCGGGCCGGACTGTCAATGTCACCGCCGAGCAGAACCCCGCCACCGCGCATATGTTCATCATCAACCCGCTCAGTGGGCAGAAGATGGACAATCTCTTCTCGACCCATCCGGATACCCAGAACCGTATCGATGCGCTGCAGGTGCTTCAGGCGGAATGGTATGGCGGCGATGGCCCGCTTAAGGTCAGTGACGGGGGCACGCTTGGCACCAATCAGCGCCGTCAGCAAGTAGAGGACGATGGCCCGTGGGGTTCCACGCCCTCTGGTAACCGGGACGAGCCGGAAGGGCCTTGGGGGTAAACCCGGTCAGGTACCTTTTTCCAGTGATCTTGCAAAAGCCCGCACCTCTTGCCCCTTCCATCCTTGGCAATTCCATCAGGGGTTTTCGCTCGCCCTCTTGCAGCCGGGTTTTTCTTGGTTTTTGACAATTCTCCCCAAGGGATTTTCCTCTTGCTGTTTCCTCACCGGAGCTGGTTTGCTATCCCGCTGCATCACTCCCGCAAAATCATGCCGCCCGGAGCAACCATGCTCCTGAACGGAGCGGCATGGAAAATAAGGAAATCAGCATGTTTATGATCTGGAGAGGCTGGGGCATCCTGCTCCCGCTGGGCGTCTTTTTGGGCGCGTTTATCGGTATGCTTGTGGCGACCTCTGTGCTGGGGCCGCAGAGCAACGCACTCATGCCAGCCATCGTCACCATCTTCGGTACAGTTGGTGCCTATGTCGTCATGCGCCTGTTGGCACGAACCGACAAGGGTCGAGTCGTGATTGACAAGGAAAGCGGCGAGGAGGTCCTCCTCAAGCGCGGTGACAACTTCTTCTTTATACCGCTGCGCTTCTGGTTCTACCTGATGTGCGTTCTTTCGGTCATTTCGCTTGTCATCGGGGTGTCCGCCGTCTTTGCTGGCTGACAATAGCAATTAAGGGCCGGGCGATTGTCGTCCGGCCTTGACCGGACGTGTCCGGTCGCATCATGGTTGGGTGATCAGGTACAACGGAGCCCTGCTTTGGATCTTGCAGCCATCAACGACGTCCTGCGCCCGCTGGTGCATTATTCGGGGCACTTCGTGCTGCCGTTTCTTCTGGCGCGTCTGGTGTTTGGCCGGGAGCACTGGTGGCAGATGGGCCTGATCATGGTCGCAACCATCGCCATCGATCTTGATCACCTCCTGGCCGATCCGATCTTTGATCCCAATCGCTGCTCCATCGGCTTTCATCCCCTGCACACAAGCTGGGCGGCGGCGCTCTATCTGGTCCTGATGCTGGCACCTGTGCGCAGCGTGCGGGCGATTGGGCTGGGGTGTCTTTTCCATCTGGCTGTCGATCTCAACGACTGTTCGATGGCCGGGAGTTGGCCGACATAAAAAAAGGGACGCGATGCGTCCCTTTTTGGTTTGTCTTGATTGCTGGCTCAGCTTGCCTTTTTCGACGCGCGCTCGGCTCTCTTGCGATCGTTGGGGTCGAGCAAGATCTTTCTGAGGCGAATGGACTTGGGTGTGACTTCAACCAACTCATCGTCGGAGATGTAGCTGAGTGCCTCTTCAAGGCTCAGTTTCAGCGGCGTGGTCAGCTTCACGGCATCGTCCTTACCCGAGGAGCGGATGTTGGTCAGCTGCTTGCCTTTGAGCACGTTGATTTCAAGGTCGTTGCCGCGGGTGTGTTCGCCCACGATCATTCCGGTGTAGACCTTGGCACCCGGAGAAACCATCATCGGGCCGCGATCTTCGAGCTGCCACAGGGCATAGGCCACCGCTTCGCCATTGCCGTTGGACAGCAGTACGCCGGTGTTGCGCGAGGCAATTTCGCCCTTATGGAGGGCATAACCGTGGAAGAGACGGTTGAGGATTGCTGTGCCGCGAGTGTCCGAGAGCAGCTCGGACTGATAGCCGATGAGCCCACGGGTCGGAGCATGGAACATCAAACGGGTGCGGCCGCCGCCAGAGGGGCGCATTTCGACCATGTCGGCTTTGCGTTCCTGCATCTTCTGCACCACGACGCCCGAATATTCATCGTCCACGTCGATGATGACTTCTTCGATCGGCTCAAGCAGCTTGCCGTTCTCGTCTTTTTGCATCACCACCTGCGGGCGGCCGATGCCAAGCTCGAAACCTTCGCGGCGCATGTTTTCGATGAGGATCGAGAGCAGCAACTCGCCGCGGCCAGAGACGATGAAAGCGTCCGTATCGACAGCTTCCTCGACCTTGAGGGCAACGTTGCCTTCTGCCTCGGAGAGCAGACGGGCGCGAATGACGCGGCTCTGGACCTTATCGCCTTCGGTGCCGGCGAGCGGGCTGTCGTTGACGCGGAAGGTCATGGACAGGGTCGGTGGATCAATCGGCTGGGCCTGAATCGCTTCCGTCACAGATGGAGCACAGATGGTGTCCGCGACGGTTGCCTTCTGCAGGCCAGCAATGGAGACGATGTCGCCTGCTTCGCCCACTTCAATCGCCTGACGTTCAAGACCACGGAAGGCAAGCACCTTGGAGATGCGACCATTTTCGATGAGCTTGCCATCACGGTCCAGGGCCTTGATGGACATGTTCGGGCGGACTTCGCCAGCGATGACACGACCGGTCAGAATGCGGCCAAGGAAGTTGTCGGCCTGAATGGTTGTGGCAAGGAGACGGAATTCGCCCTCTTCGACAACCGGGGCTGGCACATGTTTGACGACCAGATCGAACAGGGGCTCCATGTCGGTCTTGGGGCCTTCAGGCTCGGTGGCCATCCAGCCGTTCTTGGCAGAGCCATAGAGAACGGGGAAATCGAGCTGTTCTTCGTTGGCGTCAAGGTTGGCGAAAAGATCGAAGACTTCGTCGAGCACTTCGTCGGCACGCTGTTCGGGCTTGTCGATCTTGTTGATCGCGACAATGGGCTTGAGGCCAAGTTTGAGGGCCTTGGAGACCACGAACTTGGTCTGGGGCATCGGCCCTTCAGCTGCGTCGACCAGTACGATCACGCCATCAACCATGTGCAGGATACGCTCCACCTCGCCGCCAAAGTCGGCGTGGCCCGGGGTGTCCACAATGTTGATGCGGGTGCCGTTGTGCTCAAGGGATGTAACCTTGGCCAAGATGGTGATACCGCGCTCGCGCTCGATATCGTTGGAATCCATCATTCTTTCTTCGGTCTGCTGGTTCTCCCGGAACAGTCCGGAAGCCTTGAGCAATTCATCGATCAGGGTCGTTTTGCCGTGGTCAACATGGGCAATGATCGCAATGTTGCGCAAATTCATGTGTTTGTCTCTTGTCTGTGCGGGCGCCACAATAGGCAGCGACAACCGATCCGGTCAGGACCGGACAGCCGCAATGGCCCGTGTCATGCTAGGGAGTTGGCGAAAGCTCTATACGAATTTTGTCGGCTTGAAAAGCCTTGTTTCGCGCCGCTTCGGCCCCTTTGCCGTCCAATTCAAGTCTTGGTTAGCTGACTACAGGGGTCCTGTGACATTGGAATGAAGGAGGATAGGCCAATCTTCAGGCTGAATTATCAGAGCATTTGGAGGTGGTTTATACCCTTAAGGCCAGGGTTCGGGCGCCGTTCTGTAGCCCACATAGAGCGGATGGCGCGGATGCCCCTCCTTGCTCAGGCCCAGATGATGCAGCACATGGCTCTCGGAGAGAAGAAGGGACTTGATAGCAAGCCCTAGACCCAAATGGGCGCCATGAGTGCCCCAAGCGCATAAAATCCTGTCGGCCCAACGACTTGCTTGAAGAATCTGGGAGAGGTTGTCCGGACCGATGGGGTCCTTGGCGCGCTTGAGGTCGCGCGGATCGGTCGCCCGGTAGGCAAACAGATTGCAGGCGCGAAAAGAGCCGTACCCAAGGGTGCGGGCGCGTCGTTCGCAGCGCTCAATGGTGGGGTCGTTTTTCAGCTCTGTTGCGGTCGATGGATTGAGCATGATGTAGAGAAGCTTTGGCGCGCCGTCATTCCATGTCCGCTCGAGGGCATAGCGGTAGGTCTCGCAGGGCGAATAGATCGCAAAGGATTTACCCTCAGCGGTAAAGTTTTCCCTGACTATCAGCTTGTTCATGGCTCATTCACGGCTCAAAACGGTTTGTTGTCGCGTTTTCGATAAGAAAAGGCGGAGCCAAAGCCCCGCCTCATAGTCTGTCTTTAGCGTCTTGCAGCAGACCAATCGGTTGCTCAGCCTTTGGCTTTGCGGTTGCGGTAGCCGATGGTGCGAAGGCGCAGGCCCTGCAGCTCGATGAAGCCAGCGGCGTCGTTGTGATCGTAATCGATCGCGCCTTCTTCAAAGGTGACAAGGTCTTCGGAATAGAGGCTGTATTTGCTGTCGCGGGCGATGACGTCGGTGTTGCCCTTGTAGAGCTTCAGTTTGACAGTGCCGGTGACATATTCCTGTGACTTGTCGATCAATGCCTGCAGCATTTCGCGCTCGGGGCTGTACCAGAAGCCGTTGTAGATCAACTCGGCATAGCGCGGCATGATGCTGTCCTTGAGGTGGGCGGAGCCGCCATCAAGGGTGACCGATTCGATGCCGCGGTGGGCTGCGAGGAGAATCGTGCCGCCCGGCGTTTCATAGATGCCGCGGGATTTCATGCCGACAAAGCGGTTCTCGACCAGATCAAGACGACCGATGCCGTTGTCATGGCCCAGCTCGTTGAGCTTGGTCAGGATTTCCGCCGGGGTCATCTTGACGCCATCAATGGAGACCGCATCGCCTTTTTCAAAGCCGACCTCGATGATGGTGGCCTTGTCCGGGGCGTCTTCCGGGCTGAGGGTGCGCGAGTAGACATATTCCTCGGCAGGCACAGCCGGGTCTTCCAGCACGCGGCCTTCAGAGGAGGTATGCAGCAGGTTGGCATCGACCGAGAAGGGCGCTTCGCCGCGCTTGTCCTTGGTGATGGGGATCTGGTTCTGCTCGGCGAACTCCAAGAGCTTGGTCCGGGACGTCAGATCCCATTCGCGCCACGGGGCGATGACCTTGATGTCCGGGTTCAGCGCACGGGCTGCCAGCTCGAAACGAACCTGATCGTTGCCTTTGCCGGTTGCGCCATGGGCGACGGCATCGGCGCCGGTTTCCTTGGCGATCTCGACGAGACGCTTGGAAATCAGTGGGCGGGCAATCGAGGTGCCAAGCAGGTAGACGCCTTCATAAAGTGCGTTGGCGCGGAACATCGGGAAGACGAAATCGCGGACGAATTCTTCGCGGACATCTTCAATATAGATGTCCTTGATGCCCATCATTTCGGCCTTCTTGCGCGCCGGTTCCAGCTCTTCTCCCTGACCGAGGTCGGCGGTGAAGGTCACCACTTCGCAGTTATATTCGGTCTGGAGCCATTTGAGGATGATGGACGTATCGAGGCCCCCGGAATAGGCCAGCACGACCTTTTTGATATCGCCTTTTTTAGACATGCGATTTCACCTGATCAGCTTGAGGGACGCCGTGATCGCCGGGCGTCCGGAAGGGTGGAGAGAGAGTGTTTTCTCTCGATGTATCTGGCGGCACTATAGGCGGTCTTATATCCTGTGCAAGAGGGATTTGCGGTAAATCCTGCTGCAAACAGGCATCAATCCTCTTCTCTTTTCTCGTTTTGGTCTGGATTGCGTCTGGATGCGAGTGCATTGCGGATGTCGGTGAGCTCGCCTTCAAAGAAGCCCCAGATGGCCTTGAAGCTATCCTTAAGGCCCTTTGCGAGATCTGAGAGAGCCGGTTGCAGATGGTGACGCAGTGACGCGCCCCATCTGTCCCAAAGCATTTCAAGGTGCGCATTGTCGATATAAAGCGGGCTGTGCTTGCGCAGGAAAACCGACAGAAGTGCCATCGTCCAGGCTGTGATCGCCCACGACAGGAGAATGTCCGAGAGATAATGGCCGCCAAAGATGATGCGGTTGAAGGAAATGGCGATGACGAAGGCGGCAAGGATCCAGAAAGAGACCTTGCGCCAACCCAGAGGGACAAGCAGCAAGAGGCCGAGCATCCAGAAGGACATGGCGCCTTCACCGGAAACGAAGCTGCAATTGTTCTGGCAATTTCCAGCCACGACCCAGACCTCGGAATAGGGCCATGCGCCGCCGAACAGATCGGTCTGGACCGGACGGGCGCGGCCCCAACCGGCCTTGAGCAAGCCGTTGACGATGAGACCCGGTCCGATGCCCGCAACTGCGATCAGATAGAGGACGGGCTTGAGGGAGAAGAGCTTTTTGAGGTCGGGCCAGAACAGGCGCGCGAGCACGAACAGTACCAAGAGAATGATGATGATTCGAGAGGAGGCGATTCCCAGACGGCGCAGGCGATAGGGAAAATATAGACTTTTCAGCCAGAAGCCGTCGGCTGCATCATGAAACAGGCTCGTGACCCAGATGTCGAGTTCCGGGGCGATCAGAAAGGGAATCGTGATGAGGGCGGTGAGCAGGGTCGCAAGATAGATCGGGCGCTGACGAGCTTGTTTCGTTATGGCGTCGAGCATTCGCGGTGGTCTTCCTCTGACATGTCGCATCTGGCCATGAGAGCCATCGGGTTGAAGGCGGTCGTAGCTGATTTTTGCACCAAAGGGAAGCGGGCAATCGGATCAGGGAAAGCGAAAAAGGATATGAAAAAGGCGGGGTGATCAGCCCCGCCTTGTTGTCTTCATTGTGATTGGCTCATTGGCCTTTGAGCAGACCGATGGCTTTCAGCCATGGCAGAAATGGTTGCCATTCGGCGGATTCAAGGGGATCTGCAAAGGCGTCTTTTCTGGTTCCTTCGGTTTTTTTGCTGTTCCATAGCAGCAGAGCTTCACTGGTTGGCATGCGCTTTCTCCTATCCTGTTTAGGCACATAGAGGCCGCTCACCCGGTTGGTTGAACGGGTGTTGTCCTGATCGATTGCAAAAGTTCATCATTGGCTCGCTGCGATTTTGGCAGGGAACCTTGGAATGGGCGGGGTTTATCTATCCAGAGAATGGGTCGGCGTCGATGCGGTCTCTGTGCCGTCATCATCCGCGTCTTCATGCAATCTAGCACTTGTCCCAATGATGCTGTAGAGGATGGATTGAAAGATATTTTTCATTGGTGTGCGTTGAAAAAAGCGCGTTTGGTAACGAATATGCCGGTTATGGAAGCAAGTTGGGATGATCTGAAACTGTTTTTGATTGTTGCCGAGGGCGGAGGCCTGTCGGCGGCATCCGTGCGCACGGGCATTTCCGCTCCGACCATCGGGCGGCGGATGTTGACGCTTGAGCGGACGATGAACCGGATTCTGTTTGAGCGCAGCAGGCGCGGTTATGTGCTCGCTGCGGACGGGATATGCCTGCTTGAGCGTGTGCGTGAGATGTCTAAGATTTCCGGACAGATCACCGATTGGCATAGCGGTGCCTTTGCCGATCCCTTCGTCGGTATCGCCGGGGATTCGTGGTTGGCGATGTTTCTGGCGCAAAACAACAAGGTCTTGTCATTCGGTCCAGGGGATCTCCGCTTTTGTTGTTTTGATGCGCAGGACGGCCTCAGCATGATCAACCGCGACAGCGACATTGCGATCCTGAGCAATCCGCCGCAAACAGGCAATTTCGCCGTGCGCCCTTCGGTTTGCGCGGCCTATGCGGTCTATCAGTCACCCGATCTTGGCTGGGATGAGGATCGACCGTGGGTCTCATTGGGGAAAGAAGAAGCCCATTTCCCGCCCGAGCGCTGGGTATTTGAGCATTATGATCTGGGGATCTATGGCTGGACCAACAGCCCGCATGTGCTGCTTCAGATGATCCGCGCCGGTCAGGGTCGCAGTGTGCTTCCCTGTTTTCTCGGCGACGCGGCGCCCGATCTGGTGCGGGCGAGCGATGTGATCGAAGACCTGACGGTCAGGCTTCATCTCGTGGTCAATGATGATGACCGCCACCGGACCGAGATCCGCACCATGCTGGACCGGATCTCAACGCTTCTTTCTGACAATACGAAGTTGTTTGCTGGCGAGGCCGAGTAAGGCCAGCTAGGGCAGGCGCTTTCGGCTAAAGGCTTTTGGGCTTGTTGTCGAGTGTGCGTTTGACAATGCCGGCTCCACGGCCTGCGATGATCCAATAGACAAGACCGCCGACAAGACCCGAGGCAAGGGCGCGGATATCAAGGCCGATGGCAATCTGGTCCATCGGTTCACCGGGGGCGCGGGTTGCCAGCATGGCGATACCAAGGCCACAGATGAGATAGAGCCAGAGACTGCGCAGGGAGAAGATCTCGGCGATGATGAGCCCCAGAATGGTGGGGTAGAAGACCGCCGAGCCAAAGATGCTCGCCAGAGCGATGCCTGAGAAGACCGTGAAGACATTCTCAAGAACCGGATCTCCGACCGTGGTCGGCTCCATCGACAGAACTGCGAAACTGAGGAAAAGGCTGGCTGCCAGAATGGCAAAGGCCAAACCCACCGGCACCATGATGAGACGGGCGAGAATTCGGGACAGGCTCACTTTATACTCCGTAAAGGCGAGGGGATCGGGCAGGCTTCTTGCACCCTATTCATCCTCTTCCATATCGTCATCATGGCCGTCGCCTGCAAGGTTGGCAAGGCGCAACCTTTCAAGGGCGGCGAGTTCGGCCTCGAGCTTGTCGCGTTCGACCTTGCGCAGGCGCTCGGTCTCGGACTTGAGCTGGCCACAGGCCGCAAAGATGTCGCGGCCGCGCGGCGTGCGCACTGGCGAGGCATAGCCGGCGCGGTTGATGAAATCGGCAAAGATCTCGATCTGGTCCCAGTCAGAGCATTCATATTGCGTGCCCGGCCAGGGGTTGAACGGAATGAGGTTGATCTTGGCGGGAATGCCGCGCAGCATCTTGACCAGTTGGCGCGCATCCTCAAGGCTGTCGTTGACGCCCTTGAGCATCACATATTCAAAGGTGATGCGCTTGGCGTTGGAGACGCCCGGATAGGTCTTGCAGGCGTGGAGCAGCTCTTTGAGCGGCCATTTCTTGTTGATCGGCACCAGTTCGTCGCGCAACTCGTCATTGGTTGCGTGCAGCGAGATGGCGAGCATGCAGCCAGCCTCTGCTCCGATGCGCTCGATGTTGGGCACATGGCCCGAGGTGGAGAGCGTGACGCGGCGCTTGGAGATCGACAGGCCTTCGCCATCGGACATGATCAGCATGGCGTTCTTGACGTGATCATAGTTGAACAGAGGCTCGCCCATACCCATCATAACCACGTTGGTGACAAAGCGGCCCATTTTGGGAACGATGGCACCGGTTTCCGGTTCACGCTCGGGAAAGTCGTTCAGCATTTCGCGGGCAACGCGAAGCTGGGCGACGATTTCCTCGGAGGTGAGGTTGCGCACCAGCTTCTGGGTGCCTGTGTGGCAGAAGGTGCAGTTGAGGGTGCAGCCGACCTGTGAGGACACACAAAGGGTGCCGCGGTTCGCGTCGGGAATATAGACCGTTTCAACTTCGACCGGGCGACCTGCACCGCGGGGCGGGAAACGCAACAGCCACTTGCGGGTGCCATCAACGGAAATCTGCTCGGCGACCAATTCGGGATGCGTGATGGAGTAAACAAGCTCCATCTTGGCGCGCAGATCCTTGGAGACGTTGGTCATCTGATCGAACGAGGTGGCGCCGCGCACATAGATCCAGTGCCACAGCTGGCTGACGCGCATCCGGACCTGCTTATCCGCCACACCGACACGGCGCATGGCCTCACCCAGCTCGGCGCGATCCATGCCGACAAGGTTGATCTTGTCCGGATCTGTCGCTGGCCAGCTATAGCCGTGGCTGATGGAGATTTCAGCCTGTTCTACAGGGGCTTCTGTGACTGCTTCTGTCACAGCATTTTCGGACGTGTCGACGAGAGTCGCCTGTTCCATGGCATTCATCTGCAGCGTTGACTGCAGTCTCCTCTTTTCAAGGCGATTGCGCGGGGTGCAATCCTTGCAAGATCACCATTCGGGAACGACCGCGACGCCTGCCGGACAGGTCGAGGCCATGATCCTTGCCCTTTAGCGCGTGGCCATCAGGGGGTGATCCGATTGTTGTGTTCTGATCTGTTTTCTACCGCACGCAATCCGGGGCATCATCGCTCTTTTGAGCGCGGCCATCGGGATCGGTGCGTTGAGTGGGGGTGTATAAAGCAAAAAAGCGGCTGTGTCAGCCGCTTTTTCTTCATTGCAATTGGCGCTGTATCTGATGCGCGATCTGCCCTATTCGGCGATCGATCATTTGCACTCATCGCTGGCGCGACGGGTGGCTGCCGTAATGCCCGACAGGGAATATGTGTCGGTGGTCACGGTGCCGCGACGGGACGTGCCCTTTACGGTCATGGTTGCACCGCGGCGCATGGCGTTCACAAGGCGGGCCTCTTCGGCGGCATTCTCAAGCCACGCGCCATCACCGGACGTGTAAAGGGTGAAATTATCTGAGCCGACCTGAATCGTGGTCTTGGAGCCTTCCTTGTAGGGATAGCCGGTAATCACGTTGACTTCTTCCCGGACACCTTCCCGCGGACGGGTGGTGACGAAGAAATAGATCGGGTCACGATTGACGCCGGAGGGAGCCGTTGTTTTCGGCTGGCTCACCGCAAAGCACATTTTGCCACGCTGGGGATCGTTGAAGACGTAAGCGCCCCAGTCTTTGTATTGTTCAACGCGAGTTGCTGCGCCTTGCGCGAAGGCGGCGGTGGCGGAAAGTGCGAAAAGGGTGGCTGCACTAAGGATTGTTACGCTTTTCATCTCTACCTGTCGCTGTTGGACTGGATGCCAGAAGGAGCCATGGGCTCCAGTTGATTCATTCAACATTTACCAAGATCGGGGTTACCAAACCGTGAAACTATCAGGAATTTTGGGAAATTTCTTGATTTTTCGTGCTGTTTGGCAGGTCTCGGCGGCCCGTTCGGGCCTGCTGTTTGCACAATTGTCGGCAAATGCGGCAATAGCAGGGCATTGCTCCCAAGGCGGTGCAAAGCTTTTTATCCCTTGAGTGCTTGGGGGATATCGGCCCGGAATTTTGGTGAGCCGTGGGTGTGAACGCGGGGCTCTTTCGGGCCGCCGACACGCACGGGGCGCTCGGTGAAGCCGCCCATCGACTGAACACGGTCATACATGATGATGGCTCCCGCTGTTGCCACATTGAGGCAGAAGCGGGTCGGGATCTTGATGATGAATTCGCAGCGGTCCTGCATGCCCCGCGTCAGGTTGCCCCGTTCCGGTCCGAGAATATAGGCGGCCTTGGTGGGGTGGCGAAATGAGGGCAGATCGACCGCATCGTCGGTCAGTTCGACGCCAACCAGCCGGCAATCGTGGGGTAGCTGCATGGCATCGCCCGAGGCCCATGGATAGTAGGGCAGATGATCCGAACTGTTAGACGTGTCGGTGCCCGGCTGGGCAAAGCTCTTCTCTGCCGCGATGGTGAAAAAGAAACTTGCGCCGAAGGCATGAGCGGTGCGCACCAGATTGCCGAAATTGCCTTCCTTGGACAGGCCCTCCACGCCGATAGCGAAATAACCGCGCATTGCTGTCTTTCCTGATTGCTGTTGTCTTCTGAATTGCGCCTTTCTAGCCCAAGCCTGCGGCGAAGGGAACCTTCCGGGGGTGGAAAAGATCGTGTCTTTCGCGCGAATGGGGCTTCGACTTTCCGGCAAGCTGACTTGATCCTGCTTCTCGCGGCCTTTCCGGCATGGTAGCTCTCTTGGCAGGTTATGTGCTGCCAATGCGTTACGGAATATCTTGGGAGGAGATGGGATGCGCGCTATTTTGTGTGAAAGGTTCGGGCCGCCGGAGGATCTGGTTCTGGCCGAGATTGCGACGCCAGAGCCCGGTCCGGGCGAGGTGCGAATCAAGGTTGCCGCCGCTGCGCTTAATTTCTTCGACACCCTGATCATCCAGAACAAATATCAATATACACCTGACTTGCCTTTCTCACCGGCCGGTGAAATTGCAGGCGTGATTGATGCGGTCGGTGAGGGGGTGGATGCTGCCCGGATCGGGGAGCGTGTGCTCAGTTATGTGCGCTGGGGCGGCGCGCGCGAGGCTGTGGTGGTGCCTGCGGATGAGGCCCTGCCGATGCCTCAGGGGCTTGGGTTCGAGGCGGCGGCGGGCCTGATGATCACATATGGCACAACGATCTACGCCTTGCGCAGTCGGGCAAATTTGCGAGCTGGCGAGAGCCTTGCAGTGCTGGGGGCGTCGGGTGGCGTCGGGCTGGCGGCGGTCGAGATCGGACATCTCATGGGGGCGGATGTAATCGCCTGCGCTTCGTCTGATGACAAGCTTGCTCTTTGCCAGTCACACGGGGCGGGCAGGCTGGTCACTTATTCCGATCAGGATCTCAAGACGACGCTCAAGGGCCTGACAGACGGGCGCGGCGTGAACGTGGTCTATGATCCGGTTGGCGGCGATTTGGCAGAGGCGGCGCTGCGGGCAACCTCTTGGTGTGGTCGTTTTCTCGTCATCGGCTTTGCCTCGGGGACGATCCCCAAAATGCCGCTCAATCTGGTGATGCTCAAGAGCGTCGATGTGCTCGGCGTCTTCTGGGGCGAGGCGATCCGGCGGGATCCGGTTGGCCACGCCGAAAATATGGCCCTGATCATGGGGTGGGTGGAAGAAGGCAAGCTCAGTCCTCATGTCGACCGGCGCTATCCGCTGGAAGAGACGGCCAAGGCCATTCGCGCCATTGCCAACAGGGACGTGCGCGGCAAGGTGATCATCACCATTTAGGCCTTACCGTTCGACGTGAATATCATGCTCGGACAGGGCCTGCTTTGCTCTTAAGCGGTGTTCGTCACTGATGTTGGCGTGAACGGTCTTGAGCACATAGGCGAGCAGTGCCAGATCATCGGTGAAACCAACACCCATGATCATGTCCGGGATAACATCGAAAGGCAGGACGAAATAGGCAAGCGCACCGATGAGCGTCAGGCGCACGCGAAAGGGCGTGTTGGCATCAAAGGCGCAATAGTAGCCGGCCACGACGTCCTCGATGATCGGGATCTGCCGAGCGGCCTTCTTGACCACGGTCCAGAACTTCCTGCGCACATCGGCGGCCTTCTTCGCCGTGCCCTTGTCGCGATGGCCGCTCTCGTCTTCGGCGGCCTTCTCTGGCGGCAGCAGTTCGAAATCATCTTCGGTGTAGTGCTTGGTTGCCATCTATGCTTCCCCAACCTTTCTGTTGCCTTTGATATGGGGAATATCGGCTCAAAAGCAAGCTAGGTCAGGTTATCTTGATCGGACTGGTCGGGTGCCAAACTTTGGCAATGGCCGGATTTTTTTAAGGACGAATTGCCAAAAAAGCCCGGAGCATTGTTGCTTCGGGCTTTTTGTTTTGGTGCAGGCTGTCGGTGCTTTTTCTGCGAAAAAGACACCTTTCGCTGAGGGCGTCGTGCGTATGGCGCGGTCGGTAGGCATAAGGAACGCTTGACCGCGTCAAGCGCTCCTAATGCCTGAAGTGGCGCATGCCGGTCATGACCATGGCGAGGTCTGCCTCATCGGCGGCCTTGATGACTTCATCATCGCGCATGGAGCCGCCGGGCTGGATGACAGCCGTGGCACCGGCTTCGGCGGCGGTCAGAAGACCATCAGCGAAGGGGAAGAAGGCATCGGAGGCAACCACGCAGCCCTTGGTGAGCGGCTCGGAAAGGCCCATGGCTTCGGCAGCGTCTTCTGCCTTTCGGGCAGCGATGCGGGCCGAATCCACGCGGCTCATCTGGCCTGCGCCGATGCCGACGGTCACACCGTCCTTGACATAGATGATGGCGTTGGACTTGACGTGCTTGCAAACGCGGAAGGCGAATTTAAGGTCGGCCAGTTCCTGCTCGCTGGGCTGGCGCTTTGTCGCGACCTTCAGATCAAGATCATCGACATTGCCATTGTCGCGGTTCTGGACCAAAAGGCCACCGGAGACGGACTTGACGGTGACGCCTTCCTCGCGTGGGTCGGCAAGGGAGCCAGCAAGCAAAAGGCGCAGGTTTTTCTTCTTGGCGACAATCTCCTTGGCGCCTTCGGTGGCGTCCGGCGCGATGATCACCTCGGTGAAGATCTTGGTGATTTCCTCAGCGGCTTCCTCATCGAGCGTGCCGTTAAGGGCGACGATGCCGCCAAAGGCCGAGACCGGATCGCAGGATAGCGCTTTCTCGTAGGCATCCTTCAGGCTCACGCCCGTGGCCACACCGCAAGGGTTGGCGTGCTTGATGATGGCAACGGCTGGAGAGAGGGCTGGGTCGAATTCGCTGACCAGCTCGTAGGCTGCATCGGTGTCGTTGATGTTGTTATAGGAGAGCTTTTTGCCCTGCACCTGAGTCGCTGTGGCGACGCCGGGGCGAGCAGAGGCGGTCTTGTAGAAGCCTGCGGCCTGATGGGGGTTCTCGCCATAGCGCATGACTTCTGCCAGTTCGCCACCAAAGGCGCGATAGGTCGGGGAGGGCAGCTCAAGCTCGGCTGCGAACCAGCCGGAAATGGCTGCATCATAGGCTGCGGTGCGGGCATAGGCCTTGGCAGCAAACGCCTTGCGGGCATCAAGCGGAATGCCGCCCTTGTTATTTAAAAGCGTGATGATTTCGGCATAGTCGGACGGGTCGACCAAGGTTGTCACGAAGGCATGGTTCTTGGCTGCGGCGCGGATCATCGCCGGGCCGCCGATATCGATATTCTCGACCGTGGTGGCATAGTCGGCACCCTTGAGGATGGTTTCCTCGAAGGGGTAGAGATTGACCACAAGCAGGTCGATGTTGGGAATGCCGTGCTCTTTCATGGCGGAGGTGTGGGCTTCGACAGAGCGGGCGCCGAGCAGACCGCCGTGCACGCGCGGGTGCAGGGTCTTGACGCGGCCATCCATTATTTCCGGGAATTCCGTGATCTCAGAGATATCCTTGACCGGGATGCCTGCATCGGCGATGGCCTTGCAGGTGCCACCGGTGGACACCAGTTCGACGCCCTTTTCGTGAAGGGCCTTGGCGAAATCGATGATGCCAGTCTTGTCGGAAACGGAAAGAAGGGCGCGTTTGACGGGGGAAACCTCCGGCGCGTCGACGGAAAGCGGAGCTACAGACATCGGAAATCCTGCGGTGTTTATTCGGGAAAGACTGCCATGGCGATATCATGTTTTGACCGCTAGGGGAACAATCCATTTTGCAGTTTATGGCATCATATTGATGCTATTTTGGCATTAAATGGTGGCGTGAGGCAGCGGCGTACGTGCGGGCTATTCGGCAGATGCGACCCGCTCGAACATCCAGTTGATTGAGGGAATGTGGCTGGCGTAGCCATAGAGCACGAGCTGTTTGGTGGGCTGGATGCCGTGAATGTCGGACAAAAAGACGCTGTCCTCGATGGTCACTTCCATTTCCGTGGCTGAGAAAGACCAGATTTCGCCATTGGACAGACCAAGATAGACCATATCGCGATCATCGCTGGTTTCGATCTGGACGGAGGGGTGGAGGTGGAAGCGGATGGCGTAGCTGTCCTGACCTTTTCTGATGCCCTTGCCGATGGATTTCAACTCGTCATGACCATCAAGCCTGCGCCCGTCGATGGCCATCCAGAGCTGACGTTGATGGCGAATGCCATAGGTCGCACCATAGCCTTCGTGGCTGGTAATGATGGTTTCCTGTGCCTGATCCATGGAGCGGTCAACCACGGTTTTCAGCCCTGAACAGAAAAGTGGGCGGCCACCCAGATCAAATGACTTGGGTGCTACCGTGCAGGTCGAGCGGTCCTGAACCGACAGGGTCGAATGGGCCGCAGTGCTGCGTGCGAGCTCGCGCCAACTTGCGTGGCGACAGGAGGGGGAGCCGCAATTGACGACGAAAAAGGCCGCGCCAATGCTCAGCTCAAACGACAGGGTTCCGGCATGAGCCTGCACCGATTGTTCGACGGGTGGGCAGTCGCCCGTGTCCATGATCAACAGGGTGGACCCTGCTTCCATGCGCTGGTAGCCCGAGAAGCTCGCGTTGGCAACCGGGGTGCCGCGGGTATCATCGTAGGCGAGAATGGTGGCCATCTGGTCGGCGGGCGTTGCACCGGTGCCGTTGAAATGGGCAAAGGCACCATTGTGATGACGGAAGAAACGCAGCATCGGCATCATGCGTTCGATGGCGCGATTCATGCCCTCAGGCGGCACCATGTCGCGGGACAGAAAAGTCTGGCGCAAGGGAAGCAAGTCGAGCAGCAACCACAGAATGACAATGGGATTGCGCGAAACATGGCCGCCATCTGGAAGGATCTGCGCTTCAAGTTCGTTGACGAGCCGCTTTGATGTCGACCGAATGTAGCGTTCCTTGCCGGAAAGACAGAGCCAGCCAGCCAGTTCCGCAATCAACATATAAAGGCGGTTGGCGTTTTTGGGCATCAAAGCCTGAGAGGCGCGCAAATAACGCACCTGCAAGTAGAGCGCGCGAATGAAATTACGATAGAAATCGTGGTCGGCATGTTGCAGGATCAGCGGGGAATTGCTGAGCCAGGCAATGACCCGGTCGGCCACAACGGGCAACTCCCACGCATCCTGACCGAGGCGGGTGGATTGCTGAATCCAGTCTTCAACGAGATTTTGCGCATTCGAGCGCGAGAGTGTTGCCTCCGACGCGCGCAAATGTCTTAGCCAACGAAAGCCGTGCAGCTCGCGGGACCATTCTTTGCTGGGGGGCAAAACCCGGAATGGCGACCGTCCCTCGCAGTTTTCAACCTGCCCGGCAAAGACATAATGTCCGGCATAAATGTCTTCTGCTATGGTTGGGTCTGCGGTTCTGAGATCCTGCGGTGCAATCAGAAGACGTCCCGGACAGCCGGGCACGTATCGCTTGTGGCAGTTGGGGCGCCGGATCCGGACTGCCTTTGCGCGTCGCGACAGAGTTGCCATATGCAACTGAATGTTTTGCCATTTTTCTGACACGCGGGTTCTATCCGTCTTATTGAGAGAATTACGCCGAATAGGATTGGGATCCCGTCCAGATCCGAAAAGCCGTGATCTTGGTAAGCATACTGATTAGAATTTTAGCAAATCAGGGTTAACAAGCTCTATCCGGATCCAAGCGTATATTCGCGTTTCTTGTTGTTGTTGTCTCTAGCCCATGCGTTTAAGGCGGATCGCAAAGAAGCCATCAAGGCCTCCGCTTTCGGCCCAGATATCGGGGCGGGTGCGGATGGAGCCATCCAGCTGGATGAAGGGATCAAGGCCCTCAAATTCACCCGGTTTGACCGGCTCGATGCCAAATTCGGGGTTGCTCATCAGGAAGTCGGCAATGAGGTCGGGGCCTTCTTCAGGCTGGAGTGAGCAGGTGCAAAAGACCATCATGCCGCCCGGCTCGACTAGACCGGCGACCCGATCAAGCATTCTTGTCTGCAGTTTTGAAAAGTGGGCGATGTCCTCGGCAAAGCGCTGGTGGATGAGTTCGGGGTGACGGCGCACGGTGCCGGTCGCCGAGCAAGGGGCATCCAGCAGAACGAGCGGCCATTGACGGCCAAAGTCATGCTTGAAGACATCTCCGGTCACAAGCTCGGCCGTAAGGCCGGTGCGCTCAAGGTTCTCGCTCACCCGTTCAAGGCGCTTGGCGGATATGTCGACGGCGGTGACGTGGGCACCGTTGGCTGCCATCTGCAAGCTCTTGCCACCCGGAGCGGCGCACAGATCCAGAACCTCTTTGTCTTTGACATCACCCAACAGGGTGACGGGGACAGTCGCAGCGGCATCCTGAACCCACCAGACACCTTCTTCAAAGCCGGGCAGGCGATCAACCCGTTCGTGCTCGATGAGGCGCAAGGATCCGGTCGGTGTTTCCACTGCGCCTAGCTCTGCGGCCCAGTGGGCCTTGTCGGCGGTGGGGTTGAGCGTCAGATCAAGCGGGATCTGGGGCTTGAGAAACTCAGCCATCATGGCGTTGGTGACGTCAAGACCATAGCTGTTGCACCAGGCGCGATAGAGCCAATCGGGCAGATTGGCACGGGCGGGATCGATGCTCGTAAGCTCTTCTTTGCCCTCGTTTGCAACCCGGCGCAGAATGGCATTGGTCAGGCCCTTGAAGCCGGCATATTTGCGCCATGTGCGATAGTGGGACACAGCACAGTCGACAACGGCGTGAGGCGGGGTTTCCAGATATATCAGCTCGGCGACACCGATGCGCAGGATGTTGCGCAAGGGGCCTGATTTTTTCGGCATGCCTCGGTCCATGAAGCGCGCCAAAAGCGTGTCGATTTCGCCAAGGTGCTGCAGCACGGTAATCGCGATACGCTTGGAAAAGGCACGATCGCTGCCGGTGAGCTTGCGCAAGGGGCCGTTGGAGATTTCATCGCGATAAGCGTCGTCGAGCAAGGCGTTGTCGCTCAGGACCGCGTGAATGAGACGAAGCGCCCCGGCACGGGCCGCCATGCCGCTTTTTTTGGGGGCATTCGAATTTTTCTCTGTCATGGCGCGGCCTTAGATCATATTGGGGGCAATGTTGCAAGCGTTGGCATTAGCGAGCGGTTAACTATGCACCGGGTTCACATTGAGGCGCGCAATGATTGGCGCGTGGTCGGAGGGTTTTTCCCATCCGCGAGCGGTGCGATAGACCTCGATATGGTCGACCTTGTCGGCGATGGCATCTGTGGCCCAGATATGGTCCAGCCGCCGTCCCTTGTCCGCAGCGTCCCAGTTGGGCGAGCGATAGCTCCACCAGCTGAACAGGGGGTGATCGACAGGAATGTGGTTGCGCACCACGTCCTGCCAGGGACCGGCGGCCTGTACTTCATTGAGAAGCGCGCACTCGCGGGGCGTGTGGCTAACAACCTTGATGAGCTGCTTGTGGTTCCAGACGTCATTCTCATGCGGGGCGATGTTGAGATCGCCAACCAGAATGGAAGACCCCTTGGTTTCATCTCCGGTCAGCCAGGCTTTCATTTCATTGAGGAAATCAAGCTTGTGCTGGAATTTGTCGTTGACGGCCGGATCAGGAATGTCGCCGCCCGCAGGGACATAGAAATTGTGGATGCGCAAAGGGCCGGCGTCGGTTTCAACGGTCACCTCGAGGTGACGGGCATCGCCTTTTTCACAGAATTCCCGCATCTCGACATTGATCAGCGGCAGGCGCGAAAGGGTGGCCACGCCGTGGTAGCTCTTCTGTCCATTGATGGCTTGATGGACATATCCCATCTTCTTGAGTGCCGCACCGGGGAACTTGTCATTCATGACCTTGGTTTCCTGCAGGCAAAGAATGTCGGGCGCCCGATCCGCAAAAAACTGGTCGACATGATGCATGCGGGGGCGGATGGAGTTGATGTTCCAGGTGGCAATGGTGATCGGCACGGAAATCTCTTTGGTGAGCGATGTGGAAGGAAAGGACGACGGGCTTTGTCGGGACTCAGCTTATCCTTCCTTACATCAGGCTGGAACCCGTTTCGAGACCTTTCCTGCAGGAAAATCTCTGCAAAGCGCGGCAATCATCAGTTTTCAGGGCGGTGGGGCGCAAAGAATACACCGAACAGGCTACCAGACAAGAAAGGCATCACGAGCGCTTCGTGATGCCTTGGCCATTTGGTCGGTCGGGGAACCGGTCAGTAAGGGCAGCCTAGTTCCTGCTGCCCGGCCCGACATCATATTTGATCTTGAACAGGGATTGTTTGATTGGGCGCCCGGATTCGACGTTGAAGACGGTAACCGTGGTCTCGTTGTTGTTGGCGTCAATGATCGTCCACTGACGGAGCAGGGATGTCTCGCGGTCGAAAATCAGCGTCAGGATGCCATCGCCAAAGAGACTTTCCTGCTCGACAACGACGCTGATGATGTCATCGGCGACAACGGCCTGCTTGACGCGGCTGTCCGTGGAAAGGTTGAGATTGTCCGATAGAAGAACGCGCAAGGGAGTCTTGGACAGGGGATAGATATCCTGTGTCTTGAGTTTGCGGTCTTCGATGGACAGGGTCTTCCCATCCGAGATGATGTCGGTATAGGACGGCTTGGAATAGTAGAAGCGGATCTTGCCAGGCCGTTCGATGAAGAAATAGCCCTGCAGGGTATCGCCATTGGGGGCGGTCTGGATGAATTCGCCATTCATCGTCTTGGTGGTGTTGAAGTCTTTCGAGATCTTGTCGAGCGCTTTTTTTTCGTCATTCGTCATGGCGTTTGCTGCGCTTGCGACAAGAAGGGCCAGTACAAGCAGAAGACTGCCAAGCATCAGTGGCAGGAAACGAGCCTGTTGCTCAGCGCGGGATTTGGCAAGAGCCTTCGAACGGCTTGGGGTTTGCATTATGCGGTTCCTCGTATTCTTCGAACTGGCGAGCACCGGCAAATGGCACCCGGATGCTCAACGCTTGACTGACCCTAGCGACCCAATACGGCAAAAAGGCGATGGGTCCATGACGTTTTTGTGTTGGCCTCGCGTACAGTTGCCTACATCGTTGCGCCTTCTTCTGGGACCAGAACCTCGCGCTTGCCGGCATGGTTGGCGGCGCTGATGACCCCTTCATTTTCCATCTGCTCGATAAGGGTCGCGGCCCGGTTGTAGCCAATGGACAGTCGACGCTGGATGTAGCTGGTCGAGGCCTTGCGATCGCGGATGACGATGTCGACCGCCTTGTCATATAGGGTCTCGGCGTCGCTGCCGCCACCACCGCCACCGCTTGATGCACCGGCGACCGGATCATCATCGGTTTCCTCGGTCACCGCTTCGAGATAGTCAGGTGTGCCTTGCCGCTTGAGGTGATTGACGATCTCTTCGACTTCCTCATCAGAAATGAAGGCGCCGTGGACGCGCTGGATGCGCCCGCCACCAGCCATATAGAGCATGTCGCCCATACCGAGCAGCTGTTCTGCACCCATTTCGCCAAGGATCGTGCGGCTGTCGATCTTGGAGGTGACCTGGAAGGACATGCGGGTCGGGAAGTTTGCCTTGATCGTGCCGGTGATGACATCGACCGATGGGCGCTGGGTGGCCATGATGAGGTGGATGCCAGCGGCACGGGCCATCTGGGCAAGACGCTGGATCGCCCCTTCAATGTCCTTGCCGGCGACCATCATCAGGTCGGCCATCTCGTCGACGACGACCACGATGTAGGGCATCGGCTCGAGATGGAGCTCTTCCTGCTCGTAGATCGGATCGCCGGTTTCGGGATCAAAGCCGGTCTGGATCGTGCGGGTGACATGCTCGCCCTTGGCTAGAGAATCCCGCACGCGCTTGTTGAAACCGTCGATGTTGCGCACGCCCATCTTGGACATGTTCTTGTAGCGCTGTTCCATCTCCCGGACGGCCCATTTGAGGGCCACCACCGCCTTGGCCGGGTCGGTCACCACAGGGGTCAGCAAATGCGGGATGCCATCATAGATGGACAGCTCGAGCATTTTCGGGTCGATCATGATCAGGCGGCACTCGTCCGGCTTGTGACGATAGAGCAGGGACATGATCGTGGTGTTGATGGACACGGACTTACCCGAACCAGTGGTCCCGGCCACGAGCACGTGCGGCATGCGCGCAAGGTCGACCACCACCGGGTCGCCGGAAATGTTCTTGCCCAGACAAATCGGTAGCTTGGCCTTGGACTTGTCGAAGTCCTTGGAGGCCAGGATCTCGCGTAGGAAGACCGTCTCGCGGCGGGCGTTGGGCAGCTCGATACCGATGGCGTTGCGGCCCGGAACCACCGCCACACGGGCCGAGATGGCACTCATGGATCGGGCGATGTCGTCGGCAAGGCCGATGACGCGCGAGGATTTGATCCCCGGTGCCGGTTCAAGCTCATAAAGCGTTACCACAGGGCCGGGGCGCACCTTGATGATTTCGCCGCGGATACCGAAGTCGGACAGCACCCCTTCTAGCAGGCGGGCGTTGTGTTCGAGTTGATCGGGCGTCAGACCCGCATTCGGGCCGAGCGTTTCGGGCTGGGCGAGGAATTCGAGGGTCGGAAGCTGATAGGGATCTTTGCGGGTGAAGACATTGCCCTGACCGGAGCGCACCATGCGCTTGGAATTCTTGCCAGCGGCAACGGGTTTGGTCTCCGCGCCTTCATTGGTCATGGCGCGGTGCTGCGGATCCTGTGTGGCACGATCGATCTCGCGCGGGGCCATGCCGACAGCCTGACCGCGCGGTTGGCCTTTGGATTGGCCGTGCGCCAGCAATGGCGCATCCGCGTAATCGTCCTCGACCTCCCAGACCGGTGCTGTGTCATAGTCATCGCCTGCGTTCTGCGGATGGTGCGGTGCAAAGTCATCCGGCCCGGCGTAGCCAAGCTCGCTTGAGCTGGGGTTGTGCAGTCCTGTGCCCTGCTGATAGGAGGGCGCACTAGCAACGTCCAAGCGCGGTTCAAGGCGATTGGCCAATTCATCGAGGCCGTCGTCATCTTCGCCGAGCAGGCTGGTCAGAAGTCCCTTCTTGCGCGGTTTGGGCTGGATCGGTGGCGGCGCATGGTTGAGCGCCTCATCTGCAACTGCGGGCTTGCGGCGGCGCAGCTTGTTGGCTTTGCGCGACAGCAACCAGTGGCCAAGAGCGCCAAGCGGAATTGACAGGATTGAGGAGCGCCGGGTGTTTGGACCCTTGGTGCGATCAAGCGCCCCTTCGGGGTCGGCTCCGCTGTCGAAGTCCTGTTGGTCCTCATAATCCTCTTCGTCCCAATCCTCGTCTGCGGTCTCGGTGTCCGCATCATCGTGGATCTGCACCTCGGCGCGTTTGCGCTTCAGCATGAGGCTTGAAAGGCTGGCATTGGATGCATTGAGCAGCATCGCAAGGCCTGCGATTGCAGCCACGGCAGCAACACCAATGGCACCGAGGCCTTTCATGAATGTCGGATTGAAACGAGCCACAATGGACAGGAAACTGTCACCGATCATCCCACCCAGACTGAGCGGCAGGGGCCAGCTGTTGGGTGCGGGAACGGCAGCAAAGGCGATGGCGATCAGGCCGAGCCCACCAAACCATGCCATGGCCCGGTTTCTGGTGATACCAGTTGGCAGCAAGCGCACAAGACGCCACAGCCAGACCACGGGCGGAATGAGCAGGAAGGCGGTGGCAAGACCGAACCCCTGAATGAGCAGGTCGGACAGAATCGCTCCGGGACGGCCCAGAATGTTGCGCGGCGCGTGATCCACCGCATTGGACAGGCTGGGATCGCCGACGTGCCAGGTTACAAGGCTTGCTGCCACGGCAGCGCAAACCAACAGGCCAAACAGGCCCGTGGCCGCAAAGACATTGCGTCTGAGAGCCTGGCGCAAGGCGCTGTCCTTGGCCTGTCTTCTGCTGGCGTGCCGTGCGCGTGGCGCAGCACCATAGTCGTCATATGCGGTCATGTGTGCTTCAGTTCCAATTTAACCTGTTGTCGCAACGTGTCTTTTCACCCTGTTCCTAACGTCTCGTCGCGCTTTTCTCTCGGTCTTGCCTGTGCTTTGCACCTGACTGATCTCAACCGATCAGGCAGGCTCGGAGGCGTGTCATCGCGTCCTTGGTCTCTTCGAGCGTACCAACCAGTGCGATGCGCAGGAAACCATCGCCCGGGTTGGTTTCGCTGATATCCGGGCGGGCCAGATAAGAGCCGGGAATCACCCGTACACCAACCTCGCGCCAGAGCTTCTCCGTCACGCTGACATCATCGCCGAAGGCGCTCACGTCGAGCCAGAGGAAGAATCCGGCCAGCGGAATGTCATGGGGCAGATCCTTGCCCAAAATGCGGTCGACACAATCGAATTTCTCGTTGTAGAGGCGCCGGTTCTCGATGACATGCTCTTCGTCGCGGTAAGCGGCGGCTCCGGCGGCCTGCAACGGCATGGATACCTGTGGAGCAACGAGATTGCGATATTTCGTCCATTCGGTGAGGAAGGCTGGATCACCGGCAGCAAAACCGCAGCGCAGTCCGGGCAGATTGGAGCGCTTGGACAGGGAATGGAAGGTGACGACGTGGCTGAAATCGCCTTCGCAGGCCTCTAAAATCCCCGCCGGAGGCGTTTCGCGATAAAGCTCGGAATAGCATTCGTCGGCAAGGATGAGGAAATCATGCTTGCGCGCAAGGGCGATGAGTTTCTTCCATGTTGCAATGTCGGCCGCGTTGCCTTGCGGATTGGCCGGTGAGGCATAGAAGAAGGCAACTGTGCGGTCGAGCAGTTTGGTGTCCTCGGCCAGAGCATCAAGGTCGGGCAGGAACCCGGTCTCGGGGGTGCCGTTGAGGAACACCGGTTCCGCCTCGATCGCACGGGCTGCACCGATATAGGTGTGATAGAAGGGGTTGGGCAGCAGAACCGCCGGATTGACGAGCCGCTTGCCGAAATGGAACCGGGCCCAGTCGCGGGCGCCGATCACTGCATGAAACAGGCCTTCACGGGTGCCATTGAGCGGGAGGATGTTTTTCTCGCCAAGGGGCAGACCGCCAAGGTCATAGCGCCCGTTGAGCCAGTCTTCTACTGCCTTGCGGAAGTCATCGGTGCCGCGCATCGGCGGGTAACGCCCGAAATCGGCCTTGTTGTCGATGATCACGTCGGGAATGAAAGCGGGATAGGCGTGGCCGGGCTCGCCGATCGTCATGTTGATCGGAGCCGTACGGTCGTGGTTTGCCGGTACGATATCGCACAGAAGATCTGCCAATTTCTGGAAGGGGGATCGTTCGTCTTGCATGCGCGCAATGAGCCTTTCCGAGCGTATGAATCGCATCGATAAATCAGCTCGCATTTTACCGGTGTGTTGGTTAAGGCAGTTTTAACTTTTGCTGCCGCTTTGGCGCTGATGTGTCGATGGATTGGATTGGGAATGTATGGGTTGCCTGTTCCGGCGCGCCGGACGGGAACCGGCTTTGAAGCGTCGAAGTGTTGATCAGGATGCGCCGGCACCGGTCATCAGGCAAGGGTTTGGCGGGCGATTATTTGTCCGATCTGCATGATCGAGTGTCATGGCAGGAAAACAACAATCCCCCGGAGACCGATGTGTTCTCCGGGGGATAGCTTTTTTGGTGTCTTCGGTCTTTTGCCCGGTCTTTTGCTCAGTCAGACGTCGCGGGCAAGGTCCGAGAGCAGGCCGGCCGCAACGGCCAGCTTGGAGACCGACAGGGAATCACTGGAGGTGATGGTGTCGACCGACTTGAGGGTCCTGTCGACGGCAGCGCCTTCCTGTTCGAGCCAACTCTCAAGGCCGTTGTCCTTGTCGGTGGCAAGAGCGAGAACGCTGACGGTCATCTGGCTGTGCGCCGCCGAGAGCGAATCGCGCACCCGGTCGAGTGCCAGCCCTTCATAATAATCCATCACATCAAGACTTTCTGCGAGTGCATCAATGCGACCGATCTTGAAGTGCCCGGCAACGGCGAAATAGGTTTCCGCTGCCTGCTCGTGGCTCTTGCCGGCCTGATCGGCAACCTGAACAATGTCAGGAATGCGAGCGATCAGCGGCAGATGGGCAATGCGGGCCGCCAGTTTTTCCGGCACATTGTGCTCGACATAGCGATCGGTTTCTTCCTTCAGCCGCTGCGACAGATAGGGCGGCAGGAATTTGTCGATTTTGGTCGATAGCTCGGTGATGCCCTTGCGATAGAGGGCTACGGTGTCATTGATGCTGTTCGAGGAGGGCACGTTGCGCATGAACCAGAGAATCTCGGTCAGTGCCAGTTGCTGGACTTCCTGATAGAGTTCCAGCTGAACCTCGCCATTGACCTCATTGTCGAGGCCATCGATGGCATCATGAAGACCGCGCATGTCGAAGGACTCACGCACAGCGACATAGGCGCGGGCGATATCCGCCGAGGTGGCACCGGTCTTGTCCGCGATGCGCGGGACGAGCGTGGCGCCGCCGCGGTTGATCATCGAGTTGGTGACGGCTGTCGAAATGATTTCCCGGCGCAGTCGATGGCTCGCGATCTCGTCGGCATAGGGCGCCTGCATCTTGTCGGGGAAGTAGCGCACCAGTTCCTGTTCGAGATAGGGATCATCGGGCAGGCTGCTTTCGAGCAGGCTGTCATAGAGTGTGTTCTTGGCATAGGCCAGAAGCACGCCGATCTCAGCACGGGTGAAGGTCTGATCCTTCTTGCGCATTTCGGTGAGCGCTTCCTTGTCGGGCAGGAACTCGACATTGCGATCCAGCTCGCCTGCATCCTCCAGCCGTTCCATCAGGCGGATCTGATAGCCGAAGTCTTCCATCGCCCGGCGTTCGGTGAGCGAGATGGACAGGGTCTGCAGGTAGTTGTTGCGCAGAACAAGGTTGGCGACATTGTCCGTCATTGATGCCAAGAGCTTGTTGCGGGCCTTGATGTCCAAACGCTGTTCGCGCACCGCAGTGCCCAGAGCGATCTTTATGTTGACTTCCATGTCCGAACTGTTGACGCCGGCGGAATTGTCGATGGCATCGGAGTTGCTGCGGCCACCCAGATGGTTGAACTCGATGCGAGCGCGCTGGGTCACCCCAAGGTTAGCGCCTTCGCCCAACACCTTGACGCGCAGGTCTTTGGGCGTGACGCGAATGGCGTCGTTGGCGCGATCATCGGCATCCGCATCGGATTCGCTCGAGGCGCGGATATAGGTGCCGATGCCGCCGAACCAGAGCAGATCGGCTGGTGCCATGAGGATGGCCTTCATCAGCTCTTGCGGCGTCACGCTCGCCTTCTTCATGCCAAGGACAGTCTGGATTTCCTTACTCAGCTTGATGGATTTTTCCTTGCGCGAGAAGATGCCGCCGCCTTTCGAGATCAGCTTTTCGTCATAGTCGCGCCAGGAGGAGCGGCCCAGATCGAACACGCGTTTGCGTTCTTCCCAGCTGGTTTCTGGGTCCGGATCGGGATCGATAAAGATATCGCGATGGTCAAAGGCAGCGATGAGCCTTGTTTCTTTGGACAGCAGCATGCCGTTGCCAAAGACATCGCCGGACATATCGCCGACACCCACCACGGTGAAGGGCTCGGTCTGGATGTCACGATCCATTTCGCGGAAGTGGCGCTTGACCGCCTCCCATGCGCCGCGCGCGGTGATGCCCATCTTCTTGTGGTCATACCCGGCCGAGCCACCCGAGGCGAAAGCATCGCCAAGCCAGTATTCGCGGTCCTCGGAGATCGAGTTGGCGATATCGGAAAAGGTTGCCGTGCCCTTGTCGGCTGCGACCACCAGGTAGGGATCATCCTCGTCGTGGCGGATGACATCAAGTGGCGGCAGGGTTTCCTGACCATCGAGATTGTCGGTGACGTCGAGCAGAGACGAAATGAACAGCTTGTAGCAGGTGATGCCTTCGGCCATGAAGGCTTCCCGGCCGCCCTCGGTGGGCAGGTGCTTGGGCACGAAGCCGCCCTTGGATCCGACGGGCACGATCACCGCGTTTTTGACCTGCTGGGCCTTGACCAGACCAAGCACCTCGGTGCGGAAGTCCTGCGGCCGGTCCGACCACCTCAGGCCACCACGAGCGACCATGCCAAAGCGCAGGTGAAGGCCTTCGACCCGCGGGCTATAGACGAAGATCTCACGGAACGGCTTGGGTTCAGGCATGTCATCAATGGCGCGCGGGTCGAGCTTGACGGACAAGCCCGGTTTGAAGTCGCCATTCTCCATGCGCTGGTAGAAATTGGTGCGCAAGGATGCCCTGATGACAGTCAGGAATTTGCGCAGGATGCGGTCATCGTCAAGGTTGGCCACCTGCTCCAATGCGGTCAGGATGCCATTTTCAAGACGTGTGCATTCCGCCTCGCGCTTCTTGTGATCGGGATCGAAGCGGGCATGGAAGAGGTCAACCAGAATAGCCGCGAGATCGGGATAGCTGTTGAGGGTATCCCACATGTAGTCCTGATCATAGGGGATGCGGATCTGGCGCAGATAGCGAGAGATGGTGCGCAGGATCGTGATGTCGCGCCACGGCAGGCCCGCCGCGATGGTCAGCCGGTTGTAGCCATCATTCTCGGCGTTGCCATTCCAGACTGCAAGGAAACAGTCATGCAGCTTGTCTGCCAGAGCTTTGATGTCGATCGGCTCGCCAGTGGCGCGCTCGATGTCCATGTCGTGCATCCAGTAGGTGCTCTCGCCATCGAGCGGTGTGACGTCGTAGGAGCGTTCGTCGATCACCCGGAAACCCATATTCTCAAGGATCGGCACGCGCTCGGACAGCGGAATCGGCGTATCCTTATGGAAAATCTTCAGGGTGATCCGATGCTTTTCGTTCTGATCTTCCTTGCGGTAGAACTGGATCGCTGTGGAGGTTGAACCGGTCATCCCTTCCATGATCGAAATATCATGCAGGGCGATTTCCGGCTCGAACGTATCGCGGTAAGCATAGGAGAAGGCTTCACAATAGCGATTGATCAGCGTCGATGCCTTGCTCAGCTTATGGGTGTCGCGCACCGCCTGCATCAGACCGTCGGCCCATGTGCGAACAATGGTATTGACGGCATTTTCAAGCTCGGTGCGAGATGGGTTCGGTGTTTTGCCTTCCGAGCGGCCGATGATGAAATGGACGCGGGCCAGAGGTCCGTCCGGGAAATCCGGATAGACCGCCGACAGGCGGCCATCATAGACCTTGTGCAGATAGTCGCCGATGCGCACGCGGATGGACGTGTTGTAGCGGTCGCGCGGCACATAGACGAGGATCGAGACGAAGCGGTCGAACTTGTCGACGCGCGAAAGGATGCGCACGCGTGGTCTTTGGTGCAGGCGCAGGATTTCCTGACTGTTGGTCAGGAGTGTTTCCATATCAACCTGAAACAGTTCGTCGCGGGGATAGCCCTCAAGCACGTTCAGCAGAGCCTTGCCCGAATGGCCGGACGGGTCGACGGCGGCGGCCTCAAGGGTGTTTTTCACCTTGCGGCGCAGGAAGGGGATGTTGGTTGCCGAACGGTTGTAGGCTGTGGAGGTGAACAGGCCCACGATGCGCAACTCACCGGTCAACTCACCATGATCGCCGTAAAGCTTGATGCCGATATAGTCCATGTAGGTGCGGCGGTGAACGTTGGTCTTGACGTTGGCCTTGGTGATGATCAACGGTTCCGGACGCATCAGGAATTCCTTGATCTCCGGTGTCATGGTGACCATCTGGTCGCCGCGGCGCAAGACGCGGACGTCGGGGTCGCGCAGGAGGCCCAGGCCGGGGCGCTGACTGCGTGTGAGTTCGCCTTCCTCGGTGGAGCCGTCAAAGGCATATTCGCGCATGCCAAGCAGCGTGAAGTTGTTGTTCACCAGCCAGCGTAGAAATTCCACCGTCTCGTCGATCTCGTCCTGCTGCAGGGGCGGCGGAGTGATCTTGTAGATGGCGATGGTTTCCTCAAGGCGGAGCAACATCGATTTCCAGTCGTCGACGACCGAATCGACATCATCCAGCAGCTTGTCGATGTTGCCGAGCAGTTCGGCGCGGCTTTCCTCGCTCGACAGACGCGAGACGTGGACATGGATAAGGCTTTCGCGGCGGATTTTCGGATTGGTCTGGACGTCTAGCCGGTCAAAGAGGCCGACCAGCTCGCCTTTTTCCGAGCGTTCAAGATTAAGAACCGGATGCAGCACGAGATGAATTTCAAGGCCAGCATTCTGCAACTCGCCCATGATCGAGTCGACAAGGAAGGGCTTGTTGATATTGTGCAGCTCGATAACCGTGATCTGGTTGAGCAGGGCATTCTTGTCTTTGGCGAAAGTTGGATCGGTCAACTCGACACGATGCTTGCCGTCGAAACTGGCCGCAAAACGCTCGAAGGAATGGTGTGTGATCGCTGCGATTTCGGTTGCCGAATAACGCGACAGATCTTCCTTGTCGCCCATGGCAAAAAACCGCTCGAGAAACTCCGCTTCCAGTTCGCTGTTCTTGGCGGCAAGGGCCTTTGCCTCTGCCATCCGTTTTTCGTGTCCGGTGTCCTTTTCCGCTGCCATGCCATTTCCTCCAAGCGAGCCTGATCTTTGTCTGCTTCGCTTTGTCGTGAGTTGCTGCCCTTATGAGCCGGATTCCTGCCACCTTCTGTGTCGGAAAGAATAGAGTAGGGCAAATTGAGTAAAGAGAAGCCAAATGCTTTGCGTATTTTTACAATGATCGTAGGGCACGGGTGTGGCAGTGAAAAGTCACGATATGGCGACATGCTCTGAAATTTCCCTGAAATTGCCGTGACTTGGTCCAATTGCTTACGCAGCGCCTGACGCATCCGCTGGTTAGTTGCAATAATCAAGCGATTTTCCCAGAGCGCGAGACGATCCGGAGAGCATGATTCGAACCGAATCGTTGCCGATACGGATGCTGAGCTGAGTGCCCTTGTGCATTTGCGCCATAAATTTCGATCGGGGAGAGATCTTCGACGAGATCAGCGCGCCTTCATACTCGCCAAAGCTGGCCTTGAAACCTGGATGTCTGTCAATCCGCATCCAGACAGGCTGTTGTTGTGCCACTTTGAGGCGCAAGCCATCAACCATCGTTCCTGCGAAGCTCAGATAGCTGGCACCATCTCGCCCGCAAATGTAGCTCAGACCCAGCCGCCCATCGGTCGCATCGGCGTTTACCGCTGCCCCGTCAAGATAGGGTGGATCGTTGGGTGCGAGACGGGTGAAGGACCAGCCTTTTTGGGGGGAAGAGGGGATCTCGTCGGACACTTCGCTGCATCGCCTCTCGACGCAGGTATTATATTGCTGGCTTGCTGCTCCGGGGGAGTTGGACAGGCAGGCCCAGATGCAGAGTTGCAGGTCGCTCACGTTCTGTGCTTGTGCGCGCTGGACCGGTAGCAGGGACAGGCAGGCAAGGATAGAGAGACCGACCAAACGTGTTAGCAGCGTCATTGTGAGACCCCTTCCGGCCAGCCTTGGTTCCTTGTGGTCTGAGGATGCCCGCCTTTACGGGCTGGCAATCGGTGAGACCAAGGTGCATTTTTCTGCAATCATTTTCTGCAATCAAGGGAACACAGGCGACGCTTTCGTTCAATCAAACAATCGAAGTGTTTGTCTCTTTCTGGTCCTATCGCAGCCGGAACAGACGAAAAAAGCCGGATGGGATCCATCCGGCTTTTATGCATTTCAAAGGGGCTGATGATGATTTCAGCCTTGCCCTTATTTCAGGGCATTCAGTTCGGCGATCACCGCAGCGCCCATTTCCTTGGTGGAGACGACGGTGTCGCCGGCCTTGGCGATGTCGCCAGTTCTGAGGCCTTTTTCCAACACGTTGGCGATGGCGGTATCGACCATTTCGGCTTCCTTGATCATTTCGAAGCTGTAGCGAAGAGCCATGGAGAAGCTGGCAATCATGGCGATCGGGTTGGCTGCGCCCTTGCCAGCGATGTCCGGTGCGGATCCGTGTACGGGCTCGTACATGGCTTTGCGCTTGCCGGTGACCACGTCCGGTGCACCAAGGGATGCGGATGGCAACATGCCAAGCGAGCCGGTCAGCATGGCCGCGACGTCGGAGAGGATGTCGCCGAACAGGTTGTCACAGACGATGACATCATACTGCTTGGGATTGCGCACAAGCTGCATGGCGCAATTGTCGGCCAGCACATGTTCGAGCGGGGTGCCGGGATATTCCTCGGCAGCGATCTTGCTGACCACCTGTTTCCACAGCACACCGGAGCGCATTACATTGTGCTTCTCGGCGGATGCGACGCGATTGGAGCGGGTTTTGGCCAGCTCGAAGGCAACGCGGGCGATGCGCTTGATCTCGGAGGTGGTGTAGATCTGGGTGTCGACGGCGCGCTGTTCGCCGTTTTCCAGCGTGACGATCTCTTTCGGCTCGCCGAAATAAACACCGCCGGTCAGCTCGCGCACGATGAGAATGTCGAGGCCTTCGACCAGTTCCCTTTTGAGGGCAGAGCTTTCTGCAAGGGCCGGATAGCACAGGGCCGGACGCAGGTTGGCGAACAGGCCCAGATCCTTGCGCAGACGCAGAAGGCCTGCTTCAGGCCGCGCTTCATACGCAACATCGGCCCATTTGGGACCACCAACGGCGCCGAAAATAACCGCGTCGGAGGTGATGGCCTTGGCCATGTCTTCTTCGGAGATCGCGACGCCATGGGCGTCATAGGCACAGCCGCCCACCAGACCTTCATCGCATTCGAAGGTGACGTCGACATTGCTGTTCATCCAGTCGATGATCAGCTTTACTTCGTTCATGATTTCAGGGCCGATGCCGTCGCCGGGCAGAAGAAAGAGCTTATGGGACATGATTAGGATTCCAGTTTAGGTAACAAGTCGTGTCGATCCGCGCCTGTTGCGCATGGATCGAAAAGAAAGAGATCGCTGACCAGTCGATTAATACTCAAGCCGGTGGAATGCAAGGGCCAAGCAGTCAATCAAAGGGTTGAGACGGTCAGTTGATATGAAAAAGCCAGACCGGTTGGTCTGGCTGATTGATAAGGGCGCTCGTTCAACTCTCTTCAGGCTTTCGGTACTTTCTCTTTGAGAAAGATACCTGTCGCTGCATGGTCAGCTCAAGTGGCGAGACCGCCGCGCGTCTTGCGACGCGCTAGGCGTCAGGCTTTCGGTGATTTTTCAGCGTGCTGAAAAATGCACCTGTCGCTGCGAAGCCTCGGCCTGTGGCGCCTTCTGGTGTGTTTTGCGGAGCAAAACACCTAGACCCAAGGGCGATCGTTGGCCATCTTGTCTTCGAACTTTTGCACATTGTCGATTTTTGCCATCGACAGCCCGATGTCATCGAGACCTTCGATCAGGCATTTTTTCTTGAAGGGATCAAGCTCAAAGCTGATTTCGCCGCCGTCCGGGCCCTTAATGACCTGATTTTCAAGGTCGATGGTCAGGGTGGCGTTGGAGCCGCGCGAGGCGTCGTCCATCAGTTTGGCGTGATTTTCTTCGCTGACGATGATCGGCAGAATGCCGTTCTTGAAGGAGTTGTTATAGAAGATGTCGGCAAAGCTCGTGGAGATGATGCACTTGATGCCGAAGTCTTTCAGGGCCCAGGGCGCATGCTCGCGGGAGGAGCCGCAGCCGAAGTTGTCACCGGCAACAAGAATTTCGGCGTTGCGGTAGGCGTTCTGGTTGAGGACGAAGTCCTTGTTCTCGGAACCATCCTCTTCAAACCGCATTTCGTGGAACAGATTGACGCCAAGTCCCGAGCGCTTGATGGTTTTGAGAAACTGCTTGGGAATGATCATATCGGTGTCGATGTTGATCAGGGGCATCGGTGCCGCGACGGCGGTCAGGGTCGTGAACTTTTCCATTCTCTATGCGGTCCTTCAGGTTAAAGCGAAGCGACGGTGAGACCCGTGGTCTCGTCGATTCCCATCATGATGTTCATATTCTGGATGGCCGCGCCCGACGCGCCCTTGCCCAGATTGTCATAGACGGCGAACAGGACGGCCTGTCCGGTCTCGTCATTGCCATGGACATGAATATGAAGTGAATTGGTGCCATTGAGGCGCTCCGGCGTGATCGCCTCGAGCTTGCCTGCTGTCTCCAGCGGCGCGACCTTGACGAAGATTTCGTCCGCGTAGCGGTCTGACAGGCAGGCATGCAGATCGGCAAGGCTCGGGTTCTTGTCGAGCGCCCACAGATTGAGCGGAATGGCGTCTATCATGCCTTGCGCATATTTGCCGACGGCCGGCTGGAAAACAGGGGGGTGTTCGAGACCTGCAAAGGCGGTCATTTCGGGCACATGCTTGTGGCCAAGGCTGAGGCCATAGGGCCAGAAGGGCACATCAACGGGATTTTCTTCGCGCTCATACTCACCGATCATGCCCTTGCCGCCGCCCGAATAGCCCGAAATGGCATTCAGCGTAGCCGGGAAGGTGGCCGGGACGAGGCCTGCTTCCACGAGTGGACGCATGATCGCGATGTAGCCTTGCGGATAACAGCCCGGGTTGGCGACCCGCTTGGCGCTGGCGATGGCGGCGCGCTGTCCGGGGGCCATTTCAGCAAAACCGTAAGCCCAGCCCTTGGCGGTCCGGTGCGCGGTGGAGGCATCGATGACGCGGGTGTCACGGTTCTCAATGAGGCTAACGGCCTCGATGGCTGCTGCGTCGGGCAGGCACAGAATGGCGATGTCAGCCTCGTTCAGCATCTGGGCGCGGGCCTCTGCATCCTTGCGCAGATTTTCCGGCAGGCGCAGGAATTGAAGATCGTCGCGGCCCTCAAGGCGGTTCCGGATCTGTAGTCCCGTGGTGCCGACTTCGCCATCGATGAAGATTTTTGCGCTCATGAACTTGCCTGTGAACTTGCCTGTGAACTTGCCTGTGAACTTGCCTGTGAACTTGTCTGTGAACTTGCTTGGTTGTCAGGATCCGAGCCGCTGTGTGTATCGGCTCTGTTTCCAGAATTGGGCCTCTGATTACAGCAAAGGGGCGGTTTTGTCATCGGGTGAAATGATCAACCAGCCAGATAACGAGGATAATCGCAAAGATCGCTCCCGCGCCGCGCCCGATCCGTGTACCCCATTTCTCAATTGGGTCATCCGCATCGGTATCGCCAGCGGCGAAATGATCCTTGGCCTTGTTGGCCGTGCGGGCAAAGGAGGACATCCCGATGGCTTCGCCTTCCATCTCGACACGCCGGAGCACCTGCTCGGCCTCTTTCTGCCGGGCGTCTTGGCGTGTTTGCGGTGTCTGGTTGTGATCATCTGCCATGGTTGTTTCTTTAACCCGGAAATTCGACTGCTTTCAAGTATATACGAAGAAAAACGAAGGCCATGGTGTGTCCATCGGGGTGGAGTGGTGCTTTAGTTGAGCAGGAATTGCGGATTTGTCTTGACTTGCCCGCACGCTTCGATCAAAAAACCAACCCAGAAAGCTGCCTTGTCACAGATATTTTCAGGTGTCGGGCTGATGCTTTGGAACCGAGAGGGTTAGGCAGTCCTTGCCTTTAGATGTGCTAAAGATGACCTTTGCTGTTGCAGCCATCCTGAAGACTTCGATCATTGGTCGCACGACCGGTGCATCGGCTGCTGGCCTGGTCACACTGACACCATCCACTACTACCACCAAGATTTAAGCCCCTCTTGCTCCCTGATCGCTTCCCCCAGGGTTGTGAGGGGAGCGAAGCCGCGTGTCGGAGCGAAAGCGAACGATGGCGGTGCTTGGGGGAGCCGAGATCAGGAGATCACATACAATGGGTTATAAAGTCGCAGTCGTCGGGGCAACGGGAAATGTTGGCCGCGAGATGATGGATATTCTCGCCGAGCGCGGTTTCCCCGCCGATGAGGTTGTTGCGCTGGCATCCAGCCGGTCCAAGGGCAGGGAAGTGTCCTACGGTGACAAAACGCTGAAATGCAAGGTGCTGGATCATTATGATTTTTCCGACACCGATTTCTGCCTGATGTCTGCCGGTGGATCGCTGTCTGCCGAATGGGCGCCCAAGATTGCCGCAATGGGCTGCGTCGTTGTCGATAACAGCTCCCAGTGGCGCTATGACGAGCGCATTCCGCTGATCGTGCCGGAAGTCAACGCTCATGTGCTTGAAGAGTGGGCCAAGAAAAAAGACCGCATCAACATCATCGCCAACCCGAACTGCTCGACCGCGCAGTTGCTGGTTGCGCTGAAGCCGCTGCATGATGCCGCGACCATCAAGCGCGTCGTTGTCTCCACCTATCAGTCCGTTTCCGGCGCTGGCAAGGATGCGATGGACGAGCTGTTCACCCAGACCCGCGCGGTGTTTGTCACGGATCCGGTCGAGGCCAATAAGTTTCCAAAACGCATCGCGTTCAACGTGATCCCGCATATCGATAAATTCATGGATGACGGCTCCACCAAGGAAGAATGGAAAGTCGTCGTCGAAACCAAGAAAATACTCGATCCGAAGATCAAGGTGACGTGTACGGCTGTGCGTGTGCCGGTGTTCGTGTCTCATGCGGAAGCAGTGAATATCGAATTTGAAAATCCGATTTCTGCTGAAGAAGCGACCAATATTCTGCGCGAAGCACCGGGATGTCTGGTTGTCGACAAGCATGAAGACGGCGGCTATATCACGCCGGTCGATGCGGCTGGCGAAGATGCGACCTATATTTCGCGTATCCGTGAGGATTCGACGATCGACAATGGCCTCAATATCTGGGTTGTCTCTGACAACCTGCGCAAGGGCGCTGCTCTGAACACCGTTCAGATTGCCGAGGCTCTGGTCAACAAGGGGCTGATCAAGCCGCGCTCCGAAGGCTGATCGCCGGGGTTTGAGCTGATGTGAAAAAGCCGGTCTGGAAGGCTCCCAGACCGGCTTTTTTATGCTCGTTGTGATGCGAATAAAACGCGGCTCACACTTTGGAAAAGGTGCCTTGTTCCTCGTCGTAATATTCCAGCTCTCCGGTTGAGATGTCGAACCAGCAGCCATGCAGGGACAATGCCTTGCGTGCGATCCCATCCTTGACGAAATCGAAGGAATAGAGGTTTTCGAGCGAAAGGATCACCGAGGACCGCTCGAGTAGGCCGCAATGATCAAGCTCCGGTCGGTTGAGCGATTTGTAACGGATCGGATTGTCGGCGCCCTGAAGCTGGGCGGACCATTTGCCGATGAAATCCCCCTTGGAGAGAGGTTCGGAATCGTCCTGAATATAGGCCTTAACACCGCCGCAACGGCCATGCCCCATCACCACGATATGGTCGACATGGAGGCCATTGACCGCGAATTCGAGGGCTGCGGTTGTGCCATGGACACCCATGTCTTGCGATGTCGCGTGGGGGACAAGGTTGGCAACGTTGCGCATCACGAAAATCTCGCCGGGGCCCACATCGAAAATGGTTTCCGGCGCGGCGCGACTGTCGCAACAACCAACCAGCATGATCCTTGGACTCTGCCCGGTGTCGGCAAGTTTTTCATAGCGCCCGCGTTCGATTTCAAAGCGTCCGGATTTGAAGTTGTCGTAGCCCTTCAAAAGTCTTTCTGGCAGTTGAACCATTGAAACCTCTTGTCTCTCTGTCTTGTTTTTCTATTCCCAACATCTGATGTCGCTCGGATTGGGATAAATTTCAAGGCTTTATGCTGCACTGCGGCAGAGAGTTTGATATCAAGTTGATATCACCAAGTGCTCAAAATAGCATCATTTGCGCATTCCAAACAGGCGGAGAGCCACAAGAGAGGGCCTGAGGGGATGCCTCAGACCTGATTGGAGAGGTCTGCCAGCTTGTTGAGCTCGACATTGGCACCGCACAGGATCACCCCGACCCTTTCCCCTTTCGCCGGTTTGTAAGCACCGCTCATCAGAGCCGCAAAGGCTGTGGCACCGCCGGCTTCTGTGGCAAGGCGGTAATCGCTCCAGAGCGCGGCCTGCGCCTTGAGGATGGCGTCATCGGGGAGCCGTATCATGCCGTCCACTGTTTCGCTCGCGATGCTAAAGACCAGATCGCCGGTGCGTTTTGCGCCAAGGGAGTCGGCCGCAACACCACTGACAGGCACATCAACAGGCTTTCCTTGGGTGAGGGCGGTGGCGAGGGCTGAGGCATTCTCCGGTTCGACCCCGATGATTTTGACCCGATCAGCAAACCAGCTTGCGATGCCGGAAATCAGGCCGCCGCCACCAACCGCGACCAGCAAAGTGTCGGGAAGGTTCGCGCCCATCTGCTCATCCAGCTCGAGGCCGAGGGTGCCTTGTCCGCAAATGGTGTGGAAGCTGTCGTAGGCATGAAGGCCAATCGCGCCGCTTTCCTGCTGATAGGTGGTGCAAAGCTCGAGGGCATCGGCAAAGCGCTCGCCCTTGACCACCACCTCGGCACCAAAGTCCCGGATGCGGTCAATTTTGGCGGGGGAGGAGATGTCGGGCACAAAGATCTTGGCCTTGATGCCAAGTTTGCTGGCGGCATAGGCAACCGCCGCGCCATGGTTGCCGCCTGATGCGGCGGCGACACCCGAGGCGGGGACGTCCCGGCTCAAGAGATTGAAAAAGGCCCCGCGCGGTTTGAAGGATCCGGCGTGCTGGAGCATTTCAAGTTTCAAGGTCACTGGCTGCGTTGCACCATAGTGGTTGGCGTCAACCGCCATAACGGGCGTTTTGCGGATATGGGACTGGATCAGCCCGTAGGCCTTGCGGATATCGTCGGGGGTGGGAAGTGTGTGCATCGTCTGGTCAGTTTACTTTTTGTGGCTTTTGGGTGGTCTGCGCAGGGTCGTAACGGTTGGGCCCGCGCCGATGGTGCGCATGTGGACCATCGCCATCGGCTGGCAGAAGCGATCGGAGAAGCGGGCGACTTCCAGATCGCGGTAGCCGTTGCGGGCAGAGCGGGAGACCACTTCGAGAATGGCACTGGAGGCCTTCTTGAGGGCCTGCTCGTCGCTCCGACCTGCGAGTTTGCCAGCAAGGAAGAGGGCCGCGATCAAATCGCCGGTGCCGCTCGGTGGATTGGGTATGGCCGGATGTTCGCACATCAAAACGCTGCTCGCCTTGTCCCCATCGCTCTTGCGCACAAGAAGATTGGCCATTGCGTTGCGCATGAGCGCGAAGGCGCTGGTGATCAGCGTCGTGTCACGCCCCAGCGCTTCGGCCTGTTTGGCAAGGCCGTCGTTGTTGGCCTCAACGCTGCCGGTCAGCCAGTTGAACTCGAAGCGATTGGGGGTGATGATGTCGGCGCGCGGGATCAAAAGCTCGCGAATAGCCTCGGCAATCGGCTGGGGGATATAAAGACCGTTTTCCTCGCCCATCACCGGATCACAGACATAAAGGGCGTTCGGATTGGCGGCCTTGAGTTTATCGATCAGGGTTGCCGTGGCTTCTACCTGTTCGACCGATCCCATATAGCCGGTCAAGATTGCTCCTAGATCAGCAAAGTCGGGATGGTTGCCAAGATCTTCAAGACCTTGGGCGAATAGCGCGGGATCAATGTGCTGGCGGGTGGACGGGCCATGGCCGGGATGCCACGGCATGATGACTGTGGGCACTTCCCAGACCGGATGGCCCAGTCGTTCGAGGGCAAAGGCCGTGGCGCGATTGCCCACCGCACCGGTCATGACATGGGAAGAGATGACCAGAACCGCCTTTGCTGGTTCTGGCCCTTGTCCTTGTTTCCCGTTCGGATTGCCCACCGCGTCCGGACCTTCGATCATGCTGATACCCGTCTTGATGCCCGGACGGAAGACGTTCAGATGACGTTGAGTTCCTTGACCGGTTTGTTGTTTGCTACCCTTTCATAACCGAAAATCGAGGGATCAAGCGAGCGATATTCGCCGTGCAGGAACAGTTCTCCAACGGCGAGGCCCACGCCTGGTGCATGTTGCAGTCCATGACCGGAAAAGCCGGCTGCGATATAAAAGTTGGAGATTTCGGGGTGAGCACCGATCACGGCGTTCTGATCAAGGGTGCAATATTCGTAGTGGCCGGCCCACGCGTTGACCATCTTGATGGCATCAAAGCCGGGCATGCGCTCGTAAAGCGTTGGCCAGATGACTTCTTCGAACAGGTCATAGTGCGGATCGACATCGTCAAGGGCAACGGCGAGATCGCGATCCGCTCCCGGGCCGATGCCTGAGATGAAATAGTCGCCCTCTGGCCGGATATAAAGCCCGGACGGGTCCACCAGCAGTGGCATGCCGGGGTGCGGGGTCTTGCAGTCAATCACGAAGATCGTGCGCTTGCGCGCTTCGATCGGCAATGGGATGTTGAGCATGGCGGCGATACGACCGGCGTTTGGGCCGGCGCAGTTGGCTGCAGCACCGCAAGCAATGGTGTCGCCGGAGGCAAGCTTGACCGCGGTGACCTTGTTGCCTTCTTTTTCAATGCCGACCACCTCATCCTTGATGTAGGTCGCGCCTGCGGCAATTGCGCCCTTGCGGACCAGATCGAGCAGCATGTGGGCGTCGAACCAGCCTTCGCCGGTTACACCCAGACTGCCCGCCGCCAGATCATCCGTGTTGAGCCATGGATATTTTGACTTCAAGTCATCAGGAGAGAGCAGAGCGACATCTGCCCCCATCTCGATCTGGGTCTTGTGGTTGCCTTCAAGGATCGGCACACCCGCTTCACTGGCCAGCAACAGATAGCCGCCTTCGTGGAAACCGATGTCAGCCTCCGGTCCGAAGCGTTCTTTCAATTGCTTGATGAACTTGAGGCCGAACTGGGAGAGAAGGATATTCTCGGGGGTCGAGAACTGCTGGCGGATTGACGCAGCCGAGAGCGTTGTCGAGCTGAAGGCGTATGTGGGGTCTTTTTCCACCACCACAACCGAACCCGTAAAGCCGAGGTCTTTTTTCAAAAAATAGGCAAGGCACGAGCCCATGATGGCTCCGCCGATGATGACCAGATCTGCTTTTGTCATTGTTTTTCTTGGTCCGCTCTGTTGTTGGTTCGTCTTATTATTAGGTGATTGACGTTCTGTGATTGGCCTAAAAGGGGGGGTGGTTCAAGGCGAGATTGTTGGTTATCTAATCGCGCTCGTCTATTGTCTTGATGATTGGAGAAATTTCAATGGCCTTCCGACCGCGCCGCACTGCTCTTTATATGCCCGGATCTAACGCGCGGGCACTCGAAAAAGCACGTAGTATCGATGTGGACGTCCTGCTTCTTGATCTTGAGGATTCGGTTGCGCCCGACAAGAAGGACGAAGCGCGAGAGCAGGTTGCAGATGCGGTGATGTCCGGTGGTTTTGGCTATCGCGAAGTTGTTGTCCGGATGAACGGCATGGATACCCAATGGGGGGAGGCCGATCTGGAAACGATCATCAAGGCCAAGCCCGACGCGGTTCTGGTGCCCAAGGTCGGCAGTGCCGAAGATGTGTATGTCATCGGACGCAAGCTGAACGACGCCGGAGCGGAGCAGGATCTGAAAATCTGGGCCATGATGGAGACCCCCGGAGCGATGCTGCGAGCGGCTGAAATCGCCGGGGCAACAATGGAGTATCATGGCCGTCGTCTATCCTGTTTTGTCATGGGAACCAATGACTTGGCCAAGGAGTCCCGCGCCCGGATGGTGCCCGGACGTGCCCCAATGATGCCGTGGCTGATGCAATGCCTCGCCGCGGCACGCGCCTATGATCTCGACATCCTTGACGGCGTCTACAACAATTTCAGCGACCTTGAGGGTTTTGTTGCCGAATGCGAGCAGGGCGCCGAGATGGGCATGGACGGCAAGACCGTGATCCATCCCAAACAGGCCGCGGACTGCAACCGCATTTTCTCGCCAGACGAAGCGGAAATTGAATGGAGCCGCGAAGTCATTACCGCTTTCGATGCGCCGGAAAATCTGTCAAAGAATGTCATGACGATCAACGGCAAGATGGTCGAGCGACTGCATGCGGACATGGCGCGCCGGGTGGTTCAGATCGCCGAGGCCATCACGAAGCGGGATGAGCAATAGTCATGAAGGAAAAACAAAAGATCTATCGGTTTCTCACAGGTGTGGATGATGCCGACTTCTGTCATCGGGTCACCGAGGCGCTGTCCAAGGGGTGGGAGCTGCATGGCTCGCCCTCATTGGCCTATGACGGGACTGCGGGCGTGATGAAATGCGGGCAGGCGGTCGTCAAATATGTCGAGCCGTTCGACTACAGCCGCGACGTGATGTTGGGCGAGAAGTAGCTTAGCCATCTTTCAGATCAGAGCTCTTAAAATCTAAGGCGGCCAATGGCCGCTTTTTTGTGGCCTCATCCTTTCCTCCAAATGACAGCTATGCTGCGCTGCAATATTGTGGGGCAATGGAGCGCTTGCCAGAACAATAACGATGGCAGCGGGCGCAAGGGGGAATAGCATGAGCAAGACCAATCCGGGCAATTATTTCGAAGATTTTTCGATTGGACAGGAGATCCGGCACGCGACGCCGCGGACCATTACTGCTGGCGATGTCTCTCTCTATACTGCGCTTTATGGATCGCGGTTTGCCGTGCAGAGTTCGGACGCCTTTGCGCAAGGCATCGGCTATGAGCAGGCTCCGGTTGATGATCTTTTGGTTTTTCACATCGTGTTCGGCAAGTCTGTGCCCGACATTTCGCTCAATGCCGTGGCTAATCTGGGCTATGCGGGGTGCCGGTTTCTGTTGCCGGTGTTTCCCGGCGACAGTCTCACGGCGATCTCGGACGTTATCGGGCTGAAGGAGAATTCCAACGGTCAGACCGGTGTTGTCTATGTCCGGACCCATGGGGTCAATCAGCGCGACGAGACAGTGCTGGACTATGTGCGCTGGGTGATGGTGCGCAAGAAGGATCCGGCGGCGCCGACCGGTCACGATGAAATTCCGGTCCTGCCTGCTGCGCTTGAGGCAGACGGACTTGGCGATGCCGTGCCGGTGCTTGATAAGGAGGGCTATGACACGGATCTGTCCGGTTCCTTATTCAAATGGGCGGATTATGAGATTGGCGAACGGATCGATCATGTTGATGGCATGACGGTGGAGGAAGCCGAGCATCAGATGGCGACGCGCCTGTTCCAGAATACGGCGAAAGTACATTTCAACCATTTCACGGAAGGTAAGGGACGGTTCGGGCGCCGTCTTATTTATGGCGGGCATGTCATCTCGCTGGCCCGGGCACTCAGCTTCAATGGGCTTGGCAATGCTTTCCATGTTGCTGCCATCAATGGAGGACGACATGTCGCGCCCCTGTTTGCCGGAGACACGGTCTTTGCCTGGTCGGAGATTCTGGACAAGGCAGAGCTGCCTGCTCGAAAAGATGTCGGGGCGCTTCGCCTCCGTTTGATTGCGACGAAGGACCATCCGTGCGACAGTTTCCCTTATAAATCGGATGATGGTTTTGATTCTTCTGTTGTTCTGGATCTGGATCTGTGGGTGTTGCTGCCGCGCTGATCGGCAGACGGGCGCGATGGCAAGCACCGCCGAGCGTCACGGATCGCAAAGCGAGACAATTGTGAAAATGCCTGCCAGATTTGCGAAATGTCATATCGTGACCAGATAACAGACCCTACTATCCGCCGCGTTCTGGTATGTTTCCCGTTGATAGTATGGACTAACCATTTGCTTGATTTACGGGGCGTTAAGTGGGCGTCTCGTTCTTAGGGGTACTTTAGGTGAAGTTCCCTGATTTCACTCGCCGATGGCTTTGACCATGAGTCAATTTGCCGTTATGACAACAGGCATGCGAACCAGATCCTTGGTTACCTTTTCGCAAGCGTCACCTGTCGAGGACCGAAAAATTATGACAGACGTCGACCTGAAGGGCAAACGCCCGATCTCCCCTCACGTTCAGCACGGTGCCTATAAGGTCACCATGTCGATGGCGGTATCCATCAGCCATCGTCTCAGCGGCTCGGCCGCTTATGCTGGTACACTCTTTCTTGCCTATTGGCTGCTCGCTCTGGCGACCGGCCCCGAAGCGTTCGAAACGGCGCAGATGCTCTGGGGTTCTATCCTCGGTCGTCTCGTGATGTTCGGCTTCACCTGGGCTTTGGTACACCACCTTCTGGGTGGCCTGCGCCACTTCATCTGGGATATCCCCGCGATGATGGAAAAGCCGCAGATCGAATTCCTCTATCTTGCAACCGTGATCGGTGGCGTGGTTCTGACCGTGCTTATCTGGATCATCGGTTACTCGGTAATGTAGGCGGGAGAGAGAAATGAAAACACCAACCAAAATCATTCGAGGCCTTGGTACAACGCACCACGGTACCGAACATCACTGGATGATGCGTATTACGTCCGTGCTTCTCGTGCCGCTCGTCATTGCCTTCATCTTTATCATCATTTCCGCTCTTGGCTCTGATTATCAAAGCGCGCGTGCGCTGGTCGGCAATCCGATTGTCGCTGTGCTGCTGCTGCTGTTTTTCGTTGTCGGCGGGTTTCACATGCACTCAGGTGTTCAGACCATCACCGAGGACTATCTGCAGAATCAGCTGTTTCGTACCCTCGCGAAGATCGGCAATACCATCTTCTCGCTGTTTGCCTGTGCCGCCTGTGTCTTTGCGGTGCTAAAAGTGTCCTTTGGGGGTTAATGATCCGATGGCCAATACCTACACTATCAACGGTCGGGCCTATGAGGTTCACGACCATTATCATGACGTTGTTGTGGTCGGTGCCGGTGGCGCCGGTCTGCGTGCAACGCTCGGCATGGCCGAACAGGGCCTGCGTACGGCCTGCGTGACCAAGGTTTTCCCGACCCGTTCGCACACCGTGGCTGCACAGGGCGGCATCGCTGCTTCCCTGCAGAACATGGGGCCGGACAGCTGGCAGTGGCACATGTACGACACCGTCAAGGGGTCGGACTGGCTCGGCGATACCGATGCCATGGAATATCTGGCTCGCGAAGCGCCCAAGGCTGTTTACGAACTTGAGCATTATGGCGTGCCCTTCTCGCGTACCGAAGAAGGCAAGATCTATCAGCGTCCGTTCGGTGGTCACATGCAGAACTACGGTGAAGGTCCTGCTGTGCAGCGCACCTGTGCTGCTGCTGACCGGACCGGCCACGCGATCCTGCACACCCTTTATGGTCAGTCGATCCGCCACAAGGCCGAGTTCTACATCGAATATTTCGCGATGGACCTCATGATGAGCGAAGACGGTGTCTGCGAAGGCATCGTGGCTTGGAACCTTGATGACGGCACCATCCATCGCTTCAACGCCAAAATGGTCGTTCTGGCCACCGGTGGTTATGGCCGCGCCTACTTCTCGGCAACCTCTGCCCACACCATCACCGGTGACGGCAATGCCATGATCGCCCGTGCCGGCCTGCCTCTGCAGGACATGGAGTTCGTTCAGTTCCACCCAACCGGTATCTACGGCGCAGGCTGTCTGATCACGGAAGGTGTTCGCGGTGAAGGCGGCTATCTCGTCAACTCCGAAGGCGAACGCTTCATGGAGCGGTATGCACCGAGCGCCAAGGACCTTGCGTCCCGCGACGTTGTCTCGCGCTGCATGACCATCGAAATCCGTGAAGGCCGCGGTGTTGGCCCGAACAAGGATCACATCTTCCTGCATCTGGATCACCTTGATCCGGACATTCTGGCAGAACGTCTGCCGGGTATTTCCGAATCAGCTGAAATCTTCGCCGGTGTGGATGTGACCAAGGACCCGATTCCGGTTCTGCCAACCGTTCACTACAATATGGGCGGCATTCCGACCAACTATTGGGGCGAAGTGCTCAACCCGACAGCAGAAGATCCCAACGCGGTTGCTCCGGGCCTGATGGCTGTTGGTGAAGCAGCCTGTGCGTCGGTTCACGGTGCCAACCGTCTTGGTTCCAACTCGCTCATCGACCTTGTGGTCTTTGGTCGTGCCGCAGCCATCAAGGCGGGCCACATCATCGACCGCGAATCGGCGATGCCGACACCGAACCTTGCCTGCTTCGATAAGGTCATGGAAAACTTCGACAAGGTCCGCCATGCAAATGGTGGCACGTCGACCGCTGACCTGCGCCTGAAAATGCAGAAGAGCATGCAGAACAACGCAGCTGTCTTCCGCACTCAGGAAACCCTCGAGCAGGGCTGCAAGGAGATGAAAGACATCTGGGGCGACATGGCTGACATGAAAGTCACCGACCGGTCCCTGATCTGGAACTCCGATCTGATGGAATCCCTTGAGCTTCAGAACCTGATGATCAACGCTCTTCCGACCGTTGTCGGGGCCGAGGCCCGCAAGGAAAGCCGTGGTGCCCATGCTCGTGAGGACTTTAAAGATGGTCCTCTGGGTGGTCGCGACGACGATAACTGGCGCAAGCATACGCTGGCTTGGGTAGCCGAAGATGGTGATGTCCGTCTCGACTATCGTCCGGTGGTTCTGGATCCGCTTACCACGCTTGAAGAAGGTGGGATCGATCCGGCGAAAATTGCACCGAAAGCCCGCGTCTACTAACAGCCCTTGTTGTCGGACAGCGTCAAGCTGTCCGACCTTTTCCGAATTGGATGCCCGGATGACCGCCAGACCAGCGGGACGGGCGAGACCCGAATGAACGGAGCGAAAAGATGGTTGAACTTGCGCTGCCGAAGAACTCAGTGATCAAAGAAGGCAAGACCTGGCCGAAGCCTGAAGGCGCGACCAACTTGACCGAATTCCGCATCTATCGCTGGAATCCTGACGACGGCAAAAACCCGCAGATCGATACCTATTTTGTGGACCGCGATGCTTGCGGCCCTATGGTTCTTGATGGCCTTCTGTACATCAAGGACACGATTGATGCGACCCTGACCCTGCGCCGATCCTGCCGTGAAGGCATTTGCGGCTCCTGTGCGATGAACATCGACGGGGCGAATACGCTGGCCTGTACCTTTGGTATGGACGATTGCAAGTCCAAGGTCGTCAAGGTCTATCCTTTGCCGCATATGAAAGTGGTCAAGGATCTTATCCCTGACATGAACAATTTCTATGCTCAGCATTCTTCGATCGAACCTTATCTGAAGACCGACACGCCGGCTCCGGAGACCGAATGGTTGCAAAGCCGTGAAGACCGCGCCAAGCTTGATGGTCTTTACGAGTGTATTCTTTGTGCCTCTTGCTCGACCTCCTGCCCGTCTTACTGGTGGAATGGTGAGCGGTATATTGGTCCTGCTGCCCTTCTGCAGGCCTATCGCTGGATCATCGACAGCCGCGACGAATATACCGGCGAACGCCTTGATCATCTCGATCACGTGTTCGGTGCCTATCGTTGCCACACGATCATGAACTGCACCAAGGTTTGTCCGAAAGGTCTGAACCCGGCCAAGGCCATTGCAGAGATCAAACGCATGATGGTCGAACGCGCCATCTAGAGCGTTCCGACCGGTTCGCAAAAGCGATCCGCCGAAGAAACGAAAACCGCTTTCCGGGTCTTTCTGGAGAGCGGTTTTTTTGTGCCTGATGACGCCGTACGCGGGTGGTGCGCCCTCCCGATAACAAAGTCGTCATTGCGACGGGGCTTGCGGACGCCACATTTGATTCCTAATTAAAAGTTCAAAGCTACACAGTTGAAAAGCGCGCACGCGCGCTTGGTGTATGGCAGCGCTTAGTTGGGTGAAATGGATTTGGTGAGTAAGTGCTTGTTACTTTCCGAATGTCACGGCTGTGTCAGAAAGATCAGATAGTTCGCAGGAGGATCTTTGACCTGAGAGGGAGGTTCACATGTTGCAGACGAACATTTTGTTCGTGGATGAGGCCAACAATGATAGAAGCATTCTGGCTGAGGCCTATTTCAATCAGGGTCGCGATATCAGTGTCAGGGCCTTCAGTGCGGGCGTGAACCCGGATGTCGAGTTGGATCGTGCGGTCTATGAAGTGATGCGCGAGAAGGGAATCCGTCCCGATGACTATTGTCCGAAACCCATCGACATTTTTCTGCAGCCCTATTCTCCCAGAATTGATCTTGTGGTCGGTTTCGGGTCAGGAAACACTCGAGCGCGGCTTCCCATGTTGCCGCATCATCCATCGAGTCTTCAGCTGATGGTGGATGCACTTGATCGCGGGTTCGAAGGAGCTGCGCGCAAACGCGCCATCAGAGACTGCTATGCCGACGTCGGTCTGGCAATTGATCGGGCAAAGGCCAAGGGACTGCTGCCCAGTTCCCAAGCTGCCTGATTTGCAAAGGCAGTATGATCAGGGGTATCGGAATCTGTTTCCTCAACGGCTGCTCCTGATCGCACCATTCACGAGCGCATTTCATGGTCTGCCGCTGGTCGTTTACTCTGTCGGGCAGTCTTTTCATCCGGGCCCAGCTGTGCAACCATGGGGCGTGCGTGCAAAGTGCGCCTTTTAGGCGGCCTGTTTTTGATAGTGATCAACGTTTGTCAGCACGTGCCTGATATACAGGCAACGCGTTTAAATAAAAGATGGATTTCAACCTTTGCTGACGGCCCTATTGGCTGGACTGGGCAAAGGGAATGCTTTATTCGAATAGCAAGACTCTTACCATCTCAAGATACAGGAGATTGAGCCGTGAGCGGAATCAAACTGCGTCCAGGTGTCGTCACCGGCGAAGAATATCTGCAGCTTCTGGAAGCCTGCAAAGAAGGTGGCTACGCGCTGCCTGCGGTGAATGTCACCGGTACCAATAGTCTCAATGCGGTGATGGAAGCTGCTGCCAAAGCAAAATCCGACATCATCATTCAGATGTCCAACGGTGGCGCACAGTTCTATGCTGGCCAGGGTGCTCCAGATGCGATGCAGGCCCGTGTTCTCGGTTCTGTTTCCATCGCGCAGCATGTCAATCTGCTCGCCGAGGCCTATGGCATCTGCGTTGTCATGCACACCGACCACTGCAACCGCAAGCTTCTGCCTTGGGTTGACGGTCTGCTGGATCATGGCGAAGCCTACTACAAGACCCATGGTCGCCCGCTTTACACGTCCCACATGATCGATTTGTCCGAGGAATCCCTTGAAGACAACGTTCAGACCTGTGCGAAATATCTCGAACGCATGGCTCCGATGGGCATGAGCCTTGAAATCGAGCTTGGCGTTACCGGCGGTGAAGAAGACGGCATCGGTAAAGAGCTTGAAGAAGGCGATGCTGAGAATCCGAACCTCTACACCCAGCCTCAAGATGTGCTTTATGCCTATGACGTGCTGTCCAAGATCGGTCACTTCACCGTGGCTGCTTCCTTCGGCAACGTTCATGGCGTCTATGCACCGGGCAACGTCAAACTGCGTCCTGAAATCCTGAAGCATTCTCAGGCGCTGGTTTCCAAGGAACGCGGCGGCGGCGACAAGCCTCTCAGCCTCGTTTTCCATGGCGGTTCTGGGTCCTCCAAGGAGCAGATCGAAGAAGCTGTCGGTTATGGCGTGTTCAAGATGAACGTCGACACCGACATCCAGTTTGCCTTTGCTGAAGCGGTTGCTGCGAAGATGAATGAAAAGGCAATTGCCTTCATCCATCAGGTCGACCCGGATGACAAAACTCCGTACAAAAAATTCTACGATCCGCGCAAATGGCTGCGTTCTGGCGAACTGGGCATGGTAGCCCGCGTCGAAGAAGCCATGAAGGATCTGGGCTCTGTTGGCAAAACTGTTGCCAGCAAGTAAGCTTTTGCACATCCTGTAATTGGTTGGGGTCTGTGGGTATTTTTTCCTGCAGGCCCTTCTTTTTGTCTCATTGATCCGTAAGAATGACAAGGAAACGGGGCATTGCGGGGATGCTACGTATGCCACCGGCAAAAGCTTTTGCTCTTGGCCGGGGGCGCTGGTATCACTGAAAGCGGGCTGTCTGACTATGATGGCGCGCTCTTGGTATGTTGTTATTATGGGTGAAAAGATTTGTATGGGTACCACTTTGGACTGTCAGAGACTGGCGCTTGGCTTCAGGTTTCTCGGGAGACGGCGGTCTCTTGCCGCTGCGATGATGGCTCTCGTTCTTGGTGGCTGTGCCGTGTCCGGCGGCCTTGATCAGAGCAAAGACACACAGCCGGTGGTGTCCCGCGCGGAGCTGCCTTCGCTTCCTGCCATTGTAGAGCCGGCTGATGAAGTGGCCTCTTCGGGCAAATTCCAACATTCCGAAACTGAAGCCGTCAAGGTCGTCGCCAAGACTGATGGGCCAGAAGAGATTGAGGCGAACAAGGTGGCCTATGCTGCTGCAACGCAGGTGGAGCAGCCCGCGATCACCACAACACATGCTGACCTCAAGCCGTTTGTCGGGCGCTGGACGCTGAATAAACCGCCCAAAGTGAAAGCCGCCGGGACAATCGGGACAACCGCAGCCCCTTCTGATGCGTGTGTTTTGGTGCTTGAGGCCGCAGAAGAGGGGGCAACGGGCCACAAGGCCAAGGGCAATTCTTCTTGCCCGACCGGTCTGTTCATGCTTGATAGTTGGGCGGCTTTTGAGGGCAGGCTTGTGCTCAAGGACCATATGGGGGATGAGATCGTGCAGTTGCGCTCCGGCGAGGCCGGTATATGGGTTGGCGTGAGCCGGGACGGCACGACCTATGTCTTTGAAAAATCCTGAGTGATGGCAATGAGGCGGCGGCTTGATCCGTTTGCTTCTTCACCTGCCAAGCGATCCGCAGTCATGGTGCTTGCGGAGTTGTCGTGATTGAGCTATCACGTGAATTGATCTGATTACCCTCTAGGGCCATTTATCGACTTGATAAAGTTTGCAGAAGATTCAAAACTTAGGGCAGGGTGTCGAATGGAGAGTGGTATGATTCGGTATTGCGTACTTGGTTGCCTTGGTTTGGTGATGGCTGGTTGTTCAACCGGCGGGTTTGACCGATTTGGTGGCAGCCAGAACACGCGGCTTAATCCGGCGCCGACGGCGCCTGTCGAGAGCCAGAGCTTGAGTCCTCTCATCCCGAATGAGCAATATGCCAACACCCAGCAAGGGCAGCCGATCAACAACGCCCTTGGTGCCGAGGCCGAAATCACCCAGCCGGGGCAGATTTCCGGCGACATGGCGACACCTGCCACAGCCCGACAGCTCAAGCGCACGGATCTTCTCGGTGCCTGGACGCTGGCGTCGGGGGCCGAGCAGTGCAAGCTGAATGTCAATCTGACAAACTGGACCGGTGGCTATCGTGCGTCGACGCGCGGCTGCGCATCACCTGATCTGCAGCGCATCAATGCGTGGAAGCTGGAAGGCCGAAAAGTGGTCTTGCTGGCCGAGGACGGTGCGACGCCGATTGCACAGCTCTTTTCCTCGTCTCCTGCCCGCTTTGACGGTTTGGCAAGCCAGGACGGCCGGGCGGTTTCCCTGTTCCGATAAAATTTCCCATTCTTGCGGCTTGTCTCCGGATGCCTCCATTGGCGGGCTTGCGTAGGATCGGCTTTGCGGGTTAGAGGACGCTGACGATATGGCTGACGGATGCTTTTTGCAGCAACCGGGCATTCTGTCTTGGGCGGTTGCGTGAGTGTGTGTCGTCCTGCGGCTTAGGTAACAGAAGGATGACTTTGTGGGCAGCGAGTTTGGCGTTTATTCGGTTTCGGATTTCTACAACAGCAAAGTTGAGCATGGCGAGATAGAGGGCGATCCGCAGCAGCGTGCCCTCGCCGAGCGCTTTGACCGTCTGCAGGAACGTGTGAGCCAGAAGCGCCTGTCACGCAAGACCTCGTCCCTTGGCTGGCTGTTTGCGAAGCGCCAACCGCCGGAAATCGTCAAGGGTCTCTATGTTTGGGGAGCCGTGGGGCGCGGCAAGACCATGGTGATGGATCTCTTTTTCGAGATTGCACCGGTCAAGCGCAAGGGGCGGTTCCACTTTCATGAATTCATGCGCGATATGCACGCGCGGATCAAGGTCGCCCGGGCTGATATCAAGGCAGGGGTGATCAAGGGTGAGGATCCGATCCGGCCCGTGGCTGATGATCTGGCGGATGAGCTCAAACTGTTGTGTTTTGATGAGTTTTCCGTGACGGATATCGCGGACGCGATGCTTCTGGGGCGGCTGTTCACGCGCCTGTTCGAGCGAGGCGTGGTGGTGGTCGCCACCTCCAATGTGGAACCATCCCAGCTTTACAAGGATGGCCTTAACCGTCAGTTGTTCCTTCCCTTTATCGAGCTCTTGAAACAGCAGTGTGAAATTGTCTGCCTCGACGCCCGTACGGACTTCCGAATGGAAAAGCTGAGCGGTGAAGAGGTTTTTCTGTACCCGGATGATGACAGTGCGAAATGCCGGTTTCAGGCCATGTGGGAGAGTCTGATCGAGGCTCCGCGGGCGGCGAGCGACTCTGTCGCTCATCAGGGACGCAGCATTCACGTGCCTGAGGCCTGGCACGGAATGGCGCGCTTTCATTTTGGTGATTTATGCGCAAATCCGTTGGGTGCGTCTGACTATCTACGCCTGTGTTCTCTCTATCACACCGTGTTTATCGAAGGGATTCCGCTCTTAGGCCGATTTAACCGGAATGAGGCCAAACGGTTCATTATTCTGATTGATACCCTTTATGATAATCATATCAGATTGATAGCAACTGCCGCAGCGTCACCTCTTGATCTTTATACGGATGACAATGGGACCGAAGCCTTCGAGTTTCATCGCACTGCGTCGCGCTTAGTAGAAATGCAGTCACGTGACTATTTGTCGCAGGATGATGCCGTATCCTTACGTTGACGTTATCGTTAAGTGCACCAAAAGTCTGGCCTTTTTTAGGGATTTAAAACTTTGTGAGACTTGAAAGAGCAGCGGATTCGCGTTACTCACAGCCATCCATTCCCGACACTGCCGAGTGCCCGGGAGAACCTAACGTTTAGGGAAATACCTGATATGGCGAGGAAGAAAATTGCTCTGATTGGTGCGGGCCAGATTGGTGGCACGCTGGCTCATCTGGCTGGTCTCTATGAACTGGGCGACATTGTCCTTTTCGATATCGCAGAAGGCACTCCTGAAGGGAAAGCGCTCGACATCGCGGAATCGTCCCCGGTCGACGGCTTTGATGCCAAGCTCTCCGGTACGCAGTCCTATGAATCGATCGCTGGCGCCGATGTTGTAATCGTGACCGCTGGTGTGGCACGCAAGCCCGGCATGAGCCGCGACGATCTGGTTGAAATCAACCTCAAAGTCATGAAGCAGGTTGGCGCAGGCATCGGCAAATACGCTCCCGATGCCTTTGTTATTTGCATCACCAACCCTCTCGACGCAATGGTTTGGGCTCTACAGAAATTCTCCGGCCTGCCCGCCAACAAAGTTGTTGGTATGGCTGGTGTTCTTGACTCCTCCCGTTTCCGTCATTTCCTCGCAGACGAATTTGATGTGTCTGTTCAGGACGTCACCGCTTTCGTTCTTGGCGGTCATGGCGACACCATGGTTCCGCTGACCCGTTACTCCACCGTTGCCGGCATCCCGCTGACCGATCTGGTCAAAATGGGCTGGATCGAGCAGGGTCGTCTGGACGAAATCGTGCAGCGTACCCGCGATGGCGGTGCTGAAATCGTGAAACTGCTGAAAACCGGCTCCGCATTCTATGCCCCGGCTACCTCGGCAATCTCGATGGCTGAGTCCTATCTCAAAGATAAGAAGCGTGTTCTTCCATGTGCCGCTCATCTTTCCGGTGAGTATGGCGTTGAAGGCATGTATTGCGGCGTTCCGACCGTGATCGGAGCTGGCGGCATCGAGCGTATTGTCGAGATTGAACTGGACAAGGATGAAAAAGCTCAGTTCGACCATTCTGTCGATAGCGTGAAAGGCCTCATCGAAGCCTGCCAGCGCATCGCTCCGGAACTGGCCGAGTAATAGGCTAAGAAAACCTGATCCCCGCCTTATTTCGTTGGCCCGAATGCGGGGGCAGGTTTTTTGAGTCTACAGAAGAAGATCAGCCGGCGGTCGATCGCGCTCACGTTTCGACCGCCGCGCAGATTTGTTTTTTTAGGGGAGCTCCCATGAATATTCATGAGTATCAGGCAAAGGCGCTTCTGAAGGAATATGGTGCACCAGTCTCAGACGGTGTCGCCATTTTTTCGGCAGAAGAGGCGCTTGCCGCTGCAGATAAGCTAGGTGGTCCGCTCTGGGTTGTGAAATCCCAGATCCATGCGGGCGGCCGCGGCAAAGGAAAATTCAAAGAATCGTCAGCTGGTGAAAAGGGTGGTGTGCGCCTTGCCTCCTCGAAAGAGGAAGTGACCGAATTTGCCGGTCAGATGCTCGGAGCCACGCTGGTGACCAACCAGACCGGCGACGCAGGCAAACAGGTGAACCGTCTTTATATTGAGGACGGTGCGGACATTGATCGCGAGCTCTATCTCTCGCTTCTGGTCGATCGTTCCTGTGGCCGTGTGGCGTTTGTTGTCTCCACAGAAGGCGGCATGGACATCGAGGCTGTTGCGGAAGAAACGCCCGAGAAAATCCTGACCCTGCCGATCGATCCCGAAGCAGGCGTCACCGAAGCGGATGCGTCCAAGATCTGCGATGCGCTGAAGCTCGAGAGTGCTGCGCGCGACGATGGCATGACGCTGTTCCCCATTCTCTACAAGGCCTTTGTCGAAAAGGACATGGCGCTTCTCGAGGTCAACCCGCTGATCGTCATGGAAAATGGTCGTCTGCGCGTGCTCGACGCCAAGGTGTCCTTCGATGGCAACGCTCTGTTCCGTCATCCCGAGATCATGGAACTGCGTGACCTCACCGAGGAAGACGAGAAGGAAATCACTGCGTCCAAGCATGATCTGGCCTATGTGGCGCTTGATGGCAACATCGGCTGCATGGTGAATGGTGCCGGTCTTGCCATGGCGACCATGGACATCATCAAGCTCTATGGCGCAGAGCCTGCCAACTTCCTTGATGTGGGTGGTGGTGCCACCACCGAGAAAGTGACCGCAGCCTTCAAGATCATCACGTCCGATCCGAACGTCAAAGGCATTCTCGTCAACATCTTTGGCGGCATCATGCGCTGTGACATCATTGCGCAGGGCGTTCTGCAGGCTGTCCAGGAAGTCGGCCTGAGTGTGCCGCTCGTCGTGCGGCTGGAAGGCACGCGCGTCGCGGAAGGCAAGAAGTTGATTGAGGAAAGCGACCTCAACGTCATTCCTGCCGATGATCTGAACGATGCAGCGCAGAAGATCGTCGCTGCAGTGAAGGGGGCGTAACGATGTCAATCCTTGTAAACAAAGACACCAAAATCATCGTTCAGGGCCTGACCGGCAAGACCGGAACCTTCCACACCGAGCAGGCTCTGGCCTACTACGGTACGCAGATGGTGGCCGGCGTTCACCCCAAAAAAGGTGGCGAAACCTGGTCCAGCGGTCTGGACGGCGGAGCCGAACTGCCGATCTTCGCGTCTGTGAAAGAAGCCAAAGATGCCACGGGTGCCACGGCGTCCGTCATCTATGTGCCGCCTGCAGGTGCCGGTGCTGCCATCATCGAGGCCATCGAGGCAGGGGTTGAATTCATCTCCTGCATCACCGAAGGCATTCCCGTGGCCGACATGGTCAAGGTGAAGCGCCGCCTCGAAGACAGCAAGTCGCGTCTTCTCGGCCCGAACTGCCCCGGTATCCTGACCCCGGAAGAATGCAAGATCGGTATCATGCCTGGCTCAATCTTCAAGAAAGGTTCAGTCGGTATTGTTTCCCGGTCCGGTACACTTACCTATGAAGCAGTGTTCCAGACGACCAATGAAGGCCTGGGCCAGACGACAGCTGTCGGCATCGGCGGTGATCCGGTGAAAGGCACCGAGTTCATCGACGTGTTGGATATGTTCCTAGACGATCCCGAGACCAAGTCGATCATCATGATCGGTGAGATCGGCGGGTCCGCCGAGGAAGATGCCGCTGCGTGGCTGAAGGAACAGGCCGAAAAGGGCCGGAAGAAACCGATGGTCGGCTTCATTGCTGGCCGGACCGCGCCTCCGGGTCGCACCATGGGTCATGCCGGTGCGGTGATTTCCGGCGGCAAGGGTGGTGCCGAGGACAAGATTGCCGCGATGGAAGATGCCGGCATTCGCGTGTCCCCCTCGCCAGCGAGCCTGGGTACCACTTTGGTTGACTTGCTCAACGGCAAGTAAAAGCGCGACATTGTGACACGGCGGCGAGAAAGGTGCTCCTTTCTGCCGCCAATCCTTATCCTCCGGCAATGGTGCCGGTTAATGAACTAGAGCACCGGGTGAAAGCCCGGTTAGGTGGCGATGGCACGTCAGGATGCGAATGAAGCGTTCGCATTGACCTCTTTCCTTTATGGGGGCAATGCGTCTTACATCGAAGATCTCTACGCAAGGTATCTCGAAAACCCCGCGTCGGTGAGCGAAGAATGGCACACGTTCTTCAAGGATTTCCAAGAAAACAAGAGTGAAGTGATCGCCAATGCGCGCGGTGCGTCCTGGAAACGGCCTGATTGGCCGGTGCCTGCGTCCGGCGATATGGTGTCCGCTCTTGGTGGCGAGTTCGTTGACGAGAAGAAGCTCACAGACAAGCTCAAGACCAAGGCCAAGGAGCAGGGCGTCGAGCTCAGCGACGAGGCTGTTCAGCAGGCGACTCGCGACTCGGTTCGTGCCCTGATGATGATTCGTGCTTACCGCGCACGTGGCCATCTGCATGCTGATCTTGACCCGCTGAACCTTGCCGAAGCCAAAGATCACGAAGAATTGCACCCGACGTCCTATGGCTTCACCGAGGCGGACTACAATCGCAAGATCTTCATTGATCATGTTCTGGGGCTTGAATTTGCGACCATCCCGGAAATGCTCGAGATCTTGCGGCGGACCTATTGTTCCACCCTTGGCGTGGAATTCATGCAGATTTCGGATCCGGCAGAAAAATCCTGGATTCAGGAACGCATCGAAGGGCCGGACAAGCAGATTGCCTTTACCGAACAGGGCAAGAAAGCCATCCTTTACAAGCTTGTCGAGGCAGAAGGCTTTGAGAAATTTCTCGACCTGAAATACACCGGCACGAAACGCTTCGGTCTTGACGGTGGCGAAAGCCTCATTCCGGCGCTTGAGCAGATTATCAAGCGTGGTGGCGCTCTTGGCGTCAAGGAAATCGTGTTCGGGATGGCCCACCGCGGACGTCTCAATGTGCTCAGTCAGGTGATGGGCAAGCCGCACCGCGCCATTTTCCATGAGTTCAAGGGCGGGTCCTATACCCCCGACGATGTGGAAGGCTCGGGTGATGTGAAATATCATCTTGGCGCGTCTTCGGATCGCTCTTTCGATGACAACAATGTGCATCTGTCTTTGACCGCTAACCCGTCTCACCTCGAGATCGTGAACCCGGTCGTCCTCGGCAAGTCGCGCGCCAAGCAGGATCAGCATGCATCTACCGCGAATGGTACCTTCATTGAGACGACAGACGTGCAGCGCACAACGGTTCTGCCGCTGTTGCTGCATGGAGATGCGGCCTTTGCAGGACAGGGTGTCGTGGCCGAATGTCTGGGCTTGTCGGGCTTGAGAGGCCACAGAACCGGCGGTTCGATCCACTTCATCATCAACAACCAGATCGGCTTTACCACGAACCCGCGTTTCTCGCGGTCGTCGCCGTATCCGTCTGATCTTGCCAAGATGATTGAGGCTCCGATCCTGCATTGTAACGGTGATGATCCTGAGTCTGTCGTCTTTGCTGCCAAGATCGCAACCGAGTTCCGACAGAAGTTCGGCAAGCCGGTCGTTATCGACATGTTCTGTTATCGCCGCTTCGGTCATAACGAAGGCGATGAACCGGCCTTTACCCAGCCTCTGATGTACAAGAAGATCCGGTCTCATCCGACCAGCCTGCAGCTCTATGCAGACAAGCTGATCGGTGAGGGTGTGATCACGCCTGATGATCTGGAACAGATGCGTGCGGATGTGCGCAAGACGCTGGATGAGGAATTCGAGGCAGGCCAAAGCTTCTCGCCAAACAAGGCGGATTGGTTTGATGGCCGCTGGGCGGGTTTGACGACGGCTTCAGCCGAAGATGATCGCCGGTCCGGCAACACCGGTCTTGATGTTGACGAGCTGCGGGCAATCGGCAAGAAGCTGACCGATATCCCTGAAGACTTCAATGTACACCGGACCATCAAGCGCTTCCTGACGAACCGCGCCAAAATGATGGATACGGGCGAGGGCATTGATTGGGCAACCGCTGAGGCTCTGGCTTTCGGCTCTTTGGTCAAGGAAGGCCATGCCGTTCGTCTGTCCGGTCAGGATAGCGAACGAGGCACCTTCTCTCAGCGCCATACGGTGCTTTATGATCAGGTGGACGAGCATCGCTACATTCCGCTCAACCATATCGATGAAAACCAGAACCGCTATGAAGTGATCAACTCCATGTTGTCCGAAGAAGCTGTGCTGGGCTTTGAATATGGCTATACGCTGGCCGAGCCGAAAGGTCTGACCTTGTGGGAAGGCCAGTTTGGCGACTTTGCCAATGGCGCACAGGTGGTGTTTGACCAGTTCCTGACCTCGGGCGAACGCAAGTGGCTTCGCGCGTCTGGTCTGACTGTTCTGTTGCCTCATGGCTATGAAGGGCAGGGACCCGAGCATAGTTCGGCACGTCTGGAGCGCTTCTTGCAATCCTGTGCCGAGGACAACATTCAGGTCGCCAACTGCACGACCCCGGCCAACTATTTCCATATTCTGCGCCGGCAGGTGAAACGCAGCTTCCGCAAGCCGCTGATCCTGATGACGCCGAAAAGCCTTCTGCGTCACAAGCGGGCGATTTCGAACCTTGCGGAACTGGGTGCAGGCAGCACCTTCCACCGGGTTCTGTGGGACGATGCGGAGATCCGGCCCAATCAGGAAATCAAGCTCACCACTGACGACAAGATCCGTCGGGTGATCCTGTGTTCGGGCAAGGTCTATTATGATCTGTACGAAGACCGTGAAGAGCGCGGCATCAACGATGTCTATCTGCTTCGTGTCGAACAGCTCTATCCTTTCCCCGCCAAGACCCTGATCAAGGAGCTGTCGCGCTTCAAGCAGGCAGAAATGGTCTGGTGTCAGGAAGAGCCCAAGAACCAGGGTGCCTGGTTCTTCGTAGAGCCTTACATGGAATGGGTTCTCAATCAGATTGATGCGAAAACCAAGCGAATGTCCTATGTGGGTCGTCCGGCATCCGCTGCTACGGCAACGGGTCTGATGAGCAAACATCTCGCTCAGTTGAAGGCCTTTCTTGACGATGCGTTTGCCGAGTAAACGGCTGACTGACTTTAATGAAATGTGAGAAGAAAAATGGCAACGGAAATCAAAGTCCCAACTCTGGGCGAGTCAGTGACCGAAGCAACCATTGGTCAGTGGTTCAAGGCAACCGGTGATGCCGTTCAGGCCGATGAGCCGCTGGTTGAACTGGAAACCGACAAAGTGACGATCGAAGTGCCGGCACCTGTTGCTGGTACCTTGGGTGATATCGTCGCGCCAGAAGGAGAGACCGTCGAGGTGGGCGCTCTTCTTGCGATGCTGAACGAAGGGGATGGGGCTGGCGCAGCACCGGCAGCTTCCTCCTCGGCTCCAGCCAAGGAAGAAAAACCTGCTGAAGCCCCCGCTCCAGCAGCCAAGGAAGAGTCCAAGTCGACCTCCATGCCGCCCGCTCCGAGCGCTTCCAAGATGATGACCGAGAACAAGGTCGATCCGGACGCAGTCTCGGGCTCTGGCGTGCGCGGTCAGGTGCTTAAGGGCGATGTGATCAATGCAATCGCATCGGGTGCGACGGCTCCGGCCGGTGCATCGGCTCCCTCAGCGGCTGCGCGTCCGTCTTCGAAGCCGGATGATGCTGCACGCGAAGAGCGTGTGCGCATGACCAAGCTGCGCCAGACCATCGCTCGCCGCCTGAAAGATGCCCAGAACACGGCTGCGATGCTGACCACGTTCAACGATGTGGACATGTCGGCGGTCATGAACCTGCGCAAGGAATATAAAGACCTGTTCGAGAAGAAACATGGCGTTCGTCTCGGCTTCATGGGCTTCTTTGCCAAGGCTGTTTGCACCGCGCTGCAGGAAATTCCTGCAGTGAATGCCGAGATCGATGGCACGGATATCATCTACAAGCACTTCGTCCATCTGGGCGTTGCCGTCGGTTCGCCGCGCGGTCTTGTGGTGCCGGTGGTTCGCGATGCCGACCAGATGTCGATTGCCGAAATCGAGAAGGCAATCGGTGAGTTCGGCCGCAAGGCGCGGGATGGTCAGTTGACCATGGACGAAATGCAGGGTGGCACCTTCACCGTTTCCAACGGTGGTGTTTATGGCTCGATGATGTCCACGCCGATCCTCAACGCACCGCAGTCCGGTATTCTGGGCATGCACCGCATTGAAGAGCGTCCGGTGGTTCGCGATGGTCAGGTTGTCATCCGTCCGATGATGTATCTGGCGCTCTCCTATGATCATCGTGTTGTCGATGGCAAGGAAGCCGTGACCTTCCTCGTGCGCATCAAGGAAGCTCTTGAGGATCCGCAGCGTCTCGTTCTGGATCTCTAGAGTTGAATGCTCTTTTCGGTGACGGGGCCATGTGTGCCCCGTTTCCATTTGCATCCTGTCCGGGGTTGGGCGTCCATTGACCAATTCCGTTTAGGCCTGATGCATGATATGGGCAAGGCATGAACCCTGTTCGCAGAAATGCATAAAAAGCACCGAAAAGCATCGTTTCAAACCCATCCGCTAAGCCGGATCGTCTTAAAAACGCTCTAGGTCCCCCGATGAGGGGAACCCCAAGGAGAGATGCCGTTGGCCGTCGCGTTGAAAATTGGAAGCTGGCTTTGTGCCATCTTCATGATTTTTTCGGCCATCGTCTGGCTGGTCGGCGGATTTCTGGTAACCAATGCCCTGTCCAACAATGCCGGGGGGACGGTGCCGGGTCTTGATCTGATCCCTGCTACCTTTTGGCCCTTTCGCGCCGTTGTATCGGCAATCGGTGTGGTTGGCGCGGTGACTCTTGTCTTGTCGCGCCGGACCTTCTTTCGAGTGATTGCGCTGTGGTTAGCGCTTGAACTCATTCTTATCGGCTGGCTCTATGCGAGCGGTTTTCTTGCCTCTCAATTTAACAATCTTGAAAGCGTGCGCAATCTTGCGATTCTGCAGATGTGCGGTCTCAGTGTGGTGATTTTTTCCTGGGTGAAACACAACACGCTCTTTCGATCCGGAATCCTTCAGGAGTGAATGAAATGTCTTATGATCTTGTGGTGATTGGTACAGGCCCCGGTGGCTACGTGTGTGCGATCCGCGCCGCCCAATTGGGCATGAAGGTTGCTGTGGTCGAAAAACGCAAGACCCACGGTGGCACCTGTCTCAATGTTGGCTGTATCCCGTCCAAGGCCTTGTTGCATGCCTCGGAGCTTTTTGATGAAGCCGGGCACGATTTTGCCAACATGGGCATCAAGGTCGGCAAGCCCGAGCTTGACCTCAAAGATATGATGAAACACAAGCAGGACGTGATCGACTCCAACGTTGGCGGTGTCGAGTTTCTGCTCAAGAAAAACAAGATTGATGTGTTCCATGGCGCAGGCAAGATTGTCGCGCAGGGCAAGGTTGAAGTCACTCCCGACGAGGGTGACGTGCAGACCGTCGAAGCCAAGGGCATCGTGATTGCAACCGGCTCGGACGTTGCGAACCTGCCGGGCATCGAGATTGACGAGAAACAGGTGGTGTCGTCCACTGGTGGTCTTGAGCTCGACAAGGTTCCGGGCAAGATGATTGTCGTGGGTGCCGGCGTGATCGGGCTTGAGCTTGGATCTGTCTGGCGTCGTCTCGGATCCGAGGTGACTGTGGTCGAATTTCTTGACCGCATTCTGCCCGGCATGGATAGCGAAGTGGTCAAAAATGCCCAGCGCATTTTCAAGAAACAGGGATTTGACTTCAAGCTGGGGACCAAGGTCACCGGTATCGAAAAGACCAAGAAGGGTCTCAAGATCACGACCGAGCCTGCGGCTGGCGGCGATGCTTCAGAGCTTGAAGCGGATGTGGTTCTGGTTGCAATTGGTCGCCGTCCTTACACGGACGGGCTGGGCCTTGATACAGTTGGTGTCGAGCTCGATGATCGGGGCCGGGTCAAGACCGACGGGCATTTCAAGACCAATGTGGACGGCGTCTATGCCATTGGTGACGTGATCGAGGGTCCAATGCTGGCGCACAAGGCCGAAGATGATGGGGTTGCTTTGGCCGAGATCCTCGCCGGTCAGGCTGGTCATGTTGACTATAATCTCGTGCCGGGCGTTGTCTATACCATGCCGGAAATCGCGGTGATTGGGAAAACCGAAGAGCAGCTGAAAGAAGCGGGTGTCGCCTATAATGTCGGCAAATTCCCCTTCTCGGCCAATGGTCGCGCCAAGGCGCAGCGCCACACGGACGGGTTTATCAAGGTGCTGGCCGACAAGACGTCGGATCAGGTGCTGGGCGTTCACATGATTGGTGGCGGCGTTGGCGAGTTGATCCATGAGACATCGGTTCTGATGGCCTTCTCGGGATCTGCCGAGGATCTTGCACGCACGATCCATGCGCATCCGACCCTGTCTGAGGCGGTCAAGGAAGCCGCGCTCGCGGTCGACAAGCGTCCGATCCACATGTGATGGGCCGGAGTTGCCCGGCTCAACCTTGAGGGCCGGGATGAGCATTGCAACAGGCTGTCATCGTGCAGCCTGTTTTTATTTTGTCCGCCCGCTTCGGGCTATTTTTTCCAGAGCACGAACTTGCGCATCTCGTCGGGCTTGCGGCGATCATGATAGTCGTCAAACACCTGCGCATCCATGCGCTTGCCGTTGATCGAAACGGTCACTGTGCGTTTGGCAAAAAAGGTGCGGTAGCTCACCTGAAAGCTGGTGTCGTCGAAACGATGAGCGATTGATCGCCCCCACGTGCAATCGCGGGGTGCGCAAGCCGTGTAGGCCTTGATCTGGATGTGTGGAACCGTCTGATCGTTGCAGATTGCGCGAACTTCCAGCTTGGTCAGGTCAGAGCGATTGCCTGCAAAGGGATTCTCCCAATTGCCGATCGTTCGCGATTGAACACAAGATTCGCTTTGTGCCGCAACGGATGTTGTCATCAGGCCCATAAGGCCGAACAAGAGCAGGGTCGCCTTAAGAAGGGATGCCATATCCAATTCTCCGCATTGTTGATCGGTCTGGGCAACAGGCCGTTCCCGATCTTCGAAGCCGGATCCGGTTTTGCGATGCTTTGCTCTTGCGGTCGCAAGAGAACGTTCAAAAGAGCGCTTGCTTTCAATCCGAAAGCCCGTTGATCGCCAAACCGCAACGGTTTGATAAGTATAAGGGTAACAAAAATGCGTTACGTGCTCGTTAAGTAAACCCTTATAGTCCGAGCCAATCACGCGGATTTATGCTGATTTCTTGCAAAAACTGTCAGGAGCGGGGATGGGCTTTTTGATAGATCGACATCAACTCGGACATTTCGACCTCGGTGTAGCTCTGGGTTGTTGACAGGCTGGCATGGCCCAGTAGCTCCTGAATGGTCCTTAGATCGCCGCCATTGGCCAGCAAATGCGTGGCAAAGGAATGCCTCAGGCCGTGGGGCGTGGCGCTGTCTGGCAGGCCAAGGGCACCGCGCAGCAGCTCGATTGTCTTCTGCACCACGCGCGGGCTCAAGGGGCCGCCTCGCACACCGCGAAAGAGCGGTTCGTCTGGGTCCAGTTCAAACGGGCAACGGTCGATATAGTCCGTAAGAGCGGTCTGGACCACCGGCAGCACAGGCAGGCGGCGCTGCTTGTTGCCCTTGCCGGTCACGGTCATGGCGTTCTGGCCGGGCTGGGGGGCCGTGCGCAATGTCAGTGCGAGGGCTTCGGAGATGCGAAGGCCAACCGCATAGAGCAAAAGAAAGACGGCGCTGTCGCGTGCCGTAACCCATGGTTCCGTCGCCAGCGATTCCGACGGGTTCACCAGCCGCTGCGCCTTTTCAACCGTCAGCGGTTTTGGCAAGGAGCGCGAATATTTGGGCGGCTTGACCGCTTTGAAGGGCGCTGAGGTTGCCTGACCGCGCTCTTCAAGATAGCGCACAAAAGACCGGATGCCAGCAAGACTTCGTGCGAGTGAGCGCGAGGATACGCCATCCTGTCTGCGCCGTGCCATATAGGAGCGCACGTCTGCGGGGCGCAGGGACGGGAAATGGGACAGGTCGGCAGGCTCGCCCATGTGATCGGTCAGAAAGGCAAAGTACTGGTCGAGATCCCGGTCATAGGCTTCGCAGGTTGCCTCAGAGAGCCGCCGTTCGTTCGTCAGCCCTTCTAGCCACTGCTCCTGAGCCTTGCGCAAGGGTCTCGTGGCAATGATCAGGGCATGGGGGGGCTTGGTGGCAGCCTGACTTGAGCGGGCCATCGGGGTCTCCTGTCGTCGGGCGGGGCAAGCGGCACTATGACTTCAGCGAATCAAAAACCCCGACACCTGTTGCCAAGCATCGGGGATAAGGATTAACCCTTTTTTAAGGCCGATCGATGCGATCGATCTTTCAAACGCGATTTTAATATCGCGTGGAGCCTTAAACGATTTTCTGACCGGTTTTCGCCCAGTCGGCCAAGAAGGCTTCGAGTCCTTTGTCAGTCAGGACATGTTTGGAAAGGCCCTTGATGACGGCTGGCGGCATGGTTGCCACATCGGCACCGGCCAGAGCGCATTCCTTGACGTGGTTCGCGCCGCGGATGGAGGCTGCCAGAACTTCGGTCTCGAAACCGTAGTTGTCATAGATGGTGCGGATTTCTTCGATCAGCTCCATGCCGTCGATGTTCAGATCATCAAGGCGACCGATGAACGGAGAGATGAAGGTCGCGCCAGCCTTGGCTGCAAGCAGGGCCTGGTTGGCCGAGAAGCAGAGGGTGACATTGACCTTGTGGCCCTGATCGGTCAGCGCTTTACAAGCTTTCAGGCCATCAATGGTGAGGGGCAGCTTGATGCAGACATTTTTCGCGATCTTGAGCAGCTCTGCTGCTTCTGCGAGCATGGCTTCGGTTTCCAGCGCGGTAACTTCGGCGGAAACGGGACCGTCGGTGATTTCGCAGATCTCTGCGATGACTTCCTTGAAGTCACGACCGGATTTCACGATGAGGGACGGGTTGGTTGTGACACCATCGATCAGGCCGGTAGCGGCCAGTTCACGGATCTCGTTGGTATCAGCGGTGTCGACGAAGAATTTCATTGGAATCGGTGCTCCCTAGTCCATTCGCGCGGGACTGTGTCGTGCTTCGTAACGACGACAGGATAACGCGCTGTTTCAATGGTTGTACACTTCTCGCATTTGAGGGCTTGCGCGAAATGTTCTAGATCAAATTTTCTTCAGCTGCCCGCCTGAAAGCAGAAATGTTGATCTACCTGGTCAACCCGGTGGCATCGAATCGGGTTATGCTTTCGCGATTAATGCCCCGGCCAAACCTGCGCCAATTCCGGAATGGAAATCGCTGACAGATTTGCATATGTTCCTTAAACCAAAGTTGGCCATCCGTCAGCCCCCCTGAATGGCGAAAAGTCGTTTCCTCTGTCGAGAAGTCTAAAATAAAGGGATCTTTGTGTCTTCGTTTAGTCAGATCGTGTCGGTTCTGGTCCCCGTTTTCGCGGGGGGCACCTATAGCTATGGGGTTCCCAGTCTTCTGGGCAGCGAGGATCCTGACTTCGGGCACCTTGAGCCGGGGCAGGTTGTGCGTGTGCCGCTGGGGCCGCGTTCGGTGATCGGTGTGGTTTGGGACGATGAAAGCGACTTCAAGGATGAATCCCGGATCAAGGATATCGAGCATGTCTATGACGGGGTGAGGCTGTCCGAGGATTTCAGGCGCTTTGTCGACTGGATCGCCAGCTATACCCTTGCACAGCGGGGCATGGTGTTGCGTATGGTCTTGCGCGGGGAAGAGGCGCTTCTGCCGCCAAAGCCCACACCGGCCTTGCGCCTGACGGGGCCTGCACCAGAGCGCATGACCAAGGCCCGTGCGCGGGTCATTGAGGCGATGGAAGGGGGGCTTGCCGAGACAAAGTCCGAAATCGTTGAGAGATCCGGTGTTTCGGCCTCGGTCATCGATGGTCTCATAAAGGCCGGAACGCTTGAAGCCTGTCTTCTGCCCCCGCCCAAGCTGATGGAGCGTCCCGACGCCGATCATGCCCCACCTGCTTTGTCCAAGGCTCAGGAAGAGGCTGGCGAAAAGCTGCGCAATGCGGTCGCCCAATCCCGGTTCTCAGGCATCCTTCTTGATGGGGTGACGGGATCGGGCAAGACGGAAGTCTATTTTGAAGCGGTTGCCGAAGCGCTGCGCCAGGGACGTCAGATCCTTATTCTGGTGCCCGAGATTGCGCTCACCAGTGCGTTTCTTGATCGATTCGAAGCCCGATTCGGAACCCGTCCGGGCGAATGGCACTCCGGCCAGTCGCAAAGATACAAGAACCAGATCTGGCGCGGCGTGGCGACCGGTGAGGTCGACGTGGTCGTGGGCGCGCGCTCCGCGCTGATGCTGCCCTTCCGCGCTTTGGGTCTGATCATCGTGGATGAGGAGCATGACGGGGCCTACAAACAGGAAGACCGCGTGATCTATAATGCTCGGGACATGTCGGTGGTGCGCGGGCATCTCAGCGGCTTTCCGGTGATTTTGGCCAGCGCCACGCCATCGGTCGAGAGCCGCAACAATGCGGATCAGGGACGGTATGAGCATATCTGTCTGCCTGATCGCTTCGGCGGACAGTCCATGCCGGATATCAAACTTATCGACATGCGGGTCAATCCGCCCGAGCGCGGCAACTTTCTCTCACCGCTTCTTGTCGATGCGGTCAATGAGACTCTGGAGGCCAAGGAACAGAGCCTATTGTTCCTCAACCGACGCGGCTACGCTCCCTTGACCCTATGCCGAACCTGCGGCCATCGCTTCCAATGCCCCAGTTGCTCGACATGGTTGGTGGAGCACCGGTTCCGCAAGCAGCTGGTGTGCCATCACTGTGGCCATTGCGAACCGGTGCCGCCATCCTGTCCGCAGTGCGGTAATGAGGACAGTCTCGTCGCCTGTGGACCGGGAGTGGAGCGGATCGCAGAGGAAGCCGCGAGCCTCTGGCCGGACCGGCATATCGTTATTCTGTCAAGCGATCTCATCCACGGGGTGCAGCAGCTCAAGGCCGAGCTTGAGCTGATTTCCTCAGGCAAGGCCGATATCGTGATCGGGACACAGTTGGTCGCCAAGGGGCACAATTTTCCCTCAATGACACTGGTGGGGGTGATCGATGCCGATCTGGGGCTGGCCCACGGGGATCTGAGGGCCGGGGAGAAGGTGTTCCAGACCCTTGCTCAGGTCACGGGCCGGGCAGGACGGCACAAGGGGCAGGGGCGCGGCTTGCTTCAGACCTATGCGCCGGATCATCCCGTGATCAATGCCCTTGCGGTGGGCGACCGTCAGGGGTTTTACACCTATGAGCTGGAGCAGCGTCAGCGGGCGATGATGCCTCCCTTCGGGCGCCTTGCCGCCGTGATCCTGTCTTCCGAGCATCGTGAGGCTGCCTTGTCCTACGGTCGGGAGATGGTTCGCTGCGTACCGCGCGAGGAGGATGTGCGGGTGTTGGGGCCGGCGGAAGCGCCGCTTTCCGTTTTGCGGGGGCGTTATCGGTTTCGCCTGCTTGTGGCCGCCCCAAGAGCCTTTCCCCTATCGCCCTGGTTGCGGCGCTGGTTGGCCGCTTGTCCCAAGCCAAGTGGTTCTTTGCGTGTACAAATTGATGTCGATCCGGTATCTTTTGTCTAATAAAAACAGATTCATTCATCCGTCTTTCGCAGTATAAACGGCTTTTACGACTTATAGCCATGAAGGTAATGTTGCGCAGTCGGAAGGCATGTGCTAGACGAGCATCGACCTAGGAGTGAGACGCTCCCGGGTGGATGATACGGACGCCCTTAGAAGATGGCGGTTCCTAAGTGGGAATACGCTGCGAATGTAGGGTAATCTCCTAATGTCAGAGAGCGACCAGGTGACGGATAACAATTCAGAAGTTTCAGGAGTGGCCGAACGCTATGCGCGTGCATTGTTCGACCTCGCTTCCGAAGAAAATGCGCTTGATGCAACTGAGACTCAGCTTGGCAGCATCGAAGCGATGATGAATGAGAGTGAAGACTTCAGGCGGCTTGTTCATAGCCCTGTTTTCACCGCCGATGAACAGCTCGCTGCTGTTTCCGCTATTCTAGACAAGGCTGAAATCACTGGCATTGTTGGTAATTTCGTCCGTGTCGTTGCTTCCAATCGCCGGCTCTTCACGCTGCCGGGGATGATTACAGGTTTCCGCAAAATTCTTTCTCTTCAGCGTGGTGAGCAAGTGGCTGACGTCACGTCTGCCCGCCCGTTGGATGATGCTGAAATGGAGGCGCTCAAAGCGTCGCTCAAGGATGCATTGGGCAAGGATATTGCAATTGATGCCAAGGTCGATGCAGACATTCTGGGTGGCCTTGTCGTAAAAGTAGGTTCGCAGATGGTAGATTCCTCTGTGCGCACTAAACTCAACTCGCTCAAGATTGCACTGAAAGAGGTCGGCTGATGGATATTCGGGCCGCGGAAATTTCCGCAATCCTCAAAGAGCAGATCAAAAACTTCGGCTCCGACGCTCAAGTCTCCGAAGTTGGTCAGGTTCTCTCTGTTGGTGATGGTATCGCCCGCATCTACGGTCTGGACAATGTTCAGGCTGGTGAGATGGTGGAATTCCCTGGTGGGATGCGCGGTATGGCGCTCAACCTTGAAATGGACAACGTCGGTGCCGTGCTTTTCGGCGACGACCGCGGCGTCAAGGAAGGCGATATCGTAAAGCGTACCGGCGCTATCGTTGACGTACCTGTCGGCAAAGGTCTTCTGGGCCGTGTCGTTGATCCGCTTGGTAACCCAATTGATGGTAAAGGCCCGATCGAGGCTACCGAACGCCGACGCGTTGACGTGAAGGCTCCGGGCATCATTCCACGTAAATCGGTTCATGAGCCGATGCAGACCGGCCTGAAGGCCGTGGATGCTCTGATCCCGATCGGTCGTGGTCAGCGCGAGCTGATCATTGGCGACCGTCAGACAGGCAAGACCGCAATTGCGCTTGATGCCATTTTGAACCAGAAGTCGATCAACGACACCGGTTCGGAAAGCGAAAAGCTCTACTGCGTCTATGTTGCCATCGGTCAGAAACGCTCTACCGTTGCCCAGTTCGTGAAAACGCTGGAAGAAAACGGCGCTCTGGAATACTCCATCGTTGTCGCGGCAACCGCGTCCGATCCTGCTCCGATGCAGTATCTGGCTCCCTTTGCCGGTTGCGCCATGGGCGAGTATTTCCGCGATAACGGCATGCATTCCCTCTTGGTCTATGATGATTTGACCAAACAGGCTGTTGCCTATCGCCAGATGTCCTTGTTGCTGCGTCGTCCTCCTGGGCGTGAAGCTTATCCTGGTGACGTTTTCTATCTGCATTCCCGTCTTTTGGAACGTGCGGCGAAGCTGAATGAAGACAATGGTTCGGGTTCCATGACCGCTTTGCCGGTGATTGAAACTCAGGCCAACGACGTGTCTGCGTTCATTCCGACCAACGTGATCTCGATCACCGATGGTCAGATCTTCCTTGAAACCGATCTGTTCTATCAAGGGGTGCGCCCTGCGGTGAACGTTGGTCTGTCGGTGTCCCGCGTTGGGTCTGCCGCTCAGGTCAAGGCCATGAAACAGGTGGCTGGTCCGATTAAGGGTGAATTGGCTCAGTATCGTGAAATGGCTGCCTTTGCGCAGTTCGGCTCCGACCTTGACGCCACCACACAGCGGTTGCTCAACCGTGGTGCGCGGCTCACCGAGCTTCTCAAGCAGCCCCAGTTCTCGCCGCTTCGCGTGGAAGAACAGGTTGCTGTGATCTATGCCGGTGTGAACGGATATCTCGATACCATCGAAGTGAACCGGGTCCACGCGTTTGAAGAGGGTCTTCTGGCTGTGATGCGCAACGAGCACAAAGATGTGCTGGATGCCATCCGTGAGAAGAAATCTCTCGATGACGATCTGAAATCGAAACTGAAGGCGGCGGTCGACGGTTTTGCGAAAAACTTCGCTTAAAACCCGACTGACGGGGAACGGAGGCTAAGAATGCCAAGCCTTAAGGACCTCAAGAATCGTATCGCCTCGGTTAAGGCGACACAGAAGATCACCAAGGCCATGCAGATGGTTGCGGCTGCAAAGCTTCGTCGTGCCCAGAGCGCGGCGGAGGATGCGCGGCCCTATGCCGAACGCATGGACGAGGTTCTCGCCAACGTGGCGGCCAGTGTTGCTGGTGACGATTCAGCGCCGGCCCTTTTGGCCGGGACTGGTTCCGATCAGAACCATCTGTTGTTGGTCTGCACTGCTGAACGCGGTCTTTGCGGCGGCTTCAATTCTTCGATCGCGCGTCTTGCGCGCGCTCATGCCCGGTCTCTCAAGGCTGAGGGCAAGACAGTCAAAATTCTGTGCGTCGGCAAGAAAGGCTTTGACGTACTCAAGAATGAGTTCGGCGATGACATCATTGATGTTGTTGATATGCGCGATGTGAAACACTTGCGTTTCAACGACGCCGAAATGCGTGTTGGGCGGCCTCTTCTCTTCAAGTTCGAGAAGGGTGAGTTCGATGTCTGCACTCTGTTCTATGCCCGGTTCCAGTCTGTGGTGACACAGGTGCCGACCGCGCAGCAGATCATTCCGGCTGTGTTTGAAGAAAAGGCCGACGGTGAGAAAAAATCCGGTGCCATTTATGAATATGAGCCGGGTGAAGAGGAAATCCTTGCGGATCTTCTGCCAAGGAACGTGTCGGTTCAGATTTACCGGGCGCTTCTTGAAAATGGTGCTTCTGAGCAGGGTGCTCGTATGTCCGCGATGGACAATGCGACACGCAATGCTGGTGAAATGATCGGTAAACTTGAAATGTCATACAACCGGCAACGACAAGCACAGATCACGAATGAATTGATTGAGATCATCTCGGGTGCTGAGGCGCTCTGACGGCGATTGATGAGGATAGACGAATGGCAGCAAATGAAGCAGCTACCGGACGTGTCACGCAGGTTATCGGCGCTGTTGTGGACGTCCAGTTCGAGGGTGAACTTCCACCCATTCTGAACGCACTTGAAACCGACAACAATGGCCAGCGCCTTGTGCTTGAGGTCGCTCTTCATCTGGGTGAGAACACTGTTCGCACCATCGCGATGGACAGCACCGAAGGTCTTGTTCGTGGCCAGCCTGTGACAAACACAGGTTACGCGATTGCTGTGCCGGTTGGTGAGCACATGCTGGGACGTATCGTCAACGTGATTGGCGAGCCGGTTGACGAAGCCGGTGATCTGGATCGCTCCCAGACCCGCGAAATCCACCAGCCTGCTCCGTCTTTCGTGGATCAGTCCACCGAAGCTGAGATTCTGGAAACAGGCATCAAGGTTGTCGACCTGCTGGCTCCTTATGCCCGTGGCGGTAAAATTGGCCTGTTTGGCGGCGCCGGTGTTGGCAAGACGGTTCTCATTCAGGAGTTGATCAACAACATTGCTCTTGGGCATGGCGGCTACTCCGTCTTTGCCGGTGTTGGGGAACGGACCCGTGAGGGTAACGACCTGTACTGGGAAATGATCGAATCCGGCGTGAACAAAGAAGGCGGCGGCGAGGGCTCCAAATGTGCCCTGGTTTATGGCCAGATGAACGAACCACCGGGAGCGCGTGCTCGTGTGGCTTTGACCGGTCTGACCGTTGCTGAGCATTTCCGTGATGAAGGTCAGGACGTTTTGTTCTTTGTGGACAATATTTTCCGCTTCACTCAGGCAGGCTCCGAGGTGTCCGCGCTTCTTGGTCGTATCCCGTCTGCCGTGGGCTATCAGCCTACTCTGGCAACCGATATGGGCTTGCTGCAGGAACGCATCACCACCACCAACAAGGGCTCGATCACGTCTGTTCAGGCCATTTACGTGCCGGCCGATGACTTGACTGACCCGGCGCCTGCTACTTCCTTTGCTCACTTGGACGCAACCACCGTGTTGAACCGTGCCATTGCTGAGAAGGGGATTTATCCGGCAGTGGACCCGCTCGACTCGACGTCTCGTATGCTTGACCCGCGCATCATTGGGCAAGAACACTATGATGTCGCTCGACGTGTTCAGGAAACGTTGCAGCGCTATAAAGCTCTTCAGGACATCATTGCCATTCTCGGCATGGATGAACTGTCTGAAGAAGACAAGATGGCGGTTGCCCGTGCTCGTAAGATTGAGCGCTTCCTCAGCCAGCCGTTCCATGTGGCAGAGGTCTTTACCGGTGTTTCCGGTAAGCTGGTTTCTCTGGAAGACACGATCAAGGGCTTCAAGGGTCTTGTTGAAGGTGAGTATGACCACTTGCCAGAGGCTGCTTTCTACATGGTCGGATCCATGGACGAAGCAATCGAGAAGGCTCAGAAACTCGCAGCAGACGCCGCTTAAGCGACGTCAACGCCCTGAGAAAATAGGATATCCAACATGGCCGAAGCTTTCAGCTTTGAACTTGTATCACCGGAAAGACTGGTTCTTTCAGCCGCTTGTCGCTCAGTCGTTGTGCCGGGCATGGACGGATTTTTCACCGTCCTGAAAGACCATGCGCCGGTGATTGCCTCCGTTTCTCCTGGTGTTCTTGAAGCCGAACTGGAGGATGGCAGCAAACAGGATATTTATATCCGTGGCGGTTTTGCCGATGTCACGCCGTCCAGTCTGAAGGTTCTGGTTGAACAGGCGCTGCCGGTTGTAGAGCTGGATCTTGAGCGGGTGCAACAGCTCATCAAGGATGCTGAGGAAGATGTCGCAGATGCCGAAACTGACGAGGTCTTGAATGAGGCGGCACTCCGCCTTGCGCGTCTCGAGAAGTTGCGTTTGGCGACGACGAAATAAGCTCGTTTGTTAAGGAATTGAATAGAAAGGCCGTGGCATTTGCTGCGGCCTTTTTGTTTTATATCGAGACAGGGCGCACCGTGAACGCAGTCAGTCGAGCGCGGAGGTTTCGCTCTCCCTAAAAAGGGATTGCGTTCTCCGAACCCTATTCTGGTTTACTCTCTCTATAAGTGCATAGTATTGAAATGTTTGTGAATAGAGCCTGTGAGATACCTGACTTGCCTATAGTCATGGTTGTATAGAATCACATTTGCACGATCCGAGTAAAAAACGACTTTTGGGTCGCTCCAATCAAAATAAATTCATTCCTTTCTCGTTCCGATTTTCTCTTTTAGTTATCAAATAATTAAGCTTCAATCCATTTCATTCATATTTGTACTTAATGGATTGTTAACCTTGGTTTACAAAGTTGGTTGTAATTCGCGTTTTGACTTACACCCAAAGGTTTTACGGTCCCTATTATGAACACCGCCACAACCCTTCCCGATACGGACGCTACAACTCCGGATTCTGGTCACGTTCTTCATGACAAGCCTCAACGATCCTTGCTGTCCCACCTCAGGATTGGTCACAGGATCTATTTGGGTTTTGCTTTCATCCTTCTCCTGCTGGTCGGTCTGACGACCTACGGAACGCTCAATCTCAAAGACCTTGAAGACAGGATCCTTTTTTATGGCGACAAGGCAGGAGATGCACTGCTGTTGTCTGATCTGCAACGCAGAGTGGTCGCGACGCAGCTTGAGGCCCGTGCTTATCTGGCAACCGTGACAAAGGAGGCGGCGGAAGCCAGAAAGAAAGACTTCTCAGACAGTTTTGCCAAGGTGCTTGAGAATGTTGAGCTTGCCAGAAGCGAATTGCAGAAGCCGGAACGGGTAGCCCTGCTGAAACAAATTGATGCCCGGTTGGAAAGCTACAAGAACGGGTTTCTGGACATCACTAACCACCGTAGTGAGATGCAGCGCCTTGCCGGCGTGGAAATGGCGGAGCAGGGCAATCGGATCAAGGATGAACTGAGCCACATCCGGGATGCAGCCTTCTCCAGTGCTGACCTCGTCTCGGCACGCTATGCCAGCGAGGCCCAGGAATATCTGCTTTTTGCTCGATTGAACGTGATGAAGTATCAATCATCGACCAGCGAAGCCGAGGCCGAAACAGTCGAGAAAAACCTCAGGCATCTTGAAGACAAGCTGGTTCAGCTGGAAGACAGTGTTATAAGCACCGCGCAGAAGTCCACGCTGCGCGACGCCAATCGCGATACCAAGGACTATCTGGACGCCTTCAAGCGTCTTCATGAGGCCACCCAGGAAACCTTCCGGCTGCGACAGGAAGTGCTTGATACGGAAGCCACAGAGATCCTCGCCGCCTCCCGGGCAATCACCGTGTCCGCCAAGAAGGATGAAGGTGCGACACAGGAACGGGTCAACAAGCAGATTGACGACTTGAGGCTGATGATGATGCTTGTGGGCATTATCGCAACAAGCGTCGGGCTTGTTATTGCCTTCCTGATCGCGCGCAGCATCACCAAACCGGTGGTGTCCCTGACCGGTGTCATGGTTCGATTGGCCAACAATGACCTTACGGTTTCTGTCACCGGGCGTGAACGGGGCGATGAGGTCGGATCAATGGCGCAAGCGGTTGAGATATTCAAGCAGAATGGGATCCGGACAAGGCAGCTTGAAGAGGAGCAGAAGCAGGCGAAGATCGAGGCTGAAAAGGAAAAGCATGAGCTGATGGTCAAGATGGCCGACGAATTCGATGCTCATGTCGGATCCATCGTCAATGCGGTCTCCACGGCGTCGACAGAGCTTAGTGCAACGGCCAAGGCGATGGCAGATGTGTCAATCGAAACCGAAAGCCAGGCGACGCGGGCATCGGCTGCCTCCGAGCAGACATCGAGCAATGTGCGGTCCGTTGCGTCTGCAACTGAAGAGATGACCAGCACGATTGCCGACATCAGTCAGCAGGTGGTTCAGGCCAACAACGCCGCCCGGGATGCGGTGGAGAAGGTTGGAGAAACCAACGGTCAGATCCAATGGTTGGCCGAAACCTCCACCAAAATCGGCGAAGTGGTCGAAATGATCTCTGGCATCGCCGAGCAGACCAATCTTCTGGCGCTCAATGCCACGATCGAATCAGCGCGTGCAGGGGCCGCCGGGCGCGGGTTTGCGGTGGTTGCCAGCGAGGTTAAGGCGCTTGCTGGGCAGACCGCCAAAGCGACCAGCGATATCGGAGCCAAGATCAACGAAATCCAGTCGGCGACGCGAGAAGCCTCGTCATCAATGGAGGACGTCAGCCACGTCATCCAGACGGTCAATGAGATTTCTGCGGTGATTGCCTCCGCGATGGAAGAACAGAACAGTGCTACGCAGGAAATTGCCAGCAACGTTCATCAGGCCGCAGAAGGAACCCAACTGGTCAGTGAGAATGTCTCGGCGGTTTCCTCGGCCTCCAAGGATGCAGGCGCGGCCTCGGCGCAGGTGCGGTCCGCAGCAGCGGAGCTTGAGCAGCAGTCGGCGTTCCTGAAAGAGGAGGTTGCGAAGTTTGTCACTCAGGTCAGGGCAGGATAGGGGTTGTGTCCTGATCGGAGCGTGGGGTCACTTGCTTGGGTGGCAAGTGGCCCTTTTCTATGGCCGGTGTCTGAAGGACGCCGGAAAAGCATATAAGACCCCTTAGTCGATGAGGTCCTCAAAAGCCTTGACGACCTCTGTATAGACGTCCCGTTTGAACGGTACGATGAGGTCAGGCACTTTGGCAAGCTCTTCCCAACGCCAGTTCTGAAACTCCTGATGCTGTTTGCCGTCGCCGGGGGTGAGAATATTGATCTCTTTGTCGTCTCCTTCGAAGCGGAAGGCGAACCAGCGTTGGCGCTGGCCACGGAATTTGCCTTTCAGCCCGATGCCTAACAGATCGTCGGGAAGGTCGTAGTAGAACCAGTCCGGGGCTTCGCGCATAAGCGAGACGTTGTGAATGGTGGTTTCTTCGAACAGCTCGCGTTTTGCCGCGTCAAGGGGATCTTCGCCCTTGTCGATACCGCCCTGAGGCATTTGCCATGTGAACTGGCTTGTGGCGAGTTCGGTGGAGCCATAGCGATCGCCGATCCAGACCTTGTTGTCCTTGTTCAGCACACAGATGCCAACGCAATCGCGGTAGGGGAGATCCTCACGTGAAACCATGTCTTGATGCCTTGCTGTTTGGATGGAGCGCCCTGAATACAAACCGGGGGACCGGATTCAATTCTGACGCTTCAGCAGAGCCGTTTTGCGCGTGGTCAGGAGCCGGTGCGCGCGAGAACGGCTCTATTGTTGCAGGAGTGTTGTGACAGGAACGAGCGCAAAGCCGCGCTGTCTGAGATTTTGGGTCCAGTCCGATATGGACCTGATGGATATGGGATAGGCCGAGGCCACACCGAGCGCGACGCCCTTTTCCTGTGCAATCGTTTCGAGCTGGATGAGCCGGGTTTCGATATCGGCAGCTCGGCCACGGGCATCAATGATGAGATCGGCGCGCAGGTTGGGCACATTCAGATTGCTGGCGAGGGTGTTGAGGCGGCTGCGCCCTGATGCGCCCGTCTCGACATACATCAAGCCGTTGGCTTTCATTTCGCGCATTAAATCGGTTCCGGCCATTTCATCGGTCGAGAAGCGGGCCCCCATGTAATTGACCACGCCGACATATTCATCAAAGCGTCCCAGCACCCAGTTCAGGCTGGCGCTGTTGGTCTTGGCATCGGCCGAGGTCAGCAGGGTGTGCGGGCCGGGGTCGTTGTTGGGATAGTCGAACGGCTCCATCGGCACCTGAATGAGCAGTTCGTGGCCTTGGCCGCGTGCTTTTCTGGTCCAGCGTGCAAGGGAATTGCCATAGGGAGCAAAGGCAAGAGTGATGTCGGGCGAGAGCAGGCTGAGCGCTTCCTGCGTCGTGGTCTGTGACAGTCCAAGTCCATCGACGATAATCGCAATCTTGGGCAGGCCAGCGATGGCGTCGCTGTTTACTTCCCGTGCATTCAATCGATAGGGAGCCTTGCTGATGTCCGAGGTGGCCGAATTGAGCGTCGGGTCCGAAGGATCCAGCACGCGCACCTCGCCATTGCCCAACGTGTCGGTCTCGGTCGAGGCGAGCTGATCGTCGGGCGTGAGCTCGGTCAGGCCGTTCATGTCAGCGTCGGGGTCGGGCTGACCATCGATGTTGGTTTCGGGTATGCCGGGTTTGAGGCCGGGGCGAATGCCTTCGATCCCGATCTGGGTGCCTGAATTCATGGCACCGGATAGATCGACGACTTTGGTGGCGTAGCCGCCATAGGGGTCATCGACGAGGAAAACCCAGGATGCAAGGCCAGTTATGACAACGGCAAGCGCAGCAAGGGATCCCAACATAAAGATCTGGCTTTTGCGAAGGGAAGGCTTGTTCGTTTGCCCAAGGGGCTTGTTCAGATCATTCGCCGCCATGATCCGCTCCGGACTTTTGTAAGAGGAAGAGGCAGGCCCCATGTCGGGGCCTGCCATCAATCTTTAGATGCTCTTCTTGACCTTGGGAGGATAGGCCTCATTGGTTTCCTCGCCATGGATCAGCTTGAGCGCATATTGAAGCTGAGTGTCTTTTTCCGCCTCTACCGGCACATAAGACGGCGAGTAGGGCAGTTTTTCCTCGGTATCACCCTCGGTTACAGACTTTTCTGCTTCAGTGTCGGCCACGTCTTCTTCATTCTCCAGATGCCCCTTGAGGGTGGCTTCTGTCGTGGAGGCCTGCGGGAACATATCTTTCAGTTCCTCGGGTAGCTCCTGCTTGACGAAGATGTCCGGCACGATGCCCTTGGCCTGAATCGACCTGCCCGACGGAGTGTAGTAACGGGCTGTGGTCAGGCGAATGGCGCCATTGTTGCCAAGCGGAATGATCGTCTGAACGGAGCCCTTGCCGAAGCTCTTCGAGCCAATCAGCGTGGCGCGTCCATGATCGTAGAGTGCCCCTGCCACAATTTCCGATGCCGAGGCAGAGCCGCCATTGATCAACACAATCATCGGGCGACCCTTGAGCATGTCACCAGCACGGGCATAGAAGCGCTTGTCCTCTTCCTTGTTGCGACCGCGGGTGGATACGATTTCACCCTGATCGAGGAAGGTATCGGAAATGGCGATCGATTGGTCGAGCTGACCGCCCGGGTTGGAGCGCAGATCGAGAATGAAGCCCTTGATCTTGTCGGCTCCGATTTCCTTTTCGAGTTCGCCGATTGCGTCTTTCAGCCCTGCAAAGGCCTGGCCGTTGAACTGGGTGATGCGGACGTAGCCGATATCATCGAAGGCCTTGGACCGAACCGAGGTGAGCTTGATGACTTCGCGGGTGATTTCCACTTTGAAGGGTTTCTCGATGCCTTCGCGGATCACCGTCAGCTCGATCTTGGAGCCAGGCTTGCCACGCATCTTGTCAACCGCTTCATTAAGCGTGAGGCCGCGTACTGGCTGTCCATCGAGGTGAGTGATGAAATCATCGGCGAGCATGCCTGCCTTGTGAGCCGGGGTGTCGTCAATGGGCGAGATCACTTTGACCAGACCATCCTCGAGGGTGACCTGAATGCCAAGCCCACCGAACTCGCCGGATGTTTCCACCGCCATATCCTCGAAATTCTTCGGGGAGAGATAGCTGGAATGTGGATCGAGTGCGCTCAACATGCCGTTGAGGGCGGAGGCGATCAGTTCCTCGTCCTCGGGCTGTTCAACATATTCTCGTTTGACCCGCTCGAACACATCACCGAACAGGCTCAGGTTACGATAGGTGTCGCTGCCAGCGGCGTGCGCCGGGCTGGTTGTTTCCCACGGTGCCACCGCGAAGGTGATGACGAGGCTTGCGCCCATCAAGGCACCTAGAAACATAAGTGAAAGTTTACGGATCATCCGTCTGCCTTTTCCTTCAAAACTGCTGTCCACCATGGTGCTGGATCAACTGCAACACCATCTTTTCTCAATTCCATGTATAACACCGGTTTGGAGGTTCCTGCATCTAAAAGATCCGAGGCCGCCAATCGTGTCTTTTGCATCGTCCCGACTGGTTCATTGGCCAGAACAAAACTTCCCACTTCCGCAAAAAGTTCGTCCAGACCTGACAGAACGATATGGTAGCCATCTCCGGCATTTATAATCAAGAGCTTGCCAAAGGATCTGAATGGACCCGCATACACAATCCAGCCATCCGCAGGGCTCGTTACCTGAGCGCCGGCGCGCGTCGCAATCGATAATCCCTTGATTCTGCCTCCAAAGCCATCACTAGTTCCGAATTGCTTCAGAATCGTTCCATTCGCCGGGAGGCGCAAGAGTCCTCTCATCTTATCAAAAGGTATGGCAGGAGAAAGGCGCGCTGCATCTTTCAATGCCGCAATCTTCTGCTTTTTCGTTTCAATCTTCTGCTCCAGAGCCCGTTTTTCGGCATCCTTCGCCTCTCTAACGGCAAGACGGGCGGCTTCTATCTCTTTCTCCATGCCTTCGATGAGGTCCTGAAGGCTTTCCGCTTTTGCCGCCAATTCGGCCGTTTTTTTCTGCTCGTCTTCAGCGGCCCGCGCAGTGGTGCTCTGCTGTTTCTCTTTGCGCTGCATCAGAAGATCAAGGCGCTGTTGCTCTTCCTCAAGCTTGGCCAGCCCTCCCTGAAGGGCGCCCTTTTCGTCCTCAATTTCCGTGTGCAGGCGAATGAGTTCCTCGAGCTGAGTGGCAAGGGAGGTGGCCTCGAGACGGATTTCCGGCACCAGGGTGCTGAGAAGAATGGCCGAGCGGACCGCATCAAGGGCCTCATTGGGCCGAACGGCAAGGGCCGGTGGCGGGTTGCGGCCGATGCGTTGCAGGGCGGCGAGAACCTTCGACAGGGAATCGCGCTGCTCGGCGAGGGAAACCCGAAGCTCCGTCTGGTCGGCGAACAGGATCTTGAGCCGGGCTTCACGCTCTGAAATGGAGCTTTCAAGGGTCTGGATGCGGTTGGCTGTGTCAATCAGGTCCGTCTGGATTGTCTGGCGGTCTGCTTTGAGGCGGGCGATTTCCTGGCTGAGCTCGTCGCGGCGTTGTTCCGACATGGCGATCGACTGTTCGATGGTCGAAAGCGCCTTTTCCTGATCCGTTCTGGCCTTGAGACGCGCTTCCAGTGCGCGCGCGGCACGGGCTTCGGCTTCCGACATTTCAGGAGCGGGATCGGGCGCGTCTTCAGATGCTGGATCTGACTGCGCCAGAGCGGGGCGCTGCACCGGTGTAACGGTCAAAAAAGCGAGGAAACAAACAGCCAGAACGCGGGACGCGAAGGCAAGGATGCTGATGGCATTGCGTTTGTTCGGCATCGATCGCTTCGATTGGTTCACGGGCACCCGAATCACCTTTGAAAAGGGGTTGAGGTGAAATGTAGTGCATGGGTCCTGCCGGTGGAATCCACCGCTTGAGGAAAAGGCAAGGAACGCGCCGGTTGTCCCGCTTCGACTTGCTCTCTGCCTGCTGCTGTGCAAACCCTCACGCAGAAACGGCGGATTGCCGTCCTGTCATGCCCGCGAGCCATTCATCCTCTGGGCCAGTTACACCTTGTGCCAGTTATACCCTGTGCCAGCTAAACCCTGTGATAGGGGTGCCCTGTCAGAATGGTGATGGCGCGGTAGATCTGTTCGGCAAGAAGGATTCTGGCAACCTGATGTGGCCAGGTCATGGCACCCAGAGCGATTTTCAGATCGGCCTTTTGCAATAAGTCCTGTCCGTGGCCGTCGGGCCCGCCGATCACAAAGGCCATCGCGGGGGTGCTGTTGATGCGCTCCTTGTCCACCAGCTGCGCAAACGCCTCGCTGGACAGATTCTTGCCGTGCTCGTCCAGCGCGATGATGAAGGCACCGCTCGGGATCGCTCCAAGAAGCTGGGTGGCTTCCTGCGCCTTGCGTTCATTGGCATTGCGGGCGCGGCTTTCCGCGAACTCGACCATGTCGGGTCCGGATAGTCCCAATGCTCTTCCTGCCTTGACGGCGCGGTCCTGGTAACGAGCGACAAGCTCCGTCTCCGGGCCGGCTTTCTGCCGCCCGATGGCTGCCATGATAAGCTTCATCGTTCTTTTCCATCTGTCACCGGTCGGGCTGGGATCAGGTCCTGTGCCGTCGGGTGACTGGCCGCGCTATCTCAGACGTCGTCCTGAGACTCGGCAGCCCACATTTTCTCGATATTGTAGAATTCGCGGACCTCGGGGCGGAAGATGTGAACGATATGGTCGCCAGTGTCGATCAGCACCCAATCGCAATTGGGCAGACCTTCGACGTGCGCGTTGCCAAAACCGTTGTCCTTGAGATCTCTCAGAAGACGGTCGGAAACGGCGCCGACATGACGATGGGAGCGACCGGATGTGATGATCATGAAGTCGGCAAGGGAAGACTTGCCGCGAAGATCAATCGACAGGATGTCCTCTGCCTTGGCTTCGTCGAGGCTCGAGAGGATCAGCTCAAGGGCCTGTTCAGGATCCATGCGATCCGAAACAAGGCTCATCGGAGAAGGGCCTTCAGGCATCATCTCCATTTGGGTTGCGGTGGACAGGAATTTACCTCTTTCTGAGTAGATAATATGCGCCGAGCCAAAGCCCGGCATTTTCGCCAATCCATCACATGTTTCCAATGATGGATAGACATGGATAGGGGAATGACTGATTTGGTCGTCAGACCTCCGCCTTTTTAAAATACGTCATCCTATATGACATTTTCAAGGCTTTTGGCCAACTTCATTTGGTTGTGTTGTCGTATTGCTACGCAAATACGTTGACGAAAGGTTGCTTCTGGGGCCATGCAGAAAGCTCCAGACGGGACTTTTCATGCGTGCAAGCGCAGCTCCCTTGTGGCTTGGAAGGCGTGCCCATGCATAATGCAGGGCGGCCGGTGAAGACAGGGCCGAGAGGCTGTGCCCCGGTCGGTCTATGATGGCGACCGGTATGCGCTCGAGAATTGACTGCCATCGCTGCCAACGGTGGAATTGGGGCAGATTGTCAGCCCCCATGATCCATATGAAGCGAATTCCGACCGTGCGTTTGTCGAGCCATTCGAGGGTCTCGGCCGTGAAGCGTGTGCCGGCTCGTGCCTCGGCACCCGTCACGTCGATGCGCGGATGATCCATCATACAAGCCGTTCCCTCCAGTCTCGTTTCGAGGGAAGGGAGATTCTTTGTATCCTTCAATGGGTTGCCCGGCGTGACCAGACACCAGATCCGATCAAGCTGGAAATGTTTCAGTGCAGTCAGCGCCACGTGCCGGTGGCCCGCATGGGCAGGGTTGAAGCTGCCGCCATAAAGACCGATTGTCATGCCGGGTGAGGCAGGGGGCAGGTCAAGAGGATAAAGTCTGGATCTGGTCATTGTTCCTGCCGCTGCTCGATGCGATGCACATCGCGCAATTGCTCTTGGTTCCAATCGTTCTACGGGCGTGTCTGGCCAGTGCCGTGGACGCGATACTTGAAGCTTGTGAGCTGTTCAAGGCCCACTGGTCCTCGCGCATGCATCCGGCCCGTGGCGATGCCGATTTCCGCTCCCATGCCAAATTCGCCGCCATCGGCGAACTGGGTCGAGGCATTGTGCATGACAATGGCGCTGTCCACTTCCTTCAAGAAGCGATCTGCAGCCGCTGCGTCTTCAGTAATGATGCTTTCGGTATGACTCGAGCTATAGGTTGCGATGTGCCTGATCGCGCCCTCAACCCCATCGACAAGACAGACCGAAATGATGCTGTCGAGATATTCGGTCGACCAGTCATCCTCATTGGCTGCGTCCGCAGCCGGGCAGAGGGCGAGCACGTCGGCGCTGCCTCGGATGCTGCATCCTTCCTCGCTGAGGGCGGCAAGCACATCCTTGCCGATGGTCTGAGCGATTGAGCGGTCGATCAGCAGGGTTTCTGCGGCTCCGCAAATGCCCGTGCGGCGCATCTTGGCGTTGACGACAATGGCTTTGGCCTTGTCAGCGTCTGCCGCCTTGTCGACATAGACATGGCAGATGCCTTCAAGATGGGAGAAGACGGGGACGCGCGCTTCGCTCTGCACCCGTCCGACAAGGCCCTTGCCACCGCGCGGGACAATCACGTCGACATTGCCGCCAAGTCCCTTGAGCATTTCGCCCACTGCCGCGCGGTCCGTGGTGGGCACGATCTGGATGGCGCTGGCCGGCAGGCCTGCAGCCGTCAGCCCCTTGACGAGACAGGCATGAATGGCGCGGGACGAATGATAGCTGTCCGAACCGCCGCGCAAGATCGAGGCATTGCCGGATTTGAGGCAAAGGGCCCCCGCATCGGCGGTGACATTGGGGCGGCTTTCATAGATCACACCAATGACACCAAGCGGGGTGCGGACACGTTCGATATGAAGGCCGTTGGGGCGATCCCACTCGGACATGATGTCGCCGATGGGGTCGGGGAGTTCGGCAATGGCCTCAAGCCCGGCAGCCATGGCCTCGATGCGGTCCGCGTCCAGCGTCAGGCGATCCAGAAAGGACGCGCTCATGCCGACTTCCTTTCCTTTGGCAACATCCTTGGCATTGGCTTCCAGAATGCCATTGATATCGGCACGCAGGGCCTTGGCTGCTTCACTCAGCGCCAGATTTTTTGTTTCGGTCGGGGCATTGGCCAACGCATACGACGCCTGACGTGCTTGCACGCCAAGATCGGACATGACATCAGCGACAGGTCGCGTCATTTCATTCATGGCTTTTCCCCTTCTTGCGGGCCTTCGTTTTGCTGGCCTTTGTCGTCCTGATTTCCGTGTTTCAGGCGTGTGGCCGTGGCCCGTGGTTATTGGATATGGTGTAAATTTCCGGTCCGGTCAAGCGCTCATTGCGCGGCATGTTCCGAATGCTCGGCCGGTTCGGTGTCACGCAGAACCATGTCGTCGCGGTGGATGAGTTCCGGTCTGCCATCATAGCCCAGAATCTCGGTGATCTGGTTGGACCGGCACCCCTTGATCTTCTCGGCTTCGAAATGGTCATAGCCGATCAGGCCGCGCGCGATCTCCTCGCCATTGGGCGCGCGCAAGATGACAGCATCGCCCTTGGCAAAGTTCCCCTCAAGCGACATGACCCCGGCAGGCAAAAGGCTCTTGCCGCTGTGCAGGGCTCGAACCGCCCCGTCATCAAGCGTCAGGCATCCGTGCGGTTCGAGATGGCCATTGATCCAGCGGCGACGCTGGGTGATCGGGTTGGAATTGGCCACGAACCAGCTGCATTTGGCCCCATCCATGATGGACTTGAGCGGATTGTAGACGCCGCCATTGGCGATGATCATCGAGGTACCGGCATTGACGGCGATCTTTCCTGCGGCGATCTTGGTCGTCATGCCACCCTTGGCGAATTCAGAGCCGGTGCTGCCGGCCATGGCTTCGATCTCGGGCGTGATATGCTCGATAAGGGGGATATGTCGGGCGTCGGGATTGTTGGCAGGAGGGGCGGTATAAAGACCGTCGATGTCGGAGAGCAGAATGAGGCAGTCGGCGCTGATCATGGTGGCGACGCGCGCCGCGAGGCGATCATTGTCGCCATATTTGATCTCCGAGGTTGCCACGGTGTCATTCTCGTTGACGATGGGCACAGAGCCAAGCTGCAAAAGAGTTGAGAGCGTGGCGCGAGCATTGAGATAGCGTCGGCGCTCTTCGGTGTCCCCGAGGGTGAGAAGAATCTGGCCCGCCGTCAGATCGACCTTGTGCAGAGCATCGGCATAGGCCTCACCCAGAGCAATCTGCCCGATGGCGGCTGCGGCCTGGCTTTCCTCCAGCCTGAGCTTGCCGTGGGCAGGCAGATTGGTCTTGCGCCGTCCGAGCGCGATTGCACCTGAGGAGACGATGAGCACTTCTCTACCGCGACTGCGGAGCATGGCGATGTCATCGGCAAGGGTCTGAAGCCACGCGGCGCGCAGTCTTCCGGTCTTGGCATCCACCAATGTCGCCGAGCCGATCTTGACGACGATCCTCTTTTGATCCTGCAGCTTCATCTTGCTTGTCATGATGTGCTTCCGGCACCCTGCTCAGGGGCGCCAGGCCTCTTCTTCCTGTTGGTCTTCTGCCTCGCGCCGGTTTTCATCCTCGACCTTGCCGATGATGGCACGCAGGATGTCGTCCATGTTGGTGCGGGCCACTGCCGAGATGACAAAGGGCTTGAAGCCAAATTCCTTTTCAAACGCCTTGAGGCGTTCTGCGATGTCTTCATCAAGCAGCGAGTCGATCTTGGTCAGTGCCACGATCTCGTCCTTCTCGCTCAGACCCTCATCGTAGGCTTCCAGCTCGCCACGGATCACGCGATAGGCGTCGAGGAAATCGTCCTGTGTTGCATCGACAAGATGCAAAAGCACACGGCAGCGTTCCACATGCCCCAAAAAGCGGTCGCCGATTCCGACGCCTTCATGGGCGCCCTCAACCAGACCGGGGATGTCGGCCATGACGAATTCGCGGCCATCGATGCCCACAACACCAAGGTTCGGATGAAGCGTTGTGAAGGGATAATCCGCGATCTTTGGCTTGGCCGAGGAGACGGACGCCAGAAAGGTGGATTTGCCTGCGTTGGGCAGGCCGACCAGACCAGCATCGGCAATCAGCTTGAGGCGCAGCCAGATCCAGCGTTCCTCGCCCTCTTGGCCGGGGTTGGCGCGCCGTGGTGCCTGATTGACCGAGGATTTGAAATGGGTGTTGCCGAAGCCGCCGTTGCCGCCCTTGCAGAGCTTGTAGCTCTGGCCCACTTCGGTGAAATCGGCCAGAATGGTTTCGTTGTCCTCATCAAGGATCTGTGTACCGACGGGCACCTTGAGGATCACGTCCTTGCCGTTGTGTCCGTTTCGGTTGCGCCCCATGCCATGGATGCCGGTCTCGGCCTTGAAATGCTGCTTGAAGCGATAGTCGATAAGGGTGTTCAGGCCATTGACGCATTCCACGATGACATCGCCACCCTTGCCGCCATCGCCGCCATCAGGGCCGCCAAGGGCGACGTATTTTTCGCGCCGAAAGGAAAGACAGCCCGCCCCGCCATCGCCGGAGCGGACGTAGACCTTGGCCTGGTCAAGAAATTTCATGCAATGCTCCATGATCCCCATGCCTGCCACGCACGCGCCATGGTGCGCCAGCCGGCATGAGGTCTAGTGTGTGCAGAGCGGCGCTTCATGCTGCCGCGCTCTGTCCGAGATATATATCGGCGGTCAGTTCCATTTCGATCCGAGGCACTTCGATGCCGCGGACCGGGCTGTAGACCACGCCGCGTCCGACTTCGCAGAAACCCAGACCGGAGAGAACCTTCAGCGACCGTTTGTTGTCTTCATAGGCGGCTGCGCTGATGCGTTCGGTCGGCTCCAGTGGCATATACCAGTCGAGCAGGCGGCGCGCCGCTTCCTGCATAAAGCCTTTACCCCAGAATGGGGGTGCAAGCCAATAGCCAATCGACGGTGCAAAGAGCCCCAGTTCGCGCTGGCTCGACGGTTTGAGCCCGATACCGCCGATCAGCCGGGAGTCCAACGTGATGACAAGGTTGAGCCCGGAGATACCCTTATGTTGACGTTCGATCCAGTCCACCGCCGATCCGGTCGGATAGGGATGGGGCACCTCGGTCAGATAGCTGCTGACCTCATAGGCACTGAGATAGTGTTCAAGGGCCGGTGCATCCTGTGGCTGCGGCATGCGCAGGACAAGACGTTTGCTTCTGAGTATTGGACTGCGCATCAGGCTGCTCCTTTCACGTCTAGATCACTGGGGTCCTCTTTGTTCTTGTTTGCTGTTGCCTCGAGCAGGCTGACGCCCGCCCAGTGGCGCAGGGCGTGCCAGGTGCTGCGATCGAGGCGATAGCGGTCGATCGGGATCATGCCCCGTTGAAAATGCGAGTGGGCCATGCCGGAGCCACAGAACTGAAAGCCGCTTTTCTCGACAATACGTCGGGAGCGACCGCAGGATACACGGCAGCGTGCGGTCATGCTGTCCAGTTTGCTGTGTGTTTTTGTCGGGTTCGAAAAAGCAAAATCGGCCAGTGCCTGCATGGACCGCGTCGCAATGCCCTGGGACCAATGCTTGTGCTCAACCAGCACGCTGATCTCGGCGTTGCCGGGGGTCTCCAAAAGCACGATGCAGGCAGCACCCATTGCTCGGCCTTTCATGTCACTGATGACAAAAGGAAAAGCGTCTGGATTGCTCTCTTGCAGAAGCGCGTCAAGCCAGAGGTCGGCGGCACGCATGGTGCTGGGCAGCCAATTGGTGCACAGGTTTGCCACCATGTGCGGATCGCTCGCCATGACCACAAGAGCCTCAAGGTCCTGACGGGTCGGGCGCCGCAAGATGAAATTGCTTTCCGAACCCGTTCTACAGTCGGGCTCGGTTTCCTGTATGCCTTTTTCTATATCCGGCATCGGATCCTCCTTCGTTTGGTGTGGTCGGATCAACAATGTTGGTTGATCGTTGGGTCAAAAGTTAAGGGGAGATGGTGTCCCATCTCCCCTTGAAATCTTTTGGCCCTTACCAGAAGGAGCCTTTTCGATTTACCGGGGTCTGGGACACCGGCAAATCGTTTTTATCATGCCAGTGTTATTCTGCCGCTTCCGCCACCGGGAGCACGGACACGTATGTTCGGCCGTTGGCTTTGGCTTTGAACTGTACGTTGCCGCCTGTGGTTGCAAAGATGGTGTGATCCTTGCCCATGCCGACGTTGTCGCCCGGATGCCATTTGGTGCCGCGCTGGCGAATAATGATGTTGCCGGCGATTACGGTTTCACCGCCGAATTTTTTAACGCCCAGACGACGACCTGCTGTATCGCGACCGTTACGGGACGAACCACCTGCTTTTTTATGTGCCATTTTGGTGTCTCCTCATCGAAGGCATCTCGCCGCTGTTCAGCGCGATGATGCCCTGAGATTTTCCATTGTGATCAGTTTGTCGGCCTTCATTCTCATTCCGGCCGGGTGATCATGACTTATTTCTCAGCGGCGAAAGCAGATGCCTGCTCAAGCCAGTTGTCACGGTCGATGCGGCCTTTGAAGTTCAGGGCGTCATCGATTTTTGCGATGTCTTCTTCAGAGAAGGCTGCGATCTGAGCGAAGCTGGTAATACCCAGTGCGTTCAGTTTACCTTCAAGAACCGGACCGACGCCAGAGATTTTTTTCAAATCGTCTTTTTCGGCAGGCGCGGTGAAGAGCGGCGCGGTTTCGCCTTCGGCGGCCTTGGCTGCTTTGGGAGCCTCTTTCTTGGCGGCTTGAGGTGCTTCTTCTTCCTTAGCCTTGGCCGGTGCTGCCTTTTTGGCTGCTTTCGCCGGAGCCTTGCCGCCGGTCAGGATCTCGGTGATCTTGACAGAGGTGAAGTGCTGGCGATGGCCATTGCGGCGACGGGAATTCTGACGACGACGCTTCTTGAAGATGATGATCTTGCGACCGCGACCCTGATCGAGGATCTCGGCTGCGACCGTTGCGCCATCAACCAGAGGAGCGCCGACCTGTGCGTCGCCTTCGCCGCCAACGAGAAGAACGCTGTCAAAGACAACGGTTTCGCCAGCTTCGCCTTCGAGGCGTTCGACCTTGATGATATCTTCGGGGGAAACAGTATACTGCTTACCGCCGGTTTTGATGACTGCGAACATTTTTTTCTCCGTTCCGTCCGGGCTCCGCGGCTTGGCCGACAGGTCCGTCTTTTTTCAGTCAGTGGGTTGAGCTTGAGAAATTCACTTATCTTTCAATGAATTGAAGGATAAGCGAGAAACAAGCAAAGAGGCGCGGGATTGACCCCACGCCCAGATTTCCTGCGCACTATAGTCAGGACGCTTGAGCTGTCAAGGAAAAGCTGAGCGGAAACAGGGCGTTTGGTGCGGATTTGCTTGACTTGTTGTGCTTTTGCAAAAGGCGACCATTGATCGGGCCGGCCGAAGAAACCGAAGCGGGTGATTGATCCGACGTGCTGTGTCGTGCTATTCGTTAGCGCAATAATTAATTGACCCCTTGTTCGGAACGAAAGGCGCTTGGACGTGTTCTTGCCAGACTATTCACTCGCGATTGTTGCCATCTATCTTCTGCTGCTGATGGTGTTTCTTCAGGCGATTATTGCTGCCGGGGCGCATCGGAAGCAAGAATCCTATGTGCCCGGCATCGTTGATGAGAATCTGGGGCCGGAATCCTTCGTCTTCCGCAGCCACCGCACATTCATGAACTCGCTGGAGACTGTTCCCTTGATGGTCGCGCTGGCGTTCATCGCGATGTTCGTGGCCATGGATGCAGGGTGGTTGGCTATCCTGATGTGGGTCTATCTGGCCGCGCGACTGGCGCACATGATCACCTATTATCTCGTCGCGACGCGCAAGAATCCCAGTCTGCGGAGCTATTTCTTCATGGTTGGTGTGCTGGCGCAGATCATTCTGTTTGGTCTGGTGGGCTTTTCCGTCTTGTGATCCTCTGCCTCATTCGGCGTAACTGCGCACGGTGGCAGGTTTTTCCCCGCAGAGTGAGCGAGGATGGGGATTTTTCAGTTTGATGGCTTGAGCTTGGGAGGCGGTCTGTGTATGGTCCGCCCACCTTTTCAGGCGCTTGCAAACGACTTGGCCGCCGAAAAGTGTTGCGGAGAGGTGCCGGAGTGGTCGATCGGGGCGGTCTCGAAAACCGTTGAGCGCGCAAGCGTTCCGAGGGTTCGAATCCCTCTCTCTCCGCCATAAATTCTCTCATCTAATTGATTTTAATGAGTTATATTGATTGGCAGCTTTTCATGCCGTCTTTTGAACTGTGGGAACGCCAAATTCTGGTCAGCCACGGATGCAGAATGCAATTGCAAACACCTTTTGAGATCGCCCTGAATATCAGCCGATTTCATTGCCCCAGCCAATTTGCAAAATGAAGTTTTTCTTTTAGTTCAGTCGGTTGTTGGTTGAAATCTTGGCTGAATTATAGAGGGTGCCACGACTCTCATGCTTACGTTTTTACGCGAATTGACATTGTTCAGAGCACAAAATTATGTTCGCGGCGAACAAACCACTGCGGATATAATCATGAAAAATCTTGGGGCAATGAGCGCTGCACTCATGTCGATTGCATTATCTGGATGCGTCACGCAAACAGATTATATGTACAAACCAAATACGAGTTACGGCACGAAGGCGGACGCCCTCCTTGAATGCAAGCTTCAAGGAGCACAGCGTGTTCCCAGCAATACGCGTGTCGGTTCAACGCCAGTTTACGTCACGCCCGCAACCACATACTGTTCTGGCGGTTATTGCAATAGCTATGGTGGGCAAGTGACAGGTGGCGACGTATACACCTATGATGCCAATCAGGAACTGCGAGACGACCTTATAAATCAGTGCCTCCGCCGGAAGGGCTACACCGTAACTCAAGTTCCTGTCTGTAGAGGGAAGACTGTCGAGCGACCTGTTTCAACAGACCGGATTCAAGATCCAAAGCAAGGACAGTGCGTCGTGTCCACAAAGACCCGCGATACATCCCAGACGGTTGGTGTTCTTACAAAATAGCCCGTCACCAACTTTGTTTGGATCATGTGCTTCTTGCTATCTGATTTTGTCGCGGCGCGCGCCTTCCGAGCGTTACGCTCAACATAAAGCAACCATGCGTTAACGCGGACCGAACTTCAATTCACTGGCTGGATGTGGGAGTTCAGGAGACTGTCAAATCGCCACACCCGCATATGCGGGTGTGGCTTTGTTGCTTTAGCGGATGCGCTGTTCGTCTTCTCCGAACAGGCAGATATGGTTTTCATCGACGGTCAGATGGAGCACGGAGCCAGGCTGGGAGATTGTCTCACGGTCCACATCCACCGTGCAGCGTTTCTCTCCTATCGTTCCATAGAGATAACTCGCGCCGCCCAGAAATTCGGAGAAACCAACCGTGAAGGGCACTGCTTTTTGGCCGTCTTCGGCCAATCGCCAGTGTTCGGGGCGGATGCCCACGCGAACCGCCGTACCATTCGCGGGGCGGTTCTGGATGGTGCGGGTTTCAAGGATAATACCCGCCACTTCGACCCCATCGGGGCGGATGATGCCGTCCAGAAAGTTCATCTTGGGGCTGCCAATGAACCCGCCGACGAACATGTTGTCAGGATCGTCATAGAGCTGGGCAGGGGAGCCCACCTGTTCGATGCGTCCGGCCCGCAGTACCACGATCTTGTCAGCAAGGGTCATGGCTTCGGTCTGATCATGGGTTACATAGATCATTGTGTTGCCAAGCTTCTGGTGCAGACGGGCGATCTCGATGCGCATATCGACCCGCAATTCGGCATCAAGGTTTGACAAGGGCTCATCGAACAGGAACACGTCCGGATCCCGGACGATGGCCCGACCGATGGCAACGCGCTGGCGCTGTCCCCCGGACAATTGGCCCGGACGGCGATCCAGATAATCGTTGAGCTGCAAGACGTCTGCTGCTTGACCGACTTTCTCGGCAACTTCGGCTTTGGTGCGGCCAGCAACCTTGAGCCCGAAGCCCATATTTTCAGCCACCGTCATGTGCGGGTAAAGCGCGTAGGTCTGAAAAACCATGGCAATGCCGCGGTCGGACGGATCATCTTCCGTAACGTCCACTCCTGCAATGAGGACATCTCCTGCCGTTACCTCTTCAAGACCGGCGATCAGGCGCAAGAGCGTTGATTTTCCGCAGCCGGAAGGCCCGACAAACACGACAAACTCTCCGCCTTCGATATCGAGATCGACATTCCTGATCACTTGCACCGATCCAAATGTCTTGTTGACGCCGCGCAAAGACAATCCGGCCTGTCTCTGGACGCGCTGAAGGTTCACTTGCTCGTTCATTTTATTGCCTCCCTGCGCAGCCAGACCAGCATTTCGCCCGGCTCGCGGTTGTCCCAGAGGTAGTAGGGAATGGCCGTTAGTGTTGCCGGTTCCCGTGATGGTGGCGTATCGGAATATAGAGCGTTATCGGCACGACCTTCGACCTCGGCGTTGATCTTCAATGCCACAGTGTCAGGCCATGCGCCAAAACTGGTCGTTTCGATCGCCGCTCCATCCTTGATTAGGTAGCTGTTGAGCGGCGCGGAATGATCGGCCTCCTCGAGGCAATAGACGAACGGGCCGCGCAGCAGTGCGGTGCGCCCCTGATCGGATGCCACCTTTGGATTGGCAAAAAGCTGAAGCGGCTGCATATCAAGCTCAAGCGTGAGGTGATCGCCGGCCTGCCAGGACCGATTGAGCCGCAGGTATCCCTTCTCGGCTGTGGCATCAATCGCCTCGCCATTGAGCATCAGCGTGAAGCCCTTCGCCCATTGCGGAATACGCAAGGACAGCGTGAAACTGCAAGGACTCTCCGGCTCGATGGCAAAGGCAATGGACCCGTCGGCAGGATAGCTTGTTGTCTGCTTGAGGGTCACCTTCGTTCCGGCCAAAGTCAGATCAGCCTTGTTGTCGCAATAAAGATGCACGGCGATTTCATCCTCGGAGACCCCATAAAAATAGGTGCCGATCGAGGCGAGCAGACGAGACACATTGGGTGGGCAGCAGGGGCAGCGATGCCACCGCCAGCGATGGTGATGCCCGTGGCTTTCCAGCGGATTGTCATAGAAGAAATGCGTTCCATCTGCCGACAGCCCGGACAGAACGCCATTGTAAAGTGCCCGCTCCATGACGTCGGCAAAGCGGCTGTCCGGTTCGCGCCCGAGCATGCGGCTTGCCCAGAAGACGAGCGCGACAGAGGCGCATGTCTCGGCATAAGCGCTGTCGTTGGGCAGATCATAGTCGAAGGTCAGGCCTTCGTTTTCCTTGGAAGGGCCAAATCCGCCGGTAACGTAAAGATTGCGATCCGTGAGTTGGGACCAGAGCGCTTCTAGCGCCGGATCCATAGTTGCGTCAGAAAATTCGGTCGCCACATCCGCCATGCCGGCATAAAGATAGGCGGCACGGACGGCATGGCCGACCACTTCGCGCTGCTCGCGGACCGGTTTGTGGGCTTGACAATATTCCAGCGTCGAGAAGTGGAAATCCTCCGGTGTCTCGCCCCGCGCCATAGCCTCCTTGTCAAAGTAGTTCGGGTCTTCACCGCGCACGTCGACGAAGAATTTGGCCAGATCAAGATAGCGTTGCTCACCTGTGACGCGGCCCAGTTTGACAAGTGCCAGTTCCAGCTCAGGATGTCCCGGATAGCCGCGCTTCTTGCCCTCTTCAGGGCCGAACGTCGCATCGATGCAATCGGCATACCGGCACAGGATATCGAGAAACTTGCGCTTACCGGTCGCATGGAAGTAGGCAATTGCCCCTTCGATCAGATGGCCGGCGTTGTAGAGCTCGTGCCGATCCCGGAGGTTGGTCCAGCGTTTGCCCGGCTCGATGCGTTGATACCAGGAATTGAGATAGCCATCCTCGGCTTGCAGGCGGCCATAGGCATCGATGACGTCATCCACTCGTGCTTCAAGCTCTGCATCACGATGCCGATTGAGCGCATAGGCGGCTGTTTCGATGCTTTTGCCAAAGTCGGAGTCCCAGAACATCTGGGTGGTTACGGTGTTGTTGTGCTGGAAGGGAATGACGATCCCCGGATTGGGCAGATCGGGATCGACCTGTTCGAGCATGCGCGCTTCGATGCAGCGGTCGAATAAAAGCTTGGCTGTGGTCGTCGCTATGACATCGATCTTGGGTCCGAAGAAGCCGTCGACCTTGATCTGATTCACCGCAAGTGGACGGAACTTGGCCTTTGGCGGCATGGCGTCAGCAATCATGGTTTTGTTGAATTCGTTCATTTTCTTGTCCTTGGGCAGGATGAAATCTATTTGACGGCACCAGCCGTAAGACCCCGAATGTAGGATCGTTGAAGAATGAGAAAGAGGACCATGCAGGGGATCATCATCAAGGTGACGCCGGCTTGAACGGCTCCCCAATCGACAGATCCGAAGCGCCCATACCGGACGGCGGTCATGAGCACCGGCATGGTGAACTTGCTTTGGTCCGTGAGCAGCACGAGAGCGGCGAGAAACTCGTTCCACGCATTGAGAAAGGCAAACAGGCCAACTGTGACAACACCGGGCAGAACCAGCGGACCCATCACCTGCACAAGCATGCGCCAACCCTTTACCCCGTCCATGCGGGCGGCTTCCTCGATCTCCTTGGGCACCGCGTCAAAAGCGTTGCGCATCATGAAAACCGAGAAGGGCAATTGCAGTGTCGTGTAGATCAACACAAGGCCGATGAGGGTGTTCTGAAGGCCCAGCTTTGCCAAAAGCAGGAACAGGGGTGTCAGGATCGACTGAAAGGGGATCATCATCGTCGACAGGATGAGAACGAAAATGAAGCCTTTGAGGGGAAACCGGTAGCGCGAGAAGCCATAGCCAGCGAGGAGCGCAACGACGATCGTCAGAGCGGAGGTGCCGACGGAAACAAAGAGCGAGTTTCCGGCATAATGCAGAACCGACTGGCCAAAATTCTCCAGCCTGTCGTAGCTATCGATGCTGAAACCGTCGCGCGGCCAAGGGGGCAGGGGCGGTGTCGTGGATTCGATAGGTGAGCGAAAGCTCGACAATACGACCCAGACAAGGGGCACGAGGAACAACAGCGACACCAGCGTTGCCGTGACATGAAAAATCACTTTGTGATAGCGATACCGGCCTTTGCGAGCCGTTGGCGCAGACGCTGCAACAGAATGATGTTCAGTGGTGATGGCGTTCATTCTTTCGGCCCCCTGTCGCTCAGAAGCGTGAGTTGGATAACACTGAGAACCAGCAGGATGAGGAGCAGCACGATAGAGAGCGCGGCGCCATATCCGAGACGGAAGGAAATGAAGCTTTCATTGAAGATCTTGTAGACGGCCGTGACCGTGCTGTTTTGTGGCCCGCCGTTGAGGATGATGTAGAACTGGTCAAAGGCCAGCATCGAGCCCGAGATGCACAGAATGAGCGCGAGGGCGAAGGGTTTGCGGATGAGCGGCATGATGATGTAGCGGAACCTCTGGTTCCATTTGGCCCCGTCGATGCGGGCGGCCTCGATATAATCGGCTGGAATGGCCTGCAATCCACTCATCAGGATCACCATGAAGAAGCCCGCCATTTTCCAGATCACCATGACGATGACCGACCAGAAAGCTGGCGTGAAATTGGCCAGAATGTTCACCCGTCCCGACGTTAGCCCGATATCCTGCGCAAGAGGTGAGAACAGGCCCGTATCCACGTTGGACAGCCAAACCCACAACAAAGCAGCCGAGGCAAAGCCCGTGACGACCGGCAGGAAAAAGACGGTTCGGTAGAATGAGATCGCCTTGCTCTGACCTTGGACGATGAGCGCGAGTGCCATGGCAGTGCCCAGCAGCCCGATGGTGATAACGATGGTATATTGCATCGTGAAAAGAAGAGACGACCAGAAGCTCTTGTCGGTCAAGAGGCGTTCATAATTGTCAAGCCCGACCCAACGCGGGAACCCCATCAGCGGCCATTTGTGGAGAGACATCCAGGCCGCCATGCCGAGAGGCACGAGAAAGAAAACGATGACGAGGAGCAGGGCAGGAAGAACGAAAAGCAGTCCGTTCCATTGAGTATGCCGGCGGCGCCTGCGCCTTTTCGGCAAAGCTGTCTCGGGGTCTGCCATGAGACTGTCAGTCATGGAGTGATCCTTTGGAGCAGTGGTCTGCGAATGCCCGCCGACTGACGTCTTGATATCAGCCGGCGGGCGCTGCTAGCGGTAGATTTGGAGGATCTTACCGGGAGCTATCTATGATGGACTGCATCTCTTCTTGAGCTTCGTCCATTGCTTCATCCACTTCTTCGCTGCTATCGGCAAAGAAGGCCTTGTTGAGCATGGTGATCCACGGACCATTCTGCGAGTTGATGAGATCATTGAAGACCGGGCTGAATGGCGTGCGGCCCTTGTCCATTGCCTTGGCTGCGATCAGATAGCGGGAATCGAGCCCTTCAAGGGCCACTTCGGCAACGTCGGCGCGCACCGGCAGAGAGCCGTTCTTGGCAAGGATCGTCTGACCTTCAGCGGAATAGGCGAAGTCGATGAAGGCCTGAATGGCTGGCATTTTCGCATCATCGGTCGCGGCTGAAACGACAATGTTGTCGCCGCCTGCAAAGGAAGACCAGTCGCCATCCTTGCCGGGCAGATAGGTCACGCCATATTTGAGATCGGGATACTGGTTGTTCAGGGCACCGATGGCAAAGGAGCCAGAGGGTGCGATGCCAATATTGCCGCCAGCAAAGGCTGCAAAGAAGTTGACGCCAGCATCCGTCTGCGAGCCTGCCGGAACAAGGCCATCCTTGACCATGCCGCGGTAGAATTCGATGGCATCCTTCATCTGCGATGTTTTAACCGTCGCCTTTGCGCCTTTATCTTCAAGCAGATTGCCGCCCGACGCCCAGATCAGCGGAGTGAAGGTGAAAATGTTGCAGCCACCGCAGTTGCCGGAGAAATAGTAGCCATAGGTCTCGTCGCCAAGAGCGGCGACCGCTGCGGCATCCTTGCGGATTTCATCCCAAGTGGTGGGCGCCTTGTCTGGATCCAGCCCAGCCTTTTCGAAAAGGTTCTTGTTCCAGATCAGAACGGACGCATCGGCAGAAAATGGCATGCCGTAGATCTTGTCCTCATAGGTGCCAACGCTCAAATGGGCTTTGGACAGATGCTCATAGTAGGGCAGACCTTTGGCAAAATCGGTGAGATCCTTGAGCTGGCCTGCCATGGCAAAGGACGGCGTGTAGATCAGGTCAAGCGACAGTGCATCAGGCTGCGAGCCACCCGCTGCGGCGATGGCGTACTTCTGAACCAGTTCGTTGACAGGAACGATCTGCAGTTCGGCCTTGTCTTCGCCCTTGGCGTTGAACGCTTTCACCAGCTTGGGCATGAATTCGGATCCATCGGACCGAACCCAAAGGGAAAATGTTTCGGCTTGCGCGATACCTGGCAAGATAAAGGCCGCAAGCGCGACGCTTCCATATAGTGCTTTGATGTTCATTTCAGTTCCTCCAGTTTGCCTGCCAGTCAGACGCAGGCGAGTCTTTGAGATAACGTTTGCGCTGTTTGCGCCGACTGTACCCAAGACCAAATTCTTCTCACCCTTGGGTTTTGTTCCGCCGTCTTATTCCGGCTTCCCCGCACCGCAAGATTCTCGCACGACGAGATGACAGGGGGTTTTTCTGACACCGACCTCAATCGGCTTTCCCTCGATCATATCCAGCAATGCCAATCCTGCACTCTTGCCAAGGCCCGTCAGCTCCATATCCATCGTGGTTAGGGGAGGGCGTGTCGCCTTGGCAAAAACTTCCCAATTGTCGAACCCGACAATCGCAATATCGTCGGGAACCTTGATCCCCATTTGCACAAAGGCGTCAATCACGCCTCTGGCAATCTGGTCGTTGCTGCAAAAGATCGCGTCAGGACGCTCCCCTGCAGTCGCGATGAGATGAAACGCAGCTTCATAGCCGTGCGCCTCGGTCCAGTTGGAATAGAGCGCCTCACCACACGGTGTGAGGCCATTCTCTTCGAGCGCCATGCGCCATCCGGTTTCTCGCAAGTGGGATGCCTCGAAACTCGGACGCCCGGCAATGTGAGCGATCTTGCGCCGGCCCAAACCGATCAGATGCTGGACCGCCGTTCTGGCTGCATTGATGTCATCTGGTACAAAGCCGACGGCGTCTTCAGGACAAAGGGAGTAGACGTAAACGACGGGCATCCCGAGAGACGACACATCAATGGGAAGTCCCCGATCAATTCTCTTGCCTGAAATGACAAGTCCATCAATTCTCTTTTCTTCCATGGCCCTGAGGTTGAGTTCCAGTCGATGGGCTTCATGCTCGCCAGCACTCAGGAAGACCGACACCCCCTTATCCGTCATCGCAGATGAAAGCCCTGCCGCAACCGGCAGCGTGAAGCGGCCATAGGTGTCATCGGTCAGAAGGCCGAGCGTGAAGGAGCGCTGCTGTACCAGACCGCGCGCCATGTAGTTGGGGCGATAATCCAGTTCTCTTGCAACCCGTTCAACCCGTGACCGGGTCTCCTCCGACATCCGGCCAGTCCCGTTAAGGGCCCGTGATGCGGTGGTCACGCTTACGTCCGCTTTTGCCGCGACATCACGAATGGTGGTGCGATGAACCACTCCCCCGGGCCGCGACCATTTTTCTACAACCACCTTGTCCTCCACCTCGCGCAAAACACGCTAATTCGCAATGAGAAAACGTTTGCTCACGCTTGGTTTACCGTTTGCGCAAATTAAAAATGCATTGGGTTTTGCCTTTTGTCAATGAGGCATGAGTGCATTTCGCAGGACGAATTCCAACAAGCCTGAGTAGAAATTACGAAGCTAGCGGTGTCAGTTCCCAAAGGGACGGAGCATGCAAATCCTTGTGCAATCATTCGGGCAGCAATGTAGCCCCTTGAAAAGAAATCATAATCCAGACGCAACAGGATCGTTTGCCGATCGATTCAGCCGGTTCGTTCTGATTGCTTCCTTATCCGAGAAAATCCAGAAATCATCCGTTGAAAACTTCTGATGCAATTCGCATCAAGCGTCTTGCTCTCTGTAGTGATACGCCTTGAATAGACAGAATCCTGGTGGCTCAGAAGCCTATCCCCCAGTGTATTTTGCCCTTGAAATTCATCGTAAACCTTAGCGATTTCACAGTATTTACAACCAAAGCAGTATCCAGAATGGCGCGTTAAATGAAACGATTTAAAAAAATGAAACGTTTCATATTGACTGATGCTTTTCATCTGCTAAGGTTTCTGGAGCGGTTAGTCCAATAGGAGTTCGGACTAAATCCAGCGAGGTCATATAGGGAGGATATTATGACAATTCTTAAGACGATTGCTGCTGCTGCATTGGGCGGCTTGATCATGACTGGCTCTGCTTTTGCAGACGACAAGCCAGTCGTCGGGCTGGTGATGAAGTCTCTGGCAAACGAATTCTTCCAGAACATGATGGAAGGCGCAAAAGCGCACGAGAAAAAGCGCGGCGACTACGTGCTCAAAGCGGTCGGCATGAAAAACGAAACCGACTTTGAATCTCAAATCAACGCCGTTGAAAACTTCATTACCCAAGGCGTCGACGCCATCGTGATTGCTCCGGCTGATTCCAAAGCCATGGTCCGCCCGGTGAAAAAAGCGATTGCTGCGGGTATCGTTGTTATCAACTTCGACGTGGCTCTGGATGCAGGAGCGAAAAAACAACAGGGTCTGGAATTGGCCTTTGTTGGCCCTGACAACCGGGGTGGCGCCAAGCTTGCAGGCGATGCTCTGGCCGAGAAGATCGGCAAAGGGGGCAAAGTTGTCATCATTGAGGGCAACCCGGGTGCTGACAACGCAACCGAACGTCGCCTTGGCTTTGAAGCATCGGTCAAAGAATACGATCTTGATCTGCTCGATAGCCGCACAGCCCATTGGGAAACCGAAGAAGCCAACACCGTCTTTTCCAACATGTTGACGGCACATCCGGATGTCGAAGGCGTTATGGCGGCCAACGATTCCATGGCCATCGGTGTTGTCCGTGCGCTGGAAGCTGCTGGTCGTGACGACATTGTTGTTGTCGGCTTCGACAACATTCCCGCAGTGGGACCAATGATCGAAGACGGCCGTCTTTATGCCACCGTTGATCAGTTCGGCACCGACATGGCTGCCAACTCAATCGATCTGGCTCTTGAAGTTGCTGAAACCGGCAAAGAGCTCAAAGGCTGGGTCAAAACACCCATTGAGCTTGTCACCAAAAAATAAGTGAAGAGAAACGCTCGGCCATCGCCTGCCGAAGGCCGGGCAACTCGCTCTGAGAAAGCAATTTCAAATGGCAGTTTCCTCTCAATCTTCAGACCATGCGCATCAGATATTGAGCGTCTCTGGTCTCAAGAAGTTCTTTGGTGGCGTAAAGGCTCTGGATGGTGTTGATTTTTCCCTCGAAGCGGGCGAAGTCCATGCGCTGGTCGGAGAAAACGGGGCCGGAAAATCCACGCTCATCAAGGTTCTGACCGGCGTGTATGAGTTCGAAGTGGGCGATATCCTTCTTAAGGGAAGCCCCTACAAGCCAGCCACACCGAACGACGCAAAGGTCCACGGCGTTCAGGTTGTTCATCAGGAATTCAACCTGCTCAACCATTTGAGTGTGGCCGAAAATATCGCGATCGAAGCGTTCCCGAGAACCAAATTCGGGCTTCTGGATCGCAAGGAAATGGAGCAGCGCGCCCGTGTGGCCCTTGATGCAATCGGGTTGACCGACGTGAGTGTTCGCACCACTGTGGACAGCCTTGGTGTTGCGCATCGGCAATTGATCGAGATCGCCCGTGCTCTGCAATCCGACAGTGAAATTCTGATTTTGGACGAACCGACAGCCACGTTGACCGAGCGGGAAACGGAGAGGCTGTTCAGGATCGTTGAAGAGATCAAAAAAGAAGGCGTCACAGTTGTGTTCGTGACCCATCATCTCAATGAGGTGTTTGAGATTTGTGATCGGGTGACGATTTTCCGAAATGGCAAAACGGTCGTTTCAGAGAAAATATCCGACACGACGCCGGAGCAGGTCGTGCGCCATATGGTGGGGCGCAGCCTGTCTGATACGGTTGACCTCAATGATGAGCGACCGGAAAAAGGTGAGATTGCTCTTAGCTTGAAAAATCTGCGGGTGGTCGATTGCCCGCATGAAGAAGGTGTCTCTTTCGATCTGCGGTATGGCGAGATCGTTGGTATCGCTGGATTGGTCGGCGCAGGCCGCACCGAAATCTTGCGCGGCATTTTCGGTGTCAATGACGTCTTGTCCGGGACGCTTCAAAGAAATGGCACGGATGTTGTCATCAAGGGGCCGTCCGATGCCATCAAGGCCGGTATCGGCTTTGTGACGGAAGATCGCAAAGACGAGGGGTTGATCCTTTCCATGTCGATCTCGGCCAACATCGCCTACCCGAATATGGAAAAGGTCTCTCATGGCGGCATTCTTTCCGCCGCAAAAGAGAATGATCTGGCCATCGAGGGCGGCGACAAGCTGCGCCTTAAATATGGTGCCATTGCCGATGCAGCGTCCAGCCTGTCTGGCGGCAACCAGCAAAAGGTCGTGTTGGCCAAATGGCTTGCCACACAGCCATCGGTTCTCATGCTTGATGAGCCGACGCGCGGTGTCGATGTGGGAGCGAAAGCGGAGATCTATGCGATCTTGCGGGACCTGGCGGAAAGCGGCGTCGCGATGTTGGTCGTGTCGTCTGAAATGCCTGAATTGATGCGTCTATGCGACCGCGTGTTGGTCTTATCAAATCACCAGATTCAAGGAAGCCTGCAGCGTGCGGACTTCAGCGAAGAGAGAATTCTCAAGCTTGCCTACCAGCAGGACACGGGACCACGGGAAGAGAACGAAAATGAGTGAAGTGGCAAAACAAAAATTGACCTTGAAAGACGTCATTAATCAGGCCGGTATCGGTCTGGCACTGCTGGGACTTGTCATCTTTTTTGCGACAACGACAGAGCATTTTCTGACGCCAAACAACATCACCAACATTCTCACCCAGATTACAATCAATCTGGTGCTTGCCGTGGGCATGACATTCGTGATCCTGATCGGTGGCATTGATCTGTCGGTCGGGTCTGTCATGGCCCTTGCGGCCGTTGTTGCGGGCAAGGCGATCACGACGGCGGGCATTGGCCCGGGGGAAGCAATCGCATTTGCCGCCGCTGCCGCGGTGCTCGCCGGTGTGGTTTGCGGCATGCTCAACGGTGTCATCAGTGCGTATTGGGGGCTGCCTTCCTTTATCATATCGCTTGGCATGCTCAACATTGCCCGAGGGGCTGCGCTTCATATTTCTGAAGCACGGACAATCTTCTCCTTCCCCTTTGCGTTTGAGGAGTTCGGTTCCGCTCAGGTCTACGGTATTCCGGTGGTGTTCATGTTGGCCATGCTGTTGGTTCTGGTCGCCTGGTTCGTGTTGAACAAGACGGTGTTTGGACGCCTGATCTATGGCATCGGCAGCAATGAAGAAGCTGTTCGTCTCGCGGGTCATTCGGTGTTCTGGTACAAGGTCGCAGCCTTTGTCATATGCGGTCTTTGCGCAGGGGTTGCAGCGATCATCTATATGGCGCGCTTGAACATCTCCAGCCCAATCGCGGGGATTGGCTTTGAGTTGAATGCCATTGCTGCCGTGATTATCGGCGGAACCAGCCTGTTCGGCGGTCGCGGTTCGGTGATCGGCACCTTGCTTGGGGCCTTTATCATCGGCGTGCTTGCGAACGGTCTCATCCTGTTTGGCCTGAATGATTTTATGCGCCAGATGATCACCGGCGTTGTCATCATCGTCGCTGTCGTGCTGGATTATTACCGCGCCAAGTTTGCCGGATAGGACTGTGGCAATTGCCCGCTCAAGACTGCGAGGACCATCATGATAAAATCAATCGCCGTTGTCGGCAGTGTGAACCTTGATCTGACCGCTTATCTGGACCGATGGCCAGAAAAAGGCGAGACGATCAAAACCCGCGAAACCAAAATCGGTATTGGCGGCAAAGGGGTCAACCAATGCTGCGCTGCTGCCAAGCTTGGTGGAGCGGTAACGATGATCGGTGCCATCGGCGATGATGAGTTCGGGCGGGGGTGCGTAAAGACTCTGGAAGAGATCGGCGTGCAGACTGCCATTATCGTCAAGAATGATCATTCAACCGGTATGGCGTTTATTGATGTCGGTCCTGAAAGCGATAACATCATCCGCATCGCCGCTGGCGCCAACGGGGCGCTGGATACAAGTGACATCGCAAGTCGGTCCGAGCCGATCGAGAAGGCTGGTTATCTGCTGCTTCAGAATGAAGTTCCGGTCGAAGCGTCCGTTGCTGCGGCCAAGACGGCACATGCTGTCGGAACGATTTCGATTATGGATCCCGCGCCTGCTCCAACGCCTGCGTGGGGCAGGGACGTGCTTGCCGCGTTCGATATTCTCACGCCCAATGGTGGTGAAGCGGGTGCAATCCTGGATCGAAACGTCAGAACACTGGAAGACGCTGCCAAGGCGGCCAAAGATCTGGCGCACCTGTGCCGGGTTGGCGCGATCGTGACCATGGGCAACTTGGGTGTCGCCTGGCATCTGCAGGGATGTGCGGGAGAAATGGAATGCCCGAAAGTGGACGCTATTGATACGGTCGGGGCAGGAGATTGCTTTAATGGATCCTTCGCCTTTGCGTTGTGCGATGGTGTCAGCTATGAAAAGGCCATCCGGTTTGCTTCTCACGCAGCATCCTTGTCAACGACCCGGCAAGGGGCCGTGAGTTCACTTCCGTCTCTAGACGAGGTCAGGGAATTCATGGAAAAAAGTGGCTGATTGCTGTTTCCATAGTGTAAGAACATTCTTGCACGATAGAATGGATAATTGATGACCCCATGGCTGAACGAAAAAAAAACGTAACAATCAGAGATGTAGCAAAACACGCAAATGTTTCGGTCGGCACAGTTTCCCGTGTTCTTTCCAAGAATGAGACGGTGAAGCAACCTCTGCTCATTCGGGTCAATCACTCAATAGAGGCCTTGGGGTACAAGCCCAACTTGGCAGCACGTGCCCTCAGGGCCAACAAGGATCAGGTTCTTGGCCTGGTCCTTCCGGATATTACCAATCCATTCTTTGCCCAACTGGCCAAGGAAATAGAGCTGGAAGCCTCAAGGCATGGGCTTGCTGTCATTCTTGCCAGTTCTTTCGATGATCCCAAAAAGGAAGCCCGGCGGGTTCATGCAATTCTGGATCGCGCTCCAACGGGCATCATCGTGATTCCTGCAGGCGACGAGCGGTTCTTCAAAAAGCCGGACGATGTCCCGATCATCACAATTGACCGACCTGTCAAAGGCGAATCCGAGGGTGTGTTTGCTGATCAGGAAGCTGGCGCATCGCTGGCCGCTGATCATGTGTTTGCGTTGGGCCACAGGAACATTGTTTATATCTCGGGGCCCGAAGGAACGGTGGTTTCAGAGCTTCGTCAGAGAGGCTTCAAAGACCGGATCACGGAGCTTTGCCAAGGTGACCCATCGTTCAGGCTGGAAATCAGATCCGGTCTTTTTGACTATGAAACAGGGGAAAGAGTGGCCCGTGACGTGCTCGGCAATGACAGCAAGGATCGGCCGACCGCGATTGTTGCGGCCAGTGATCAGCAGGCAATCGGAGCACTTAGGGAAGCGCGCGATATCGGCGTGACGGTGCCTGATGACCTGTCGATTGTTGGGTTCGATGATATTACATTGGCGAATATCATTGTTCCAAGGCTTACGACCATTCGCCAGCCAATTGAAGCCATGGCAAAAATGGCGGTGAGGCGCGTGTGCGACATTGCTCAGGAAGACGGCGGTCTGGACGCCAGTTGCAGTTTGATCGTGCGCACATCCACTGCACCGGCGCCCGACTGATTCACACTTCGAATAGCTGATCCGGAGCGATCACGCCTTTCTTGAAAATGAAGCAGCCATAGAACCGGGTTTCGCCGGTCTGAACGATTGCATAGGCATTCTTGGCAGCTTCATAGAAGGCAAATCGCTCAATCTTTGTCAGCGCCTTGTCTGATCCTTCCGCCGTTTTCAGTGCAGCTTCGACTTCTTTTTGAACGTCTGGCGTTTCGTCTGGCGCGCCCACCACTTCCATGGCGAGGGCGTAATCATCAACGAAATTGTCGACAGGCATGACAGAGAGGATGGCTTTTGCCACATCTGCTGCAGAGAGGTTCTCCATAAACAAAGGGGAGCCATGGACGGTGCTCTTTGCCATTGAGGACGACGGGAAATTTCTGTCGACGAGCACAATCGTGTCACCATGCCCCATGGCCCTCAATGTTCCCAGAACATCGCTGTTTAGCCGGTGATCAATCCCTTTTAGCATCTGCTTTCCTCCTCATTCAGAACTAAAAATCTGGTGCTGTTTATAGCAGATTTGAACAGTCGGAGATACAATAAATGAAACGTTTCATATTCGCAGATCGCCAGAGTTGCCTGCCTGATACGTCACCTGAATTGGAAGGGGCCATCACGCAGATAACGGCGATGCCATGCTGCTGATTATTGCTTCAGAGGATTGGGCGCTCCACATGATCCTCGCACGATCAGATCGCCATGCAGCAGACTGGTTTGGGTTGGGATCGACCGGGATGGCAAATTGTCCAATAAGTGCTTCATTGCCATTTCACCAATCCGGTTTCTCGGTTGCCGGATGGTCGTCAAAGAGGGGGTCACGTGGCTTGCGATCGGGACATCATCAAAGCCGACAACTGAAAAGTCCTTTGGCACATCGAAGCGGCGGGATTGCAGCGCGCTGATAACCCCGATGGCGCTGTCATCGTTAAAGCAGAAAAATGCTGTCGGCAAAGTGTCGCGGATGAACAGAAGCTCCACCGCCGCGCGCCCCCCTTCGCTGGTTCCGTCTGCCCGGATTCGCCAGATTTCGGGCTTGTCATAGGCTTCCAGCATGGCATCGCAATAGCCTTTGTATCGCAGTTCCGACGTGGCACTGCCCGCTGGCCCGGTAATATAGACGATGCGCTTATGGCCCAGTGAGATGAGATATTCCGTGGCGATTTTTGCCGCTGCGACGTCATCAACGCCGACATAAGAGAGATCTTCGCGGTTGACCGGATGATAGGCTGAGACCAGAGGCGGATAGGACGAGGCCGGAGACTGCGGCCAGCCGGCAACCGGCAGGTGACCGGTCAGCAACAAAAGGCCATCGGCCATGCCGGTCGAGAGGAAACGCATGTACTTTTCTTCGAGCGCGATATTGCCTTCGGTGTTGCCGATCAAGACGCCATAGTCGCGTTCGTTTGCGGCTTTCTCCAGGCCAATAAGGATGCCGGGAAAGTTGGGATCGGAAATGGATTCCGCCAGAATCATGACCATCTGCGATCGTTGCATGCGCAGATTTTGTGCCATGGCATTGGCCGTATAACCTGTGCGTGCAATGGCCGCATTGACCTTTTTACGGGTGCTCTCGGCGACCTTTTCCGGTGTCCGGATAGCGCGGCTAACCGTCGCGATGGATACGCCAGCAAGCTTGGCAACATCTTCGATGGTTGCAGATTTTTTTCCGATATGTTCCAAATGATCAATACAGCAATGTGGCGCAAATCCCGTCATGGTCCAAAGACACGACCGCGACGGACTCCACAAAAGCAGTCCTTTCCATGCATGAAATATACGCCTTCGACATGCAAATGAAAAGGTTTACATCGAGAATGAAAAGGTTTACATTTTGAAAAAATGGGTTGGGAGGCCCATAGAATCTCTTGGGAGGAGACTGTGACTTGTTGGACACCAGCGCCGAAGCTGTGCCGATTCTATCGGCCGAGAGGATCAGCAAATCTTTTGGCACCGTGCCTGTGCTATTCAGCGTCAACTTTGACATTCATGCAGGCGAACTGCATGCCGTGATCGGGGAGAATGGAGCGGGTAAGTCCACCCTGATGAAGATCCTGTCAGGGTTTCATCCCTACACGTCCGGCTCGATCAAGTTGGATGGTAAACCGATCATCCTGCCGCCGAATGGACAGGCGGAAGATCTGGGCATCGTCCTCATTCATCAGGAATTCAACCTTGCCGAGCAAATGACCGTCGAGGAAAACATTTTTCTGGGGCGGGAACTTGAGAAGGGTGGCTTTCTCAACAAGGCCGAAATGCATGACCGCGTGTTGGCCATGTTGCAGGATGTCGGTTTGTCGATTTCCCCCAATGCCCGCATTTCGGAGTTGTCGATTGCCCAGAAGCAGATGGTCGAGATCATCAAGGCAATGAGCCGCAATGCGCGCATCCTGATCATGGATGAGCCGACAGCTGTGCTCTCTCAGGCAGAAACCAAGCTGTTTTTCAAACAGGTCAAACGGCTGAAAGAACGCGGTACCGCCATTATGTTCGTGTCGCACAAGCTGCACGAGATAAAAGCGATTGCCGACCGCATCACGATCCTGCGTGACGGACAGTGGATCGCGACCGAGCCGGCGGCGCATTTCACTCTGGATACCATGGCGCAGATGATGGTCGGGCGCGAGCTCTCGGATCTCTACCCGCCGATCGTGGAGGCCGACATAGACGCCGAGCGCGTGCTGGAGGTCGAGGGTCTTGCGACAGATCTGGCCAAGAATGTCAGCTTCTCGCTTCGAAAAGGGGAAGTGCTCGGGTTTTCCGGTCTGATCGGCTCGGGACGAACAGAAGTTTTTGAGGCCATCTGCGGCCTTCGCCCGATCAAGGAAGGCAGGGTCAAGCTGTTTGGGAAGGTGGCGCATTTTCATACCGCGGCCGATTCAAGGGACGCGGGCATCGCCTATTTGACCAAGGACCGGAAAGGCAAAGGGCTACTGGTCGAGCAGAAAATGCAGCCCAATCAGACGCTGTTTGCCCTTCCTAAATTTGTCAGGCACCTGCTTCTGGACAAGTCAGCGGAAGAAAATGCTCTCAAGCGCGGCATTCGCCGCTTTGACATTCGGGCGCGGGACGAAAACTGCAAGGTCAGTGAGATGTCCGGCGGCAACCAGCAGAAACTGCTGCTCGCCAAGGTCATGGAAATCGATCCGAAAATCGTGATTGTCGATGAGCCGACCCGCGGGATCGATGTTGGCACCAAACAACAGATCTACCATTTCATTGCAGCACTGGCTGCAGAGGGCATGTCTGTCGTGGTGATCTCTTCTGAAATGCCGGAAATTATTGGCATCTCTCACCGGGTCATCGTGATGCGTGAGGGGCGTGTCATGGGTGAACTGACCGGAGATGCCATCAACGAAAATGAAATTGTGCGCTTCGCCGCAGGCTTGAAGGAGGAAGCCACATCATGACGGACACCACTGCGAGCAAAACTATGAAATCCTTGCCCTTTTCTACCGATCTGAAGACATTGGGTCCGGCTGTCGCCTTGCTGCTTCTGTGCATCGTCGGGTTTTCGCTGAACGCGGCCTTCCTGTCAGAAGGCAATATCACCAACCTGCTGACCCGCTCGGCCTTCATCGGCATTATCGCCGTGGGGGCAACCTTCGTGATCACCGCCGGTGGGCTTGATCTGTCCGTCGGCTCCATGGCCGCCGTGATTTCCGGCGTCATGATCATCATCATGAACGCGCTGGTGGAGACCTCGGGCACGGGCCTTGCAACGGTCGTGATCGGCTGCTTGGCGGCAATTTTCCTTGGTCTTAGTGCAGGGTTCGTCAATGGCTTCCTGACGACAAAGGGCAAGATCGAGGCTTTCATCGTTACCTTGGGCACGATGGGTATTTTCCGCTCGCTGGTGACCTATTTTGCCGACGGCGGCACCTTGTCGCTCAACTATGACATTCGCGGCACTTATGGGCCGGTTTATTATGGCGACTTTCTGGGTTTGCCTGTGCCGGTTTGGGTGTTCATTAGCGTTGCGATCATAGGCTGGATCCTGCTCAACAAGACGTCCTTCGGGCGCTATTGCACCGCCATCGGTTCCAACGAGAGCGTCGCGAAATACTCGGCCATCAAAGTCGACCGCATCAAGACCTGGACCTATATCATTCAGGGCATCTGTGTTGCACTTGCCACGATCATCTATGTGCCGCGTTTGGGATCCGCGTCCTCCTCGACAGGGGTGCTGTGGGAGCTGGAAGCCATTGCTGCGGTGATCATTGGCGGCACCATGCTCAAGGGCGGTTATGGCCGGATCGGTGGCACCATATTGGGCGCTTTGATCCTGACGACAATCGGCAACATCCTGAACTTCACGGATCTGATCTCGAACTATCTCAATGGCACCATGCAGGGACTGATCATCATCACCGCTGTATGGCTCCAGCGCGGCAACTTTGGCCGCAAGAAGGAAGCCAAGGTCTGAGGATCTAACGCTTCTTTTCCAAAAGAATGCCTGCTCGGCGAGGCCGGGCAGACCAGAATTGGCTCAAGCTGAACCTGCAGGGAGGGACCAGCGCAGGGTCTGCTTGGCCAAAATCCTGTCGTGATCGCGCGATCAGGCAGAAGTCGTTTAGAACTTGGGAGGAAATTATGAAACGAAGCAAGACAGTTTTCGCGGCCGCGCTGACCGGAGCGATGATGCTCGCCGGTTCGGCACTGGCCGCCGACAAAATCAAGATCGGGGTCTCGTATCCCACGCCGACGCACGCATGGGCCGCCGGTATGAACTGGCATGCTGAAAAGGCAGAAGAACGCCTTGAAGCCCTTTATCCCGATGTGGATCTCATTCTGGTCAACTCACCCAATCCGAGCGAGCAGGCGTCAGCTATCGAGGATCTGGTATCGGTTCACCAGATCGATGCCCTGATCGTGCTTCCGTTCGAATCCGAGCCACTGACCGAGCCGGTGAAGAATGTGAAGAAATCCGGCGCTCTGATCACTGTTGTTGACCGTGGTCTCAGCCAACCGGGCATCGAAGACATCTATGTCGCCGGCAACAACCCTGAAATGGGTCGCGTTTCTGCACAATATATGAAGACCCGTCTGAAAAAAGGCGACAACATCGTGATCCTGCGCGGTATTCCAACCGTGATCGACAATGAGCGCTTTGATGCCTTCATGGCGGAAATCGATGGCAGCGGTATCAATATACTCGATCACAAGCATGCCAACTGGAACCGCGACGATGGCTTTGAAGTGATGCAGGACTTCCTGTCCCGCTTCCCCGATATCGATGCGGTCTGGGCGCAGGATGACGACATTGCAATCGGCGTTGTTGCTGCGTTGAAACAGGCTGGCCGTGATGGTGACGGTATGTTCGTTGTTGGCGGTGCTGGTATGAAAGAAACCATCAAGGGCGTCGTGGAAGGCAACGAACTGGTTCCGGTCGATGTTCTTTATCCGCCAGCAATGATCGCGACCGCGATGGATGTCACCGTCGCTTCGTTCAAGTCGAACGGTCCGGTTGCCGGTCGTTACATTCTGGGCGCAACGCTGATCACCAAGGACAATGCCGAGAGCTTCTACTATCCGGATTCTCCTTTCTGATCCAAGTGCCTGACTCTCCGAGCGTTGGGTTCGCGCTGCGGCGCGGGCCTGACATCGGACCACCAAACACCAAACATCGAACACCAAACCTTTCAGGGCGGACCGCTCCCGCTGCATCAGCCCGCTCTCGCCTCACACAAGTTTCAGGGAGAAAAGCCATGAAAACTCTACAAGGTCCGGCGCTGTTTCTGGCGCAGTTCGCGGGGGATGATGCCCCGTTCAACAGTTGGGACGCGATCACCAAATGGGCCGCAGATTGCGGCTACAGGGGCGTTCAGGTGCCCACTTGGGATGGCCGCCTGATTGATCTGGAAAAAGCCTCCAGCTCCAAGGACTATTGCGACGAATTCAAGGGAATCGCAGCTCAGAACGGCGTGACGGTGACCGAGCTGGCAACCCATTTGCAAGGACAGCTCGTGGCCGTCCATCCCGCCTATGACACAGCGTTTGACGGATTTGCAGTATCTGAGGTGCACAACAATCCAAAAGCCCGTCAGGAATGGGCTGTCGATCAGGTGAAAAAATCCTTGGCCGCGTCCCGCAATATGGGCATCGGAAATCATGCGACCTTCTCGGGCGCGTTGTGCTGGCCATATCTCTATCCGTGGCCCCAGCGTCCGGCCGGGTTGGTGGAAGCTGCTTTTGACGAGCTGGCCGCTCGCTGGTTGCCAATCCTTGATTTTGCCGATGAGTGCGGCGTCAATGTCTGTTATGAAATCCATCCCGGAGAGGATCTGCACGATGGTGTGACCTTCGAGATGTTCCTTGAGCGCGTCAAAAATCATTCCCGCGCCAACATGCTGTATGATCCGTCGCACTATGTGCTGCAGTGCCTCGATTATCTGGATAATCTCGACATCTACAAAGACCGGATCAAAATGTTCCACGTCAAGGATGCCGAGTTCAATCCCACCGGTCGTCAGGGCGTTTACGGCGGCTATCAGAGTTGGGTTGATCGTGCTGGCCGCTTCCGTTCCCTCGGTGACGGACAGGTCGATTTCGGGGCTGTTTTCTCCAAGCTTGCAGCCATGGATTTTGACGGTTGGGCCGTTGTCGAATGGGAATGCTGCCTCAAGCATCCTGAAGATGGCGCACGGGAAGGTGCACAATTTGTCCGGGATCATATCATCCGCGTGACCGAAAAAGCGTTCGATGATTTCGCCGATGGTGGAACGGATGATGCAATGAACCGCAAGATGCTGGGGCTGGAGGGCTGACGTATGGCAATCACAGGACGCAACGAAGACTTGGGCGGGCGGATCCGTCTGGGCATGGTCGGCGGCGGCAATGATGCCTTCATCGGCGGTGTGCACCGAATCGCTTCGCGCATCGATGACAAATATACGCTGGTTGCCGGGGCTCTATCCTCGACACCGGAAAAAGCGCAGGCGTCCGGGAAGGCCCTTGGACTGGACCCGGATCGCATCTATGACAATTACACCCTGATGGCCAGTGCCGAGGCGGCTCGGGAAGACGGGATAGAAGCCGTTTCCATCGTGACGCCGAACCACGTGCATTATGCCGCTGCAATCGAATTCTTGCGTCGCGGTATCCACGTGATCTGCGACAAGCCGCTGACCTCCAACATTGAAGACGCCAAGAAACTGGTTGCTGAAGCGGAAAAATCCGATGCCCTGTTTATCCTGACGCACAATTACACCGGCTATCCGATGATCCGGCAGGCGCGCGAGATCGTGACCAAGGGTATGCTGGGGGCCATCCGGGTGGTGCAGGTGGAGTATCCGCAAGACTGGCTTTCCGGCCCTGCGGACAACAAGCAAGGGGAATGGCGTACCGATCCGGCCCGCGCCGGGGCGGGAGGCTCAACCGGCGACATCGGAACGCATGCTTTCAATCTTGCGAGTTTTGTGACCGATCTGGAGCTTGAAAGCCTCGCTGCTGATTTGCAGAGCTTTGTCGATGGCCGCCCTGTCGATGACAATGCCCATGTGATGATGCGCTTCAAAGGCGGGGCACGCGGCATGCTCTGGTCAAGTCAGGTCGCGCCGGGCAACGAGAATGCCTTGCGCCTCAGGGTCTATGGTGAAAATGGTGGCCTTGAGTGGTTTCAGGAGGATCCGAACTATTTGTGGTATACGCCGCTGGGTGAGCCCAAGCGCCTTCTGACCCGTGCTGGCAGTGGTGCGATTGATGCGGCTGCCCGTGTGACCAGAATTCCGGGGGGGCACCCGGAGGGGTACCTCGAAGGCTTTGCCAATATCTATACCGAGGCGGCAAACGCCATCATGGCGAGGCGCGATGGCACCGATCTTGATCCGGCAGTGATCTACCCGACCGTACGGGATGGCCTCAAAGGCGTTCAGTTTGTTGATGCCTGTGTCCGGTCTTCCGCTGCCAATGCGGCTTGGGTGCAACTGGATTAGGTCACCAGTCCATTCATCCTCGCCCGTAACGAGGGATAAGCAATAAGCCCCGTCCGATTTCTCGGGCGGGGTCATTTTTTAAGGTGCTCTTGTTTGCCGGTTGAGTGACGAGATGATAAGCCTAGAGACCCAGAGGGCCGCCATCGGCGGCGGTGCCGCAAAGGCTGACATCCAGACCCAGCTTCTGTGCCAAGGCGGCTTTGGTGGTCATGGCCAGATCCGCAGCTTCTGTATCATTGGCGTAAACGATCTGGATGTGGTTGGCCTTGTGGCGCGCCATCAATTGATCGCGGGTCACGCCGTAAAGCACGCCGTGCATGATAGGCCAGGCATAATCGGTCTGGGTCCAACGCCGTTCGGTCTCGGCCTCTGGCAGGCTGATCGCCTTGCCCCGGCCAAGGTCCATTTTCAGCTTGCCGTCCTCAATGAAAATGCGCGACCAGACGATCTCTCCGGGCTGAGCGACACCGCGGAGCGTGCCACCGCCAGAGGGGAAGAACACCGCAGGTTGGCGCATGGACGAGCTCTTGTCATAGCCGCCATGGTGGGCTGCAGGGGCGGCACCGGAAATCTCGAAGGTCCAGACATAGTCGTGGGTGGTGCCGGAGCGATCAAGGTCACCCCAGCGGATGTCATGCAGGGTCGTTTCGACCGGCTGGCCGAGCGCACGATGGATGCGGTTGGTGACCATCGCATCAAGGCCCGCGCATTCATCCACCTCATTGAAGTGAACGACAGCCTTGCCTTCCCGCAGCACGTTTCCCTGAAGGTCCTTGACCGGCGGGCGCTCATCATTGTTGAGCAGGCCCTCGACGAGATCAGAGGCAGGCAGAAGGTCTTTCAGGCCCTGTTGGTACTGGATGCCGATGCTCTCGCAGCCGAAGTCTTCGGCGAGGCGGACAGCCGCGATATACATCTTGCACTGAAGCAGAACCTGCGCCTCGACCAGCTCCGTTGCGCCGTCGGTGCCGAAATGGAAGGTGATGCCGCTGTTGATCAGCCAGTCGAACACCTCGCGCGCATCCTCGTCAGAGACTTGCGTGGTTGCGTAATAGAGGGCCGATTGAGACAGGCGCTCCTTGAACACGCCGAGCGGGAACAGGAGCTCGTCCGGGATGATGGCATTATACATGCCCATGCAGCCCTCATCGAAGATGCCCATGATGGAGCGTTTCTGATCAAGGTCGGCTGCTATGTCTGCCGCAATGGACAAAGCCTGCTCATTGTTCGTGCCGGCAAAGGGGTGAACATGTCTCATGTCATGGTCGATATGCCCGGTTTCGAGCCATTCGGTCATATGCTCGATAAACCACTTATCCTCGAAATCAACGCTCCAGAGCGAGGAATAGCGAACGCCAGCCTTGGTCAGCGAGCCGTTGAGATTGAGCAGACCGACGAGGCCGGGATAAGTGGGTGACCAATTGCCAACGGTCAGGATTGGACCTTCATGGGCGATGAGGCCCGCCAGAATGTTCTGCGAATATTGCCAGACGGCCTCGGCAACGATCAGCGGGGCCTTGCGGTCGAGATTGGCAAAGACGTCCAATCCTTCTTTCTGGCAGGTGATGAAACCGTGCTTCTGCTCTGGCTTGAAGGGATGTGCACGGGTCACGGCGCAGCCCAGACGCTCACAGATCGCGGTCAGCTGCTGCTCGAATTTCTCTTGCGCAGGCCAGCAGGTTTCGTTTGCACTGGGGCGCAAGTCTCCGCTTGCGACGAGATATGCAGCTGCAATCTTCGACATGGTTGTATCCTTTTGGTGCTTGGATCGTGTCATTTCTTTTCAACGGAGCTTTTCGATCAGGCGCTAACGCACCGCGTAGCCTTTTCCGTTACCCATTCATCGAGAACCCTGTTGAAGTGATCAGGATGTTCAATTGGCGGGCAATGAGAGCAGTCCGGCAGCAGAACAAGTCGACTGTCCGGAATGGCTTCATGCATTTCCCGTGCTCTTTCTGGCGGCGTGACTGTGTCTGCCTCGCCAACGACAATCAGAGTGGGTGCCGTGATATCCTTGAGACCGGTGCGACCATCGGGCCGAGCGATAACGGCGTCAAGCTGGGCTTGATAGGCCTTCACTCCCATTTTGATGGCGTCATCAGCGATTGCGCCGAGAATGCGCACCGGGACTTTGCCAAGATGAATGCAGCTGCTCTCCATCAAGCTGGCGTGGGCGATCGCCATGCCCTGATCTTTGGCCAGCTCAAGTCCGGCCAATCGAAGATGGGTGTTGTCGGGATTTTCCGGGCGGGCCGAGGTGGAAACAAGGACAAGACTGAGCAGTCTATCCTTGAGCTTGGGGGCAAGATGCAGCGCAACATAGCCGCCCATTGACCATGCCACGAAATGAAAGCGTTCTGGACACTGCTCAAGAATGCAATCTGCCATTTCCTCAATCGAGGTCATGTCATAATAGCCATTTGGAACGGTGACGACGCGATCTTTACCGAAAACAGGAAGCTGCAGGCTCCAGGAGGACGCGCCGGACAAAAGGCCAGGAAGGAAAACAATTGGATCTAACATCAGATTGACTCATTGGCTCTGTTCGGCAATCGGCTGGATTGTCGAGAATTGGTGGATGATCTCCTCGGCACGGTGGCAGGCAACAGCGTGATCGGTGCCGATCTCTCTGAGCGGAGGCACGGACTGACTGCACTGGTCCTGCGCGAAGGGGCAGCGGGGCTTGAAATGACATCCCGGCGGAGGGGCGAGGGGGCTCGGCAGCTCTCCCGACACCTGAGCTTTTTTACCCCTGTCCGTAGGATGAGGTCGTGGAATGGCCGATAGGAGGGTTCGCGTGTAGGGATGGGTCGGCTTTGCGAAAAGCGTTGCATTGTCGCCGATCTCGACAATCCGCCCCAGATACATCACAGCCACGCGGTCAGCGACATGAGAGACGACGGACAGGTCGTGAGAGATGAAGATCAACGAGAGGTTCATTTCCGACTGAAGGCGGATGATCAGGTTGAGGATCTGCGCCTGAATGGAGACGTCAAGGGCGGAAACCGGCTCGTCGGCCACAATCAGTTCGGGCTCCAGAGCGATAGCCCGTGCAATGCCGATGCGCTGGCATTGGCCGCCGGAGAGTTCGTGCGGATATCGATCAAGATGGTAACTGCTGAGACCTGCAAGCTTTGCAATGGCCTCCACCTTCTTGTCGATCTCCGCACGAGTCCCCACTCGGTAATTTCGCAAGGCTTCGCCAATGATGGCGCGAACCTTCATCCGTGGATTGAGAGAGGCGTAAGGGTCCTGAAAGATCATCTGAAAGCGCTGGCGGGCTGCCTTCAGAGACCGGCCTTCAAGGCGTGCTATGTCGACCCCGTCGATTTCGATGCTGCCATCTGTCGGGCGTTCAAGGCGCAGAATGAGACGGGCAAGAGAAGACTTGCCGCAGCCGCTTTCTCCGACCAGCCCGAGGGTTTCTCCCCGCGCCATCTTCAGCGAGACATTGTCTACGGCATGCACTTGCCGCCGCGTGCCACCAAATCTCTTTTGGGCGAGATGGTAGATTTTGGAGACATTCTCCAACAAGAGATAGGCTTCTCCCGTCATGATGACCAGGCCCTCACGATGTCCAGTTTCGAAACGGTTTGAAAGACGTCTGCGTCATGTACGCATCGCGACATATGGTGCGGTGCAATCTGGCGCATGGCGGGCGCCTCGCTGAGGCACTGCTCGCTGGCGAAGGCACATCTGGGTGCAAAGCTGCAACTGGGGAGTGACCCTTCAAGGCGGGGCACAGCGCCCTCGATTTCATGCAACATCGAACGGTGGGCCGAGCCGATGCCCGGCAAGGAGGCCAAGAGCCCGGCTGTGTAGCCGTGCGACGGGCGTGAGAACAGATCCTCTATGGGCGCATTCTCGACCACGCGGCCCGCATACATCACCATCATCCGATCCGCATGGGAGGAAACCACGCCGAGATCGTGGGTGATGAGCAGCACACTCATGCCGAACTCGGACCTTAAGTCAGAGATCAGATCAAGCACCTGAGCCTGAACGGTGACATCAAGAGCCGTTGTCGGTTCGTCAGCAATGAGCAATTCGGGATCGCAAGCCAATGCCATGGCAATCATCACCCTTTGCCTCATGCCGCCTGACAGTTCATGGGGGTAGGAGGAGAGGCGACTGGCGGCATCGGGGATGCGCACGAAATCCAGCATGTCTTTGGCTCGCTGCGTGGATTTGCTCCAATCCCATTGCCAATGCTCGCGCACCGCCTCAGAAATCTGCAGTCCGATTGTGTGCACCGGGTTGAGAGAACTCATCGGATCTTGGAACACCATCCCGATCCGCGCGCCCCGGATCTGGCGCATGGTCTTTTCACTCGCCCCGATCAGCTCTTCGCCCGACAGCTGAACCGATCCAGACAGGATGCGAGCATTGTGGCGCGGCAGCAGTCCCATCACGGTCATCGCGGTGACACTCTTGCCGCAGCCGCTCTCGCCGACGAGGGCCAGAATTTCCCCCTTGCCCACGGACAGTGAGACGTCATCAAGGGCCCTGACGGTGCCGCTGCTCGAGCGAAACTCCAACGACAGATTGTCAACTTCCAACACCGGCCTTTCGAGGTCTTGTTGTTGTGCTTCAAGCATCACAGCGCCCCCCTCTTTTGCTTGCGCGGATCAAGGGCGTCGCTCAGCCGGTCGCCAAGGATATTCACCATCAGAACGAGGAAGGATAAGAGGATACCGGGGTATGCCATCAGTTCCGGACGGATACGGAAATAGCTCCTGGCATCTGCCATCATGCCGCCCCAGCTGGGAATTTCAGGCGATGTGCCGACGCCCAGAAAGCTCAGGACGGCAGAGGCGATGATCGCCGAGGCGCAGGCGTAGGTTGCCTGAACGAACACCGGCCCCAATGTGTTGGGCAGAATATGGCGCCAGACCAGCGGAATGCCCGACGTGCCAATGGATATGGCAGCAGAAACATAAGGTTGTTCGCGCACACTCAGTGTCACTGAACGCACCAGTCTGACCATGCGGGGAACCTCGGGAACGGCGATTGCGACAATGACGGTGGTCACGCCCGCATCCATCAGGGAGGCAAGGGCAATCGCGAGCAGGACCGCCGGGATTGCCATCAGGGCGTCGTTGAGACGCATGATGATGGCGCCGCCAATGGAAGACACACCGGCGTAAAGACCGATTGCTACGCCAACGATAGTGGTGACGATCGCAACCAAAAAGCCGACCGCAAGCGAGACGCGCGCGCCGAAGATTGCACGGGCAAAGACATCCCGGCCCAGATGATCCCGCCCCAGAAAGGCGTCCTCTGATGGTCCCCTTAAACGAAGCGCGGGATTGATCGCAACGGGATCATCGGCAATGAACGGAGCAAATATCGCCATCAGCATGAACCCGATGAGCACGGCAAGGCAGAAATAGGTCAATGGGTCAGCCTGATACCACGCGTGGCCTTTCGTGGTCACAGTGACATCGCCCGGGGCAGCGGACTTTGCTTTGAGCATGATTACCCCCTCACACGCGGATCAAACAGCGCGTAACTTAGATCGACGATCAGGTTGATGAAAATGAGCAGCGCAGAGAAGAACAGAATGACGCCCTGCACGAGCGGATAGTCCCGCCGTGTGATCGCATCCACTGTCAGTCGGCCAACGCCGGGAATGTTGAACACGGACTCGGTCACGACCATGCCGCCAACCAGAGCGGCAAAACCGATCCCGACCACGGTTACAACGGGCACGCCTGCGCTTTTCAGCGCATGGACCACCAGAATGCGAAAAACACCCAAGCCCTTGGCGCGGGCTGTGCGGGTGAAATTCTCGCTCAATGCCTCCAGCATGGCCGCGCGGGTGACGCGGGCAATGAGGGCCGCAAAAACCAGCGCCAGTGCGAAAGACGGGAGCGCAAGGGAATGCAGCGTCGTCAAAATGCCTTCCGAAAGCGGCTTATACCCTTGCACAGGAAACCAGCGCAGTTTTACGGCGAACACATAGACCAGCATGTAGGCGATGGCGAAGACGGGCACGGAAAATCCGAGGACGGCAAATCCCATGATGGCGCGATCAAGAAAGCCGTTGGCGCGCCAGGCCGCGACGACCCCGAGGGGAATGGCGATGAGAACCGTGAGCATCAAGGTCACGATTGCGAGCATCATCGAGGGTTCGATCCGCTGTGCAATCAGGCGGGTCACGGGCTGTCCCGAATAGATCGAATTTCCCAGATCCAGTTGCAACGCATCGCCAGCCCAGATACCAAACTGGACAATGAGCGGCTGGTCGAGATGCAGTCTTTCCCGAATGGCGTCAACCTGTTCGGTGCTGGCGTTGTCGCCAGCAAGCAACAAGGCAGGATCACCGGGGGTGAGATGAACAAGCGAGAAAATAAAGATTGCGACAAGGCAGATGATTGGAATGGCCGCAAGGATTCGGCCCGCGATATAGCGAAACACCACTGATCTCCTGTTGGGACGCTTCACCCCGCAAAAGAGGGGGGGAAGCGATCGTTTGTACGCGGACTATTTGCGTTTCAAGTTCCAGAAGAAGGGCACGGGGCTTTCAATATATCCCTCAAGATTGGTGGCAATGCCTTGAGAGGGGAAGCTCTGACCAAGAGGCACGTAGCTGACCAGATCATGGGTGACGATCTGCATCCGTTCGGCGAGCTTCTTGCGTTCTTCCTGTGTCTGGGCATCTGCAAACTTGCGGCGTAGTTCCTGCAATTCCTCGGAGCAAGCCCAGCCGAACCAGCCGTCTTCGCAAGCACCTGCAACATAGACGTTCGTCATCGGGTTGGACTGGTCAACAAATCCCCAGCCAGTGAAGAAGACGTTCCAGCCGCCCTTGTCGACAGGCTCTTTACTTGCACGGCGAGAGCCTACGGTCGCCCAATCGGCCATTTGCTCCTTGACCACGAACCCAACCTCTTCAAGCATCGGTTTGAGAACCGAATAGGAGGCATCCTGAGCGGGAATGTCGGTCACATGCATGATGAAGACGGGCGTTCCATCATATCCGGCTTCCTTGAGCATTGCCTTGGCTTTTGCCACGTCGCGCTTCAGGATGCGATCCGTGTTGGCATCGGACTCGTAAGGCGTGTCACAGAAGAATACCGCTGCACATTCCAGATACAGATCCGGGTTGGAGCCATACTGCGCCAACAGGAACGGCATTTGCTCGAGCGACAATTGCAGCGCCTGCCGGATTTTCACATTGTCAAACGGAGGGTTCAGGTGGTTGACAACGAGTTGGAGAGAGTTGCCTGACTGACGCGCAGCAATGGTCTTGGCACTGTCAACGCCCTCGAACAGAGCCAATAAATCGGACGGCACTTCTTCCATCCAGTCGATCTCGCCCGTGATGAGCGCGTCCACGGCGGTCATGGTGTCGGGAATATAGACCAGTTCGACACGGTCGAAATGGGCGACTTTTCCGCCCGCTGCCATATCGGCAGGTTCGGAGCGCGGCACATAGTCTTCAAATTTCTTGAAAACGGCGATGCTGCCCGGTACCCATTCATCGGGAACCAGCATATAGGGACCGGATCCCATTGGAATGGCGATCGGATCGGACGGCGCTTGTGCGGCCATCTCTGCCGGCATGATGACCGGGATGTTGGACGAGATCTTTGCCAGCGCCGGGATGACCTGACCCCAGGGGCTGCTCATTTTCAAAACAACGGTCTTGTCATCGGAGGCCGTGAAGCTGTCCACTTTTGTAAACAGCGTTTTGCCGAGGCTATCAGCCTTGCCCCAGCGATTGATCGAGGCCACCACATCTTCGGCTGTCACATCGGTGCCGTCATGGAATTTCAGGTCATCGCGCAACGTGATGGTATAGGTGAGCTCATCGTCTGACAGGGTATACCCTTCTGCCATTTGCGGCTGAGGCTCATAATTGGAGTCCAGCGCAAACAGGGTGTCATACATCAGATAGGCGGCATTGCGGATTGTGAAATTGGTCGTCGCGATCGGATCAAGGGTGTTGATGTCACCATTCATCCTCAAGCGAAGCGTTTCTTGCGCGCTCACCGGGGCTGCGCTAATGAGGGCCGCCAATGCGGCACCGCATAGAGTTTTCCAAAGCTTCATTCTTTCCTCCCTGAAAGCCAAGCTCATTTGATATGTTCGCAAATCGTTTCGTGCTAAATGCAAATTCACCTCAAAAATTTGCATAAAACATCGGATATTGAACACGTAACGTTACGTTTATAGCGCGAATTCAGGAATCGATCAATAGCTTTTGGTTCAGAGAAACCAGAATCGGCGCTATAAACGTGCTGTAAACGTGCGGTCTTTTGACCTATCTAGCGTGCGCGGAACGTTTCGTGTAAATTGCGTTTCGAGAATCTGGAGGACCAAAGTGGCCACGATCAAGGATGTAGCACGCATTGCTGGAGTTTCCGTGACAACCGTTTCGGCAACCATCAACGGAACCGCGCCGGTTAGCGAGAAGATGAAAGCCAAGGTCTGGGCTGCCATCGAACAGGCAGGCTATCAGCCTGATCCGATCGCCCGGAACCTGCGCATGGGCAAGTCAAAGACCATCGGTCTGATCGTACCGGACATTTCGACCCCATGGGCTGCCCATCTTGCCAAGGCGATGCAACGCGCCCTGTCGGACGTTGGCTACAACATGCTGTTCTCGAGCAGTGATGATGATCCTGACAGGGAGTTCCGCGAAATTGGATTGTTCATGGCCCACCGGGTGGCCGGGTTGGTGATTGCCCCGACCAGTCATGGCGAGAATTATGCCGAGCGCCTGTCAGCGGCAGTGAAGGCACCCGCGATTCTCGTTGACCGTAAAGTGCCCGATGCCGATCTGGATGCGGTGACGGACGACAATGTGAGAGGCGCAGAACTGTTGGCGCGCTATCTCTTGAAGCTTGGCCACAGGGATATTGCGTTTCTGGTCGGTCGACCGGGTATTTCCGCCTCGTATGAGCGTTTTGACGGCTTTGCCCTTGCGATGCAAAAGTCTGGATTCACGCTGCGCGAAGATCTTGTAAAGCGGTCCATATACAAGACCGAACAGGCCCATGCTGCTGTTCAGCAATTGATGCTTTCAACCAGTCCGCCAACGGCAATCGCCTGTATTTCTCTTGCGCAGCTCATGGGCACGATGGCCGGTCTCGAAAAGCTTGGCCTCAGGGTTCCTGAAGATGTGTCTGTGGTCTCGTTCGACGGATTTCATCCAGCCGAAGGGTGGCACCCATCGATGACGTCGCTCACTCAGGATATCGAAGCGATCAGCACCAAGGCCGCGCAAATGCTCTTGCAACGGATCGATGGCGACTATACCGGAGCGCGGCGCATTGTCCGCGTCGCCCCCAGCCTGACCATCAGAACTTCATGTTCGCCCGTTTTGCAAAAGGCGGAATGACGCGAGGCGCATTCACCTTGCTCCATGCAATGTGATTTGGTGATGCGCGCCAAAGGGGTTGCCTTAAATGCAGAGCGTCCGCATTCAGTGCCATGGTATCTTGATCGCTAGAGAGGCATATGACACGACGAACGGCATGGAAAGACTAGCAGCCTGATGTGAAAACCCGATCCACCTTATTGGGGCCGCAAACTGGTCTAGAAAATAGGACCGCCTCTATGGACGGCTTCGCTTCTGGCTGCGAGCCTTCAAGTGAAGGGCAGCTTGTTCAATCCTGACGGTCAGAAAGTGGCGGCGGAAACCTTCTACCGCCGGATTACCGGTGATCAGGTCAATGGTTGCGGAGCCTATGTCGATCCGGCGCCAAGAGTGGCCAGAGCCAAGGCTGCCGGCGTGCCCATGGTCTATGAAGACTGAGGGTCATCTTGAAGCTCCGCGCTTGCGGGGCTTTCCTGCTCTTCCTTCAGTGCCAATTTTCGCTCCCGCAGAACAATCAGGATGCCGCTGAGCACGATGATGCTTGCGCCGATATAGGTCACCCCGTCCGGGATTTCATCCCAAAGCAGCCAGCCCAGAAGCGTTGCCCAGATGAGTGCTGTATAGTCAAAGGGCGCAACGACTGCCGCTGGTGCAAAACGGAAAGCCTGAGTGATCAGCGTGACACCGAGGGTGCCAAGCAGTGCAATTCCCAGAAACAGCCAGATATCCTCAGTCTGGATCGGTTGCCAGACAAAGGGCTGAAGCAAGGCGCTGAGCAGAGCGCCAAAGCCGGACAGATAGAGCATCAATGTCCAGACGCTCTCGCGGGGATCAACCCAGCGAGAACTGATCATCAAAAGGGCATAGAGGAAGGCGGTTGCCAGCGGAAAGAGAGAGGCCATCTGGAAGGTTGCGGTTCCTGGCCTGACAACAATCAACACGCCCAGAAATCCCAACAGAACAAATGACCAGCGAGCCAGCCCGACCTTTTCCTTGAGGACGAGTGCCGTGAGGGCTGTGACGAAAACTGGTGCGGCAAAGATCAGCGTCGTTGCCTCGGCAAGCCCTAGATAGCTCAGGCCGGTGAAAAACAGGGTCGCAGCACTGAGCCAGAGAATGCCGCGCAACAGATGGGCCATCGGGCGATAGGAGCGCAAGGCTTGTGGCCCGCCGAGCTTGAGCACGAGTGCTATGACAAAAGGCAGTGCGATGGCGTTGCGCATGAAAAGGATCTGAAGCGGCGAATAGCCATCGGTGAGGGTCTTGGCGATGGCATCATTGATGCACAGGCACACGACGCCTACACACATGATCAGGATGCCTTCTGTCGCCTTCGTTCTTTTCTCGACCTTCAAGCCGGTTCCTCCAATCGTTTTTCTTGTGTTTTGATCACATTAGGTTGGGTCCGAAGCCCTGTATAGACCTGCGATTTTTCTTTAAAGCTTCTTGGTTGCGCCCTCCGCTTGCCTCTCAAGGTGCCGCAAACATTCTGTTAACTCTACCGTAACAGTACCGATTGACAGCCGGGTTGAATATGTTATGTGAGCTTATTATATGTGTACTTATAATAAGCGTACTTAGTTAGACGTGAAAGCCCCCGATGACCGAAAAACCCAGTGAAATCCAAATTGGCTATCTGATTTTCGAAGTTTCCAAGTTGATCCGCCGGCAGTTCGAGGAAGAGGCCAAGAGCCTTGGCCTGACGCTGCAGCAGTCGCGGGTCATGGGGTTTCTTCAACGGCACCCGGCCGGTCAGTCCCAATCCAGCATTGCCCGCGAGATCGACAGTGATCCGATGACGCTGAGCGGTATTCTCGACAGGCTGGAAAAGCGTGATCTGGTCGAGCGCAGTCCTGATCCTCAGGACAGCCGCGCCAAACTGGTAACACTGACAAGTGAGGGCGTTTCCCTCTTTGTCAAAGCTCGGGCATTGGCGGATGGCATCGGCAAGCGACTGCATGATCGAGCCCTTTGCCGACTGGATGAGGACCAACTGGATGCTTTGCTTCTTGGTCTGACCAGTATTCGCGATGAACTGAGCACAACGTCCCCCGATCAAAGAGACCAAGTAAAATGAGTGTTAGAAACGTGAAATATGCGAACAAATCCCTCATCAAGAAAGATGAGGAGGTTTCTGACGAAGCGCAGCATTATGAAAATCCGCCCAAGGCCGCCAATGATGAAGAGACGGCAGAGGCATCCTCTTCATCATCAAAGCGGACGGGGCGGTTGGCCCTGATGCTGATTGTGCCGTTGGCGCTTGTCGTGGGTGGTGGCTGGTTCTGGCTGACGGGCGGTCGCTTCGAGGAAACCGACAATGCCTATGCGCAGCAAGCCCAGGTTGCCATCTCGTCTGACGTTTCGGGCCGCATTCTCAGCGTCGATGTCGAGGAAAGCCAGAGGGTGAGCGCAGGGGATGTGCTGTTCAAGCTGGATTCCGAGCCGTTTCAGATCGCGGTGGATCAGGCCGAGGCATCCCTTGGCAAGATCCGTCTTGATGTGGAACAGCTCAAGGTCAATTACCAGACGGCGACTGCGATGCGGGATGCCTCGCGCGAAACGCTCAAGGTTCAGCAAGAGCTTTATGATCGTCGTGCGATCCTCGCCAAGAAGGGGGTCACCTCCAACAACAGTCTTGATGAACTGAAACTTTCTTTGCTGCAGGCCAAGAGCGCGGTGACCTCTGCCGAAAAAACGGTCGACAAGGCGCGGGCGGCTCTCGCCGGTAACCCCAAGATTGCGACCGACGACCATCCGTTGGTTCGGCAGGCCAATGCGGCGTTGAAACTTGCCAAGCGCAATCTTGCCAAGGCAACGGTCAAGGCTCCCCATGACGGCATCGTCAATCACATCGACGAGCTCAACACCGGACAGTATATCGATGCGGGTACAGCGGTTGCGAGCCTGTTTGAAGTCAACAAGACATGGGTGGACGCGAACTTCAAGGAAACCCAGTTGGAGAACATCCGTATCGGCATGCCCGTTGACGTGACGTTCGACGCCTATCCGGGGACGCACTTCAAGGGCCGGGTTGCCAGCATCAGTTCGGGAACCGGCGCCGAGTTTTCGCTCATTCCGGCGCAGAATGCCACGGGCAACTGGGTCAAGGTGGTCCAGCGGGTGCCGGTGCGCATCGAACCTGAGAATGACAGTTTCTCCGACCGGTTGCGGTCGGGCATGAGCGCCGTTGTCAGCATCGATACCGGCAAGACAACTCTCAACAGACTTTGAGACAAAGGCGGATGAGATCAGCAGCAGGCGGGGAGGCGCTTGTGGCTGACCGTCCCGACAAGTGAACGATATGGCACAGATTCCAGACGATTCCGCTCCGGCCGTTGTGGTCAAGCACAAGGCACTCTTGACCATTGCGATCATGCTGGCGACGGTGATGCAGGTGCTCGACACCACGATTGCCAACGTTGCGCTGCCGCACATGTCCGCAGCGCTCGGAGCGGCGCAGCATGAAATCACGTGGGTGCTCACGTCCTACATCGTTGCGGCGGCCATCGCGACGCCGGTGACGGGATGGATGAGCGATCGCATCGGCCAGAAGCTGCTGTTTCTGCTGGCTGTTGGCGGGTTTACTCTGGCGTCGGCTCTATGCGGGATTGCGACCAGTCTTCCCGAAATGGTCGCTTTCAGGATCCTGCAGGGCCTGTGTGGCGCGATGATCGCGCCATTGGCTCAGACCGTGATCCTCAATATCAACCCCAAAGAGCGCGTCTCTCAGGCCATGGCAATCTATGGCATGGGCGTGATGGTTGCCCCGATCGTCGGGCCGACCCTTGGGGGCTGGCTGACCGAGAGTGTCAACTGGCGCTGGGTCTTTCTGGTCAATGTGCCGGTCGGCATTCTGTGCATTGCGCTTCTGCTGGTCTATATGCCGAATAGCGATAAGCGAAACCGGCGGTTTGACTTCTTCGGCTTTGCGATGCTGGCTTTGGGGATCGGTGCCTTGCAGTTGATGCTTGACCGCGGTTCGGACAACAACTGGTTCGAATCCACCGAGACCTGGATCGAGCTGGGGCTGGTAATTTCCGGGCTTTGGGTCTATCTGGTCCATTCCATGACGGCCGAGTCTCCCTTTGTCGATCTGCGAATTTTCCGGGATCGCAACTTTGCGCTCGCTGCAGTGTTCATGTTCCTGATCGGCATGACGATGTTTTCGGCCTTGGCGCTGTTGCCACCCCTTATGCAGAGTTATCTGGGCTATCCGGTTATGGCATCGGGGACCTTGATGGCGCCGCGCGGTATTGCTTCGATGGTGTCGATGCTGATTGTCTCGCGCATCAGCCATCGGGTGGATGGCCGTGCCATGATGCTGTTCGGGGCGGTGGTCATGAGTTGGTCGCTCTATATGATGACCGGGTTCAATCTTCAGATGGATTCCAATCTGATTGTTGTCACCGGCGTCTTGCAAGGGTTCGGTATGGGCTTCATTTTCGTGCCCCTGTCGGCCATGGCCTTTTCGACCCTGTCGACGCAGTTGCGTGGTGACGGAACGTCGATGTATGCGCTGATGCGCAACATGGGGCAGGGGATCGGTGTTTCGATGGTATCCGCCGTTCTTGTCCATATGACACAGGCCAACCATGCCGAGCTGGCCGAGCGCCTGACCTCGACCTCGGGGGCGGTGCACGCCTATCTGCCGGGGTTGCTATCAGGATCCAGCAGCGCTGTCCAGACGGCCAATTCGTTGGTGACACAGCAGGCCGCGATGCTTGGTTACATCGATGACTTCCTGCTCATGTCCGTATTGAGCGCCTTGTCCATTCCGTTGATCCTGTTGCTGCGCAAGCCCAAGAAGTCGGCGGCATAAGACCCGGCGACGCTCCGAGCGCCGAGCCTGATAGTCAAAAGCCCTCCCGGCGATGGTGCCGGGAGGGCTTTCTTTTTTGAAAATTGGGCGGTGCCTTGAATCGCTTTAGCGCGGTTCGGACCGCAACCCTTGCAGGATCGCCCAGCACATCAGCAAGAGAACCAATGTGAAGGGTAGCCCGGTGGAGATCACCATGGCTTGCAGGGCTGTCAGCCCACCTCCAATCAGAAGCACGATGGCGACGGCCCCTTCGAAGGTTGCCCAGAAAACGCGCTGTGGAACCGGTGCATCGATCTTACCGCCGGCGGTGATGGTATCGATCACCAGGGAACCGGAGTCCGACGAGGTGACGAAGAAGACAATCACCAGCACGATGGCAATGACTGACGTGATGGAGGACAGCGGCAGGCCTTCGAGCATGGCGAACAGCGACAACGGCGGATTGTAGCTGTCGATCACCTGAGCCTTGACGGCGGAGTTTGCCGGATCGGTCAGAACCTGATCAATCGCCACACCACCGAAGACGGCCATCCAGAGGACGCAGACGAGGGACGGGATCAGCAGAACGCAGATCATGAACTCGCGCACGGTGCGGCCACGGGAGACGCGGGCAATGAACATGCCGACAAACGGTGACCAGCTGATCCACCAGGCCCAGTAGAAGGCCGTCCAGCCCTGACGATAGGCATCGTCGGTCCGGCCGATTGGATTGGACAGCGGCACGAGATCCTTGACATACGCAACCAGCCCTTCGCCAAAATCGGTGAATATGAGCATGGTCGGACCGGCCAGCAGAACGAACAGCAGCAACAGCGTTGCGATGCCCATGTTGATTTCGGAGAGGACTTTGACACCGCCGTCAAGACCACGAAGAACCGAGACAAGGGCGATACCGGTGATGCAGGTGATCAGGATGACCTGTGTCGGGATGCCGACAGGTATGCCAAAGACGTGATTGAGACCGGCGTTCGCCTGTTGGGCACCAAAGCCGAGCGAGGTGGCCAGACCGAACAGGGTTGCGAACACTGCAAGGATGTCGATGAAGTGGCCAGTCCAGCCCCAGATGCGGTCGCCGAAAATCGGGTGAAACGCAGAGCGGATGGTCAGTGGCAGGCCCTTGTTGTAGGAGAAAAGGGCCAAGGCCAGAGCCACGACGGCGTAAATCGCCCAAGGGTGCAGACCCCAGTGGTAGATAGTGCCGGCGAGCCCCATTTCCTTGGCCAATTCTACATTGGCTGGAATCAGGTTGCCATCAGCATCGAACGGTGAGGGGGTTCCGAGCGGACTGGAGATGGCCATGTGATAGACCGGCTCAAGCACACCAAAGAACATCAGGCCGATGCCCATGCCTGCAGCAAACAGCATGGCGAACCAGCCCGAATAGGAAAAGTCGGGAGTGGCTTCCCTGCCACCAAGCCGGATCTTGCCCCATGGGCTGACGATCAGGAAGAGGCAGAAGAGAACAAAGACATTCGCCGCGCTAATGAAGAACCAGTCGAATGTTGAAGTAAGCCAAGGCCTCAGCCAGCCAAAGATGGAGGCAGCCTGTTCCGGCAGAGCAAGGGCATAAAAAACAAACGCCACAATGCAAAGGCCAGAAACCATGAAAACCGGGTTGTGAACATCAAAGCCAAAGGGGCCAACCTGACCTTCAACATTGTCCTGACCGATTTCATAATCGGTATCGATGATTTCCGTTATCCCTTCAGGGGCTGGGATGCCCGTTGCTTCGTCTTCTGTCGACATATTGCGATGTTCTCCAATTTTGTTCTTGTAAGTCCCTGATACCGGTACAGGATTACCGGTGTGCAGGAAAACCAACAGCGTTAAAAAGGCGGACAGGTCCGCGATTCAGTCATCAAATGGGTTTTGCTGTCTTGAATTTAGCTGTCTTGTATGGAGCGTGATTGCAGGCAATGCATTCAAAATGCGCCCGGCGCGCGATGACCGGTCCCAAATCAGACACAGGGCACCGCCACCAGTCGATTGGTGCGGGCCGCGGATTTTTTTTATGTCGTTGGCCCTGGCCAGGGTGGCCGCGATGGTCAACGCCTTCTGGTCAATTGATGACCGACGCAAATCCACCGGAACCATGATCGTATTGAGCATTGTCGCTATCCTCACGTTTCCGTGGCAGCAACATTATAGAATTGGTGAACAACTGTCCAACCGGAGGGCGAATATTTTGTGCAAGTCTGCAAAAAGCTGGATTTTCTTGCTGTCGTGACATGGGAAAACACGCTGCATGACAAGCAAAAACCGATTCGCGAAAGGCCCAAAGATGCGAAAAAAGGCCCGCACCAGTGTCAGTGCGGGCCCCTTCTGTTTTGATTGGCAAGTACGCTGCGCCTCAGATGCCACCCAGGCAGATATACTTGATCTCGAGATAGTCCTCGATGCCATATTTCGAGCCTTCACGCCCAAGTCCGGACTGCTTGATACCGCCAAATGGGGCCACTTCGGTCGAGATAAGGCCGGTGTTGACGCCTACCATGCCCGTTTCCATGGCTTCCGCCACGCGCCAGACACGTGCGAGATTGTTGGAGTAGAAGTAGCCCGCGAGGCCAAATTCGGTGTCGTTGGCCATGGTGATCGCGTCTTCCTCAGCATCGAACCTGATCAGCGGGGCCACCGGACCAAAGGTCTCCTCAGAGGAGAGCAGGGCTGAACGGGGCACATTGGCAATCACGGTTGGCTCAAAGAAGGTGCCTTCCATGCGCGAGCCGCCCAGAATGATTTCCGCGCCTTTTTCGACCGCGTCCTTGAGGTGGGCTTCGACCTTTTCAACCGCGGCTTCGTTGATCAGCGGGCCTGTGGTCACGCCTTCGTCAAAGCCATTGCCAGGCTTGAGCTTGCTGGCGGCCTCCGTGAGCTTCTTGGCAAATTCGTCATAGACGCCGCTTTGCACATAGATCCGGTTGGCACAGACACAGGTCTGGCCGTTGTTGCGGTATTTGGCGATCATCGCGCCATCAACGGCGGCATCAAGATCGGCGTCATCGAAGACGATGAAGGGGGCATTGCCACCCAACTCGAGGCTCATCTTCTTGATGCCATCTGCGCATTGGCGCATCAGGATCGAGCCTACCTTGGTCGAGCCGGTGAACGTGATCTTGGCAATCTTGGGGTTGGTGCAGAGTTCTTCACCGGTCATGGACGAATGGCTGTTGGGAATGACGTTGAATACCCCTTTGGGAATGCCAGCACGCTCTGCCAGCACCGCCATCGCCAATGCCGACAACGGCGTCAATTCGGCGGGTCGCGCAACGAAGGAACAGCCAGCCGCGAGCGCCGGGGCAACCTTGCGGGCGATCATGGCGTTGGGAAAATTCCATGGAGTAATGGAGCCGACAACGCCCACCGGCTGTTTGATGACGATGATCCGCTTGTCGGGCTGGTGTCCGGGGATGGTGTCGCCATAGACGCGCTTGGCTTCTTCGGCGAACCATTCAATGAAGGAGGCCCCATAGAGAATCTCGCCGCGTGCTTCCTCAAAGGGTTTTCCCATTTCAGCGCAGAGTATGGCGCCAAGGTCGTCGGCATTTTCGACGATCAGATCAAACCATTTGCGCATGAGACCGGCGCGTTCCTTGCCGGTTTTGGCGGCCCATTCCTTCTGCGCAACATAAGCTGAGTCGATCGCTTCCTTAACGTCCGCTTGAGCGCAGTCAGAAACCTTGGTGATCAGGTCGCCCGTGGCCGGGTTGGTCACATCAAAGGAGTCTGGCAGGCTCAGCCATTCGCCATTGATATAGGCCCTGTTTTCCAAAAGACTGTTGTCCTTGAGTTGCATTTTGGCCCTCCTTAGCGGCGCAAATTCGGTCTTTCAAATGTATATTGTTCTGTTGTTCCGGTGCTGCGGATCAGGGAAGAATTGACATCCTCTCCCTTTGACCGGTGGGGACACGGGAACCCTATGATATTGCCATAGCCCTCACAAGGGAACTGCGACAGGTTGCGCACGTGCGCTTGTTGTCGTCGTCATCTTGTCGTCGTCATCCAATGGTGCTGGTTCACCAGAGCGGCGCGTCGACATAAGCTGATCATGGGTCGCCCGCGCTTGACCATGGCGTGTGGTTTTCATCTTCAGGCACAACTGCATATGCCTCATCATGGTTCCATCGCTTCATGAAAAAAGTGCGCGAAAAATGCTCCGAAACCGGCATTGTAAACTCTGAGGTGGGCTCCGCAGGATTTGCTTTTTTCGCCCGCTCTTTAGCACCGCTATCAACGCCTGCAAGCGCGCGCCGGTTTATTCCATGCCGCAAAGGCGATGCTGCACGAGAAATGGGCTCCATGCCAATCATCTATTAGCATTCGCTGGGGCGGTTTTTGATCCTGCGGCAAGAGAAAAGCAATATCGTCCATATTTTTAACTGTTTGCCGTCTTCCTTCCGGCGCAATTTGTAGCACAATGATAGTCGGAGGATTTAAGGGAGAATTGGAGCTTGAGGTCGGTTGGCCGCGGCTCCAGCTGGAGGATTTCGCCAAATTGTGATCTGGTTTCAGGCCGCGCTCAAAGCTCATTGGGCGCGTTTGGCTAAGCTGCATTCACGGTTTGCAGCGCACTTTTGTGCACCCTTCTGCCACGAAAGCACAACTATTGTTCATCTTTCCTGACGTCCTTGCAGATTTACTTTCCCAGCTTCGTGCGGGATAGTGGGAGGTCTTGACGACAGTCAAGGCATGTTTCTAAGGGAGGATCTCAAAATGAGATTTGGAAATTTCTTTAAAATGCTAAGCGTTGGCGCACTGGCAGTGGCTGCGGGTTTGTCCATGTCAGTTGCTCCGTCCAGCGCCGCCGACAAGGGCTTTGTTGGCATCGCAATGCCGACCCAGTCGTCTGCTCGCTGGATCACTGACGGCCAGAGCATGGTCAAGCAGTTCGAAGAAGCCGGCTACACCACTGACCTGCAATATGCGGAAGACGACATCGCAAACCAGCTGCGCCAGATCGAAACCATGATCCTGAAGGGCGTCAATGTTCTGGTGATCGCCTCCATCGATGGCACGACCCTGTCGAGCGCTCTGGAACTGGCTGCCGACAATGATATCAAAGTCATTGCCTATGACCGCCTGATCCGTGATTCCGGTAACGTCAACTACTATGCTACCTTCGATAACTTCCAGGTTGGCGTGCTGCAGGCAACCAACCTCGTCAACGGTCTGAAAGAACGTTATGGCGATGCTGATACCTGGAACGTGGAATTGTTTGGCGGATCGCCAGACGATAACAACGCCTACTTCTTCTACAATGGTGCCATGTCCGTTCTGCAGCCGCTGATCGACGAAGGCAAAATCGTTGTTCAGTCTGGTCAGTTCGGCATGGACAAAGTCGGTACCCTGCGTTGGGACGGCGCGGTTGCTCAGGCCCGTATGGATAACCTGCTCTCTGCTTTCTATACCGACAAAACAATCCACGGCGTTTTGGCTCCGTACGACGGTCTGTCCATCGGTATCCTGTCTTCGCTCAAAGGCGTTGGCTATGGCTCTGGCGACATGCCGATGCCAATCGTGACCGGTCAGGACGCTGAAGTTCAGTCCATCAAGTCCATTCTTGCTGGCGAACAATATTCCACCATCTTCAAGGACACCCGTGAGCTTGCTCGTGTGACCGTTGGTATGGTGAATGCGCTTCTGGAAGGCGGCGAACCGGAAATCAACGACACCACAACATACGACAATGGTGTGAAAGTTGTGCCGTCCTACCTGCTGAAACCGCTTCCTGTCACGAAAGCGAACTGGGAAGAACGCGTCATCGACAGCGGTTACTACACGATGGATCAGGTCAAGTAAGATCCTCCCGAAAGAGGGCGGCGGCTTTGTTGTCGCCCTCTGCTCCTTTCAGCTCGACAAACAGATTGGTTCCTTGAGGCTGATATGAACACCATCCTAGAAATGCGAGGAATCACGAAGACCTTTCCAGGAGTAAAGGCCTTGAGTGATGTGAACCTGACCGTCTCCGAAGGGGAAATCCATGCCCTTGTTGGTGAGAATGGGGCAGGCAAATCAACCCTGATGAAGGTCCTCAGCGGGGTTTACCCGCACGGCTCCTATGAAGGAGACATCATCTACAAAGGTGATACCCAGTCTTTTGGCGGCATTTCCGACAGTGAAGACAAGGGCATCATCATCATCCACCAGGAGCTTGCGCTGGTCCCACTTTTGTCGATCGCCGAGAATATCTTTCTGGGCAACGAGCGGGCCAAGAGCGGGGTCATCAACTGGTCACAGGCCCATTCAGAGGCAGAACAGCTGCTCAAGGTGGTCGGTCTGACCGAGACGACTGGCACACTGGTGACCAACCTGGGTGTCGGCCAGCAACAGCTTGTCGAGATTGCCAAGGCGCTTTCCAAGGAAGTTCAGCTTCTGATCCTGGATGAGCCGACGTCTTCGCTCAACGAACAAGACAGTGAGGCGCTGCTTGAGCTTTTGCTTGAGTTCAAGCGCAACGGCATCTCGTCCATCCTGATCTCCCACAAGCTCAATGAGGTGGTGAAGGTCGCGGACAAGATCACGGTTCTGCGCGATGGCGAGACGGTCAGTACGCTTGATTGCGACAAGTCCGAGGAGATGGAAAACAGGATCATCAAGGACATGGTTGGCCGTGAGCTGACCAATCGCTTCCCGCCGCGCGAGCCGAAGATCGGCGAGACGTTGATGGAAGTGAAGAACTGGAATGCCTTCCATCCTGTGCATTCGGATCGTCAGATCATCAAGGATGTGAACCTTGAGGTGCGGGCCGGCGAGATTGTCGGGATCGCGGGTCTGATGGGTGCGGGGCGGACGGAACTTGCGATGAGCATCTTCGGTCGGTCTTACGGCAAGCGCATCACGGGGGATGTCCTGCTCAAAGGGCAACCGATTGATGTCTCGACGATCAACCGTGCGGTTGATCGGGGTCTTGCCTATGTCACCGAGGACCGGAAGGAATTCGGTCTTGTTCTTGACAATACGATCAAGGTCAACACGACGCTGTCCAATCTTGATGGTGTGTCGAAGGGCTTGGTTCTGGACGACAACGAGGAGACCCGTGTCGCGCTTGAATACAAGGACAAGCTGAACACGCGCTGTTCTGGGATCCTTCAGAAAGTGGTCAACCTGTCTGGTGGCAACCAGCAGAAGGTTGTTCTTTCCAAGTGGCTGTTTGCCAACCCCGAGGTTCTGATCCTTGACGAGCCAACCCGCGGCATTGACGTCAATGCCAAATTCGAAATCTACACGATCATCAACCAGCTGGCAGAAGAAGGCAAAGGCGTCATCTTCATCTCTTCCGAGATGCCTGAACTGCTGGGTATGACGGATCGCATCTATGTCATGAACGAGGGCCGTGTTGTTGGCGAACTGCCAACCGCTGAGGCGTCTCAGGAAAAGATCATGCGGATGATCATCAAGAACAATGGGTGATGTGACTATGGAAAAGACGGAAAAATCCGCTCAAGGTGGCAGCATCGGCAGCTACTTCAAGGCCAACCTGCGTGAATACGGCCTGCTACTGGCCCTGATCTTCGTCATGGTCTCGTTCCAGATCATGACCGGCGGCATTCTGATGAAGCCGCTCAATCTGACCAACCTTGTGCTTCAGAACTCCTATGTGGTGATCATGGCCATCGGCATGTTGCTGGTGATCGTGGCCGGACATATCGACCTGTCGGTCGGCTCTGTGGTTGGCTTCATCGGGGCGCTTGCGGCCGTGATGATCGTGAACTACGACATTCACTATGTCCCGACTGTCATTGTCTGCCTGATGGTGGGGACTGTGATCGGGGCCATGCAGGGCTTCTGGGTTGCCTACTACAAGATCCCGGCCTTCATCGTGACCCTTGCGGGGATGCTGGTGTTCCGCGGTCTGACGCTTGCGCTGCTTCAGGGCCAGTCGATCGGTCCGTTCCCCAGTGCCTTCCAGAAAATGAGCTCGGGCTTCATTCCCGATCTGATCGGCTCGGGCCGGCCGCATATCCTGACCATCGCGCTCGGGGCTGCGATCAGCATCTATCTGCTCTACTCCAGCTTCAAGCGTCGTCAGGAACAGGCCAGGGTGGCCTCGGTTGACGAGCCATTCGCCTTCTTCCTTGGCAAGCTGGTTCTGATCGTCTTTGCGATCAACTATCTGACCTATATCATGGCTGGCTACAAGGGCTATCCGAACGTGCTGATCGTGATGGCGGTTCTGATGAGTGTCTACAGCTTCATCACCACCCGCACGACCATCGGTCGCCGCATCTATGCTCTTGGTGGCAACGAGAAGGCGGCCAAGCTGTCCGGTGTCAACACCGCACGGCTGACCTTCCTGACCTTTGCCAACATGGGCCTTCTGGCGGCCTTTGCCGGTCTGGTGTTTGCTGCGCGCCTCAACACGGCAACGCCGAAAGCGGGCTTTACCTTCGAGCTTGACGTCATCGCGGCGGTGTTCATCGGTGGGGCGTCCATGTCGGGCGGTGTCGGCACGGTCATCGGGGCCATCGTCGGTGCCTTCCTGATGGGTGTGATGAACAACGGCATGTCGATCCTGTCCATCGGTATCGACTATCAGCAGGTCATCAAGGGCCTCGTCCTCCTCGCTGCCGTCATCTTCGACGTATACAACAAAAACAAAGCGCAATAGTCCCAAGAAACATGGACAAATCACCAAGTGGTGCGCGCAATACAGTAAGGGGCAGACATCAGTCTGCCCTTTGTCTTTTAGGTGGGAATGCCAGAAAGCTCGCGTTTCGGTGCGTTCTTGCCTCTGAGATAGTGTCCGTGTGAGGCAATGATATCGTGTATGTTTAAGTCAGCATCATTATCCATATAATTAACCTGATATCCTCTGGCATATTCTGGCCTAAATGATCAAACTTTCTATGAGGAAACATCCCGTGTGTCCGGCAACGTCCGAGCGGGGTGCAATAAGGGAGGAAAAGCCTTGCTAGCAGAACTGCGAGAAGACGTTTTCCGCGCCAATCTTGAATTGAATGAGCGCGGTGTCGTGGTCTACACATGGGGCAATGTAAGCGGTATTGATCGGGAACAGGGTCTGGTGGTGATCAAGCCATCGGGGGTTCCCTATGAGGATATGACCGCTGATGACATGGTCGTTGTGGATCTCGAGAACAATGTTGTCTGGGGCGACAAGAAGCCCTCGTCGGACACCAAAACGCATACGACCCTCTATAAAGCCTTTCCCGCCCTTGGTGGCGTCACCCACACACATTCACGTCATGCTGTCGCCTGGGCTCAGGCCCGCAGGGACATTCCTTGTCTTGGGACGACGCAGGCCGATTATTGTTCTGGCCCCGTGCCCTGCACTGCGCCGCTGACGGAAGAAGAAGTCAATCGGGATTACGAGACCACGACCGCCGAAGCTATCATTCGCCGGTTCGATGGGATTGATCCGGTTGCCGTACCCATGGTGCTTGTCGCCGGTCACGGGCCGTTTGCTTGGGGCAAGGATGCGGCGGAATCCGTGCGCAATGCAGTGATCCTTGAAGAGATTGCGAATATGGCAACGCTGACAGCGACCATATCCAACCCTCTCAAGCCGCTGGAGCAATATGTGCTCGATTATCACTATGAGCGCAAACACGGCAAAAACGCCTGGTACGGCCAGTAGGCCGGACGCACTCTTCTTCTGACGCAACCGAACGCCTGCCAAATCTCTCCGTGCCACGGAGCATGGCAGTATGGGAGCCGCGCCATCGTAGCGGCGAACATTTTATTCGAAAGGGCAATATCATGTACGGATTGAAACCGCTCAAATTCTGGTTCATCTGCGGCTCGCAGCATCTTTATGGACCGGAGACGCTCGAGCAGGTCAGCGCCAATGCGCGTGAGGTCGTGGCTGGTTTGAATGACAGTGGGCGTCTCGTCCTGCCGGTCGAATTTGCGGGCATGGTCACCAGGCCCAATGAAATCACCGATGTCTGCCAGCGGGCTTCCAACGATCCCGAATGTGGCGGTGTCATCGTTTGGATGCACACCTTCTCCCCGGCAAAAATGTGGATTCGTGGTCTTAACCTGCTGACCAAACCGATCCTTCATCTGCACACCCAGTATCGGGCTGACCTGCCTTGGGACAGCCTCGATATGGATTACATGAACCTGCATCAGGCAGCACATGGCGACCGCGAAGGCGGGCATATTCATACTCGCATGCGGCTTGCTCGCAAGGTGGTCGTCGGTCACTGGAAGGAAGCGGACGTTCAGGACCGCATTGATGCCTGGATGCGTGCTGCACGCGCTTGGAATGACTGGCAGGGTGGCCGGATCTGCCGCTTTGGCGACAACATGCGCGATGTCGCCGTGACCGAAGGGGACAAGGTCGGGGCAGAAATGGCGCTGGGCATGGGCGTTGACGGTTGGGCGGTTGGCGATCTGGTTGCCCGTATGGCGCAATTCTCAGATGCCGAGGTTGAAGCCCGCGCGGCTGAGTATGACGAAGCCTACACTCTGATGCCGGAACTGGCTCCGAGCGGTGCGCGCCGCGACAGTCTTCTTGATGCTGCGCGTCAGGAACTGGGCATCGAAGCCTTCCTTAAGGAAGGGGGCTATACGGCCTTTACCCATACTTTCCAGGATCTGCATGGGCTCAATCAGCTTCCCGGTCTTGCGCCTCAGCGCCTGATGGCGCAGGGCTTTGGCTTCTCGGGTGAGGGTGACTGGAAAACCCCGGCCATCATCCGCGCCTTGAAAGTCATGGGCCATGGCCTCACCGGTGCCTGCTCCTTCATGGAAGACTACACCTACAACATGGTTGACGGTCAGGAATGCGTGCTTGGCTCGCATATGCTCGAAGTTTGCCCGACGATTGCCGAAGGCAAGCCGACGATGGAAATCCATCCTCTGGGTATTGGTGGCAAGGCTGATCCGGTCCGTCTGGTGTTCAACTCCCGTAAAGGACGTGCGGTTAATGCCAGCCTTATCGACATGGGCAACCGTTTCCGCCTGATCGCCAACGTGGTTGAATCCATCGATCATCCGGATCTGCCCAAATTGCCGGTTGCGCGCGCTGTATGGGAAACCAAGCCCGATCTGAAAACCGCTTGTGCGGCCTGGATCTATGCGGGCGGCGCGCATCACACCGCCTACAGCTATGATGTGACGACGGAAATGCTCGAAGATTTTGCTGAAATCGCAGGGATCGAGCTTTGCGTGATCGACGAAGATACCGAAATCGGTGCCTTCAAGCAGACCTTGCGCAACAACGAGATCTATTGGCACTTCGCCAAAGGGATCCGCGCCTGATTGCCAGTGATCTGGTAAGTGATCTGGTAAGTGAGTTGGCGACTGCTGTCTGTTCCTAGCTGCCCGGCCTAAAGATCAGATGGTTGCCAACAAGCATCCCCGGAAGGGTCACCTTCCGGGGATTGTTTGTTTAAAGGGCAAGTGTTCTATGTTGGTAGCTTGGAAAGACTTTCCGGCCCCATGGCTTGATCCGAACCAATGACGCTGTTCACTTCGTCGGTCTGGCCACCACCATTTTGTGGCAGACTGCGTTCGCGGAAGGTGCGTGGGCTCATGCCGGTGTGGCGGCGGAAAACGCGCGAGAAATAGAGCGGATCATCATATCCGACCATTTGCGAGAGGGATTTGATGGGGACGTTGGTGACCCGAAGGATCTGCATGGCATATTGCACGCGCTGGCCATCTCGCCACTGCACGACGCCGGTGCCGATGTTTTTCTGAAACAGATGCGACAGGCGTGAGGGCGACAGGCAGACGTGGCTGGCGATTTCCTTGACGGTCAGAGATTTGTCCAGATTTTCGGAAATCATCGAGCAGGCGGCGAGGACACGTTCGTCCAGCACGCGGCTGGTGGTTTTGGGGGTGCGTGTGGTGCGCGCGCATTGCAGCAGGATGTGTTCGAGACGATTGAAGGCAAGGTCTACCGAGAGGCTGCCGGGTGAATCAGCCCATTTTTCCACCTCGACGAAGAGGCGGAACAGTTCGCTGGTCTTGCTCTCTTCATTCTTGCGCATCAGATAGACGCCGTCGATGTTGGTTTCCCAATGCAGCCACGGTTTCCAGAAGGCGCGGGGCTGGAAATAGATCCAGCGGTGCCACCATTTGTCAGCGTCGAAGTCGCGCCCGTAAAAATGCTTTGATCCGGGAGGGAAAAGCAGCAAATCTCCCGGATGGACGGTGAAGGAATTCTTGCCATCAAAGACACGTCCGACCCCGTCGACGGTCAGGTTGATGATCCAGCCGCGCATGCCGTCGGGCCGGTCAATGTAGAAGTCGAGCGGGCCGTCCTTTTCAATCGGCGTGATGCTGGCCACAAGGCGCACGTCGAACTCGAAGCCGGGAAAGAGAGGAGCGACTTGCGTGTCGTCATCCGACCGGTTGGAGCGATAGGCGAGCTTGCGAAAAATGCGCTGAACGGCAGCATCTTCACTTGGATTGAAATAAGAATGATCGTCCATGTGTCTAGCGGTTTGCTACCTTGTGAAGCATCAGGATCATCCATATTGTAAACTTTATGGGAGTCTTTGAAAAGGGGGACTGTATTGGGCGATCAAGTAGAATTGTCCATGCGGTTTTGACCATTTCAAATCAATGAAAAGCACGCCATTCAGGGAGGAGTGAGGCCATGGCCACCGATCAGCAGACCTGCACTTTGGGTTTGGATTTTGGATCCGACAGCGTAAGAGCCGTCATTGTCAGTGTCGAAAATGGGGATGAACTGGCCTCTGCCGTCGCGACCTATCCGCGCTGGGCGGAAGGAAAATTCTGCGATCCGACCCGTCAACAATTTCGCCAGCATCCGGCAGATCATCTCGAAGCCATGACCAGCGCCGTCAAGGGCGCGTTGGCCGAGATGGGAGATCAGAAGCCCGACATCATCGGGATTGGCGTTGATACCACCGGGTCGTCCCCGATGCCGCTGACCGCCGATGGTACGGCTCTGGCGCTCAAGGACGGTTTCGCGACCGACCCGGACGCCATGTGCATCCTGTGGAAGGACCATACCTCCGTCAAGGAAGCCGAAGACATCAACACGCTGTGTCATTCCGGCAAGTTTCCCGACTACACCAAATATGTTGGCGGAATCTATTCGTCTGAATGGTTCTGGGCCAAGATCCTCAATGTGGGCCGCAACAACCCGGAAGTCTTTCAGGCCGCGGCCACGTGGGTCGAATTCTGCGACTGGATCCCCTCGGTTCTGACGGGTGTCGACGATGCCAACAATGTTGTTCGCGGTGTTTGCGCGGCAGGCCACAAAGCCCTGTGGAACCCGGAATTCGATGGGCTGCCGAGCCTTGAATGGATGACGGCGCTTGATCCATGCCTTGGCAATCTGGGCTATCCGATGTTCACCGAAACCCGCACCTCCGATCAGTCCGCCGGTGGATTGAGCGAGGAATGGGCAGGACGCTTTGGTCTGAAGGCCGGTATTCCTGTTGCTGTCGGTGCGTTCGACTGCCATATGGGCGCAGTCGGTGCTGGTATCGAGGACTATTCGCTGGTGCGCGTAATGGGCACCTCGACCTGCGATATTCTGGTTGCGCCACCCGAAGAGGTTGGCGACACGCTTGTGCGCGGGATCTGTGGTCAGGTTCCGGGCAGTGCGATGCCCGACTCGATCGGATTTGAAGCCGGTCAGTCGTCATTCGGTGATGTGTTTGCATGGTTTGAGCGGATTCTGACATGGAACCGCAAGAGCAGCGCCAAGTCCGGCTCTTTGTTGCCTGAACTGGAAGCAGAAGCTGCCCTTCTGCCGCCGGGAGGCTATGGCGAGCGTGCGCTCGACTGGCTGAACGGTCGCCGGACACCGGACGCCGATCAGACCGTGAAGGCGATCATTGCTGGTCTACATCTGGGTTCGACAGCGCCGTCGATCTATCGTGCCCTCATCGAAGCCACCGCCTTTGGCTCGCGGGCGATCGTCGAGCGCTTCGAAGAACAGGGCATTCCGGTCAAGAAGATCGTCGGGATTGGCGGGATTGCGCGCAAGTCCGACCTGATCTCGCAGGTCTGTGCCGATGTGATGAACCGCAGCATCTATGTGATCGAATCCGATCAGTGCTGTGCCCGTGGCGCGGCGATCTTTGCGGCCACGGCTGCTGGTGCCTATGACGATATCCACGCCGCCAAGGATGCCATGCACAGTCCGGTGGAAAAGGTCTTTGAGCCCAATCCCGAAGCCCACAAGATCTATGATGAACTCTACAAGGACTATCAGCGGATCGGCGCCTTTGCTGGCGAGCTTTCCAAGTCTTAAGGCCGGTTGACCGGTTCACATCGCTACGGTTTCTTTCCGTATGCCTGACTGACAGACCTCCGGCAGGGTGCTTCCCTGTCGGAGGTTTTTGTTTGTGAGGCTGTTGGCGGCACCGTCATTGCCGTTTGGAGAATGACAGCGTTTGGTGCATAAGTGGATCATCGCTTTCGTCACGACCGCGTGCCTGATAGGGAAGTCGCAAACCGGTTTTGTTTTGTGATTTGCCGGTCCTGGTCGCTCGTACGGGATGCTTCAATTCTCCCGCGGCGGGGCGAGCCAAATGAAGAGTGACTTTGTTTCATGGGCTTCTTGCGTCTGCCATTTGGGGGGGGCGCGCTGCAGAACCCATCAGTCTGAAATGGATGCTCGATGTCTGCCAAAGTGAACATAGCCACTGTGACGCTCAATCCCGCGATTGATCAGACGATCCGGATCGACAATTTTGTCGCCGGAGGGGTCAACAGGGTGCTCGGCGAGCAGTCCGATGCGGGGGGGAAGGGGGTCAATGTGGCGTCCTTTCTGTCGCACTTCGGCCACAAGGTTGCAGTGACTGGATTGCTCGGGGCGCGGAACCCGGCGATTTTCGAGCGCCTGTTTCACGATTGCGGCATCGTCAACCGCTTTGTCATGGCGCATGGATCGACGCGGATCAATGTCAAGATTGTCGATACGATTCAGAACCGTGTGACGGATGTGAACTTTCCCGGCCTATCAGTGAGCTCCTATGACGTGGATGGCGTTTTTGCTGCCATCGATGACTTGTGTGCCGAAGGGGTAGGGAGTTTCCTCTTCGCGGGAAGTCTGCCTGCTGGAACGTCGACGGGTCTTTATGCGGAGATCGTCGCTCATCTCAAGGCCATGGGCAAACGGGTGGTGTTGGATACCAGCGGGCCCGCGCTGAAGGAAGCGGTGCTCAAAGGGCCTGATATCATCAAGCCCAACCTGCATGAATTCAACGAGCTCACTGGGAATGCCCTTACCAAGCCCAAAGACATCGTTCGTGTCGCGCGTGAATTGTCTGACAGCTCCAATGTGCCGCTCGTGGTGGTTTCGCTCGGGGAGCGCGGTGCCCTGTTCGTGACCAGCGAAGAGGCGCTTTGGGCCCGCCCGCCCAAGGTCGATGTCAGCACGACCGTCGGGGCCGGGGATGCGATGGTTGCCGGTCTCATGCATTGTCTGCAGCTTGACCTGTCGCTGTCAGACATGGCGCGCCAGTCAACGGCCTGCTCTGTCGGGGCTTTGACCGAGGTGGGGCCCCTGTTGCCCGATGTTTCGGTGATTGACGCGCTTGCGCAGAAGGTAAAAATCGAACCGGTCGAGCTCTAGGCGTCTGGTGCGTTGGCAGAAAGCGCTGCCGTTTCGCCTTCCTCGCCCGGCGCTCGTGTATTCTCATTAAGGGCAATTGCTTAGCCTTGTTGGAAATGGCTTGCACTGTGTGATGGATCATTGACAAGCGGTTGTGGCTGGCGCAGATACGATCGAGATCGACGTGCCAATCGGCTCGCCCGAAGGATGTCCCCGCGCACCTTCAAGGCGTCGCTGCTGTCGGTCCGGCCGCATGCCATAACCCATGCAATCCCGCCAAACAGCCTGTGGCCATCCAATCCTAAAGGGAATGAATATGCTATCTGCCAATCTGAACAACCTGTCCATCATCCCCTATCTGCAGCCCGAGCTGGCCGAGATCATCGGCAAGGTCAAGGCGCTGGTCGAGAGCAAACCGGCTCTGGGGCGGCACGAGATCGACGGAGACAAGTTTTTCGTCAATTTTGTCGAGGATCACACCGAGCCTTTCGCAGACCGGAGACCAGAGTTTCACCGGAATTATCTTGATATTCAGGTTCTTGCGGAAGGGGCCGAGATCATCGGATGGAGCCACTCGCCTGCGACCCGCATCACCGAAGACCTATTGAAGGAAAAAGACGTGGCCTTCACCAAGGGTTCCGAGAATGAAAAGCTTCTGACGCTTGCGCCGATGGATTTTGCGATTTTTTATCCAGGGGAGGTGCACCGGCCGCTGGTGGCGACAGAAGAGGGGCCGATGAAGATCTTCAAATTTGTCGCCAAGATCCATCGCAGCCTTCTGGAGAAATGACCTGAGAGCATGGCCTGAACTATGCTGTTTGAAGCGAATGCATGCTCTGGATGCGGCTTCCCGGTGGGGTGATCGGTGGATGGTGTTTGAAAAATGCGCTTGATTGGTCGACAAAAAGAGAAATTGGTTGACCAAATTCACGAAGCGACTATGGTCAATGGTAAAGATGTCTGCTCGCAATCGGCACGCCGCTGCAGTTTCGGCTCCTTTGATGGCCGTATGGATCAGCTGAGCCGGTCTGGACAGGCAAATGGCACTTTGGGGCCGATAAGCAAATGGGGCCAAAGGGCAATTCTGATTTTTTCAAGTGACGGGCATTCATGGCTGACGATGCCGGGCAGATGTCCGATCAATCCTAAAAGACTGGACTAGCGACTATGACTGACTTTGTGACGCTCAACCTTGATGCCTTGCCTGAGGCGGTGGAGCTGCCGTCCTACGACCGCTCCGCTCTCAAGCCTCGCATCGCCCATATCGGCTTTGGCGCCTTTGCCCGAGCGCATATCGCGATGCATCTGCATGAAACGCTTGCCGAGACCGGTAGTGACTGGGGCATGCGTGCTGTCGAACTGTTTGGCAGCCCCGAGCGATTTGATATGCTCGATGCCAATGATCGTCTCTACACGCTTGTCGAGACCAGCGATGAAGGCAAGAGCACACGGCTGCTCGGTGCCCTTTGCGACACACAGCACGTGGCCCGGGATGGAATTGCCGCAATCATCGATGGTTTGGCAGAAGAAGATCTGAAGATCATCTCCATGACCATCACCGAGAAGGGCTATTGCGTCAAGAACGAGCATCTGGACACGGACAATGAACTGATCCAGCACGATCTTGCCAATCTGGACGCTCCGAAATCCGCCATCGGTGTCATTGTTGCCGCGCTTGCCAAGCGCCGCGAACTTGATCGCGGTCCCTTCACGGTCATGTCCTGTGACAACCTGCCGCACAATGGCAAACTGACGCGGATTTCCATTCTGGAATTTGCAAAGACTCTGGACGCTGAACTGGGCGCCTGGATCGAGGCAAATGTCTCCTTCCCCTCTACCATGGTTGATCGTATCGTGCCTGCCCTGACGGACGAGTCCATCGAACTTGTCAGCGAAGTGCTTGGCGGTCAGACCGATCCCAACTGCATCGTTTGCGAGCCGTTCCGCCAGTGGGTGATTGAAGACAATTTCATGGCTGGCCGTCCAGAATGGGAAACCGCTGGTGCCCAGCTCGTGGCTGACGTCGAGCCGTTCGAGGAAATGAAACTGCGGACCCTCAACGGTTGCCATTCCTTCCTCGCCTATCTCGGTTTTCTGGCAGGCAAGGAAACCATCTCCGACTGCATGGCCGATCCGGTGTTCCATGCCGAAGCGCGCAAGCTGATGGTAGATGAGCAACGCCCGACGCTGGATGTGCCCGGTGATGTAGACCTTCTGGAATATGCGGACATGCTGCTCAAGCGCTTCAGCAATTCTCAGCTCAAACACCGAACTTGGCAGATCGCGTCTGATGGCACCCAGAAGATGCCGCAGCGCTGGCTCAATTCGGTGCGTTGGCACATTGAAAACGGGTCAAGCTACCGTCATCTCGTGTTGGGGATCGGCGGCTGGATGAACTACATCAAGGGTAAGCGCGGTGGTGAGTCCTATGAGGTGCTCGATCCGATGGCCGGCAAACTGGCCGACATCGTGTCGCGCTTCAGTGATGATGCAACCCATTATGTCGACGCGCTGCTGGCGCTAGATGAGGTCTTCCCGAAGGATCTGGTTGGCAATGACGATTTCCGCACGGCTGTTCATCTGGCCTACGTCAAGGTTGCTGCAGAAGGGGCGCAGCGAGCGGTCGAAGCATTGGCCGACTGATCCGGCTGGACAAGATCTGATATGCCAGATCTGACATCCAAGGTTTGCTATGATTGCAGCAAGGGGCGCATTTTGCGCCCTTTGTTCGTTGAAGCTCTGTAAACGGTGGATAGACGCTTTGACCGGTTTTCACTGCACTGCTATGAAGAAGGCAATGCCCACCGGTTTCAATCATGCGAGTCTTCGATATGAGCGACATACTTCAGTTGACCAGGTACTGGCCTGCGACCATTAACGAACAGCTGCAGGCTTTGGCGCCTGTCCACGAACTGTCCGACTACGGGTCTGTGGACGCAATTCCTCTCGAGATCAGGGAGCGGATTACCTCGATTGCCTCCGTTGCAACGCTGGCTGTCGACGCGGCGATGATGGACGCCCTGCCCAATCTCAAGCTTATCTCGATCTATGGTGTCGGCTATGACAAGGTGGATCTGGAAGCGGCCCGCTCGCGCAATGTGGCCATCGCCACCACCTCGAACAGTCTGACGGATACGGTGGCCGAACTGACCATCGGTCTGGTGCTTGCGGGCAGTCGGCAGCTGATTGCAGCGGACCGCTTCGTGCGCAGCGGGGACTGGCTCGACGGGCCGATGCCGCTCGGGTTCGACATTCGCGGCAAGACGGTCGGGATTTTCGGATTTGGCCGGATCGGTCAGAAGATTGCCGAACTGCTTGAAGTGTTTGGTGCCAGAGTTATCTATTGTGCCCGCAGCGAAAAGCCGGACCTGCCTTACGGCTATCGTCCGACCATCGAAGCGCTGGCCGAGGACAGCCGCGTGATGATCCTCATTGCACCGGGAACGCCGGAAACCTTTGATATTGTCAACCGGGATGTCCTCAAGCGCCTTGGCCCGGACGGGCTGCTCGTCAATGTCGCGCGGGGGACGCTGGTTGTCGAGGATGATCTGATTGCCGCTCTTGAGGCGGGTGAGATCGCCGGGGCCTGTCTTGATGTCTTTGCCGAGGAGCCGAAGGTGCCTCAGGCCCTGATCGACAGCCCCAAAACAGTGCTCGCGCCTCATATTGGCAGTGCCACCTATGAGACACGCTTGCATATGGGGATGACGGTGATTGAGAATATCGAGGCCATGATGGCGGGTAAGCCGCTTTTGACACCGCTTGATTTCTAGGTTGGAGACGCTTGGAGGCCTTGCTCGAACATTTGGTTCGGGGAATGGCCTTTTTGCTACTTTTCCAGACTGTATTTGTTGCCTTTTCGCGCTTGATCTTGACAAATGGGCGGGCAGGGGAAACAACGCACCAGACTGGAACCGCGGATCGTCTGGGCCTGAAACAGGCTCGCTCGCAGGAATTTCAAGGAAAATCCCATGACAAAGAAGGCCCTCATTACCGGTATAACGGGTCAGGATGGCTCTTATCTGGCGGAATTTCTGCTTGAGAAAGGCTATGAGGTCCATGGCATCAAGCGTCGGGCGTCGAACTTCAACACCCAGCGCATTGATCACATCTATCAGGATCCGCACCATACCGACCCCAAGATGAAGCTGCATTATGGCGACCTCAGTGATACGTCCAACCTGACGCGCATCATTGGCGAAATCGAGCCGGACGAGGTCTATAACCTTGGGGCGCAGTCCCATGTGGCGGTGAGCTTTGAAGCGCCGGAATACACCGCCGACGTGGATGCGCTGGGCACCTTGCGCCTGCTTGAGGCGATCCGGTTTCTTGGTCTTGAGAAGAAGGCCCGCTTCTATCAGGCCTCGACCTCGGAGCTCTATGGTCTGGTGCAGGAGACACCGCAGCGCGAGACGACGCCGTTTCATCCGCGCTCGCCTTATGCGGTTGCCAAGCTCTATTCCTACTGGATCGCGGTCAATTACCGTGAGGCTTACGGCATGTATGCCTGCAATGGCATCCTCTTCAACCACGAAAGTCCGCGCCGGGGCGAGACGTTTGTCACGCGTAAGATCACCCGCGGTATGGCCAACATCGCCCAAGGGCTCGAATCCTGCCTCTTCATGGGGAATATTGATGCGCTGCGCGACTGGGGGCACGCCAAGGACTATGTCCGCATGCAGTGGATGATGCTGCAGCAGGAGGCGCCCGAGGATTACGTCATCGCAACGGGCAAGCAATATTCCGTGCGTCAGTTTATTCAGTGGACGGCCAAGGAGCTGGGCATCACAATCCGCTTTGAAGGCAAGGGGCTTGACGAGATCGGCATCGTTGATGCGATCACGGGCAATATGGCCCCGGCTCTGAAAGAGGGGGATGTGATCTTGAAGATCGATCCGCGTTATTTCCGGCCTGCCGAAGTGGAGACACTTCTGGGTGATCCGACCAAGGCCAAGGAGCAGCTTGGTTGGGTGCCGCAGATCACGGCCGAGGAAATGTGCGCCGAGATGGTGGCCGAGGACTTCAAGGCGGCCCGCCGGGTTGCCCTGCTCAAGGAACATGGGCTCGACCTGCCGGTCAGCCTCGAGAACTGATCGCACCATCCCGTCAGATTGGTCTGCCAAGCTGTGTGGGACGTGCCATCGCTTCAGAAGAATTCACGCATTTCTCTTGAGAAGAAATGCTTCAATTGCCGGGAGGCATCATGCGATATTATGTGGCCGGACACCGGGGCATGGTTGGCGGGGCGATCCTGCGCCAGCTTGAGGCGCGGGGCGAAGAGGTCATCACGCGCACCCACGCCGAGCTTGATCTCACCGACCAGCAGGCGGTGATGCAGTTCTTTGCTGACGAGACCCCGGATGCGGTCATTCTGGCGGCGGCCAAGGTGGGCGGGATTCTTGCCAACAACAGCTATCCGGCGGATTTCATCTACAAGAACCTGATGATCGAAGCCAATGTCATCCATCAGGCCTATGAGGCGGGGGTGCAGTCGCTGCTGTTCCTTGGCTCATCCTGCATCTATCCGCGCGCGGTGGCCCAGCCGATGCGCGAAGATGCGCTGCTGACGGGCATTCTCGAGCCGACCAACGAGCCCTATGCCATTGCGAAGATCGCAGGCATCAAGCTGTGCGAGAGCTATAACCGGCAATTTGGCACCGACTATCGCTCGGTGATGCCCACCAATCTCTATGGTCCGGGCGATAATTTCCACCCCAAAAACAGCCATGTCCTGCCAGCGCTCCTCAGGCGCTTCCATGAAGCGGCGCGCGACGGTCTGGAAGAGGTCGTCATCTGGGGGACGGGAACACCGAAGCGCGAGTTCCTGCATGTCGATGACATGGCGGCAGCGTCGCTGTTTGTCATGGATCTCGATAAGGAGACCTATGAGGCCAACACCGAGCCGATGCTCAGCCATATCAATGTCGGCTCGGGCACGGATGTTTCTATTTGCGAGTTGGCAGCGATGATCGCCACGGTCACTGGCTTTGAGGGCCGGATCGGGTTTGATAGCTCCAAGCCTGATGGCACGGCACGCAAGCTGATGGATGTGTCGCGCCTCAAAAACATGGGATGGCAGGCATCAATTGATTTGCAGGATGGTGTCCGCACAACCTATGACTGGTTCTTGAATAACAACGACAGTTTGCGCGAGAAGTAGACCGACACTGGCAGCCAAGGCTCGGGATCGTACAGGAGTGACCATGACCGACAAGCAAATTACACCCGTCCTTCTGTGTGGTGGCTCCGGCACGCGCTTGTGGCCCCTGTCGCGCAAGAGCTATCCCAAGCAGTTTGCGCCGCTGATTGGCGATCAGACCCTGTTTCAGGCCTCTGCTCTTCGGCTGAGTGGGTCGTCCTTTGGCAAGCCACTCATCCTGACCAATTCGGATTTCCGCTTCATTGTCACCGAGCAGCTCAGCGAGATCGGTGTTGACCCGTCCGCGATCCTGATTGAGCCAGAAGGACGCAACACTGCTCCGGCGATCCTTGCCGCTGCCTTCTGGTTGCATCAGAGCGATCCCGATGCGCTGATGCTGGTGGCTCCATCCGACCATGTCATCCCGGATGCGCCCGCCTTCCGCGAGGCGGTCTGTGCTGGCGTCGAGGCCGCTCTCTCTGGCAATCTGGTCACCTTCGGCATCAAGCCGACCTATCCTGAGACGGGGTATGGCTACCTTGAGGTAGAGGGCACCTCCGCCTGTCAGGGGCAGAGCGCAACACCGCTCAGCCGCTTTGTCGAGAAGCCCGATCTGGCCAATGCCGAGGCCATGCTGGCTTCTGGCAACTATCTTTGGAATGCAGGGATCTTCCTGTTTTCGGTGCGCCATCTCATCGAGGCGTTCAAGCGTTCGGCCAACCATCTGCTTGAACCGGTTCAGCAGTCCGTCACCAATGGCAAGCATGATCTTGGCTTCCTGCGGCTTGACCCGTTTGCCTGGAGCCAGGCCGATGATATTTCCATCGACTATGCGGTGATGGAAAAGGCGGAGAATCTGTCGGTGGTTCCCTTTCTGGCTGGCTGGTCCGATCTGGGTGGCTGGGATGCGGTCTGGCGTGAGAGCGAGCAGACCGAGAACAAGGTTGCCCTGTCTGGCGATGCCACCGCGATCGATTGCAACAACACGCTGTTGCGCTCCGAGGACAGCGGTCTGGCACTGGTCGGAGTCGGGCTTGAGAATATCATGGCGATTGCCATGCCGGACGCGGTGCTGGTTGCTGATATGTCGCGTGCGCAGGATGTGCGCAAGGCGGTTGATGCGCTCAAGATCAAGAATGTGCGTCAGGCCGAGACCTTCCCGGTCGATCATCGCCCGTGGGGCTGGTTCGAGACGCTCATTCTGGCGGACCGGTTTCAGGTCAAGCGGATCGTTGTCAATCCGGGCGCGGCGCTCAGTCTTCAGAGCCATTTCCATCGCTCCGAACACTGGATCGTGGTGCAGGGCACGGCCAAGGTCACCGTTGGCGATGAGGTCAAACTGATGACCGAGAACCAGTCAATCTATATCCCCCTTGGCTCCGTCCATCGGATGGAGAACCCCGGCAAGCTACCCATGGTGATCATCGAGATCCAGACCGGTGCCTACCTCGGCGAGGATGACATTGTTCGCTATGAAGATGTCTATGCGCGGGGGTAGCCGGTAAGAGATCCGGCCCTTGAAGGCATAAATAAACCCCGCTCGGCTCACCGAACGGGGTTTTTGCTTGTTTGCACTTTGCTTTGGGCGCTTGTGTGTCAGGTCTGGTGGTTGCCAGATCCGCTCTAGCCGATGGAAGCGCGGATCTTTTCGACAAGATCGAGCTTTTCCCAGGAAAACCCGCCGTCTGCCTCGGGCTCACGACCAAAGTGGCCATAGGCTGCGGTGCGCTCATAGATCGGTTTGTTAAGGCCCAGATGGGTACGGATGCCACGTGGCGTCAGGGACATGCATTCCCACAGCGCCTTCTCAATTACGCTTTCATCAACCGTGCTGGTGCCCTGACTGTCAACATAAAGGGACAGTGGCTCGGAAATGCCGATGGCATAGGCCAGCTGGATCGAACAGCGTTCGGCATAGCCGGCGGCGACAACGTTCTTGGCCAGATAGCGGGCTGCATAGGCCGCCGAGCGGTCCACCTTGGTCGGGTCCTTGCCAGAGAAGGCACCGCCACCATGCGGGGCTGCGCCACCGTAGGTGTCGACAATGATCTTGCGGCCCGTGAGGCCAGCATCTCCATCAGGGCCGCCGATCACGAACTTGCCCGTCGGGTTGACGTGCCAGACCGTGTTGTCGGTCAGCCAGCCTTCTGGCAGGGCGGTCTTGATATAAGGCGTGACGATGTCGCGAACGTCGGAGGACGACAGGCTGCCATCATAATGCTGAGTGGAGAGGACGATCGAAGCCACCTCAACCGGTTTGCCGTTCTCGTAGCGAAGCGTGAGCTGGCTTTTGGCATCCGGACCGAGTTGGGTTTCGCTGCCATCGTGGCGTGATTCAGAGATCAGACGCAGGATCTTGTGTGCATAAAGGATTGGAGCGGGCATGAGCTCGGGGGTCTCATTGACCGCATAGCCGAACATGATGCCCTGATCGCCAGCGCCTTCGTCCTTGCCCTCGGACTCATCAACGCCCTGTGCAATGTCAGCAGACTGCTCATGCACATAAACATCAATGTCCGCCTTGTCCCAATGGAAGCCATCCTGAGCGTAACCAATGTCCTTGATCACTCGTCGCGCGGTTTTTTCCATGGTGTGGGCATCAAGCTCGCTGGGGCCGCGGACTTCACCGGCCAGCACCACCTTGTTGGTGGTTGCCATGGTTTCGACCGCACAGCGGGAATAGGGGTCCAGCTTCAGAAACTCATCAACGATGGCGTCGGAAATCCGGTCGCAAATCTTGTCCGGATGACCTTCGGACACGGACTCGCTTGTAAAAAGATAGTCTTCTCTAGACACAACGGACCTACTCTCTGATATAAAGAAATCTTGATATCTTTGTACCTAATTCTCTCACGGGCTTCAATTGACCCCAGAGAATTTTTTTGTGAAATCCGTTTTATGAACAATTTGGGTGATTTGATGCCTCGGAAACCGGCGTATTAAACAGGGAAATGCGCCGCATCTTTACTCTATGCAACTGTAGGGATTGTCAGGGGCCTCAGGGCTTTTTAGGATAACAGTCGAAAGTTGCACGACAATTATGCAATGTTGACAATTTGAATTGGTTGCTTGGCGTTTTGTTAAGCTTAAGCGTCGTGATGTGTGGATCGGTTCGGAGCGGGCGCTTTTGGACAAAAGTCTCAGAGGGACGCGGGGATGTGGCTGTCTGGCTGCGATCCGAGCGACTCGTTGCTCCTTAGGTGTTGCGGGCTACCGTCGTGTTTCGCGGTCGGGTTGTGGGGCGCCGGGAATTTGTTGTGGAGGAAAATAGCGCTGCGATACTGCGGAACGGCCGTATGGGGGGAGGCCGCGTCTTCTTGTTGTCAAAGCTGGGTCGGGGTGGCTTTGTTGCAGAAGCTTGGTTATCTCGTCATTTTTAGATTGAGCGCTGTGAGGCTGCGAGCGGGACTTTCGCCCAAGGGGCTGGTTCCGGCCACCGGGTGCCTGTTGCAGGACAGGCCATCTCCATCGATCTGGCCTGACCGAGGGACGGAGCGCCTTGAATAAGAAAAGGTCGCAGACTGGTCATAAATAGATGATGAGGTGCTGTGATTTGGAGGGTGGTTGGATCATTCTCTTGGTAATGTCTAGAAGGGTGCTTGTTGAGCAAAAACCGTCCTAAAATGGAATGGGTTGTTGACTATCTGTCATAACTCGCGCAAAGGGCTAGTCGGGATCGCTTTTTCTTTCCATTTCGTTTGGTCCAAAAAGTGTTACTAGCCAATTGGCACTTTGAGTTTTCGCTCACTTTGTGCGATGTATTGTGTCTTCGGGACCGTGAAAGCAAAAAAGCAAAAACGATATGAATAGAAAAACCGTCGAAGTCATAGGCCGCGCGTGTCGGCTGCGGCCGCGCGTGTCGGCTGCCAGGAGCCAATAATGTGGCTGAATTCTGGGATCTGCTGATTTCCGGAACGTGCAGTGTTGACGAAATCGGACCGGATCGGTTTTCTACATTTCGCTATTTGCATCCGCTGACCGGTCAGGAAGGCAAGTCCTACACCTTCCGCGCTGGTGTTCTCGATGATGTGTGGGGGTTTGATCCGAGCGTCTTTTCGCTCTCGCCCCGCGAAGCCCTTCAGATGGATCCGCAGCAACGGCTTTTGCTGATGCTGGTCTGGGAGGCTCTCGAGGAGGCGGGCGTTCCTGCCTCCAGCCTTGCTGGAAGCAACGTCGGTGTCTTCGTCGGCAACTCGGGCAGTGACCACGCCAACCGCTTTTTCTTTGATCCGGCGAGTTCAGACAGTTTCATGATGACCGGCAACACCACGTCGCTGGTCTCGAATCGAATCTCCTATATTTATGATCTGCATGGGCCGAGCTTCACAGTTGATACCGCTTGTTCCTCTTCGCTCGTGGCGCTGGATCTGGCGCTGAAACGATTGCAGGCGGGCGAGATCGACACGGCTATTGTTGCGGGCGTGAATATGCTCTTGTCGCCGTTTCCTTTTGTCGGGTTTTCGGCTGCGTCCATGCTGTCGCCCGAGGGGCTTTGCCGTCCGTTCGACGAAAATGCCAATGGGTATGTGCGCGCCGAGGGCGGGGTCGTTCTCGTGCTGCAGAACAGCGATGCCTTCAAGAGTGGCGAGCAGAAGAGCTTTGGCCGGATCGTCGAGGCGGGCATCAACTCCGATGGTCGGACATCAGGTGTCGCCCTGCCGTCACCGGAGTTTCAGGCTGAATTGCTCGAAAAGGTTTACAAGACAGCGGCCATAACGCCCGATCAGCTTGCCTTTATCGAAGCGCATGGTACGGGGACCCGGGTCGGGGATCCGGCCGAAACCTTTGCGCTCGGCAAGGTGCTTGGCGGTGGGCGCACGACGGTCTTGCCGATCGGATCGGTCAAGTCGAATGTTGGCCATCTGGAACCGGCTTCCGGCATGGTGAGTGTACTGAAATCCCTGTTGGCTCTCGAGCATGACATCCTGCCGCCGAGTCTGCATATCGAGACACCCAATCCGGACATCCCGTTTGACAAGCTCAACCTGTCCCTGACGCGCAAGGCACGTCCGCTCGAACGGGGTGATGCGATCCGGTTTGCAGGGATCAACAACTTCGGTTTTGGGGGCACCAACGCCCACGTTGTGGTGTCTGACAGTGTTGAAGCCATCAGCAAAAGCAAGGCCGTCAGGACGAAAGCCAAATCCGGACAGGCTGCCGTGATCGACGATCAGGCGCGGCTTGTTGTCGTGTCTGCGCGGACGCCCGATGCGCTTCGCAGTCTTGCTGGCGGGTATGCGCAACAGGTGCAACACAATGAGACCGCCAGTGTTGCCGACTGGAGCAATGCCATCGCCTGGCAACGCGAATTGATGGATGAGCGCCTTGCTGTTGTCGCCAGCTCTCGTGAGGATCTGGCTGACAGACTTTCGCGTTTTGCGGCTGACAAGGGAATCGAAGGCACAGTTTCGGGGGCTGCTTCAAGAACGGCTCAGGATCCGGTCTTTGTCTACTCCGGCAACGGCTCGCAGTTCGCGGGCATGGGGCAGGAGGCCTATCGGCTCAATCCGGTGTTCAAGGCGCAGTTTGATGCCGTCGACGCCCTGTTCGAGCCGATTGCGGGCTGGTCTTTGAAAGACAAGCTGTTCAGCGACGATCTGAAGGAAGATCTCAAGAGCACTTCGATTGCCCAACCGCTTCTGTTTGCCTTGCAGGTTTCCATTACTGACGCTCTGCGCAAAATGGGCGTTCGTGCCAGCGGTGTGGTCGGTCATTCGGTCGGTGAGGTTGCCGCAGCATGGGCGTGTGGTGCGTTGACGCTCAAACAGTCAGTCAAGGTCATCTATGTCCGCTCGCATCATCAGGAAGCGGTGCGTGGCGTCGGCAAGATGGCTGTGATCAAGCTGTCAAAGGAAGAAGCCCTTGCACAGATCGAGGAATCCGGGCTTGACGATGTCGAAATTTCCGCGATCAACACAGCGAACTCCCTGACCCTGTCCGGTCCGACGGAGACGCTGCAGGCCTTCATGAAGACGGCCAAGAAAAAACGCCTGCCGGGCAAACTGCTCGACATCGAATATCCGTTCCATTCCAGACAGATCGATCCCATCGAAGAGGGGGTCGTCAAGGATCTGTCTGACGTTAAGCCGACAGACTCGAGCATTCCCTTCTTCTCGTCGGTTTCCGGCGCAGAAATGGCGGGCACCAAGCTTGATGGCGGCTATTGGTGGAACAATGTGCGCAAGCCGGTGCATTTCTTCCATGCCATTCAGTCCGCTTTCAAAGACGGACGAAGCCAGTTCATTGAAATTGGTCCGCGCCCGATCCTCAAGGGCTATGTCTCCGAAATTGCGAGGGACGAAGGCCATTCGGCCAGTGTTGTCGAGAGCCTTCAGCAGAAGACAGACGGCGTTACCGATCCATTGCTTCTGGCTGTGGGGCGCGCGATCGTCAATGGTGCCGATTTCGAGCGCGAAACCGTGTTCGGAGCCAAGGCGCATCCAGATGTGTCGCTGCTGCCCTATCCATGGCAGATCAAACCGTTCAAGATCGATTCGAGCAGCGAAGCCTTCGAGATCTTCAACAGCACAGTTGCTCCCCATGCTCTTCTTGGCCAGCAACTGCGGCCCGATGACCATGTTTGGGATACCGAACTCGATACCGCGCTCATTCCTTATTTCTCCGATCACCGGGTCGATGGCAAGGTCATCCTGCCGGGCGCGGCCTTTGCTGAAATGTGCCTGAGTGCTGCACGGATTGTCTGCAAGTCTGATCAGGTCGAGTTGAGGGACATGGATCTGTTACAGGCCCTTCAGCTGTCCGATGAAAAACCTATCTCGGTCCGCACGCGCCTTGATGAAGAGACCGGCGTGGTGGAGATTTTCAGTCGCAAGCGGTTAGTGGACGACGAATGGCAACTCCACACCAAGTGCCGGGTTGCTAGGATTCCGGGCAATGTCGGTCTTGAAAATGCCGATCACGCCCTTGTCGCCCCCGTTCTTGATCGCCCCATGGATCAGTCTGAGATCGACGCGCTTTATCAGACGTCCCGGGATTTCGGTCTTGATTTCGGACCGGCGTTCCAGCGCATGGTCTATTGCGAGCGTTATGGTGATGACTACGTCGAAATCGTGCTTGATGAGCGTGGCCCCACCGATATCAAGGGTGAGCTGGTGGCGTCGCCCTATGCGCTGCATCCGCTCGATTTTGATGCCAGCTTCCACGGTCTGAACTGTCTGTACGAAGATCTTGACACCGGTCCGGACAAGATGGCTTTCATCCCGGTTCGCTTCGGATCTTTGCGGGTCTATCAGGCGGCCACACCGGTGCGCTCGGCGCGTATTCATGTCATCCGGCATAACAATCGCGGTATTCAGGCGGACATCAATCTGTTTGCGGAAGACGGGACCTTGGTTGCTGCTCTGCGTGATGGTCGGTTCCGTTCCTCGGCTCTGGTTCAGCGCCAGGGGCTTGATCGCCTGACATACAGTTATGATTCCATCCGCGTGCCAGCTCCTGCCGGTCAGGTGGCTGTGCCTTCCCTCGATATCGAGGCGATCAGGGCTGCGATGGCCGAACTGTCTCAACCTGATCGTCAACGGGCCGAAGACGGGCAGTTGCTGCTGCAGGCTGCGGCGCGGCGGGGGGCTTATGATGTGCTCCTCAGTTTGGCCGATGACGACAAGGTCCTGCGTCCGGATGCCCTTTCTGCACTTGGCCTTCTTGACGGACTGGATGCGGACGCTGCGACTGAAGATCTGCGTGCTCGCAATGAGCATCGCCTGAAACTGGTGCATTCCCTGATAGCGATTTGCGAGCAATCCGGTCTCGCCACGGCGCTTGACGAGGGCTGGCAGCTCAGCGACGAAAGTGACATGCCGGACGTGGATATGGTGCTGCAGCTGCTGCTCACCGAAGACCCGAAATGGTCTGCCGAATGTGTGATGCTCAATCATGCGCTCAACACCCTGCCGGATGCTCTGTTGGCTATGGACCGCCCGTTCGGCACGGCCCCACTGCCGCAGAATCTCTATTCGCAGGATCAATATGACCAGCATTACAGCTCCTCGCCGTTGGCGGAGGCGCATGTTCAGCAGGTATCCCGTGCGGTTGGTGCCGTGCTTGATGCCTGGCCCGAGGGACGTCCCTTGCGTGTTTTGGAGTTCGGTATAGGTGGTGCGAGCCTGACCAAGGTGCTTCTGCCGATGGTTGAGCGCCTCGACGGGCAGCTTGTCTCGGTTGATACCAACAAGCTGATCGTGGATCGACTGCAGATCCTGTTTGCGCAGTCCATTCATTTCAAAACCCTTGCGATCAAGGATGCCCTGTCCGAGCTTGCGGCTCTTGAGCCGTTTGATCTGGTCGTGTCGGCCAATGGTCTGCAGGCGATGGATGGCGGTGCCGATCTGATATCGCAGCTCAGAACATTGGTGGGCCGGGACGGTCTGCTGCTTGCCAGCCTGTCGGACAGCAACGTGTTTCAGGACATTACCTTTGGCATGGCTGATCGATGGTTCGTCGATGGTCTCGATCCGACCCAGCCGGTATCTGCGCATGCTGATGCCGAGGACTGGAAAGGGTGGATTGAGGACGCCGGATTTAAAGGTGTCTCGCTCGATCCTTTCGCCAACAACGATGGCGATGCCGATCTCACCGGGGCCTATGTGCTGGTGGGCTGCAATGCTGCCGAGTCTGAAGCCGTCGCGCCTGAAGCAAATGGGGCAGAGAACGGCGAGCGCCAGTGCATCATTCTGGTGAACAAGGGCAACGCGGCGGAGAAAAACTTTGCCAAGGCACTGATCACAGGTCTTGGGGATCTGGATGGCCGCCAAATCGCTCTTTCCGCCAAGGAGAGTGACGCGGATCGCGAAGCGCGCGTGACAGCAATCGCCGAAGCCGCCAAGGGTGGTGCGCTCGATTTGATCTGTCTTGCTGGGGCCTTTGACAGCTCTCAAGATCCGATGGCTGTCCTGTCGCCACGTCTTAAATGCCTTGCCGGTCTATTGCGGGATGTGGCCGAGTTGAAGCTGCGCTTGTGGATCCCCGCTCCGGGCGGTTTTCCGCATGTCAACGGTCATGCCATCGATCCGGCACAAAGCGGTGTCTGGGCCTTTGGCCGAACCGCGAGCAACGAATATGGCAATCAGGACATCCGTCTTGTGGATTTCGCCAGTGCCTTGTCCGGCGATCAGCAAGCGGTGCGACTGGCTCAGACCATTCTGGAGCCGGGCGAAGAACGCGAAATGCTGCTCGAGACGAGCGGGCTGCGTGCCATGCGGGCCGTGCGCGGCGCGGCCAAGCCTGCGGCCAAGCCACAGGAGCGCTCTGAAGAGGCTGCTTGCCGTCTGCACCATCCGCGCACCGGGTCTTTTGATCGTCTGAGCTGGATCCCGGTTCAGCGCCGTCTGCCCGGTCCGGGTGAAGTGGAAATCGAGGTTGTCGGCACGGGTTTGAACTTCCGTGATGTCATGTGGGCGCAGGGTCTCTTGCCCGAGGAAGCGCTTGAAGATGGGTTCGCAGGGCCGACGCTCGGTTTTGAATGTTCCGGCCGCATCGTCAGGATTGGCGAGGGAATTGATCGTTTCAAGATCGGTGATCCGGTGATGGCGCTGGCTCCGGCCTGTTTCGCGTCGCACGTGACCGTTGTTGAGACTGGAGTGTCTCGACTTCCTGACAGCATGGACCTGACGGCTGCCGCAACCATGCCGGTTGCCTTCCTGACCAGTTACTATGCTCTTCACTATCTGGCGCAGCTTGAAGAGGACGAATGGGTGCTGATCCATGGTGCCGCCGGTGCTGTCGGGCTGGCCGCCCTTCAGATCGCCAAATGGCGCGGCGCACGTGTGATCGCGACCGCGGGTAACCCTGAAAAACGCGAGTTTCTCAAGCTCTTGGGTGCGGACTATGTGTTTGACACAAGGTCGCTCAATTTCGTCGATGAGGTCCGCGCCATCACCCGTGCCGCCGACGGTCCGGGGAAAGAGGGCGTGGATGTGGTGCTGAACTCGCTGTTTGGCGAGGCCATGGAGCGCAGCCTTGAGCTGGTTCGGCCCTTTGGCCGGTTCCTTGAGCTGGGCAAACGCGATTTCTATGGCAACACCAAGATCGGCCTCAGACCGTTCCGGCGTAACATCAGCTATTTCGGCATTGATGCCGACCAGTTGCTCAACCATCAGCCCAAGCGGGCGCGGCGTCTGTTCTCGGAGCTGTCGGACCTGTTCGAGCAGAAGCAGTTCTCGCTCCTGTCCTATCGCCTGTTCGAAAGCGAAGACATTGTTGATGCTTTCCGCTTGATGCAGCGCTCCGGTCATATCGGCAAGATCGTCGTCAAGGCACCGCAGCCGACCATTCTGCCCGCCAAGGACGCAGGCCTTATGATTGATCCTAACGGGCATCATGTCATCATTGGTGGCCTCGGGGGCTTTGGTCTTGAAACCGCTTCATGGCTCGCCGATCAGGGTGCCAAGTCTGTGGTGCTGACCAGCCGTTCAGGAAAGATGACGGACGCGGCGAAAGCCCTTGAAGCTCGGCTTGCGGCCAAGGGGTGCAAACTGTCCGTCAAGGCCTGCGATGTCACGGACATGACGGCTCTTGAAACACTGCTCGATGCGTTGCGCAAAGAGGCTCCGATCAAGGGGATCATGCATTCGGCTGTAGTTCTGGATGATATTCTCATCGCCAACATGAGCGACAATCAGATCGATGCGGTCCTGAAGCCCAAAGTGGTCGGTGGTGAAAATCTCGATCAGGCAACCCGCGATGATGCGCTGGATTATTTCTGGCTGTTCTCGTCAGTCTCGGTTTTGATGGGCAACCCCGGTCAGGCCAACTATGTGGCCGCAAATGCCTATCTCGATGGCATTGCGCGCCGCCGCCGCAAGGAGGGCTTGCCTGCCCTTTCGATCGGCTGGGGGCCGATCACCGATGTGGGTATTCTGGCGCGGGATACGCAGACTGCGGAAATCCTTGCCAAGACCACCGGCGGGGCCGAATTCAAGGCCCGTCAGGCGCTTGATCGTCTGGTCGAATTCATTGCCGATCAGCCAGCCGACGCACAGCCTGCGACGATTACCATCGCGCCGATGAACTGGGGCTTTGCCCGTGACAACCTCGCGGTTCTCAAGACCCCGGCCTATGAATTGCTCGCCCGCGAGGCGGCACAATCTTCCAACCGGGATCAGCAGGCGGTGGATGTTGCCAGTCTGATTGACGGGCTGGATGATGTGACGGCCCGGACGGAGATTGCCAAGATTCTGGCTCAGGAAGTTGCAGCCATTTTCCGCATGCCGGTCGAGGAAGTTCAGCTCAATCGGTCACTGTCCGATATTGGCATGGATAGCCTGATGGGCATGGAGTTGCGTTCGGCAGCCCAGCAAAAGCTGGATATCGAAATTCCGATGGGTGCAATTGCCGATGGCACGACCATTGAGGATATCGCAGGAAGTGTGGTTCAGCGCATTCGCAAGGGAGCGGACAAAGGTCTCAGCTTTACCGAAGAAACGCTCATCCATCAGCATGTTGGCGGAGATGATGACGTGGAAGGCATGAAGAGCAAATTGTCTGATTTGCGTCAGGCCGTATAACGCGTCTGAAGATCGGATGTCTGGTGATCCTTTGATCACTTCGCGCTCTTGGGGTCTTGACTGTTCGTGGCTTTAACGGTAACTGGCGATGTCCGTTGCAGACTGCAGACTTATGTCTAACAGTGTGTCCACGCTATTTGGTGCTGAACTGGAGCCCTTCATGAAAAAGTCGCCCGTTGATCGCGATGCCATTCTCAACATGTCACGATCCATGGCCAAGAAGTCTCCCGCCAAGGCAGCATCCAAACGGAGCGTGCGTTCCAAGGTCGATCCCGCCAAAACCGATTTCAAGACCCTTGAGCTTTATCAGCAGATCAAGGTGCAGCGTGATATGGCGGAATTGCTGCAGACCCGGGATCCCTATTTCCTTGTTCATGAAGGGCGTGCTGGCGCGACGACACTTGTCGATGGTCGCGAGATGATCAACTTTGCCTCCTATGACTATCTCGGCCTCAACGGGCTTGATGAAGTGCATGCGGCAGCCAAAGAGGCGATTGACACCTTCGGGACATCCGTGTCCGGCTCTCGCCCCACGTCGGGTGAACGCCCGTTTCATGGGATGTTGGAACAGCAGTTGTCCGAGCTTTACGAAAGCGAAGCGGCTCTGGTGTTCGTGTCTGGTCACGCAACGAATGTCTCAACGATCGGTGACTTGCTTGGAGCGTCGGATCTGGTTCTGTTTGATGCCTTCAGCCACAATTCGGTGACCACGGGCTGCAAACTGTCCGGTGCGACCCGCCGCTCGTTCAAGCATAATGATTTTGACGATCTCGAGCGGATCATTTCCGAAACCCGCGACAAGCATGACCGGGTGATGATCGTTGTCGAGGGGCTCTATTCCATGGATGGCGATACGCCCGATCTGGCGCGACTCGTTGACATCAAGGAACGCTTCGGTGCGTGGTTGATGGTTGATGAGGCTCACTCGCTGGGCATCCTCGGGGCGACGGGTTGGGGGCTGTTCGAAGAGCAGAATGTCGATCCCAAGAAGATCGACATCTGGATGGGCACCATGAGCAAAACCATGAGCGGCTGCGGCGGTTATATCTGTGGCAATCAGGCGCTCATCGATGTGCTGAAGTTCTTTGCGTCCGGGTTCATGTACAGCGTCGGACTTTCCGCTCCGCTTTGTGTCGCCGGCTCCAAGTCAATCGAAATCATGCAGCGGGAGCCGTGGCGGGTTGAAAAGCTACAGTCCAATGGCCAATATTTCCTCAAGGCAGCAAAGGCTGCTGGCTTGAACACCGGCCTCAGCCAGGGCTTTTGTGTGGTGCCCGTGATTGTCGGCGACAGCCTTCGGGCGGTGAAGCTGAGCAACAATCTGCTGGAGCGCGGCATCTATGCCTTCCCGATTACCTATCCGGCAGTGCCAATGAATGAGGCGCGGTTGCGCTTCTTTATCACAGCTGAGCATAGTGAAGAGCAATTGCAGGCGGCGGTGGACATCACGACCGAAGAGCTCAAGAAGCTGGAAGACGCCAATTTTAGTCTGTCGACTTCGATCAGCTCTCTGCATGAAAGCAAGTGATGCATGATTGAAAAGGGCTTCTTTGCCCGCTTTAGCCGGCGTTTTTATGACGTACGGCCTCACACACGTGGATATAGCGCCTTTGGGAGGTGTCATTGTCTGGGAAGTGTGTAGACTGAGCCGCGTGAAAGCGGTCAGAAGCGTGTCACATTGGATGCGCGTCTCTTGCGGAGCCAGTCTGGTTCCTGATCTCTGGCGTTGCCTTTCATTGAGGTGTTGACCCGTTTTAACGTATTCTTGTCTCAGTGCTTTTTTGTTCTTGGGTGGGCTGGGGATCAATGCACCGTCTGTCACAGTCGTGTGACGATTACATGGTTTGAATCTGAGGTGTGTCGCGCCGGGCCGTTATCGGTTGGCGGTGACGGATGCCTGTTCAAACCAATGAGTTTGAGCGTTTTGGTTGATCCGGTCTTCCTTCAAAGCGTTCAGGGAGAATAACCTTGTTTTTTGAGAGCGTGACATGACGTCCATTCTTTTCTGGTCGGGATCAAGTGCGATTGCGTGGCTGTGGGGGCTGGGGATGTTCTTCTCGCTTCACTTCACGGCCAGCTATGGCGTGGCAGGCCTTTTGGCCTTTGCCATTCCCAATGCTTGCGGCCTTGCGGCCTTTGGCTTCATCCTGTCTCGCCGCAAGGACAAGACAAAACTTCGCGCTCTGGCCGAACGTGTGACGAGCCGCTATTTCGGCCCCTTCATGCTGTATCAGTTTCTTGCCGTCTCGCTCACTCTGTTTGCATTGGCGCGCTATCTTTTCGTGCCGCTTGATGTTCCGGCGCCCATGTTGCTGATGGTCTGCGTGCTGCTCGCTGCTATGACGCTGGCTGACAGGATGTCACTGGCCGGTCTTGTCCGGCTGCATGCGGGTTATCTTCTCGTAATGGTCCTCGCTTATATCCTCTTGCAGAGCTTTATGCCGTGGTCGGGCGAAATGACGTCCGGTCTTGCGGTCAAGGATGGGGTCTTCTGGGCCTATTTGCCTCCTGTTGCGCTGGGGCTGCTGTTCGGCCCCTGGCTTGATTTGCAACAATGGCAGCGGGCTGCGGCCATGGAGGAGCGCGGTCTGTCGCTTTCCAAGGGCTATGGGCTTGCTGGGTTGGTCTTTTTCATTCTGCTGCTCGCCAATGGCGCGCTGGTGCTGGGCATTCAACCAGAGTTGGCTCGCGGTCTTGCTCCGGGTGTGATCGGCTCGGACCTCGGGGGACTCGTCGCTCAGAGTGTGCACGGTCTTGGCGATCCGGTGGTCATTGCGGCGCTGATCGTTTGGTGTCTTGTCGGGCTATTTGCGACCCTCGACAGCAGCCGCCTTGCGCTCAACTGGCTCGTGGAGCGAGTGGCCGCTGAAAAGCTTGGTCCTCTTGCGGCCTTCCTGCCGATAGGGCTGATCAAGAGTTCAACGCCGCTGTTCGTGCTTGCTGCCGGATTGGCGGCTACCGGGCTGATTGCTGGTGTCGATCTGCAATATTACATGCTGTGCTTTGCGTCGCTGTTTCTTGCCTATTCGGTGGTCCTTGTCTCCGAATTGCTTGTTGGGCGGTCGGCTGCGCACGGGTTTCAGGCGGGATTGTTCGGGATGATGGCCCTGTGTCTTCTGGCTGCCGGATATCTTGGTCAGGCGCCTTTGCTGGTTGCCTTGTCCCCCTTCGTGGCCCTCTTGGCGCTTTTGCCGCGTGGTCCGGAGGTGGTTGAACAGATCTCTGATGACGGAGCGGACGCATTGGCGCCCCTGATGGTTGATTCGAAGCTTTCTCAACCGCTTGGGGGGCCTTCAAGCGCCGCTGCCGTGGTGCTTGCCGATCAACTTTCGCACCAGAATGTTACAGAAACGGGGCCACAAAGCGCCGATCCGACCAAGCTCAGCTGGACCGAAGGCTGGTTTGACGAGCGCTGGTTCAACATCAAGCTGATCTCGACCTACTCCGATACGAATTCTGTCGGAAATGTCTATTTCGCTAGTTATATCAGTTGGGTAGGGAAGGTTCGCGAGTTGTTTTTCCGGCGCTGCATGCCCGGGTTCGACCTCAAGGAAACGCCGTTTTATATCCTCACTCGCAGCATTTCACACAAGTTTATTCGGGAAACCAGAGAGTTCGAAGAGCTGCTTGTGAAGGTGCGTGTTGATGCACTGAATAGAAAATTTGTCACACTGAAGCATGAGATTCGTGATAGTAAGGATAATCTTATAGGAAAGGGTGAACAAACTCTGATGTTTGTGAACGCCAAGTCCTACGGCCTTGTTGATGTGCCGGCAGCAGTGATTTCGAGTTTCACAGCAACCATGCCGGAAACGCATCTTCGTGGTTTAAAGTAACGGGTTGAACAGCGATGAGTTGGCAAGGACACGTCTTGAAATACAGCTCTCTTCTTGACAAGCGATACAATCTTTCCGTGATCTCGAACCTCATGCCGGAGGCCATCGAAGAGTCCGTTGTCGACGCTGGCAACGTGCCTGATCCGGTTGGCAAGGCTCTGGTGGTTGGTGTCAGCTCGCGTCGTTCGATCGGCTTCGGCATCGCTGAGCATCTCGCTGACAATGGCTGGGAAACCGTGGTGACAACCCGGCGCAAGGACAAGTTCGAGCAAGTGTCCCAACGCCATGATGTGCGTGAGCTTGATTATACCAAGTCCTATGCCGATATTGATAACCTCAATGACGTCACCGGACTGGTTTTCTGCATCGCGAAATCAAGCGTTTTGTCCCCCAAGGGGCTGCTTGAGACGAGCCGCGAAGAGTTCTCCAAGACGATGCTCGACAGCTGTTATTCCTATATCTCTGTCGTTAACGAGGCGGTCAAACGCAATCCCAATCTCAAATCCATCGTGGGTCTTTCGTTCCTTGGTGGTGAGAAGGTCGTGCCTGGCTATGACGCCATTGGTGTTGCCAAGGCAGCGCTTGAACATGCCAACCGCATTGTTGCGGCTGAGCTTGGAGAGCGGGGCATCCGCGCCAATATCGTCTCGTCCGGGTCTGTCCGGACACCTGCATCCCGCGTGTTGCCCGATTTCAGCCGGGTTCACGAGATGCTGAGCCGACGGTCTTTCCTCAAGCGCGCCGTGACGACCGAAGAAGTTGCCGGTGCGGTGGAGTTTTTGCTCAGTGACGCGTCCGGCGGCATGACCGGTGAAGTGCTGCAGGTCAATGGCGGCATAAGCCACTCCCTCGCTCTTTGAGCCCATTTCCCGACTTTTTGACTATCCAAGACCATCCAAGCTAGGGTCTGCCTGTTTGCCCGGGCAGTGTCAGTCGCTGACAATTTCTGGCGGGTGGCTGACCGAGAGCGGAGGTAGAGCCTTCGTCCAAGGTTCGACGAAGACGAGCGTCGTGTGGCCGATGTTGCCTTGCGCCAGTCCTGACGTGCCCTGATCGAGCGTTACCGCGTTGGGGTTGCCCGACAGATCGATCCATTCCCCGTCAATCACCGCCGGGTCAAACCATGCTCCGGTGGGCAGAGCGATGCAGTCCTGCCTCAGGGCCGCATCGAAACGGACCCCTGCGAGGGTTGCGCCGCGGTTGTTGTGGATGCGGACGATTGATCCCTCTGAGATGCCGCGCTTGACGGCTGTTTTCGGATGCAACTGGCAGCATTCGCGCCCTTCGATCTTGTCGCTGAGCGCTTCGCTGCCCCGGTCGTTCTGGCTGTGCAGACGCGTATCGGGCTGAGCGGAAATGAGGTGCAGTGCGCCTTTGGGGGCCGAGATGAGGCTCTCGACGGGTTCCATCCAGCTTGGCAGACCCGGGCAATCGATCAGATCCATCTTGGCGATGGTTTCGTTGAACAGGGTGAACTTGCCGCTCTCGGTTGCGAGCGGATTGGCTTTGGGATCCTTGATGAAGGCCTCAAAGGCGATCTGTTCCTGTTCAGCATCGGGGATGTCGAAGCGACCCTCGGCAACGAAGGTTTCAAAGGATGGAAGCTCGAGGCCATCGGCAGCGCCGATCTTCTGCGCTTCCGACCAGAGCCAGCGCAGCCAGTCCTCCTTGCTGCGGCCTTCGGTGAAAACATCCTCAAGACCCAGTTTGCTGGCGACGAGACGCCAGACGTCATGGTCATCCTTGGCTTCGCCCATGGTGGCGAACAGCGGGCTCATGTAGATCAGGGCCGGTTCGGACTTGTTCATCATGATATCGGCGCGCTCAAGCGGGGTCGTTGCAGGCAATATGATGTCCCCGCGCCGCGCCGTCGCCGTCCAGCTGTGGTCGCAGACAATGACGGTTTCGGGCCGTTTCCACGCGTTCGACAGCCGCTTGAGGTCCTGATGGTGGTGGTAGGGATTGCCGCCGGACCAGATGACAAGGCGAATGTCGGGATAGATGCGCTTCTCGCCATTGTAATCATACTCGCCACCGGGATTGAGCAGCATGTCTGCTATGCGGGCGACAGGTATGAAATCCTTGATGGCATTCTGGCCCTGCGGCACGCCGGGCCATGCAAAGCGCTTGGTGGGGCGGGCGAAATTGCCCACGCAGCCATAGCCAAAGCCGAAGCCCGTTCCGGGGCGTCCGATCTGTCCCAACAAAGTAGACAGGGCCAGTCCGGCCCAGACCGCCTGCTCGCCATGATCGCCGCGCTGCAGTGACCATGTGACGTTGATCAGGGTTTCGCTTTTTGCCATGTCGGCGGCAAGGCTTGTGATTTCCACCGCGTCGATGTCGCAGATGGTGGCAGCCCAACCGGCGGATTTGACGATGCCATCCTGAATGCCCATCAGATAGTCACGCAGGACCGGCCAGCCGCTGGTGTAAGTCTCAAGGAAGGCCTCGTTGTGCCAATTGTTGACCAGCAAGGTGTGGCACAGAGCGAGCATCAGGGCGACATCGGTGCCCGGACGGATAGACAGCCAGTCAGCATCGGACATGTCGCTGTTGCGCGGCGAGACATTCACCTTGCGGGCATTCATGCTGGCGAGCCAACTTTCCGTTTCATGCTTGAGGGTTCCCGAGGAGGATGTCTGGCTGTTGCGCCCCGACAGGCCACCAAAGGACACGAGCAGGGTGCAGTGTCTGGCCAGCAGTGACCAACTGGTCGATGTCTGCTGTAAAGCCCCCTGAGAAAGGCCCGTGATGTGCGGCATGATCACTTCACCAGCCGCATGGGAATAGGTGTTGCGAGCGGTGACGAAGCCGCCAGTGAGATTGAGCAAGCGTTTCATCTGGCTCTGGGCATGGTGGAGGCGTCCGGCACTGGCCCATCCATAGGAGCCGGCATAGATTGCTCCATTGCCATGGGACTGGCTTACGCGCGCTATTTCTTCGGCCACGAGGTTGGCGGCCTTGTCCCAAGAGACTTCGACAAATTTGTCATCACAGCGGCGCGCACCCTCATCGCCATCCAGCCAGCCGCGGCGCACGGCGGGCTTGAGGATACGGCTTTGACGATCGCGGCTTGCCGACACCCAGCCTTTGCCGATGCGTGAAGGGGCTGGATCGTCAGAGAGGGGTTTGATGTCCTCGCCGTGGATTTCATAGCTGCCCCAGTGCGCCGCGGTGTATTTCATGCCTATCCTCATTCTCAGCCGGTGTTGATCGGGCCTATTCGCTGACTTTCCTGACGAATTCCGATTTCAGGCCCATCGAGCCGATGCCCGGGATCCGGCAGTCAATGTCGTGGTCCCCATCGACGATACGGATATTCTTCACTTTTGTCCCGACTTTGACAACATCGCTGGTGCCCTTGATCTTGAGATCCTTGATCACGGTGACGGTGTCGCCATCAGCGAGAGGCGTGCCGTTGGCGTCGCGAACCACCGAGGCTTCGGCTTCTTCTGCGGCGCTTGTGGCGGACCATTCGTGGGCACATTCAGGGCAGATCAAAAGGGCGCCGTCTTCATAGGTGTAGGCGCTGTTGCATTGGGGGCAGGGGGGCAGCTCGCTCATGAATTGAGCCTTTCTGACAGGTTGAGGCGGCGTTTCAAGGCTGGTTTAGCCTGACAGGTTCGCGGCCGGTTGGCTGGAAACTCTTCCCTTGCATGTTTGGCTGTTGGTGGCAACGAGAAAACCCGCCCAAGGACGGGTTCTTGTTGTTGACGTGTTGTCACATTAATCCTTGCGGAATGCGCATTCTGGTCGATCTCGATCCATGACAACCGGAGAGCCTCGTTTTGACGCTATCATGCCTTGGGATACAAAAAAGCCGCTCCAAAGAGCGGCTTTTTCACTGATTGCACGTCTACAGGCCGTTTTGAAGGATCAAGCGGCGCTGACGGTATTCCGGATGTCCGCGAGAAACTTCTGAACGTCATGGCTGAGGCTGTCGGCCTCGACCTTCAGGTTGGATGCAGACTGATTCACCATGCGGGCTGCCGATCCGGTCTCGTTGGCCGAATTGGAAACCCCGACGATGTTGTTGGAGACTTCCTTGGTGCCGGTGGAGGCTTCCTGAATGTTCTGCGCGATTTCCTTCGTCGCGAGACCTTGCTGTTGCACCGCTTCGGAAATCGCCGTGGCGATCTGGTTCATCTGTTCGATGGTATCGGTGATCGCCTTGATCGCGTTCACAGCGCCATTGGTTTCGGACTGGACTGCCTGAATTTGCTGTGAAATCTCGTCGGTCGCCTTGGATGTCTGGTTGGCCAGTTCCTTGACTTCGGCAGCAACCACAGCAAAGCCCTTGCCGGCTTCTCCGGCGCGGGCTGCCTCGATGGTGGCGTTGAGCGCCAGCAGGTTGGTCTGTTCCGCGATGTCCGTGATCAGGCTGACGACTTCGCCGATGCGATTGGCTGCGGTCGACAGGCCCTCGATCTTCTCGTTGGTATGAAGGGCCTGCGTGACCGCGTTCTCGGCGATCTGGTTCGACTGGCCGACCTGACGGTCGATCTCGTTGACCGATGAGAACAATTCTTCCGCTGCAGAGGCAACCGTCTCGACGTTGGTCGTTGCTTCCTCTGAGGCTGCCGCAACGGCGTTGGAGCGTTTGGAGGTGTCATCGGCACCATTGGTCAAGGTGATCGATGCGCTGGTCAACTCATCGACGGAGCGGGCAACGGTTTGTAGCAGGCCGCTGATCTGCTTGTCGAATTCGTGGGCCAACGTGTTGACCTGTTCAGCCCTTTTGATCTGTTCGCGTTGTTCCTGTTCCTGTTCATGGCTGAGCTGTTCGGCCTTTTGGGAGCTGTCACGGAAGACTTCCAGAGCCTGGTTGATCTGTCCGATTTCATCCTGACGGTCAAGGTAGCTCAGTTTGACATTGTAATCGCGATTGACCAGTGCACGGATGCTTTCGATCGTCGTTGTCAGTGGCCGACTGATGACGGACCTGCCGACAATGAACAAGGCGCCTCCAGTTGCCAGCATCAGAACCAAACCGACCAGCAGGACAGCGTTGAGGATATGTTGGCTATCCGCCGACAGGGTCTTGATGGGGACGTTGATGACCAGAGCCATGGCTTGCCCCGTGTCACCGAAGGTGACCGGTTCGATGATCCGGACAACGTCTTCGCCCAGCGTGTTCGAATGGCCCTCGTAGCTGTAAGGGGATGCGGACTTGACCGCATTGAGCACCGCGCTCTTATGTTCCAGATCGGCAGAGGCGCGTTGTTCGGCCCAGTCCTTGCCCAACAGGGATTGATCGTGATGGGCAACCCATTTGCCGCTTTTTGAAAGGAGATGAACCGAACCGGTGCCAAGTGGCTTTTCACTGGCGAGCATTTCGGAAAGATCTGTGAGGATGAGGTCTGTGCCGGCCACACCAATCGTGTCTCCGGAGCCGTCCTTGATGGGAATGCCGATCGAGACCCCCACCACAGTGCGTCCGCCCATATCCCAGCTGTAGGGATCGGTCATGTAGGGCTTGCCGCTGTTATAGGCGCCATAGAACCAAGCCAGCTCTCCTTCCGATTTTGTGTCCATGTCCGAGATCGTGCGAAAACCGATGGACCCGTTTGGATTGCGGAAGAAGTACGGGCGCCAGATGCCACTGGCATCATGATGCTCGGTGTTTATAAATTTCCCGTCCTTGCCGTCGAGTTTGTCGCCGATGACTGCACCCCATGTTCCGGACAGCTTATTGTTGTTCTGAAGGGTTTTTTGCAGAATGGCTGTCCATACCTCGCGGGATACATCTTTTTGTTCCTTGAGGGCCGCGAGAGCATGGGTCATGTTTGAGGCGGAAACCAACCCGTATTCCAGAGTGTTCTTGACTTCGGCAGCTTCTCTTTTGGCAATCGATCTTGCTTGCTCAAGAGACAGGTTCTGGGTGATCGATGAACTCTGCCAGGCAATGACGGCAATGCCAATGGCCAGAACTATCGTCAGGGTTGCAATGCTGGCGACCAGCATTTTTGTTGTAATCATCATACGAGAGAATGTCATGGTCTTTTGTCCATCATCACGGGCTGTGCGGAGAAAGATATATTCATTTTTAATGGCTAGTTGTTAAATTTGTATTGCAAGTTTGCGTTTAGGATTTTTATTTCATGGTATGAAGTAAATTCGAGATATTAATTTTCTCTCTCGTATTCGTAATTGGACGATGCTGGGAAGTACTGAATTTGACGTGATTTTTTTTATGATAGTTAGATGTCATCTTGATTTTCGGTTCGTGATTTTTCTGAATTTCACAATTGTTCAAAATGAAACTCAAGAATTCAGTTTGATCTGGTATTGATATTTGAGCAACATAGATTAAAAATCTGTGCTGAAGGCTTGTCTTGATACAAATCTGCTGAATGTGAGATGCGTTTTTCGCAACTTGACGGTTGTCTGGATACCCGCCGGTTCATGCGACAGATGTTCTATTTCAATGGGGTCGTCTCAGGACTAAAGACACTGCAGCGAGCGGAAACCGTTGAATTTTCTGGTCAGCGCGGACTTTCCTTGCAGTCCTTGCTTGAATGTCCATGGTCGATTTCGCATAGTGCGCTCGCAACAGCTGCTCTTTGCTTCGATTTTGGGGGCCGAGCGGCTTGATCTCTGAAAGCGGATCGTTTGATTGATCTGCAGGTTTTCAGGGCACAGATACACTTACACACACCCGCGTCTGATCGCCTCTTCAGGTGATTGTTGATACGGGGCTTGGCAGCATCGCTGCAAAGACGCCCGCATCCAGTTGGTTGGACGCCGGGTATTCGGAATTCGGGAACCGGAAAGGTAAACACATGGCCGATCAATCTACCCCTGACATCATCTACACGATCGTGGATGAAGCACCCGAGCTTGCGAGCGCGTCGCTTCTTCCGATCGTCCGCTCCTTTGCAGCGGCCGCCGATATCGAGGTCGGAACCAAGGATATCTCTCTTGCTGGCCGTATCATCGCCACGTTCCCCGAGAAGCTGACCGCAGAACAACGCCAGAGCGATGATCTGGCCGAATTGGGGGAGTTGGTAAAGACGCCGGACGCCAATGTCATCAAGCTGCCAAACGTGTCAGCTTCTGTTCCGCAGCTTGTTGCCGCCATCTCCGAGTTGCAGGCACAAGGCTATGATCTGCCTGCCTACCCCGAAGAGCCGAAAACGAACGAGGAAAAAGAAATCCGCGCCCGTTACGATACCATCAAGGGCTCTGCCGTGAACCCGGTTCTGCGCGAGGGCAACTCTGATCGTCGCGCGGCCAAGGCGGTGAAGAATTTCGCGCAGAAGAATCCGCATTCCATGGGCAAATGGGCCAAGGACAGCAAGACGCATGTTTCGTCCATGCCGGGCGACGATTTTTATGCCAATGAGAAATCCGCCACCATCACGGCGGCTCAGGCTGGCGCTGCCAAGATCGAGTTCGTGGCCAAGGACGGCTCTGTGACCGTTCTCAAGGACGGCTGGAAGCTGGGTGAAGGCACCGTGACCGACGCGACCTACATGTCCGCTAAGGCGCTCTCTGCTTTCCTCTCAGACGAAATCGAGAAGACCAAACAGGACGGCATCATGTTCTCCCTTCACATGAAGGCGACGATGATGAAGGTGTCCGATCCGATCATCTTTGGCCATGCGGTCAAGGCGTGGATGGCTCCGATCTTCGAGAAATATGGTGACGCTCTGGCTGCTGCCGGTGTCAGTGCCAATTCCGGCATGGGCGATGTGCTCGCACGTATCGAATCCTTGCCAAACGCAGCCGATATCAAGGCTGATATCGCAGCGATTGAAGCAGAGCGCCCGGCGATCTATATGGTGGATAGCGACAAGGGCATCACCAACCTGCATGTACCGTCCGATGTGATCATCGATGCCTCCATGCCTGCGCTCATTCGTGCTGGCGGTAAGGGCTGGGATGCGAACGGTGCCAAGGGCGACGTCAACTGCGTTATTCCAGACAATTGCTATGCAACGATCTATGACGAATCCATCAACTTCTTCAAGGAAAACGGGGCGCTCAATCCGGCGACTGCCGGGGCCGTTGCCAACGTTGGCCTGATGGCCCAGAAGGCCGAAGAATATGGCTCCCACCCGACCACGTTCGAAGCGCCTGCCGATGGTTCGATCCGCATCGTTCTGGCCAATGGCGAGATCTTGCATGAACAAGCTGTAGAGGGTGGCGATATCTGGCGTGCCTGCACCGTGAACAAGGCTCCGATTGAAAACTGGATCCAGCTGGCGATTGTCCGTCAGCGCCTGACCGGGACCGAAGCGATCTTCTGGCTCGATGCCAACCGCGCCCATGATGCGGAACTGATCAAGTATGTCACCCCGGCGCTTGATGCAGCCGGTGTTGCAGACAAATTCCAGATCATGGCACCGCGCGAGGCGACCCGCCAGTCGCTTGAAACCATCACGGCAGGCAAAGACAGCATCGCCATCACCGGCAATGTGTTGCGTGACTATCTCACCGACCTGTTCCCGATCCTTGAGCTGGGCACCTCTGCCAAGATGCTCTCCATCGTCCAGCTGATGAATGGCGGTGGCCTGTTCGAGACCGGGGCTGGTGGCTCTGCTCCCAAACATGTGCAGCAGCTGGTGGCGGAAAACCACTTGCGGTGGGATTCCATGGGTGAATTCTGTGCCCTTGGCGAGAGCCTCAAGTTCCTTGCGGACAGCAAGGGCAATGAGAAGGCCGGGATTCTGGGTGCTGCTGCCGAAGTGGCAACTCAGGGCATTCTTGATCAGAACAAGTCGCCATCGCGCAAGGTTGGCGAGCCGGACAACCGTGACAGCCATTATTGGTTTGCTCGCTATTGGGCCGATGCGCTCGCCAAGCAGACTGATGATGCGGAACTGGCCACCCACTTCGAGCCGATTGCTGCGGCCCTCGTTGACAACGAAGCCGCGATCCTCTCCGAGCTGGCGGCTGTTCAGGGTGCTCCTGCCGATATCGGTGGCTACTATCATCCCGACAGCGGCAAAAAAACAGCGGTGATGCGTGCAAGCGAAACGCTGAACGAGATCATCGGCTGATCGGTCGCATCAGTATCAGCGTATAAGGGGGCATCCGGTCTTGCCGGGTGCCCTTTTCTTTGATTTTCTAGAGTGCCATGACCAGAAGACCGACCTTTCCCTTCAGCAATGCCCATGTGAACACGATCCTTGCCAATCACGGACCGCGTAAGTGGTTGATCCGACACCGCGCCAAGGCAATGAATGCCAGAAGCCATGAGGTTTTGCTTGATTGTTCAAATGGCGTGCGGCTGCACGGTGTCTATACACCCGGTCGCGACCCGGGAAAGTCCCTCATCACGCTGATCCACGGCTGGGAGGGCACTGCCTGGTCGATCTATCTGCAGTCGGCTGCGATCCGGCTTGAAGCTGAGGGGCATTCGATCTTTCGTCTGCATCTGAGAGATCACGGCCCGACCCATCATCTCAATGCCGAACCCTTTCTTGCGATCCGGCTGGACGAGGTGATGGAGGCGCTCGAACAGATCAATCTGCGCTTTCCTCATGAACGCACTTATCTTTGCGGCTATTCGCTGGGTGCCAATTTTGTTGTTCGGGCGGCAGCTGTAAGCGGGTCGTGGTCCATCCCGCTTGATGGGGCCTTGGCCTTTTCGCCTCCGATTGATCCGGAGGCCGCCGCGCGTTCAATCCGTTCCTATTCGGTCTACAATCGCTATTTCACGGCCAAGTGGCAAAAGTCGTTTCGCAATAAGATGGCCTGTTTCGAAGATCTGCGCGCCCATGAGGCCCTTTTGCAACATCACGACATCTATGCCATGCACGAGGACTTCATCCCCCGCTTTTCCGAGCATCCTGATGCCGCGAGCTACTTTCGGGCCTATGCCCTGACAGCGGAGAATCTTAGCCAAATGGATGCTCCCTGTCATGTGGTTATGGTTCGGGATGATCCGATCATTCCGGTTGCCACCAGTGCGCTGCTGCCAGACCTCGACGGGCTGACGCTTGAGGTGCGCCCCTATGGTGGGCATTGCGGTTTTGTCGAGGGGTTCGGCGTGGATGGTTGGGCAGATGATCTGCTCTTGGATATGGTTGAAAAATGCGCTTGAATAGCGCCTTTTTCACATCGGGTGTGACATCTTGTCCACCTGTCTGATTGGAATTTAAGTGCGACGAATTTGACTGACAGCGGCGTTTGGTGCAAATGAGGTGAGACTAAAGGTGAAGTCCTGTCGGTCTGTGGGCCGTTTATGAGGATAGGTGCCGGGTCGTGGTGGATATGCAATGATTGGCTGCATGGATGGCAGCGACGCTATCGCACCATTTGTACGTACGCATTGGAGAAAATAATATGATCCGTATCGGTCTACTGGGAGCCGGCCGCATTGGCCAAATGCACGCAAGAGCAGTGAGTGATCTTGACAAGGTGGAGATTGTCGCTGTTCATGATCCGCGCGACGAGGCTGCCGCATGGGTACAGGCAATGACCGGGGCTGCCCGCGCCACAACCATGGAAATTGTCGACGATCCGGATATCGATGCCGTGATTATCGCCTCTTCGACCGATCATCATGCCGAGCAGATTTTGGAAGCCGCCAATGGTGGCAAGCACATCTTCTGTGAAAAGCCGATCGACATGAACCTGAGCAAGGTGCGTGAGTGCGTAGAGGCAATCGAAAAGGCCGGTGTCATTGCGATGATGGGCTTTAACCGCCGGTTCGACACCAACTTCGATGCGGTCAAGCGCAACATCCTGAATGGTGAAGTGGGTGAAGTTGAGCTGGTGCAGATCACCTCTCGCGACCCTTCCGCTCCCTCGATCGACTATCTCAAGACATCGGGCGGTATTTTCGTCGACATGATGATCCTCGACTTCGACATGGCGCGCTATGTGCTGGATGATGAAATCGACGAAGTCTATGCCACCGGTTCGGTGCTGACGGATCCGGAAATCGGCAAAATCGGTGATCTGGATACCGTCGCGGTGACCCTCAAGTCCAAGTCGGGCAAGATTGCCGTGATCACCAACAGCCGCCGGTCGAGCTATGGCTATGACCAGCGCGTCGAGGTGCATGGATCGAAAGGCATGGTGCGCGCCAACAACTTGCGCGGCACGGCTGTGACGATTGCCAACCACGAAGGATACCGCAGTGACCCGCTGCTCGATTTCTTCATGGAGCGTTATGCACTGGCCTACAAGAAAGAGCTGCAGACCTTCTGTCGGCTTGTGGCCGGGCAGGAGCAAGAGCACTATCCGGACCATATCGATGGTCTCAGGGCTCAGGAACTCGCCATGGCAGCATGGGAGTCCTACAAGAAAGGCAAAGCCATCAAGATTGGCAAAAAGTGAGATCGCCGGGCATCGGCGCGGTGCCTGAAACCGTCTCACGTTTATGAAGATCATGGCATGGTCAGCACCCTTGGTTGCTGGCCATTCTTTTTGGGATCAGCCGACGTTGATCGCGGCGGGTGTATGCTGCTGATCGAACAAGTGGACGGTGAAGTCATCGTTGGTCATCGGTTTGCCAAAGAAAAAGCCCTGGCCGATCTGGCAGCCAGCGATCTTGACCGCCTCGGCCTGCGCTTCGGTTTCCATGCCCTCGGCGACCACTGTGATGTCGAACCCGCGTGCCAGCGCGACTATCGCATTGATGATGGCGAGGGAATCAAGGGACCGGGGCAGGTCCTTGACGAAGGCCCGGTCGATCTTGATCTTGTCGAGCGGGAACTGGTGGATGTAGCTCAGCGACGAATAGCCGGTGCCGAAATCATCCAGCGCAATTTTGATGCCTTCTTCCCGGATGGCATTGAGCTGGGTAATGACGGCATCGGGGGCGGCGATGAAAAGGGATTCTGTGATTTCGATATGAAGACGATCCTTCGCAAGACCGGATTGTGCAAGGGCTGTTCGGATGTCGTCAAGGATATTGGACCGGGTGAACTGGACCGCCGAGACGTTGACCGCCACGGTGACGTCCTCGGGCCATGTCATGGCATCACGACAGGCGCTTTCGAGGATCCAGCGCCCGAGTTCAACGATCATGCCATTCTCCTCGACAATCGGAATGAAGATATCAGGACGAATTGACCCAAGGTCGGCATGGTTCCAGCGGATCAGGGCCTCGCAGCCGATCGTGACCCCGGTTCTGAGGTTGACTTGCGGCTGGTAGTACAGCTCGAATTCGCTGCGATCGAGGGCACCTATGATCTCGCCTTCGAGCTCGCGCCGATGCAGCACGTCAGCGGCGAGATCGGATGTGTAGAGCAGGTGGCCGGCTCCCGTTTCCTTTGAGCGCAGCAGAGCCACTGTTGCGGCCCTGACCAGGTCTTCCGTGTTGATGCCGCTCTGATGCAGGTCAGCGACACCAATGTGGCAACCGATCGTGACGTCGTGGCCACGCACTGAATAACGTGCCTCGACACTGCTGGCGCGAATGGCTGTTGCCAACCGGGCGGCCTGATCGCTCGTGGCACCAAAGGCGCAGAGCAGGAATGTCTTCTGATCGGCGCAGCCAACGACCTCAAAGCCTTCCAATCGGGCGAGATTGGCACCGACCTTGCGCATCAGTTCGTCCAGATATCCGGGCCCGAGCGATTGCGTGATCTTTTGCATGCGGCTGCCCTGACAGGCGAAGACAAGCACTTTGTTGTCCCGTGCATCGCCCTGTCGCCGGGTTCGTAACCGCTCGTCGACCGCGGTGCAGAAGCCGGATTGGTTGAGCAGGTCCGTCACGGGATCATGGTCCGCGAGATATTCCAGCCGCAGCTGCTCCTTGTGTGCATTGGTGATATCGTTGAACATCATCGTGATCACATGCCGGTCGCGCGTATGTTCGTCCTGATTGGTCGTCACGACGGATGGGGTGATGGAATATTCCAAATATCGACAGTCGTCACCTTCGCCGATCTCAAGGGTTTTGAGGGCTTCATCCCGTTCGTTCAGATCCAAATATATCGGTGCCTTATTCAGCACATCGATCATTTCGAGCGGCATGCAGTCATCGATGAAGAGGCCGTCTTCTGGCTCATAGCCAAGCCGGTGGAGGATGGCCTTGGCCTGCTCGCTGATTTCCAGAATGCGTCCCTGTTCCGTGATGATGACAATCCCGGAAAAGCTGTCCTTGATGATCGTTTGCAAGAAAGCCGAGATGCTTGCGTTTCTGCGTTGGGACAGGCTGAGAAGCAGGTCCTTGAAGCGGATTTCAAACAGGGTCAGAACAATGGCCGAGCCGATGATCTGCGCCTGCATCATGGCCGTTGGCAGGAGAACCGGCTCAATGAGATAGATGACGAAGCTGACCACCTCTAGGCATAAGGAGAGGCCGATGAGCCCTGCGTACTTCCAATAGGAATTGACGCGCCGGCTGAGCGTGAGAAAGAGGATGGGTATGAGGGCAAACGCCGACATGAGCGACGTCCAGAAGGACGGAGCCATGCTCATAGCGCGACCATTGATCAGATTTTCTGCGGCCAGAATCTGCATTTTCGGCCCCGAGATCATGCCCAGAGCCGGAACCGTCATCATATCGCGTAGCTCGACAGCGCCTGCGCCGACCAGAACCTTGCGCTGATCAAGAGCGCCCTGAGGCAATTGACCTTTCAAAAGGTCAATGACCGAAAAGGTCGGAATGGTGTCGGGGTCCATGCCATAATCGACGATGAAGGTGCCCGGAACGATGGAATTGACCCCGCCCAAAAGACTGGAGAGCGACGGGTAAGCCGCGCCGTCCACTTCCTGAGCAAACGGGAAGTTGCGGACGACCCCATCCGCGTCGGCAAGGATGTTGACTGTTGCGAGCCAGGCGTTTTCCTCAAGGGCTGCGATGGGACGATTGGTTTTAACCTCTGCGGAGCTCATGTCAGCGGTGTTGTGCTGCTGAAACATTGCGAGCGTCACAGGACCTTCGGCGTTGATCAATGCTTGCCCGAAGGCCTTGTCTTCTTCGGGCGAGGAGGAGGCGCTGAAATCGATGTCGAAAGCCAGCTCTTCTGCCCCCGCGGCGAAGGTCTTTTCGATGATTTCGCCATAGACGGAGCGCTTCCAGGGCCATGTGCCGATTTCAGTGAGGCTTTTGTTGTCGATTTCAAGCAGGGCGATGCGCCCGGATGCCGGTTTTTTATCCAGCAGCATGCGCTTCTCGGCCAGAAAGTGATCGAGATAGTAGAAAAGCCCATTGTCACTTGCGATGGCGCAACTGAGGAAAACTGCCAATATGGCCAAGAATCGGTATGGAGCGAAGGATTTCATGCCGGTCCGGTGCTGCGCTTCGGTTGGTTTGCAGGCACCATTCTAGGGCGGAAAACTTTGCCAAATCCTAGGCTTTGGACAGGGGCGTCCTCTTTCTGACCTCAGGGTTAGCAAAACCTTGCCGGAAACCTTTTCAGGCCTTCATCGCGGCGATCAGCTGCGCGATCCGCTCCGCATTAGCGTGCGCAATGCGGCCATCTGAATGGTGAAGGTTGTTCTCAAACCCGATCCGCACCTTTCCGCCGCGCCGCATCGCGTCAAGAAGGCAATCGGTCTCGCCCTGACCAAAGGCGCAACAGGCCCAATCCGCTCTGACATCAAGATGGTTTTCGAGGCGTTCGAGCGCTGCCATGAAGGGATCAAGATCTTCCGGGGAGGATTGCTGGCCGGCGGTGTAGCGTCCCAGTACGAACAGGAACTGCAGCCTGGACCTTGGCACAATATTGCGGCTGCACAGATCGGCCAGCCAGTCGATATCAGTCTCGGAGTAGAGGATGTGCTGAATGGCGACATCATGATCCCGCTGTTCGTGATAAAAGCGCGCTATGTCTGGGAGTTCTCCCTCGCTCAGCATTTCGCGGATCGCGATGGAGACGGCACGCGGCTGAACGTCTCGCACCAGTTTGCGTTGTTGCTCCGGGCTATACAGGCCAACGGCCTCTGTGGTGATCTGGGCCTGCATGTCTGGGACGGCGCGGGCCAGCTCGGCAAGCAGCTCGCGGTAGAGACCAGCATCAAGGCAGTGCCTTTGCTCAGCATCCCGCACATGGGCATGGATGCCGTCGGCCCCGGCCTGCCAGCAGGCGCGCGCGTCCTCGACGGTTTCGGCGATGGTGACAGGCAGAGCCGGATGGTCGGCCTTGGTGCGCCGCGCCCCGTTGGGCGCGACCATGATTTTGGGCAGGGCGCTGTAATCTTGGTTGCTCAAGGCAGCACCTGATCGAACGCGGTTTTGAGTTTGGCGACGATTTCTGCGATGTGCTCATCTTCGATGATGAAAGCCGGAGCGAGCAGGATGTGATCGCCGTTGCCGCCATCAATGGTGCCGCTCATGGGATAGCAGATAAGCCCCGCTTCGAAGGTCGCCTTCTTGAGGGCTTTGGCAATGGCGCGGGAGGGATCGAAGGGCTTTTTGGTTTCCCGGTCCTCGACGATCTCGATGCCGATGAACAGGCCGCGTCCGCGGATGTCGCCCACATGGGAATGCTGGCCAAAGGCTTCGTTGAGCGCGGCGCGCAATTTGATGCCCATTGCGTGGCTGCGTTCGGCAAGGCAGCCATCGGTGAGCTTAGTCAGCACAGCAAGGGCTGCGGCGCTTGCCGTGGGGTGGCCGATATAGGTGTGGCCATGATGGAAGAAGCCGCTTCCGTCCTCGATTGCCTTGTAGATGGCACCTGTGCAGAGCATCGCCCCAATGGGCTGATAGCCAGCGCCAAGTCCCTTGGCGATGGTCAGGATGTCCGGCGAAATGCCATCCTGCTCGCAGGCGAACAATGTTCCGGTGCGGCCCATACCGCACATGACTTCATCGAGAATGAGCAGAATGCCGTATTTGTCGCAAATCTCGCGAATGCGTTTGAAGTAGCCCTCGACAGGGGCCAGCGCACCAGAGGTTGCGCCTACCACCGGCTCTGCAATAAAGGCCATGACTTCATCAGCGCCGATGCGGTTTATTTCCGCTTCGAGTTCATTGGCAACCCGTTGGCCATAGTCAAACGCACTCTCGCCGGGCTGGCGATCACGATATTCGTAGCAGGGACTGATATGGCTGGTCTCGATCATCAAGGGGGCAAAGGGTTTGCGCCGCCACATGTTGCCGCCTGCAGACAGGGCACCAAGCGTGTTGCCATGATAGCTCTGGCGGCGGGCGATGATGCGGTGCCGCTGCGGCTCGCCGATCTCGATGAAATATTGTCGTGCAAGCTTGATGCCTGCTTCCACCGCCTCGGACCCACCCGATACGAGATAGACGCGATCAAGCCCCTCCGGCGCGTGGGCGATCAGCTTGTCAGCGAGGGCTTCGGCGGGCTTGGAGGTGAAAAATCCTGTATGAGCAAAGGGGATGACTTCGATCTGTTCGTGGATTGCCTTGAGGACATCAGGGTCGCTGTGACCAAGGCACGAGACCGCTGCGCCACCCGATCCATCGAGGTATTTTTTGCCATTGACATCAAATAAATAGACGCCTTCTCCATGGTCAATGGTCGGGGGGAGGGCTTTGGTATGACGTGGAAACAAATGTGACATGAAATTGCCTATAGTGAAACGTTTGATTTCCGGAGGTTGCGCCGCTCAGAAACGGACTGTTCGGATGGAACTCTAGCAGTATCGAAACATATGTTTCAAGTATTGACTTAGAGTAAAACAATTGGAATTTTATAGGTCAGGGTAGAACCCCAAAAAGGGGCACCCGCAAAGAGGCGTGGGCATGCTGGGAACTTCTACGATACAGGACCGGATTGCGGGCCAATATGGCGAGCTGAGCGAGCGTCTCAGGCAAGCTGCGGACTATATCGTCGAGCATGAGATCGAAGTCGCGACCCATTCCCTGCGCACTGTTGCCAGCAACGCCGGACTTGCCCCGGCAACCTTTTCAAGATTGTCTCAGGCCCTTGGCTTTTCCAGTTATGAACGCATGCGCGATATGTGCCGCGACGCGCTGGGGCGACAGGCCATGTCCTTTGCTCAGCGCGCTGAACTGCTGTCGAGTGAGGAAGAGGACGGCACATGCATGCCGTTCATCGAGCGGCAACTTTCGGCAAGTCTCGAAAATATATCAAAGCTTGGTCAGGATCTGGACCGCGACCGTCTCAATGCGGTTGTTAACCATTTGACTGCTGCGCGTGAGGTTCTGTTGTTCGGTGCGTTCAGCTCAACAGGCCTGATAGAATACTTTGCCTATCTTGCTCGCTATTTCACCTCGAACTGGAAAGTGGCGGGCCGTATGGGGGAGTCCATCAGTTCTGCCTTCGTAGGGCTTGGCAAGGAGGATGCGGTGATCATCCTGACCAAGCGTCCCTATGCGCGCCGTGCGATACTTGCCGCAGAAATGGCTTCAGAGTCAGGTGCTTACGTCATCGTTATCACGGATCGGCATTCCTGTCCGGCTCTGGAACATGCCTCCGCTCATTTCATTGTTTCGACCGAGAGCCCGCAATTCTTTTCTTCTTATGCAGCCACACTTGTGCTAATTGAAACATTGGTAGGAATGCTGGTGGCGCGAACGGGAACGTTAGCGCGCGATCGGATTGAAAACATCGAAACCCGCAATCACCGGTTGGGTGAATTCTGGGACTAAACAAAAGCTGTTAACTTTCTTGCTAAACTGGGAGAAAAAAATGCTCAAAAAACTGACACTCACTGCAACTGCGCTTGCTGCGACGGTGGCCTTTTCACCGGCTGCTTTTGCAGAGGAGTTCATTACGATCGGTACCGGCGGTGTAACCGGCGTTTACTACCCGACTGGCGGCGCTATCTGCCGTCTGGTCAACAAGGGTCGCAAGGACCACGGCGTTCGCTGCTCCGTTGAATCCACTGGTGGGTCCGTCTACAACATCAACACCATTCGCGAAGGCGAGCTGGAATTTGGCGTTGCACAGTCTGACTGGCAGTATCATGCCTACAACGGCACCTCCAAGTTTGAAGACAAAGGTCCGTTCAAAGAGCTGCGTGCCGTTTTCTCCGTGCACCCTGAGCCGTTCACCGTTGTGGCTCGTGCCGACTCCGGCGTGAAAAACTTCCAGGACCTCAAAGGCAAACGCGTCAACATCGGCAACCCCGGGTCCGGTCAGCGCGGCACCATGGAAGTTCTCATGGATGCTCTTGGCTGGAGCATGGATGACTTCACTCTTGCAACCGAGCTGAAAGCTGCAGAACAATCTGCGGCTCTGTGCGACAACCAGATCGATGCCATGGTCTACACCGTCGGCCATCCGTCCGGTTCCATTCAGGAAGCTACCACGGCTTGTGATTCCGTTCTGGTGACCGTTGACGGTCCTGCTGTCGACAAACTGATCTCGGACAACAGCTACTATCGGTCCGCGACCATTCCAGGCGGCATGTATCGCGGCAATGACGAAGACACCAAAACCTTTGGTGTTGGCGCAACCTTCGTTACGTCTGCGGCTGTGTCTGAAGACACTGTCTACACGCTGGTCAAATCCGTTTTCGAAAACTTCGATGCGTTCAAAAAACTGCATCCCGCTTTCGCAAACCTGAAGCCTGAAGAAATGGCGACGGCTGGTCTGTCCGCTCCGCTGCATCCTGGCGCTGCGAAATACTACAAAGAACAGGGCTGGATCAAGTAAGCCTTGATTGATGTGCGGTCTCGAGGCTCTTGCCCCGAGACCGTTTTTGTTTCGCAGAGGTCGTTGCATCTTTCGTATTGAAGCGGTGGCCTGATCAACGTTTTTTTATTTTTGAAGCCATCTTCGGCCGTTCTGGACAATTTGTCAGCTCGTTGCTGTGCTCGGTTCCGGCCACGCCAAGACGTTGTTGTTTTGGAAGGTGATGGCCGGGAGCTCTATTGATGTCTGACAAGCATGCGTCCGGACGCCCCCTGAGTGAAGAGGAGCTGCAAGATCTTGTTGCCTCTTCCGATGCAGGGTCGCGCAATCCGATTGGCGCAGTTGGAACGTTTCTGGCTGCGGTTGCCCTGATCTGGTCTGTCTTCCAGGTCGTTCTTGCTTCGCCCGTATCCCCCTATATCCTGCCCGCCGACCTCATCAACAACTCACGTCAGCTGCATCTGGCTTTTGCCATTTTCCTTGCCTACATGGCGTATCCGGCCTTCTCCAACAGCCCGCGCCATCATATCCCCACGGGGGATTGGCTTCTTGGTGTGGCGGGGGCTCTCATTGCCCTTTACGGCTTTTTCTTCTACGAGAAAATCGTCAACAATGGCGGACTGGCAGATGATGTCGACAAGTGGGTCGCTCTCGCTGGCCTGCTGATCCTGTTCGAAGCTGCCCGCCGGGCACTCGGGCCAGCCATGGCGATCATCGCGACGATCTTTCTGTTTTATGTCTTCTTTGGCGCTTCCGAATGGATGCCCGAGGTCATTCGCTGGAAGGGTGCCTCGCTGAAGAAAGCCATGAGCCACATGTGGATCACGTCCGAAGGAGTCTTCGGTATCGCGCTCGGTGTGTCGACCAAGTTCGTGTTCCTCTTCGTGTTGTTCGGGGCGCTGCTCGACAAGGCCGGAGCGGGCAACTATTTCATCAAGATGGCATTTGGGGCGCTTGGTCACCTTAAAGGGGGGCCTGCCAAGGCAGCTGTTGTGGGCTCTGCTGCGACGGGCCTTATTTCCGGCTCCTCCATCGCGAACGTCGTGACGACGGGCACCTTCACGATCCCGCTGATGAAGCGGGTAGGCTTTACCTCGGAGCAGGCCGGTTCGGTCGAGGTCGCCTCATCCGTGAACGGCCAGATCATGCCGCCGGTCATGGGGGCAGCTGCCTTTCTGATGGTTGAATATGTCGGCATTTCCTATGTCGAGGTGATCACCCATGCCTTCCTGCCAGCTATGATTTCCTATATCGCGCTGGTTTATATCGTGCATCTGGAAGCGGTGAAACGGAACATGCCGACCATCGGTGACCGTTCGGTTTCAACCATGCGCACCATCCTGAGCATGTTCGCCTTCTTTGCCGGATTTGCCGCTCTTTGCTACGGCATCAAGTTTCCCATTGGCTGGATCGTGGCGGTCGTGCCTGAAGGGGCTAGCTGGATATTGGCGGCGCTTGTGTTCGTTGCCTATCTGGCACTGCTCAAGCTGGCCTCAACTGCGCCGGATCTCGAGCCGGATGACCCCAATGCCGAAGAGGTCGTGTTGCCGAACGTGTCGGAGATCTACAAGACCGGGCTTTATTATCTCCTGCCCATCGTTGTGTTGGTCTACTTCCTGATGATCGAGCAGAAATCACCGGGCCTGTCGGCTTTCTGGGCGACCTCCCTGTTGTTTGTCATCCTGTTGACGCAGAAGCCCATCAAGGGGATCTTTCGCGGTGAAAGCGAGATGGTCAACTCCTTCAAGTCGGGAGTGATGGATCTGGGCGTCGGCCTCATTGATGGCGCGCGCAACATGATCGGCATTGGCCTAGCAACCGCAACCGCCGGTGTGATCGTGGGTACCGTCACGCTGACCGGTATCGGGCAGGTGATGGCCAATCTGGTCGAAATCATGTCCGGCGGCAATCTCGTCCTGATGCTGATCTTTGTCGGTCTGCTCTCACTCGTTCTGGGCATGGGGCTGCCGACGACGGCAAACTACATCGTTGTCTCCTCGCTGATGGCTGGCGTTGTTGTCACACTGGGGGCGCAGTCGGGGCTGGTGGTGCCGCTTATTGCTGTTCATCTGTTCGTCTTCTACTTCGGCATCATGGCGGATGTGACGCCGCCTGTGGGGCTCGCCTCCTTTGCCGCGGCGGCGGTGTCAGGGGGCGATGCGATCAAGACCGGCTTTACGGCCTTTTTCTATTCGCTCCGGACAGTGGCTCTGCCGTTCGTGTTCATCTTCAACACCGATCTTCTGCTGATTGACGTCACCTGGTTCCAGGGGATTCTTGTGGCCGTGATCGCAACCATTGCCATTCTGGTGTTCACCGCCGGAACCATGGGCTATTTCGTTGCGCGCAACCGCATTTACGAGAGCGTCGCGCTCATTGTGATCTCGTTCGTGCTGTTCCGTCCCGATTTCTTCATGGACCGCATTCAGCCCCCCTATGAGCGGGTCGAACCGGCGCAGATTACGCAGGCGCTTGCCAAACTGACTCCCGGCCACGAAATGCGTGTGAAACTGACGGGGCCGGACTTTACCAGCGGACGGGTGAAGGACACGACGATTGTCCTTGAAGCCGGTGATGAGACGGGTGGTGAGGAACGCCTGTCGGCGATGGGGCTGGCTGTTCTGGATGAGGATGGCATTGTCAAACTCGATGAGCCGTTCCCCGGCACACCGTTCTTTACAGATCTCAGCTCGTTCGATTTCTATGGCGATACGCCGGTGTCGATCGAGAAGGTTCAAGTCAAGGCTGACCAGCTGCCCAAAGAACTCCTGTTTATTCCGGGGCTTTTGCTGCTGGGTCTGGTCTATTTGCTGCAACGCGCCCGCGCGGGCCGTAAGGAGGAGCCAGCTTCATGACCAAATCGATCCTTTGTGCGATTGATATCTCGCAGGATAACGATACCAAAGTTCTGGAAATTGCCGACAAGCTGGCAAAGGTGGATGACGCCCGTCTGGACGTCATCACCGTTGTGCCAAACTTCGGCATGACCCTCGTCGGAAGCTTCTTTGACGAGAATTTCCAGAAGCAGGCCGTGGCTGATGCCAAGAGCGCACTCAAGACGCGCGTGGAACAAATACTCGGGTTAGAGCGCAACACATCCATTCGCCATATCGTTGCGACCGGTTCTGCCTATGAGGAGATTCTCGAGGTGGCCACGCAGATCAATACCGATCTTATCGTGATCGGTGCGCACAAGCCGGACCTGAAGGAATTTCTCATCGGTCCGAACGCGGCGCGCGTGGTGCGTCATTCGAACTGTTCGGTCTATGTGGTCCGGGAGGCCTAGACCCACACTCGTATGAGACAATAAAAAGGCCGCTCCATCTAGGGGCGGCCTTTTTTTGTTGGATCGCGTGATGCGGCGCTTCCCTTCTCGGGATGAGGCTTCAGGCCGCGGCGATGCTTTTCTGTTTATCCTTGATGAGGCCACGCATGATGTAATTGGCCGAGCTGGGGCTGTAGGCCACTGGCAGGTCATAAACGGTAGCGAGGCGGTTGAGTGCCTTCACATCCACGTCATGCGGCATCGGGGACAGCGGATCGACAAAGAAGATCAGGCCGTCGAGACGCTTTTCGGCAATCATTGCGCCGATCTGCTGGTCACCGCCAAGCGGGCCGGAAAACAGCGGGGTCAGATTAAGGGTCGGATAGGCTTCGAGGATTCGGCTGCCCGTGGTTCCGGTGCCGACCAGTTCCGAATTTTCCAGCATGGACAGATGATGACCGACCCATTCGATCAGATCGTCCTTCTTGGCGTCATGGGCAACAAGGGCGATGCGCAAGGGTGCGCTCGGATTGGACTTGGTCTCTTGCATGGATGCATTTCCTCGATTGTTCGGTCGCGACTGTCTGCATCATGAGTGTCTGTATCATGACCGGCAAGTCATTGATCGGATTGAAAACAGGCGACCCGATTATGTTTGCACCACATTACATGGAAGGGACCGTGACTGTCCACCCGTCATAACCCTGACCTTGGCGGTGTGGGCCAGATCTGGAGCAATCATTGTGGTCCGGTTTGTGGTCCGGGGTGGCGTGTCCTGCGGTCGAAAATCTTGCGTCCGAACAGCGAGGCGGTGAGATCGGTCATCAGCTCTGCCGTCATGCCGCGGTGATCGAGGAAGGGATTGAGTTCGACCAGATCAAGCGAGGTGACGCATTCACTCTCATGGAGCAGTTCCATGATCAGATGCGCCTCGCGGAAGGTTGCGCCTCCGGGGACCGTGGTGCCGACCGCCGGGGCGATGGACGGGTCGAGAAAGTCGACATCGAGGCTGACGTGCAACATGGCGTTGGTTGCCTTCACCTCGTCGATGAGTTGCTGCAACGGGCGGATGACGCCGACTTCATCGATCACGCGCATGTCATTGACCAGCACCCGTTGCTCCTGAAGCCGTAGGCGTTCGTCAAGGTCGACACTGCGGATGCCAATCATGTGGACGTGGGACGGATGGACCGGATGCCGCAGTGGTTCGGCATAAAGCCCCGCCAAGTCCGGGTCGCCGCAAAAGGCCGCGACGGACATGCCGTGGATGTTGCCGCTCTGGGACGTTGCGGGGGTGTTGAAATCAGGATGTGCGTCGAGCCAGAGCACATAAAGTGGGCGGCTGCATTCGGCGGCGTGGCGCGCAAGCCCGGCAACCGATCCGATGGACAGGGCATGGTCGCCGCCGAGAAAAATGGGGAATGTGTCCTGCGCCATAGCATAGGCCATGTCCGCAAGGGCTTGCGTCCAGCCGGCAATGGCTTCGAAATTGCGCGCAGAACCGGATCGGGTTGATGCTGCGGTGACCTGTCTTGGGGTCAGATTGCCGTGGTCGGCGGTATGGTGGCCAAGGCCTTCGAGGGTTTCGATGATGCCCGCAGTCCGCAGGGCATCGGGACCCATCAGGCAGCCCTTTTCGTGCGTGCCGTCCTCAAGGGGCACGCCCAGAATCGCAATGGATGGAGAGATGTCTTGATTGGTCTTCACTGCTTGGCCCCTTTTGCTCATGCCGATGGTTTCCGGTTAGAGCGCTTTGAAGATAAACCGGGTCGCCGGTTTAGATTTAAACGCTATTTCTCAGTATGTTATTGCATTCTCGTGAACGGGTGTTCCCGAGAGTTGCTCTAGCGTGAGATAAGCGGAACGGGCCGGCAAAGAGTAGGGGCTATGTTTGGCAAAAATGATCTGCCAAATGTCAAATTTGCTGCTGCAATTGTGCAGATCGTCAGTGAGAGCGAATCGATGCGTGTTAGTTGCCGAACAGGCCTTTGGTGACGCCCTGCAGGAGCTGCTGTTCAAGGCTGCGCGGTTTTTGCTGGCCGTTGTTGTTCTGTTGATTGTCGTTCTGCGGGTTCAGCACCTTATTGAAATCGATGCCCAGCTTGTCGCCCTGCTTCTGGAGCTCCTTGGTCACATTCTTTTCGATTTTCCTGATGCCCTTGGCTGCGGCCTTGCCTGCGCCGCCCATCTGTTCGAGCCCCTTGAGCACGGCTTCCGGATTTTCCAGAATGCCCGGAATGTCGGGATAGATGCGCGGATCGTCGAGACTGCCGCGGATGATGATGGGAATGGGAACACCGTTGGCATCGACCGGTCCGCCCTGACCTTCCAGCTTGGCAATGAGTTTCGGTGTCGCGCGGTAATCGATGCGCTTGTTCGGTAGATCAATCGTGCCGCTGCCGTCAAGACGCAAGAGCGGGCTGAGCATCTGGAGATCGTTGTTTGTCACTTGACCGTTGTCGAACTGGAAGCTGGCTGTGAGGGCGGAAAAGTCAGTGCTTTGTGCGTCTGATGACGCCCAGCCTTGCAAGATATTGCCTCTCAGGTTGCGCAGCATCTGAGGAATGTTGATGCCCTGAATGGCACCGTCCCGGATGACAAGGCTCCCTGTGCCGTCAAGCGCTTGAATGATCTGGGCCTGACTGGCGCCGCGCGTGTTGAGATCGATGTCGAGACCGCCTGTGCCACTGAGCGATTTCATCCCGATGGCGTCCCTGAGGAACCCTCTCATCTGCATGTTGGCCATCGAGAAGCGTGCGGTCATCTGCGCCGGCTGGCTGGTCGAGTTGATCGAGAAGGCACCGTTGCCCTGTCCGTTGTAGAGGCTCAACTTATCAAGTGAGCCGTTCAACTGACCGTTCTCGACTTTGGCCGTGATGGTCACCGGGCCGGTGACGATATCCCGCGCCACCAAGGAGTTGGTGGCAAGTTGCAGATCGGCATTGAAGTTTGATAGTCCGGTGAAGTCGATGGGGCTCGTGTCCCAGCCATTGGCGTTGCCGGGCGCTTTGGTGGCGGTCGACGCCGCCTGCGTGGTGCGCCCTGTCGCAGTGCCATCGCCCATGAAGGGGGTCACATCGAGTTTTTCGAAGGTCAGCCTGCCAAAGACGGATGGAACAGCGGACAGAGTGAGTGTGACATCGCCCTTGCCTTTCGATTGACCAAAGGATGCTGTGAGGTCGCTGAGGCCGACCTTTTGCGGGGCGAGAATCACCTGCGTGGTGAGCTGCATCGGCAGATCAGGCGTGCCGGTCGTGACCTCCTGACCAAGCCAGGCCAGCAATGCACGGCTGGAGGGAGAATGGATCGACAGCTTGCTGCCGGACAGGCTCGTCTTGGTGGGATCGAATTGGCCGGTGAGGGCAAGGGAGACGGGGCTCGCATCTAGCGACAGGCTCGTCGGTATGGGGTTGCCCGCAAGAGCTTGGCCCAGCCCCAGGGTGCTGGCGTAGCGCAGCACTTCGCCATTCCAGAAGAAAGAGCCCTTCACATCCACCGGCGCATCCAGACTGGAGATGGTGACGGTGCTGGTGAGTTCGGAAATGGAGCTGCTTTCCCGGGTCGGAATGGCCGACTGCAGCGCCGGGTGCGAGATTTCCCCCTCACTGAGCGTGAGGGTGCCCGCCAGATTGCCCTTCTTGAGGATGTCTTCGCTGGTCAGACCCTGAGCGGCAAAATTGATGTTTGTCGAGAGCATGCCGGTCAGAGGGCTTGCCTGCCCGGCGAGTTCGGCGAGATCGGTGATGTCCAGCTGGTGGCTTTCCAGTGATCCCTGCCAGACCTTTTGGGCGATAGATCCGTTAAGGCTGGCCTTGAGGCTGCCCTTGGCGACGTTGACATTCTTGAGGTTGATCGCGAGATTGCCATTCTGCAACTGGCCCAGAAGCACGGCATTGCGGACCGCCTCGTTCTGATAGGCGAGGGTCTCTGCCCTTGCATCAATCGTCATGTCAAAGGTGGAAAGCGCCGAGAGCTCCGGCTCGCTCGCAGTCTCGGGTGCGGCTCCGGCTTCATCATTGGTGCTGGTGGCCACGGTTTCGGGCGTCTCGATGGCTTTCAGATCGAGCAATTTGTTCAAATCGAGGGACGCGACATCCAGCGCGACGCGAATGAGGGGGCGTCCCGACGCGGTGTTGGTGAAGACGCGGGCCGCTGCTTCTATGCTCTGCTCGCCCAGTGTGGCATTGAGTATGGGCAGGCGGATTTCCCGCGCGTCGACGATTACGGACCCCTGCAGACTGACGGCTTCGGGCTGGACCGGTGCGGGGGCGCCGCCGAGCCATGTGGCGAGGCTCTTGAGATCGCCTGCATTGGCGGCAAAGTTCGCGAGAAGCAGCGTCTCGCCCTTGAGCGCCAACTCGCCTTCGACGCGCGCCTTCACAATCGGGCTTTCAAGGCTGATATCGAGGCGGCTCGATCCACCGTTGATGGCTCTGCTGGCATTGGCAAGCGCGCCGCTGAACTCCAGCTCCTGTTCCCGATAGGGCAGGGAACCACTGAGCGTGGCCGGACCATCGAAATCGGGGATGCTGATGCTGGCATCGAGTCCTGACAGGAGCGTTGTGCTGGTGCCGTTGGCATCGCGGCTGACCAATTGCGCGTCGCTTACGGCCAAACGACGAAGGCTGAGTGCGGAAAGATCAATCGGCTCGCGGTGACCCGGCTCAGGACTGGTTGGTGCTGTGCTGCTCTCTGCCTCGGTGGTCTTCGTTGCCTCGGCCCCGTCATTGGTTACGTCGTCGGCAATGGCCGCGGCTTGACTGAGCGTGAGGATGGGCTTGTTCAGGGTGATGCCGGTGATGTCCGCCTTGCCGGAAAGAAGCGGCGAGAGGGCGAGGGAAAAGTCGATCCGCTCGACATCAAACAATGGGTTGTTGGCAGGATCACGCAGAGCGACATTCTCAGCGGAGAGCTTCAAACCGGTGATCAGGGATAGAGAGACATCACCTCCGATGTCGAGATGCATGTCGGTCTGATCCTTAACGAAGGTCTGGACCTGAGCCTTGAGAAATCCGGTCGAAACGAAGTAGGGCACGACGATCAGCGCGAGAAGCACCAGAAACAAGGTCGAAACGAGTGAAATCAAAAGGTTACGCATTCAGTCTCTCGTTTGTTGTGTTCCATGGTGTCATGCCTTGAATAACGCGAAGGGCTGCGCCGCCTGATCGTGCCAAGCGAATCAAGCAATTTCATTCTAGCCGCATGGCAGGGTTGGCTTCAAACGACTGTTGGGTTGGCGCGGTGTTTTATTCGCTGAAACGGCTCACTTTGTGGTCTTGATGGTATGATTGCGGACCCGGGCAGGGGTGGAAAAGCAGCATTAGGTGGAAACTCCATGTTTCTAATCATATACTTCCGCCATAAACTCCGCCTAAAACACATGCGTCTTAATCATCAAGTGAATGGGGAAATTCATGAGCTCTATGGAAGTCATCTGGACCGATCTGGTCCATCATCGTCAGGATTTCGATTCCTTTCACCTGCGCGAAGCCTTTGCTGCCGATCCGTCACGGTTCGAGCGTTTTTCCACTGAGATGGATGGCTGCCTGACGCTCGACTATTCGCGCAACCGTGTTGATGAAAAAACCATGTTGCTGCTGGAAAAACTCATCGAGGCCGCCGGTGTCCGGACGCGCTTTGCCGAGATGAAAGGCGGTGCGACGATCAACAACACGGAGGGGCGTGCCGTGTTGCATGTCGCCCTGCGTGGATCGGTTTCGGCCAATCTTGAGGTCAACGGCCAAAAGATCATGGATGATATCAACGCCGTGAAAAAGCGTCTCTATGCATTCGCCACCGGGGTGCGTGACGGGTCGATTGCGGCCAAGGATGGCCAGCCCTTCACCGATGTGGTCAACATCGGCATCGGCGGCTCTGATCTCGGCCCGCATATGGTCACCCGCGCTCTGTCGGCCTTTCATGATGGCCCGCGCGTGCATTTCGTCTCCAACGTCGATGGCGCCCACATGGGCGACACGCTGAAGACACTGGAACCGGCTCGCACGTTGTTCCTCGTCGCTTCCAAGACTTTCACAACGCAGGAAACCATGACCAACGCCCGTGCCGCCAAGGCGTGGCTGACGGCAGCGCTTGGGGATGATGCGGTGGCCGATCATTTCGCGGCTCTGTCGACCAACAAGGAAGGCGTTGAAGGCTTCGGCATCAACACCGATCGCATGTTTGAATTCTGGGACTGGGTCGGCGGTCGCTATTCGGTCTGGTCGGCCATTGGCCTTCCCGTGATGATCGCGATTGGCGCGGACGGGTTCGAAGAGTTTCTCGCTGGTGCCCGGTCGATGGATAGCCATTTTGCGTCCGCTCCGTTCCGCGAAAACATCCCCATGCTGATGGCCGCACTTGGGCTGTGGTATCGCAATGTCTGGGATTGCGCGTCGATGGCGGTTCTGCCCTATGACCAGCGGCTTGAATATTTTGCCGATTTCCTGCAGCAGCTCGACATGGAATCAAACGGCAAGTCGGTTCACAATGACGGCTCTTCCCTTGCGCGTGCCAGTGGCCCGGTGATCTGGGGCGCGTCTGGCACCAACGGCCAGCATGCCTTCTATCAAGAACTGCATCAGGGCACCGACATCATCCCTTGCGAATTCCTCGTTGCGGCCAAGCCGACTGATGCGGACGACTATCAGCATGAATTGCTGCTGGCCAACTGCTTTGCGCAGGTTGAGGCATTGGCGAAGGGACGCACCGCCGAGGAAGCCAAGGCCCAGCTTGAGGCTTCGGGCAAATCGGCTGAAGAGGTCGCGGCGCTGGTGCCGCACAAGGTGTTTGAAGGCAACCGTCCGAGCTCGCTGATCTTTTATGATGAACTGACGCCGAAGATGCTGGGGCGTCTGATTGCCCTTTACGAGCAGAAGGTGTTTGTGCAGGGCGTCGTCTGGGGCGTGAATCCCTACGACCAGTGGGGGGTCGAGCTTGGCAAGGAATTGGCCAACAAGCTGGCGCCTGCGGTCAAAACCGGTGATCGCGGCGAGGGCGATCCGGCGATCCTTGATCGCCTCAAAGCCTACCGCGCGAAATAGTCTCGCTTCTTACATTCACGACAAATTTTAGCCTGCCGGACTGTTCCGGCTGGCTTTTTTATTGGAAGCAACCAACCGGCTAGGTTCTGTTGACCTTGGAAAAGAAGTTCAGAAGCCGGCCATCCAGCACCAGAAGGCCCAATCCGATCAGTCCCATGCCAACGATATGAACCAGCCCCAGACGCTCATTTAAGAACAACCAGCCCAGAAGAATGGCTGTGGCTGGAATCAACAAGGTTACCAACAGCAGATTGGTTGCTCCGGCACGTGCGAGAAGCTGAAAATAGAGCACATAGGCAAGAGCGGTGGAGATCAATGCCAGTCCACCAAGCGCCGCCCAAACAGTAAGCGCAGGCATCGGCAAGGAAAGAGGAGCGTCAACAATCAGCGCTACCGGTGCTAGCAGGATAGTTGAGGCCGTAACCTGCCCGGCGGCGGTTACCACCGGATCAATGTGCATGTCCTTGAAGCGGCGTCCAAATACCCCGGCAAAGGCATAAGACAGGGCCGCAGTCAGAATGGCCATTTGCCCGATGATATTGCCACCCAATCCGTGCAGCGCGTCCAGCCCCATCATCACTGCGACACCGGCAAGACCAATGATGACCCCGGCCAGTTTCCGCGCTGATATTTTCTCATCTGCTAACAGAAGACCGGCGACGAGGACCCCGAAAAGCGGTGTGGCGGCGTTTAGAATTGAGGCAAGTCCCGAAGCAATGCTTTGTTGCCCCCAGACGATCAGCGAGAAGGGAATGACATTGTTCAGGGCTCCCATGCCGAGAAAAGCCAGCCATACAGGGGCGCGTCGGGGAACTGCCCTGCCAGTTATGAAGATATAGACCCACAGGGCACCGGCGGCCAGTCCCACCCGCAAAACGACGATGGTAAATGTGGGTAACGCCTTTACTGCCACACCGACGAAGAAGAAGGATCCACCCCACAAGAGCGACAGACTGAGCAGCATGGCCCATTCAATCGATCCCATATTGGTTTGGATGCCAGATGGTACCGCTCCGCTTTTCATTCGCCGTCCCCTTGGTCGTTTGTTTCGCTCTGTCTCCTCGTTTATCGGGCGGAACCATATGCGTACACCCGTTTCTTGCTTTGTCGCCATCGCTCGAATAGGTGCGCAGAAAGGGGGGGCGCCGCAAAGAGGCGGCCTGTGAACCGTACGGGCTGACGCAATTTGCCAAGATGTCTTCGTTTCGGGCGCTCGCTAGATAGCCTCAGTTCGCCGCCGGGCGATGGTCTCTTCGAGGTTGGGTGCGGCGGCGATCAGGGTGCGGGTGTAGGCTTCTTGCGGGTTGGCAAAGACGGTTTCCGTTCTGCCGCGCTCGATGATCTTGCCGCGATACATGACCATGACCTCGTCGGTGATGGCCCGGACCACCGAGAGATCGTGGCTGATGAAGAGATAGGACAGGTCCAGCTCCTCGCGCAGCTCGGTCAAAAGATCGAGGATCTGGGCGCGGATCGAGACATCAAGGGCCGAAACAGGCTCGTCGGCAATGATGATCTTGGGCCGGGTGATGAGGGCGCGGGCGATGGCAAGGCGCTGGCGCTGGCCGCCGGAGAATTCGTGCGGGAAGCGCTCGGCGTCATCCGGGTCCAGCCCGACCTGCTTCAGGCTCTCGGCGATGCGCCGGTTGCGCTCTTCATTCTCAAGCCCGTGGCGATAAAGATGGAGCGGTTCGGCGACTGAGCGGCCCACCTTGTGGCGCGGATTGAACGAGCCGTTGGGGTCCTGAAAGATGATCTGGATGTCCTTGCGCACATCGAGAAGATCAGCTTTTCCTGCCGCATAGGGATCGTGGTTGCCGACGGTGATCGCGCCTTCCTGCGGGGCTTCTAGTCCCAGCAGCGAGCGGGCGAGGGTGGACTTGCCACAGCCGGATTCCCCGACAAGACCTAGGCTTTGGCCCTTGTGGATCGTCAGATCGACCTGATCGACAGCGCGGAAATGTTGCCGCTCCAGATAGGGGAAGGTGCGGGGCATTGGATAGGTGCGGACCAGAGCGCGGGTTTGCAGGATCGGGCGTTCATGTTCGAGCGCCGGATCGTCGGAGAAGAGCGGCGGCTTGTCTCTGGTCGGGACATGGGTCGAGGCTTCGAACAGGCTGAGGCTATAGGGGTGGCGGAGCTGATCAAAGAGCGCGGGCAGTGGACCTGCCTCGACGATTTCCCCCTCGCGCATGATGGCGATGCTGTCGGCCATGTCGGCGACGACGGCCAGATCGTGGGAGATCAGCATCAGGGCGCAATGGTCTTCGGCCATCAGGTCTTTCAGCAGCGACAGGATTTCGGCCTGACTGGTGACGTCGAGCGCCGTGGTCGGCTCATCGGCAATGATGAGGGCGGGCTTCATGGCAATCGCCATGGCGATGATGACCCGCTGGCGCTGACCGCCGGACAATTGATGCGGGAAGCGATCCGGGCTGATGCTTGCGGGCGACAGGCCGACGCGATCCAGCAAGGCGCGGGCTCGCTCTTCGGCCTGCTTGCGCGTTAGGTTCTCGTGCAGCTGCAGGCTTTCGGCGACCTGCGCTCCGATGGGCTTCAATGGATTGAGCGCGGTCATGGGTTCCTGAAAGACCATGCTCATGATGTTGCCGCGCCGGGCGCAGAGGGCCTGTTCGGGCATTGCAACATGGTCCTCGCCCTTGAGGCGGATGGAGCCGGTGAGCTGGGCCTGCCGCGGCAGAAGGCGCATGATTGACAGGGCCGTAAGGCTCTTGCCCGATCCGGATTCGCCGACAAGGCCGAGGCATTGACCGGCCTCCAACGACAGGCTGACGTTCTTGAGGGTTTCCTTGCCCGCGATCGACAGGCTGACCTTGTCCAGTTCCAGCAGGCTCATGTGATCTTGCTCCCGCCGATGTCGAGGCTGCTGCGGGTCTTGGGATCAAGCATGTCGCGCAGTCCGTCGCCGAGAAGATTGAGCCCGAGGACGGTGAAGATGATGGCAAGGCCGGGAATGATGGCAAGCTGCGGTGCAAGGGCCATCCATGTCTGGGCCTCGGACAGCATCTGGCCCCAGCTCGGCATCGGCGGCTGGGTGCCAAGGCCGACATAGGAAAGGCCTGCTTCAGCCAGAATGCCGAGGGAGAACTGGATCGTGCCCTGCACGATGAGCAGATTGGCGATGTTGGGCAGGATATGCTCAAAGGTGATATGAGCCGAGCCCTTGCCGGAGAGGCGGGCGGCGAGGATGAATTCCCGCGTCCAGAGGCTGAGGGCTGCGCCACGTGACAGGCGGGCAAAGACCGGAATGTTGAAGATGCCGATGGCGATGATGGCATTGATTGCGCCGGGGCCTGCGATGGCCGTGATCATGATGGCCGAGATGATGGCCGGGAAGGCAAAGATGAAATCGCCGGTGCGCATCAGAGCCTCATCCAGCCAGCCGCCTTTTGCTGCCGCCCATGTGCCGATGGGGACGCCAAGGCCCATGCCGATGCCAACGGCAACCAGAGCAACGGCGATGGAATTGCGCGCGCCCAGCATAATCATGGAGAAGAGGTCATGGCCGAAGTGATCTGTTCCGAGCCAATAGGTCGTGCTGATGGGTTTGAGGCGCTCGGCTATATTGACCGACAGGGCGTCATGGGGCGTCCAGACAAAGGACAAAAGGGCGATTGTCACGAAAAACAGCGTGATCAGACTGCCAATGACAAAGGATGGCGATCTCAGACCGCGCCGGAAGAAGCCGTGTTGGCGATCAGGCGAGGGGGCAAAAAGCCGGGGCTTGTTCATGCTGTCCTCCCCTTGCGCAGGCGCGGATCAATCAGCGCGTAGGTCAGATCGACAAGGAAGTTGACCGTGATAACCGAGGCGACAAGCAGGATGATGATCGCCTTGACGGTGATCAGATCGCGCTGGTTGATCGCCTGAAAGACCAGACGTCCAAGGCCGGGCAGCGAGAAGACATTTTCGATGATGACGGTGCCAGCCAGCAGGAAGGAGAACTGCAGGCCCATGATGGTGACAACCGGAATGAGGGCGTTGCGCAGGCCGTGATGGCGCAGGGTTCCGGTGAAGCTCAGGCCCTTGGCGCGGGCGGTGCGCATATAATCCTCATGCAGCACTTCGAGCATGGAAGAGCGCATGATCCGTGCAAGGATCGAGGCTTGCGGCAGGGCCAGCGCGATGGCGGGCAGTGTGAGCGCCTTCAGCGCGGGCCAAAAGCCTTCCTGCCAGCCGGGGAAGCCACCGGAGGGGAACCAGTGTAGCGTGACCGCAAAGGTCATGATCAGCAGCAGCGCAAACCAGAAATTGGGAATGGCGATGCCAAGCTGGGTGGCGCCGATGAGGCTGACGTCCGGCCAACGACCGTGATTGCCCGCAGCGATGATGCCGAGGGGTAGAGCGATGATTGTGGACAGGACCAGAGCCATCAGAGCGAGCGGCAGGGAGATGACCAGCCGCTCACCGATCAGCTCGGTTACGGGCACGGAATAGGTATAGCTGACGCCGAAATCGCCGTGGAACATGCCCCAGATCCAATGACCGTAGCGCTCCACGAGGGGCAGATTGAGGCCCATCTGCTCACGCAAGGTCGCGAGGGTGTCTTCCTGTGCATTGATGCCGAGAATCAGCTCGGCCGGATCGCCGGGCAGGATTTCCATCACTGCAAAGACAAACAGGGAGGCTGCAATCAGTGTCAGGCACAGGGAAGCCAGACGGCGAAGCGTATAAACGACCATGAAGTGACTGTCCGCCGGAACGGTTCGGCAAAGGGATCATGTTAAAAAGGCATGGCGACGGGTGCCATGCCTTTGAGTCTTTTAGCGTGAATGGGACATTTAGTCCATCCACTCGACCTTAGTCAGATCGTTTGCCTGCACGGGTGCATTCTCCCAAAGACCCTTGATCTTCTTGTTCCAGACGCCGGTTTTGGCGAGTTGGAAGAGGAAGCCATTGACCGCATCATCATTGAGTTTGCGCTGTGCCTTTTGCAACAGTTCGGTGCGTTTGGCTTCGTCCGTGGTGGCATTGAGCTCGGCAATGATCGCGTTGAACTCATCATTGTTGTAATTGAAGTAATAGTCATCGCGAGCGTAGATGCCGATGTCCATGGGTTCGGTGTGCGAGACGATGGTCAGGTCATAATCCTTACCCTTGAAGACCTGTTTCAGCCACTGGCCCCATTCGACATTGATGATCTCCAGATCGATGCCGACTTTCTTGAGGTCAGAAGCGATGATCAGACCGGAGCGGCGGGCATAGTCGGTCGGTGGCAGGTGCAGGCGGGCCTTGAAGCCATTTTCCAGACCAGCTTCCTTGAGCAGCGCCTTGGCCTTGTCGAGGTCATAGTCATAGACCTTGGACAGATCCACATAGGCGGGATTGTGGGGCGCGAAGTGCGAGCCGATCAGGGTGCCGTAGCCGAACATGGCGCCGTCAATGATCGCCTGACGGTCGATGGCATGGGCCATGGCCTTGCGCACGCGGACATCATCAAAAGGCTTTTGCGCGTTGTTGGTTGCGAGCACCGTCTCACCTTCCGTGGTGCCGACGACCACATCAAAGCGCGGATCGGCTTCGAGCTGGGGCAGCATTTCCGGGGCCGAGAAGATCGGGAAGGCATCCACATCGCCTGCCATCAGCGAGGCAACTTGCGCGGAGGCGTCCGGCACGACCTTGAAGGTGGCCTTGTCCAGCTTGACCGAATCGCCCCAATAGTCGGGATTCTTCTCAAGAAGAATGGAATCGCCTTTGACCCATTTCGTTACCTTGAAGGGGCCGGTGCCGACCGGTTCGGTCTTGTTGCTCTCGGCGCTTTCTGGCGCAACCATGACGGCATCGCCCCATGCGAGATTGAACAGGAGATTGCCGGTCGGGCGTTTGAGTTTGATCTCGACGGTTAGGGGATCCTTGGCGGTAACCGTCTCGATCGGCTCGAACAGGGCTTTCTGGGCGTTGACAGAATCCTCGCCGCGAGCGCGATCAAGCGAGAAGACCACATCATCGGCATCAAACGTCGTGCCATCATGGAACTTGACGCCGTCATGAAGCTTGAAGCTGTAGGTCAGGCCATCGCCGGAAATGGTCCAGCTTTCGGCAAGGGCCGGAACAACGGAGCCATCGCCGATGATGCGCGTGAGGCCTTCGAAGACATTGGTGTAGACCACCTCGTCAATCGCCGCTGCGGCTCCGGCCGTGGGGTCAAGATGTGGTGGTTCCAGGCGCACGCCGATGACAATATCATTGCGAGCTGCCATCGCGCTGGACGCCAGAAAGCCGGTTGCTATAGCGAGCGCGACGCTCCATTTCAATGCTGTCTTGATCATAATGGTTCTCCCCGATCTGCGGTAATTGCAGTGTTTCTTTTCATTAAACGGCGTTCTGTGCTGTTTGGGGTTCGTTTTAAGAATTTTGATGCTTTGTATTGCTTAAAAGTCCGTGGATGGCAAGGGCCATTATCTTGGCGGAATCGAGCATGTCCCGGATGCCGACATATTCGTCGGGCTGATGGGCAAGGTCCAGTATACCCGGACCATAAGCGATGCAATCTTTCAACTTGCCAATTCGGTCAATATGCTTTTGGTCATAGGTTCCGGGCGAAATGACATAGTCCGGCTCCCGCCCCAGAATGGTGCCCATCGCCTGTTTGACGGCCTTGACCACAGGCTGCTCGCGGTCGGTCATGGTGGGCATGACTTCGAACAGGTCGCGGATGTCATAGGAGAAAGACTGGCGCTTGTCCTTCAAGGCGTCAAGCAGATCCGTGACTTCGCGTTTGACGTGGGTGAGGTCCTCCTCGATCAGAAACCGGCGGTCAATCACCATGCGGCAACTGTCGGGCACGCAAGGGGAGGGCAGGCCGGAATAATCCTCGCTCTGGCCGCCGTGTAGTGAGTTGATATTCAGCGTTGACTGCTTGGCCTCTTCGGGAACCACCGGCATGTCGGTGCGCTTTTGCTGTAGGGCGGGGAAGAGCTGCTGCTCGAAGCTTTCGAGCACAGCCCCCATGTGACGCACAGCGCAGTCGCCGAGGAACGGCATCGAGCCGTGGGCAATGGCCCCGTGGGTCTCGATCTCGGCCCACCAGACGCCGCGATGACCAAGGCAGATGCGGTCCTTGTTGAGCGGTTCGGGGATGATGACGTGATCGACCCGCTCGGGGGTGAAGTATCCTTGCTCGGCGAGATAGGCGACACCGCCATAGCCGCCGGACTCTTCATCGCAAGTGGCGGAGATTTCGATGGCGCCGCAAAAATCCGGGTAGCAGGCGATGAAGCTCTCTGCTGCAATGATCGACGCGGCAAGGCCGCCTTTCATGTCGCAGGCCCCGCGTCCATAGACCTTGCCATCTTCAACGACACCGTCAAAGGGTGGTTTGGTCCAGCCCTTGCCGACCTCGACCACATCGATGTGGGAGTTGAAATGCACGCAGGGGCCGGGTGCGCGGCCTTCCTTGCGGGCGATCAGATTGACGCGTGGGTAGCGATCACTGTCCCCGGGAGTGCCGGTGGCCCGGACATAGTTGATGTCAAAGCCCGCACGTTGCAGACGGTCTCCAACATAGCGGGCGCAGGGCTCATAGGCTTCGCCGGGCGGATTGATGGTTGGAAACCGAATAAGGTCGCGGGTCAGGGCGATCAGCTCGTCCTGCCTTGTTTCGATATGATCGGCCAGTTTCGTCACGGCACAGCCTTCCAATCAAACAGTCATTCCGGTCCAGAATGGGCCTTGAGACGCGATCTGTCGAGAGGAATGAGGGCAATCAGCCGCCAGACCTGAGATCGGATATGGTTCTGACAGGCGTGATGGCGTCGGGATCGGTGATGATTTCGATGAGTGCCGGGCCGTCATGGGCCAGCATGCGGGCAAAGGCATCGGGGAAGTCTTCGGTCTTTGTCACCGTTTCGGCATGACCACCCATGGCGCGGGCCATGGCCGCGAAATCCGGATTTATGAGGTTCGTGCCAGAGACTCGAGTGGGATAGGTGCGCTCCTGATGCATGCGGATGGTGCCGTAAGACGAATTATTCACGAGAATCACCTTGATGGATGCGCCTTCCTGCGCGGCGGTGGCAAATTCCTGACAGGTCATCTGGAAGCAACCATCACCGGCAAAGCAGATCACGGTGCGGTCTGGTGCGGCAATCGCGGCGGCAACAGCGGCGGGCAGGCCATAGCCCATGGAGCCGGATGTCGCTGCCAGCTGGCTGCGCCAGCCGCCGTAGGTGAGGAACCGGTGGACCCATATCGCATAGTTGCCAGCACCGTTGGTGTAGATGGTGTCCTGAGGTGTTTGGGCCTCGATATGCTTCATCACGTCGGCCATTTGAACCGCGCCGGGGCTCTTGCGTGCCGGAACTGCAAAGAAGGCCTCATAATCCTCATGCAGCCCGCTGACCCAGCCGGCTGTCTGCTCGGAGCGCACCGTGCCAAGGGAGGCTAGAGCGATGGCGGCTGTCTCATGACGGGCGGCAATGGCAAGAGTGGGATCAAAGACGCGGCCAAGCTCCTCGGGGTCGGCATGAATATGGATGAGCGTCTGGCTTGGTACCGGACTATCAATCAGCGTGTAGCTCGATGTTGTGCAGTCGCCAAGGCGGGCGCCAAGGACCAGCAACAGATCACTCTGCCTGATTTTCTCTGCCAGTGCCGGATTGATGCCAAGGCCGACATGGCCTGCATGATTGGGGTGATGGTTGGGAAAATAATCTTGACAGCGGAAGGAGGTGCCGACCGGCAGGGCATTGGCTTCAGCGAAGGACACCACTGCATCTCGCGCCGCTTGTGACCAGCCGCCACCGCCGATGATCATCAAGGGACGCTCGGCTGCGGCTAGCAGCGTGCCGATCTCTTCAAGGGCTGCGGGTGAGGGGGCGCTGTCTGCCGGTTTGGCCTTTGCGGGCAACCGGGCCGGTTTGGCCACTTCGTCTCGGAGCATGTCTTCGGGCAGAGCCAGAACGACCGGACCGGGGCGACCGGACAGGGCCGTGTGGTAGGCGCGGGCGATGAACTCGGGCACGCGGGCGGCATCGTCGATCTGGGCAACCCATTTGGCCATCTGGCCGAACATGCGGCGGTAATCGATTTCCTGAAAGGCCTCGCGTTCGAGCTGGTCGCGGGCGACCTGTCCGATGAAGAGGATCATCGGGGTAGAATCCTGAAACGCCACGTGAACGCCGGAGCTGGCGTTGGTTGCGCCGGGACCGCGCGTGACCATGCACAGGCCCACCTCGCCGGTGAGTTTGGCGTGGGCGTCGGCCATCATGGAGGCTCCGCCTTCCTGTCGCGCGTTGACGAACCTTAATGATGGCGCGTCGCACAGTGCGTCAAGAACGGCGAGATAGCTCTCACCCGGAACGCCGAAAATATTGGTCGCGCCTTGTTGCTCAAGGCTCTGGACCAGTAGCTTTGCCCCTGTCGTCCGGCTCATTTGTTTCTCCTCCCCATTGTTTTTCAGCCCGTTCTTGTCACGAGCCTTCCTTGCCCACGACACCGCCTGCGATCAGCCTTTCTATATCGTCTTCGCTCAATCCCAGCTCTCCTGCAAGGATGGCGTGGCTGTGTTCGCCCAGTTGTGGTGGTGCGGTTGTGTATGTCGCTGGTGTTGCACTCATGCGGATCGGGCTGGCAACGCTTGGAACGCGCGTTCCATCGGACCGTTCTAGAGCGATGTGCATGCCGCGATGGATGACCTGTGGTTCGGCAAAGACCTGATCGATGGAATTGATCGGGCCGCAGGGAATCCCCGCTTGGTTGAGACGGGTGAGCCAGTCTTTTGCCGGATGATCCACGGTAACCGCCGCGATCTTGGCAGCGAGGGCCTCTCGATGCTTGACGCGGGCTCGGTTGGTTGCAAAGCGTTCGTCCGCCACGAGGGCCTCCAGCCCGGCAAGTGAGCAGAAGCGGGCGAACTGGGCATCGTTGCCGATGGCAATGATAAAATGGCCGTCCGACGACGGAAAGGCCGAATAGGGCATCAGGTTGGGATGGCTGTTGCCCATCTGGGTCGGGGCCCTGCCGCTGACGAGATAGTTCGTTGCCTGATTGGCGAGCGCTGCGACCTGCACGTCGAGCAGCGCCAAGTCGATATATTGCCCTTCACCGGTCTGTTGGCGATGGGCGAGCGCGGCAAGAATGCCGATGGTGGCATAAAGGCCGGTCATGATGTCAACGAGGGCCACGCCGACCTTGACCGGACCGCCGCCGGGCGTTCCCTCCGGCTGGCCGGTGACGCTCATCAGGCCGCCCATGGCCTGTATCATGAAATCATACCCCGCCTTCATGGCGTCCGGGCCTGTCTGGCCAAAGCCTGTGATCGAACAATAGACAAGATCTGGCTTGATCGCCTTCAGGCTTTCATAGTCGAGGCCATATTTGGCAAGGCCCCCGACCTTGAAATTCTCCAGCACCACGTCGGCCTCGGCAACAAGCCGGTGGATGAGCGCCTGACCTTCACTCGACGTGATATCGATGGCCAGTGAGCGCTTGTTGCGGTTGGCGCAGGCAAAATAGGCCGCGTCCGAGCCTTCTCTTCCATTGGGGCCATCCAGATAGGGCGGACCCCAGCCGCGCGTGTCGTCACCTGTTTCCGGACGTTCTATTTTGATCACATCCGCGCCCAGATCCCCCAGAATCTGGCTGGCCCATGGACCGGCCAGAATACGGGAGAGATCGAGCACGCGCATATGGGAGAGCGCGCCTTTTGAGGCGGTGTTGGTCTCCCCGTTCGTCTCGCTTGCGCGGTCTGACATCAGAAAAAGGCCTGCAGACCGGTCTGCGCCCGCCCAAGGATCAGCGCATGAATGTCATGGGTGCCCTCGTAGGTGTTGACGGTCTCCAGATTGACCATGTGGCGAATGACATGGAATTCATCCGAAATGCCGTTGCCGCCGTGCATGTCGCGCGCAAGGCGGGCGATGTTGAGGGCTTTGCCGCAGTTGTTGCGTTTGATGAGCGAGACATTCTCGACCGGGCATGTGCCTTCATCCATCATGTGAGCGACGCGCAAGGTTGCCTGCAATCCGAGGGTGATGTCGGTCATCATGTCGGCGAGCTTTAGCTGGATGAGCTGGGTCTGGGCCAGCGGGCGTCCGAATTGCTTGCGGTCCAGCGTATATTGACGGGCGGCATGCCAGCAGAATTCCGCGGCACCCAGAACGCCCCAGGCGATGCCGTAGCGGGCCTTGTTAAGGCAGCCGAACGGACCGGCGAGACCCTGCACATCGGGCAGCAGGTTGGCGTCGGGAACGAAGGCATTGTCGAGCACGATTTCGCCGGTGATGGAGCCCCTCAGGCTCATCTTGCCGTCGATCTTGGGGGCGGAATAGCCCTTGGTGTCCGCATCAACGATGAAGCCCTTGATCTTGCCGTCATGGGCGTCGGACTTGGCCCAGACGATGGCAACATCGGCGATGGGGGAGTTGGTGATCCACATTTTCGAGCCGGTCAGCGAGAAGCCGCCGTCCACCTTGCGGGCGCGGGTCGCCATGGAGGCCGGATCCGAGCCGTGGTCCGGTTCGGTGAGGCCGAAACAGCCGATCAACTCGCCGGTGGCCAGCTTGGGCAGGTATTTCTTTTTTTGCTCGTCGGTGCCGTAGGCAAAGATGGGATGCATGACGAGGGAGGACTGCACGGACATCGCCGAGCGATAGCCCGAATCAACGCGTTCGATCTCGCGGGCGATGAGGCCATAGGCGACATGGTTGACGCCTGCGCCGCCGAATTCCTCCGGGATCGTCGGGCCGAGAAATCCCAACTCGCCCATTTCCTTCATGATGGCAACGTCAAAACTTTCGTTACGGTTGGCTTCCAGCACGCGGGGCATCAGGCGGTCGTCGCAATAAGCGCGCGCCGCATCCTCGATCATGCGTTCTTCTTCGGTCAATTGCTGGCTGAACAGGAAGGGGTCGTCCCAAGTGAAGGTTGGTTTGGCGCACATATGCCGGGTTCCTCGATTTTTCTGCAACGGGCCCATGGATGACCCTTTTCATTTTTGTTCATCCTAGACGTGTGCTGCCGTTGTGAAAAGCGAGGAAAATTCAGGTCACCATGAGAATTGGTAATGGCTATCGTGATTTGGTGGGGGAATTTTGCAGATCGCCATGAAGAGCGGTTATGCCATGGCGGCCTTGTTCTGCTCTTTCTTGGTGATCTGGGCCTCTCGCATGACCCATGTTCGGAAGGTCTGAAGATTGGGATTGGCGCGTTTGGCCTGAGGATAGGCAAAATAGTAATCGCCACTGGAGCGCACGAACCGATCATGCAGCGGCACCAGATTACCGGCGAGGATTTCGTCCTCCACCAGGAAGCGCGGCAACAGAGCGATACCCATTTTTGATGCAGCCGCCCGGATCACCATGTGAAAATGTTCAAAGCGCGGGCCGGCGTGGGGGCTTGGATGCTCGAATTCGGTTTCTCTTAGCCAGTGGATCCAGAAGTTTGGACGCGAGCTGGCCTGAAGCAGAGGATACTTCAGCAACAGGGCCTGAAGGCCAATGGCGTCCTTCTCCGTCAACAGGTCAGGATGTCCGAGCGGAACGATATATTCTGGCATCAGGACATCGGTAAGCGCGCCCGCCCAGCTGCCCTCGCCAAAATGAAAGGCCGCGTCGATTTCCTTGTCGGCAAATTCAAACGGCTCAATCTTGGTGATGAGGTGAATGAGAACTTCGGGATGAGCGGTGGTGAATTTGGTCAGGCGCGGTACGAGCCAGCGCGCGCCAAGGGTGGGCAGGCAGGCGATGGTCAATTCGCCGCCCTGTCCGCGGTAGGCCAGAAGCTCAAGGGTTGCCGTTTCGATATCCTGCAGCTTGCTGCGGATTTTCTGGGCATAGACGCCGCCCGCTTCGGTGAGGACAAGCCCCGCTCCGGTTCGCTCGAACAGGCGCAGGCCAAGCTGTTCCTCCATCGTGCGCATCTGGCGCGAAATGGCGCTTTGGGTCACACCCAACTCGTTGGCCGCTTTGGTGAAGCTGAGGTGTCTTGCTGCTGCTTCGAAAGCGCGCAGAGCTGAGAGGGAAGGCAAATAGTTCAACATGGATGTGCGGTTTTGTTATGGGTTGCGGGGTGGTTCAAATATTGGCTTTTCTCTAAAGATGCACGATAGGCTCCGGTAATAAAACAAAAAAAGAGCGTGCTTGGCCTTTTAAGGGCCGTTTTTTGGTGAAATGCCCGATGCCGAATGGTCATGATCGACATTCTGTCACATTGCTCTTTGTTGATGTTGGCAATTGCTCCAGACTTCATCCTAGGCTCAGTAGCGAGAATCTGACGCCGAACCTCTGGAATGGGACGAGACAAAATCGGGCGGGCTTTCCTTGCCAAACCTGTCACGGCTGTCCCCCGAATTGCGATATTTGCGCAACCCGACAATTAGCGGGATTGATGCAAGGGTTGAAAAGCAGTAAAACCATGCTCAAATATATTCATGAAGATTACGGGCAAGAATTCTACAGACAGGTGGTGCAATCATGAGACTGACTCAGCAGGCAAACTATTCGGTGCGCATATTGATGTATTGTGCTGCCAAAAAGGGTCAATTCGCCAAAGTCAGCGAAATTGCGCGAGTCTATGATATTTCCGAATATCACCTCTTCAAGATTCTGCCGATCCTTGTATCAAACGGCTTCATCACCACGCACCGGGGTCGCAATGGTGGTTTGCAGCTGGCAAAAGAGCCTGCGGACATCACCCTTGGTCAGATCATTCGGGCGGCGGAAGAGAATTTCCATCTTGCCGATTGTTTCGATGAGGGCAGCTATGATTGTCCACTGTTGTCGATGTGCGACTTCAATCAGGCACTGAATGACGCCCTCGAAGCCTTCCTTCAGGCGCTTGACAAATACACGCTGGCTGACCTCACGTCTCGTGAGGGAGATATCCGCAATCTGCTCAATATCGGGGACAAGGGCACCAATACCATTTCATCCGATAAAGAGACGACCAGCAACGCTTCCGTGAGTTGATCTGGCTGGGGCCATCGATTGTTGGTTCGCTTGGATGATGCTCGTGATGCAGGATGCGGGCGCAATTGCCCGGTGTGTATTGCTGATGTCTGGAGAGCTTTTTATTTCGCTGTCCAGCCGCCATCCATGGAGATGGTCGACCCGGTGATTGCTGACGCACTGTCACCGGACAGGTAGAGTGCGAGATCTGCGACCTGTTCTATGGTGGCGAACTCCTTGGTCGGCTGGGCGAGCAGCAACACGTCGCGCTTGACCTCTTCTTCGGTCATGTTGCGGGCGGCCATTGTGTCGGGGATCTGGGCTTCCACAAGGGGTGTCCAGACATAACCCGGTGCGATGGCGTTGACCGTGATGCCCTGTTCGGCGACTTCGAGCGCGACGGTCTTTGTGAGGCCTGCGACCCCGTGCTTGGCGGCCACATAGGCAGACTTGTAAGGCGATGCGACCAGCGAATGGGCCGAGGAAATGTTGATGATCCGGCCCCAGCCCTTCTTCTTCATGCCGGGCAGAGCGGCGCGGATGGTGTGGAAGTTGGAGCTGAGATTGATGGCGAGGATGGCGTCCCATTTCTCGATCGGGAAGTCTTCGATCGGGCTGACATGTTGAATGCCGGCATTGTTGACAAGGATGTCGATGGTGCCGAATTCTGCCTCCGCCTCTGCGACCATTTGGGCGATTTCCTGCGGGTTGAGCATGTTGGCCGGACTGTAGCGGGCGATGGTGCCATGGTCCTGTTCGATGGCGCCGCGAAGGGATTCAATCTCATCGGCGTCGCCAAGGCCATTGAGCACGACATTGGCACCCTCGGCGGCAAAGGCGCGGGCTACACCGAGGCCGATGCCGCTGGTCGAGCCGGTCACGAGAACCGTGCGTCCCTGATGAAGTTTGTTGGCAGATGCCACTTCTCTCTCCTCTGGTTGTCCGCGCCTGATTGTTCGCGCAATGACAATGATGGTCGTGATCGCTTGTTTTTGACTTTGTTGCAAAGCAGCATAATTGCCGCATGGCCCTTGGCAAGCCCCAAAGGATATGCTTAGTCCGAAAGTGGGGTGGCTAAGGGTTTTGACCTCACCGGCGATGGAAGGGTGGATTGATGTTTGAACTGGAAGCACATGATCACAGCCACTGTATCGACCATGTCCTGTCGGCAGCCGAGGCGATCTGTCAGGAGCGTGGAGTTCGTTTGACGGATCAGCGCAAGGCTGTGCTCGAGGTGCTGGCCTCCAGCCATGTGCCGTCGAGCGCCTATGACATTCTGGATCGCATCAATCGCATTCGAGAGGACAGGGGTGAGGCTGCGTTGGCCCCGGTTGCGATTTATCGGGTGCTGGACTTTCTGATGCAAAACGGAATCATCCACCGCATCGAGAGCCGCAATGCCTATGTTGCCTGTTCCCATCAGTCCAGCGAACATGGCGATGTTACGATCTTCCTGTTGTGTGACAAGTGTGGCCGGGCGGGCGAGTTCCAGAGCGACAGCCTCAGTGGCCTGATCGAGACCATCGCAGCCAAGGTGCAGTTTCAGGCCAATGCTCCTGTGCTCGAGATTCGCGGCACCTGTGCCGAATGTCGCGAAGGCGTGGTTGAGCTTGGTGATGCGCTCCCGACTTCGTGACCGGTGATCCGGTGCAGGATCAGGCTGGCAACTTGCACCTGACGTGCGCATTTGCCATATAGACGGTAAAAATGGGAGAGCGCGTGTGTCTCATGACGCGCCCATCCAAAGGGAAAGAGACTTGACATGGACATGTTGACCGCACCTTTGCCACGCCGCATCACCAAGGCGGTGAAAGTGGGATCCGTCACAGTCGGTGGCGGTGCGCCTATCGTGGTGCAATCCATGACCAACACGGATACGGCAGACATCGACAGCACTGTGGCCCAGGTCGCGGCGCTGCACAAGGCCGGCTCGGAGCTGGTGCGCATCACGGTTGACCGGGATGAAGCCGCCAAGGCGGTTCCGAAGATCAAGGACCGCCTTTTGCGCCTTGGTGTCGATGTGCCGATTGTCGGGGACTTCCACTATATCGGCCACAAGCTTCTGGGCGACAATCCCGCCTGTGCCGAGGCGCTCGACAAATACCGCATCAATCCGGGCAATGTCGGCTTCAAGGATCGTCGGGACAAACAATTCTCGACGCTCATCGAATTGGCCATGCAGTATGACAAACCGGTGCGGATCGGGGTCAACTGGGGCTCGCTTGATGAGGACCTTTTGACCCGGTTGATGGACGAGAATTCGGCCAGTGAAAAGCCGCTTGCCGCACAACAGGTGATGCATGAAGCGATCATCCAGTCCGCGCTTCTGTCTGCAGCCCGGGCCGAGGAACTGGGACTTGGTGCTGACAAGATCATCCTGTCAGCCAAGGTGTCCGCGGTTCAGGATCTCATTGCAGTAAATACAGAGCTTGCGCGCCGCTCTGACTATGCCTTGCATCTGGGCCTGACCGAGGCGGGTATGGGCACCAAGGGTATTGTTGCCTCTTCGGCGGCGATGGGCATGGTGTTGCAGCAGGGCATCGGGGATACCATTCGCGTTTCGCTGACGCCAGAACCGGGCGGGGATCGAACCCGCGAGGTTCAGGTGGCGCAGGAGCTGCTGCAGAGCATGGGCTTCCGTTCCTTTATTCCCATTGTTGCGGCCTGTCCGGGCTGCGGCAGAACCACCTCGACGGTGTTTCAGGAGTTGGCGCAGGACATTCAGAACGACATTCGCACCAATATGCCGGTGTGGCGCGAGAAATATCCCGGCGTCGAGGCGCTCAACGTCGCGGTGATGGGCTGCATCGTCAATGGGCCGGGCGAATCCAAACACGCCAACATCGGCATTTCGCTGCCCGGTACGGGTGAAACGCCAGCCGCTCCGGTCTTCATTGACGGGCAGAAGGCAGCCACCCTGCGCGGCGAGAATATTGCCAAGGAGTTTCACACCATGGTGCTCGACTATATCGAGAAACGCTTCGGGGCCTGATGCTTGGCCCCGCGCCTGCCGCTCAAGCCGGGCGCGCTCTAGTGGGTGCGGTCAGCGATGAAGCGGGCGGTGCTGATGAGCACCTCAGCCTTCTTGCCGAACGGCGAAAGCAGCGTTTCGGCCTCATTGATCAGTCCCTTCAGTTTCTTGCGGGTTTCGTCAACGCCATAAAGACTGACAAGCGTCGCCTTTTCTGACGTCAGGTCCTTGCCTGCGGTTTTGCCCAGCTGTTCCGAGGTGGCTGTGACATCGAGCAGGTCATCGGCAAGCTGAAAGGCAAGGCCGATGATGGTGCCAAACCGTGTGACGATGGCGCGCTCTTTGCTCCCCGCGCTGGCGAGCATGGCGCCTGCTTCACAGGCGTAGCGCAACAGGGCCCCGGTCTTCATGGCCTGAAGACGCAGGATTTCCTCTTCGGTTCTTGTTCTGTGTTCGGCCTCAATATCAAGAACCTGTCCCCCGACCATGCCGCCGATGCCTGCATTTTTTGCAAGGCCCAGAACCAGCTCGGCCCGCACTGCCGGATCCCGATGGACATCGTCCTTGGCGAGAATTTCAAAAGCCAGCGTCAACAGGCCATCACCGGCAAGGATTGCCATGGCCTCACCGTAGGCCACGTGCACTGTCGGTTTGCCGCGCCTCAGAGCGTCGTCATCCATTGCCGGCAGGTCATCATGGATGAGGCTGTAGCAATGAACGCATTCAAGCGCACAGGCTGCGTTGAGGACGCCGGGCGCGTCATGGCCCAGCATGCGCGCGGTCTCGATCATCAGGAAGGGGCGGATGCGTTTGCCGCCATTCAACGCGCCGTGGCGCATGGCTGCAACAATGGTTGCCGGAGCCTCATCCTCGCCTTGCGCTGGATGCTCGGGGAGATAGGCACGCAATGCGTCTTCGATCATCTCGGCGCTTTGCGCGAGTTGTGTCTTGAAACGGTCTGTTGCCGTGGTGGTGTCTGAAGCGCTGTTGGTCATCATCCTGGCCGCTGGTTCGGGTCGAGCGGTTGCTTGACGGGTTAGGGAGGCGATGCCTTTTTTTCATCAAGGCGTCAAGCAAAAACGCCCGAATCACAAGCAAAGGGTGGTCATGTCAGGATTGCTGCACTGTTGAGGATCGTAATAAAGGCTTGTCCCGAGACGCAAAAAAAGGGCACCGCATATCCTGCGGTGCCCTTTGATGTCATGTCTGCCGGTGCTGCCCTTACAGGGATTCGATTGCAATGGCGGCGGACTGGATGATGGCGGCAAAGCGGATTGCGGTCTGGATCTGGTCAGTGGTCAAGCCCGCTTCGCGCAGGATGCCCTCATGGGAATCGATGCACATGCCGCAGCCGTTCATGGCCGAAACGGCAAGGCTCCAGAGCTCGAAATCGACCTTGTCGACGCCGGGGCGTCCGATGAAATTCATGCGCAGTTTGGCGGGCATGGAGCCGTAGTCGTTGTTGGATGCCAGATGCACGAAGCGGTAGTAGATGTTGTTCATGCCCATCAGCGTGGCCGCGCCCTTGGCAGCGGCAAGGGCCTCGGCGGAGAGCTTGCCATCTGCTTCGGCCAGGAAGGCCTCACGCACGGTGCTGTTGCGGCTGGCAATGGCACAGGCGACCATCAGGCCATATTTCTGCTGGTCGGTCAGGGCTTCGTCGGAGGCGATGTTGGAGAGGTTGAGTTTCACATCCTTGGCATAGTCCGGCATCTGGGACTTGAGGCTGTCAATGGTCATGCTGGTGCGTCCTTGAAAGAGAGGAATTAAGACATAAGGATCCCCTTGCCGCGCCCGGATGGTCGCAAGGGCTGGGGATTGTCGGAATTGTCGGATGGGCAATGGTGAGAAGGGCGTTATGCGCCCTCCTCAAGAGCATTTGGGGACGATTAGCCCAGCGTGGAGCCGCCAACTTCGCGGTTGCAGGGGCAGAGTTCGTCGGTCTGCAGGGCGTCGAGAACGCGCAAGGTGTCTTTGGGGTTACGGCCAACGTTGAGGTTGGTTGCATAGACGTGCTGGATGGTGTTGTCCGGATCGACAACATAGGTGTAGCGATAGGCAACACCGTCCGGGTGGCGCACGCCAAGGCCGTCAACCAGCGAGCCGTTGGTGTCGGCAAACATCCAGATTGGCAGTTTGTCGAGATCCGGATGATCGCGGCGCCATGCCAGCTTGCAGAATTCGTTGTCGGTGGAGCCGCCCATGACCACAGCATCGCGATCTTCGAATTCATCCTTGAGGCGAGCAAATTCGGCAATTTCGGTCGGGCAGACGAAGGTGAAGTCTTTGGGGTAGAAGAAGATGACCTTCCATTTGCCTTCGAAGCTTTTCTCGTTGACTGCTTCAAATGCATCTTCTCCGTTTTCGACGATTTCGTTGAAGCCGGGTTTTACGCCAGTGACGGAAAATTCTGGGAGTTTATCGCCAATACCAAGCATGTCTTTTCTCCATTCGCTTCGGGCAAGGTGGGAGGACTTGCCCGAGTTTAGAATTATTCAAAATCTGATGTTTTGTTCAACCATATTTAGAGTGATCAATCAAACCTCAAATTTCGAATATCCCAATCGATTTTTTCGATTGGCTCGTGTAGAGTAACATTCACAATCAATTCCCTTCAAAATGGCAATCAAATGACGGTTCGACCCACTTTGAGACAGTTGCAATATCTTTGTGCACTGGCTGAAAAGAAATCCTTTCGCGGCGCGGCGGAGGCCTGCCTTGTGTCCCAGTCTACGCTCAGTGCCGGGATCCAGCAGTTGGAGACGTTGTTGCTGGTCCGACTTGTTGATCGGGAGAGCGAGACCTTTCGACTGACGCGGATTGGCGAGGAGATTCTGGAGCGCGGGCAAGGGCTGCTGCGCGATGCTGATGATCTGGTGGCGCTGGCTCAGCAGCAACAAGACCCCCTGTCGGGGGAGTTTCGGCTCGGGGTCATTCCCTCGATTGGTGCGTTTCTCCTGCCGCGTGCCTTGCCCGAGTTGCGCAACATGCATCGCGATCTCAAGCTCTATCTGTATGAGACACTGACCCGGCACTTGCTGGATGATGTGCGTGCGGGGCGGATCGATGCGGCGGTGATCGCCCTGCCGTATCAGATCGACGGGTTTGGAATGCAGTCCCTCGGCGCCGATCAGTTCCATGTTGCGTTGCCGTATCATCACCCGCTTGCCAGCAAGGCGGCGATATCGGCGCTCGATTTGCGCTCGGAGCCTCTGATCCTGCTTGATGATGGTCATTGCATCCGCGATCACATCCTCACCAGTCTCAAGCGTGCGGATCTCATGCCCGGCGAAGACCGGCGCGAGCAGATCGTGGCAACGAGCCTGATGACCGTTGTGCAGATGGTGGCCAATGGTTTGGGGGTGACGCTGTTGCCCGAAATTGCGTTGAGGACCGGCCTGGTGGATGGCCTGGACATCATTGTTCGCCCGCTGGATGAGCGCAACAAGGAGCGGGAACTCGCCATGATCTGGCGGCGCAAGTCGGCAATGGAAGACAATGCTCGCCTGTTGTCCGAGCATCTGGCAAAATTCGTCTGAAGACCTGACCAGCCTTTCTTCAAGGTAAATTCCCACCGAATTTGCCCGCCGAGGGCGATTCCGCCTTTGATTTTTGTTGTAAAAAGCGCTATCTGTGCCGGGACGTGCTCGCTTTACCCAAAGAATCTCGAAAAAGCAGTCTTTTTTCTAAGATTGCTCTGGTCAAGAGCTTTGGGGTTCTGTATAAGGCGCGCAATCTCTTACATTAGAGTTCGATCCGCAACGGGGGTCACCCCCGAAAGCTGGACTATTGACGACGGAGTTTTGACCATGGCTGTGCCAAAAAGTAAAGTGACCCGCATGAAGCGTGGCTTTCGCCGCTCTGCGGACGCACTGAAACAGTCGGTCTATGTCGAAGACAAGGATTCTGGCGAGCTGCGCCGTCCTCATCATATCGACCTGAAGACCGGCATGTATCGTGGTCGTCAAGTTCTGGAAATCAAAGAGTAATCCTCTTTAGATCCTTGACGATAAAAGTTAAAAAAGGTCGGAGTGATCCGGCCTTTTTTTGTGCCTGCTGTTTGCTCGCTTCCTTAAGGACCTGTTTGGCATGCCTTGAGCAGGACAGCGTTCGCAGCAGAGCATGAGGAGGGGTTGCTTTCCCGTCACCTTTTGCTGTTATGTTTGGTGGCCGTTCATCGTCAGACACGTTTCGGAGTTTTTCATGCTCTTCAATATTCCGCTGCTTATTGCGCCGCTGTTTGTTTACAACGCCTTCGCATTTGGCCTGATGGGAGCGCGGGTGGGTGATCCCTGGAGCGCGCCGATCTTTACCGTTCAGATGCTGTCGGATGCGCGCTGGACGTTGACGCTGGGCGATCTGATGATTATCGCGGCGCTGATCTTGCTGTTTGTGGAAATCTTGAAGGCCACCCGCACGGGGATGGGGTCTATCGTCGATCACATCCTCTCGACCTTGCTCTTCGTGGCGTATCTGATCGAGTTTCTGCTGGTGCGCGAGACCGCGACGTCGGTCTTTTTCATTCTGATGGTGATTTCGCTGATCGATGTGATCGCGGGCTATTCGGTCACCATTCGCGGGGCGCGTCGGGACATGACGTTTGGCCCCGGTCCGCAAGGCTGATTGATTTTATCGGAGCGCTTCGGGCTGTGACCGACAGCGCTCCACACTTTTTCCTAGATGATGGCTTGCAGGCGGGGTGCCGCGGAAACGGCGCCCGGGCGGCGGCGTGTCTGAGCGTAGGCGCGGACCGCGTCGCGCGGGCCGTTTGTGGTCGGGCGGCGGAAGCTGCGATAGCCAGCACTTGCAAGAATCTGTGCCTGAATGTGCGAGTCTGCCCCTGGCCTGATGGGCGCGGCGACAGGGTCGGGCTGGTGCACGTCCTGAGCTGATTTGGGGGCTTGTGCACCGTGCGCGGTCCCAGAATGAGTCAGCAGCGGAGTGTGATTGGGATGTCGGTCAGCAGCGGTGTGCAAAGCTGGGGCAATTTTCAAAGCGGACATTCCAGTGCCTTCCTGACCTGTTTCATTTCGAAACAGTTGTTGGTGAAATCTTGGTGTTTCACTGGAATGGCAGCAAGAAGCGGGCCAGTCGTTAAGACTTTGTTAAGACATTGGTTAACAGGCTTGTTGGCACTCTCCCCCTGATATTGGGGAAAAATTAACCTTGATTGCGTCTAATGGGGGAATCAAACCGGCGCTCTTTTATGCAGTGCGTCTGCACGCCAAGACTGCCGTTGGCGTTTTGTAGGTTACCTGCCGCGGGGGGATGTGACCGGACAGAATGGCTGATGGCGAAAAAGGATAACAAGGATCTTGCAGATCCGGTTCCAGGCAGGAAGATGGCTGAAAAAGCACGAGACATCCTGACATCGATTGGAGAAGTCATCTACGAATGGCATTCCGGCGGCGATCGCTTGCGCTGGAGCAGCAATGCCTATGAGGTGTTGCAGTGTGATGTCATCGGCAATCTGGGGACCGGGCAAGCCTTTGCCAATCACGTTACGCCCGATACGATCGGCGCGCGCTATCGGTCCATTTTCGGATCTGGCCGCAGCGACGATGGCAAGGGAGTTCCGTTCGAATGCATCTATTGCCTTGCCCCACAGGGATTTGAATCTGAGACCCGTTTGTGGGTTGAGGAGAGCGGCCGCTGGTTTGCTGGTCGCGATGGCCGCGCTGATCACGTGCATGGCATCATGCGTGTGGTCAATGAACGTCAGCATCGTGAGCAACGATTGCGTTTCCTGTCTCAGTTTGACGAATTGACCGGCCTCTATAACCGTTCAGTTTTCTGCGATCAGTTAAGTCAGGCTCTGGAGCGGCGCGAGGCGTCGGGAACCCAGGCCTGTTATCTTGTGGCCCATATCGACAATTTCCGCGTGGTCAATGAGGCTTACGGATTTGACATTGCCGATCAGGTGATCAAGGAAGTCGCGCGGCGGGTGTCGCGCCGACTGCGTGATGGCGATCTGGTGGGGCGGATGTCGGGCACCAAGTTCGGTCTCTTGATCAACAATTGCGACGAAAAGCAAATGGAGGCGACGGCCGAGCGCTTTCTGGAAGCTGCGCGCGAAGAGCTGATCCAGACCGATGCCGGGCCGGTGCATGTCACCCTGACCATGGGCGGGGTGTATCTGGGGCCAGAGATCAAGGACCTGCGCACTGCGGAAGTCTGTGCGCTGGATGCGCTGGATCGGGCGAAACAGCATAGTCGGGGGTCCTTCCGCTCTTTCAATAGCGTGCCCTTTGCGCTCAGTGAGCGGAAAAAGATGATCCGCATGTCTGACGAGGTCATTTCTGCGCTCAACGAACGGCGGATCGAGCTTGCCTTTCAGCCGATCGTGCGCAGTGGCAGCCACGAGGTTGCCTTTCATGAAGTGCTCATGCGCGTGGATGACAGCGACGGCAATCCGATTGATGCGGCAACCTTTGTTGATTTTGCCGAACAACTCGGGCTGGCGACAATGCTGGATCATCGCATTCTTGAAATTACGCTGGATGTCCTTTTCAGCTACCCGGATGCGCGCCTGAGCATCAATGTGTCACCCGATGTCGGCATGGACAAGGAGTGGTACAGTTATCTTGAAGCCCGGGTTGGCAACTATCCCGAGGTTGCCCAGCGCCTGATTGTGGAGATCACGGAAAAAGCCGCGATCCGCAACATGGATGTGGCCGAGAAATTCGTCAGGGATCTGCGCAGTCTTGGTGCGAAGATCGCGATCGATGACTTTGGTGCGGGCTATACGTCCTTCCGCAATCTGCAGGCACTGGAGTTTGATCTGGTGAAAATCGATGGCAGTTTTGTCGTCGACATCGACACCAACAGCCAGAACCGTGCCTTCGTGCGGATGTTTGCCGATCTTGCCAAGGAGCTGGGGATCGATGTGGTGGCTGAGTGGGTGGAGAATGAGAAAATTGTCAGCCTGCTCGCAGACATGAACATCGAATATCTGCAGGGCTTCCATTTCGGGCGGGCGAGCAAGGAAAAACCTTGGGATGCCGCGGACGAACAGGTGGTTGGCTGAGATCAGGCCCACCCCGGTCCTTGTTTGTTGCAGCATAAAAATAAGACGGGTACATGCCCGTCTTGTTTCCCTTCGTCATCAATCATTCCGTCGCCCGGACTGACTGAGCGCTATTTGCTTCCAGCGCTCTTGTCGGCAAGTTCAGTGATCTTCTTTTGCATTTCTGCGATCTGGTCCTTGAGACTATCGAGCTCGTTTGCCGCTGGTGCCGGGGCTTCGGGTTCCTTGGCGGGCTGGGCGCTGGTGCCGGTCTGGGAGAAGGGCATGAACATCTTCATGGCATTCTCGAACATCTCCGAATTGCGCCGAACCTGTTCTTCCATGGCTTCAAAGGCTGAATTGCCGAAGGATTCCGTGAGCTTCTTGCGCAGGTTATCCTGATCATTGGTCAGGTTCTGCATGGAGAATTCCAGATAACTTGGCACGAGCGTCTGCATGGAATCGCCGTAGAAGCGAATGAGCTGTCTCAGAAACGCGATCGGGAGCAGATTCTGCCCCTTGTTCTCATGCTCGAAAATGATCTGCGTGAGGACGGATCGGGTAATGTCCTCGCCGCTTTTCGCATCATAAACTACAAAGTCGTCCTCTGCCTTGACCATCTCGGACAGGTCTTCAAGCGTGACATAACTGCTTGTGCCCGTGTTGTAGAGCCTCCGGTTGGCGTATTTTTTGATGACCGTCTGGTCCGACTTTTTCGACATTATGCGATTGCCTCACGATTGTGACAGAGTGGCGTATCTCCGCGTCACGCCTCCATAAGAGCCATAGCTTAAATTGTCTATGCTGCATTGCCAAGAGGAAGCTGCAACTCTTCGCAGGTGCGTAAGATGCATACTCTTGCACTGCAGCATAAATGTCTGGATCGGCCTCCGTCTTTGTGAGTAGATCCATGGCTTAATTGACATTTAACTGCTTTATAACCGATTTTCGTGGGACAAAAGGTAAAAAGCCGTATCCTCGCATGGCGCAGCTACCGATAGAATATGTTGCGACTGCGAAATAGATTTTGACGAACAACAGGGAAACGTTATGACACAGGGCAAAGATATTGTGATCGTCGCTGCGGCTCGAACACCAGTGGGTTCATTTCTGGGTTCATTTGCTAACACGCCAGCGTGCGAGTTGGGGGCCATTGCGATCAAGGGCGCGCTGGATCAGGTCGGTGTCGATCCGTCCGATGTCGACGAGGTCATTCTCGGGCAGGTCCTTACCGGTGGTCAGGGGCAGAACCCGGCGCGACAGGCGGCCTTGAAGGCCGGTGTAGGCGAACGGGCACCGGCGTGGATCATCAATCAGGTCTGCGGCTCGGGACTTCGAACCGTTGCGCTCGGGATGCAGCAGATTGCGATGGGCGATGCCAACATCGTGGTTGCTGGTGGTCAGGAGAACATGTCCCTGTCCATGCACGCAGCCCAGATGCGATCCGGCACCAAGATGGGGGACGTGAAGTTCATCGATACGATGATCAAGGACGGTCTGTGGTGTGCTTTCAATGACTATCACATGGGGCAGACTGCAGAAAATGTCGCCGATCAATGGGATATCTCGCGCGAGGTTCAGGATGAATTCGCGGTTGCCTCTCAGAACAAGGCGGAAGCTGCCCAGAAGAACGGCAAATTCAAAGATGAAATCGTGCCGGTGAGCGTCACCGAGCGCCGCAAGGAACGCATTGTCGAGGATGACGAATATATTCGCCACGGTGCCAATCTTGAAGGCATGCAGAAACTGCGTCCGGCCTTCGCCAAGGATGGATCGGTGACAGCCGGTAACGCGTCGGGGATTAATGATGGCGCAGCCGTTGTTATTTTGATGAGCGCGGACGAGGCCGCCAAGCGGGGCTTGACGCCTCTTGCCACCATCAAGTCCTGGGCCTCTGTGGGGACCGATCCGGCGATCATGGGCTCCGGTCCGATCCCGGCGTCGACCAAGGCGCTTGAGAAGGCTGGCTGGAGCGCTGCGGATCTTGACCTCATCGAAGCCAACGAAGCCTTTGCCGCGCAGGCCTGCGCCGTGAACAAGGACATGGGTTGGGATGTCGAGAAGGTCAACGTCAATGGTGGGGCGATTGCCATTGGCCATCCCATCGGGGCATCGGGCTGCCGGGTGCTTGTCACCCTGCTGCACGAGATGAAGCGCCGCGATGCCAAAAAGGGTCTGGCCACCCTTTGCATCGGTGGTGGCATGGGCGTTGCCCTTTGCGTTGAGCGCTAGGCCATGTGCCTGACTGCCTTTCGCAGTCCCAAAACGAGGGTGCAGGGCGGCCTTGCCGCCCTGTTGAGGAGGTTAGGCCTTTTGGGCTCCGGCTCTGGAGACGATACTCTGCAAGAGGATGCAGGGGCACGCGGGTCCAGTCACGAAGAGGACGAACCCGGTACAGACAGAACCGGGCCGGACGCCAAGGGGCAAGAAAGTGGCAAAGTCGGCGCTTCGCTCGATCATGAAGGGATGATCGCGAGAGAGGCTGACGAGGGGAGGAAAAGTATGTCGAAAGTAGCTGTCGTCACGGGCGGAACCCGGGGGATCGGGGAAGCCATTTCCATGGCGCTCAAGGATGTCGGGTTTGTTGTTGCTGCCAACTATGCAGGCAATGACGAGCGGGCAAAAGCCTTTGCGGAACGCACAGGGATCAAGGCCTTCAAATGGGATGTCGGGGATTTCGAAGCCTGCAAGGCAGGTCTTCGTCGGGTCGAGGATGAACTCGGCATCGTCGATATCGTGGTCAACAATGCGGGCATTACGCGCGATGGGATGATTCACAAACTTGAGCTTGACCAGTGGCACGAGGTGATCAACACCAATCTCAATTCGATGTATTACATGACCAAGCCCGTCATTGATGAAATGCGCGCCCGTGGTCACGGACGGATCATCAATATCTCCTCGATCAATGGCCAAAAGGGCCAGATGGGCCAGACCAACTATTCGGCCGCCAAGGCCGGGGTGATCGGCTTTACCAAGGCACTGGCGCAGGAAACCGCGCGCAAGGGCGTTACCGTCAATTGCATTTGTCCGGGCTATATCGACACGGACATGGTTGCTGCGGTTCCCGAAAAGGTGCTCGAAAGCATTGTTGCAGGCATTCCTGTCGGGCGTTTGGGGCAAGCTGAGGAAATCGGTGCGATGGTGGCCTTTCTGGCATCAGAGAAGGCGGCCTTTATCACCGGCGCCGTGATGACCGTGAATGGTGGGCAATATATGGCCAACGGCTGATTACGCGCTTTCTAGAAGTGAAGCGTGAGAAATATCCTTTGATAACGGGCCGCGGGTCTTTCCACTCGCGGCCTTTGTCTATTTGATTGCCGGGCCGATAAAAGACGGAACGGAGCCGGTATGCCAAGACGCCTGTTTGCCACTCTCATAGGGTTTACTGCCATTTTGATGTGGGCGCTGCTCGCGCTGTTCACTGCCGCGAGTGGAAAGGTGCCGCCGTTTCAGCTCACCGCGATGACCTTTCTTGTTGGTGGCTCCATCGGGCTTGTCAGCTGGATGTTTCGGCCCGGTGCCATCCGGTCGCTCCGGCAACCATGGCCGGTCTGGGCGCTCGGGGTGGTCGGCCTGTTTGGTTATCATTTTTCCTACTATACCGCTTTGCGGCTGGCGCCCCCGGTGGAGGCGGGACTCATTGCCTACCTGTGGCCGCTGCTCATTGTCGTGCTGTCGGCCTTGCTGCCCGGCGAGCGGCTGCGCTGGTTCCATGGAGCCGGTGCGCTTCTGGGGTTGGTCGGGACCGTTCTCATCGTCTCCAAGGGGCAGGGGATTACGATTGATGCGCGCTATTCCAGCGGCTATCTCGCGGCAATCATCTGCGCCTTCACATGGTCGAGCTATTCGGTTCTGTCGCGGCGTTTTTCTACCGTGCCAACCGATGTCGTCGTCGGTTTCTGCCTTGTGACAGCGGTCTTGAGCGCCTTTGCGCATTTGGCCTTTGAGGTCACAGTCTGGCCTGCTTCCCTGATGGAATGGCTGGCGGTGCTGGGTCTTGGTCTCATGCCCGTGGGGGCTGCCTTTTATGTCTGGGACTTTGGCGTCAAGCATGGAGACATTCAGGTTCTGGGTGCTGCTTCCTATGCAGCGCCGCTCCTCTCCACAGCGGTGCTGGTGCTCGCCGGGTTTGCCGACTTTTCCTGGATCATCGCGCTTGCCGCTTTCCTGATTACCTTCGGGGCGGTGCTGGCCTCCAAGGAACTGATCTTCCGGCGGCGTCCCGGTTGATCCGCTCAGCGTTGGCGCAACTGGCGGATGGCCGGTGCAACAATCAGGGCAGCGAGGAACAGCAAAAAGGCACTAAAGACGATGGACGGGCCCGGTGCCGAGTCCCAGTTCAGCGAACCATTGAGGCCCATGGCAACGCTGAGACACGACAAGAGCGCAGCCATGATCGCCATGCCCTCTGGGCCGCGTGCAAACTGACGCGCCGTGGCGGCCGGGATGATCAGCAATGAGGTGATCAGCAGCACACCGATCAGCTTCATCGCCACTGCAATCACCAAAGCAATCAGCAGGATGAAGACGAGATTTGCGCGTTTGGTCGGCAGACCTTCAGCGGCTGCGATATCAGGGCTGATGGTGGTGGCCAAGAGGCTGCGCCAATGGCTGATGAGCAGAAGAAGAACCAGCGCTCCGCCACCCCAAATGATGCCAAGGTCAGTGCGGTTGATCGAAAGGATGTCGCCGAACAGCAGGGTCAGGATATCCACCCGCAGCCATGTCATGAAGCCCAGAGCCAGAAGTCCCAACGACAGCGAGGCATGAGACAGGATCCCCAGCAGCGTGTCGCTCGACAATCGGTCGAGGCGTTCGAGACCGTAAAGCGCGATGGCAATCGTGATCGAGACAGCAAAGACACCCGTGACGGGGAACAGATCCATCATCAGGCTAAGAGCGATGCCGAGCAGTGCCGCGTGGGCCATGGTCTCGCCAAAATAGGCCATGCGGCGCCAGACGATGAAACAGCCCAAGGGGCCGGTTACAAGGGCGATGCCGAGGCCGCCGATCAGGGCGCGGGTGAAGAAATCGTCAAGCATCACCGCCTCCGCTTTTTTGAGTATGTGCGTGATCATGATCATCACCACAGGAGCAGGAGCCAGTCTCGAGCATGTCGGCGTCGAGCGGGTCGTGGCTGTGCGAATGGTGATGACTGTAGGGAGCCATGGTCTGCAGGCCCTTGGCCCCGAACAGGCGTTGATAGTCCGGGCTCTGCTCCACATCGGCAGGCTGGCCATGACAGCAGACATGGGTGTTGAGACAAATGACGTGAGTCGAAGCGCGCATCACCATATGCAGATCGTGGGAGACCAGTAGGATGCCACACTGGTGGCGGTTGCGGATCGCCTCGATGAGATTGTAGAGCGATAATTCGCCCACATAATCAACGCCCTGAACCGGTTCGTCGAGCACCATCAGGTCGGGTTTGCGCACAAGCGCCCGGGCGAGAAGAACGCGCTGCATCTCGCCACCTGACAGTGTGTGGATGTTGTCATTGAGCTTGTGGGCAACGCCGGTTTCCTCCAGCGCCGCAAGAATGCTTGCGCCATCGTTGGGCTCGGTCAGGGTCATCAGGCGCTTGACTGTGAGCGGCAATGTGCGGTCGATGACCAGCTTTTGCGGCACATAGCCAACCTTGAGGCCGGATTTGCGTGTCACGATGCCCGCATTGATCGGGCGCAGGCCCAGCAAGGCTTTGACAAGGGTTGTCTTGCCACCGCCGTTGGGGCCGATGATGGTGACAATCTCGCCTTTGGCGACGGAAATGGAGACGGACTCAAGGAGAAATTTCCCGTCACTTCTGACGGTTATGTTTTTCCCTGAAATCAATGGATCTGATGTGGTCACGAATGTGCTGTGCCTATTGGTCGGCTGTGGCTAGGGGATGTTACATTATAACATTTTAATTTTGGTTCAAGAGGTACATTGAAGACAGTCGACAATTCGGTGTCACATCGAACGATCTGGCACGCATTCAGACATGAAAAAGGGCCGTTGCCGGCCCTTTTGTTTTTGCTGACCGTGATCCTGCTCTAGACGTCGAAGGAGACGCCCTGAGCGAGCGGAAGTTCGGCGGAATAGTTGATGGTGTTGGTGGCCCGGCGCATATAGCTCTTCCAGGCATCAGAGCCGGATTCGCGACCGCCGCCGGTTTCCTTCTCACCCCCGAATGCGCCGCCGATTTCAGCGCCCGACGGGCCGATGTTGACGTTGCAGATGCCGCAATCCGAACCCGCTGCACTCATGAAGTCTTCTGCTTCACGCATATTGAGGGTGAAGATGCAGGATGACAGACCCTGCGGCACGTCATTGTGCATGGCGAGTGCATCGGCGAATTCGCTATAGCGCATGACATAGAGGATTGGGGCGAAGGTTTCGGTTTTCACCACATCGCTCTGGCTTGGCATTTCAACAAGGGCCGGGGTGACGTAGCAGCCGCCAAGGCCTTCCTTCTCGACACGGGTGCCGCCCGTCACGGTGCCGCCCTGTTCCCTTGCTGCGGTGAGAGACGCCTGCATTCCGTTGAAGGCGTCTTCATCGATGAGCGGTCCGACGAGTGTTCCTGCATCGAGCGGCGAGCCAACTGGCAGGGTGCCATAGGCTTTCTTGAGCTGCTCAACGAGTTGATCAGCGATGCTGTCATGAACGATGAGGCGTCTGAGGGACGTGCAGCGCTGGCCTGCAGTGCCCACAGCCGAGAAGCAGATGGCGCGGACAGCCATGTCGAGATCGGCGCTCGGGGCGACGACCATGGCATTGTTGCCGCCAAGCTCGAGGATCGAACGTCCGAAGCGGTTGGCAACGCGTGGGCCGACCGCGCGGCCCATGCGGGTGGAGCCGGTTGCCGAGATGATCGGGGCCTTGGGGTTGTCAACCAGCGCTTCACCGGCAGCAGGTCCACCGATGACAAGCTGGTGCAAGCCTTCGGGGGCGGCCTCGAATTTTTCGATGACACGGCCAAGGATGGCATCGCAGGCAAGGGCCGTGAGCGGCGTCTTCTCAGACGGCTTCCAGACCACGGCATCGCCACAGATCAGAGCGAGGCAGGTGTTCCAGGACCAGACGGCGACGGGGAAGTTGAAGGCGGAAATGACGCCGCAGACACCCATCGGATGCCATGTTTCCATCATCCGGTGACCGGGGCGTTCAGAGGCAATGGTTTTGCCGTAGAGCTGGCGCGACTGGCCGACCGCGAAGTCGCAGATGTCGATCATTTCCTGCACTTCGCCAAGGCCTTCGGAGACGATCTTGCCCGCTTCGATGCTGACGAGGCGACCAAGGGCGTCCTTGTGGGTGCGCAATTCTTCACCGAGCAGGCGAACGAGCTCGCCCCGGACCGGGGCCGGGACGGTGCGCCATTTGAGGTAGGCCTCATGCGCTGTATCGACCGCGGCATTCATCGCATCGGCATCCTGTTCGGCTATATAGGCGATGACCCCGCCGTCGATGGGGCTTTTGACAGCCAGCGAGCCGGTCAGTCGTTCGGCTTTTACACCGAGCTTTTCAAGAAGGGCGCTGGTATCGCTTTGCAGCGTCTGTTGCATTGAAACATTCATGGGATTCTCCGGAAGAAGGTGTTCGGCCGGTCCGCTCGGGAGGGTGCAGCCAGCCTTTTATGCTATTGAAATTTATTGTTTTCTTTAGGTTGGACAAGAGTATAAAGCGGTGTGTGTCGCGGTGACAGGGGCCAGTTTGGCATGACCTATAGATTGCCGGTAAGGCTTGGCAATTTGCTGGATAATTGTGATTATGCGGTATTTTGCAGTTTGCGCCTGATGGAAAATCATGAATAAGTGAGCCAAGCGCATGGGCATTCGGAGCCCGCGGGCGCTAGAGTGGTTTAGACACGAATCCAAATTGGGGAGATGCGCCATGCGGCGTTCGCTTGATGATCTTGATCGCCAACTGATCCGGTTGTTGCAGGCGGATGCGCGGCTGTCGACCTCCGAAATCGGACGCAAGCTCTCCGTTGCCCGCTCGACGGTGCATGAGCGCATAGAGCGTTTGAAACGTGAAGGGGTTATTGACGGCTTCACGGTGCTTTTGAACAGCGACCCGATGGATGCGCTCAATCGGGCCATTGTCTTCGTCGAGATCGACCCCAAGATGCAGGCGCTGATCGTGCGCAAACTGGAAGACTTCCCTGAAGTCTCCTCCTGCTTCACGGTCAACGGAGCGTTCGATCTGGCCTTGATCGTCGAAATGCCGCAACTTGAAGATCTTGATGCCCTGCTTGACGAGATCGGCGAAATCGAGGGCGTGACGCGGACCATGACCAACATCATTCTGGCCAAGAAGTTCGACCGCCGCCACACGCTGATCAACGAAACCGCCAAGAAACTGTTTGGTCAGGAGCCGTTCTAGTCCGCCCTTGCGCGCCTTTCGACGACGGGTCAGACCGCCTCAGAATCTGTCCTTGCGGCGGCGGATTTCGGCAAAAACCTCCGCATCCGATGCCTTTTCCATGCCAAGAGCTTCCTTGACGTCGGGATGGTTGGCGCGGACGAAGCTGTTGGTGGTCAGCTCGTCAAGCATGCTGGAGGGAATTGTTGGCTCCCCTTTGGCCCTTTTATCCCGAATGTCTGCTGCGCGCGCTTGCAAAAGCTCGTTGTCCGGCTCGATTGTCAGGCAGAATTCGGCGTTGGTTTGTGTATATTCGTGGCCGCAGAAGATCGTGGTCTCTGGTGGCAATTTGGCCAACTTGTCGACCGAGAACCACATATCCTTCAACGTGCCTTCAAAGACACGCCCGCAGCCCAGAGCGAAGAGGGTGTCGCCCGTGAAGGCCAGTTGGGCATCGGGAATCCAGTAGCTGATATGGTCAAGCGTGTGGCCCGGAGTGCCCAGACAGAAGACATCGACCGCCCCGACCTTGAACTTGTTGCCGTCATCGACCCCGTGATCGATGAGGCCGATTTTCTCGCGGCTCATTTCCGGACCCCAGACCTGGGCACCGGTCTTGGCCTTGATCGCGGCGAGCCCGCCGACATGGTCATGATGATGATGGGTGATCAGGATATGCGTCAGTGGACATCCGGTTTCCTCAAGTGCTTCAAGGATTGGCGCGTCCTGCGGTGCATCGACCAGAATTGTCACCTTTTCTTCCGGGTCGTGGGCCAGGACCGCATAATTGTCCGAAAGACACGGAATGAGTTTGGTTACAAGTGCATGTTTGGTCACGCGATTTTTCTCCCCGGATGAGCCGTTTGTTGTCGCTGCGAGTGTTACATAGATTGAAAGGTTTCTATAGCAAAAATAAGACGAGCTGAGTGCTCTATTGCATAATTACCGTTCTGTATCGTTCTGCGGCGGGTGTGTGCAATGGGCAAAAGTGACAGGGCCGACAGGGGTTGGATTCCGCGTCTGGCGATGCCACATTGTAAGAGTGCACTGTAGCCTGCATGGCTCCCGCATTGGCGCGGGTCGGACAGGGTCAACAAAAGTGAGAATGCATGTTTCTTGATGTTCTCGATCTTCGGAATTTCTACGCCCAGCCTCTTGGCGTCGCGGCCGCGCAGCACATCAATGAGGGAGTTCGCCACCATTGGCCCAATCTCAATGGTCTCAGCGTGCTCGGTGTTGGCTATGCGCCACCCTATCTCAGGTCCATGCGGGGTGAGGCTGGACGCTCGCTGGCCTTCATGCCGTCGAGGCAGGGGGCGGTCTATTGGCCTTCCAGCGGGGCTTCTCTGACGACGTTGATGGATGCCGATGCCCTTCCGCTACCGGATTCCTGTATCGACAGGATCCTGCTCATTCACATGCTCGAACTGGTTGACAATCCGGCGACGCACCTGCGCGAGATCTGGCGGGTGTTAACGCCCGGCGGACGCTTGCTTGTGGTGGTCCCGAACCGGCGTGGTGTGTGGGCCCGCGTGGAGCATTCCCCCTTTGCCTATGGCCGTCCCTTCTCAAAAGGACAACTGACGCACCTGATGCGCGACACCATGTTCACCCCTTTGCGCTGGAGCGAAGCGCTGCATTTTGGCCCGTTCAAGGGCAAGGGCTATTTCGGTTCAGCGCGGCTTTGGGAGAGAATCGGCAGGCGCTGTTGGCCTGCTTTTGCGGGCGTCCATATCGTCGAAGCGACCAAGCTGATGCGTCAGGCTCTGCCAGCACAGGAAGCGAACATGTTGCAAGCAAGTTTCCGGCCCGTGTTCCTGCCGGTGCCCAACCTGCCCACGAGCTATTCCGCCTCCCATCTTCGCAATCCCTTTTTCGACTGGCAGGGTGATGTCGACTGGCGGGATAGCGATCCTCAGTCCTGAGGAGAGCGACTCAGCAGGAAAATGGCCTGCTCGGCGAACAGATTCCAGAACCACCATGGCGCGCTGAAGGATATGCGCTCGCCGTTGCCTTGAAGGCCGTGGGCCTTTTCGATGACGGCATCGGTTTCCTTGCACAGATTGACGAAGTCTCGCACCGTGCAGAAATGGATGTTGGGCGTGTCGTACCAGCTGTAGGGCAGATAGTCGTTCACCGGCATGCGGCCGTGGAGCATCAGGTCGGAACGCACGCGCCAATGGCCGAAATTGGGGAAGGAGACAATGGCCTTCGAACCAATGCGCAACAGATGCTCAAGCACATTGCGCGGGTTGCGGGTCGCCTGAATGGTCTGGCTGAGGATGACATAGTCGAAACTGTTGTCCGGATAGTAGATCAGATCCTTGTCGGCGTCTCCCTGAATGACAGAAAGGCCCCGCGCCACACATTTGTTGACGCCGCGCTGTGACAGCTCGATGCCCCGTCCCTCGACATTGCGTTTGTCGCGCAACACCTCAAGCAAGCCGCCATCGTCGCTGCCCACATCAAGCACACGCGATCCCGCCTCCACCATGTCTGACACGAGTTCGAAGTCGATGCGGGTGTTGTCGGCCCGCCCGCCTACGATGAGAGGCATTTTGTGGAAATCTTTGTTCATTCGGGTGCCTCGTCGCTGTCATTTGGCGCGGTGGCCGGTTTGGCCGGATCCAGCTTGTGCTCGCGAGCGGCTGAATTGAGGAAGCCATTGATGGCGTCAAAGAACTCGGGTTCTTCCAGCAAAAAGGCGTCGTGTCCCTTGTCGCTCTCGATCTCGACAAAGCTGACCGAAGCCCCCGCCGCATTAAGGGCATGCACCAGCAACCGGCTGCCGGAGGTCGGATAGTGCCAGTCCGAGGTGAAGGAGACCAGACAAATGCGCGGGGTGGTTTCGGTGAACGCCTTGGCCAATTGCCCGCCATGATCCGCCGCGATGTCGAAATAGTCCATTGCACGAGTAACATAGAGGTAGGAATTGGGATCGAAGCGATCCACGAAAGTCATGCCCTGATGGCGCAGATAGCTCTCGATCTGGAAGTCCGCATCAAACGAGAAGGTCTTGGCTTCCCGATTTTGCAGGTTGCGACCGAATTTGCTCTGCAAGGACTGCTCGGACATGTAGGTGACATGGGCGGCCATGCGTGCAACGGACAGGCCCTTGCGCGGCGTGGTGCCAAAATCGAGATAACGCCCGCCATGCCATTCCGGATCGGCCATCACCGCCTGACGACCGACCTCGTAGAAGGCGATATTCTGCGAGGTATGATGGGGGGCGGTGGCGATGAAGACAGCCGATGCGCAGCGCTCGGGATATTCCGATGTCCATTGAATGGCCTGCATGCCGCCCATGGAGCCGCCGATGACGCTGAACAGCTTGTCGATGCCCAGCCGATCAATGAGCATGGTCTGGGCGCGCACCATGTCGCGGATGGTAATCACCGGCAGTTCAAGACCATAGGCGTTGCCGGTTTCGGGATTGATGGAAGCCGGGCCCGTCGAGCCGGAGCAGCCGCCGAGCACATTCGAGCAGATGACGAAATAGCGGTCCGTGTCGATCGGTTTGCCCGGCCCGATCACGGTTGTCCACCAGCCCGGCTTGCCGGTGACGGGGGAGGGGGAGGCCGCATATTGGTCGCCGGTCAGCGCATGGCAGACAAGGATGGCGTTGCTGCGGTCCTCATTGAGAGTGCCATAGGTTTCATAGGCGATGGTGAAGGGGCTGAGCGTTGAGCCGGCATCCAGTTCCAGCGGCTCGTCCGGGCCGAATGTGGCGCTCTGGCTGGAAGGGGTTCTTGCTTCCTGCAAGGCCAGATCCTCCGAAGTGGCCGCGGCGCTGGTCTGAGCTTCGATGTCGGCTGGAGCGGTCATGGTTGGCCTCGCGTCCTTGTCTTGTTGCAGGTCTAGGGTGGTTTCCGGTTTCGGGAGCTGCCTGACAGTCTGTCAGATCAAGCCGAATTGGGGGTAAAAATCTGCAACATCAGGTGTGCTTGCTCCTTCCCTGCCTTCTTGTCCGCAATGCTGCGAGGACAAGATCATTTTCACGTAGCTAGGCACGGATCGGGGCGGTGTCAAATGTTTTCTTTGCTTTTCGGGCCCGCCTTTTCTAAGAATGGTTGTCAATTGACAAGGCCAATTGGCAAGGCAAGACACTCTGCTCAGGACCGGACATGACTGAAAGTTCCAAGGAGCGCGACACATCGGACGCGCCAACGCTGGATGAATTGCGCCAGCGGATCGACCGGATCGATGAAGTGATCCATCATTCTCTTATCGAACGCAGCGAAATCGTCAAGGCGCTGATTTCGGTCAAGCGCACGGACAAGCCCGGCGCTGCGTTCCGGCCCGGACGCGAAGTGGACATGATGCGCCGTCTGGTGGGGCGTCACAGGGGTATTTTGCCGATCACCACGGTCGAGCATCTCTGGCGGGAGATCATCGCCACCTTCACTCATATGCAGGCACCGTTTGATGTGGTGGTTGCACCAGGGGCGGCCCTGAGGGATGTGGCCCGGTTCTATTTCGGCTTCACGGTGGGCTTCAAGGAAGCCCCGAGTGCCGAAGAGGTGATCAAACAGGTGCGTGCCGGAGAAGGCTCTGTACTGGGTGTGGTCGGTCTGGCGGAGATCGCAAAAACGCCTTGGTGGTTGTCCCTGTCGAAGCGGGAGGTGCAGGTGATCGCGCGTCTTCCGGTGATCCGTCAGGAAGGGCGACCTGTCGATACCGATGCTGTGGTGCTCTCCATGCCGTTGATGGATACATCCGTTCCGGACATGAATCTCGTGGCCATCAAGGCTGCAGACCGCGCACGTGCTGATGACGCCATTCGGGCTGTTGGCGGGACGATCCTCTCTGTATGCGACGAAGAAGACGGGATCGAAATCCTGGCTACAATGCCCTTCTCGGTGACGGATTTCCAGATCGAGGGGCTGACGGACAGGGCGGAGACGTCGGATGATCCCTTGGGTGCGAATTCCATCGTTGTGCGGGGCAATGTGGGCGGCTATTGGAGCCCGATCTCCCTGACGTGACGCCTTGGCCGCCGCTTTCGAGCATGGCTGACATGAAATTCGAGGATCTGCGGCTTTTTCCTTGAACGGGTCGCGAGCTTGGCTGTAAGACTGGCCAAGCCAAAGATAGAAAGCCAAAGACTAAAAGAAAGTGCAGGAGTGGAGCCATGTCTCTGAACCAAGAGCCACTGTGTCCGAAACCACGCGATAGTGTTGCCGGGATTCCCCTTTATGTTCCGGGCAAGAGCAAAGCCAATGTGAGCGGTCGCGTTCACAAGCTGTCATCGAACGAAAGTCCGCTGGGGAGCAGCCCCAAGGCCGTCGATGCCTATCGTCAGATGGCCGGTCAGCTTGAGCTCTATCCCGACGGTGGCAGCAGCGCGTTGCGCGAGGCGATCGGCGAGGTTCACGGCATCCACCCTGACCGGATCATCTGTGGTGCCGGGTCTGATGAAATTCTCAACCTGTTGGCCTATTCCTTCCTCGAAAGCGGCGACGAGGCGATTTATTGCGAATATGGTTTTCTGGTCTATCCCATTGCCATTCAAGCTGCCGGGGCGATGCCCATCGTGGTCAAGGAGAGGGATTTCACGACCGATGTGGATGCGATCCTTGCGGCTGTGACTGAAAAGACCAAAATGGTCTTCGTTGCCAACCCGAACAATCCGACGGGGACTTATCTGCCGTTTTCCGAAATCCGCCGTTTGCATAGGGGCCTTCCGGGCAATGTGGTTCTGGTGCTGGATGCGGCCTACGCTGAATATGTCACCGAAACGGACTATGAAGCCGGGATCGAGCTGGCGGGAAGTTCCGACAATGTTGTCATGACGCGCACCTATTCCAAGATTTACGGGCTTGCCAGCCTTCGGCTTGGCTGGTGCTACGGTCCCGAGGCGATCATCGGTGCGATGAACCGCATTCGCGGACCCTTCAACGTGTCCGGGCCGTCCCAGTCTGCCGGGGTTGCCGCCGTTCGGGATCAGGACTTCGTGCGCGCTGCAGTGGCGCACAACAGCGAATGGTTGCCCAAGGTCTCCAAGGCGCTGGAAGACATCGGCCTGAAGGTCACGCCAAGTGTTGCCAACTTTGTGCTTGTCCACTTTCCGGTTTCACAAGGTAGAACGGCTGCAGATGCAGACAAATATCTGCTTGATCATGGCTGCATTCTGCGTCAGGTGAGCAATTACAATCTGCCCAATGCCCTGCGCATGACGATCGGCAGCGCCGAAGCCTGCGAAGATGTGATCAAGCATCTGACCGATTTCATGACCGGGGAGCAATGATGGCCGAGTTCATGTTCAAGCGCATGACCCTGATCGGAATTGGTCTTTTGGGGTCTTCGATTGCCCTTGCTGCCCGGCAAAAAGGACTGGTGCAGCATATTGCGATCACCACACGGTCCAAGGCCACCCTTGATCGGGCGGAAGAGCTGGGGTTGGGTGACAGCTACCATATGGATCAGGTTGAGGCGGTGAAGGATGCCGACCTTGTGATTGTCTGCACCCCTGTCGGGGCCTGTGAGGCGGTGGCCAAGACCATTGCGCCAAGCCTCGCCGAGGGGGCGATTGTTACCGATGTCGGCTCCGTGAAGGCTTCCATCATCAGACAGATGCAGCCGCATTTGCCTGATTACGTGCATTTCGTGCCCAGCCATCCCATCGCCGGTACGGAGTATTCGGGGCCAGATGCCGGGTTTGCCGAGCTTTTTGTCAATCGCTGGTGCATTCTCACCCCGCCTGAGGGAACTGACGAGGCGGCCATCAAGAAGGTTCGGGACTTCTGGACCCTTCTTGGCTCCAATGTCGATTTGATGGAGGCCCATCATCATGACAATGTTTTGGCCATCACGTCCCATCTGCCGCATCTCATCGCCTACAACATCGTCGGCACGGCATCCGATCTTGAGCAGGTGACCGATTCCGAGGTGATCAAATATTCCGCTGGTGGGTTCAGGGATTTTACCCGAATTGCTTCATCCGATCCGACCATGTGGCGCGATGTCTTCCTGCATAACAAGGAAGCCGCATTGGAAATGCTGGGTCGCTTCAGCGAGGATCTGACGGCGCTTCAGCGGGCCATCCGCTGGGGCGACGGCGACACGCTGTACGAGCTTTTCTCGCGCACCCGTTCGATCCGTAGGAGCATCATCGATGCCGGGCAGGAAGTGGATGCCTCGGACTTCGGTCGCCACCTGAAAGATGGTGAAAGTCACGCACCGGTGCTCAATCGGGACAATCACGAATATACTGGCAGCTGAGAGGCTTGGCTGAGATCTGAGATCGTAAAGGGCGTCCACTTGGTTGCGGGCGCCCTTTTTCATGCGGTGTTTTTTACATCTGAAGGGGCGGGATGCTGCCAAGGGTCAGGAAGCCGGTCTTGATTTTGCCCTTGTCCAGCGTGACCTTGACCTCCGAGCCGATCAGGTCGCCGTCCTTGACCGGTTTACCCATCAGTTGCATGGCGGTGAGTGGTCCGTTGAGGCCGTCCTTTTTGGCCGTCAGTGTGAAGTTGCTGGTCGCTTCGGTTGCCGGCAGATTGAGAATGCGCAGCTTGAGGACACCATTGGCAAGGCCGATGGCGTCGAACGAGATATCGCCGCCCAGCTTCAGCGTCTTCTGGCCGATCTCCAGCCGGCTGTCGATGCCTGCGATCTGACCTGATTGGGTGAGCCATGCGCGCGCCGGATTGCCCTGAGTGCGAATGGCGGGCGAAAGACCATCGACAGCCGTGAAGGCGATCTCGCCCGAGACGACCGGTAACCGGTTTGCCGACAGGTCGGTGGCGGACAGGGCCAGATCAAGGTCGTCGCTGTTGTCCGGATTTGGCCTCAGGTGCAGCGCCAGTTCTTCTGCCGAGACATCGTCAAGCCATTGCGCGAGCTGCGGGTTGTTGGACGACAGCACGGGCTTCTCGGCCTCGAAGGAGGCACGGGTGATAAAATCGCTGGGGCTAAAGCGGACCGAGCCGCGCATCAGTTCGGCGACCATGCTAAAGCTCTCGCCGGAGAGGCTGTGCTCCAGATCCAGTCGGTTTTCCGCTTCGATCACGGCCAGATTGGGCGCGTAGACCTGCCACAGCGTACGCAAGGGTCCGCCGCGCGCCTGCCAGCCGCTTCTGGGGTCATTGATCTCATAGGAAGAGCAGGTCAGGACAAGCCGAAACGGATAACCGCCAAGGGTTTGATCCGCACAGGACAAGAGGCGCACGCCATTGACCTCTTTGTCCATCAGCTTGGAGACGAGGTCCTGCGTTTTTGTGTAGCTGGTGTACCAGAAGGCTGACCAGGCGGCGAAGACGAGGACAAGGGCACCGATGAGATAAAGATATTTGCGTTGGGATTTTTTTTCGGTCACGTCGGTCTGCATTGCGAAAACTGATCCTGTTGCTGGCACGGCCAAGTGTGTTGCGTCTCTCCCCCGGTTGCAAATGCCGGGGCGGATTGATATCCAGAGCCCTTGTCGCCCTTCTATGCTGGTCAATCAAGGCACAGTTGCGACGGTGACCAGCTTTTTCGAACCCTGACGAACAGCGGAGTGACACGGAATGGATGATTTGTGGGTGTTTGGATATGGCTCCCTGATGTGGCGGCCGGGGTTTGCATTTGAAGAGGCGCATGTGGCGGTGCTCGAGGGCTATCATCGCTCCTTGTGCGTCTATTCCTACGTCTACCGCGGAACGCCTGAAAAGCCCGGGCTGGTGCTTGGACTTGCGCGCGGGGGCGAGAGCATTGGCATGGCCTTTCGCGCGGCGGGCGAAAACCGGGACGCGGTGATTGCCTACTTGCGCGAACGGGAGCAGGTGACATCGGTCTATCTGGAGGAAACCGGAACCGTGCGTTTCCTGACGGGTGATCGCATGGGCGATGACGTTCTGGCGCTGACCTATGTGGCAGATCCCGCGCACGAACAATATGCGGGCAAACTGTCAATTGAAGAGCAGAAACGCATCGTGCTGGCCGGAGAGGGCAAGGCGGGGCCGAATATCGACTATGTTCTCAACACTGTGGATCATCTCAAGGACATCGACATTGATGATCCCGAGCTGTTTGCACTGGCTGAGGGCTTGCGTGCAAACGGGGGGTAGGTCTGTCGGCTGCGTGTGGTGGTATCAGGCGCTGAGGTGGAAGTGTGATTTTCCGGCGCGATCAACCCGATCAGAAAGATCCGCGATGACCTTTTGCTGTTCTTCCTGACTGCCCGAAAGAAGATGCACATAGATGCCGAGCGGCTGGTGATCGGTGTCCGCCCAGTTCGCGAGCGCATCGGATGACAGGTCTGCTATGTCGCCAATCCACTCCACCCTCGGATGGTCGGCTCCTTCCCTTGCGAGCAAGAGAACGCAGTTTTCGAAACTTGCGATGTCGTTTTGTGAAATCTGGGAAAAAATGTATCGATTGCCTGTCGCGCTTTGCCAGTAGCAAAAACGGCTGGTCAGACTATCCAGCGTAAAGTCACCAACGGGTCTGTTTGGCATTGATGTCCCCCAACAAGCGTTGACCAGAGATGCTCTGCAATTCTGACCAAAACGCACAAGGCCAGATTTTGTTCCCTCTCTATATCGTGTTGTGGTTAAAAAAATTCAACACAATATCTGGATCCGCTAGCCGGTGCCCTTTTCCGCTGGTTTTCCACCGCCGGCAGCGCGGGCTTCTGCGATCAGGCGGTTGCTATTTTCTTCGATGCTGGTGCTGATCTGTTCAAAGAAAACACCCTGCTTCAAACCGGGCTCAATCGGGGGCAGAATCTCGACAATGATCTTGCCCGGATAAAGAAGCACTGACTGGCGCGGCCAGAATAGACCCGTGTTCAGAGCCACAGGGTAACAGGGGACATTCAGCTCTCTGTAGATATAGCTTATGCCGTACTTATAGGCAGGGTCTGCATCAGTTGGTCGGCGGGTGCCTTCGGGAAATATGATCAGCTGTCGCCGGTCCTTCATGCGTTCCTTGGTGCGTTGCATCATGGACTTGAGCACCTTGGAGCGGGCGCCCCGATCAATCGGGATCATCTCGCCGCCTGCCACCGCCCAGCCAAACAGGGGAATCCACATCAGTTCGCGTTTGAGGATGAACAGTGGATCCTTGACGATGGCGAGCAATGCAAAGGTCTCGTAGACACTCATATGCTTGCTGGCCAGGATCAGGGCTTCGCCTTGTGGCAAGCTCTCGCGATTGCGGACCTCGAAGGTGCAGCCGACAATGACATTGAAGAGCCATATCAGAACCCGCGCCCAAAGATTGGCGACCGCAATGATATAGCGCCGATGGAACGGCAGCACAAACAGGCAGACCAGCAACAAGAAGAAGGTGGTGCAATAAAAGGAGATGTGAAAGAGCAGCGAGCGGATGAGCAGCATCGGCGAATGTCCTTGCCATTGCCGGGACACAGCCGGCCGGAAACGCGCCTGTTATTGACCAAAATCGGCCCGGTGTCCACCCATCAAACCCTGCGTTTTGGGATGTGTCCAGTGTCCAGTGGCGATCCTGTCGTGTTTCGGGCTCTGATGGACCGGAGACAGGAGGCCGGCGTTGTGATGGGGTCTATTTGCTGATGGCGGAAGCAGCCTTGGTCTTTTCGAGCCGTTCCGTCGTCACATAGATGAGCGAGGCGAGAAGCTTGCCATATTCCTTTGACAGAAGCTGGAAATTGTTGAGATCGAACAGGCGGGCCAGAAGCGATCGTCCGTCGGACTTCGTGACGATATGCCCCTGATAGTGCAGATCCGGCGCGGCGCGGTACATTTCGAGCATGGTGCGCGGCATGTGATAGGCGCTGGTGACGATGATCAGGCTCTTGTAGTCGTTGTTATGCGCCCAGAGCGACGTCTGGGTGGCGTTGGCGACGGTGTTGAGGGCTTGACTGTCAAGTTCGACGCAACACTTGATCTGCTCGGAGGTGAGCTTGTAGCGATGCTGCAGGGTCTTGTTGGAGTATCCCGGATGGACGCCGGATATCAGAAGCTTTTTGCCCAGTCCCTCGTTGAGCAGTTCCACCGCCCGCTCCAGCCGGCCCGCCCCGCCGGTCACGACGACAATGGCATCCGCAGCTTGTGGCGTCTTTTCACTGGCGAGCAGAACGTAGCCTGTAAAAACGGCCAAACCTGCACCCAGACACAGCAGAACCAGCGACGCAAGGACCACGACAATCCGCAGAACCCGGACCCAGAAGGATCGGCTTTGACGCTTTTTGGCATGCCCGTTCGTCTCGTCAAGGCTGCTGCTGGGTGGCTGATTGGACATGCTGGTCTTTGATGATTGTGATTCGGAAGGATTATGCCAGTTTGCTCAGAGTATTCATGACCGTCAATCTTGTCGTTATTGCGGTGAAGATAGCGATGAGCAGAATGAGCGCAAAGGTCCCCAGATAGGCTGCGTAGCCCAACTGGATAACACCAAGCAGAGCCTGCATCTGATCACTTGCTGCCGATCCCTCATCTTGCCGAACAAGCAGTTGCAGGAAAAGAAAGATAACGATAGCGATGGCGCCCCCCGCCAGAGATCCCTTGAAACCGAGAGTGAAGAATTTGCGCTGGAACTCTCCGGCGATGAATTTGTTGCTGGCACCAACGAAATGCAGCACCTCTATCGTCTCTCGATTGCCGGACATGGCCGAACGGGTGGCAAAAATCACGGTCAGGATGGTCGCAGCGATCACCAGAAAGAGGATCGTGAAGCCGATCATGATAGCTGTATCCGCCATGGACTTGAGCCGGTCGACCCAGAATCGGTGGTTGTCCAGAATCGCACCGGTGACCTGTTGCTGTAGCGATTCGCTCAGCGCAGGAAAGTCCACGGTGTCGGGGTCTGCGATGGTCAGCTCGATCAGCCGCGGAACAGGCAGGTCGTCAAAGGCCAGATCCAGACCCAGCCATGGTTCCAGCAGAGCGCCAGACTCGCTTTGACTGAGCAGGGTGGCTGATCCGATGCCTGGCGTTTCGCGGGCGATTCTGACGGCCTTGGCAAGCTCGGCCTCGATATCGATGCCTTCGATCTTTCGGATCTGGATCGTTGCGCCACGGGAAATGTCGGACTGCCAATCGTGTGTGGCATCCGAAATGATGGCAACCGCTGCAACCGTAAGGGCGGCCAGAAAACTCATGATCGCGATGACCAGTACCAGCGCATGTCCGGCTATCGTGCCTTTGGGGACAATCGGGCCGGTCTGGTTGCCGATGGCAAAATTGGCGGCCGTGGCAAGCACTTTCTGCTGCCCGGATTTGCGTTGGGATTTCGCTTTTTTCTTTTTTTCTTTTTTGGGCAGCGGGCGTGCTGGCGCTCTGGATGATGTGTCGATTACACCCTCGCGCGGTATGTCGGGGGAGGGCGCAAAAGCCTCTTGGCCAACTCGTCCGATATTGGGGCCCATGCGCTGCTGTCCGCTAGGAACAGGTGTATAGACGGGTGCGGCATGGGGTAACGGCGCGTGTGGACGCCCCAGTTCATCCCGCCCCATTGCGGAGCGGTTTGGTTCTGCGTTGCCCTGATCCGTGCGTCCTTGATCGCCTCTCATACGGTCATTCGCGCGTTCATTTCCGCGTTCGGGGGCTCGGTCGGGGGGACGTGATGGGCTGTCCGGGTCTTTTCGATTGCCTGCCATAGATGCTCTCCGCTCATTCATAGATGTAGAGCGCGCCGTCGTTCAACACAATGCGGCGAGCGTCGACCTGATCCATCAGGCCTGTGTCATGGGTGGCGATGACGATCGAGGTTCCCGATCGATGCAGCTCGACGAACAGGCGCAGCAACCGCCGGGCCAGAATGGGGTCCACGTTCCCTGTCGGCTCGTCGGCAAGCAGCAGCTTGGGGCGTGAGATCAGGGCCCGGGCGATGGCGGCGCGCTGCTTTTCTCCGCCGGACATGACGGGCGGGTAGACATGCATGCGATGGCCAAGACCGACCCATTGAAGAAGCTCGGCCACATCCGTGCGATAGTCCTGCTCGGACAGTCCCTGAACGCGCAAGGGCAAGGCCACATTCTCGAAGGTGGTGAGATGGTTAAGCAGGCGAAACTCCTGAAAGACGAAACCGATCTGGCGACGCAGACCCGACAGTTCGTCGTGGCTCAGCCGTGCGGTGTCCTTGTTGAACACCTTGATCAGGCCCCGATTGGGTTTGAGGGACAGGAACATCAATTGCAAAAGGGACGTCTTGCCTGCTCCCGAGGGGCCGGACAGAAACTGGAAGGAATTGGGTGGAATGTGGAAAGACACATCGCGCAGCACTTCCTGCCCCATGCCATATCTTAATCCAACATTTTCAAACCGAATCAAACGATGCGTTCCTTCTCTCTGTACGATGCAGAGGCTGCAAGAATTGTCACTCCGCTTTGTAGGGCTTGTTACTAGCCTTGGCAAAGCGTTAACGGCTGTTATTCTATGTTGTGGATGATTCGCCTGTTTTCAATCAATCCATAGCAGGCGGCAAAGCGTTTTTCGCCGTTCTTGTCAGGGCCACGACAGACCCATGAAAATTACTTGTCCCAATTGTACCACAAGCTATCAGGTGCCGGACGGGTCGATCGGTGCGGCCGGGCGCAATGTGCGTTGTGCGACCTGCGGCGAGACGTGGCATGCAGAGGTCGAACCGGGTGATGCTGGCGATACTGCCAAGCCTGAAGTTGTCCTGCCCGAAGCCGAAGAGCAAAGCCAGGACGATATCGACGCACTGTTCGACAGCCCGTCTGATGCCGGAGAAGAACAGAGCCAGGACGATATCGACGCGTTGTTTGACAGCCCGTCCGATGCCGGCGAAGAACAGAGCCAGGACGATATCGACGCGCTGTTTGACAGCCCGTCCGATGCCGGAGAAGAACAGAGCCAGGATGATATTGATGCTCTGTTTGACAGCCCCTCGAGTGGTGAGGAGCAAAATCAGGACGACATTGATGCCTTGTTCGACAGCCCGTCCGATGCCGGTGAAGAGCAAAGTCAGGATGATGTCGATGCGATGTTCGCCAGCGGCGACGCAATAGACGCGCCTGCGCAGGACAGGGACGACAGCCCGATTGAGCCGATCGTGGTCAGCGCAGACGATGCGAACCAGATGTCCGGAGCGCAAGTCGTCGATATGATGAATGCGGCATCGTTCGAAGCGCAGAAGGTCATCGCCAAGGGCAAGGATGCCGACTCCAAGGCTAGTCGACGCAAACGCCGTCGGCGCAAGGGCAAGGCAAAAACCGGCGATGCGCTGCCCAATTCAAACAAAGAGTGGGCCATTGGCTCTCTCGCCCTCGTTGCGGCGTTGGCGATTGTGATCGGCCTTTTTGTCGCACCGAAATTCTGGGTCAGGACATTCCCTGATCTTGCGTCCTTCTATTCCATGCTGGGAATGCCCGTTAATGTTGCGGGCGTCGATATTGATACGGTTGACGTGCGGCTCGTGCAGCGCGCGGGGTCTCCCGTGATCTCTGTGGAGGCAGAACTTGTGAATCCAGAGACAGATCCGGTGCTTCTGCCCGCTGTTCAGCTTTCTGTTCTTGGCAAGGACGACGAGGAGCTTTATTCATGGGCAATCGAGCCCGAGAAAGCTGGCCTGGGTCCTGGTGAGCATAAACGCATAGAATCGTCCATTGCCGCTCCCTCAAATGCCAAATCCATATCTCTGCGGGTTTTCCATCCATAGCGCATGCTGCATGACGCTCATCTCTGACTTCGCGTTAAAAGGACGCCCGCCACATCCATGACTGACATCATCAATGTCCTCTATGACGAGGACGCGCTCGACCAGCGCAATGCGGAACTTGCTGCCTTGATCGCCGAAGCGGGCTATCAGAAACTGCTGGTCATCGCGGTTCTTAAGGGCAGTTTTGTCTTTGCTGCCGATCTGTTGCGTGCCCTGTATCGCGCGGGCGTACCGCTCGAGGTCGAGTTCATGTCTCTGTCGAGTTATGGGGCTGGCACCAAGAGCTCGGGCAACGTCGAGGTGGTGCGTGATGTGGATGCGGATGTGCGCGACCGGGATATTCTCTTGATTGATGACATCCTTGAGTCCGGTCGGACGCTCGCCTTTGCCAAGACCATGCTCAGCGAGCGCGGCGCCTCTCGCGTCGATGTTGCCGTGCTGCTCGACAAGAAGGGCAAGCGCGTGGCCGAGATTGAAGCTGAATATGTCGGTTTTGATTGTCCCGATAAATTCGTCGTCGGATACGGAATGGACAAGGCGCATATGTATCGCGAAGTGCCGTTCGTGGGCCATCTTACAGAAATTTGAATGCTATCGGGCTGGCCAAAATGGTCACCGGTGTGCAAAGATTTCCCTGATTTCACAATTCGAACGCGCCTTCGCTTTTAGTAAACCTTTTGCATGCCAAAATAGACAGGCAAGGTCGTTAAAAGACCTTGGCGTGAGTAAAAAGAGTATGTGGGAGTGGGACTATGGCCCGAATTCTTCTGACTGAAGACGATGACGGGGTGCGCATGTTCGTGCAACGGGCTTTGATGATTGATGGGCATGATGTGACCACCGCAGAAGACGGCACAGATGCTCTGGAAATGCTCGAGAGATGCGATGACGCCTTCGACCTGCTGCTGACCGATATCAAGATGCCGGAGATGGATGGCATCGAACTGGCTTTGAGCGCAGCAAAAGACTGGCCTGAAATGACCATCTTGATGATGACCGGTTATGCGGATCAGCGCGAGAGGTGTGACAACCTCAATGCGATCGTGCATGACGTGGTTTCAAAACCCTTTTCCCTCACCGAAATCCGCGGTGCCGTGCGCGATGCGCTTCGTGGTGAGGAAAGTGGCGAGCCTACTTCGATGGCGCACGCCATGTATGGCTGAACGCACAGCCTCAGTCTTGGACAAAATGCAAAAAGGGATGGTCGAGCCATCCCTTTTGTCTTTTGTGCCTTTTGTCGCCTAAAATTCAGTCCTCAAGCCAATCGGGGATCTGGTCGAGGCCAAGCAGCTCTTCATAGCTGGTTCGGGGGCGGATCACCTGCCACTGAGAGCCATTGACCAGCACTTCGGGCACCAATAGACGGCTGTTGTAGGTGTTTGCCTGAACCGCGCCATAGGCGCCGGCGGACATGATGGCGATGAGATCGCCCGACTGCATCTGCGGCAAGGGACGGTTCTGGGCCAGAAAATCCCCTGTCTCGCAAACCGGGCCGACGATATCGACATTGGATACCGGCGTGTCGAAATCCGGCTCCGTGATGGGACGCACATCGTGCCACGCCTCATAGAGGGTGGGGCGGATGAGATCGTTCATGGCGCCATCGACGATGACGAAGGTCTTGCCTTCACCTTCCTTGCGATAGATGACCTCGGTCACCAGAATCCCAGCGTTGCCAGCGATGAGGCGGCCGGGTTCGAAATAGACCTTGCAGCCGAGATCCTTGACGTGTTTCTTGACCGTTTCGCCATAGTCGCGCGGCAGCGGCGGCGGAGACTGGTCCGTCTGGTAGGGAATGCCGAGGCCGCCGCCCAGATCAACATGATCGATCTCGTGACCGTCCGTGCGCAGATCCCGCACCAATTCGCCAAGGCGTTCGAACGCGGCATCAAATGGTTCGAGCTGTGTGATCTGGCTGCCGATATGCATGTCGATGCCGGTCACCTTGATGCCGGGCAGCGTGTTGGCACGGCGGTAGACCTCACGCGCCCGCTTCCAGGGAATGCCGAACTTGTTTTCCGATTTACCGGTGGCGATCTTGGCGTGGGTCTTGGCGTCAACATCGGGATTGATGCGCAGGGAAATACGCGCATCAAGACCCAGTTCGGACGCAATGAGGCTGAGATGCTCCAGCTCGGGTTCGGATTCGATGTTGAAGCACAAGATATCCTGCTTGAGCGCAAAGGTTAGCTCGCGGCGCGTCTTGCCAACACCGGAAAAGAGAATCTTGGAGGCGGGAATGCCAGCGGCAAGGGCCCGGCGGAGTTCGCCTTCAGAGACCACATCTGCTCCGGCCCCGAGGCGAGCGAGGGTCTTGAGTACGGCGATGTTCGAGTTTGCCTTCATGGCGTAGCAGATCAGCGAGGGAACATCGTTGAAGGTTTCTGCAAAGACGTTGAAGTGGCGTTCAAGGGTCGCTGTGGAGTAGACATAGAAGGGCGTGCCGACGGCGCTGGCGATTTCAGGGATCGCGACCTGTTCGGCGTGCATGACGCCATCGATGTATTCAAAATGATGCATGAAAGCCTCGTCACGCGCGGCTGAGTGCCCTCAACCAGCAACGGTTGGGAAAGGCACGGGGGCCGTGTTGATGAAAATCAGAGCAGCGGATCGAGAATGAAACCGTCGTCGGGCGCCTTGGTCGGGGTGCTCGTGTCCTTGTCGGCGCCAATGATCAGAAGATCATTGTTCTCGGGATCGGCTATGTCGGTCTGAACATTGGTGTTGGCGGTTGGCGGCTCGAGCGGACCACGCTGGCCACAGGCTGCAAGACCAGCGGCAAGGAGCAGGATGGCCAGAGCCTTTGTTCCATTTAGGGTGCCTGTGCGGGCAATCGTCGGGCGTGCGCTCAGAATGGGCATTGCTTGAATCCTTGCGTCAGACGACATGGTCTGCAAACGGGGTGTCTTGCCGCCTTGGGAACGGCCCGGGCGGGGCGCTGTTCAGTGCGCCAGCACCCATCTTGTTCAGTTGCTTCGACTATTGCTTGGCTGCTCTTTCTTTTTCAAGTCTTTTCAGCCAGCTTTTTGCCTGTTTTTTGACATTTGCCGGTGCTGTGCCGCCGTAGGAGGTGCGGCTGCGGACCGACTTGTCGACCGACAGAACCGAGAAGACATCCTCGGTGATGGTTGGTTCGACAGTCTGCATGTCTTCAAGGCTGAGGCGATGGAGTTCGATATTGCGCTCGGCGGCCATGGCCACGAGGCTGCCCGTGACGTGGTGGGCGTTGCGGAAAGGCATGCCAAGTGTGCGCACCAGCCAGTCGGCCAGATCGGTTGCGGTCGAGTAGCCCGAGCCAGCAGCTTTTTTCAGCTCTTTGACGTTGGGCTCAAGGTCGGTGACCATGCCTGTCATCGCAGCGACGCACAAAGACAGGTTCTGAAGCGCGTCGAAGGTCTGTTCCTTGTCTTCCTGCATGTCCTTGGAGTAGGCGAGCGGCAGTCCCTTCATGACAATGAGCAGGGCGTTGAGTGCACCCATGATCCGGCCGGATTTGGCGCGCACCAGCTCGGCTGCGTCCGGATTGCGCTTTTGCGGCATGATGGACGAGCCGGTGGAGAATTTGTCCGATAGCTTGACGAAGCGGAACTGGGCCGAGGACCAGATAACCAGCTCTTCGGCAAATCGGGACAGATGCACCGCACAGATCGATGCTGCCGATAGGGCCTCGAGTGCGAAGTCACGATCAGACACCCCATCAAGGGAGTTGGCAACCGGGCGATCAAAGCCAAGGCTCTTGGCGGTCATGTGGCGGTCGATGGGAAAGGACGTGCCAGCCAGCGCGGCACAGCCGAGCGGGCTTTCATTCATGCGCTTGCGGGCATCCTGAACCCTGCCGCGGTCGCGGGCGAGCATTTCCACATAGGCCAGCATGTGGTGGCCAAAGGTCACCGGCTGTGCGCTCTGAAGATGAGTGAAGCCGGGCATGACGACATTGGCGCAGTCCATCGCCTTATCGGCAAAGGCCTGTTGCAGATCAGCCAACTGGCCATCGAGCGTGTCGAGGGTATCGCGCACCCAGAGGCGGAAGTCGGTCGCGACCTGATCGTTGCGCGAACGGGCCGTGTGCAGGCGTCCGGCGGTGGGGCCAACCAATTCGGAGAGGCGGCTTTCCACATTCATGTGAATGTCTTCCAGCGCACGCGAAAAAGTGAACGTGCCTGCCTCAATTTCTCCCGCGATTGTGTCTAGACCCTGTTTAATGACTTTGGCATCATCGGCGTCAACGATGCCCTGTTGGGCCAGCATGGTCACGTGAGCTTTCGATCCGGCAATGTCCTGGGCGTAGAGTTTCTTGTCGAAATCGATGGAGGCGTTGATTTCTTCCATGATGGCGTCTGGGCCTTCAGAGAATCTGCCGCCCCACATTTTGTTGCTCATAATGCTGTTCCGTTGATCAAGTCTTGACGTCGTGCAGCTTTATGCCACAACAAAACTGGGCTGTCAGCGTTTTTGCCGTTAAATCGCTCAGGGCCGGTGAAAAGCGAAATCAGGATCTCCAGAATCTGGGGACCGTCAGGAAGCAAAGGATGGGTAGAATGCTGCCAAGAGATTCGATCGGTCGGATGCATGGGTATTTGGGTGGACTGGTTTTGGGCCTTGCCCTGCTGGCTCCGGTTTCCGTTATGGCGGAGGCTTCCTGTCCGGCATCAAAGGCCCGTGTCGAGGCGATTGACCCGCTGATCAAGGGCCCGATCGCTGCGTTGCAGACCGGTGGTCACCCCTATGACATGTCGACCCTTGCCTTCAAGAAAGAAGACGGCAGCGATGTTTCGCTGGCTGATTTCAAGGGCAAGACAGTGCTGGTCAACCTCTGGGCGACCTGGTGCGCGCCCTGCCGCGAGGAAATGCCCGATCTTGATGCGTTGCAGGCCGCGCTTGGTGGCGATGACTTCGAGGTGGTGACCGTCAGCCTTGACCGCTCGGCACCGGGCAAGGCGCGGGAGTTCTTTGATGACGTGGGTGTGGACCATCTGGCGCTCTATTATGATGCGAAGATGAAGCTGTTCCCGCTTCTCCGCTCCAAGGGCCTCGCCTTCGGAATGCCAACGACACTGGTCATCGACAAGGATGGTTGCTCGCTGGCGCATCTGTCGGGCCCCGCTCAGTGGGCGGCTGATCAGGCCAAGCTGTTGGTCAAGACGACGATCGAAGCCGAGTGACTTTTGCGCCTGTTGTTGTTTGAAGATGGGTATCTTCATTGCTGTCGGTTGAGAATGAAAAAGGCCCAGCGTAGGCCGGGCCTTTTTGATCCGATGCGTGATGGGCGATCAGGCTTTGGTGTCGACCACCTTGCCCATGCCTGGGGGCGCAGAACCTGAATTATCAATGCCTTGCTGGACAAGTTTGTCGAGCATGCCAGCCATGGCGTTGTCAGCGTTGTGGGCGATGGTGGTCAGCGTCGCGCCAAGGTCCATTCTTCCTTGCAAAGCGTTACTGTAGGCGACACCGGCACCGAGAGTTCCGACTGAAGACATCAGGGCTTCTCCTTTTGCTGTTTCGCTACTTTCTCACCTCATTGTGGTGGTGCCGGGTTAATACGCAGTAAAGAGACATTTACAGAAATAAAGGCAGCTCCGCGCTTCTCTGAAGGGGATTGCATATAAGAAAAGCCGGAAGGGATGCTTCCGGCTTCAATATTTGTTTCTTTATGTGTCTGGTGTGTCTGATATGGCCTAGCGGGTCGGAACAGGCTCTTCGCCGCGATAGTCGTAAAAACCGCGTTTGGCTTTGCGGCCAAGCCAGCCAGCTTCGACATATTTGACGAGCAGCGGGCAGGGGCGATATTTGGAGTCTGCCAAACCCTCATAGAGCACCTGCATGATCGACAGGCAGGTATCGAGGCCGATAAAGTCGGCAAGCTGCAGCGGGCCCATGGGATGGTTGGCCCCGAGACGCATGGCCGTGTCGATGGATTCCACATTGCCCACGCCCTCATACAGGGTGTAGATCGCTTCGTTGATCATTGGCAGAAGAATGCGGTTGACCATGAAGGCGGGGAAATCTTCAGATACCGCAACGGTCTTGCCCAGACTGTCGGCGAATTTCTTGGAGGTGACGAAGGTGTTCTCGTCGGTGGCGATGCCGCGCACCAGTTCGATCAGCTTCATGACTGGCACCGGGTTCATGAAATGGATGCCGATGAATTGCTCTGCCCGGTCGGTCGCAGCCGCAAGACGGGTGATCGAAATGGAGGATGTGTTGGAGGCGATCATCGCATCGGGATGCAGAACAGGGATCACCGCCTGAAAAATCTTGCGTTTGGTTTCCTCATGCTCGGTCGCAGCCTCGATCACGAGATCGACACCGCCCATGTCATCGAGGGCAAGGGACGGCTTGATCAGGTCGAGGGCCTTGTTTTTTTCGCTATCAGAGATCGCTCCCTTGGAGACCTGGCGGGCCAAATTGCCTTGAATGGTGGCCATGCCCTTGTCCAGATTGTTCTTGTCCAGATCGTTCAATACGACGTCATAGCCAGACAGGGCGCAGACGTGGGCGATGCCGTTGCCCATCTGGCCCGCGCCAATGATACCAACTTTCTTGATTTCCGAGATCATTATGCTCACCGATTACCGCTGTGGGCGGCCGCTCCTCAGGTTTGCTTTTCAGGTTATCCTTGCTGAATTCTACAGAGGCGGTCCGATGGCCGCACTCCCCCCAGAATGCAGGTCGAAAGTTTGGCAGACTTTTGCTCATTTCGCAAATGCGAAAGACGAAAGGGCACCGAGAGGTACCCTTTCTGCGTTTCGTATGGTGAAAACCTGCTTTGCAGCAAGATCTTTGCACTTTGGTGTTGCGATGCAGCGAGCCGCAAGGGCGCGTCAGAGCGCCTTTTCGAGCTCGGGCAGAACATCGAAGAGGTCGCCGACGATGCCATAGTCCGCGACCTGGAAGATCGGGGCTTCTTCGTCCTTGTTGATGGCGACGATCACCTTGGAATCCTTCATGCCTGCAAGATGCTGGATGGCACCGGAAATGCCAGCTGCAATGTAAAGCTCGGGAGCGACGACCTTGCCGGTCTGGCCGACCTGAAGATCGTTGGCTGCATAGCCAGCATCGACTGCGGCACGCGACGCGCCGATGGCGGCACCGAGCTTGTCGGCAATCGGCGTCAGGATTGCATTGAACTGCTCTTCTGATGCGAGCCCACGACCACCAGAGATGATGACGCGGGCGCTTGCCAGCTCGGGACGATCTGAATCGGAGAGTTCCTGACCGACATAGCTGACGTTTGAAGGCGCATCGGCTGCTGTGATGGTTTCAATCGCAGCCGAGCCGTCGGTGCCCGCTGCCGCAAAGTTGGCGGTCCGGACCGTGATGACCTTCTTGGCATCCTTGCTCTTGACCGTCTGCATGGCGTTGCCCGCATAGGTCGGACGTTCAAAGGTGTCTGCTGCAATCACCTTGGTGATTTCGGACAGCTGCATCACATCAAGAAGGGCTGCGATGCGCGGCATGGTGTTTTTGCCGTTGGCCGTGGCGGGTGCGACGAATGCGTCATAGCTGTCAGCCAGCGCGAGCACTTGCGCGGAGACCGCTTCGGCGAGCTGCGGAGCCAGAGCGTCGCTTTCAGCGACCAGCACCTTGGCTGCGCCAGCCAGTTTGGCGGCCTCATCGGCGGCTACCGCGCAATCCTTACCGGCAACGAGGATATGCACTTCGCTCCCAAGTTCCAAAGCTGCGGTGAGCGCCTTTGCAGTGGCTTCGTTCAGTGCCGTGTTGTTGTGTTCGGCAATCAGAAGGGTTGTCATTGTCGTAATCTCCTCAGGTTGCCTTACAGGACACCGGCTTCGTTTTTCAGTTTGTCGACGAGTTCGGCAACACTTTCGACCTTGATGCCAGCCTTGCGAGCTTCGGGTTCGGCGGTCGAGAGCACTTCGAGGCGCGGTGTGACGTCAACGCCCAGATCGGCCACTTCCTTGATATCGAGCGGCTTTTTCTTGGCCTTCATGATGTTGGGAAGGGAGGCGTAACGCGGTTCATTGAGGCGCAGGTCGGAGGTGACAACCGCTGGCAGCGTAAGCTTGAGCTTCTGCATGCCACCGTCAATCTCGCGGGTCACGGCGAGCGCATCACCATCGACTTCAAGATTGGAGGCAAAGGTGCCCTGAGGCCAGCCCAGAAGTGCGGCAAGCATCTGTCCGGTCTGGTTGGCGTCGTCATCAATGGCCTGCTTGCCGACGATGACAAGGCCGGGCTCTTCTTCTTCCACCACGGATTTGAGCAGTTTGGCAACAGCGAGTGGCTCAACCGTTTCGTCTGTTTTGAGCACAATGGCGCGATCAGCGCCCATCGCAAGCCCGGTGCGCAAGGTTTCCTGAGCCTGCTGCGGGCCGACGGAGACCAGAATGATCTCGCTGGCAACGCCTGCTTCCTTCATGCGGATGGCTTCTTCAACGGAAATCTCGTCGAACGGGTTCATGGACATCTTTACATTGGCCAGTTCTACGCCCGATCCATCGGACTTGACGCGAATTTTGACGTTGTAATCGACAACCCGTTTCACGGGTACGAGAATTTTCATTGTCTGTATCTCCGGAATGGACCTGTTTGGGGTTCCATCTGTTTGGTCGGTGATGTCGGCATTCCGAACGGGTCAAGGTGGCAGGATGCTTCCTGATTTCTCACTCGTGACGCTTCAGTCAAACCGATATTGCGATCATTGATCCCTTATGGCTGGAAAAGGACGGTAATGGCCCATTCTGGGGCTGTCAACAATCCGTGCGTAGGAGAACAATGACTTTTCATCATGCTGACGTTACGTATACGTAATTTATCCACTGCGTTGGAAAAGCGAAACCGATTTTCGCTTCATCACCGGCAGAAGGATGGCACCGGTAAGCGCGCCTCCGATATGGGCCCACCAGGCCACCACGTCATCGGTCGAGGTGACGGAATTGTAGACCTGCAAAGCGAGCCATGCCCCAAGGCACCAGAGGGCGGGAATGGGGAGTGGGATGCGGCCAAGGATCAGGATCCAGACGCGCACGTTGGGGTGTAGCAGAAGGTAGGCCATGATGATGCCGGCGGTCGCGCCTGACGCGCCGATCAGAGGAATCGGAGACCCCCAGTTGGCCAACATGTGAACAAGGGCCGCGCCCATCGCACAGAGGCAATAGAACAAGAGAAAGCGGACGTGGCCCAAGGCATCCTCGACATTGTCGCCAAAGACCCACAGGAAGGCCATGTTGCCGATGAGATGCATCCAGTCGACATGAAGAAAGGCATAGGAGAGGGGCGAGGTCAAAAGGACCGGGTTGCCTTGCGCGATCTCATCGAGACTGAAGGTAGCAAAGATATCCGGAACGAGGCCATAGGCCACCGCGTAGTCCTGCAGGAGGAAGCCTCCTGCACCGGATTGGGTGATCAGATGGACGAGGACATTGAGGGCGATCAGGCCGAAGGTGACATATTGCAGGCGGACATGAACGAGTTCATTCTTGTCGTGCAGCGGGATGAACATGGCGCATTGCCCTCCGGACGGTCATGGTCGCCGTTTCGTGCTCTGAGAAAAGCCCGTATCTGGCCCGGTTATCAACGGTTATGGCCTAACGGTTCTGACCGGGAACCCATAGCACATCCTTTTGGCCCTTGTCGTTTGTCCAGCGTGCCGCGACGAAAAAGAAGTCCGACAGGCGGTTCACATACTGGATGCACTCAGGGGAAACCGGCTCTTCCTCTATGGCGGCCAAGGCCGTGATCAGGCGTTCGGCACGGCGGGAAATGGTGCGGCAAAGGTGAAGGGCTGCAGAGGCGCGGCTGCCACCGGGCAGAACGAAGCTTTTGAGCGGTTCGAGATCGGTGTTGAGCAGGTCGATCTGCTTTTCGAGCCGCTCGACTTGGGCTGCCGTTACGCGCAAGGGCTCGTAGGAAAGCGCCTCGCCAGTGTCGGGCGTGCACAGGTCCGCGCCGAGATCGAACAGATCGTTCTGGATCTCTGCAAGCATCGCATCGAGTTCGGGCGCGTCATGGGGTTCAAGGCGCGCCAGCCCGACCGTGGCGTTGGTTTCGTCGACGGTGCCATAGGCTTCGACGCGCAGGTCATGCTTGACGCGACGTTCGCCGCTGCCCAGCATGGTCATGCCTTTGTCGCCGGTGCGGGTGTAGATCTTGTTGAGGCGGACCATTGATGTCTTTCCGTTTTTGCTGCGTGTGCTGTTTGAGCTCAGACGCTAACGCACCCTCGGTCGGGGTGAAAGAGGGCTCTTTGTCCGGATCCCCAAAATTTGGCGCTAGTTTCAGGGCTCAGCCGCCGAAATAGAGGGCGGTCATGATCAGCACAATCGCCAGAAACTGCAGCACGATGCGCCAGCGCATCAGTCGTTGGGATTTATTGGGGTTTCCACCGCGCATCATGTTCACAAGGCCAAGGACCAGCACGATGGCGACGGCAACCAGAGCAATGGGAACGAGGTTGGGGAGAATCGCCTCCATGAGCAAATCCTTGTCTCGATTGAGTGGGGTCAGAGCACATTAGCAGCTTTGCAAGCGGCAGGGGAAGGCGAGTGAGGGTCGACTTTTGTCGTGATCAAGCGTGAGGGAATCGGAGCCGAGGGGCTAGTCGCCATTCCTGCGCAGGATGGCGTCAAGGCTGCGCTCTGGCAGAAATCGCTTGAGATAGGCGACGATGTGCGTGGGGATAGTTACCCTGTATCGCGGCTTGGGGTTTGTCGCGGTCAGGGCCTTGAGCAGTTTTTGCAGAACGGCTTCGGGTGTCAGTTCGAAGCGGTCCGGCTGATCGGATTCCAGCTTCGACAGGCGGTTCTTGTAGCGATGCTTGAAGACGGAGCGATCGATGTTGATGTTGTCAACGAAGCGCTTGCGGGCGTTTTCCCGGAAATTGCTCGTGATGGCACCCGGCTCGATAAGCACGAGGGAAATGTTGCTGCCATGAAGCTCAAGGCGCATGGTGTCGGCCAACCCTTCAAGGGCGAATTTGGATGAGACATAAGACCCGCGAAAGGCCAGAGGCACGAAGCCAAGCACAGAGGAACAATGGACGATGCGACCGTGTCCCTGCGCCCGCATGATCGGGACGATTTGGCGCGTCAGTTCGTGCCAGCCGAAGAAATTGGCCTCGAACTGCTCCCGCAGCATGTCGGTGGTCAGATCTTCAACCGCGCCAGGCTGGGCATAGGCCCCATTGTTGAACAGGGCATCGAGCTTGCCGCGGGTGTGATTGAGAACGACTTCGACGCAGGCGGAAATGGACTGAGGCTCGGTGTAATCAAGATAGATCGCCGTCAGGCCCTTCCTGCGCAAGTCTTCCAGATCTTCAAGCCGTCGAGCCGTGGCAAAGACCTGCCAGCCCATCTCGTGCAGGCGCAACGCACAGTGGCGTCCGATGCCGGTTGAGCAACCGGTGATAAGGATGGATTGTTGCGTCATGCTAATGTTCTCATACTTTATGATGATACTGGTTTATCAGACACAACGCAAAATGAAAGGGGCTAATGCCTTCAGAGCTAACCGAAAAGTGGAAAAGCTAAGGGAATGCTCGTATATGGCGTTTGGGTCGCGACGTGACTGTCATTCGCGTGGCGGCAGGCGGCGCTTTGTCTGTTCGTCCTTCATCGCCTTTTTTCAAATTTGACAGCAAGGGCGGCTGGTTGCGCACCGCAAGGTCCGATCTTGGAAATGGTATGGCGAAGGCAAAGAAAGGGAGTGAACTCCCTTTCATTTTGCATTGGACGATTGGTCTTGGTCTGGCGCTGATCAAAGCTTGCTGTCGAGCAGTCGCCGGGCAATCACTTGCGCCTGAATTTCCCCTGCGCCCTCGAAGATGTTGAGGATCCGGGCGTCGCAGAGCACCCGCGAAATGGCATATTCGAGCGCAAAGCCATTGCCGCCATGGATCTGCAGGGCATTGTCGGCGGCGGCCCACGCGACGCGGGCTCCGAGCAACTTGGCCATACCGGCCTCCAAATCGCAGCGCTTATCGTCATCCTTGCGGCGGGCCGAGAAATAGGTCAACTGACGGGCAACCATGATTTCGGTTGCCATCATGACGAGCTTGTCGGACACGCGCGGGAAATTGATCAGAGATTTGCCGAACTGCACCCGGTCCTGAGCATATCTGAGGCCCAGATCGAGCGCGGACTGGGCAACGCCAACAGCGCGGGCGGCTGTCTGGATGCGGGCGGATTCAAAGGTCTGCATCAGCTGTTTAAAGCCCTGTCCCTCCTCACCGCCGAGCAGGTTGTCGCTTGTCACTTCGAAAGTGTCGAAGGCAATGTCATATTCCTTCATGCCGCGGTAGCCCAGAACCTCGATCTCGCCACCATCCATGCCGGCGGCGGGGAAGGGATTATCATCATCGCCGCGCGGCTTTTCGGCGAGCAGCATCGATAGCCCCTTGTAGCCCGCCTCTTCGGGGTTCGTGCGGACCAGAAGGGTCATCAGATCGGTGCGGGCGGCGTGGGTAATCCAGGTCTTGTTGCCCGTGACCTTGTAGTGATCGCCATCAAGGCTGGCGCGGGTTTTCAGGCTGGCAAGATCCGAGCCGGTGTTGGGCTCGGTGAAGACCGCCGTTGGCAGGGTCTCGCCCGAAGCAATGCGGGGCAACCACGCCTGTTTCTGCTCCTCTGTGCCGCCGCACAGAATCAACTCGGCGGCGATTTCGGAGCGCGTACCAAGAGAGCCAACGCCAATATAGGCTCGGGACAGCTCTTCGGAGACCACGCACATGCTTTCCTTGCCGAGCCCGAGGCCGCCGTACTCTTCCGGGATGGTGAGGCCGAAGACGCCCATTTCGGCCATCTTCTCGATCACGTCCATGGGGATATAGGCGTTGGCCATGTGCCAGCCATGGGCATGCGGTGTCACCTCGCTTTCGGCGAATCGGCGCATCTCGTCGCGGAACGCTTCCATGGTCTCATCAAGGCCTGCGTTGCCGTAGGAGGCGCTGCCTTCGGCGGCTTCCATCAAGGCAATGACCCGGTTGCGGATGGTCGGGCTGTTGCCTTCGGTGACAAGGCGGATGATCTGGGGGATCTGGGCAGCGGCGATGGTGTCGGGAGCGAGGCCGAAATCCGACAGGCGAACGATCTCGCCCTGCGTCATCGGGATGCCGCCGAAGATCTGCGCAAGATATTCGGAGAAGGCGATGCGCGTGATTAGGCTTTCCATTTCGCCAAAGCGACCTTCTTCGGTCATTGTCACGGCGTAGCCGCGCATTTCCTTGAGCGCTTCGACATAGGTTGCGAACCAGGCCAGACCATGGGTGGCGCGTTGCTCGGCTTCGACCAGTTTGCTGCTGACCTTTCCTTCGACAACCACCTTTTCGCGCACTGCAGCAATGATCGTATTCAAGAGAGTCTCAATGCTCTCGACTGCGGCCTCCATGTCGCCAAACAGGGTCGGTGGGGATGTGATGGGCTCTGTCTTGATCGTCAATGACATGGATTTTCCTCCTCCTTATGATGCCATGGCCTGCTCCCGGATTGCAGCTTTTGTCTTGATTTTTCGATGTCATCCAGCGGATGTCATGAGCCTTTGAGATCGGACGCGGTGCCAGCGCGCCCCGTTCGGGGAAACAGGTCTTGGCATCGAAACGCCCGCACGGCCAGCACTCTGATGGTGTGGTCCGGTTGGGTCCGGCGGGCGTGTTTCTCGCCTTTTTCTTGCGTTGCAAAAGAGCGTTATGTTGCACTGCACAGTGGCGTGCTGTGGCAACAAATGCAATAAGCCAAAGGATTGATTTTGACGTTTGTTGCGCGGGGCTATTTGCCCCGGTTGGCCAGTAGAACGCCTGTCGCGGTGATGATGATGCCAAGGATCTGCAAAGGGGTGATCGGTTCATCAAACAGTAGGAAGGCGAGAATGGCTGTGACCGCAGGCACCAGATAGAAAAGGGCTGCAACCTTGGACACCGCGCCGTGCTCAATCATCCAGAGCAGGAGGAATATGGCGCCGATGGAGAGTACGAAAATCAGCCAGACAAGAGCAAAGATGAATTCGCCTGACCAGATGATGGTCTGGGTCTCGGTTAAAAAGCTGAGGCTGCCGCACAGGAGCGTCGCCGCTCCATACTGAAAGACCGTCGCGCTGCGTACATCCAGCTTGGAGGCGAAGCGCTTTTGATAGATGGTGCCGAAGGAAATGCTCAGCATTGCGCCAAAGGCTGCGGCGATCTGCCATGGCGTGATGGACAGATTGCCCGCATCAAGCCGCGGGATCATAACCATAAGAATGCCGAACAACCCAAGGACAAAGCCGATGATGTGGTGCCGGGTGATCCTTTCCTTGAGCACAAAGCGGGCAAAGAAGGTCGTGAGCACCGGCTGGATGCCCATGACGAGGGCGACCAGCGCCGCCGACAGACCGTCATCGATGGCCCAAAAGGCTGCGCCCAGATAGAGGCCATGAATGAGCAAGCCGGAAATGAAAGCATGCGCGGCTTTGCGCGGGGAAGGCCAGCGGGCGCGCAGCAGGAACGCAAGCACCAGCAACAAGACTGTGACGATGCCAAAGCGCAAGGCAAGGAACGTCATGGGCTCGGAATAGGGCGCGCCCATTCTAGCCCCGATGAAACCCGAGGACCAGAGCAGCACAAACAACAGGGGAGTGATCCGCAACAGGACGGTCTGATCTCGCTTTGACATAGCGGTTTTCCTTGCGAAGCTGTCGCCCGTGAGGAACAGAGAAGGATTGGGCTTAGGGTGTGACTGGACTTGAGGCGGGTTGGGTAGGAATGTTATGTGTAGCTAGAGATGCGATCTTTGTCCATAAAGCTTGCAAAGGCCCCCGAAATCCCTGACAAAGCCAATTCACAGCCCTGCTGCGGCTCTTGGGAGAATTTGCTTTGTTTGATCGCCAAACGGTATAGGGTGGTGAAATTATAAGGCGCAGTTGCGCTTTCGGAACTTATTGTGAAAAACAGCAGGTTGCTGGATATGACTCGACTTTGGGAACGGCTGATGGTGCCGGTCCGCATCTTCTGGCGGTTCGGAGACAATCACGGCTTTGCTCTGGCGAGTAACATTGCCTTCTCGATGCTGTTGTCGATTTTTCCCTTTTTGCTTCTGGTGACAGGGGTGACTGCATGGGCCGGGGGTGATGCGCTGGGTAATGTCCTGCAAGATCTGCTCAGCGTGTTGATGCCCGATGCGATTGCCCATATTCTGCAGCCTGACGTGGATGCGGTGATTGCCGAGCGCACGCGAAGCCTTCTGTCCCTTTCGCTGCTAATCTTTCTTGTCACCCTGACATCGCTGGTCGAATCCCTGCGCGAGGGCCTCAATCGTGCTTACGGCTATTATGAGCGGCGCAATATTCTGTCGCGTCGCCTGATGGGACTGGTGGCGGTGCTCGGGGCGATCGTGGTGATGGTTGCCGTTGCGGCCGGGCTGTTCCTTGCGCCCATCGCGTGGAGCATCGCGCGCAATCACCTGCCGTGGCTTGAAGACTTCACCATCACGTTCGAGGTCATTCGACTTGGCTTGACGATCCCCATTCTGACGGCTTTTCTTGTGGCCAGTCATCGCTGGTTGCCGATGCGGGTGATCGAATGGCGCGATCTTTGGCCGGGCGTGCTGACCACACTCGTCCTGTGGTGGGTAACCGCCGAGGGCTATTCCTACTATCTCTCGCACTTTGCGCAATATGCCAAGGTCTATGCCGGTCTTGCCGGTGTTGTCGCCACGCTGATCTTTCTGCATATCATTTCCATGATTTTTCTTTATGGCGCAGAGGTCAATGCGTGGCGCATTCGCTGGCGGCGTATCCAAAAGACACGCATATCGCGGCTGGAGCTGGAACAGGAAGCCGCGTCTCGCGGCTGATTGCCGAGATCTTGAGGGAAATGATCCAGCCGGATCTGATCCGGCTGAAGGGTGTCGCGCGCTGGCCTAGATCTCTTCACCACGGCTTGACAGGATGGCATCTTCCAGCGTTCTCAGGCCCGTTTTCGGGGTGCTGACAAGGCAGGACATGTTGCCTGGCTGATGCTTGTTGTTGAGCATCAGTTCATGGGCCGCAGGGATCTGCTCCCAGGAAAAGACCTCGGACATGCAAGGATCCACGTGGCGGTTGATCACCATCTTGTTGGCGGCCATGGCCTGTTTGAGATGGGCAAAGTGTGAGCCCTGAATGCGCTTTTGATGCATCCAGAGATAGCGGGCGTCCATGGTCAGGTTGAAGCCGGAGGTGCCGGCGCAAATGACCACCATGCCACCGCGTTTGACGACGAAACTGGAGACCGGCATGGTCGCCTCGCCGGGATGCTCAAACACCATGTCGACATTGTTGCCCTTGCCGGTGATGTCCCAGATGGCCTTGCCGAAGTTGCGAACGCCCTTGAACCAGTCGTTATATTCGGGCGAATTGACCTTTGGTAGTTGACCCCAGCAATCGAAATCCGAGCGGTTGAGGACACCGCGCGCGCCAAGGTTCATCACGAATTCGCGCTTGCTTTCGTCTGATATCACGCCGATGGCATTGGCCCCGGCGGCAGCCGCGATCTGGATGCCAAACACGCCAAGGCCGCCGGATGCACCCCAGATCAGCACATTCTGTCCGGGCTTGAGTTCATGCGGATTGTGACCGAACAGCATGCGATAGGCGGTGGCGAGGGTGAGGACGTAACAGGCGCTCTCCTCCCATGTGAGATGCTTGGGGCGCGGCAGAAGCTGCTGGGCCTGAACGCGGGAAAATTGGGCAAAGGACCCGTCTGGTGTCTCATAGCCCCAGATGCGCTGGGTGGGCGAGAACATCGGATCGCCCCCATTGCATTCCTCGTCGTCGCCGTCGTCCTGATTGCAGTGAATGACGACTTCATCGCCGACTTTCCAGTTGCGCACCTTGGAGCCGACGGCCCAAACGATGCCGGACGCATCGGAGCCGGCAATATGGTAGGGCTGCTTGTGCACATCGAGAACCGAAATGGGCTCGCCCAGACCCGCCCAGACGCCATTGTAATTGACCCCCGCGGCCATATTGAGGACCAGCACCTCATGACTGTCGAGCTCCCATGTGGGCACGACTTCGATTTTGAATGATTGCTCGGGTGGGCCGTGGCGCTCCTGACGGATCGCCCAGGCATACATCTCTTTGGGCACATGTCCCAGTGGCGGGATCTCACCGAGTTCATATAGATCCTTCTTCTCGCCGTTGGTGCCCTGAGAAAGGATTTCCTCAGCCATTTATGCTCCTCCAGACATCATGTCTTGCTACCATTTTTATATTGCGTTGCAGCGTAAATTCTTCTCGAAAAGGTGATTTATAACGCTGTTGCGAAATTATCAGCAATTATTCCACTGGAAGATATACGTCTTATTGCCAATTTTCATTTCGCATCTGCGAAGGAAAACTTGTTGCACGATAAGGGGCGTGCGTCTTGGGCCGAACGGCCCGGGGTGCTCGTTGCTGGATGAGTTTTGCGACATGCCGCAGGGTCTTCAGGGGTTTCGAGCCAACAATCACAAGACCGAAATCCGATGAGCCATCGAGACTCACACCTTGCGATCACGGGGAGGAACGTCATGAGCGACAAAAGTGCCATGAACTTAAGTTTGATGATGGAAGATGCAAAAGCGGATGAGAGAAAACCGGAGAAGGATAGACCGTGGATTTTCAGGACGTATGCCGGACATTCCACAGCCAAGGATTCGAACGCGCTCTACCGGATGAACCTGTCCAAGGGCCAGACCGGGCTGTCGGTGGCCTTCGATCTTCCGACCCAGACGGGCTATGATCCCGATCATGTGCTGGCTCGGGGTGAGGTCGGGAAAGTTGGTGTTCCGATCGCCCATATCGGCGATATGCGTGCGTTGTTTGCCGACATTCCGCTTGAGCAGATGAACACGTCGATGACCATCAATGCGACAGCGGCGTGGTTGCTGGCGCTTTATATTGCGGTGGCTGATGAGCAGGGGGCAGACCGGGCCAAGCTGTCGGGCACGACGCAGAATGATCTCATCAAGGAGTATCTCTCACGCGGGACTTACGTCTTTCCGCCCAAACCGTCGTTGCGCCTGACCACTGACATCATTGGTTTCACTTATCGTGAGATGCCGAAATTCAATCCGATGAATGTCTGCTCCTATCACTTGCAGGAAGCCGGGGCGACGCCGGTGCAGGAACTGGCCTTTGCGCTGTCGACGGCCATTGCGGTCCTCGATGCAGTTAAGGACAGCGGTGTTCTGAGCGATGAGGATTTCCCCAAGGCCGTGGGGCGGATTTCCTTTTTCGTCAATGCGGGGATGCGGTTCGTGACCGAGATCTGCAAAATGCGCGCCTTTTGCGATCTGTGGGACGAGATTTGTCTTGAACGCTATGGAGTGGAGGAGGAGCGGTACCGCCGTTTCCGCTATGGTGTGCAGGTAAACTCGCTGGGTCTGACCGAACAGCAGCCGGAGAATAATGTCTACCGTATTCTGATCGAAATGCTGGCGGTTGTTCTTTCCAAGAAGGCGCGGGCAAGGGCCGTGCAGCTTCCGGCCTGGAATGAGGCGTTGGGGTTGCCGCGCTCATGGGATCAGCAATGGTCCTTGCGCATGCAGCAGATCATGGCGTTCGAGACCGACCTGCTTGAATTCGGCGACATTTTCGATGGATCGAAAGAGATCGATGCCAAGGTCGAGGCGCTCAAAAAAGAAGCGCGGGCCGAAATGGAGCGCATCGAGGAGATGGGCGGGGCCATTCCGGCGATTGAATCAAGCTACATGAAGCAGAAACTCGTCGAAGCCAATGCCAAGCGCTTTGAAGGCATCGAAGGGGGCGAGCAGATCCTTGTCGGGGTCAACAAATATGTCGAGAGCGAACCCTCGCCGCTGGCAACCGGGGAAGACAATGGCATTCTGACCGTTGATCCTCAGGTTGAAGAGCAGGCCGTCGTCCGGATCAAGGCTTGGCGGGAGGCACGCGATGATGCTGCCGTCAAGGCCGCGCTTGATGATCTGCGCACAGCGGCGAAGACCGGTGCCAATGTCATGGAGCCGTCCATTGTCTGTGCCAAGGCCGGTGTGACCACCGGTGAATGGGGGCAGGTTTTGCGCGATGTGTTCGGTGAATATCGCGCTCCGACCGGAGTGGGCAAGGCGGCCCGAAGTGATGGCGAAGAGCTGGATGACGTCAGAGCGGCGGTCAATGCCGCGTCTGAGACGCTCGGGCGGCGGCTGAAGATCCTTGTTGGCAAGCCCGGCCTTGATGGTCATTCAAACGGCGCCGAGCAGATCGCGGTCCGGGCGCGGGACAGTGGCATGGAAGTGGTCTATCAGGGGATTCGCCTGACACCGGCACAGATCGTCAACACGGCCCTTGAAGAAGGCGTGCATGTGATCGGTCTTTCCATCCTGTCAGGGTCGCATCTTGCGCTTGTCGGGGATGTGATGACCCAGATGAAAGCGGCCGGGCTCGATGATGTGCCGGTCGTCGTCGGTGGCATCATCCCGCCTGACGATGCTGCGATCCTCAAACAGGCTGGCGTTGCTGCGGTCTATACGCCCAAGGATTTCCAGCTCAACGAGATCATGCGGCATATCGCCAGTCTCGTCGCATAGGGTTTTGCATTGTTAGGCAATTTGTGGTCGGGCCGCTGTTCCGGCCATTCTTGTCAGCAGATCATAGAGCCGCGCCGGTTCGATGGGGCGCTGCAGCCAATGGTCGAACGGGACGATCTGCTCGGGCGCTGCATCGGCGGAGATTGCGATCAGTGGCAGGCCGCTGAGGGATTGATCGGCACGAATATGTCTTGCAAGCTCCCACCCATCCATGTTCGCCATCCGAATATCGATGAAGGCAAGGTCCAGCGGTTCGGCCCCCAGCACGCCAAGGGCTTCCTCTCCTGATGTTGCATGGATCGGCGCTGTACCGAGAGCCTTGAGCAACTGATCGAGAATGAGATGGTTGGTCTGGTTGTCATCAACGACCAGTATGCGCATCTCCCAGCCTTCGGGGCGCTCCTGAGAAGAAAAGTCAGTTCCGGGCGTGGTGATCGGATTGTCCTCATCAAAATCAATGATCGGCAACCAGATGCGGAAACAAGCGCCGCGCGGCGCGTTCTTTTCGGCGCGAATATCGCCGCCGGTCGCGCGTATGAGATTGCGGACACTCCATAGCCCGAGGCCCGACCCTGATACGTTGGCCGGGTTTACGCCGCGATGATAAGGCTCGAACAGCAATTCCGGATCGGTCGTACCGAAGCCTTCGCCTTCGTCGCTAAAGGTCAGGGTGAGGGTCTTGTCATCCGTGCGCGCCGCTTTGAGCGTGATGTCCGAGCCCTTGGCGTATTTCAGGGCATTGTCGAGTAGCAGGATGAGTGCGCGGTGAAGGTGGGCCGGCTCTGCAATCGGGCAAGGAATGGCCGTGACGGCCTCTTCAATGTCCAGATGGAAGACAATGCCTTTGGTCTTGCACAGACTGGTCGCCAGCTTGCCAAAATCCTGCAAGGTTCGGCTCGTCATGCCGGGCCGATGTGCCGGGGCTCCCAGAACCGGAGCGCTGCCGTCCAGCATGGTCATGGCGTTGCCAGCGGCGATGAGGATGGCGTCGAGCAGACTGGCGCTCATTTCAGGGTCCGTCGTGGTCTTGACCAGATCTGTCAGAGAAATAATCGCGCTCAGATGTGTTCTGAGGTCATGCTGAAACGTGTCGGTTTTTTCAACCATATTGTCATTTTTCTCTGATGTTAGGATCCCTGATCCATGCTATAGCCAGAATCGTGACTTGTCGACAAAGCCGCGCATTCCCCGGTGCCTGTGGAAATCGCGTCTGCCGCGTTGGCGTCATCCCGCCAGATCCAATTTGGATGATGATCTTGTCGGCCCGAGCCGCTTTTTTCAAAAGGTGAGCCTCTTTTCGCCGCAACTGTCCAAATTGCCTGACATGCTTTTAGCCGCCTGTGCCCGGAGTGCTGCCATGTCCGAATTGTTTCAAATCGTCCTGCCCATTTTTATGCTGATCGCCCTTGGATATGGTCTGATCATGTCTAGGCTGATCGAGATGGACGCGGGCAAGTCGATTTCCAAATTCGTCTTCACCGTTCCCCTGCCGCTTCTGATGTTCCGTTCCATGGCGACGAGCGACATCGGCGGGCGGGAGCCATGGTCCCTATGGCTCGCCTATTTCCTCTGTTTCTTTGTGGTCTGGGTGCTGGCGATGCTGGCGATCCGCTATCTGTTCGGGCGCAAAGGGAGCGTGCTGGCGGTGGCAGGCGTGTCTGCCGGCTTTTCAAATCTTGTTCTTCTGGCGATCCCGGTTGTCAGCGGTGTATTCGGTGAAGATGAGCTGTTCCCGCTTCTGATGCTCATTTCCGTGCATTTGCCGGTGACGATGACCGTCAGTTCCATACTCGTTGAATGGTATGGCCGCGAGGAAGGGGAGACACTCAAACTGGGCGCGGCTCTCTTGAAAGTGGTCAAGGGCCTTGCGCGCAATCCGCTGATCATCGCGGTGGTCGGTGGTTCGCTGTGGCGGGTGTCGGGGCTGGATATTCCTCTTTATGCGTCTCTGGTGATCGATCGCGTGATCCCTGTCGCAGTGCCGCTGGCGCTGATCTCCATGGGGATGGGTATGCGGGATTATGGCCTCAAGGGCGACATCTTGCCCGGTATCGTGCTCGGGCTGATCAAGATCATGGTCTTTCCGGCGCTGTTCCTCCTGGTCACCACGTTTCTCGTTCCGCTGCCTGCTGAATGGACCGCCGTCATTGTGCTTGGCGCGGCCAGCCCGACCGGGGTCAATGCCTATCTGCTGGCTAACCATTTCGGGGTTGGGCACCGCCTGTCGGCGAACACGATCACGCTGTCCGTATTGATGAGCCTTGCAACGCTACCGTTTTGGATCTCTGTCGCGCGCTCCATCATGGAAGGGGCATGAAGGCCATGAGGTCGTCATCACTCCAACCGATGAGGCGGCGGATATCATCCGGCGTGACACCATCCTGACGCAACGCTTTCAAACTGAGGTCGCCCCTTGATTTTGACAGTTTGTCACCGCCCAGATCCGTCAAGAGCCGGTGGTGATGATAGATCGGATCGGGCAGGCCCAGAAGATCCTGCAGCAGGCGATGGACCGGGGTGGCGGCATAGAGGTCCTGTCCGCGGACGACATGGGTGATGCCTTGCGCGGCGTCATCGATGACAACCGACAGGTGATAACTGGTGCCACAGTCCTTGCGGGCGAGCATGACGTCGCCCCATTCCTCTGGTCTGGCGGCGATGTTACTCGCAGCGGGGTAATGGGAGCCGAGCGGTCCGGTCTCCGACCAATGGCTCTGATCGGGCAGACATGCGAGCGCCTTTTTCATATCAAGACGCCATCCGGCGTCGGTGCCCTGCTTTTCGAGGTCTGCGAGCAGGGCGCGCGGGAAATGCGGAGCACCGTCAGGGTCTTTGGGCCATTCCTGCCCGGTCTGCTCTTGCCATCCGTCCACCGCGGTTTGAATAGCCTTGCGGCTGGCAAGGGAGGGATAGACAAGGTTTTTGCCCTTGAGCTTTTCAAGCGCCGCCGCATAGAGCGCGAAGCGCGATGACTGGCGCATGACCGGGTCTTCCCACTCCAGCCCGAGCCAGCGCAGATCGTCCAGCATCTGGTCGATCTTGTCGCTCGTGCAGCGGACCGTGTCGATATCCTCAAGACGCAGCAGGAACCGTCCGCCCATACGCCGGGCCGCCTCGAAATTGAGAAGGGCCGAAAGGGCATGCCCCAGATGAAGGGCGCCGTTGGGACTGGGGGCAAAGCGGAAAACGGGTTGCATGGCAAGGCTTGACGTTGTTTGGGTGCTGGCAAAGAGATAGCCTGCCTGTGACCATTCGTCCATAGAGGACGTTTGCGGGCGGCCCTTACAGCGCACGTCTCGGAACAGGGGGAACAGCATGAAGCGATTGACCTGTCAGGCCGATCTTGATGCCTCGCTTGAGCGGCTTCAGGTGCTCGATCCCAGACTTGTGCCCCATGTCGCGGCCTGCCAACCGATTGCCTTGCGACAACGGCCCGCCGGTCTTGCCGGTCTGATTCAGATCGTGCTTGCGCAGCAGGTCTCGGTCGCTTCCGCGCAGGCGATCTGGTCGCGGTTCGAGGCGGCTTTCCCGGGATGCGAGGTCGATGCGTTGGCTAGCGCTGATGAAGAGGCATTGAGAGCCTGTTCCCTGTCGCGGCCAAAGATCAAAACGGTTATGAAACTGGCTGGTGCAATCCGCGCTGGGTTTGATCTTGATGGACTGGCCGATCTGCCTGAGGATGAGGCGCACAAAAAGCTCGTCGGCCTTCATGGTATCGGGCCATGGACCGCCGAGATTTATCTGCTCTTTTGTCTTGGATCGGCAGATGTTTTCCCTGCGGGGGATCTGGCGCTGCAGGTGGCCGTTGCCCATGTGCTTGGACTTGACCAAAGGCCAAGCGAGAAGCAGCTTGCTAATCTTGCCAGCGAACTTTGGTCGCCAGAGCGCGGAGCTGCCGCGCATCTGTTCTGGGCGATCTATCGTGATCTCAAGGCTGGCCGGGACGGGGTGCTGTGATTCCGCTCAGTCTTTGCTGATGGCCGAGGTTAGAAGACCAATCAAAGGAATGCGCTTGATGATCGGGTCAATGGCATCCTTGCCAAGCAAGGCGCCGCCAAGGGCAATGGCCATGAGCACGGTGGAAATCACCACATTCCAGCCGCCAAAAGACAGGCCCAGAATGCGCAATTGAGCCACATCGCAGCGGATCAGCTTGGTCTGGCCAAGGCTTTCAAACAGTGAACTCGCGTTATTGCTGATGGTGACCGTGTTGGCGCAGTCATTGGGGCCAAGCCAGAACTCCCACTCCGCTCCCGCCTGATAGATGCCAACAGCCCAGCCATACCCCAAGAGGGCAAACAGGGCCAGAAAAGCCACGCGGGTGAGCCAAGCAGGCGCGCCTTGCCAGATCAGCCCAAGCAAGACGAGCGAAGCGGGGATCATGGAATAATGGACATAGCGCTGGATGTAGCACAGCTGGCAAGGCTGGAACCCGCCGATGTGCTGGAACCCCAGAGAACTGAGCGCATTGAACAGGGCACCGAGTAGAAGGAGCAGGACAGCAAGGGACTGGGTTCTGCCAATCGGCGCGGTGAGGTTCATCTGATTTCCTTAGAAAAAGCGAGGCGGGTGAGCAGCGTATTAGTCCCCAACCATGACGAAATTTTGTCAGTGCGGAATGAGGTACTTTGCCGCAACAAAGCCGCCGATCAGCAGCACCAGGCCGATTGTAAAGACAAGGCCGAGACGCTTTTCGATGAATTCCTTGATCGGTGGGCCGAGCCAATAAAGAAGGGCCGCGACGATGAAGAACCGGCAGCCGCGCGCGACGATGGATGCGACGATAAAGATCGGCAGCGACAGGCCCGTTGCGCCGGAGGCTATGGTGATAACCTTGTAGGGGAAGGGCGTCAGACCGGCGATGAGAACGATCCATACACCCCAATCGTTGTAGCGTTCGGTAAAGGAGGCAAACTCGTCTGCATAGCCATAGAAGGACAGGATCGGCTGGGCGAGCTGATCAAACAGAAATGCACCGATGGCATAGCCCAAAAGGCCGCCGATGATCGAGCCAATGGTGCAGAGTGTTGCGTAGAACCAGGCGCGGTCCCGTCGCGCAATGACCATCGGTACAAGAAGCGCATCGGGTGGGATCGGAAAGACCGAGCTTTCGATGAAAGACACGGCGCTGAGCGCCCATGGCGCTCGGGGGCCGGACGCAAGGCTCATGGTCCAGTCATACAGTTTTCGAAGCATTGACGGGTATCACCCTTTATTCAGGAGCAAAAGCTGTTCAGGCGCGGTTGGCTCTTGGTGTGCCTTATCGGCTACGCGCGATCCGGTGGCAAGTCCTGGTCCTGTATTTGTTGGTCAATCTTCGGCATCATAAGCGCCATGGTCTGTGCATTGGGTTAAGGCAATGGCAAATCGTGTTGACTACGAAGGATTTGTGACGGTTATCGGTTGACGGGGATGATTATGGCCGTATAGTCCGTCTCCACATGCCCCTGTGGCGGAACTGGTAGACGCGACGGATTCAAAATCCGTTTCTTTAACCGGAGTGCCCGTTCGAGTCGGGCCAGGGGCACCACTTTTTTCTCAAAGCGATGAGCAGACCAAGACGCGCGGAACATCATTTGTTGCCGCGGTCTGATTGCTGCATTCGGTGGGCAGTCTCGCCGCTGGGCGCTGCTTCATCTCCCCTTTTCGACTTTAGCTTCGATCCAAATAAAATTCCTTTTGCATGGGTAAAAATCCATTTGATCTGGATTCGTGTGATGAAAATTTTTGGGAACTGGCAAAAGTGAGTAAAAAAGGGGCAGGTATTTTCAATATTAAAGAATAACTAAACTATTTCGGACGCCAAAAGTGTAACTTCTTAAGTCCAATTGTGTCTCAAAAAGCTGATTTCCCAGAAAAAAATTAGAAATTGTAAGTACTACCTTTGGATGCTGAACAAAAGTCCTATGGCATTTGAATGACGAGCGTCTGTAGGTTTGCGTAGTCTGATCCAGACATCGTGGTCGCTTTGAGGAGAGAGGATCACGTTAATCTTTGGGAGGAACTTTATGAGCAAACTATTGATCTCGCGTCGCGGTTTGATCAAGTCCAGCGCTTTAGTGGGCGCAGGCTTGGCGATGCCGACAATTTTCACAAGTCGCGCAAGCGCATATACAAATGAACCCACAGGCTCAACTGTGACGCTTGGTTTTAACGTGCCACAGACCGGCCCCTACGCCGACGAGGGTGCTGACGAACTTCTGGCACAGAAGCTCGCTGTTGAGCACCTCAATGGTGAGGGAGACGGCGGCTGCCTGAATACCTTTACCTCCAAGGCGCTCAAGGGCAACGGCATCCTGGGCAAGAAGGTTGAATTCGTAACCGGTGATACCCAGACCAAATCGGACGCAGCCCGCGCATCGGCCAGATCGATGATCGAAAAAGACGGTGCCGTCATGATCAACGGTGGATCGTCCTCGGGCGTGGCTGTGGCAGTTCAGGGCCTGTGTCAGGAAGCTGGCGTGATCTTCATGGCCGGTCTGACGCACTCCAACGACACCACCGGCAAGGACCGGAAAGCCAACGGCTTCCGTCACTTCTTCAATGCCTATATGTCTGCTGCTGCGCTTGCACCGATTCTGGCCAAGGAACTGGGCACGGATCGCAATGCCTACCACCTGACTGCCGATTACACCTGGGGCTGGACCCAGCAGGAATCCATGCAGGCGGCAACCGAGGCCATGGGCTGGAACACCGTGAACAACGTTCTGACGCCGCTGGCAACGACGGACTTCTCGTCCTACATCGCGCCGGTGATCAACGCAGGCGCAGACGTTCTGGTCCTCAACCATTACGGCGGCAACATGGTCAACTCGCTGACCAACGCGGTTCAGTTCGGCCTGCTCGATAAAATGGTCAATGGCAAAGACTTCAAGATCATCGTGCCGCTTTATTCCGAGTTGATGGCTGCCGGTGCTGGCGACAACATCAAGGGCGTGCTGGGGTCGATGAACTATAACTGGCAGCTTGAGAATGAAGGTTCCAAGGCTTTCGTGAAGTCCTTCGGTGAGAAATACGGTCGTCCGCCGTCCAACTCTGCCCAGACCTGCTACGCCCAGGTTCTGCTGTATGCAGATGCTTGTGAGCGTGCCGGTACGTTCAATCCTTGCGGTGTTGGCGAAGCGCTTGAAGGCTTCGAGTTCGACGGTCTTGGCAATGGCAAGACCATGTATCGTGCAGATGATCATCAGTGCTTCAAGGATGTGCTGGTTGTGCGCGGTGCGCAGAACCCGACCACGGCCTATGACACGCTGGAAATCGTTGAAGTCACTCCGGTTGATCAGGTCACCTACGCTCCGGACCACGCCATGTTCGGTGGCGCAGAGGCGTCGCTCGGCAAGTGTAACGCCGGCGCATAATCTGTATCGCCTTTTTGGCCGTGCCGCTCTAATCGCGGCGCGGCCTTCCGTATATTTTGGGACTAGAACCGTCGCTCTTGATGCGCACGGTTTATCGATGCGGGCTCTCCAATGGACGCAATCATTCTTCAGATCCTCAACGGTCTAGACAAAGGCAGTGCCTATGCTCTGATCGCATTGGGACTGACACTCATCTTCGGCACTCTCGGCGTGGTCAACTTCGCTCATGGTGCCCTGTTCATGCTCGGCTCCTTTTGTGCCGTGACGCTTCAGAGAATCTTATCCCTGTCCTTCACAGTGGAAGATCCGTCGCGAAAGGACTTTCTGGGAAACCCGCTAAAGGTAGATACGCCCTATGTGGTCGACTGGTTCGGCGATGTGACTGGCAATGCCATTATCAACTGGTCGGTGCCTCTGGCGATCCTGTTTGCGATCCCGATCATGCTGTTTATCGGCTATGCGATGGAACGCGGGCTGATCAAGCATTTCTACAAGCGTCCCCACGCGGACCAGATTCTGGTGACCTTTGGCCTCGCCATCGTCATTCAGGAAATCGTCAAATATTTCTATGGGGCTAACCCGATCCCGACGCCTGCCCCCGACGTGTTCAAGGGGTCGCTCGATTTCGGGGTCATGATCGGCTTCGCCGAGAATACAATCATCTATCCCTATTGGCGTCTGGTCTATTTCCTGTTTTCCGCTTTGATCATCAGCGCGGTGTTTGCATTCCTGCGGTTTACCACATTCGGCATGGTCGTAAGGGCCGGTATGGCTGATCGTGAAACGGTTGGTCTTCTGGGCATCAACATCGACAAGCGCTTTACCATCATGTTTGGCGTTGCTGCCGCGGTGGCCGGGCTTGCGGGCGTGATGTATGCGCCGATCAATTCGCCCAACTATCACATGGGCATGGACTTCCTGGTGTTGTCCTTCGTTGTTGTTGTGGTCGGCGGCATGGGGTCTCTGCCCGGTGCCGTGCTGGCCGGGTTCCTGCTTGGGGTTCTGGAGAGCTTTGCCTCGATGAACGAGGTCAAGTCGATCATTCCGGGCATCGACCAAATCATCATCTATCTTGTTGCAATCATCATCCTTTTGACCCGCCCACGCGGTCTCTTGGGTCGCAGAGGCGTGATGGAGGATTAATCCATGCTGGGTTTGAGTAAGAAAGACACGACCTTTCTCCTGATCGTTATGTTTCTGACATTGGCGACACCGATATTGCTGCAGCCGTTCCCCGAGAATTCGGCACTGGCGCAGTTCAATGCTGGCTATCCCGATCTGATGCAGCGGTTTGCCATCTACGGCATCTTCGCGATCGGGTTCAATATTCTGTTCGGCCTGACCGGCTATCTCTCGTTCGGTCATGCTGCCTTTCTGGGCGTCGGATCCTATTCCGTCGTCTGGATGTACAAGCTGTTGAGCTACAACGTGCTGCCGGGGCTGTTGCTTGCGGTTCTGATGTCTGCGCTGTTTGCCTTGTTGATCGGTTACATTTCCCTGCGTAGATCGGGCATTTATTTCTCGATCCTGACGCTCGCCATGGCGCAGATGTCGTTCAACCTAGCCTATTCGGTGCTGACGCCCCTGACAAACGGGGAAACCGGGCTTCAGGTTTACACGGGCGATCCGCAAGTCTTGATGGGTCAAGACAGTCTGACCTCGCCCCACTTCTTCGGCATTGTGATGCACGAATCGGTGAAGGTGGATATCGCGGGCTGGCAGTTCACCTTCAGCAATGGCTACTATTTCTGTGCCATCATCGCGATTCTGGTGTTTTACATTTCCCTCAGGATCTTCCGTTCGCCCTTTGGCATGATGCTGCGTGCGATCAAGACCAACCAGACCCGTATGAACTATACCGGCCTCAATCCTCGTCCCTATACGCTGGCGGCTTTCGTGATTTCGGGTATGTATGCCGGTCTCGCCGGTGGCCTTCTGGCTGCGATGGATCCTCTGGCCGGGGCGGAACGCATGCAATGGACCGCGTCGGGTGAAGTGGTTCTGATGACCATTCTGGGCGGTGCCGGAACCTTGATGGGACCGGTGCTGGGCGCAGGCTTCATCAAGTATTTCGAGAATATCTTCTCGAAGATCAACGACAATATCCTGCACGGCTGGTTTGCGGCATTGCCCGATGGGCTTGAGGACGCGCTTGTCTTCCTGATGCATCCCTTCATCGGCAAGGGCTGGCACCTGACTTTGGGCCTTCTGTTCATGCTCGTGGTCATCTTCCTGCCTGGCGGCCTCATTGAAGGCGGGCAACGCGTACGGCATTGGTTCAAACGCGAGAAGAAGTCAGAGACACCGCCCAAGGATCCTGATCATCACCCCAAACCGAGCCCTCATGTGGCCTGATGGAGACTGCAAACAATGGGCATTCTTGAAGTCAAGGACGTTAACAAGCGCTTTGGTGGCCTGCAGGCGCTCGGCGATGTCAATCTGTCGGTGGCCGAAAACTCGGTGCACGCGATCATCGGTCCCAACGGGGCAGGCAAGTCGACCCTGCTCAACTGTCTGGTTGGCAAGCTCGTACCGGATACCGGGTCCGTCACCTTCAACGGCGAGTCGGTTTTGGGCCGCACGCCCTTTCAAATCAATCAGATGGGGATCAGTCGCGTTTTCCAGACGCCGGAAATCTTCACCGATCTGACGGTGATCGAAAATATGCTTATCCCCTGTTTTGCCAAGCGCGACGGGTCGTTCCGGATGCATGCATTCGAATCTGTCGCCAACGAGAAGGAAATCGTGGAACGCGCCGAGCATATGCTTGAAGAGGTCAACATGGCCGACAAGCAAAAAATGCTAGGCGGTTCGATGTCTCGCGGGGACAAGCGGCGTCTGGAGATGGCGATGTGTCTGGTGCAGGAGCCCAAGCTGTTGCTCCTGGATGAACCCACCGCCGGCATGGCGCGGGCCGATACCAACAACACGATCGAGCTTTTGAAGCAGATCCACGAAAGACACGACATTACCATCGCCATCATCGAGCATGACATGCATGTGGTGTTTTCTCTTGCCCAGCGCATCACGGTACTGGCGCAGGGCACGCCGTTGGTGGAAGACACACCGGAAAACATCAAGGGCCATCCGAAAGTCAAGGAAGCCTATCTGGGAGAAGCAGCATGAGCGAACTTGTCATTGAAGGAACCCCGCGCCCCGAGGAGAAGCGCACGGATTTCTCCAAACATGGCAACATGGCGGTAACCGCTCCTGCCTTTCTGTCGGTGCATGACATCCATGCTTATTATGGTGAGAGCTACATTGTTCAGGGTGTGTCGTTCAACGTCCATGAAGGCGAGATTCTGGCCCTTCTGGGACGCAATGGTGCGGGCAAGACGTCTACCTTGCGGGCCATCGCTCGGCTTGACAATCCGGCTTTGACCTACGGAGAAATCTGGCTCGATCACCAGCATCTGCACACGATGTCGAGCCATGAAGCGGCACGAGCCGGCATGGTGCTGGTGCCCGAAGATCGGCGCATCATTCCCGGCCTGACGGTGGAGGAAAATCTCGAGCTGGCACAGATTGTCGAGCCTGTCGGCTGGAGCATCGAGCGGCTTTATGGTCTCTTTCCACGCCTTGGTGAGCGGCGCCTGCAGGAGGGTGTGACCCTTTCTGGCGGTGAACAGCAGATGCTGGCGATTGCCCGGGCCCTGGCGCGGGATATCAAGGTGTTGCTGCTTGATGAACCCTATGAGGGGCTTGCTCCGGTCATCGTTGACGAGATTGAAAAGACGCTCGAGATCATCAAGAAACAGGGCATCACGACCATTCTGGTTGAACAGAATGCGATCCGTGCACTTGAGCTGGCAGATCGGTCGGTCATTCTCGACACCGGCGGGGTGGTGTTTGACGGAACGGCCAAGGAAGTGCTCGACAACAAGGAGTTGCGCGAGAGTTATCTGGCCATTTAAGATCTTGGTCACGCCTTGCCGCTGTTTTGAAAGCCCCCGGAGTGTTTGTCCTTCGGGGGCTTTTTGCTGATGTGGCTGATGGCTCCCGATGTTTTCCCCGCACCGTGAGGGTTTTCCCGGCTGTTTTGCAGCGTTGCAATCGTTGACTTGACAGGGAAAGCCTACGATGCAGACTGTCAAGCTGATCCAGAGTGATGAAAATAACATCGTTCTACGATTTCATCGCTTTGGGTCCTCACGTATTTGGCTTGTTGCTCATGTTTCAAGGTTCAAAACCTTCACGCCTGTTCGCAATAGGACCCTTACCTGAAATTCCACCATCTGGCCGATGCTTGGCTCGGCTGCCTCTTCAGGCTTCAACAGGCTTAAGGAAAGCGAAGGCTTCTTTTTGGGCTGGCGAGCCGAATTCAAGACTTTGGATATCGCAAACAATGCTGACCTTCATCAGGGAAAACGGCCGTTGGCTCGGAGCGGGCTTTCTTCTTACCCTTGCTTCCTCCTTTGGGCAAACCTGGTTCATTTCTCTGTTCGCAACCGAGATCAAGCTCGAGTTCGGATTGACGGATGGGACGTGGGGCTCGCTCTATACGGCTGCAACGCTGTCTTCAGCGCTGCTGATGTTCCTGCTGGGGTCGCTGGTCGATCGTATCCCCTTGGTGCGGTTTGCTCCCGTCATGACAGTTCTGTTTGCCATTGCTGCATTGGGGTTCAGCTTCTCTTCCTCGATTCTTTTCCTTGGGTTCTTTCTGTTTTTGTTGCGCTTTTGCGGGCAGGGGATGTTCAGCCATATTGCCATGACGGCGATGGGGCGCTGGTTTCACGCGACCCGCGGACGTGCGGTTTCAATTGCCAATCTGGGCCATCCTTTCGGAGAGGTCGTTATTCCGTTGATCGCGGTGTTCGCAATCGCAACCATCGGCTGGAACGCGACATGGATGATTGTTGCTGCGATGCTGCTTATCCTGGTTGGACCCGGTTTGTGGTGGATGCTCAGTCATGACCGTTCACCTCAGGGGAGCCGGTTGGACGAATTGCCTCACGGCTCGGGCGGAAAGCACTGGACGCGCAGCGAAGCGGTCAAGCACTGGCTGTTGCCTGCCCTTATTCCCATGCTGCTGACACCGGGTTTCATTTCGACGGTCGTCTTTTTCCATCAGGCCCATATCGCCGATGTCAAGGGATGGTCGCTGATGGAAATGGCGCCGGGCTACAGCTTCTTTGCCACGGCCACAGTCGGGGCGACATTCCTTGTGGGGTGGATGTCCGACCGGTTTGGGGCGGATCGGCTTCTGCCCTATATCCTCATTCCCATGGGGCTTGGTGTTCTTTTTATCGGGCTCGGGGCCCCGGTCTGGAGCTGGTATGCATCACTGGCGCTGTGCGGCCTGACACAAGGGGCCTCGGGTGCCTTCTGGGGGGTCTTCCTGCCCGTTGCCTATGGTACACGCTATCTTGGTGCCATCCGCTCTCTGGCGACCACGGTGATGGTGTTCTCGACAGCCATCGGGCCGGGACTTACGGGTCTGCTCATCGACGGCGGCATTCCCTTCCCGGTTCAGAGCTTTGCCATGAGCCTCTGGTGCATCCTGTTTTCCATGGTCGGTCTTGTCATCATGCGGCGTATGAAGCGCGAGGCTGACGCCGCATGACAGTGGTCATGATGCGCGTGGTCATGATGCCTTTGATCCCTTTGACGCCTCTGGTGTGAGAGGGCTGTCGAGGGATCGAGGTTGCCAGCTTTCGAGGATGGCATCGTGGAGCAACACGATTGCCGGGGTTTTTGTCTCGCCGGGTACGGTGAGCAAGGTGCCGTCGTCCGATCTCGAACTCCACCACAGAATGAGTGGTGCGAGGGCAAGCGGCAGCGCCACCGGCATGAGCCAGAACAACAGGTCGGGTGCAAAGACCTCTACCATGACCAGTCCGCCGATGCCGCTCAAGGCGATCCACCATGAGGCGGCGAGGCTTTCCAGAAGACCAAGACGACCGTCCCCCCGGTCTGAGCTTGGCCAGCCGCCGTCCTTGCCCATCAGAACCTGATAGACCGAGCGGGTGGCAAACAACATCATGATCGGCGCGATCATCGACGAGAAGAGCAACTCCCACAGGGTCGAGCCAAGAACACGGACAAAGCCGCCAAAGAGCCGGGCCTGCCCGTTGATGCCTGCCTTGATCACCATCAGCAGCTTGGGCAGAAACAACAGCCCGAAGATGCCGACAAACAGCCCGATGGCTTCGGTCGCCATGGACGGCGGTATGTAGGGGATTGGCCAGTTCGGCTCGGGAAAATAGTCCGGTTGGCTATCAAAATAGGGATCCAGAACAGAGGCAATCAGGAACGCCAGCCAGAAGACCGGGGCGACATAGGCCATGATGCCTTGAGCAAAGGTGAAGCGCGACCATGCCTTGAGGTCGGGTGCGTTGAGGATGCGTCCATGTTGAAGGTTGCCCTGACACCAGCGCCGATCCCGTTTGGCGTGCTCGACGATATTCTCCGGGCCTTCCTCGAAGGAGCCGCCCAGATCGTCATCGACCCGGACAGTCCAGCCTGCGCGCGCCAGAAGTGCGGCCTCCACATAGTCGTGACTGAGGATATGGCCACCAAAGGGGGGCGCGCCGCGCAAAACGGGCAGTCCGCAGGACTGGGCAAAGGCCGAGACACGGACGATGGCATTGTGTCCCCAGAAGGGACCGGTCCGCCCCTGCAGCATGGCTTGTCCACGGCAGAAGATGGGGGAGAAGAAGGAGGCAGAAAACTGCATGGCACGACCAAAGCGCGAGCGGGCCCGGACGATCTTTGGCAGGGTCTGGAGCAATCCCAAGCTCGGATCCGCGTCCATGCGCCGGATCATCTCGATGATGGTTTTGCCTTCCATCAGACTGTCGGCATCAAGAATGACTGCATAGTCGTAGGCGCGCCCGGACCGGACGATGAAATCCTCGAGATTGCCTGCCTTCTTGCCTGTGTTCTCTTCGCGGCGGCGATAGAAGAAGCGGCCCATGCCGTCCGTCTCTTCAACCAGATGCACAAAGAGCTGTTCTTCCTGAGCGGCTATGGTTTCATCGCGGGTATCGGAGAGGATGACAAAATGCACGTCCGCTTCGATGGAGGTTTGCTTGAGAGACCGATCCATGGCTGCGAGACGCGAGAAGGATACACGCGGATCTTCGTTATAGACCGGCATGATGACGATTGTTTTTGCCGTGATCGGTTTGCTGCGATCCAGCTCGCGCGTGGCGGGGCTCGTGGTCAGGCCGAGCAGCCCTTGAATGCCGCCCCATGCCAGCCATGTGGTCGAGATCAGAATGAGACATGCGCGCACCAGATCAAGCATGTCGAGGCCATCGACGCTGCCGATCTGGATGAACACCATAAAGGCACCAAGGCCGATCACGAGCGTGGCTGCAATTGTTGCTGTGCGCAAGGCCCGCAGGGATAGGGGGGGAGTTGCCATGGGTCAGGCCCTCTTGCGAGTTGAGATCATGCGTTCGATGAGGGTGGAAGGCGCGAGATCAGGCTGGATCTCGGCTCAACCGGCGGCTGCCAAGACGGAGCCAGCGGAGGAGCAGAAGCCGTTTGGGTGCACGGGATTGTTCTCTGGTTTGTCCGGGGAGCCGTTCCAACGTCTGGGTGGGCATGGAGATCGGTGCTTTGGGCAGGGCGCAGGGGCCGGATGTGAGGTCTTGGAAGGTCATCAGTCTCTCCTCTTCTCGGGTGCTTGACTTTGGGGAACTGGGGGGATCTGGAAACACCAACATTACTTGTTGATCCACTGGTAGATCCAGGTTTCAGACAACCGGCGGCCAAAGCCGGCGAGATGAGCATTCATCTCGACAATGGCCTCCGGTTCGGCACTAACATCAAGGACGAGGCGCCAGACACCCTCGTCGGGGATCGGGATAAGCGTCTGGGAGATGATCTTGCCATTCTCAACATGGGCTTTGGCCTTGAGACCGTCCTCGAGCGCCGAGGTTGGCAGGCCTGCGGCTATGCCGTCCTTGAAGTCGATAACGAATTTGCGCGAGCCGTCTTCGTTGGAAACGCCCGAGACGCCGCCGCTGCCTGCTCTTGTTTCATGAACATAAGCCAGATCACCATCGGCTTCGGGCGGTAGATCGCCCCAGTGCAGGCGGTAGGTGAATTCGAACGTCTGTCCGGCCTTGCCGCCATTCTCGGGCAGCCAGAAGGCGACGATATTGTCATTCACCTCCAAGTCGGTGGGGATTTCCACAAGGCGAACCTTCCCCTTGCCCCAATCGCCGACTGGTTCGACCTTGAGGGACGGCCGCCGTTCATAATGAGCCATAGTGTCCTGATAATTCTCAAAGTCGCGGTCGCGCTGATAGAGGCCAAAATCTTCAAGTGAGTTGACCTCAAAGTAGCTCGAGGCGAGATGGGGCGGGTTCGACAGAGGACGCCAGATGTGTTCACCCTCGCGGGTTTTGATGACAAGGCCTTCACTGTCATGAACCTGTGGGCGGAAGTCATCGAACTTGTCGCGATTGCGCTCGGCAAACAGGAACATGGAAGTCAGGGGCGCAATACCCAGTTGGGGGATGTCGGCGCGCAGGAAGAGCCGCGCTGTGGTTTCCATCACGGTATTTTCACCCGGCTTGACGACGAAGCGATAGGCTCCCGTCAGGGATTCGCTTTCAAGTGCCGCATAGACGGTGACCGTCTCGGCTCCCGCTGTTGGCTTTTCAACGTAGAAACGAGTAAAGACCGGGAATTCTTCCGGCTCGGAGCCGCCGGTGTTGATCGCAAGACCGCGGGCGGACAGACCATAGATGGAGCCACGACCAAGGGCGCGGAAGTAGGAGGCTCCCTGAAAGGCCAGAAGTTCGTCGAAGATGTCCGGGCGGTTGAGCGGATAGTGCAGGCGGAACCCGGCTATGCCGGGCAACTGCTCATGGGCAGGTACCAACTCTCGGGCCTCACGCTCATAAATGAAATCATCGGTGTTGAACATGACCGGCGTCGCTTCGCCATCCGAGACTTCGTAGAGCGTCACCGGAGATCGGAAAAGCCAGCCCATGTGGAAGGCATGCAGGCGAAAGCTGTTGTTCTTGATATGTGAGAAGAGCGCCTTTTCGGAGTTGTACCTGATCAGCTTGTAGGCGTCATAGGTCAGGTCTCCGAGATAGCCGCCAACCTTTTCTAGGGGGCTGTAGTCCTGGCCGGCCTTGAGGCGCATGTCTTCGGTCAGTTTGTCAAAACTGAAGGGCTGACCTGACATGGCGGCGGCTTTTTCCTCGGCGTGGAGGGCGCTGGAGGCAAATAGCGGCGTGATCGCAGTGGCGGCACTTGCTGCCATAAAAAACCGACGTGATATGTGCATTTCGAAAGTGGTTCCCAATTCCAATACAGATCGATTTACAACAAATGCATCCGGGGGCAGAAAGTTCCAACGGTACGGTTACTACAGAGGCCTGCGTGTCAGGGTTATGTAGAATTGCGCATATCGGTCCAGTTGCCCGGAGGCTTGCGTTTTTCGAACGAATTTAGTGACTTATACTTTTCGCCAGCAGTGTGGGGTAAAATTTGAGACGAAAAATGGCAAGGGGAGAAAGAGCGTGTATCAAGCGAACCGGAGGGGAACAACGGGTCGAAAAAAAGTCCGATAAGTGTTGGAGTCTCAAGCTTCTTGAGACGATCAGGACTGTGTAAACAATCGCCCTCAATTGATGGCAACCGTGCTCCGGATCAGAAGGGGCGCGGTTTCGGTGGCAGAACCGTGGCGGAAATGTGGTCGTCAGCTGGCTAGAGCAGGTCTCTTGCAGCCTTTAACAGCATGATAAGCGCAAGCGCGGTGAGGACGATCCTGAAAATCTTGCGGAACAGGCTTTCATCCATGTGACGCAAGGCTCTCGCGCCGGTCAGGGTTCCGACATAGCCTGACATGATCATGCAGATCATCAGGGCAATCCATGAATGATAGGCGAAGCCGACCAGACCGAACGCCAGAATCTTGAAGCCATGCTGGATCGACATCGCGGTCGCGTGAGTGGCCACGACGGTTTGTCGGTCGGACGACTGACCACTGACGACGGCGGCAATCAGCGGGCCTGTTGCACCAAGGAACATCGCACCGAAGGCTGTAACGCCTCCCATGAGAGCCACCATGATGGGGCCGCCCTTCAGGCGCTTCGGCTTGGGTCCCCAGATGATGTAGAGCAGGAACAGCGCAAGGCAGATCTTGAGGAAGACATCGGGCAGGGAGATGACGACCTGGGAGCCGATCGCAATGCCAATGATCGTGCCAATCACGAAGGTGACCAGAAAGGACCAGAGGATATGCGCCCGCAGATGATGGGCGCGCCCGACGTTGGACCCCAACTGGATCACTCCGTGAACCGGAATGAGCGTGGCCACCGGAACGAAAGATGACATCAGGGCCAGCAGGGCAACGCCGCCGCCAATGCCGAACGCTGCGGTGAAGGCCGAAGTGCAGTAGCTGGCGACAATCAACCCGATGATGACGGTGTCAGAAAGGCCCGTTCCGGAAAAGAGAGGAAGAGTTTCGAGCAACGGAACACCTCGGTCTTGCCGGGGCCATCCTTAAAGCTGATCAGACAGATGAAGTCGGTCAGGCTGGCAGGGCGGCCTCGACGGTTTTAATCCAGTAGGAAGCCCCGATGGGGATGACCTCGTCATTGAAGTCATAATCGGGGTGGTGGAGGGGAGCGCTGTGGCCGTTGCCGACAAAGATGAAGGCACCGGGGCAGGCTTCAAGCATGAAGGAGAAGTCCTCCGCACCCATGGAAGGGACAAAGGTGTCATCGACCCTGTCATCTCCCACGATGGAGCGGGCGATTGCGGCTGCGCGTTCTGTCGGTTCATCGTGATTGACGGTGACCGGATAGTCGCGCTTGTAGTGCAGGGTGGCGTGTGCGCCATAGACCGCTGCGGTGCCTTCCACGACTTCCTTGAGGCGACGTTCGGCCATATCGCGGACATCGGGATCAAGGGTGCGCACGGTTCCCTCGATCATGCCGGTCTGGGGAAGCACATTGTCGGTGAAGCCGGCCTTGACGTGACACAGGGAGACGACGAGCGCCTGTTGCGGATCGGTGTTGCGGCTGACAAGGGTCTGCACGGCCTGAATGATGGCCGCCATGACGACCACCGTGTCGACACCCTGATGGGGTTTGGCTGCATGGCCACCCTTGCCCTCGACGTCGATCAAGATGCGATCGGCGGATGCCATGAGCGCGCCCTTGCAGATGGCAAAGGTGCCAAGGTCGAGTTCGGGCCAGTTGTGCATGCCATAGACCTCATCAATGCCCCAGCGGCTGATGAGGCCGTCATTGATCATTTCGCGCGCTCCGCCGCCGCCTTCCTCCGCGGGTTGGAAGATCAACACGACCTTGCCGTCGAAGTTGCGGCTTTCCTGCAAATATTTTGCGGCGGCGAGCAGCATGGTGGTATGGCCATCATGACCACAGGCGTGCATGACACCCGCGACCGTGGAGGCATAGGGTTTGCCCGATGTTTCCTGTAATGGCAGGGCGTCCATATCGGCGCGCAGGCCCACCGTCTTGCCCGATTTGTTGGTTTTGCCCTCGATCACCGCCACGATGCCGCTTTTTCCCACCCCGGTGGTGATGTCGTCGATACCGTAGCTCTTGAGTTCCTTCACGATGCGCTGGACGGTCAGGGGCACATCGAACATGAGCTCTGGCTGTTGATGAAGGTCCCGTCGAACCTTGGTCATCTCGTCGTGAAAGTCGGCGATGCGATTGACAATCGGCATGAAGTCGGCCTGTTGCTGCTAGAGGAACGGGGTAGGGGGCGGTCGTTGGATCTGGTGACAATCGACCTGCCCTTGGAGTTTGGCTGCAGCTTAATTTGCCGTTCGCACGTCGGCAAGACCAATTGTTGTGCGGTGTCGTCCCTGTCCAGATGGCGGTTGCAATAATTTGATTGCTCACCGCATGGCCTTCAGGCTTGTCCATGTCCGGCGCATCAGGTAGAGAGGTTGGGTTCCTTTAACCAGTTATTGTCCAGAGGCGGGTCCTCCATGTTTGCCATGTCTTTCCTGAAAGAGTGCCGTTTCATGCTCAAGACGAGCGCGGTCCGACTTGGAATGCTAGCGGTTTTTCTCGCGGTGATGGCATCCGGTGAGGCGCTGGCTGCCCAGAAGGCTGCAAAGCCGACACAGGATTTGACCCTGTTGCCTCGCCCGCTCCTTTTGATGGATGTGAACACGGGCAAGGTGCTGTTTCACCAGAAGGGAAATCAGAAATGGTATCCCGCGTCCCTGACCAAGCTGATGACTGCCTATGTCACCTTTCGCGCCATCGAGGCCGGTGAGATTTCCGAAGACAGCATCGTGACGGTCTCTGCCCATGCGCTCGCCTATCCGCCGTCGAAAATGGGGTTCAAGGTGGGGACGCAATTGACGGTCGGCAATGCCTTGAAAATGGTGCTGGTGAAATCGGCCAACGATATCGCAGCAGCGCTCGGTGAGCGGGTTGCCGGTTCGGAGCCAGAGTTTGCGCGCAGAATGAACAGGGAAGCGGCGCGGCTGGGCATGCGGGCATCCCACTTTATCAATGCCAACGGGCTTTATATGTCCGGTCAGACGACTTCAGCGCGGGACATGGCGGTGCTGACACGCCATATTCTGTTGGAATATCCGCAACATCGGTCTCTGTTTCGCATTCCGGCCATTCGGCATGGCAAGCGCGTGCTCAAATCCTACAACAGCCTGCTCGAGACCTATCGTGGGGCCAATGGCATGAAGACCGGATTTGTTTGCGCATCAGGCTACAATATCGTTGCGGCCGCCGAACGGGGCGGGCGGCAGCTGGTTGCCGTGGTGCTCGGTGCTCCGAACTCGCAGTGGCGGGCGGAGACAGCCGCCTTCCTGCTCACACAAGGGTTCACCCGTACTGACATGGCATCCGGGCGGGGCGTGCCTGTGACCAACACGGCGGCCTTTGGCCCGATCAGCCGAGCGGACGATCTGCGCAGCGAGATCTGCCCCAACGGTCAGCCGAAATGGGTGGGCAAGATCAATTTCACCAAAAGCTATCTGTCGCCGCGATTCAAGTTGATGGATCCTGTGCAGGTGCGTGCGGGCATTCCGAAACGAAAGATCAAATTGCCGGTGCAATTGGTTTCGCTGCCGATCTCTGCTCCGGTCGAGAAAAGCGGGTTCATTGCCAAGTCGAAAAAGGGCAAGGTCATCTCGCTTTCCCGCTTGCCGCGTCCCAAGCCGTGAGCGATTGCTGTGCGATTGGGCCGGCCGTTTGAGCTAGCCTTTTTCGATGATGAAATGCACCTTTTCGCCCGTGGTCTCCTGCGATAGCAGGCGGTGGCCCTTTTCAGCGCAAAAGTGAGGCAGGTCGAGCGTCGCCAAGGGGTCCGTGGTGACGACGGTGATCTGGTCTCCTGTTTCAAGCCCGGTCAGTGCCTTTTGGGTCCGCAAGACGGGCAAGGGGCATTTGAGGCCGGAGAGATCGAGTTCCTGCATGATGGGGCGTCCGCTTGGTAAACATGACAGATCGTGGTGTCTGATAGCCCTGTTTAGCGGCTCCACTTTTCTTCTTCAACGGGATATGTGAGGATGCACCAAAGCGTGCGATGATCCAGCCCATTTGAACAAGGAGTTTTGTGTGACTGAAGCGAATGATGTTCTTGATTTCTGGTTTTCCGCGGACCCGGAAATGTGGTTTACCAAAGATCCGGCTTTTGACGAGCAGATCAGTGACCGGTTCGGTTCTGTGATGGATGCGGCCAGAGCCGGTCAGTTGGCCCATTGGGAGGCCAGCGCGCAAGGGCTGCTCGCTCTGATCATCGTGCTTGATCAGTTCTCTCGCAATGTATTTCGCAATTCGGCTCTTGCCTTCACATCGGACGACGAGGCCTTGAGGCTCTCGCACAAGCTTGTGAAGCATCCGGACTGGGATGCGTTGTCGGTTCATCAGAAGCAGTTCGCTGTCATGCCCATGATGCATGCCGAGGATCTCGGCGAGCAGGAGAATTGTCTGAAATGGATGAAGCGGCTCGAGCTGGAGGAAAGCGTGCGCTACGCCCAGATCCATCTTGATATCATTGAGCGCTTCGGACGCTTTCCCCATCGCAATCATGTGCTGGGGCGCCGGACCACACCCGAGGAACAGGCTTTTCTCGATGAGGGCGGGTTCGCGGGCTGAAGGCCCTTGAGGCGAAAAGCCTGTGTGCAGATTGGTCGCTGTGGGGATTTTTGCAATCATGGTTACCAACCTGTAGACGGTTGTTCACGCGACCGGTGTTTTGTCTAGGATTGACAGAAAAGAGCCAATTTTAATTACTTTTCGGCGTCAATGGCCGCTGGAGGCAAGTCTTGTGCGGCTTGACGGGGTGGCTCATGCTGCCCTGTTGGCGGGCTGATGTTAACCAACACCATAGCTAGTTGCTCGTTGATCCATAAAAACGCGTATATTGGTCCTCAAGGTCATCACGGTCTTTCAACCTCTTGGTGGCCATGATGTCGCAGTTGTGATGCTTCAAACGCGTGGATGCAATGCTCTTACGGTCGGACATATCTCTGACAGGCAGTGACCTGCAAAGCACAAGCATAGTGGATCAGTTCGATAATCCATTCATGCATGAAGCATTCGTGCGTGCGAGTGAAGGTCGGCTCCGTCCGGGGCCGCTCCATGCCATCAGTGAGCAGGGCTACGACTTTGCCTGGGACGTGAAACGCTTGCTTCCCTCTCTCGGGGCCAAGATTGCGACCTTTCTGGCGCACGGAACAGCACCTCTGGGGGCTGGTTTCTCATCCCACACCCTAGCCGCTGGCGACTGGACGCGAACGGAAGCGGCGTTTTGCAATGCTCTTGATCGCATGGCTGATGCCTCCGGCGCTGATGTCATCGTCTGGCCCTATTTCCCGCTGGAGGCGCAAGAGCGTGGCTGGCTTTCCAGTTGGCTCAGTGACCGGCTGGACCGGGATATTTCACGTCTGTTGCTATCGTCTCACGAGCATCAGCGGGCTTTTCTGGATGCCCAGATCAATCCGGACGAGCCTGACGGTGAATATGCGGGACTGTCGCTCAGCCGCAACAAGCGTAAGACGACAGGACGACAGTTGCGCCGGCTTTCCGAGCTTGGACAGGTGCACTTCCGCTCGACTCGCGGCGATCTTGATCTGACCGAAGCCATGGATGTGTTTCTGCGGACCGAAGCCTCTGGCTGGAAAGCCAAGAGCGGAACCGCTCTGGCGGTTGATCATGGATCGCGGACCTTTGTGGAGAGCTTCATGCCCGCCATGATCCGTGACGGCCTTGGTCAGATCGATCTGATGATGCTTGATGACAAGTGCATCGCCGGGCTGATATCGCTTCGTGCTGGTCGGGGTCTTTTTACCTGGAAAACCGGCATGGACGAGGTCTACAAGCGGTTCTCTCCGGGGGTGCATGTGTTGATGCATGTCAGTCAGGAAGCGCTGCGGGATGACACCATCGATTATGTCGACAGCCTAGCCGATGCCGGCCATCCGGTGGCCGAGCATATCTGGTCGGGTCGGCGCAGTTTTGGCCGGCTTTACGTGCCACTGAACAGCCACGGCATCGCGGCGGCTCAAAGCCTGCGTGCCTCTATCCTGCTGAAGGATAAAGCGCGTTACTGGGCGAAAAAGGTGTTGGGCCGAGGCTGATCGGTTGAGACCGCCTGAGATATGGGCGGCTCGTCGGGCTTGGCCAGGATAAGTGTCCAGAACACCTTGTATTTCACATTTTCCCGATAACTTGTCGCGATACCCATCTCGGTCACGCCCTTCTTGAGCATGTTGAGATTATGCCGCCGGGAATCCCGCCAGCCGGAAAAGGCTTCCGCAAGGCTCCAGTAGCCAGCGCCGATATTCTCGGTGGCCAGAACGGGATCATAGCCTGCGCGACCAAGACGTTTTATCAAAGTCTGGTTCTTGCTCAATGCATGATCGACGCGCCCGCTGCTGGCCATGGCGTCCGACTGTTCCTGTGCGGCCGCGGCCAGCCTTGGGCTCAGGGTCAGTGTGCCAAGACCATTGCGCTTGCGATAGGCGTTGACGAGTTCGAGCGCGGCCTGCGGATCAACCTTGGCGTTGTCCTTGTTGAGGCGCTCGTACATGGCCGGTGTCTGCAAATCCGGCCCGCTGGTGCAGGCGGTGAGCAGCGCACCGACAAGGCCAGCAAGCACGAGAGTTTTTGTCAGTGACTTAAGCATTTTGACCGGGTCCTTCATCCACGCCTTGTGATGCGCCGGGCAGGTCGACTTCGTCCTGTCGCGGGGCGGCTGGTTCGCGGGTTTCCTGCGCTTCATCGGGAGACAAGGCAAGTTGTTTGTCGAGGTTCGGTGAGGAGACCGAACGGATATGCACATCTCTCTGCGGGTAGGGAATCTCGATCCCTGCTTCCTTGAGAGCCTTGAAAATCTCAAAGCGCAATTCGCTTGATGTGACGAGGGATGTCAGCACATCGTGGACATAGCAGCGGACATCGAAATCGAGTGAGGAGTCGCCGAAGTTGAGGAAGTATACATCCGGTTCGGGGTAGCTGGCCACAAGAGGAGACTCGTTCGCCACGCGCTTGAGGATTTCCCGCACCTGTTCCGGGTCCGCGTCATAGGATACCCCGACCGGCACGACGATGCGCCCCATGGCCCCGTTGTGCATCCAGTTCATCACCCGGTTCGAGATCAGTTCGGAGTTGGGCAGGATGACCGTGGCCCGGTCGAAGGTCTCGATCTTGGTTGCGCGCACCGAGATCTTCTGAACAAAGCCCTGATGCTCGCCAACAACTACCCAGTCGCCGGTTTTGATCGGTCGCTCAACCAGAAGGATGAGGCCGGAGACGAAGTTGTTGACGATGCTCTGCAAGCCAAAACCGATACCAACCGAGAGCGCACCAGCGACAAGGGCGATATTGGAGAGATCCAGTCCCATATAGGAAAAGGCCAGCATGGCAGCGACAATGAAGCCGATATAGCCGACGCTTGTCTGTATCGAGTTCTTGAGGCCCGTATCGAGATTGGTCGCGGGCAGCAGGCTGCGCTCCATCCAGCGCTGGACGCTGCGGACCAGCACAAGTGCGATGAAAAAGACCGCCAGAGCGCCCAGAATCGCGATCGGTGAAATGGTCAGATCCCCGATCTCGACGCTGAAAATCGCCCGTCGCATGGACGACAGGAAGTCTGTCGACTGAACCCCCCACGGGGCAAAGATCAAGAGGGCGGCAGCGATGTAAAGAAGGATCCGCAGCAAGCCATTGAGAAGTACGCCGATCTGATTGACGGCCCGCAGGGGAATGCCGATGGAATGGGCGCCCTTGCGGACCCGCGGGTTGCTGACGTCGAGCCCTTCGGCAAAGAAGTTGTCCAGCAAGGCGGTGAAGACGCCCAATAGCGCCAGAATGACAAAGATGCGCAGCATCTGCTCGGCCAGGAACGTGCCAAGGGAAACATAGCCCAGAATGATGGACAGGATGATGCTAACACTGGCCAACCAGACAAGCGGTTTGAACACCGAGATGAAGCCGGGCAGGAAATTCGAGGCGGATACATCGGCACTGACACTCGGTGTCGAGGTCATGCCGTCTTCCTGATCGTCGTCATCCTGCTCGAGATCGCCAAGGGTAATGCGCATTGCAAGCCAGATAAGGACAGCAACGAGCACTGCCGAAACGCCCGAGATAAGGATCGTCGTTTCGATGGGCGTGAAGAGAAGCTGCTGTGTTTCCCGGAAGGTTAGGTCAATACCTGTTATGATCAGCAACACAATGGCCACACCGAAAAGCTTGTGCGCGCTGCTGGTGGTCAGGTTCAACAGACGATATTGGGGTTTGGTGGGCGCGGTGAGCACGCGCACGAGACCATACCCAAGTGAAATGCTGAGAATGACGTAGCCGAGTTTGTTGATGAATTCATTGACGCGCGGTGGAACCAGTTCGGCGTTCTTCAGGATCAGCAAGACCGCAAACAGGATGAGAAAGGGAACAAAGGTGTAGACAAAGATCGACCATGCCGCATGCAGGCTGCGCTGCAGTGCGTTCGGGGTTTCCAGACGCGCCAGACGGCTAACACCGTTGAACAAAAGGTTGCGCAACGGCCCCGCAATGAGAAAGGCGATGAGCAGGATCATGCCGACAATCTGCCAGATCTGTCCGGCCGCCTTGGAGGACAGGAACGAGGCCCAATCCGAGACCAGGAAGCTCATTGCATTGCCGGTCACCTGAAGGCCCGTCAGCCCGTCGAGCCAGAGGTTCGGATTGAGAAGGGAACTGCTGCGGTTGAACAATTGCTCGGTGAACCGCTGCTGTCTGGCCAGCGTGATCTTGTTGAGCATCTGGGTTGCCCGCACCGAATTGGCCGTCAAAAGTTTAACTTCGGCATCAAGGGCGGCAACCTGATCCTCGAGGTCACTTCGTCTTTCTTTCAGGGTCGCGGATTCGGGGTTGGCGGTATCGCCCTCTTCGGTCTCTTCTGGTTTGAGTGCCTCGAGGCGAGCCCGATCTTCCGTCAGGGTCGGCTGCAACTCGTCCTTCTTGTTGCTTGCTTCCTCTACCACTTGCTGAAGTTCTTCGCGCAGGCCTGTAAAGTCGTTTTCGACCAGACTGTCCCGGTTGAGGGCTGCTTCGATGCGGTCAAGGCGGGTCGTCAGGCTTTCGGCCAGTGATGTGTCGGCCTGCTGCGCCTGTGCGAGGGGCGAAAGCGCAAGCATGAGCAAGAGCAACAAGGCGGTGGCCAAGGCGCGCAGAAAGGGAACCTGAATCACGAAAGCATTCCTCTGATCGTGGTGTCTTTGGTTGCGAGAGTAAAAGGTCTACTGGAATTCGGTCGGCAACACAATTGCGCCTATAGGCGCTCTTGGGTGGTGGGATAATGTGATGATTGTGTGACAGATTGGTCTGTGCGGGCTGGTTTCCAGTGTTTGTTGACGTTAGGGTTTGGAGGATCCAACACCTCGGTCGAGAGAAAGAGACACAGTTCATGTCCAAGCGATTTGACATTAATGATCCAGTCTTTCCCAAAGAGCTGAAAGACTTCGTCATGGAAAGCGGTGGCTATCCGTATGAGAAGAAGCTCAAGCGCAAGAAATACGAGAAAGAACTAGAAACTCTGCAGATCGAACTGGTGAAGGTCCAGCAATGGGTTCAGGACACCGGGCAGAGAATTATCTGCGTATTTGAAGGCCGTGATGCAGCCGGCAAGGGTGGCACGATCAAGCGCTTCACCCAATATACCAACTCGCGGTTTGTTCGGGTCGTGGCCCTGTCCAAGCCCAGCGATGTCGAGGAGGGCCAGTGGTACTTCCAGCGCTACATCGAGCAATTCCCCACCAGTGGTGAAATCGTTCTGTTCGATCGATCCTGGTATAACCGTGCCGGTGTCGAGCCGGTGATGGGCTTTTGCACCCATGAGCAGACTGCCAAGTTCTTGCAGGACGTGCCGGGCTTTGAACAGACGATCATCGATAGCGGCACCAAATTGTTTAAATTCTGGCTGAATGTCGGGCAAGAGATGCAGCTCAAGCGGTTCCATGATCGGCGGCACAGTCCTCTCAAGCACTGGAAGCTTTCTCCCATGGATCTCGAAGCGCTCGACAAATGGGACGATTATACCCGGGCGCGGGACCGGATGCTCAAGCAGTCTCATACGGATGTGGCACCGTGGGTCATCGTGCGGTCGAATGACAAGCGTCGGGCGCGGCTCAACGTGCTGCGCCATTTCCTCACCAGTCTCGATTATGCCGGCAAGGATGCCTCGGCTATCAATGACCCGGACCAGAACATCCTGAGCCTTGGGCCTGACTTTCTGCACGAGAGCGAATAGGGCCTACTATAAAAAGAAGCGGGCAGTGACCTGCCCGCTTCATCCTTGCAAATGCCATCATAAGCTTGTGTCGATCACGTCTTGACCGGGATTGTTTCGACGTGCTGGAGCTGCGGATAGCAGCTGCCCCTGATCGCTCATTGCTCTTTGAGGCATCCACTCAGCTGGTTGACGTTGTATTCGATGAGCTTGGGGTACAGATCCGGTCCGGGCTGCAAATTTGCCCCGATGGGATCAAGTGTGCTCACTTTTGCGCCCGTGCCTTCGGTGAGGACATTCAGGATTTTCGGCGAGAATTGTGGTTCGGCAAACAGGCAGATCGCTTTAGCCGTTTTCAGCTTCTCGCGGATTTCGCGAATGCGGGCCGCTCCCGGATTGACGCCCGGATGCAGTGTGATGGATCCGGTTGCATGCATGTCAAAGCGATTTTCAAAATACTGATAGGCGTCATGGAAGACGAAATAGGGTTTGTCCGACAGACCCTTCAGTTTTGCGCTGTCCTTTTCGACGATGGCATTCATTTTTTTGACAAACGCGGTCTCATTGGCAAGGTATCTGTCCTTGTGCTCCGGATCGATCTCTGAGAGCTCGCCAGCAATGGCATGGGCCATCTTGATGGCGTTTGCCGGGTCAAGCCAGATGTGGGGGTCGTCATGGTGGCCCTCATGGTCATGACCTTCGTGCTCATGTTCATGCGCTGTTTCGTGGTCATGATCTTCGTCTTCATGTTCGTGCGCGGCATCGTGATCATGGTCTTCGTGTTCATGTTCATGCGCGGCGTCATGGTCATGATCTTCGTGTTCATGCTCGTGCGCTGCTTCGTGATCATGGTCTCCATGGTCATGGTCATGATCGTGCTTTTCCCAGTTGCCACCTTCGCGTACCGGCAAGAACGAGATTCCGTCTGCTTCGGACAAGGTCAGGACGTTGGCACCTTTCGGGAGCGTATCGATCGGCTTGTCAAGAAAGGCTTCAAGATTGGGGCCGACCCAAACGATCACATCCGCTTGCTGCAGGCTCGTGACCTGAGAGGGGCGCAGCTGGGTGTTGTGGGGGGAGCCGGAAGGTTCAACCAGCAGTTCCGGCTTGGCGACACCCTGCAGAATAGCAGCGGTGATGGAATGAACAGGGGCAATCGATGCCACTACCTTGGGAGCAGCTACGGCCGGGAGAGCAAGGCACACTGTACTGACGGCACAGGTGCCGATGAATGTCTTGAGGCTGTGACGGATGTTTTTCATGATACTGATTGTCAGTCCTTCAAGTGAATTGTTATGTTATAACGTAACGTTTAACGTCCTTTTCTGTGCGGGTCAACCGTGTCATTCGAGATGTCCTGACTTTTCGTTGACGTCGCGGCACCAGTCTAATGACGCGACCTATAGCAAACCCGAACCAGAATAATCGGCAAATTTTACTAAACCTCAAGTTTTTTGATCTTTATTAACTTGAGGGTTGCAGATTTATTCAGAACAAGCACAAAAATAGGCAGCATGAACGACTGGAGGGATTATGTTCGCATTTTCCAAGACTGCAAAAAACTCAAACACGCAGACGGATGTTATGGAAACAGATCTCGTTGAACATGTGGAGCAAGATTTAGACGGTGTTGAGGTGGCCAAACCAAAGATCGACGAAAAAAGCATTGTGCAAACGATCTTCGACCTGAACGGTCTTGGTCAAACCATGGCGGATGTTGCGGGGCAGATCGAGCAGATCAACAATGAAACTGCGGACTGTTTCCAGTCTTTATCCCAGTTGGTCAGCATATCCGGTGATGTACAGTCCTCGAATGAGCGTATTCTTGACGCGGCCACGCAGTCGTTGGAAATTGCCGATCAAACATCGAACGATGTCGTCGAGGGGCGTCAGTTGATTGACGATACCCTGAGCAAGGTGTCTGATCTGATGCAGGCCGTGTCTGGCATCAGCAGCCAGTTGCACGGGCTGCAGACCGCCTTTTCCTCGGTGCGTGATGTGGCGGGAGCGATCGATGCGATCGCTCGCCAGACCAACCTGTTGGCGCTCAATGCCACCATCGAAGCGGCCCGTGCCGGCGAAGCAGGCAAGGGCTTTGCCGTTGTGGCCGCCGAAGTGAAGGATCTGGCGGCTCAAACCAGCAAGGCCACTGAGACGATTGGAGCAACCCTGTCCGAGCTGGATCAGGAAGCCGAAGCACTCATTTCTTTGAGTGGCGAGGCGACCAGCTCCATGACGGATGTGGAATCCAGCACAGCGCAGGTTCATGGCATGATTCAGGGGCTGGATGCTGCGTTCCAGTCGATCAGGAACGCGTCCGAATCCATCAAGACACAAGTCAGCGACACCACGCAGTCTATCGGAACTCTGGTTGAGGATGTCGAACTGGTGCACAGGGCTTTTGACAGCACGCACAGCGGATTGAATGATGCCAGTAAGCGGATGGTCGAGGCTGTTGCCGTGGCAGATCGGATGGTGGCGGTTTCCTCGATGAGCGGGGTGCAGACTGAAAACACCTTCTGCATCGAAGCGATCCAGAGCCTGTCCAAGGACATTGGCAAGGCCTTTGAAGAGGAAGTGCGGGCTGGCCGGATTAGCGAAAAGGACCTGTTCGACAGTAGCTATACGCCGATCCCGAACACCAATCCGGAACAGGTCACGGCGCCGTTTACCGCAATGACTGATCGTGTCATGCCGGGGTTTCAGGAACCCATCGTTGCCGAACATGACTCGGTTGTTTTCGTTGCAGCGGTGGACAAGAATGGCTATCTGCCAACCCACAACAAGGTCTTTTCCAAGCCTCAGAGCGATGATCCCGTCTGGAATGCTGCCAACTGTCGCAACCGGCGCATCTTTGATGATCGGGTGGGGCTGGCGGCTGGCCGCAGCACGGAGCCGTTTCTTCTTCAGACCTACCGGCGGGACATGGGCGGCGGAGCCTATGTGTTGATGAAGGACATTTCTGCGCCCATCTACGTCAATGGCCGCCACTGGGGTGGTTTGCGCATGGGCTTCCGTCCTGCCTGAAGCGATTGTTAGCCTCGGCATTTCTCCAAGCAACGGTCGCGTCCCGACAAAGGTTCGGGGCGCGTTTGGCGTTCAAAACGCCTTCACGGTTTGGTTTCGGGAAGCACTGGAAGTGCTTGGCCATCACCATTGCCATCGCCATTGCCATCACCTGTGGCCTCGGTGCTGGCTGCTTGTTCATCAAACGGGTTTGTCAGGGTCTTCGTCAGCTTCGTGAAGAAATTGCCCTTCTGGCTGGCCGGAGTGGCCTTGGGTGTATTGTCTGGCTGGATTGGGCCTGGCTGGATTGGGTCTGGCTCAGTTGGGGCTGGGGCACCCTTGATCAGGCCAGCGATGAAGCCATCCGGATTCTTGCCCTCGGCGATGCGCTGCTTGCGTTCGAGCAGGTCCATCTGGGCGTCGACCATCTCGGTTGCCGTTTCTGTCTGTTTTTCCTGCCGCTTTTCTTCAAGCTTGGCCACGGCGACACGAAAGCGCTCATTCTCTTTGGCGCGCAGCTTTTTCAAGGAGGCTAGCAGGCTCGGCTCCAGCGTATAGTCCGGGCAAGGCCCGGTCGCATTGAAGTGTGTCGCACCTTGTGGGTCGAAGACATAGGTTCTGTTGCAGACCTCGACCTTTGGGGGCTTCTTGGTGATCTGGAAATGATCGTACCCGTTCTTGATATTCTGCCAGAAGCCGAAATGCTCGCTGTTGCGCACGCGCGCCATATTCTCAGGTGTCATGCGGAACGGGAAGGCATCGACCTGAAAGGCGCGTTGCCCACCGTCGAAGGCTTCGCGGCCAAGGGCATAGATCTCTGCGATTGGCGCGTCTTCCATGGCGTAGCAGCCCCGTGACGAACAGGAACCGTGTACCATGAGGTGCGCGCCGGTGCGGCCATAAGATCGGTCGAACTTGTTGGGGTAGCCCAGGTTGAACGACAGATAGTAGCTGGATTTCGGGTTCATCTGGCCGGGCCTGATGGTGTAGAAACCTTCGGGAGCCTGACGGTCGCCTTCTTCCTTCTTTGGGCCGATTTTTCCCGAATAGGCGCATATGGGATATGTCTTCAGCAGTGCATAGGTGCCGTCATCGGTCTGCTTCCAGGCTTCCAGAACCGATTCTTCCTTGAAAATGCGAACATAGAGCGGAGCCGCAGCGCTGGAATCAATCTTTCTGATCTGAGACTTGATCTTGGGCGACAGAGGCTGAAGATGCTTGCCGTCTTCCATCAGTTCGGGGTTGCACCCCGCAAGCGCGATTGAGGCGAGAGCAGCAATGGCCAGAATGCGTAGTCTGTTCATATGCTTGATCGGGTCTTTCTGCACGTGAGCGCTTCCTTGTCAGGCTGGGACGGTATGACTGGCCGTGTCCATCTGCTTATTCGGTTCCGGGCCGTGCTCGCGATACCCTTGCATCGGGCGGCCTCAGGGTGTGCGTCATCGTCGGTTCGACGAAGTGTATAAACAGTAACCGGGAGTGGTTGATAGCCGGTTACCGAAACGGGATCCGTCCTTCTGCATACTAGTGGAAATTCATGCGGCGAGAATAGGGCCTATGTCGTTTCTCACCGAGATGTGTCTGGAAAACCGGGGATCATCGTCGCTACAAATGAAAACGGCCTCGCCTTCAGTTTGAGGCGTGGCCGTTGGTCATGGATCTTAAGCTGTCTTTGGCGCAGGGGCTCCGCGCTAGAGCTTGGAGCCGATGGCGAGGAATTTTTCGCGGCGTAGCTGGCGGATTTCTGCGGCTGTCTTGCCGTCAAATTCCTCAAGGCAATCGGCGATCATATTGCCGGTGCGCTCGATAATTTTGGCCGGTGCGCGATGGGCGCCGCCAACCGGTTCGGAGATGATGCGATCAATGATGCCCAGATCCATCAGATCCTGTGCCGTGATCTTCATGTTGGTGGCAGCTTCCTGCGCCTTGGTGGAATCGCGCCACAGGATTGAGGCGGCGCCTTCCGGAGAGATCACGCTGTAGATGGAATGCTCGAGCATAATGACCCGGTTTGCCGTGGCAATGGCGATGGCGCCGCCCGAGCCCCCTTCGCCGATTATGATCGAGACGTTCGGTGTGCCCATGGCAAGACATGCATCGGTTGACCGTGCAATGGCTTCGGCCTGTCCGCGCTCTTCGGCTCCGATGCCGGGGTAGGCCCCTGCCGTGTCGACAAAGGTGATCAGCGGCATGTTGAACCGTTCTGCCAGTTCCATGATGCGCACGGCCTTACGATAGCCTTCAGGACGGGCCATGCCGAAATTGTGCTTGAGGCGGCTGTCCGTATCATTGCCCTTTTCCTGTCCGATAACGGCGACAGGGCGTCCGCGAAAGCGTCCGAAACCAGCCTGAATGGCCTCGTCTTCGGCAAATTTGCGATCTCCGGCAAGGGGCGTGAATTCGTCGATCAGGCCCTTGATATAGTCGATGAAGTGGGGGCGATCCGGATGGCGGGCAATCTGGGTTTTGTGCCATGGGGTCAGATCGGAATAGATCTCCTTCATGGCGGTGTCTGCCTTGGTCTGCAGGCGCGTGATTTCTTCGCCCACATCGACGGCTTCGCCATTGTCCTGCATCGCGAGCAATTCCTGAACTTTGCCCTCGAGGTCTGCTACAGGTTTTTCGAATTCGAGATAGCTATGCATTCGACGTCTGATCCAGTTTCGTTACCTAAAAGATATGCCCATTAATCGGCGGCACGTTGAACCCTTGCGGTCCCGGTGTCAAGCGACAGCTCACGAGGCGATCCCTGATTTCCGGTTATTCCAAATCAAAGTTAAACCCGCGCTCGATGCCGCAACCGGGCCATTTCCCATCCATTTTTGAACCCTTTAGCACTCATTCCTTTTTGCCCATGAGCTTGGGGTGGTTCGCTGCGGACTTGTCCGACAAAGGGTGATGCTGCTCCACCAACTCCATCAGCTTTTCATCCATTATATGGGTATAGATCTGGGTGGTTGAAATATCGCTGTGGCCAAGAAGTTTCTGAACAGCGCGCAGGTTGGCTCCATTTTGCAGCAGGTGACTGGCAAAGGCATGGCGCAAGACGTGGGGGGAAACCGAGGCGGCCTTGAGCCCCACATCATCCGCAAGGGACTTCAATTCACGTGCGAAGGCCTGACGCGTGTAGTGTCCCGTATCGCCAGAGGACGGGAAAAGCCATTGCCTTGCGGTTGGCGTGCCTGCGCCGCCGGTATCAGTAAGCAATCTTCGATAATCGCGCATGGCCTCTTTTGCCCGGTCTGACAGCGGAACCAGACGTTCTTTGCTGCCCTTGCCAACGACGGCCAGAAACTGACCATCCTGATGCGCAGCAGACGCGGGAAGGGAGACCAGTTCGGACACCCGCAGGCCGGTGGCATAGAGCAACTCGAGCAACACATAAAGACGCATGGCCCGGATCTGCCGTTTGGGTGTCGGGCCTTCGAGCGACGCATTGAACCGGGCCGCTTCGATCAGCCGGTCCACTTCCTGAACCGTGAGAATCTTTGGCAGCGGTCGGTTGCGTTTGGGGGCCTTGAGCGGGGTTGAGGGATCATCAGATCGAAAGCCGTCGCGATAGAGAAAGCCAAACAGCTGGCGGATGGCGGACAGTTTGCGCGCGACCGTCGATGCCGCCAGATCCCGCTCGGCCAGATCGGCAAGATAGCCGCGCAGGGCATCCGTGTCGCAGGTCTCGAAGCGCATCTTCTTGCCCGACAGGGTGCCGTCCAGATCGTCCAGATCCTTCTGGTAGGCGTCGAGCGTATTGGGTGACGCGCCCTTTTCGGCGCTCATGGCGTCCAGAAACAGATTGATGGCCTGACGGTTGCTTATCGGCACAGGTTGCTCACTCGATGCGCCTCGCGGCTGATGGCAAGGCTATTTGAGATTTTTGGCTGGAATGCGGATCACCATTTCTCGTGGCGACGGCTCGACGAAATTGGCAAGTGCGAAGATGCCGCCAGCGACCAGACCGGACAGAACAAGTAAGAGTACGATTGCTTTGATCAGACTGGGCATGAACGCTTCCTGATGTGGCTTGATTTCGTCTAAATTCGTCATGAGCCTAGCATCAATGAAAACAGATTGTCATTTTTTTGCCCATGATTTTCCAGTTCTATTCTGCTCTTTGGGCGGAATTGGGGAAGGGATGTCTCCTTTTTCGCCGATGATGCAACAGTTGCTTGACAGTCTGGCTGTTTCAAGCTCAAACGATGGCGGACGAGCTGTGAGACGGAATGGAATGGCGAATAGCAAACACAATCCTGGTACGCGTGAGCAGACCTTGCTCTCAGCCCTTGGCGGGCGACCGATCGTTTTGATCGGTTTGATGGGAGCAGGCAAGACGACGATCGGGCGGCGGTTGGCGGCCCGTCTGTCGATTCCCTTTCGCGATGCGGATCACGAAATCGAAGCTGCCGCCAACATGTCAATTGCCGAAATCTTCGAACAACATGGCGAGGCGCATTTTCGCGACGGTGAGAAGAAGGTGATCGCCCGATTGATGGACGATGGGGATCAGGTGCTTGCCACCGGTGGCGGCGCGTGGATGAATGAAGAGACGCGGCAACTGGTGGGCGAGCGCGGCGTTTCGGTGTGGCTGAAGGCCGAGTTCGATGTCCTGATGGCCCGCGTTCGCCGCCGGTCGCACCGTCCGTTGCTTCAGGATCCAGATCCCGAAGGTGTCATGCACCGGCTGATCGATGCGCGCTATCCTGTCTATGCCCTCGCCGATGCAACGGTGATGTCCGTCGCTGAGCCGCATGAAGTGATTGTCAATTCGGTGATCGAAGAACTCGAAAAGACCTTGGGGCTTTCTGACTGAGTGCACCGGGCAGATGGCGACCGAACAAAGACCAGACAAGCAGGTGACAGGATGACGAAAGGCAGGGGCGAGGTGAGCAACGCAACGATAGACGACGCTGTGGCGCATCAATTGGTTGATGTTTCGCTTGGGGATCGAAGCTACCAGATCGTCATCGGCCGTTCGGTGCTGGGCGAATTGGGTGAGCGCTTTTCCTCGATGTTTCCTGCGTCAAGAGCGGTCATCATCACCGACAGAACCGTTGCCAAGTTTCATCTGGAAGCCGCCGAGACGTCCCTCAGGGCCGCGGGGGTCATGCCCCACGTCATCGTGATGGAGCCGGGCGAGAAGACTAAGAGCTATGCCGGGCTGATGGCCGCCTGCGACGGGGTGCTCGATACGCGGCTTGAGCGGGGCGATCTGGTCATTGCGCTCGGGGGCGGTGTCATCGGTGATCTGGCAGGATTCGTTGCCGGTATCATCCGTCGCGGCATGCGATTCATTCAGGTGCCGACCACGCTTTTGGCGCAGGTCGACAGCTCGGTCGGTGGCAAGACCGGCATCAACACAGGCCATGGCAAGAACCTGATCGGTCTGTTCAATCAGCCGCATCTGGTGCTGGCGGATACAGCGGTGCTGGATACGTTATCACCGCGTGATTTCCGCGCCGGCTATGCTGAAGTTGCCAAATATGGGCTCATCAATCAGCCTGATTTCTTTGAATGGCTGGAAGCCAACTGGCAGGGCATTTTTGATGGGGGACCCGAGCGAGAGGAAGCGATTGCCCGGTCCTGTCAGGCCAAGGCCGATGTCGTGGCTGCCGATGAGCGCGAAGCCAACCAGCGGGCGCTGCTCAATCTTGGTCATACGTTCGGACATGCGCTTGAGGGCATGGCCGAGTATGATGCCGAGCGCATCGTGCATGGAGAAGGTGTGGCCATAGGCATGGTGCTGGCGTATGAATTCTCGGCCCGGCTCGGGCTATGCGATCCGTTGGTGACTGATCGCGTCGTCGCCCACTTGCAAACCGTAGGGTTGCCTACCCATATAGGGGCCATACCCGGACAATTGCCCAATGTCGACCTTTTGATGGACTTTATCGCTCAGGACAAGAAGGTATCCCGAGGGAGCTTGACCTTCATTCTGACCCGCGGTCTTGGTCAGTCCTTTGTTGAAAAGGGCGTGGATCCGGCGACCTTGCGTGCCTTCCTTGAGGAGAAACTGCGCTAATGCTCACCAGTCTTTGGTTCACTGCTCTTGCTATCCTGTGCCTGATTGTCGTGTCGGGGTTCTTTTCCGGTTCGGAAACCGCCCTGACCGCGGCGTCGCGGGCGCGGATGCATCAGAAGGAAAAAGCGGGTGAACCGGGTGCGCAGGCGGTGAATGAACTGCTGCAAATTCGCGAGCGCCTGATCGGCTCGCTGCTGCTTGGCAACAACCTTGTCAATATTCTTGCTTCGGCGCTGGCGACCAGCCTTTTCATCACCCTGTTCGGTGATACGGGGGTTGTCTATGCGACTCTTGTGATGACGGTGGTGGTGCTGGTGTTTGCCGAGGTGCTGCCCAAGACATGGGCGATTTCCAATCCTGATTCCTTTGCCCAGCGTGTCGGTCCGTCCGTTCGGGTGCTGACCTATCTACTCGGGCCGATCGTTGCGACGGTTGAATGGGTCGTTGTCGGTCTGTTACGCCTGCTGGGTGTGGACACCAAAGGGGGACAGCTTCAGTCCGGTCAGGACGAATTGCGCGGAGCAGTGGATCTGCTGCATATGGAAGGATCGGTGGTCAAGGATGATCGGGACCGGTTCGGGGGATTGCTTGATCTTGAAGAACTCGATGTGTCCGACGTCATGGTCCATCGCACGAATGTGGTGTCGATCAACCTCGATGATGGGGTTGAGTTCATTGTCGAACAGGTGCTCAAGAGCCCCTACACGCGCATTCCGCTATGGCAGGGTGAGCAGGACAATTTCGTTGGCGTGATCCATTCTAAGGATCTTTTGCGCGCACTCGCGGATACCAAGGGCGATGTTACCAAGATCGATTTTCGCACGGTTGCACGTGAGCCGTGGTTCGTTCCCGATACCACGAGCCTTAAGGCCCAGCTCAACGCCTTTCTGAAAAAGAAAAGCCATTTTGCGCTGGTGGTTGATGAATATGGCGAAGTGATGGGGCTGGTGACGCTGGAAGATATTCTCGAGGAAATCGTTGGCGATATTTCCGATGAGCACGATATCGACGTCAAGGGCGTGAGCAAAGAGCCGGATGGCTCCGTTCTGGTGGACGGCAATGTGCCGATCCGAGACCTCAACCGGGCGCTCGATTGGGAGTTGCCCGACGAGGAGGCGACCACTATCGCCGGGTTGGTCATCCATGAAGCCCGGCAGATTCCCGAGCCGGGGCAGGGGTTCACCTTCTACAATTTCCGCTTCCGGGTTCTTCGCAAGGAACGCAACCGGATCACGTCACTCAGGATTACCCCAGTGCGCTAATGCGGCGTTGCTGTTCAGGCTTGATTGCACGAAGCCGGCCGCTTATATGATCGTTATTGCGGGCGAATGATCTCAAGCGCAAGGGCGTGGATTGGACCTTCGAGCTCTTCTTTGATAGCATCGTGGACCATTCTATGGGCGTCGATCCGGCTCAAGCCTGCAAAGGCGGGGCTTGAGATTCTGACGCGGAAGTGGCTCTGGCCTCCTGCCGGAGCATGGGCATGGCCTGCGTGCAGGTGGGATTCATCAATCACTTCAAGCGCTGTGGGTTGAAGTCGATTGTTTAGCTTTTTCTCGATCTTGTTCTTGACGGTCATGGCTAGGAATGGTGAAGTGTTGCACTTCCAAATTTGAGGTGATTTGAACTCGCGTCCATGAGTTACGGTATTTTGCAGATGGAGATTCTGTTTCCAAAAGCAAGGATCCTGATAGCATTTTGGCCTTGCGTTGAAAATTACCTGTTCGAACCGACCACATAAGGCAGATATGTCAAATGTCTGCCCCATCGTGTGGTGTATTGAACCCGACATTCACTGAGCGTTTATCGTTTGTATGAACACAAAGTCCTCAAGAGCGTGACAAACAAGCGTCCGGAGACAAGCATAGATTCATGAAACTCGACTCGAAACTTTTCGACTCCATCCGCATCAAGCCTGATGTAGATCGCAAGAAAAAGCAACAGGCAGCAGAAGTGTGCGAATGGCCTGGTTGTGAAAAAAAAGGCGGCTGCAAGGCTCCCAAGCGGGGAACTGCCAAGCGGGAATATCACAATTTCTGCGAAGTGCATGCCCGCGAATTCAATCGCAACTATAACTATTTCACCGGTATGGATGACGACGAGGCTGATACAGCAAAAGCCAGCACGGCAACGGGTGGTCGTCCGACCTGGGAAATGGGTGTCAACGCCTGGGGCAACGAAACCCATCGAGCCGGAGCTGCGCGCGGCAAGAGCTGGGAAGCCAACGGATTTTCCGATGGAAGCAGCCAGCGCGCCGCAGAGCGTGCCAAACGTCGCTCCCGCCATCAGAACCAGACCCGCAAGCTGCGCCCGCTTGAAGCCAAGGCGTTTGAAACACTCGGGCTGAGCCTGCCAGCGACATCTGACGATGTGAAGAAGGCTTACAAGCGTCTGCTAAAGGAAAACCATCCCGACCTCAACAAAGGGGATCGGGCTTGCGAGGAACGTCTTCAGGATGTGATCGCGGCCTACAATACCCTGAAGGCGGGTGGCTACTGCTGATCGGAGTAGACCCGCTTAGCTCATGTGACATGAAGGCGGCTCTTGCCGCCTTTTCTCTTTGGTGATTAGCGAGCTGATCTGCGCTGTTCCTTCCACCGCCAGAAAAAACGCAAATTCTTCCTTTTCATTTCGGTCGGGATTGCTTTAAGTTGCGATTTCGTATGACCGAGCCATTCAAACGGGCCTTGGACGCTATGTCTTCAGCACCCCTTTGCTCCAGTGCAGCATCGGGCGAGCGGGCCTCATCCAGAGCAGTGCTATGAATAAAATGAACGACGAGATTTCCAATTTGCCGGATACCGAAGTTTCCGTGCGCGACCTGTTTGGTATCGATGCGGATCTGAAGGTTCCTGCCTACAGCCAGACGTCTGATCATGTGCCGGATCTGGATCCCGATTATCTGTTCGACAAGCAGACGACATTGGCCATTCTCGCCGGCTTTTCTCACAATCGTCGCGTGATGATCTCGGGCTATCATGGCACCGGTAAATCCTCTCACATCGAGCAGGTTGCAGCGCGGCTCAACTGGCCTTGCGTGCGCGTCAACCTCGACAGCCACATTTCCCGTATCGATCTGATCGGTAAGGATGCGATCGTGCTGAAGGATGGCATGCAGGTGACGGAATTCCGTGATGGTATTCTGCCATGGGCGCTTCAGAACAACGTCGCTCTGGTGTTCGACGAATATGATGCCGGTCGTCCTGATGTTATGTTCGTTATTCAGCGCGTTCTCGAAGTCGCCGGTCGCCTGACACTTCTCGACCAGAATCGCGTTATTCGTCCGCACCCGTCCTTCCGCCTGTTTGCCACCGCCAACACGGTTGGCCTTGGCGATACGTCGGGTCTTTATCACGGCACGCAGCAGATCAACCAGGGCCAGATGGACCGTTGGTCGATCGTCTCCACGCTCAACTATTTACCGCATGACAATGAAGTCAATATCGTGATGGCAAAGGTGAAGAGCCTTGTGGGCGATGATGGCAAGGACCGGGCGGACAAGATGGTGCGTGTGGCCGATCTGACAAGGAGTGCCTTCATGAACGGCGATCTGTCCACCGTCATGAGCCCGCGGACGGTGATCACATGGGCCGAGAATGCCGACATCTTCGGCGATCTGGGCTTTGCGTTCCGCGTGACGTTCCTGAACAAGTGCGACGAGCTGGAACAGCCGCTGGTGGCCGAATTCTATCAGCGTTGCTTCGGCGAGGAATTGCCCGAATCGTCTCTCAATATCGCGGTCAGCTGATCTCTGCCGCCCTTTGCCAACCTGACCTCATTGGCGGAATGAACCATTCATGACGACTAAAAGCCCATCCAAGTTCCGACCCCATGCCGACCCCAACGAGCGGTTCAAGCATTCGCTCAAGGGCACGCTCAAGGCGATTGCCGGGCCGGTTGATCTTGATGTGCACTTCTCATCGGATCGGCCGATGCTTGTCTCGGGCCAAGCGCGTCTGCCCGAGCCACCACGGGCGCTGACGCCGGCGCGCGCGGCGATCTTAAGAGGGCAGGCGGACAGTCTCGCCTTGCGGGTTGCCTGTCATGATCCGCGTGTTCATTCAAAACATGCGCCGGATGGCGCTCGGGCGCGTGGTGTGTTCGATGCGGTTGAGCAGGCGCGGGTCGAGGCCGTCGGATCGCGTCAGATGACCGGGCTTGCAGGCAATCTCTCGGCCATGCTTGAGGATCGTTACAGCCGGTTGGTGACCAATGATTCTAGCCGGGTTGAAGAAGCCCCGCTGGATCATGTGCTGTCGCTTCTGGTGCGGGAAAAACTGACCGGAGCTGAAATTCCTGACTCTGCCCGTGCATTGGTGGATCAATGGCGCGACTGGGTGGAACAGACCGCTGCGGGCAGCCTTGATACGCTCGAGCAGAATATTGATGACCAGGCGAAGTTCGCCCGCAGTCTGCGGCGCGTGCTGGCGGATCTCGATGTTGCCGATGATATGGGCGGCGAAGCCGAGGACAGCGAGGAAAATGCCGACGATCAGAATGACGACGGCGAGAATGAAAATTCCGAGAACAGCAGCGAGAACGAAGAAGCCACAGGCGGCGAGCAGGACCAGGAAGAAAATCTGGAAGCCAGCGCCGATGATCTTGAGTCGGGCGATTCGGAAGCTGAAGAGCAACTCAGTCAGGAGATGCAGGATCTCGATGAGATAGATGGTGACGAGTCCGGCGAATCCATGGCGCCTCAGGACTATGGCCGCAACGAACCTGACACCTCCTATCGCGTTTTCTCACGCGCCCATGACGAAATCATCCATGCAGAGGAACTGTGCGAATCAGCTGAGCTGGATCGCCTGCGCGGGCATCTCGACAAACAGCTGCAAAATTTGCATCAGGTTGTTGCACGGCTTGCCAACCGCCTGCAGCGCCGCTTGCTGGCACAGCAGAACCGCGGCTGGGATTTCGACCTTGAAGAAGGCCTGCTCGACACGGCGCGGTTGACCCGTGTCGTCACAGACCCAATGCGGCCGCTGTCGTTCAAGTGGGAGCAGGATACCGAGTTCCGCGACACGGTCGTGACGTTGCTGATTGACAATTCCGGCTCCATGCGTGGTCGGCCTATTTCCATTGCCGCGACCTGCGCCGATATTCTGGCGCGGACGCTGGAACGCTGCAATGTGAAGGTCGAGATCCTTGGCTTCACCACCAAAGCGTGGAAGGGTGGGCAGTCTCGCGAGGCGTGGCTACAGGCGGACAAACCGGCCAATCCGGGCCGCCTCAATGACCTCAGACACATTATCTACAAGTCTGCCGATAGCCCGTGGCGGCGGTCGCGGCGCAATCTTGGCCTGATGATGCGCGAGGGATTGCTCAAGGAGAATATCGACGGTGAGGCGCTCGATTGGGCGCACAAGCGCCTGCTGGGTCGTCCCGAGCAGCGCAAGATCCTGATGATGATCTCGGACGGCGCTCCGGTGGATGACAGCACCCTGTCAGTCAATCCGGGCAACTATCTTGAGAAGCATCTGCGCGAGGTGATCGAGGAAATCGAGACCCGTTCGCCGGTCAATCTGCTTGCCATCGGCATCGGGCATGATGTCACGCGCTATTATCGTCGGGCTCTGACGATCATTGATGCCGAGGAGCTGGGCGGAGCGATGACCGAGAAGCTGGCGGAATTGTTCGACGAGAATGTCCAGCCTGCTCAGGACATGCAGGCGCGACGCCGAGTGCGGAGACGCTAGGGTGCGTTCCGGGGCTTTCTTCCCCTTATCCCGTATTTGTTTTGCCCGTCACTTGTTGGGCGGCCTGCTGATTGGCGCGTCGGTCTTTAGCCTGTCGCGTGATGCGCATGCGCTTGACCAATTGCCAAAGCCTGCCCCCAAGCCACAGACCATTGCGGTTCGGGCCACAGAGCTGTCCTCCTTTGACGGCTCGTTCGAGGCGGGAGAGACCTTCGGCAAGCTTGTCTGGCTTGGCGGGCTTGAACTCGAAAGCCCCGAGCCACTGTTTGGCGGCTTTTCGAGTTTGGCCTTTCTTGATCAGCAGACCTTTCTGGCGATTGGGGATAAGGGCACCGTGTTGAAGGCGCGGCTTGTCCATGCGGATGGTCGGCCTTCGGGGATCGATCAGGTGCGGTTTGGCTTTTTGCCCGGTCTGGACAGCCAATCGCCCCAATGGAAGCGTGATTCGGAAGGGTTTGATTTGCGCGGCGACGAGGCGCTCGTGAGCTTTGAGGGCGACGCCCGCGTCATGCGCTATGGTCTCATCAATGGCGAACCAAGACGGGTTCTGGGCAGATTGACCCTGAGTGATGATATCCGCTCCGTGAACCATGCCAACAAGGGCTTGGAAACGGTTGCCGTTGCGCCGTCTGGCAGCCCGTTTGGCGGTTCGGTTTTCTTGATCAGTGAAGCGAGCCGCGATGGCCGTCTCTTGGGCTGGATCCTCTCGCCAGACGGTATCAAGAGTTTTTCTCTGCCTCAGAGCGGTGATCTTTTGGCGACGGATGCGGCTTTTACGGCTGACGGGGATTTGCTCGTTCTCGAACGCAGTTTCTCGCTTCTGGGTGGTCTGGTGATCCAGGTTCGGCGCGTGCGGGCGGCAGATCTCGCTCAAGGCCGGGTCGAGCGGATGGACCGTCTTTTGAGGGCCACGCTCACCTATGAGGTGGACAATATGGAGGGGCTGGCGGTTCAGACCCTGCCCGATGGGGCCAATGTCATCACCCTGATCTCGGATGACAATCTGAACGCCTTCCAGCGCACACTGCTGCTGCAGTTCCTGCTACCTGCCGGACAGTGAGTCCGGTTGTGAAAACGGCCCGAGGCTGATGCCGGGCCGCTTGTTGCTTTCCTGTTGATTATTCAGGCCGATCTTGGGGCTCGTTTTAGGCCGTCGCCGCGTTGAGTGCGTCATTGCGCGAACGCAGCATACGGTAGGGGGCAAGGACAAAGAGCGAGACCGTCATCTTGACCAGATAGTCGCCCACGGCCCAACTAAGCCAGCGCGGTGCTTCAAGGCTTGCAAGCCCGAGGAACGGGGCTGGGTCAGACGGGAAGCTGTCGGGAGTGAAGCCAAATCCGATATCGAGAATGGTGAAGGCCATAGCAAAGCTGATGCCGAAGAAGATCACCGTATCGATGATGGATCCCAGAAAAGACGAGGTCAGCGGAGCCTTCCACCATGCATCGCGGCGCAGGCGGTTGAAGATAAAGATGTCGAGCATCTGGGCAACAAGGAAAGCTGAGCCAGACGCGATGGCGATGCGCGGGGTGGCGAGCCAGATCGACAGAATGACCGCGATGGCAAAACCGGCAAGCACCACAAGGCGGGCCGAACTGGGGCCGAATTTCCGGTTGGTCAGGTCTGTGACCAGAAAGGCGACCGGATAGGTGAAAGCCCCCCAGGTGAGAAGATCCTGAAGGCCGAACGGCTCAAAAGGGAATTGTACGAGATAGTTGGACGCCGCAACGACGCCGACCATGGCCAGAATGGCCAGACCAAGGGAAGAACGAGAAGCAACCATATGTCACCCTCCTATGTTGGCTGCGGATGGGAAGATAGCCCAAGGCAGCGTTGAAGCGAGATGGGCCGCTGTGGACCCCATTGCTTGCCGGACATGAATGTCAGCAAATACAAAAACAGCGCCTGCGGGCGCTGTTTTTATCTGTTGGCACGAAAGTGCCGATCACAAAGCGAAGCAGGGATCAGGAAACTGCCTGAGCCCGTTCGATTTTGCGTTTGATCTGCAGAGCGTTGTCAGACAGATCAGTGTTCTTGGCTTTGGCCAGAAAGGCATCAAGGCCGCCACGATGCTCAACAGACCGCAAAGCGTGAGCGCTAACGCGCATCTTAACGCCGGTGCCGAGGGTTTCGCTCAGCAGAGTCACATTCACCAGATTTGGCAGAAAGCGACGACGGGTTCTGTTTTTTGCGTGGCTGACGTTGTTACCGGACTGAACGCCTTTGCCGGTCAGTTCACAGCGACGTGCCATGGAATATCCCTCACAAATTATTAGGACGCCAACTGGCGCCCGCCCATTTCATATTCTGTGTCCAACCAGTCTACAGGCAGCAGATTGGCGGAAAGTCGCCTCGGTATAGTGATGATAGCCGCGCGCGTCAAGCGTTTCTGCCGCCATTGCTGCGCATCTTTTCATGAATCTGCCCGAATTTCCGCATATCCAAAGAAGATACGGGAAAAGACAGTGCACAAGATCGCGCGGATCTGTGTTGAACAGAGCCGATATACCAGCCAGGACAGGCACAAGGCGAGCAAATATAGCGCTTGATCCACCGCTGATCAAAATTTTCTGTAGAAGGGCCCTGCTTGCAATTTATTAACCATATGTGGCGAAAGTGGTGGTGTGAAAGTAAGCGTCGTCGATGAGTTCATGAAGGTGTGACCGCTTCGTTTGTGTGGCGAAGATCGGTTTCTCATGGGCTTTAACGCGTGTGGTCTTGTGTCTGTCTTTAGGGATTTGAGGACAAAAAATGCCGATCTGGAAGCATGTTCCCTCTCGTGGTAAGCCATTGCTGCCTTCCTTTGGATGGGGAACGGTTCGTCCTGCCATGGTGGGACTTGGTCTGATTGCTGGCGTTGTCGGCTGGGGGCAGAGTGCCCACGCAACGCAGATCGATGCCCGGTTCGGCATTTCGATCGCCGGAATTCCTGTGGGCAGCGGCACTGTGAAGGCGAGCGTGAATGGCCGCAATTATTCCATCGATGGCTATGCCAAGACGAGCGGCATTTCCAGACTGTTCATCAACAGCAAGGGCCGTGCGATTTCCAAGGGCAGATTCAGGGGTGCCAAGTCGTTGCCGTCGATGTATGCACTCAATTCCCGCGAGGACAAGATCCACAATGTGGTGCAGATCGCGATGCATTCGGGCAATGTCAGCAAGTTTTCTGCGTCGCCGCCCGTGTCCAGGCATTCTGATCGTATTCCGCTGAAGCGCGTTCATACGCGCGGTATCATTGATCCCATGAGCGGCCTGTTGATGTCGGTGAAATCCAAGAAGCACCGGGTTGGCAAATCAGTTTGTGATCGTACGGTGCGGATGTTCGATGGGCGCTGGCGCTACAATTTCGAGCTTTTCTATAAAGGCACCGAGGAAATTCGCCAGTCGGACGGGAAGGGCTATGTCGGTCCCGTGACCCGCTGTGGTGCACGGATGCGCTTTGTTGCAGGCCACAGGCCGAACAAGAAGAGCACCAAATTTATGGAGAACAACAAGGATATCGAAGCCTGGTTTGTTCCGGTCGGTGATGATCCGGTTGTCGCGGTCTATCGCTTGCAGGTTGGCACCATGGTTGGACGCATGGTGCTTGAGGCCAAGGAGCTGGAGATCAACTAGGTTGATTCCAATGCTCGCCGTTTTCCGGAGCGGGTCTGATCGCTGTTGTTCGAGCGAACCATGTCGGCCTTGAGCCGAGCGATTGTCATTTACCTATTTATGAAAAGGGGGCCTTGAGCCCTCTTTTTTGTTGCCCGGAGGTCTGGCATTGTCAGGCTGGCACAGGCATATAGTCTCTAGCGTCGCGCTGCCTATTCACGCATGGCGTTGATCGTCAGTGCGACGGGTTCGTGCTGAGGGGCAGCTCTCTCATAGCCTTCTCACTTGTGCCAAAATGGCTCAGAAGATTAACAAGATGCCTTTGGGGCAGAAGTGCGCTGTGGTGGCTATTGAAGCCGCCGTCCAGATGCTGCAACCGATCAGTTGTCAGTATCTAGATATAGAGGAAACAAAATGGGAACATAGCTCCATGTTCGATTCGTGCAGCGTTTGTTCCTTCCCTGTTCAACAGGTTAATTCTCCGCTCGTTTGTGGTTCAAGTGACGTTAACACTCTGAAAAGACGCTTCCGTCTCAGATTGGACCGGAATGATTAACGGGCCGGGTCTTTGGTGCCACTGTGATTGGAACTGAGCATCAGGCGTCCTTTCTTGGTGCGCCAAATCTGGTGGCTATGGTTGACAAGATATCTATCTGTTGTGAGAACATAGCAAGAACTGTTAAGAGTCACCGATTCGGCCCTGATTCGTTCGAGACTCGTTCTATTTATTAACGACATCCTTTTGCTCTTTTCGGAACAGAGGGTCTGATTGTCGCCTTGCTGTGTTGCAAGGATGTCCTGAAACCGGAATAAAGCGCTCAACATTGCGGCACGGGGTTGCCATACCGGCTTTGTCTCTGGGATAAAGAATCAACTGACGCGCTACGGGCGCGCGACAAACTGTTATCAGAGCCGGCACCCTGTTGCGCGCCGGCTCCGACGAGAGGCCCATGGCACCTCATGACAAAACAAAAAGACACCTCGTCTCCCTTTGCATCGCTGGCCGGTCTTGCTGATGCGCTGAAATCAGAAGCGCAAGAGGCCGAGGAACGCGCTCGGCGCAAGGCGCGGGAAGAGGCGCTCAAAGCCGCGGAACGCGAAGCCCTTGCCAGAAAAGATGCGGATGGATCGAAGGATGGCGCCCGGCGGTCTCCCCTGTTCGATGACCAGGGGCGGGATGATGGCTTTGCGGGCATTGAAGCTGAATTGTTGCGTCATGCCGAAGAGCTCAAGGCAGCGGATGGCAACGGAACGCATGGGCAGGCCTCTGGGCCAGAGAACCGATCACCCCCCCGATCCGACATCCCGTCCCAATCGGCACCCCAATCGAAATCCAAAACGCCCCTCAAGGCAAGAAGCGAGGCTGCTCAGCCGCGCAAAAGTCGCTCCGAGACCTTGCGGGATCAGGAAGCTCTGAAGGCGCCGGGTTGGGTGGATGATTTTGGGTCCCTCGCGGCTCATCCCAAAACCACCGGGCGGGTTCATGCCATTTTGGGACCAACCAACACCGGCAAGACCTATATGGCAATTGAGCGGATGGTGTCTCACTCGTCCGGCATCATCGGACTGCCTTTGCGGCTGCTTGCGCGAGAGGTCTATGGAAAGGTGGTGCAACGGGTCGGGCCTGAGCTCGTGGCGTTGCATACTGGTGAGGAGCGGATCGTCCCCAAGAGTGCGCGCTATCATGTCTGCACCGTCGAGGCGATGCCTGCCTATGTCGATGTGGCCTTTGTCGCCATTGACGAGGTCCAGTTGGCGGCCGATTTCGAGCGCGGTCATGTCTTCACCGACCGTATTCTGCATTTGCGCGGGCGCGAAGAGACGTTGCTGCTCGGGGCTGCGACCATGAAGCCGCTGATCCAGCATCTTTTGCCTGATGCGATGATCACCTCGCGCCCCAGAATGTCCCAACTCACCTATATGGGCAGCAAGAAGCTCTCTCGCTTGCCGCGCCGCTCTGCCGTGGTGACCTTTTCGGTCAATGACGTGTATGCCATCGCAGAACTGGTGCGTCGCCAGAAGGGGGGCGCTGCCGTCGTGATGGGCAGCCTTTCGCCGCGAACGCGCAATGCGCAGGTCGAGCTGTTTCAGAATGGCGATGTCGAGCATCTGATTGCGACGGACGCGATCGGCATGGGGCTCAATCTCGATCTTGATCACGTGGCCTTTGCGGCGGAGAAGAAATTCGACGGCTTCCAGCATCGCCGTCTGACTGCGGCTGAGCTGGCTCAGATTGCCGGCCGGGCAGGGCGCCACACGCGCGATGGCACGTTTGGGGTCACCGGAAGGGTGGCACCGTTCGAGGATGAACTGGTCGAGCAGCTCGAAACCCATGTCTTCCAGCCGATCAAGATGATGCAATGGCGCAACCGCCTGCTCGATTTCGAAAGCTACAGCGATCTCATTGCCTCGTTGGAAATGGCACCGGGCAAGGTGGGGTTGACCAAATCCCTACCAGCGAGCGATCTTCAGGCGCTCGAGCTTCTTTACAAGAATCGCGATATTCAGCGTCGCGCCTGCGATCCGGAGCGGCTCAAGCTGCTTTGGGATGTCTGCCAGGTGCCGGACTATCGCAAGATCGCACCAACGAATCATGCCGAGCTGATCGGGATCCTTTTTCAGCAATTGGACGACCGAGGCGTTTTGTCGCGTGATTGGCTTGCTGCACAAATCGCCTATGCGGATAGAATTGATGGCGGCATTGACACACTTGCACACAGAATCGCACATATTCGCACGTGGACATTTGTCGCCAACAAAAAGGGGTGGCTAGATGATCCCCTTTTGTGGCAAGAGAAGACCCGAGCTGTTGAGGACCGCCTTTCGGATGCCTTGCACGAGCGGCTCACCAAGCGCTTTATTGATAGGCGCACAAGTGTTTTGATGAAACGTCTGAGAGAAAAAGCAATGCTCGAAGCGGAAATTACCCCTACCGGTGATGTGCTGGTCGAAGGTCAGCATGTTGGTCAATTGCAAGGGTTTCGCTTTGCGCCCGATGTGAGTGCTGAAGGCAATGATGCCAAAGCCATTCATGCCGCAGCGCAGAAAGTTCTGTCTGTCGAATTCGAGAGCAGATCGGAAAAAATCGCAGGAGCGGCGAACGATCAGTTCCTGCTGTCCGGAGATGGTTTGTTGCGCTGGCAAGGTGCGCCGATCGCCAAGCTTGTGGCCGGGGATTCTATCCTCAAGCCGCGGTTGATGGTGCTCGCGGACGAAGGCCTCACGGGTGCAGCGCTGGAGAATGTCCAGTCGCGCATAAACCTGTGGCTCAACAATCATATCAATCTGCTCCTACAGCCGCTGGTCGATCTGTCCAGTGCTGAGGAACTGGATGGAATCGCCAAGGGTTTGGCGTTCCAACTCGTTGAAAACCTTGGTATTCTTGATCGCCGTAAGGTGTCAGAAGAGGTGCGGTCTCTGGATCAGGATGCCCGCGCTTCCTTGCGTAAATTCGGCGTTCGGTTCGGGGCCTATCACATCTATATTCCGGTTCTGCTGAAGCCTGCGCCCAGCACCATGCTGGTGATGATGTGGGCGCTTCACCATGGCGGCCTCGAGCAGGATGGCATTGTCGAGGTGCCACAGCTTTCTGCTTCTGGTCGCACATCCATTCCGGTCAACGAATCCATCGCCCCCGAGCTCTACAAGACGGTCGGGTTCGGCGTTTATGGCAAGCGTGCCGTTCGGATCGATATTCTGGAACGTCTGGCAGATCTGATCCGTCCGCTGCTGAGCTGGCGGCCCACTGAAGATGCCTCCGAGCCACCCGAAGGCGTGATGGATCGCGGCTTCACGGTGACCGTTGCGATGACCTCGCTTCTTGGATGCGCAGGAGAAGATTTCTCCACCATTCTCAGGTCTCTTGGCTACCGTCTTGAGCGCCGTAAGGTCGAGATGACACCTGAGGAGAAGGCCGCCGCTGCCGAGAATGAAGCCTCTGGTGACGAGCCCAAAGCGGCTTCTGAGAATGCAGAGGTTGCATCTGAGGAGACTTCTCCACAGAAAGATGCAGGTGCGGATGAAGCGGTCGAAACGGCGTCTGCTGACGCTTCTGCTGAAGGCGCAGAGGCACCAACAGAAGCGGTTTCTGACGCCGCGACAGGCGCTCAGTCTGAGGCCGGGGCTGAAGATGCCGCCGAGGAAGAAAAGTGGATCGAGATCTGGCGTCCGGGCGGACGTGGCGAACGTCGCCCCAATCCGCATGGTGGTCGTCAGAAACCTTCTGGCAACAAGGAAGGCCGTGGCGGCAAAGGCGGCAAGCGCGGTGGTCCTCGTGGTGAAGGTGGTCCGAAAGGTGGCGACCGGAATGGTCAGAACCGTGGACGTCCTGACAAGGGACGCGGCAAACCGCGCGATCAGGCACCCAGAAAACCTGAAAAGGTCGCTGATCCGGATTCGCCGTTTGCGGCTCTTGCCGCTCTCAAGGCCGATCTCGACAAGAGCAAATAGCTCTTGTCGCCGATGGCTGTTCAGGTGAGTGATGAGTGAAACCTCCGCCAAGCTGCGCATCGACAAATGGCTTTGGTACGCGCGTGTGGCCAAGACACGGAGCATGGCCGCCAAACTTGTCACGTCCGGGCATGTTCGCCTGAACAAGGAGAAGGTCACTGCTGCGAGCCAGACCGTCAAGATTGACGATGTCCTGACGGTCACCAGAGCCAATGCCGTGATCATCTATCGGGTGGTGCAGCTGGGAAGTCGGCGTGGTCCGGCTTCCGAGGCTCAGGTGCTGTATGAGGATCTGTCTCCGGCACCGAGCAAACAAACCGCTGAGGAAAAGGCGCAACAGTCGGACCCCGGCCACAGGCCTTCCAAACGGGACCGGCGTGAAATCTTGCGCGTGAAACGCGGCTATCTTGATGAATGATGGTCGCTGTTCGGCTTCGATATCCAGAAGAAACTAGTCCTTTTGTCAAATAGGTATGTTTTTTACCTGTTTTGTCGCGGCGTTTTGTGGTTGATCAGGGCAGGTGTTCGCATTGCTCTGTCCATGTCGCCGGCTGTCTGGGGATGTCCCTGGGATGAGAGAAGGGTTTTGGCCCGGTCTTTGGAAATCTGTTCTGGTAGCCAGCACAATTTTGCAATCATTGCGCCTTGCAACAAGATCGCAAAAGCGATAGCTAACGGTATCTGAAATTCAGCGTTTTGAACGCACCAGAGCGGTCATACGGCCAAAGGTCCGGACCTGCTTCTGTCTTCAACCTTTCGCATATCCAATGTGGATGAGACCCGGTCAATACCCGGTAACTTTTCTCGGATAAGCTCTGAACCCCAAGGCTCTCACGCTGCCCGTTGGCGACTGGAGCCGATCGCTAGACCAAAATGCCCACTGACACGGGTGCCTGAAGGGGCAGCGATGTGTTAAGTGGAGCCGCCAGCGCGGAGAAGTCAATGACCTATGTGGTGATGGATAATTGCATCAAATGCAAATACACAGACTGCGTGGAAGTCTGCCCTGTAGACTGCTTCTATGAGGGTGAGAATTTTCTCGTGATCCATCCTGATGAATGCATCGATTGTGGCGTGTGTGAACCGGAATGCCCGGCAGAAGCCATCAAGCCCGATACGGAGCCCGGACTGGAAGGCTGGCTGAAGATCAATGCCGAGTATTCTGAGGTCTGGCCGAACATCACCGTCAAGAAAGAGCCGATGGAAGAAGCCAAGAAGTGGGATGGCGTTTCGGACAAGCTGCAGTATCTTTCGAAAAATCCCGGTGAAGGCGATTAAACAATGCTGCCATGCAGCATTCTCAATGGTGAGCCCGAGTGTGAAAATGTCGCACTTGGGCTTTTTTATACGTAGTTAGCCGCAAGCTCAAACGACCGGAATCCCGCAGTCAATCAGCGAAAAGCTCGGAAATCTGCGGATTTTTCGATTTTGAGAGATGGCGGCTTCACGTATGAAAATCGTGTAACAGTTTGATCGGAATCAAACATTGGAAATATCACAAAAATGTGGTATGCTTCCTAAATCAGCTGACAAGGAAGGTATGCATACTCCTGCTCTGGGAGTTTTTTTATGCGCATTTGGGATATCATGCAATGTCAAAGTGCGCAATCCACACCTGCATGCCAAAATCAGCCATGGTGCATTACGGCAATACAGTTTCAGATCCATTCCATTAGGTTTGGTGTCTCATGATCTGTTGTCGAAAATCGAGCCGTGCGGGAGACCCTATCCTCCCACGGTATAATGGAACGGACACAAGTCATGTCCGCTCGTAATGTATGTGACGCGGGAGTTTCAAGCGTATGGCCATCAAAAAAGCCACCCAACGTCAGGGCTTTAAGATCAATGAATTCATCGTCTATCCGGCGCACGGCGTCGGGCAAATCGTCAACATAGAAGAACAGGAAGTAGCCGGTCTCAGCCTAGAGCTGTTCGTGATCAATTTCGAGCAGGACAAAATGACCCTGCGCGTTCCTGTGGGTAAAGTTACTTCGGTTGGCATGCGCAAGCTGTCAGACGATGAAAGCGTTGAAAAGGCTCTGGTTACGGTGTCCGGTCGTGCCCGTATCAAACGGACCATGTGGAGCCGTCGTGCTCAGGAATATGAAGCAAAGATCAATTCCGGCGATCTGCATTCCATCGCAGAAGTCGTTCGCGATCTCTATCGCTCTGACACCCAGCCCGAGCAGTCCTATTCCGAACGTCAGCTATATGAAGCCGCTCTTGATCGCATGGCACGTGAAGTGGCTGCGATTCGCAAACTGTCCACGACTGAGGCTGTTCAGCTCATCGAAAAGAGCCTGGCCAAGAATCCTCGCCGTGGTGCAGAGAAGACTGAAGCAGAAGAAGCCGCTGCCTGATTATGTTTGCGGCTGTCGATCTGTCAGCCGATTAGAACATCAAAAACCTCGACCGATCGCTGATCGGTCGAGGTTTTTTGATTCAGGTGCTGGGTCGGGTTCTATTTCTGGCATTGATCTGATGTCAGAGGCCGTCCCGATCGGGCTCATCAAAACTTAGCTGGAACAATCCACTCCATGGCTGGATTGCACGATGGCCGCAGCAGGTGGCGCGTCAGTCCTGTGATTTGACCAGTTTCACCCTTTGTCCGCGTCGCAAGCCGTCGCTTGGCTTGAGGTCATTGATGATGCGGAACAGCGCTTCCTTGCTCGTGACACCTTCCATCTCAGATGCAAGCTTCTCGACACTGTCGCTGCGCCCAACGCTGGTCACAGAGATTGTCAGGGGTTTGAAAGCATGCGCCTGCTGAAATGACAAGGTCTGGAAGCTGTTGACGGTTGCGGCCACTGCGCTTTCGAATGATGGGTTCGGGTCGGTTGTTGCAAAGACGAAGCGGTAGGTTGCCGACTGAACCCGGATGATGGCGATTCGGAATGTCCAGCCCTTGGCCTTGGCCGAGGCCAGCACAGCGGGCAGACCGTTGATCGTCTGTTCGCGGATGGAGCCGGTCAACAAGCCGGTGACCCAGCCGGACATGAGATATTTCGTCAAGGGAACGTCCGGGCTGACGTTGACGCCATCAAAGCGCATCGCGGTGCCGTCGGGCGCTACGGCAAGCACCGCCTTGGTTGTGTTTTCAAGACGATAGCCCTGCGGCAGGGTAAAGCGGATTCGCAAGAGCGGATGGATATAGGAGTATCCGCGCACGAAGCCTTCATCTGGTGCATCGCCATAAAGGATCCCGTCGATTGCATCGAGATAATCTTCCCGCTCACGGGCTCCGACGCTCGGGCCGCCATATCGGCGCGCCGTGTAAATGGCGGTCTTGATGCGCTCGGGCGTGGTCGGATGAGAGGACAGGAAATTCGCTTTCGGATCGTTGTCTGCCTGTCCGGTCAGGAATTGCGCATAGCGTCCCATGGTTGACAGGAACCGGCTGGCAGCGAAGGGGTCCAGCCCAGACTTGAATGTGGTTTCGATGCCCAGCCGATCCGCTTCGAGTTCCTGAACCTGGGAGAAGGTGGCCAGCGTGACCAGATTGCGTGCCTTGATGGAGGCCGTCTTGGGCGTTTGGCCAACCATGTTGTCCATGACGCGGGAGAGCAGTTTGTTCTTCTGGAGGGCCTGAGCACGGGCGATCGCGTGTCGAGAGGTCACGTGGGCCATTTCGTGGGCCAGCACGGCCGCCAGTTCGGCCTTGTCATTGGCCAGCGCCAACAGGCCACGGGTGACATAGAGATAGCCGCCGGGCAGGGCAAAGGCATTGACCGTGGGCGAATTCAGTATGGTGACGCGATAGGGCCGGTTCGGCTCGACCGAGTTCTGCACCAGCCGTCCGACGAGCTTGGCCACCATCATCTCGACTTTTTCATTGTTGTAGACGCCGCCATAGGCCTTGACAATCTTGGGGTGTTCCTTGCGTCCGATTTCCCGCTCGACTGAATCGATTGCCGAGCTGTTGACTGGTGCGATGCCCGAGATTGATGGCGCTTCGTTGTTGGTCAGGAAGCTTTTGCAGCCGGTCAAAAGCAACAGCGACAGGCAAAGCAGCAGGGCCAATCTCATATCGCTCAGGCGCTTGAAGCTCACTACACTATCCCCAAATCATGCGGCCAGAAGGGTCTTGCGCAAGGTGCTGCGCCGTCTGTGCCATTCAATGAACCCCTGCCGCACGTGATTGTTCCAACCACTGGGACAAGGTTCGATTTCTTGTTTCACTGTCGCTCGACGTTTTTCTCTCTGTCCGCGATTGCAGTCCGAGGAGAACCGTCTTGGAATGCTGCAGAGCGCGGCCTGTCTTGTCCTGATCACGGCCTTTGCTGGAGCTGCCAAGGGTGATTTATGCGAATCAAGGGGCCCCCTCGATCCTCGATCCACCCCCGAACATATATATGGGCTTTGTCCAGTTCATCCAGTGATTTGTTCTCCCGTTCCCATGCAGCAAGGCTTTTTTTGCTCAATGTGACCGTAAAGTCTTTTTTCCAGTAGTGACCAAAATTCAGATAGCTGGTTGTCTCCGGACGGCGAGAAACCGAACGCACCGTGCCTTTGATCAATTGATAGGTGGAGACAATGGCGGAAAGGTGAAGATGATTGGCGTCTTTCGCGCGATAGGTTTCTTCTTTCCACAATCCTGTGTGCTTATCCCGTGCTCGCTGCTCCAAGGTCAGCAGGTGGCGCGCGCAGGCCGATGAAAGAAGGGCCGGATCAACGCGTGCCAGTCCGGCGCGGATGAGGTGCTCCTGAACCGTATCTGCTGCTGCGCTCTGCTCGCCTGACGGCTCACCCCGGAGTACAAAAACAGGTAGGCGCCCATAGCGATCCGCTTTTGCGCTCGGGTCGGCAAGCAGTTTGAGGGTCGCATCGCTCTGCTCAAGAAGCGCCAAGATGCGTGCCATGCGTTTTTCCTCGAGCGCAGGCGGGATCAGCGTTTCGACCAAAAGACCGGACAAGATAAAGGTCTGGCCGTTTTCGCTGGTCAGTTTGTGGAGTGATGTTTGATCAAGGGCAAGGCCGATGGCCTGGGTGTCTTGCGTATCCTGAAGGCAGGGGTTGAGCGCCCGCCCGTTTGTTGCGTCCTCAGCGTGAGCCGATAGGGAAAGGGCGAGCCATAAAGCGATGCTCACTTGGGATATCGACAGGGGAGGCTTCATGGCGCTGTCCTATTTGATCGCGGTGTCGATGTTTCTCGAAAGGGTGCTGCCAGAGGGAGCCTGTGGCTGCTACAGAGTGGATCGAGGGGATGGTTGGTTGATCTGCCCGGATTGAGATGATACAGAGCTTCAACACTTTTGGTCAGTCTGACTTTTGGATCCTTGTGGACCGCTCGCTGTGGTGCCTTTTACCTGTTTGCTGGCAGGTCCGACAAAGCTCCGTTTGACCATATGGCCCCGTAGCTCAGCAGGATAGAGCAACCGCCTCCTAAGCGGTAGGTCGCGCGTTCGACTCGCGCCGGGGTCACCATTTCCCTTCGTGTTCAGTGCATTCAACGTTCAATCGTCGGGCCTCTCATGCAGTACGGAGCCTTGATGCAGGGCAACCAAGTCAAAGCCGTGGCTTGAGGTGAGAAGAGCCCGACGTGCCGATGTTTTGGTGTAAATTTCTATATCTTTCTGGTTTATGAGCGCTTTTGCGCATTCCGGAGCATTCGGCCGGCCATTCCGATAACATCCGGCCACCTAATCCGGAGTATCCGGCCACCTTTGGCGTGCCGTCTTGAGGCCTGAAGATTTAGGTATCAGCTTTTGTTGTTTTCGT